>JAABUV010000002.1_pt1 | contig 437096 bp, 412 predicted proteins | sample 5559971 | NCBI WGS metagenome assembly JAABUV01 (sample SAMN10711881, study PRJNA513362) | rock metagenome | isolation source: Antarctica rocks | place: Antarctica: Victoria Land, Knobhead nord | collected 2015-12-19 | reverse complement strand
TATAATAATATACTAGAGTATTAATTATATTATATTAGAAGAAGATAATAAACTCTTCCCCCTTAAGTACTTTTATAGGTTTTATAAACCCTCCCTACTATCTTATAAGCTATATATTAAGTTAGGCGTATTAATTATACTACTAAGGAACCTTAATCTACTATATCTATATAATAGGACTTAACTACGGGTAATAAAATATAATAAATATATCTTTAAGGGGGAGATTATAAGTAGTACTTATAATAGTAAGAAGGTAATACTATTTAAAATACTATTATAATTTAAAGAAAATAATAGGTAGATTCCTACCCCTTTTATTTATAAGTAATACTCTATTTAACTAGTATTTATTATAACTATTAATAAATTATAAGGCTAATTAGTAAAGTATATAAGTATTAACTTATAAACTAGGCCTACTTTTAATTATAATTAAATATATATAACTCTATTATAAGTAATAAGATAGGTAAACCTTTATAATATTAGGCCTAAAACTCTTAAATATATATCTAGTTAAATAATAAGAAATATTATATATAAGTAGGTACTATTAGATAATAAGTAAACTACCCCTAATATATTAATTATAATTTATTATTAATACCTAGATCTTATTAATAGCTACTTAATAGCTTATAAGAATACTAATTATAATATTAGAAGTATAAAAATAGCCTAATATTATACTTAATTATATAGTTATATCTTTATATTAGATTATAATATTAGACTTTCTAATAATAAAAATAAGCTATTCTACTATTTAATTTATTAAATACTACCGGTTAAACTTTAGAGGACTAGATAAATACTAGGTTATACTAACTCTTATATCTAATAGATTCCTTTATATTAATATAATAAATCTAATAGGACTATTAATAGTTATTATAAGAGTATAAAAGATATATTATAATATAAGGGATATAATAATTTAAGAGTTATATTAAATAATTTAATAGTATAGAAGTTATTAGTAGAATAGAATATTATTATACTAAATATCTTATAGTTAATTAGGTACTTAATAGATAATATTAGTCTTTTAATACTTCTATCTTAATAATAATAATATCTTTTCTTAATAATAACTAATATAATAAGTTATCTAATAATAGTATACTTAATTATACCCTATTAGTCCTAAATAGTAATATTATAGTAGAGTTATAATATAGGTAGGCCTAATAACTATTTATTAATACTCTAATACTAGGTAACTATTATAAATAATCCCTTAGATTCAAAATTAATATTTTTTAGTAATATTTACCCTATATCTCTTATAATACTTAAGGGGGGTCTTAGTATCTATAAAAGTTTATATAAATATCTATTATATTTAGACTTCAATTTACCTTATAACTATTATTACTTACTAATAAATAAAAGAATTATACTTTTAAGTATACTTTTCCTAAGTAAAAATCTTGAATTTTTATAGGTATTTTCTAGTAATATAATAATATACTTAAAATCCTATAACTCCTTTCTAGATTAAGTAATTTTAGTAAGGGTATAAATAGCTTCTTTTATCTTATCTAGTAGGCCCCTCTTAAAGACTACTATCTAGTAGTCTATTTCTAGTAGACTCCCTATTTATAAGAGCTTATTTATATACTCCTTAAATTTAGTAAGGTAGGTATAAAGGTCTTTAAATTAATTTAAATAAAGCTTATACAAGGTAAAGTATATTACTTTCTTAATAATATAAGAGTTTATCTTCTTTACTATAATAGAATATCTGTAATTTAGGACCCTAAGCTTATCGCAGCTAATCTATTAATTAATAAGTACCCTAGATTCCTTTCCTAGACTAGCGCGAATATTAGAACTCTAAAATTTCTTCGCATCCTACCTATATATATACCTACCCTTTATAATATTTTATACTTAAATAAAGTTATATAGTATATCTATAAATATTTAAAACTTTAAAAATTATAAAAATTAATATAGTAGTTTAAAAGATATTTTAGAATAAATAGATTTACCTACTAAATTCTATACGCTAACGGCTAGAATATAGATTACTAATAATAAAAATCCTAATATTATTTATATCTTACTTATTCTATAATAACGCTTACTAACATATCTACTATTAGTTATAAGGGGAAATATCTATCTTATTACTAGGTATATAACGCTATTAGAATAGGTGTATATATATAATATAGCTAACGCTATTATATATATAAGCCGCCTACCTACTAACTAATATATCTAATATACTCCCTACTATTTACCTTACCTACTAACGTGTCTAATATTAGTCTAAATAAGGCGTAATATCTATCTTATTACTAGATATATAACGCTATTAGAATAATCTATATTAGTCTATTAGTATATATATATAATATAGCTAATACTATTATATATATAAGCCGCCTACCTACCTACTAACGTATCTAATATACTTCCTACTATTTACCTTACCTACTAACGTCTCTAATATCAGCCTAAATAGGATTAGTCTAAATAAGGCGTGATATCCGTCTTATTACTAGGTATATAATACTATTAGAATAATTTATATTAGTCTATTAGTATATATATATAATATAGCTAATACTATTATATATATAAGCCGCCTACCTACCTACTAACGTGTCTAATATACTTCCTACTATTTACCTTACCTACTAACGTGTCTAATATCGGCCTAAATAGGGGGAACTATCTTATTACTAGGTATAGAACGCTGTTAGAATAATCTATATTAGTCTATTAGTATATATATATAATATAGCTAATACTATTATATATATAGGCCGCCTACCTACCTACTAATATATCTAATATACTCCTTACTATTTACCTTACCTACTAACGTTTCTAATATCAGTCTAAATAGGGGGAGATATCTATATTATTAATAGCCTACTATATCTAATATACTTCCTACTATCTACCCTACCTACTAACGTGTCTAATATACTCCCTACTATCTACCCCACCTACTAACGTGTCTAATATACTCCCTACTATCTATCCTACCTACTAACGTGTCTAATATACTCTCTACTATCTACCTTACCTACTAACGTGTCTAATATCGGTCTAAATAGGGGGAAATATCCGTGTTATTAATAGCCTACTATATCTTATATACTCCCTACTATTTACCCTACCTACTAATATATCTAATATACTCTCCGCTACTTACGTCACCTACTAAACGCCAGGTAGTAGGGGTGATTTTCCAACGTAAAAATCTTGAATTTTTACAGGTATTTCTAGTCTTATATAATAACTTTAATTTAACTTATATTTCTTTTACTATTAATAGAGTCTTAATTATATTATAGATTAATAGTAATATAGTAATATAAATAGTAGTAAGTACTTACTCCTTTAAATTAATATACTTTTCCTATTTATCTTTATCCCCTTCCTTAATAGGTAGTTTTACTCCTCTAGTAGTAGGTAAATTAGGGTTAGTTAATAGTTTATATTCTAGTCTAATAACCTTAAATACGCTATTAACTATAAGTAATACTCTTATAATAATCTCTTATAACTTATAATTCTTAGTACCTTTTAACTTCTAAATTTTATAATAGTTAGATATTATAGTACCTATTATAAATAGTTCTAGGAATATTTCTTCAAGGGTTATTAAGTAGTCTTACTAGTAAAAAGCTTACTATATAATTTATATAATTATTAAGGTTATATAGAACCTAGGCTTATAACCTATTAAATAGTATAATACTTATAAGTTATTTATATATAATTTAAGTATAGTATAATAGTATTATAATAACTAATAGATAGATATAGCTATATAGAATAGAATAACTATTACGAGAAATCTCTACTAGTCTACTAAGACCCCCTAACTAGTCCTAATTAGTAACTACTAAGGTTAACCCGGCTTGAATTCTAATACTAAATACGCTAAATATATAAGTTGTAACTATATACTCTAATAGTTATTAATATGTATTTAATACCTCTAGAGCTTAGGTAACTATTATAACCTTTTCTACCTCTAGCTTAGTAGGTACTAAATCTACCCGTTAATATAAGCTTTCTAGACCTACGAAGTTCCTCGCTATATAAAAGTCCTAGAAAATCGAGTAGCTACTAAGTCTATCTATCTATATAAGTCCTCTACTCCTATAAACCCTTAAGCTTACGAAGCTTCTTATAATATAAATTACTTAGAATAATAGTAATATACTAGTCTCCCTATACTCCTAGCTATTTAGAATAATAATAGCTTAGATCTAGGCCCTATTAAGTCTCTAATAGCTATATACTATTATTTTTAGTAAATATAGATAAAGGTAAGCTTAGTCCTATTTTTTAGTAATTATATAATTTTTACCTCTTTTAATTCTAAATAAACGCCTTATACTTAAGAAAACGCGCCTCTAATAAAGCTAAAATTTTATATTATAAGTACTTTCTCCCTTATCTACCCGGATAATTATTTAGATATATAGCCTAAATATTAAGTATACGCTTTAGCTTTATAGCTTAATCTTTAGGATCTAGATATATAAAAGCTTTAGTAATTAAATAGGCTAATTAAAGACCTTTTAAGAGCTTATAATTAATATACTAAAGAAGAACTAGAAAGCTAGGGGGAATATAAACTTAAATTACCTTTAGGCTTCCTTAGATTATTACTATTTTTCCTACTCTATATACTATTATTTAAAATAGATAACCCTAAATAAGGGGAAATTATAAATACTTTAAATAGGTATATCTTAATAGTTTCTAGAAACGGCTAGGATAATAAAACTTTAGTTTTTAATTATTTTTACTAAAGGTTAGAAATTTCTAAAGGGCTAGAAGAATTCCTACTAAAGTACTATAAATCTATAAGGAATTCTCTTATAATATCTTAGAATATACTAAAGCTAAAGTTAGTCTTATATATAATTAAAAAGTATAAGATTATTTATTTTTATTATTTAAATATACTATCTTACTACTTTAGGAATAGTTTAAAGGTTTTCTTCTAATTTTTATATAGGAACTTAACTTCTATAACGCGGATCTAATATATTAATTTTAAATAGTATTACTTTTACTAGTTTATCCTTAATAGTTATTTTATATACTAGTTAAAGATAATATCACCGTATTAATAGATAAAATACTTAAAGCTTATATTAGATAGGTAGGATATAAAGATATCTAGAAGCTAATATATTATAAAGATAAGTTTTAGTAGAAGTATTAGCTATAAAACTTAAAATCTCTAGAAGAATAGTTATAGAAATAGGGATCTAATATTAGTCTTCTAAAATATAATATAGATAGCCTGTTTAAACCTCTTTAAACCTCAGCCGAGGATTAGGACTTGGGATAAATTCTCCGCTAAACAGCCTTATAGCCATATTGCCCTAAAAGAGTTACTTCCTAATAGCATTCGGGATTGTGAGAAAGCTCTTAAATCTGGACCCGAATGGAATACTCCGGCGGATATGCCTGAGCCGGTCTTTAAATGGTTCGAGGGCCAAAAGCAGTCTTTGTTTTGGGACACTGCGATATCCCAGACAGCTGATATCTTACCGGTCTGCCGGCGCTTATGTGGGGGTTCCTCTTTAACGGATGAGAACCCATTCCCATCGCTCACGAAGATAATTCTAGGGCTTGTGAAGGCTCAGAAAGGCTTTTACGATAACGGCAAACATGTTCCTAGGGCACTAAATCAGAGACAAGATCTTTGGCACACTAGCTTCGGTTTGCAGTCGATACCAATCCGTTGCATCCATTGCAAGAGGCTAAATTCCATTGATAACTATCCTATGTGGTCTACCCATCGTCCCGGGCAGTATATTATGCGGACTAAGGCCTGCCATTCAGCGGAATGCCGTGGGGTCAAATCTCGATATAGGGTACCGGTCGATTCGGACATTCCTACTGTTCGCCTGTCAATTCAAGAGCTTTTGACGCCAGCTAAAGTTTTCGATAGAATATACCAAAGATGCCTCCGAAAACCTGTCGACTACACGGAGCAGCAGCGTCAGCCAATGAAATCGTAGTGCTCTCGTTGCAAGGATCAAAATCTCCGTCATGATAGCTCACGGATTTGTATCGATGAAAATCCTCGATTCACACTTGGCTCAAGGCGACCGTTTTACTTGGAAAGAGATTCCAATTGTTTTCGATACAAATCAAATCATGACTCGGGAAATTTTAGGTTTGTGCCTATCGATTAAATTCCGTCGATATACCTAAAAGCTCTACAAGCTTTCGACAAGTTCTATGGACATTATAGTGACATAGTGAAGTCTATTATCTTGGACCAATGGCCGGCGCCTTCACAGATATCAAGGGACGAAACAGCGACGGAAAAAACCGCAGGAGTATATAGCGAAGGTTACCGCTCCTGTCAGAGGCTAGCTTGTGGGCTTAGGGTTTGGAGCTCACTTAATTACTTTGCCCCCTTTTAGTACTTTAGCGCCTGGGCGCCCTCCCGACTACGAAGGAAAGGGTCTTTCCCGATCCTCACTTCTTCTTCAGTAATTAGTCTTAGTATAATATTGTTAGAAGCTACGCCGAGTCAAGGGAGTTAGGGCTAGGACCGTTTCATATAGTATTAAGAAGGGGCAAGAACTAGGATCTTTGATACTTATTGATACTATTAGTCCGTTCTTCATCACAAAACCCTTGAAAGAGTGGAGAATGAGGAATGAAGATTTTTTGAATGGCATGCGTTGAAGGATTGAGTAATACAACGTGCATGAGAAGAGGGGAATAACAAAGCAAAGTCCTTGCATGTGCTCATATCCCATGGGTCTCATCGTTGTCCATCGTTGTTATCCATCATGTCGGTCTATGTTGTTACATATTTTCCTGACATCGGTGAGATCGCAAGGCCGTAGACTGCATGAAATAGTTAGATGTTTGTTGTATTGTAGAGGTTATGGTTTGGAAATGGGGGATCGATTGAGATGAGTGAAGTTTGCGTACAATCCCTGCCTTTGACTCGTATAATGAGCGGATGTGTAGAGGTTATTGACACCTGGCTAGCGTGTAACTAGTTCTGGTTACCAAGAGACATGCGGTAGTGGCACATGATGGCCGACGCTGGCCTTTGGTGTCGAAGAAGGGCGTTTCTAGTATTCACGATCTTTGTTTGCCCTTAGCCTTCCGCGAGCGCTTTCCTGTTTCTTGGGACTCCTCGCTATCCTTAGATTCGTTCTGAACTTGGCTTATGCTCCTTTTGTTTGAGCCATTGGATAACTGCGAATTTGGTTGAGAGTTGTTTGCCTTTGGTGTGATTTGTCCATTGATTGACTCTTCGGCGAATGATTGCGCAGCTGAGACCATCTTTGTATGGAATAACTGTTCAGCCAGGGGTGAGGCTCTTCCGCTTTTCGATGTAGCTCTGCTGGTACGTGGCGTGTTCCTGGAAGTCTTGGGAGACGGCTGCCCGGGACGGTAGAAGCCAACCTTTCCCCTTGCTTGATATTCCACGAAATTTTTCTCCAATCTTTTCAAAAGGTCATTTGCAGCAGCACTTATCCACACACTGAGCTCATCTACCGCGTACTTGAGCATCTTTCTAAAAATCTCGGGGACTCTCTCTCGCGTAAATCCGTCTTCTCCCGTAAGCCTGGCAAATTCCTTGTACTCGAAATTTAGGCGATACTCCAGTCGATCAGGCATCACAAGTTCGAAATGGCTCGTATCTTGCGGTATTTCAATTGCCCTATGGATGCGGATGAGAATCCCTTGGGTGTTCGCGACTACAGAGAAAAATCTAATTTTATCAAAGAAGATTTGCCTATGTGTGGGACCCGCATCTTGAAAGAACTCGTAGAAGTTGTTCAAGGCTTGGCTTGCGTTATTAAGAGATTGATGCAAGGCTTTCGGGTCTTCGAGTGAAGTGGTGGCGTTCTTCGCCTCCACTGTTAAAAAATGGAAAATCCTCGACATTCCTGAATTCTGATTCTCGAAGCACGCAAGTTCCTTGGTTGCCTCTGGCAGACTTCTCCACAGGCCTTGCTTGATCACTGCCTTCCTTTTGAAGCATACCGCAAGATCAGGCTTAGGTTGTGTAAGAAGCTTCTCGTCGACGTCTAGTCCCGGTGCAGCATTCCAGAGCGCTCGACTTGGCATCGGCAAACAGGTCCATAGCTCCTCTGCGCTGAAATCGAGTAGCTGCTCCCCGTTGACCTCTTTCTCATAGATCAAAAAATGTCGGGCAATGAGGCTGACCATCAATGTTCTCTGGAAGATAGCCTCACTTGAGTCTGGGCTTAGCTTGGCTTTATCTCGTAGCCACAAATGCTCGCAGAATTGTTTTTGCTCGGCTGTCTCCCGCAAAAACCCCCCAAGACTGAAAGACTTGATTTCTTCGCTACGCGGGTCGACTGATTCGCTCGGATCCGTTTCAACATTCCTCTGCATAAGACCCTTCTTGAACAACCCTTGTGAATCAGGGCCTATCCTAGCCATTTTCTTCGCCGAAGCCGGGTTGTCCATGATTGCTGCAATGATGTGTGAGGCCTCCTTGTCCAGAGGAGGCAGATATCCGTACTTGTAATTGAATTCCTCCCGCAGGTCAGTATTAGTCGTTCCAGAAGTATCTGTCTGATTTTAGTCAAATCCAAGAAGCCTTAAATACTTACAGGAAGATCCTTTGTCACGAGCTGCGCCTACTAATCCTAATTTCAGTGTAAGCTTCTCAAGTCCTCCTCGTGATAGAGCTTGGTAATCTTCTAGATATTCAGATCCTTCACGGCGACCGCGTTGGCCAGATTCGTCACCAGGAACCAATTTCGAAGAAGAACGGAGAGCGCGATCAGAATACTTCGCCTTCCCTTTGGCGGTCTTTCTGGTCGGCTTCCCTGCTGCTGGGCCAGACCGCTTCGCCTTTTCTCTCTCGGCGCCCTCTCGAGGAGGTTGAACTTGAGAGGTAGGATTCTGTTCGGACTGCTTGTTGGATTTAGCCGTCGCCTTTCGCTGAGGCTTGGAGACTGTCTTGGGTTTGCTGCTTCTAGAAGTTTGGCGACTTTCTCGACTTTCTAGAGCCGTCAATTTCCCTTTCTTTGCCAGAGGCCTAGCTGGAGCAGTATCTCCTTCCGAATCAGAGACAGTGATAGCGCCAGAGCGTGATCGCGTCGAGGTTTTCGGCCCTGGTGCTTGCTGATGAGATTGCTGCGGGCTCAATTGGTCTTTCTCCTTTGGATGGGGCACTGATTTTGTGGCACGGATCCTCGCCGACCGTCGAGTACCACTTGCTTCAGGTAGGTCGTCCTGGGGCTGTGGAAAATTGTAAGATACTGTTACTAATTTTGTAATAATGAAATCACCAAAATTCAAGCATTTCGAAGGGGATTACAATACCTACATCCTTTTCAGTCTGCCTCACAGTCGATTGATTAGGCTTCCGGGCTCTCGAAGGCTTCGCAGCAACTTCTGCTCTCTTTCCGCCCCGAGGCATCGGAAGCAGATCCGATAAGCCTCATCAATTGAAGTAAAGCAGAAGAAGGGGAGGGGAAGGCGACGCGACAAGACAGAGCCCAGCTATAAGTATGGCAAGGCAGCACTCGGCGATCTTCTGTTGGTCGCGATGGTGGTGTGGGGGTACAAACAGTACAGCACAAAGAACTCAATGCCTTCGCAGGGATAGGACATGCTGGGGGGGAGCGAGGCGCTTAACTGCAGCCAATGAGTCAGGCGGGAAGGAGGGAATGCGGAATGCCAGTAGGAATGAATGAAGGGAAGGACGGATTGAGGAATGGGGGACCAGCAGTGTAACGAATTCATTGATATTCGAATATGCTAGGACGATATTCATATTCGAATACCTATTCGAATATCTTACCTAAAATAGTACTCTATATAAATTAGTAGGATTAGTAGTAGATTATATACTTAGTAAGCTAGTTTAGATTACTAAGCGTTATAAACAGTACTTTATTATATAATCTAACTAAAAATACTAAAAATATATACTATTTTTAGTATATAACTATAATTAGATATATTCGAATATTATTTGAATATCTTAAAATAGCGTATTCATATTCGAATCTCCTACTAGCATATTCATATTCGAATATATATTCGAATATGAATAATCGTTGTTACACTGGGGACCAGGGGCTGGGGAGGGACGGGGTGAATGAATCGGAACGAAGGGTGCGCGGTCCGGGGCATGGTGTCGGCGCGCCAAGATCCATCAGGGTTATTGGTGCCCGCTGTGCTCTACAAAAGCTCTACTCTTGAGAGTGGCCTGGTATTTGAGGCGTTCAAGCTCGATTGGATAGAAATGAACGAATAAAGAAAGCAAGGAGCATAAAAGCACACATTGATGGGATAGGACTACGTCCATTCAGCTCTAATTACAGACATGACAGAGGACCGTTCGCTCACGCCTCGAACATACGATCTATTTCAAAAGGAAGGGCATGCGAGACAGGGCGATTACATACATACAGATTCTCATTTTTAGACTATAGAGGCTAGATGACAGACATGATGGATATGCAGCCAACCTTGGCCAGCACCTCAAGCCTCCCAACGTAGGTGCACCATTCCTCCTCGAATCGTCAAACTGTGCAATCTAGAACCTGAAAGAATATCGCAATGGACCACACACTGTAGGGGGAAGAAAAATCGCAACAACTTAAACAGAGAACGACATAACAGATCTAAAACTTTTGACATCAATCGTCCTTGCAAACATGTGGCGAAGGATTCTAGCCTCCGGGTCAGCTCGCATGGTTTCACTCAAGCTGCCCCTCGCATCCAATGCGGCCCAGCAGTTCCTACCGATTGCTGTGCAGATTCATACCGCTGGCCACACCACCGCTCTTGCGGAACTTTTGACCCGGGTTGCTGCGGCGGTTTGCAAAGCTGATGGATCCAACGCCGACTTCCTCCTCGATGAGAGGCTGCGCGATGGCAATTCCCGTGTATGTCTTCTTTTATCAATGTAATGATCAGTCGTCTCTTCCTCCTCTTTATCATCGCCCTCGTCATCGCTCCTCGAGTCTTCCGCCTCTCTACCAAGCAGGACCTTGAAAGAGAAAGGATGTAAGCTGGACAATCGGGTGGGGCTTGACGTAAAAAGTCCCTAATCTGAGTAAGCCTCAAGGTCCGATCCCGAAAATCAGGATATCTCTACTATTAGGTACACCATGAAATCACTGGGAGTATGTATTTCTTGCAGTCGCTGCAGCCAGGATTGCATTACCTGGTTGTAGCATCTGACTTTTCGTTATATAGGTGACCTGCCAAGACATGGCGTGTTGGCTTTATTCTTAGTACGCTTGTTCTCTAATTTGATTAAAACTGAAGTCTTAAAAAGCGTACACGGACCGTTGTGGGGAACATAAGTATCTACGCCGCAAGTCGTTGAAAGTCGTGCGTGGAAATCAATATCATTCACAATTTTTACATCTTTTCGAATACTATTACTCAGTGTACGTCTAGTTTCATTAAGAATATGTATGTTGCAAACCCTCCAGTAGTTGTTTAGGCTCTCGCTAGCTTGTATACTTGGATAGAGATCTAGCGTTCGTTGCAGAAAAGCCTTGAAATCTTCTATTTGCGCGGTTTGAAGGACGTTCCGAGGATATTTCTCGCTATCAAGGCAGAATCTGCATGGAATCAGGCCAATTTTCTAAGCTAAGTGCCTTTGTTGTTCAACCAACCCGTGTCTTTTCTTGAGGAGCGAGGCTCGGCTTTTCATAGTCTTCTCAGCATGCTAGGGAGTAGTTTGGGCTTTTGTGATTAATTCCCATTCAGTAGATCTACAATTTCTGCAAATGGGGCAAAAATAAGTTTTGAGAGGGCAATACCTCCTCCATATCAGTACTAAGGAAACTTCAACGACAGCTTCTGGACACTTCTCCTTAGACACACATTACTTTTGCCACTTCAATTTAATCGTCTATGCAACGCAATTACAAGGAACTTGATGGCATATCAGCGCTTTCAACATGCAATTGACCTGGTATACTGTACGATCAGCCCAGTGTAAGTACTAGTGAAGATTGTACAAGACGATTCACATAATAAAATTGATCCGTGACTTGTTGCATTGACAAATATAGAAAGAAGGTTGCGGAGATAGTAAGCTCAAAGATTGATTAAACGTATCCTCTCGCTGCTAGAAATGGTAGTAAAGTGATCTATTTCCGACTACCCAAATACCGATAAATAGATGCTCCCAGTTATAAATCTCCGTACCTAGCGAAGTCTTTGACCAATCGCAGCTACTTCGAGGCCCTCTTCGGATTCATCTTAACAGAAAACTTCCCCATTTCTATATAAGTCACTCCCGGCAGCTTCTGAATCACGTATACACGTAAGTACGCACTTGTTCCTGTCCCAATCCCCTCATGGCAATCGGTCTCCGCGATAATATCACCGTGAATAGTTTTAGCTAGCTGCACTATGTATTCGAAAAGGGCTTGGCATTATAGCCGACATAGTCCTCGACCAAAATGTTTTGAATATGCCGGATCGAATGCTTACAAGCTTGCTGTTTGTCCATTGTAATCTGGCCACCCTGTCTGACTGTTTTGTTCTTCGCCAAAAGTGCTAAGAGCTTGTCAATCAGCACAATTGGATCAAGAGAGAATTTCACCAAGAGAGAATTTCACCTCGAGGAATTCATTAGAGAGGCAATTGAACGAGACTAGCATATGCATGAAGTGGAGGCCCGAGTCTTCTTAGTGCGCTGATCTGTACTTAAACACTCTGTCGAATCTTCGACAAGGTCCGAGAAATTACTCTCAGAAGCAAAGCAACACGTGGCTCTGGAACGGATAACATGCGAACGGTGCCTGGACCAAACTCTAGGTATGCTTAGAGACGTTTCAGATATCGATATATTGTTGAAAGATACGCCTTTTTATATATTGGTTGACAGCAAAGCCAAATAGCAGGCATACAATGCTATGGCACGGGATTTTACTTGCACCGGTCATTAGTATAGCTGTCTCAATAGTCACCCATTTAAGATTCTGGGGATATCAGCCTGCATAGGCTTAGTACCCAAGGGTGTGACTTCCCGCCAGCGCATAGGATAGGAGCCAGAGCCATCGACTAGCGGCCGAAGTGACGCATGCCTGAGACTCGGAGGAACGCTTTAGGGCAATAGCTATCCATTGAATTGAGCTGTATCAGCAACTATGGAACAAAAAGATAAATCAGCTACCACCAATAATGAAATATGGCTAGGAGAAAATAAAAGGCTGATGATTTTATTACTGAGACCCTTAAAGCTATATACTGCTAATAGCATCAATTAAGTCACGTCCTGAAACTTATTCCAAACCTACTTGGAGCCGAGATTGAGTGCGCTACAGTTAGAGACGTGATAGATTGGCGGGAAAGTTGCTATACAAGACTGATAGCTTTCGCGTTTTACAGGCTAGTGAGAGAAGACTTGCCAGAACGCTCAACTGATAATCTCTACGGTGCGCCCTTATTTAAATAAGGGCGGCAGTACGCGTATACCCCGTCCTAGTCCGCGTATACCCTGTCCTAGTACGCGTATACCTCCCTCTATTTAGCTTAGGGGCTACTAGCGGGTTATATTATACTATTACTTATAACTTTCCTATTAATAAATAGATTTTAAAGGGGTTTAACCTATTAAACTTTTTATAAAAATATATATACTATAAATATAATCTATTTATAATATATTAAATAGTTATTATTATTAGGATAATATAATAGAAGTATAAAGTATTAAGAAGTAGATAGTCTTTTATTATACTACTTAAATATTACTTAAGTAAGCTTAATTAATTATTTAAAATACTCCTTTTAACTAATTATTAGGTTAAATAGAAGGAGGTATATATATACTAAAATAAGGTATACGCGGACTTAGAAGAGGTATATATAGACTTAGATAAGGTATATATATACTAGTACTACCTATATTTAATAGGTAGTAGTACGCGTATACCTTATATAAGTCTACGTATATCTCTTTTAAGTCTATATATACCTTTTCCTAGTATATATATACCTCCCCCTATTTAGCTTAATAATCTATTAAAGGGAGTATTTTAAATACTTAATTAAGCTTATTTAAGTAATATTTAAATAGTATAATAAAAGATTATTTATTCCTTAATATTTTATACTTCTATTATATTATTTTAATAGTAACGACTACTTAGCGTATTATAAATAGATTATACTTATAGTATACGCCTTTCTATAAGGAGTCTAATAGGCTAAACCCCTTTAAAATCCGTCCGTTAGTAGGAAAGTTATGGGTAATAGCATGATGTGACCCGCTAATAGCCCCTAAGCTAAATGGAGGGAGGTGTACGCGGACTAGGACGAGGTGTACGCGGGCCAGGATGAGGTGTACGCGTACCGCCGCCCTATATATACACAATACTCTCAAAATTCAACTTCTCCACAGACTCTATATGTCTACATTCAACTCATCATGCCGTTGGCGGCTTTGTATGTAATTACTACGATACTACCTACTCTCTACTACAGATCGAGGATACCCACAAGAGACCCAGATGCTCTGTATACCTTTGAAGAGAAGGGTGTGTGGTCTTTCGAAAGGGGGCTATCGAATTGCCACCACAGCAATGAGTTGGGGTTGGATTTCTCGCGTAGGATAAGTGCTACAGCTTCCCTGTCCTTGTTCCTTTTCAAGCTTTGCTGAGAGTGGGATGAATTAGAGGTATTGTGGTGACAGATTTTTATTTCATTCTAGAGTAGGTAGAAGGGCTTCGTTGGTCTTGTAGGCTTATTCTATACTTCTCTATTAAGCCTTGATTTGATTGGCTGTGGAGGAGGGAAGGATATCGGGACTCTTTTCCAATGCCACTTGGTGTTCGGGGTGGGTCTGAGGTGTGTTTGAGGTTGAGGCTGGTGGTGGTGGTGGTGAGTAGCTAGTATTGGGGGGGGGGGGTGGGGTGGGGTAGGTATGAGGTGTGGGTGGATGATATAAGCTGCTGTTCTGGACACGGACGTTTCGATCTTGACTCGGCATACTGGCTCTCAAATGTAGCTCATTCTTTTTGAAGGAACTTGCGCCATCTTGATTCCTGGCAAAGGTATATAGCGATGATCTGTCGTGTAAATTGAATCTTCTTACGCTTCTGATCAGGATGACCCTAGCCTCCCAATCCCAATCCCAATCCCCTCACAAACCTCACCTCGTTCGCCTGCCTCTCCAACGCCCTCCTCATCATCCTGCCATAATCCCTTTCCTCGAATCCCTCCCCGCTCCCTCCATTCTCCACACCATCCGCCTCATCGCCCCCATCGGCGGAAAGCGCGAAACGCGGTTTCTTCTTGAACCCCAGCACGCCGATCCTTTCGCCTGTCCAGAGTAGCACTTCGCTTCTTTCCTTCGAGCTGACTGGTAGCAATTTACGTGCGACGTCGCCTTCGTTCAGGTCGTTGTTGAATATGCCTTGAGTAGGTAGTGTGTCGGTAGGCGAGGAGGAGTAGGTGTTGATGTTCCAGCGCCGGACGAGGGTCGAACCGTCTCTTTCGACCCATCTGAGTTGGCCGTCGCTGTCTGAGAACAGAATGCGGGTGCCGTGTGGTGTAAGGGAGAGGATCTTTGAGCGAGAGGCGGAGGCACGGTTGCGAGTCGGGGGCTTAGCCTCTGTTGCTTCGGATGAGGAGGGTGGTGTGAGAGGATATAATTCTAGAGAGCCTTTGCCGTTGTATTCGCCTCCTGCTACTAGCGTTGGGCTGTTTGGCGTTGGGAGAGAGCTGATAGAGCAGAGACTGCCGCCGCTGTGGATAGTGGAGACTATATTTGGGAAAAAGCGCCGGTCATAGTGTAGGATGCTGGGGAAACGACCAGCGACGTATATCGTAGACGACGGATTAAGGTGGAGGATAGAAAGAGGCAGGGGTTGGAATAGAGTTGCGTAGTCTAGCACTCCTGACGGGTCCCCATTATGAAGGCGGGTGAAGTCAGTCTGATTTTGAGGCCCGTCGATAGGGTGGCCGATATCAGCGCTCTCGGAGAGATATGTGTAGGATGATCGTCGGCCGTTGTTGCCAATGCGAGGGTCGTGAATGTGGAGGGAAAGTGTCGTCCCGACGGTCAACGGTATGGGATGAGTGGCTTCGGACAGCGCTGAGATTGAGAAGGGATATCGATCGTAGGAGGAGATTTGGAGTGTATTAAGATCAACTTCGTTCAAACCAGATTGTACAGCAAAGTAGGCTTTATTGCGAGCCTTGTCGACGCTTACGCACTCCACGACCCCAGTGCTTGTCATCTTCGCTCTAGAGCTACTGGGATTTTGCCAATTCGTACCGTCAGGGCCGTTCACTGAGAGAAGGCTGGGTTTACTGCAAGCAATGATCCGACCATCTTCTGGATCAGGAGCCGCATTCTCTTGCCCAATATTCCAGAGGCATACACTTCCGTCGTCCAATGGACCAACCGCGATGTTATTTCCAGCATTTTTCAACAGCCCTAGGCCTCGGGTCTCCAGTTTCTCTCCGACCGCATTTGAATCGCTGATAGGTTGCTGCAGCCAGCTCAGCGATAAGGGTGCATGTCTTGCTGTATATTCGCTGTACCAGTCTACTCTTTCATGCGGGTATGTAGGGTCCCAACAAGCCATTGGCCGTGCCGTAGCTCTCGCCTCCTTGCGGGTTTCAACTGGTATAGAAGTTTCGACATCGCGATTATTGCCTACGGACTGGGCTACAACCCTCTGCAGCTCAAACACGGTCGGTTCTTGTATGGGTATTGGAGCGCCGTAGAGAAAGTCACGGCGCTTGCGGGCAGCTTCGGCGTGAGAGTCCTCTAGGCAAAGCTCCTTCCAAAGCCCGTTGTCTCGAGTGGTTTTGTGGATACGCTTGGATGCAAGCTGTAGTGGAACGATTTCCGTAGCCTCGAGGACTAGACATGTCAATTCGAACCTCACCAAAGGATATAGATATATCTTACAGTGAACTATATGCAGTATTAACTCCTCCGGCAGCTGTTCCATGGTAAACTATGTCACCCGGAGATGGATGCGGATGAGCTTCGAGCCAGATGTGATGCCTCGGCTCAACCCCACACCTGGTCGACAGGCAAACAGCTGGCAATTGGAGCTCCATAAGATGACTTCCTCTCCCAATTGCACTATTGTGATACTTTCATCGTCTAATTCAGCACCATGCGAGCTATCCAAGTACAATCCTACGTCTCCGGTCCCCAAGACCTCACCGTAACCACCCTCCCTAACCCCACCCCCTCACCAGAGCAATATCTAATCGCCATCCACGCAACCGCCACCAACTTCTTCGATCTGCTCCAAATCCGCGGAAAATACCAACATCAACCGCCCCTCCCTTGGATCTCAGGCTCCGAGTTCGCAGGCACAATCCTCTCCACTCCCCCTTCAAACCCCAACCCCGCCTTCCGAAAGGGCGCCAAGGTTTTCGGCGCAGCCCAAGGCGGGTTTGCCACGCACATCTGTGCTCTAGAGGCGCAGTTACGTCCCGTGCCGCAGGGATGGAGTTTCTTGGACGCAGCCGGGTTGATGATCACGGCGCCGACGAGCTATGCAGCTCTTGTTACTAGAGCCGGGGTGAAGAGGGGAGATTACGTCCTTATACATGCGGCGGCAGGGGGTGTGGGGTTGGCTGCTGTCCAGGTTGCTAAAGCTTATGGGGCTACTGTCATAGCGACGGCGGGTAGTGCACGGAAGTTGGAAGTTGCCAAGGGGTACGGAGCGGATTTTGGGGTGGATTACAATCAGCCGAGATGGGAAGATGAGGTGAAGAGGTTGACGCCGAAGGGGAGGGGTGTGGATATTGTGTTTGATCCTGTAGGGATGGTGAATACGAGTTTACGGTGTACCGCTTGGAATGGTCGGATTGTTGTCGTTGGATTTGCTGCAGGAGATATTGAGAAGGTGGCCATGAACAGAGTATTACTTAAGAATGTCAGTTTGGTGGGGCTTCATTGGGGCATGTATGCCAAAGAAGAAGTGGAGACCGTGGAGGAGGTATGGGGAGGATTGTTTCGCCTCATAGAGCAAGGTAAGTTCGAGGGAACGGTCTACAGTGATCGGAAGTTTTGTGGATTGGAAAGTGTGGGGGAAGCCTTGGGGATGTTGGGAAGCAGAGAGACTTGGGGCAAAGTGGTCGTCGAGGTACCGGATGGGGAGAAAAGCAAGCTGTGACGTATGATAGATATAACGCTTACAAAACCTATATACAATCCCAGCCCCAGTCATCTAGTTAAGCTCCCAGATCGTAGCGACTAAAGGCGAGGCAACGGCGAAACTTAGTTAACTCTGCGCTAGAAGACTATGCCTAGGGCTCTGCTGAATCTCACAGACTCTGTTTGCCCCTCGTCTCTATGGGAAAGCAGCACATAGCCACAAAAGCAGCAAGGATGAGAGCACCTGCTGCATATACGGGAGCGTTTGGATTGACAGATCCTGCGTGGACCGCGACAATCGGAGCACAAAGACCTGAAATTCTGTTGAGGCAGGACGCAATCCCGGTCCCAGTGCCGCGGTTGGGAGCTGGGAAGACTTCTGGAGTATATGCATACAAGACGCCGTACATGATGTCTAACAAAATTAGCAACTTTGCTATCAAGATAGAGGACAAATCGATTGGTATGAGAACGTACTCTGGAAAAAAGCCTCAAGACTCGTGAAGGTCAATTGATAATTGGAGTTGGAGCTGATGGTGAAGCAGAACAACAGAATGCCGGTGATTAGCGTAGAGATTGTAATGGTATACTTTCGGCCGATATACTTGACATCGACTGTATATGCAGCTATAATCGATCCGGGAACCCCCACGATCGAGGTGATGGCGTAATTGCGATAGACGATATTGTTTGGCGTGGGCGCTTGATGCTTGCCAGCGTTCTGGAGATACTGTGGAAGGAAGGCATTGAAGAGAGGGTAGCCCATTCCAATCGTGGCCCAACAGAACCAAACCAGGCACGCTGTAGATATATATTAGCATCAGCTTAGGGCGAACGGGATATACAGGTGTTATCATTGTTGGGGCTTGATGATAGCGGGAAGGAGCGAGATCAGTACGTACTCATGGTTGCCATCTTCTTGGTCGCGAATAGAGGTGCAAGCCTATCCCTGGAAAACCTGCTGAAAAAGCGCTGAACTATCTGACCATTTGACAGCTTAGCAGAATCAACAACAGCAGGGTCGCCCCCAATCGCATTCAGCACTTCCTCGGATAGCCACGTTTTACGTCCATTTTTGTACGCTGCCATTCGTCAGCATCCAGTACTCATGTGACGACAGTACTTCGTACCTATTCCATGAACAGTTGCAACTGCTTCTGCCTGTCGCCCCCTCGAGAGAAGGAATTTGGGGGATTCGAAGAGATGGAAGAGGAAGAAGCGGCAGATGAACATGAGGAATATTATGACCCCAATGGTGATGTTGAGGTATCTCCATCCCATGTTTTTGGCTCTGGAGCAGCAGGCTACGCCGGGGGCCGCGATGGTGCAAGAGGTGAGGTTTGGGTTACATGCATATTTGTATCCACCAAGAAATCCCCAGGCGACTACACCGATTTCAGTGATGAATTGGAAGCATCTGGGTTTTCTGCCTACTGAGAGAACCGATCAGCTGTCCGATGGGCCACCAAACAGACAGCAGAGTCAGCAATCCCTGGGAAGCAGTCGGTAGAAATTCAAGGAAGAGCGCCTTTTGCACATCAGCCTGGTCAACAGCTTGGAGGGTTTATTGGCAAGTACGCCGTCAACAGGGAGATTTCCGCCAATGCCTACTCCCAACGCTGCATATAGACCACAGACGCCATACCAGCTGTTGCCACCACCAACTGCGATACAGAAAACCCCAGCGATGAAAAGGGTCGCGTTGAAGGCCAACCGGCGACCGATGATATCGGAGGCGATGCCCCAGAAGGAAGCCCCGAGGCACAATCCAACAAATAAGGAGCAGGTTGTGTATCGGACATGTGTACTCGACACCCCATACTCAAGTGTCAAGGATGGTAGAGTAAGCGCTACCATCTAAGATATTGGTCAGTCACGTTTCGTAAGGAAGCTTTCTATGGAACCTAGAGCATACTTGAAGCACCATGCTGCATAGTTGCTTTGTCAGCGGAGTATATCTGGCGGGGCGGTGGGCTAGACTTACTTGTCCGCGAGCCAGCCGAAACCACAGAGGCAAAAGAGCTGCCACTGGTACCATCCCATGCCGATGTCCATTATAGCTTTATTGATGACTTTTGATTTTCCTATACAAGGTTTAGTTCGCAAAGGTTTCTCTTGTCTGGTCCGAAAACTAGTCCCGTGGCATTACCAGAATGTGATTCTACTTCACGTACTGTCATAGGCGGTATCATGCCCGGACGCTGCGATGTCAAGGTCTATTCCCGCTCGAAGACCCTCCACTGTATATGCACTGTAGTCATTGATTGGGCTGATAGCCGCCTCATTGTCTAGTTTATCGCCTTCGGAGAATACGCCGACTTTCTTATCATGGTCTGCACCGACAGATGGAATTCCAGTAAATTGGGCCAACGGCACATACACATTCGGGAAGTCACTGACGTCGTGCTTCTGAAATGGGTTCATGAACAGAGGCATCTTGATGGCTGGCAATTGCACAGAGCGGGCGTGGAGTAGACCTTCTGCTATCCTGATCGAAATTCAAGATTCCCGAGTAGTTTCAAGAGAATAGCATCACACAGCCAAAATGAACTTCTTTTTCTAATCGCATTGGCCGCGATCTGAGAATACAAAGCACGGTAGGTAGATGAACGATGAATGATGAATGCTGCCAGCAGAAAGGAATGAGGAGTGAGCAAGATTCAGACCAGCAAGCGTGGGGTTTGAAGCGCACGTGCCGTTCGCTGTATTCTATAGAATAAACTAAAGTAAATGACGGGATAATGGCCGGAGGAAAGTAAGACGATCTTGTACTCCATAGCAGGGCCAAATACTATTAGATGAGAGCATCTGCTTGAATAAAGTACCTTAATCGAATAAGGTATAGCTTACCTCCGGACGGCGGCAGACCCCGCCTCATGGCCTCGGTTGCCGGTTGGACGATTGCAGACCGCAAACCTTGGCGACCCACCTCGCTAGACCATACGTAGTTTAGGTCGCGCCGGACCTCTTCCTCCTCAAGCTCCTGTTACCCTGATGACAGTCTCCTCTTAGCAATCATTGGTAGGAGGTGCATGAATCGTTGTCAATAGTAGTACGGAGTACGGCAATATCAGAAGGATTACCGTTACCTGTCCCTATGCATACATAGTCTGTCTCACGCCAAGACCGTTGCGTCTCAAGCTTTTCGAGGAAGATCAGCGGCATGCCTATCTTGGTCGAAGCTGGTAGGTATCATGCGAAAGAAGTAGGCTGTGAATGTTGTTCGTGAGCCAGCACTGAGCAGTAAAGCCAACCTCTCTCTCAATCGCAAGGTCCGCCCGGGTGTTGTATAGCAGATTGTAAATGATGGTTATAGATATCAAGTCGAGATGTGCATTGACAGCTGTATCATTGTTGAGGGACTTGGTGTCGAACAAAAGCCTGCTAATCTTGATACCTCTTTGCAATCTAAGGTACCTTAGTCATATCTCTTTCTCCGTCGTTACTGAACGTAGTGGCGGTCAAAGGCACTCGGATGAATACTTCAGAGTACCTCCTTGCGAAGGATCCATGAGACGAATTTAGCTTCTATGAGACACAGAAATTCCCAATAGCAAGGCGCAGGACGAACAAGACACGCTCAGCCCGCAGGAGAAGATATAGCATAGTATTGTTTCACGGGATTCCCGTTCTTCAATGCCTGTGAAGTACCTTACTTTACTTTATGCGATGTAAGAGCCAAGACTCTAAGAGAGATTTAAGGCTTAGGCGTGCCAGCTCACGCCTGGGTTCGGCTAGACTGGAGCCGATGGCGATGCCATCATTCAGCCGTACTCGCGCACATGTTTCCGTCATCTTAGGATCGCTCTTGAATGGTGATTTTTGATTAATACTTAACCAAGCTCCTTTCAACAGCCATCACAAGAGGTCCATTCCTGCGACTTCATAATCGTATACCACCGTCAGCGTTACACGAAAATGGATGCATCGAATTGATACCACGCGACACGAGTACGACTTAGATTCCACCCAATACCATCATGAAATTCGTTGGAATAGCCACTACATTTCTGCTAGGAGCATCGCTCACTGCATCATTATCACTACGTTCAGCAAAGAATAGCAAGGATGCAATTTCTCGGCGAGGAGCCGAACCAGAGGCGAAAGTACTATACGCGCCAGTCTCCGAACACTTCGATGAAGGGCTCTTAAGTCATCTTGAGAAGCGCAGAGGTGGCGGAGGGGGAGGAGGAGGAGGAGGAGGAGGAGGAAGTGGAGGGGGAGGCGGAGGCGGAGGAAGAAGTGGAGGTTCTTCTGGCTCGTCAGGAAGCTCTTCGGGCTCGTCCTCAGGCGCTGGCAGATCTGGTGGTGGTGGTACTACGGGTTCAGCCAGGTATGCGAGATTGGCTCCAGAATGGTTAGGAAGCGAGCTCACCGAAGACACAGTTCTTCGTCATCAATAAGCCCTGGCTACGGGGGAGGTAGATACTACGGAGGCGGTTCCTCATCAGCCTATCGATCTGGTGGACGCTCGCCAGCTGGCATCCTTCCATTCGCTTTGGGTGGAGCAGCGCTTGGGATCTTCCCCGGACTTTGGCTATACGGCGCCTACGGGTATAACTACAATAACCCTTACAACTTCCGCAATCGATCCGACTCCAACAACCAGAACCAGAGCCTACCGGTGACATGCCTTTGTCAACAATACAGCGCATGCGGATGTGATGACAACAACAACTCGACATTCCTCGACTCGGTGGTGGGAAACGGTAGCTTAGCGGACGAGGATAGCACACTGGTCAACGTTGGCATCGTGAATGGAACCAAGACGATCATCCTCAATGGCACACTTCCCAACGGCACCGACACAAACAGCAGTACGGACAATAGCACGGACAACAGCATTCCGGCTACTGCGCCTACCAGTGTTGCTACAAGGATCAATATATTGGAAAATGCAGGATTCTGGCTTGTGGGTGCCATCGTGGGTGCAACAATATGGTTGCTGTGACCGGAGAACTTAGCAACGAGGGAGGGAAGTAGTTATACCCGGGCCTAAGAGTTGAAACAACTGGGTCACTTTGGTCTTACTCTGGGAATGACAGCAAGGCGTCGGAGGTCTTTGTCATTCACTCATAAACATCGGTTTTGTATATGGTTATCTATAGGTTCAACCCTTTTTCCGTCACCGTCCAGTGCACGTCTCGGCCAGAGTTCGTATTCCGCACATGATATGACAGCTTGATTACGCGGTGCGCTATCAATTCACTAGCCGAATACTTATTTCAGAATCCTCACGATGAGCGAACAGTGTGGGTGGCAACATGGTCTCTTCATTGATACTGAGTAGATGAACTCCATGAATAATTTCCAACCGGCCACACTCTCTGAATATTCCCAATATCACAATCGAGGGGCTGCAACTCCGTATTTGTTCGCGCATCGCTACGGAAACCCACCGCTCCCTGTCAAAGCAACAGGTAACCCGGGCCATGCCTTGCATAAGTGCATGATGCAAGCTCTGACAGGCCCCCTCCTGATCGCCCTCCCCCCTTGCTTGCCACTTTCGTTTCAGGATTTTGAACGCCGTCGCACAGCTCGTATTCAGGATGGCTAGCTAGCGAGCGAAATTCAATGGATGGGGAAAATTGGAAATATTGGGAGGCGTCAATGGTTGCCGATTTTCTCCGCTTCTGAGCTATTTTCCTAGTGCTCTTGGTAGATCAATCTCCTCCTTCCCACGCCAAGACACGCCATGACCGTTCCTCTACTCTGTTGACTTCACGCCGGCGTCGGTGGCGTCGTCGAGTTTATCGATTGATTTACAGGCAGGCTGGAAGTAATATCAACTCTGATGGTTCATGGGAGCACATTTGGTCTTGGACGGGGTTTGCTCCGGTTAGGATAAAAGGGAGGCTCGAAATTCGCTTGCGAGTCAATAGTACTTTAGTATACGTAGTATACGAGCGATACTTGTCTCAGGCAAGTGTGCAGATCTCCAAGCCGGCGCTAATCTGGACTTGTCGCAATCACCAGCAGCAACGGTGTGATGGACCTATCAGCATTTGCAGGAGGCGGGAGAAATGGGGGCCATGATGAAGATCGGTCTTCACCCATGCTGGGTTCTGGTGAGCGGAAAATGCACCATCAAGGGTTCACCGCAAGGATGTGCTTGTTAGGTGCTTGCTAGGTGGAAAGTGGAGACCGAGTCTGCCTTTTCCCCTGCTAAAAATGTCTTTTCTCCCACCTCCTGAATTTGCAGCTACTTGCCTCATCCGGTTACCTCGATGATCTGGTTGGCCATAATACGGCGAAGAAAGTGGACTAGCGGGACGCTACCTGACCCCTTCCGCGTTCGAGATTGGTCGGCTGGGCGATCCAGCCCCCCGGCTGCCCCCTGCTACACCGAACCGCCGCCAATCCATAGATAAACAAGGTCGCCCGCTTTCTTTCCCCTTTCTCCTCCCTCTTCTCTTTCTTACCACCTACATCTATCACTCCAAATAACTACACACTCGTATCATCTACCATCACAGTCGCTTCTGATCATACATCGATCAAGACATTCGCTCAGCGCATATCAATCATAATCATCTCCATCACTCCAAACCCACTCTAATAACATCCAACCTCACACGAAAATGCCTTCCATCCAAAAGATCATCATTTCCCTGGCCTTTGCTGCCACCGTCCTCGGCCAGGCCTCGCAAGGACCAGATGGCCAGGTCGTGGCTGCCTCATTCACCCCTATCAAGCAGATCAGTGACGGCCAGGCTCAAGCTGCCACAACCGCCCGGTCTGTCACTATTACTCCATCGGTCACACCAACCCCATCGGTCACACCAGCCCCATCTGCCCCAGTAAAGCAGATCGGCGATGGACAGATTCAAGCTGCCACATCAACTGTCACCCCCGTCAAGCAAATCGGCGACGGACAGATCCAGGCCGGCACACGTGTATCCACCGGCGTTGTCCCAGTTCCCACCAACGGCACCATCGCTTCCACCAAGCCATCAGCCAGTGCTTTCGCTGGTTCCGCCAACATGCTCGGCTGGAGCCAGGAAGTCGCCATCGCTGCCATTGGCGCTGCCGCAGGATTCGCCATGCTGTAAAAAGCTCATGTCATTGTCATCATCTTCACCACATCACATACTGAAACTGTCAAATATTCGGGAAGGAGCGTTGGAAATCCGGAAGGGCTACTTCTTTTCTCTTCATGTCACCAATCGAAGAACGTTTGCGATAGCGACGGGGGTTTGAAGCATTACCGGTTTTTGTATCTAGGCATGACACGCACCATCGGTATACTCTTGCGTGCATCCTCTTACGGAGGATATCCTCGCCATCACCTCGATCAGCATATATGATTTGGAGGTACTGTTAGGAATAGTAATAATACAAAATTAGATTATTAAGAGCGCGTTCTCTACCTCCCGTGGGATGTACTTTGAGAAGGATTCGGAGTGACTTCGCTCATTTAATTTTATCATTAATCGTAGCAACGTACGCTTTCTGTTTCGAGCATCATATTCCCAACATCGTTCTCTACCACTATGCTCAATCTGACGCGGCACTTCGGCTGCCGTTACTATCGTCATCAATCACATCATCACATCGCCATTTGTACCTTTACCTCTCAACAAGTCTCAAGCTTTCAACGGCGACCGCCGATCCCGGCATCCACCCCACTTTCTAGTATGATGAAATACTCGCCTCCATGCGGAGAAGAGCGCCAGATGCCTCCCAAAAGAATCGCACCCTCTTCGCCTCTGTGCACACTGGGTCCCACCTGTCTTTCACACGGGATTGCGCATCCAAGAAGGGTGCATTGGCAAGAGCCAGGACAACGGCCATTCGATTGACGAAGGCCCATGAGACTATCGCATAACAATGGAGAAGACAAGCCTCCCATAAACCTTTCGACCGACCACATCAATTGTCATCGTACAGGAGCCCCAGTTCAGTCCCTACCAGCCAATGAGGACGATGCCGTAGCCGTTCCTGCCCTGGACGATGTTATTTCAAGGCTCGAAGCTGCCAACGATAATGGAGACCCCAGGGCTCTAGACACAAGGGTTTCGCGAGGACAAGGCCTCCCATACGATATCTCGTCTACGGTTGCGTCACAAGACTTAAAGGCGGAATGCTGCACGACATCATGTCAACCTCGATCTGATTTACCAAAGGACCAGCCAGCCAATACTCAGACTTCTAATTGCGCCTCCATAACATCCACAAACGAAGCGCACTCCAATGGCCACGATGACAAGATTACGACCCGAGACGAAGCATTTGTCCAGGACGACAATACCTATCCTGAAGGCGGCCTCGCTGCCTGGCTGGTCGTCTTTGGCTCGTTCAGTGGGATGGTGGCATCGTTTGGCATTCTGAACAGCGTTGGTACCTTTCAGGCCTATCTGAGCACGCATCAGCTAGACCACCACTCGCCTGCCAGTATAGGCTGGATATTCAGTATCTTCGCCTTTATCACTTTCTTCTGCGGCGTGCAAATCGGCCCAATCTTTGACGCAAAGGGCCCTCGATGGTTGGTCGCTGCAGGAAGTGGGTTCTTGTTCGCTGGGCTGATGGGAGTTGCTGAGAGCACAAGTATGCTTGTCTACTCTGACGTCGAGGTCTTTCCAGATGAGGTGTCCTAATCGTACCTCGCAGAATTATGGCACTTTATCATAACCTTCTCCATCCTCTGCGGCCTCGGCTCTTCTCTCGTCTTCACACCGGCAGTGGGAGCCATCGCTCACTGGTTCATGAAACGACGAGCGGCGGCGACCGGCCTAGCAACAACCGGTGGTTCAGTCGGTGGCATCATCTTCCCCTTGATGCTCCAACGCCTCTTCCCACTCGTCGGCTTCAGATGGGCAACGCGAATCTTAGCCTTCATCTTCCTCTTCCTCCTCAGCATCGCCAACGTCCTCATACGCACGCGTCTGACGCCCCACGACCGAGCCAGAAGAGGCGAGAAGGGGATCGTGGCTACAAATCTACAGAAGGATATCTGGCCCGACATACGCATCTTCAGACACTCCGTGTTTGCCGTGACGACCGCAGGAGTCTTTTTCATCGAATGGGCGCTCTTCATACCCATCTCTTATATATCCACATATGCGTTATATCACGAGGTCAACACCACATTCTCATACCAGATCCTGGCCATCCTCAACGTAGGTTCATTCTTCGGCCGCTGGGCACCCGGGTACGTGGCCGACAGATTCGGACGCTACAACGCCATGATCGCCACCGTGGCCCTCTGCCTCGTCTCCGTGCTCTGTCTCTGGCTGACCTGCACGCCTGACGATGGCCCCGGAGGTCTGGCGCAGCTCGTCATCTTCGTCCTCGTCTTCGGTTTCGCCAGCGGCTCCAACATCAGCCTCACGCCCGTTTGTGTGGGGCAACTGTGCGGTACCGAGGTCTTTGGACGATGGTACGCGTCGCTGTATACCGTGGTCAGCTTCGGCTGTCTCACGGGCATCCCGATTGCCGGACAGCTGATCGCGAGCGATGGCGGGCGGTACACGGCGCTGATTGCGTTCTGTGGCGGATGCTATGGGCTGGGGCTGATATGTTTTGTATGGGCGAGGGTGATGGCGGTGGGTTGGGGGGTGAAGAAGATCTATTGAGAGGTAGCCCTGTGAGCGTGGAGAAAGTTTACTGAGCCGTGGGTGTCGTGGGCATGACCCTCTTGCCGCAGTATCTCCTAGACATTTACATCGTCGCTCAATGGGAAAAAAGAGACTCTACGACTTGAAGCAAGCTCCTTGCACCATCCTTTCAGCCTATTTAGCGTAGCACATGCCACCATCGATTGACGCTCAAAACAAAGATATCGACGGAGAAAAGAAAAGAAAAGAAGGGAAGGGAAATCACCCACCCATCTGAATTGCCACAGCCTCAGAATATTACGCTGCTGAGCGTGCGATCTCTATCAAATACGTTATCTATGACCACGATATTCCGTAAAAGTCCATCAAACCCTACCTAGCTTCACAACCTCGTTTCGTTGGTGACCGCACTGAATGTACAGTACAGTACAGTATCTATCTCGTCAATAAAGAACCTGTATTCTCCGTTCTCCCTTCTTCAATTCACTACAACACGGTATAAGAGTTCCACCCCCCTCCCCTTCTGGTCTAAACTTACTGCTGGTTCACGCCCTCGCTTTCGACAACGATAGACTTCGATAACTTGTTTTCGCTAGCTAGAAGAGCTGTGGGATGCGTGGGACTTAATAATTAGTGTAGTAGGGTGGTTTATTGAATTTGTAGGGGTGTGGATTTATGGAGCTATGGAAGCGATAGGGGGGGCTCTGCGCGTTGGCAACTGGCAAGGACGTCTTCCCGGCTATACCTCGGTAAAAGGAGCGCCCCTTCTCACTGCCGTTCACTCAGTGTCTTCGATCTTAGGGTACCATAGTTGCTTTCTCTAGTACATCCATCATATTATCTGAAGATGATGGAATCAATTGCTACTAAGATTTCCTAGCCTAGATCTAACCAGCCAAGAGGCCTTTGGTCTGAAAATACTTGCTCAAGGGTCGAGTCCGAACGTTGATGTAGTAGCCGTCCACGGCCTCAATGGACACCGTGAAAACACTTGGACTGCAAAGACTGGAGTGCTCTGGCTTAGAGATCTCCTACCAGCCAAGATCCCGAATGCACGGATCTTTAGCTGGGGATACGATGCGAACACACATGGCAAGAAACCACTGACGTCCATGTACCTTTATGATCATGCACGGGAACTTGTCTCGGATCTGTCACTGGAAAGGCGACTTACCAACACGACCCAACGGCCGATTGTGTTTGTTGCTCATAGTCTGGGTGGTATTGTGGTGAAGAGCGCCCTACTTCATTCCAACTCCACCCACCCTGGGCATTTGAAAGAACATCGGGCAATCAAGACATCTACCTATGGCATCATCTTCATGGGCACGCCCCACCAAGGTAGTGATAGCTCGGCCTGGGGAATGAGACTTGTCGATGTGGAATTCATATTCATTCACACTAATGATAGTCTCTTGAAGAATCTGGGGAAAGATTCGGAAATGTTACAGAATGTGCTTGCTTATTATGCCGGTATCAGTTCCGATTTTGTGACTAAATTTGCCTATGAAACGTATGCCACCCCATTAGCTACGGGAAAGGCTGTTCTTGTCGTGCCAAAGTCTTCGGCCGTCGTTCCTGGAGCTGTCGATGCCGAAGCAATAGCAATAATGGATAATCACTTGAACATGGTAAAGTTTCTTTCTGAAGATGATAGCGGTTTTAAGAAAATCGCGGGGCACCTCATGTTGATGGCCGAGGATGCTTCGACGAAAATATCTCAGAACTGGGAAAGAGAAGGGAACTTGCAGATAAGTAAGTAACTAACATGGGTCTGCCGCTACGTTCCTGATGACTCCTAGGTATGCAATGATCTTTTCTTGCCTGCTCTGAATGCGGGCCTAAGGTGTCTATACAAATCTGATCAACGCACAGGCTCGGATGGTTTTCGAGTCTCGGCAGACTTGGCAGGTTCCGAATGTTTGCGGGCTTTGTTTGTCACCAATTCAGAGGACGATAAGGCGAGCATTGAAAATAAGACCTATCGATTGTTAGAGGAGTCATGTGCATGGATTTTTGAGGAGCATGCATTTCTGACGTGGTTGAAAGAGGACCAATCGCCAATGCTTTGGATCCATGGTGACCCCGGGAAAGGAAAAAGTATGCTAATGATTGCTATCATCGCAAAATTGTCAGTTCGGAGGGAACCCCGTCACAATGGTTTTGTGTTTTTCTTCTGTGATGCTGCGGATGAAAGGCGAAGAACCGCGATATCTGCATTAAGGGGCATAATCTACCAGCTTATTTGTCAGCACCCTCTATTATTACATTACCTACAAAGAGAGTATGATCGAGAGCGGAACCAACTTTTTTCGTCACCAAACGCTTTGCAAGCTTTATGGAGAATTCTACAGAACATGTTGGCGGATGCTGTTCTTACGGATGTTTACATCATGATCGATGCTCTTGATGAGTGTGACCTAGAGTCTCTTGACGAGTTTTTGGTGCTCATCAAACGTGCGGTTCAATCAACACAAACTTCGTGGACATCAAAGTCTTGCAGAGTCAAATGGCTCTGTACAAGTCGTAATGTTTTCGTTATACAGCAACGGATAGGTGGAGGATGTCAAGACATCGGCCTAGAATCACATGCATCGAAAGGACTGGGGCCATTACGCTGTTCATCAATAGCCAGGTCAAAGAATTAGCGCAGGAGAAAGGTTACAATCACGAGCTCCGAGAGTATGTGAGAAACGACCTGCACACACGAGCTGGAGGGACCTTTCTCTGGGTAGCCATAGTTTGTCGTGAGCTCCGCAAATATACAATCAGATCTTTCAATACAAAGTCGACACTTCAAAACTTACCATCAGGCTTGCGGACTTTATATGACAGAATTCTGGAACAGGTAACAAACAACGAAGACAAAAGTTTGGGAAAGATTGCGGATAGCATCGCAGTTCGACCGCTGAGATTACAGGAATTGGCAATTGTGGCACGCTTACCACCGGAATATTACAACGATTTGCCGGTTCTCCAGGAATTTGTAGAGCAATGTGGTCCATTCTTAACGGTGGTTCAAGGAACCGTCCATTTTATTCATCAATCAGTCAAAGACTATCTCCTCACTCCACTAGTGGTACCTCGTTTCTCGCTTGATGTTAGAGTCCAGCATCAAGTGGTCGCAACCCGCTGCTTTGAATACATATGTAATGGAGCATTTACAGAGTCGTATGAAGAGGCAGACTCTTATGTGGAATATCCTCTGGGCAATTGGATTCAACATGTAAAGAAATCAGAGCTCGATATGACGGGAATGATCGACATAGAAGCGAACTTTTTCCAATCAGGTTCAAGGCTCCGAGATATCTGGTTTCATGTTTACTGGAAGAACTCCCATGGCTTACATAGCGATATGGAGGAACCATGCGGTTTTACACCATTACACCTTGCGGCTTGCTCTGGCACCTTCTGGCTAGCTCAGAAATTACTCAGCTGTGGTCATACAGAAGCCATCAATTCGTATGACTCTTTAGAAAGGACACCGTTACATTGGGCAGCTCATAGTGGCTCGGAGGCAATCGCAAAGCTGCTTATAAATCACGGAGCTGAAATTGAAGCAAAAGGAGGCAAGAGAGTTGCAGCACTACGTGGGGTCGGTGCTGGTGGAGGTGAGGCATTTCTTCGATTTTTTCTATTAGAAAGGGAGGTCAATTCGACTGCGAGGAACGGAATGAACTTCAGAGCACGAGGTGGCTATCAGAGAACGGCACTACATTCAGCCGGATCGAAGGGTCATGACCCTGTTGTGCGACTGCTGTTGGACAATGATGCGAAACCAGAAGCAAGCGATCATTTTGGGTGGACCACATTGCATGCAGCAGGGTCAGGGGGCCATCAAGCAGTGCTGCAGACTCTTATGGAAAAAGGAGTGGATATTTCTGCTATGACAGTGGATGGGTGGACTGCGCTGCATGGAGCAGCCTCCGGTGGTCATATGAAGCTGGTACAAATGTTACTTAACAAGGGCTCTCCCGTAAATGCGAGGGCTCATTTGGGTCGAACGCCATTACATGGGTCAGCGTGGGGAGGAAATCCAGCCGTAGTGCATCAACTTTTGGAATGGGGGGCAGAGGTTGACGCACAGGGCTCCGATGGTAGGACTGCGCTCCATATAGCAGCAATCATTGGGGACGAGCCGAGCGTGCAATTACTGCTTGACAAACGAGCTGACCTGGATATTAGAGATGTACGAGGTTCAACAGCATCGCATCTTGCCGCATCAAATGGTCATTACAACGTCTGGAATGTGCTACAGGAGTCTGGAGCTGATTTTCAATTACGTGACTGTCAGGGACAGAGTATGCTACATAAAGCTGCCTTCGGAGGATCTGATATACTCGTGAAGAAGTTGATCGCTATGGGTATGGACGTTAACGCGAAAGACGAAGACGGACGTACAGTACTACACATGGCTGCTGAGAAGGGACACAGCGTGATTACAGACCTGCTATTAGAGAGGGGTGCAAATATTAGTGCGATTGATCACCAAGGGGTCACAGTGCTTCACGAGGCAGCTTCAGGAGGAGATCATCCTACGGTCCTGTTGCTCCTCCAAAGGGGAGCTGACATGACCTCAAAATCCAAGGATGGAGAGACAGTCTTACACCGTGCTGCTTCCAAAGGATGCAGCCTTATAGTAAAAACTTCTCTGGAGAGAGGAACTAGCATACAGGCAGCCAATGCGAATGGATTAACAGCGATAGAGATAGCAGTTGAGAGAGGGCATGAAGAGGTGGTACTCTTATTACAAAAGAAGGGAGCCAGGCTTCGTGTAGTCGATGCTAATGGGCTGCCTTGGTTGCACAAGGCCATCTGTGGCGGATCTACAAGGGTCGTACAGCTGATATTAGGCGCACTTTCCGATATCGAGGCAAAATATCTGCATGGACAGAATGCACTATGCATGGCATCTTCCAGAGGTCATACCGCAATTGCAAAGCTACTGTTGGATAACCAAATCAACTATGACTCACAGGCGGACAACAAATCAAGGCCACTACATCATGCAGCTTTCTACGGACATCATAGCATCGTACAGCTATTGCTAATCAAAGGTAGCGACGTTCAGGCCCAAACCGAAGAGGGTGGGACCGCTCTTCACTACGCGGTGATGGGAGGACATGATGCTACGGTTTGGCTGCTCGTGGAGGGATGGCAGGCTAACGTCAAGGCAACTATGAATGATGGCGTCACAGCGTTGCACATTGCAGCAGAGAAGGGTTACATCGCTCTGGTTCAGCTCTTATTGCGGCATGGCGCCAATGTTGCTGGGAAAAATACCGAAGGCCAGACTGCTCTTCATTTGGCAGCTTTTCGGAGTCAAGAAAGGGTGATTCGAGTCCTGCTAGATAAGATGGCTTACCCTGACGTTAGGGGCCAGTACGGCAAGACAGCGCTGCACTTAGCTGCCGAACAGGGTTGTGCAGGAAACGTTGGATTGCTAATAGAGAAAGGGGCTGATGTAGGCGCAAGGACAGAACTTGGGGCGACGCCTCTACATTACGCCGCTGCCAAAGGCCACAAGATGGTTGCGCGGCTCTTATTAGACAAGAATTGTGACGTTAAAGCGGAAATGACCTCTGGATCGACGCCTCTGCACGGGGCGTCAAGGTGTGGTCATCTGTTGGTAGCCGAGCAGCTTCTCGAGGCGGGCGCCGATCCAAACGAATGCGCAAAAGGCGGAATCACCTGCCTTCATGCAGCAGTCTATGGAGGTCATACCGATGTTGTAAAGCTATTGCTTCGAGCCAATGCAGACCCTCGATTGGTTGACGGCTTTGGTCGAACGAGCCTCGACTGGGCGATGTTACATCGGCCTCTCTTTCGTGAAATGATTCCTTGGTGCAATACCTATGTGGCAACGCCCAAATCGGACCAGAAAAAGTCTTTACACCAGTTTGTGGGCTCATTGGTGGAGAGGTGGATCCGCGATCACGATGCTGACATTTTCAATCTTCTTGGTCATAGTCTTATCCACTTGCAGGATTCGAAAGAGGCTCGAAAAGCTTTTCAACATGAGATGGCCACTGATCCCGAGGCTTTGACATCAAAACCCAGAGCTTACTGCGCTCTATGCTCGGCGGATAAGGCTATGGAAGGCAAGAGGAATATTTGCAAGACCTGTCCCGAGTCTGATCTGTGTTCATCTTGCTTGAAAGAATACCGAGACAATCGTGGTACGGATATAGAGCGAAGACCACACATTTTTGGAGGTCACTCTAGGTGACTGCCAAGACACAATTCCTTCCTCAGATTCAGCAATGGAGGAGTGGTTGCAGCATCTGGTCCGTAAATATCCCTCGCCTTAGCTTGAGAGAACCAACATAGGGACAACCGTGCCAATGAGCCGTGATGGTCGGCTCGAGCGATTTCATTTAGTACAGATTCTATGGCTACGAGGTTGAAGCGAATCGTCTTCTGTAGAACGTCGGCGTAACAGAGTTTCGCGAGCTTGTATCTAGAGTCGGAACTGTGGCAGGCCAAGCTGCACACCTTTATATAGCAGGAACGCTTTGAGAGGGAGGGGGGGGGGGAAAGGCCCTCGGCAAAAACTTCTTGTCTTGGAAATAAGCGTCGAATGGTCCAACCACACAAACTGAGATACCACACCTGGCGTAGTTCTGCGGAACGAACATGTCGCTCTGGCATTGATGTCCACGCTACGTACGTACGTTTATTTAGGCTGCAGTATCTATCTATCTCGCACCGGACCCCATACAACCCATACAAAACAAAACAGAGTGAACCTCAGGCAAGGCTGGTTGTAGAGGAAAACAACATCTACGCTCTTCCAAGTGTGTGTTGAAAGATGATAGAAAACCTTATTGTCAAGCGCGGCTCCTCTCCTACATACACGAACTGCCTCCTTGCGTGCCTCTTCCTCCGCTCGGCGATCCGAGACCAGTAGTTGTTCCCTGGAAATTCATTGATTAATTGCCCATTTTCCGACTTCTACTTGCTACTGTAGCATGCATGCATGCATACAGCCTGAGCCTTGTGGGTATGATCTTCATGTAAGTAGTCGCGGCGTATTGTGTAAGGTAATAATTGGAACTCTCTCAGTCGCCGTAGATAGTTGGTCTTCCAGCTTCCGCTCTGTGGGCAGACTTTAGAATAGAGGCCGTAGAAATCCTTCGGTCTTGAGTTAGTCTTTCCTCAGCCATAACCATCATTACATGGTTCTCTCTTTTGCTCCGTTGTTCTTCTCAGCCGATAACGCATCTTTGAATTCCTCCTTGTAAAGCTAGCTGCATGCATGAACAGCTCAGATCGTGGCGAGATGTTCCCGGCGTTCTCAGGCATCTCTCGGGGTAGACTAAGCTTTTGCTGTAAACGCTCTCTCTCGTGTTGAGTGATGGGCTGGGCTTCAGGTATCGGGAGTTCAGGCATAACATCAGTGTCGGGATCGTAGGAGCTGGGAAGCAAGCTTGTTGTATCTTGTCGCTTTCGTGATCTATATTATATATATATATTGCAGCTCCGCAAATGACTTTGTTGGTGAAGGCATGTTGCTTGCAGGGTGGCATTTGATAGACGATTAAATCTAGGATATATATATACATAGATTTCTCCGTGATAGCGCTGATCAATATGTGACTGTTATGATGCTGAGATATCTCATTGTAACGAACCAAGCAAGTATGTATCAGTGAGACCGTTGTGAAGTACTGCCTAAGTAAAGCTGACAATTACATAGTTAGAAAGGTTTCTAAGAATAGTAAAGTGAGTAAGTATTCAGTTCTTTTATATATATAACTAGGAGATATAAACGCTTGAAGTAGGGTTGAGTACCTATTTTCTTTTCTTCTTCTATATATTCGCTTAAAAATAAGGTATGCACCGGTCGTGGTACTGAGATGGCTTGTTATAACGGAGTAAGTAGACATGTAGCAATCAGAGCACTATAAAGTCTTGCCTTGATCAGCAGCTCCATAGGTAGCGTTGCAACAATCCGGATGAGACGGTCGTAAGGGTATTAAGTCTTCTTGTGCTTAAATGGATACGTAAGATGCAATCGTCGTACTGTCAAATTTTGTTCTGCCTAAAGAAATAAGCACCGCAATCAACTCTTGCTGTACGATGGCTCATGTGGTGAAGCGATGTAAAGTCACTTGTCCTATGAGTTTAGAGATGGAGCGGGGAGGATTTTTCGTTACGAAGGGTCAAGAGGTGAGGTAAGGCAAACCTTCTTGATACATATATATATATATATATATAGCATACCCGTCTTGAAGTAGCAAAAGTTGCCAAGACACTTGAGTCATCTTATTACGGTATTTGTAGTATATTTCAACACTAAAACCTACTAAACTTCCCGCAATGTTCTCTTCCGACTTAGTATGCCTGCATTCAATCTATTTAAGATGGCTTTTCAATTTTAATATTGATTGTAGACACTGTAGGATTGCGGGATAACCTAAGCTGTATGTAGGTTCGCCCCCGTAAATGCAATGTTGTTGGAGTTGTAAGGGTATCGGCAAAACAGGGCTATCTTTAAATAAGGATGAGGCTCGAGCGACGATATCTTGAAGTTCTCCGATCAGTACTATCTCCATCATTGAGAAGTCGCCAAACATAATCTTGTATTTAGGGTCTGGAGAGTGAGGAATTCGAGCCGAAGCCCCTAGTCTTTATCTTTAGAAGCAAGTACACCACCTTTGATCGCCGCTGCAACGCGCATGTTTTCCTCGATGCTGACCAACAACCCATTCCAGCCCTCCTCACCTAACAACCTTCGTGTTCTACTTGTTTGCTTCTTCTCCCCTTGCACCTCCTCCATCATATCCTCCAGCCACTTATTCGACGACGATCGCGGTCCCCGTCCATGACTCTTTGACTCATCCAGCTTCGACGTCAGCTTTAGCGCTCGCTGGGTCCGCCGGACGAGAAGCTTCCGGTCTACCTCCAGGTCACTATATTCCGACTGGCCGATCGTGAATAGCAGAGTGCACTCCGCGAAGGATAAAACGGCAGCTGTGGTGAGGGCTGTAATGCTGTCGCGCTCGGCGCGCAGCGCGGCTTCGTATTTCGCAAGGATCATCGAAATCATATCAAGCAGGTGCTTTTCAGTGAAATAAGCCATAGCCAGTGGTTTGTAGGCGTACATAGTGAATGCCCTTGCGGTGAGGGTGTTGAGATCCGTGGCAGCGCTCATGGGGAGCAGTGACCACCGAAGTGCAGGAGGGTGGAGGGACATGGACGTGTAGATAGCGCCATATATATTGGCTGTATCGACAGTGAACACAAATTTGGTCGGGTGGTCCTCGACTGCAGGCGTGCCTTCGTTACGACTTACTGGTCCGGCATTCATGGACGCGGCGTGCTTATCCCAGCTGCTCATGCAGAACAATTTATAATAGGATGAGTACGCACAATTCAGTCCCGACAAGCTAAGACCATGTGTCGGTGGTTTTGCTTCTGGATTTCGTTCCTGGCGAACGAAAAAGGTGCGAAGGTGGTGCGAGAGGACAGGATTGATCCAGAGATACTTCAGTGACCTCAGAAGCTTGCCAGTAGCATCTGATGAGGGCTCAGCTTCTTCAGAAAGGTAATCCCCATACACCTTCCGAACAGCATCAAGATTTCCATCCTCTAGATCTTGAGGCGTAAAATCCAAGAGTTTGGACCGCATCAGATGTTCAACCAAGATCTCGAAACGACCGACCCAGAGCTCCGCTGCTCCTATCATGCGGGATCGCAGAAATAAAGAATCTTTCTCCAGGCTCAGGCCATGCGGGATCTTGGAGACCGGTGTTTCGGGATTGAAATCAAGTTCGTTCCAGGTGACCAGCCAGCCAATATAAGCTTTAATGCTGGGGAAAAAAATACTGTCGTTAAGACTACACGGTATAGCCATAGAAAACGGTGCGAGGCATAGCATCAATTTCTGTAAATGCTGGCCATTGTCCAATTTTGACAAGTCGGTATATGAGTTATGAGCTTGAGCACACAAGGATGATTCGGAATCAATCAGAGGAAGCTCGATTGCTCCGGTCAATATTGTATGAGCGACTTCTGACATTGACGATAACATACCTGCCACCGACATGGTCTTTAAAAACAAGGTTATGATCAGAGGATTATAGTCCAGTAGGTGTAGGATGAGTCGAACATCATGGGCCTCAGAGCTTATTTCTCTGTTTGGGGAATATCTTAGTTGCTTGAGCAGCTCGATAGCGAAATCATGGATCGGTTCTTCATTTCTTTCTGCTAATTCCCAGGGGCGAACGGAACCTGAAGTGAAGATTTCAATACCACTGTTCAATGTCTATGGCATACTGGTATAACAAGAGCTAGAGTGACTTACGTCTGGTATCTCTGTATAGACCGTAGCTTAAATCGTCTCTGGAAGCTAGGATCATAATACTTTTATTCTTGTCGAAGCTTTTCACCAAAGCTCTGAAAGCAGCTTTCTCATTTGGCACGTTCGAGCCTGCGTCAAGATTCTCCACAGACATGTTGTCAATCAGGATCAAACTCCTGGATCTTTGAAGTGCTTGTTGGGCCGTTTCCAGAGCACTTTCGGAATATTCAAGACTCGTGATGCCTTCTACTATACTTCGTAGAATATCACCTACTCTCCATTCCGGATGCGCGAAGCAGTCAATATAGACAGGTTCCGTAGCCAGGAAGTTTGTACTATGCCAAAGTTTGCCAAGACCTTTGATGAAGTGAGTCTTGCCTATTCCATACTTGCCAGATAAAAGAAGAACTTTTCGAGAACCACGACTTAACAGAAGAGTCTCTACACAAAGCAATTCAAGACCTCGTCCATGCATGCGATTGATGTTCTGCCTTGCTGGACTAAGGCCTGATTTAAGCAGACCTGAGTCTTCCTTCTGCTTCGACGAAGACCCTTTGGTGACTATTCGGCGAAAGAATGATTCCCGCCGAGTTCCGGGTTTTGAAGCTGCGGTCTCTATGTTGCTAGAAATGTGTTCCTTTTCTAGGTCTTTTTGCTCCAGTGGTACTATGTTCAGTGACACGTCGTGGCTCTGATAGAGGACTGGAATGATCCAATCATCAAGCTCAATGGTCAGGCCGTACCCTACCTTTCGATTCTTTTCCTTCATGGCTGACTTCCTTGCAACGCTTACAGCTTTGCAAACGTTGGACTCCGGCTGTAGAAGTGCCGTGTAGAAGCTCTCATAAAAGACAGATACAAAACTTGATGAAACTCGGAAGGATGCAGCCAGAACCGAGGGTACTCCAGATTGTACGAAAACCTTGGCAAGGTTGATCTGGAGAATAGGGTTAGACGGCAGGTCTCCCTGGTCTTCATTTGACTGAATTTGCCCTTTAGTCGTAGCATTCCGGCCAGAAGGGTCATCTCTTAATATTTCGTTTTGACCTTCAAGAGGCTCAGCACGGCCGGACTCGCACGCGTTAAGTGCCACAAGGAGAATGCCGAAATTCTGAAGCAACTGCCCGATGTCATTCGCAGGAACAAATTCCTTAGTGCCAAATTTTGGGTTTCTAGGCTCCTCCTCAGAAGAGATGAAATAAAGTCCGGCACTGCAATTCATTACATTTTCAGCTCCAAACGGATTACACAAATGGAATATGAGTGAACATACCCCTTATCTTCTTTAATTCCACCATGCATATCAAAATGCACCATATCGTAAAATCCAGTGCCCCCTTCCTCTAGAATACTGCCTAGGGCATGCCAAGTTCCGGGTCTGCAGACTTCAAGTTGAATATGAAAGTCCTTCTTGAGCTTTCTATAACCGCCAGCAGAGGCTCATAGATCAACGATGGGTCCGGATCAGGCAAAAGTCGGGTCTGCCTTCCAGGAAGTGAGAGATCTCTTTCGGTATCAATGCCTCGCGCCACGACCAGGAGAATTCTAAAGCAGCTGATGGTAAGTGTCATTCCCAAAATTGTAGTCACAGGTTGACCAGAGCTATTGAAATCAACACTTTGTTCTGTCAATACCTGCCTTCTGCTGTCGTATGTAGTAGAAGAAAAATGTCCATATGTTACCACGGAGCTTTCCTCATCGCTATCATCCGAATGAGTACTGAAGGCACTTTGGGTACTCTGGAGAAGTGATGTTGTTGGAGGAATCGTGCGCCGGACCATGACGGTAGGCATTGACTTCGGCTTCTGACGCAAAGTGGGCGGGTATGCCAAGTTCCAGACTTCTTTCCATAAATCCTGTAGCTCAAGGACTTCCCAAATTAGCGCATGAACGTTTGAGTATGGCAATGACCCTGTTTCGCAAATCTCAACAACGATGGTATCAATTCCAGGAGAGCTACCAATGCCGTGTAGAACAGATAATTGACGAAACAGCCCGATTGCATATTGCTGGATATAGTCTTTGATGATGGAAGGACTCTCGACCTTCCATGGGCACTGCACCGGGTAGGTTTCGAGATACCAGCGAACATGTTTGTCTATTGGAGAAGACACAGGATACTCGATCAGAACGGAACTGCCAGCGTTTTCGTGATGTGGATTGTCGGGTAACTCAACCGTCAGATGCCAGCCAATGGAGGTTTCCGGAGCATATTCCGATGCTTGATCTGTGAGACGTAGAGTGAAGACCGACATGAGATCCAAGATTCGGTGGAAACGGAGGATATTGGGGATAACCTCATAACTCCCAGATTTAAGAAAGTGGTGGACAGACAGGATTCGAAAGTGGGTAGGTAGACTGAGGCTGAGGACGTGATGTGATGGAATACAGTAAGGTAGTTTCATTGGTTTAAACCATTAGTAATCAGCCTAAGCCCTAGAATAGATAAGATGAAAATCTGATGACTAAACATAGAAGACAAGATGACAGAAAGATCTGATGACTAATACAAGATAAGGCAACAACAATGGGTACAGAGTAATAAAGTGGCCCTGAGCTTCTACACCGCTGGTCAGACGAAAGTTGCTTTTAGATACTTCTCCTGACGAGGATCCGCAACCATATTCAACCTTGAACGACGAGGACAACGACGAAGAGAGTGAATATGTCCTCATCGTCAAACCCCAAATTATGGCTACTTCTGAACGAATCACTGCCAGCCGAAGAAGGAAAGGCTCTTCTGGGAACAGTTGCCGCCGACATCCAACATCCGACTGATGGATATGAGCCCAAGCGAAGTGATGGTGTTAGAGAACACCCATTCATTGATGTCGAAGCGGATCTTTTCACGCCGAAGACTGAAGAGAGGACCATAGAAAGCAGCAGCACAACTGGAAGCGAATGGAACGCCCACCTCTTTAGTCTCATCTCCAGTTGCTGTTCATCGAGTGTTTCGAAGCGTGCCACCGTGGCTTCGGCGCGGGTCACGACGTACAGCTTGCGAGAACCAACTGCAATATTTCGCAAGATCCGGGATAATCCAGAATACTGGGACAAGGTGCAGGACCTCATGGATGAGAGAGGAGTCAAGAAGCTGTATTTCGTGAGAGGCTACATGGTAGCCTCCAACCCTGCCATCACCATTGAGACGTCCAACGAGCGTGGAGGCCGCGTCGAGCTCACCGTCCCGATAACAGAGGCTGCCACCGGAATCTTCCCTGTCTCTGTTGACCCACTGGTCGGAGATCCCGGCATGGCCTTGGAGTCTAAGCGTGCCCAAAGCGCTTCGCAGCGTGGGATTGTTCAGGGAGACCAATTGTTTGCTATTCAGTACTGGACAGTTGTCAAGAAAGGTCCTCGGCGGCCGTTTGGTAGACCTCCCAAATCGAAGAGAACCCATGGCATTGAACATAAACCACTCGTGGGGACTATGTTTGGAGATGATCCGACTGCACCACCTAGGAGATCTGGAAGAGAAAATGAGGTTGACAACAAGGTCAATGACAATGACGAGGATGAGGATGAATGGGATTTTCTAGATGAAAGTGGCAACAAAATAGATCTATAGTGGGTTTCGGGAGTTACTTGATGGATAGGGTTATGGCGGCATACTGTTCAGATGATCTTTCTTCCTCCGCAGTCTCATTCAGGTGACTTGTCTTGTTGACTTCGTGACGAAGACCACCGGAGCATATCTTCCTTCAAGAACTGCTGCGAACTTTTGAATTTAGTAAAACAGATGCCCTTGTCAAGTGCTGTACAGCTTTTGAGGACCTTTTCAATATCACTTGTGAGGTATTCCAATCTGGCTAGGTCTTGGATAACCGCGCTCGCTGGTAACATCCTGCGCGAATCCCGGGACAGAAATCCCGTAAGAGCTTAGTATCATCGAAGTGTAGTCGATCAAATCGGACATCTGGTAAATAAGAAGCCCCAACAGTGATGAGAAAGAGATAGGACCCATAGCTGGTGCTATCTACAGTATTGCACTATAGGAAACCGTCAATACTCATTAACGCCTATTCGGGGAACCTTCACATTTGCTTTACGTATGCTCTGCATACGTACGCATTCGGAATGCTCCAGCGAGCAGCTAAGCCAAGCCGCGCAGGTGGGGAGGGGGGGGTAAGACGCGCACGAGGACGAGCTGTACGCGCACCGCTGCCCACATACGTTCATCAGAAGAAGACCTCATTTGGTGGCAGCTCATTGCACCATCTTCTATGTTGTACCAAGCACGATACTACTAAGGCCAAGGCAAAATTCGATAACCGCAGAAAAGAGAAAGAACACCCATCTAAACATATCTCTTCAAAGTGCAAGATCCCTCTTCGCCGAAGTATATTCTAGAGACGAATGAATTATGATTCGAAAAGGAAGTAGATGAATGAGATATCACATCTAGTTAATCTTGACGGATTCTTTTTCACAAACATTTCCACACGGGAGGATGTCCGGCCCTATGTGTCTCATGTCGCAGGATCTTAGGGCAGGGGGCTGATGTGGCGTAAACTGCAGCCTTGGTTTCACGCAGCGGAGGAGTGGGAGTGGGAGTGGGAGTGGGATGTTGGTTTATTTTGATGAGGTATAATCTGTCCTCTTGCTGGAAGTTGCGGGGGTGATGGTTTGTGGAAATGAAATGAGAGGGACGGTGGAGGAGTTCGAGGATTTTGGGGAATGGGTATTGATATTGGAGATCGAAGAGGTTGGAGAGTGAATTTTGGTGAACTCTATGAGTCGACTTCACGGAGGATGAAGAACTGCGTACGTAGATGGAAAAATGTTTTGAAATGATGATATGTAGATCAGAACCATCGTCGCTATAAGGTAGGACGTTATGCCTCAAATGAAACGCCAAGAGTTATGCAAATACTTCGATAAAATGGGTTCATCGCATTTTGTGCTCATCTCCAGCGTGTCTTCATTTTAGTAGGGGCAGGAAAGATGCTCATTCGTGATGAAAAGACAGTGCCTGATGGGGAGCTGCTCACTCGAGAGGAGCGGACAGTGCCCGATGGAAAGCTACCGCTCGCACGGGTACCCGTTGGGAAACTGAGTGACCCAACCGATCCGCTCGCAACAGTGCCCGTTGGGTAATTGAGCGAGCCATCCGATTCGCTACTTGGGAATGGTGCCAGTCCTGAATGGTATGTGAATGGCGCCGAGCCCGGTATGCTTTGTGGTGAGGAGTCTGAGCTTGGGCTTGTTGCTGGTACGCTCCCGGATTCTCCGGCGGTAACAGTGACGGTGACGTAGACGTTCGTGGTAACGGTCGAGGTTGAGGCTGGCGGGCAAGAGCCGCCGACACTGCTGGCGAGAGATGAGCTGAGTGGAGAAGAGCCACCGTTTGAGCTTGAACCGGAACTGACGCCAACCGAAGCTGAATCTGACGAGCCGTTGCTAGAGCTGGAGCCGGCTGAAGATGGAGCTGAGGAGGCACTGCTAATGCTAGAGCTGGAGAGAGATCCTGATCCTGATCCAACCTCACTCCCAGATCCACTCTCAGAGCCAGAGCTGGAACTAGAAGCAGCTGGAGATGAAGCTGAAGAGGCAGCTGAGGATGAACCTGAGGAGCCACTGCTAGAGCTAGAGCCGGAGAGAGATCCTGATCCTGATCCAACCTCACTCCCAGATCCACTCTCTGAGCCAGAGCTGGGACTCGAAGCAGCTGGAGATGAAGCTGAAGAGACAGCTGAGGATGAACCTGAGGAGCCACTGCTAGAGCTGGAGCCTGAGCTGGATCCTGATCCACTCTCATTTCCAGATTCACTCGCAGCGCCAGAGCTAGAGCTAGAGCCAACGTTGCCCGACGAGGAGACTGAGGGGCCACTGCCGGAGCTAGAGGCAGTTGGAGACGAATCTGATGAGCCACTGCTTGAGCCAGGGGTAGAGCCTGCTGGAGATGAAGTGGAGGAGGTATTACTGGAGCTAGAGCTAGAGCTCGACCCTGAGCCACCCATACTCCCAGATTCAGTCTCGGAACCAGAGCCAGCTGAAGATGAATCTGACGAGCCACTGTTGGAGCCAGAGCTAGAGCTGCCTGACGATGAACTGGAGGAGCTACTGCTAGAGCTAGAGCCAACTGAAGATGAGCTTGACGAGCCACTGCTCTCAGACACGCTCTCAGAACCAGAGCCAGAGCCAAGGCCAGGGCTTGGAGTTGGACCGGAGCTGCTCATTGTAGAGCCTGTAACGCTACTGATGGCGCTTCCTGTATTACTGCCCGAGCCGCTACCATACCCAGAACCTTGGCTTGAGATGGCTGGACTCGTGTAGCCCGGTCCTGATCCACCGATGGTTGGAGAGCTGCCTGCGTCTCTTGATGTAGGTGGGCATATAACTTGATATAGAGTGGTGGTCGCCGTGATGGTTGTAGTAATATGCGTGATCGTTACGGAGCTCGAGTAAACGGTGCGTGTCCCTGAGATCGCAATTGGGCTGGAGCAGGGGACGATCGAAGCTACGAATAGTTAGTATACATTATACAGACACAAGATTGGAGGAAACTCACTGATTATATTCGTGATGGTTGTTACGCCTGTAATAAAGGTTGTAAACGTTGAAGTGACGTCTTTCGTGATGGTCGTAGTCGATGGTGGGGCTACGCCTGTAGAACAAGTTCCTGATCTGCCTCCTGTGCCAGTACCTGTCCGGCCAGTCCCTCCTGTAGGCTTCGGAGGAAAGATACCACTACTAATCCCTACACTTGTCCGGCCCGGTGGCGATGTGCGTCCAGTACTGATATAGCTCAGTCCACTTCCGCTAGGAGCGCTACCAGTTGGGTATATGATTCTGGAGCCAGTGCTATAGTAAGGTTTTGACGCACTCCTGGAGCTCCCAGTTATAGGGGTAAAACCGTGGGGTGGAGGAAGGCTGGACAGAGGAAGAATTTTCACAATGATTTTATCGTCAATATCCTTCCGCTCCCATGGCCAGGCGAAGACTGCACCTGCAAAGGCTGCTGCCATAAACGCTGCGGAACGCATGTCGACAACGTTCAGTTGGAAATGAAAGATCTAGAACTTCAAGGTGAAGCATCCAAGTCTTCCAAGACAAACGAGTGTATAAAGTCAATAGCAGAGGCAAAAAGACGATATATAAGAGGTCTTGATGCTGCTTATAATAGAAGAGAGAGGAGATTGACTTATACTGCCCCAACGTGAGCGAGGTTTCAGTCAGGGTTATTGGGATCATGGTTGATGTTCCTCCCAAGGCTGCGCAGTACGGGCAGTGGGCCATTCGCCATTCGTATGGTTGATGTGACCTGTCGGAATATACGAGGCATCATTCTGAGCACACGAGCCAACATTGGCGCGAAAGAGACAAGGTGTCAGCTTTCCAAACGGTGTTGGATGGCTTTGCTTTGGTAGCAATATTGACACCAATCTGGTTCACTGCCCTTGAAAGTGTTTGAATTGGTAGGATCAGGATGCACTACTCACACAGGCAATGTCGCAGAAATCATTCCTATCGGGCGTGATGGTGTCCACAGCCAAGGCGAAGTGGCCTCTTCCTCAAGGTAATTCAGTTAACTGTGCTCGTTCTGGTTGCGCCGCGGAGATTTTAAGGCTGAGTTCGGGCCGAACTTTAGCCGAGATTACCTACAAAGTCACCAACATTAGTTGGTTTCAACTCTGCTCAAAAACAACGTGAAAACGGCACAGGACACTGTAGCATCATCCTCCTTTACCAACGTGCTGTTCATAAGGCAGCTGCCCCAGCCTCTTGCTTGTTGCTCCTCGATTCCTCTGTCTCAAGCAGTAAAGGACAACATTCAGGTTCGCATCTCTCTTTCACTACACCAAGCTTCTAATAGCTGGTGATCTCGAAGACATGAGAAGACTTCCGAGGCGAAATCTAGTGCTCGTGTCTAAGGTTCAGGTCATATCTGCATGTGGGTTAGCGAGCTCACATACTATTGCAAGCAATGATACTATAAATTGATTTCGCCTCGCTATTCAAATCATTGTTCGCTGACATGAACCCGACCGAGACTCGCCACTAACTCTCGTCAGAATCCATAACATTTTCTTGGTCATTCCACTCTTACGCCATCTTAAGATCATGAGGTTCGCTCCTGAAGGCGTTGATATTCACAGGAAGATATTGGATTAGATGAAAAGATACTCTATGAATAAGCTAAGCACCACCCCAATTTGGCTATCTCCAAACCACCCGCGCACAAGTTCAGTTGAATTAGAATTTCTCTACTTTGAGGGGTATCTCAGTGAGCCAGGTCGTTCGTGAGGAGCTGCGTGTTGGCGCCAGAATCTGTTGAAAGGCCCGGTCTGCGTTCGCAAATTGTTGGCATCAGTACTGGCCGCAGGACTGTAGAATGTTGGCGTAAGTATAAGGTCTTGGTCACAGTCCCACCCAGTTGTTCGCAGGTTGAGCGGAATGCTGTCCCTTCTTGTTCGATCCGCATTCGATACGTGCAATGCTTCGGGAACCGCTGTCTTGGGTCCTATCGAATCCCCGACATCCTGCAAATGCAAATAAGAACCGTCGAAATCCAACCAATCCACGCCTCTGATATTGTCTGCAATAGAACTGTGTCCATTGTCAACCGAGTCGGACTCTTCTACTCCTTCGGTGAGGTAAATCACATCAGCGCGGCCGGGGTTGTCAAGGTTCCGGGCCATGTTGAAGACATAATCGTCATTCTTTCCTTTTAGCGCATGCCCTTCATCGACATTAGGGTGTTCTAAGAAAGATCGAGCTCGCAATTGCTCTTCACCTATCATTGTGGGACTTGCCCCTTTCATCTCGATCCAATCATTGAGAGCTTCATCGATCTGTGGTAGCGTCTGATGGAACTCATCAAGAAGCTCTTCGGCATTGTTGCTTAGCTTAAGCATGATGTGGAGGTTGGCGGTTGCCTTCTTCGGTAGCTCCCAGTTCAATTGACCTCTTGGTGCAAGCGCTGAAGGTACGAGTGAGATATCTTCGTTGGGGAACTCGGGGTCCAGGAGTGGATGATGGTTAGGTGTCTTTGATGTGAAGTTTCGTGCTAATCTTCGGACATTGCAACATTCGGGGGAATTCATTGCTGCTGACGATTTTTCTCTGTTTTATATTAGGGGATGGAGCACTTACCTGATCTGTGTAGAGAGAAGTGATCAATGACACACTCCTACTTCTGTGGATGATGGCTACAGAAACGATGGGGTAAAGGCACGGCTTATATGGTCGTTGCGCTCCACCCGAGCTGTTAGCATGAGCAGAAGCTTGAATCTGGTGTTTGTTGGGGGACAATGGCAAAGTGAAGGAAGACAAGGGGCGCCAGGCCAGGACAATGTACTTGAGACATAACTTCGTTGTTCATCGAAACAAGGATGGATAGAGCTCCATTGTGGCTATCCTTCATGGTATTGTGCCAAACATACCCATACATTCACAAAGGGTAAAACCGTCCTTATTCGGAATCTAGAGCAGGGTTGATGTACAGAGCCGTAGCGGACAACGCCCTGGACCTACCATAGCACCATCTCTCGACCACTCAATGCACCACTTGCCTGATCTTTACGTGACCACATCTACTGGTTTCAAGACTGCCCAGCATTCGCATCCATAGAGTGTCCCAATGATTGAGAGCATCGTAGGAGAGACGGTACAAAAATAGCCCTTACATAAAGTAATCGGGCTGTTAGCGGTTCGCTTCCTAGTGGCAAAACTCGTATCTATCTCGTCACTAGTCATTAGTTCTAGTCTCTTCGGACAATCTGCTCTCCTGCTATCTCGACCGGGGGTTAGGAGATCGGCACCAGCCGAAGACGACGGGTCACCGAATCCGCAACGCTTTCACTTCCCTAATCCTCCACATCGGACAACTCAATTACGCTCGCTGCACACGACGGCACTCTGCGCCACTTCCACTCGTTCATAGGTTAGTACTATTGTCGCTTACCGTCCTAGCAATACCCTACGGCAAGTAGTCTTCGGCTGAAGCACGTAGGGGGGAGATATTGCACTAGGAAAAGAGCTTTGGAAAGCATACAGTGTCATAGGAAAGAACCAAGATCCTCTCGAGCTCCCTCTATGCATTCGCCCCACTCGTTCCTGAGCATTGTCACCTTGGCCGAAAGCAAGAGATGCCTGCACACGTTCGGATAATGCTCCACAAGTTCATCGCCATCCTTGGAGCAGTCGGCTCTGTCAAGGCTTTCTATATACCCGGTGAGCTCGCGACCAGGTGTCGGAATCTTCCTTCGCCAATGGCATGCGGGTGCTGACCTCTTTCTTGCAGGATGGTCAATCAGGAGCTATGTTGACAACGAAGCTATTCCATTGCACGTCAACAAAGTCTACTCGGATAATACACAACTACAATATGCATACTATGACCTCCCTTTCGTATGCCCTCCAACGGGCCAGAAACATGCTGGGCGCGCCAGCGGGCGGAATGTTCATCTCAATCTGGGGGAGGTGCTCCGAGGAGACAGGATCATGACTTCGGACTACGAATTGGCGATCGGACAGGACGTGGAGTGTCAATATCTTTGCAGTCACACGACTGATCGAAAAGGTATCCAGCGCGCCCAGCAGCTCATTGAAGATGGCTACGTCGCAGAGTGGATCGTGGATAATCTGCCAGGGGCTACCAGCTTCGTGACTGTGGACAAGACCCACAGATACTACGCAGCAGGCTTCAAGATGGGATACAAAGATTTCTCACCAATTACTGGCAACCCTCGTTACTTCATGAACAATCATCATACTTTTGTGATTAGATGGCGGAAAGCACCAGGACGCACAGGCAGACACGGCGGCAAGGTCATTGTTGGATTCGAGGTATACACGAAGAGTATCGAGGCTGGTCGCAGGGATAGGAACGGTTGTCCTCAGGAGCTTCATGGCGAAAATGATGGCATGGAACTTTTCGTTGCGCACAACAACACCCAGCTCGCAAGCAAATATCCGCACTCATCATATTTACCGGCGGACGACGAAAATGACGACGGAACTACCGTTACGATACCTTATAGCTATTCGGTCTACTACCGCGAGGATGAGAGGATCGAGTGGTCGAAGAGATGGGACTTGTACTTCAACAATCAAGAGCAGAGTACTGGCATCCATTGGCTTGCTATCCTCAATTCTGTGGTGATATGCGGGTTCCTTGCGACCGTGGTAGTAATGATTATAGCCAAGACTATTCTTGGGGATGGGAAGAGGACTTCCAAGGACGAAAGTCTGGAGGACGGTAAGATCAACAAGATCAAGCCAAAGAAGTCAAGGACTGGAGATCGATCACCACGAGAGAAGTCAAATGGTCTATTGGACCAAAAGACCGATGCTGATCAGGATGATGACTCTTCTGACGACGAATTTATCGAGGATATCACAGGCTGGAAGCTACTCCATGGCGACGTCTTCCGCGCCCCACCACATGCCACTTTACTTGCTCCTATTGTAGGCTCAGGCACCCAACTCATATTCATGGCCACGGGGCTACTCCTTCTCAGCACGTTTGGCGTCCTCAACCCTAGCTTTCGAGGCGGGTTTGTAAGCGTAGGCATGGGTCTTTTTGTCTTCGCAGGCCTCTTCTCCGGCTACTTCTCCAGTCGCGTCTACAAAACCTTCAACGGGAAGGACTGGCGAGGGAACACTCTCAAGACCGCCCTTCTCTTTCCGGGCCTACTTTTCTCCACGATTTTCATCCTCAACCTCTTCGTCTGGGCACAGGCATCGAGCACGGCTCTACCTTTCGGCACTCTGATTGGCCTCATAGCGCTATGGCTCCTCATCCAATTGCCGCTAGTCTACTGCGGTAGCTGGTTTGGCTTCTTCCACAGCACTCCCTACGAACACCCTACCAAGACCCACAGCATAGCGCGCCAGATACCCGAGCAGGTATGGTACACAAAGGGGATCTATACCGTCCTCCTTGCCGGCCTGGTCCCCTTCGCCGTCCTCTTCATCGAACTTCTCTTCATTTTTCAAAGCATATGGCAAGACAAGAGCGGATACTATTACGTCTTTGGATTCCTCAGCGTGGTAAGCGCGTTGAGCATCGTGGCCGTCGTGGAAGTCACCATCGTGGCGACATACGTACAGCTGTGCGCGGAGAATTACCACTGGTGGTGGCAGTCCTTCTTCATCGGGTCTGGTTCTGCCTTCTGGATCTTCATCTATTGTTCGTGGTTCTACTGGTTCAAGCTACATATACAGGGGTTCATTAGCGGACTGCTGTTCTTTAGTTATAGTCTGATGGCGTGCGCTGTGTATGGGCTGCTGATGGGAACGGTGGCGTTCTTGACGGCTTATGCGTTCGTGCGGAGGATCTATGGGTATGCTCTCTCTCCGGCATGAACCTTAGATTGCAGCTGACATCTACGATAGGGCAATCAAAGCTGACTGAACAACATTAATTATGGCGTCTGGACACACGGGGCGTTGAAACAGGTTGATAGCATTTCTGGGCGTACGGTGAAGGTTCACCTCCTTCCTACTAGCGTAACCGCATTAGCTACTTTTAGCTAGGTACTTGAAGCAATAAGAAAGAAAAGATTCTACAGTCTACCGCTGTGTTTTCAAGGAAATAGTTCAAAGATACACAACGCTGATAAATCCGAATCAGAACGACAATCGCTATGAGCTGCGTGGCAAATGTACTCCTACTGTTGCTTCTTTGCAGCAACGAGACACTCGGGTCCTCAACTTCAACATCCCCAGCTCCTCAATTCATTGTGCCACGCCCATATGTGTGCGGGGTGAAGTTCGGCAACGATTCATAGCCGACAGGAAAATCGATACTTGAGCGACCGAATCAAACACTATGAAGCCTGGAGTGCTTCCCTTGTGAGGCTCGACAAGCTGCGTTAGGCTATCCACTTCGCTCATATCTTCATCAATATGCTAAGGGAAACATACCATTTTTAGTAAATGGTCAGTCTTGTGATGTGTTTTCCCCACTAGTCACGGATCGTTAAATCAGTCCTTTTCTCTGTCATTCATGAAGCAAAACGCTGACGGTACTGTTATTTTCATCAACATTGTTCAGACCTACTTTCCAACGACCAAAGGTTACGTGACGAGAATGCATCCCGGCTGGCAGGTTATAACCCGTGCATGCGGGTTCGGCGATAATCCAAACATCTGGTGAGGTCCTTGATGAATCCTATTACTTCTGATAACTTGGCATCCGCATGCCGTGTAGCCTGCATCCGGGAATCAGACGCTAGGATAGGGACTAGTGGTCTATCATGATATGCGCCGAAGACTCATTAAAAAAATCAAAATCATGGTCCGATGTTCGAAGGCTCACAGATGTCACAAACAATGGACGCCGGACCGACCAAAACAAGGGAAGGAGGCTAAAAGTGATGTGGGTGAGTTCCAGTGGTAATAGTTCGATATGGGATGGTATGTATAAAAGTCATTACTAGTGATGATGGTGTATACTTCGCCGACATTGAAAATTTGGATACCATGATTCCAAGAGCAGATGATTGTCGAGGATTGTGCAGCCAAAGAGCCGGAACAAGGCTTGAGGGTTAGGACGTATAGCCTAGTCAGGATGATATCGATCCAAACGGCCTACGGCAAGCACAGCGGTTATAGTTCGCATGTTCACCATACCGGCTGAGATCATTCAGAAAGAGCAACATCACTGGAGGGCCACGGTCATCGGTTGGAGAAGTATAGGTAAGTAAATGCTGGCTTTCACGCGGCTAGTATGGCATATTAACCTGTCTTGCATGACCTTTCATCTCGCACGAGAAGTCATGGTTCTGTACGAGAATGGGATATGGATCTTGGATCGTCCATGGTGACGACAAGAAGATTAGCGGGAGAGAACTATGAACGCTATTCAGATATCGTCCGAGACGTGACCGGAGCCCATCGTCCCTAGCTTGGGTGTGCCACGATGAAAAGCACATCATAGCAGACACTCATGTCATGGGTAGATATCGTCCATCACGCTGGATCTCGCTCCGTACCCGACCAGAATATAAAAAGGGGGTGTGGTCCGGGTGCAGGGCGATTCACCAGTATAGTGACAACGAGGAAAGAAGCACCAACCAGTCCACACAGAAGACTAGTCCCCACTCATCTCGACATCCTCCTCAGAGCTTCCCTCATGAAAAACAAAGATCGTCTCTACATCGCCCTCTACCTCGGTATCCAACCCAACGGCAGCGTCTCCTACGACACAGCACCCATCCCCGCCGCGCGAAAAGACTACAAATGGGCCCTCCTCATCTCCCCAAAAGTCGAAACCATCAACACCGAAGCCTCCCGCTGGCTCCAGATCCAAACCCCACTCACCACCACCCCCTCCTCCCCCTCCCAAAAAACCTGGAAAGTCGAAACCAACAACGTCCACCTCCGCCCCCACGACGCCATCATCGCACGAGTCCTCATCGCAAAAATCACAGACCGGAACCGCCTCAATGGCATCCTGCTGATTTCGCAAATCTCCAGTACTACCAACGCTAGTGGAAGTACGGAAGAAGAAGAGCCAAGGACGCACATGACGTGGATCCGAGATGTGGTAAAGGGGTTGCGGGAGGATGGGAGATGCTGCAAGCATCTTCCGGAATGGCAGTGGATTGAGCGGACGTGTGTGGAGTATGCGGATAAATCCAATTATGATCGCGGGCAGTTTCCGACGCTGGATATGATCGGTGGGAGCTCCGGGGAGGCGGAGAGTAGGCAGCCGATGAAGTATCGTACTTAGTGGTGCTTTGGATATGGCCGTAGTGGCAACTTTTGGATACATGGTCTTTGGGGAGAAAACACTATATTGACACGAAGACCAACGAAGGCATGGCAAAAGAAAACTTCGCGGTGGACAATTTCGTGAGGGATATGGAGTGCTCCACATTAACATATCTCAGTTCATGATCTTCCCACAATCCCTAATCCGCAATCTCAAGCTCCAAATCCAAAACAGAACATACAACAAATTCCCAAACCCGTCCCAAACCCGTCCCATCCCATCCCATCCTATCCCGTCCCATCCCATCCCATCCCATCCCATCCCATCCCATCCCCCATCACCACCAAACACCCAAACACCGCATCCCCAACCCCCAACCCTTTCCCTTCCCCACCCCACCACCAACCCCATCTCCCTTCCCATTCCAATCCCCCAAAACCAAAACCACAAACACACGAACATACCCCATACCGCCAGCTCCAAAAACGAGAATACCTCTTTCCACAACATATAGCTCGAGAAAAGTCCCTTGCATAACCCGCAAATATCTATAAAAGACTTAATCTTATGGCCGGAGGGATTGGGTCGATACCTATCGCCCCCTACCACCACCAATATAACTTATCCCGAGATAATGACCGACCCGATCTCCCTAGTAACACCGATACCATATACTAACCATACCCCCACAACCTCATCACAACGCACGAACAAAAATCGATACCAAAGATCACAAGTGACGCAATAAAACTAGGCCTCAAACCCCCCCCCTAGAAAACACCCCATCACCTCAAAACACCTACAACACTAATACCGAACGCGACATCCAATACACTTCCACTCCACCCATCCACGTAACTCCAGAATACCTACCAGTAACCCTCAGAGGACAATTGCAAGAAAATACCCCAGAGCTATGTCTAAGGCCGTTCCTCGAGTTACTATCTAAAAGACCTCACCCATAGTTTTTTTTTGCGAGGAATCTTCAGACCGACACAGAACTATCTACAAAGCATTTGGAAAAGTCTAGGAACGACGGTCTGATCTAGCGTTGCGTCAGGAAGCGAGGGAAATTGTGTCTTTACACATGGATGGTGATGTGGTCCTTCTCTGGACATCAAGGACGTGGATCGTGCTAGGATGGGGGATTGCTTTGGGGGAAAGGAACCGAGAAACGCGAATTGGACCTGTGGATTCAGTAAATAGGATCTTCCGGTGGATCTGGTTGGGGAGAGCGGCACGCAGTGTATGTTCCGTACCGACTCTTTCACAAGATGGATTGATTCAATAATGTGTGTTTCATCTCAACAATGCTGAGCCATAATATTAACCTTATGTATATACGTCTGGTGTGTGGTTCTGTGAAGCCTGCCAGCGATTGATAGTAGCTGCAAGCCATCTTAGTTCAATCTATTACCCTCAACTCCTCTCCATCACGTTACAGTCATCAAAGCGTTGTAAGTGCACGGGGAGCTGTGGGTATCATCGAGAGCGAGGACCGACCTTTTGACCTTCAAACATGATTGCAATGTTTACTTCCCCAGGTAGAACAATTTCATCAAACGTCCACAGATTCCATCGGTCATCATCAAATCTTCAGCGTGATGCATCAATTATTCGCATCCGCCTCCCCCAAATGGTGAGGGACGTTCGATAAGACTCTGTTCGGCGTACCAGCATAGGCCGAGTACCCAGGCGGTGGTGCCATGGCAGCCTGACTAGCTTCCTCGTTCTCAAAGCTCAACGACTGGAAGCGCTGCATAGCCCCATCCATACGGACGCTGTATCCTAGACTGGAGGGCACAGGAAGCTGCGGCAGCTGCGCACGGTGGGTCCATGCTGGGCCTGAGCTCGGCGGTGTATCTGTTTGTGCTTGCTCAAGGGCGCGCGGACTCGGTGGAGCTACGCTTCGAGGGTTGAAAATTTGATCTACCTCGCTGGAGGCCGTTATGTTGGCTTCTTCTGCCGAGATTGGTGGCTGAGCGTGGGAGTTCCCCTCCGAGGATACCTGGATGGGTATCTTGATGTGAAGTGTAGGGTCCGAGATGGAGGTGCTGGGCGTGTTGAGTGAAAGGTAGATATCTAGGGCATAAACACGTGAGATCAGACAGCTATGAAAGGAAGGCACGAAGACTTTGTTGCCTGCGCAGATTCAGAGTTAGTGATCACTCAATACAGGTACAGTATTAGCGCAGAAAATGGGTTTAACAGTGGATGACACGTGACATAGTTGGGTCCAGACAACATGTTTGGTCAGTCTAAACGGGGTTCATAAAATGAGTTCTTTCTAGGAAGTGGTTTGGGACTGAACAGCATACAACGTGAAAATCTACGTTACCTTTGGGGAGGGAGACGGGGACTACAATGCGAGCAGTATAAAAGGTTTTCCCCTGGTAGGCGGACGAGGGAGACGGTATGTTGAAAGTGGAGATGGACCTGGCGGACCATGCAGAGTCTCGACGAGGAGGTGTAGAAAGCGTAGAGGAGCCAGGACTGTGTGTTTGCCTGCGCATAATCGGAGTCAGCATTGCCTCATCAGGAAAACGACAGCCTTATGATATCTCGCCGCGAAGTAAAAGGCAACGTTGAAGTCTGGAACCTAGAAACGATATGTGAAACCGCTAGTAATTTTGTGCCCCGAAGTTGGCATATTGCTAAGATCGAACCAACAAATAAAGGTGGTAATGTGAACAAGCTGATGGGAAGGCTGCATTCCGATATGCCTCACAGCTTCAAAGGTAGCAACTCAAAGGTAGGCCTTACCAGGTCTGATTGGCAAGACAGCGTGAGGACAGATTAACCTTCTCTACAAAGATGCCTTTGAGGCTGCTATAGTGGAATTCGCTACTCTTGGTAGGAATTTCGCGCTGGGGAACGGAAGCGTAGAACGTTGCCACTTTCATTTTGGTTTGTAAAGTGTTCAGCTGGGGTGGCCGAGCATCTTCGTTTACAGGATCAAAGCGTACGTAAACGTTTGCCATTGTAGTGACTGGACCGCCGGAGTCGGAGCGAACTGGATGTAGTCGTAGACTACTTGGCTGCACAGACTCCATAACCAAGGTGCCAAGCAAGCCTTTGAATACTCCTTTCTTTATGCACTTCTCCTTTCGCAAATTGTAGTCGTCCTTGAGACCTCCTTCGACATTCAGAGGTGGCTCTTCCTGTACAGCTGGAACTATTCGAAGATTTTTCGACTCCTCAGTGAAGATACGGATTTTCCCAGTTGTTCCTCGACCTTTTGTTATCCTGCACTTGATGGTATACGCTATAGATGCCATGTCTGGTGCCATGTCATATATAGGCGACTTCCCAAAGGTGGTTACCGTTGGATTTCCAAGACTTGGGGGAAGGGCAAGATGACCGCCCTCTGGGAATGTATCTTCCGTTGCGTGGTTGCATGACTGCGGAAGGAGACGATTGGGAACAACAAAGTGGAAAGGGAACGTGTATGTTCTTTCGGCCTCGAAGATTCGAGACTCCGGATACGATTGGGGATCGTTAGGTTGGACGAGGCGCAGAAAGTTCTGATAAGCCTCTGTTCTGCCATTTGTAGCAGACGTGGTTGCAACTTTCTCGACGAAGGTCTTTGTTGAGCCTTCGAAGGTAACGTAGACGTCGTCGAAGGTCGTCTCTGATAGAGTGCTGATAGTTACCACGCCTTTAATCTCGTCTAACGATGTATATGTGGGAATGAGAGATTCTTGTTGGTCATCATTGAGGGTGATCTCGATGGTCGGTTTGGCTTTCTGGCCTAGATTCTTGACTCGACTCGTCAATAGGCCAGCACTTGACAGTCTTCGATCAGCTAACATGGTGAACAGGAAAACCAGGTGAAGGCTTGAAACAATCAGAGAAGAGAGAGACAGAGTCACAAAAGACGCCGGACAGGAGCTAAGAGGAAGGTATTGAGTTGCTGGTCACAAGCCTGAGCTGATGAAGGGCAATCCTACTTCTTCTTTGCATAGAATGAGTATGTATGTGGAGCCTCTGGTAAAGCGATTCACTCCTGTTTCAATGCTATCTATGTCTATAAGGAATATCGACTGCAGACATCCGTACATCTTGGGTATCTGAGCAAGTGGCACGTTGGCTTGGTATGTCCTGAGTCATAACGCGAAGAGTTGCTTGTTGTGGCAGTCGCGATGGTGCCTCTTTGCCCCTGTTGGAGCGCTAGTTCATATTGGTACTAGCGTATACTCATGGTCCCTTGCACCCTTGGAAACAACGCTCCGATAACGCTTTTGAGCACGTTTCCCGCGCTACACGACTCATAATTGCTGCCAAACTTGGACTTCGCCTACACGTACACCATTGCCGGACGGTGGTCAATGTTGATGATGTGATTCCGCTAGGAACAACCGACGCAAACCGCAGTATCGCTCCCACTGGCGTGTGAAGCTGTGACATCTGTGGCTTCTGTATTTCAAAGCAACAAGTGCAAGTTCACCGTCAGGACTCCGAGGGCAGAGGGAGCGTTTATCGGAATCACACACTTGACAACAAACCAAACCTATAAAGGCTAGAGAGAATGCTATCTTAGCCCAGTACGGCTAGGCTACCCAGCCGTTTGTCCCATGCCCTAACACATTGCCGTTGCTTGGTGTTGCGTTGGGCCGTGCGGAGAACAGCCCTTCACAGAACGTCGTAGGATGATACAGTCGCACAAAGCTCTCATGAATCCATAGCTCTGCTCTGAGTAGACTGTTAACGGAGCAGATCCCTCCGTGCAGAGACTGTGGTGCTGATCTTCTCTCACATATTGTACTACGAACAGGCAAAGATGGAGCGTTCAAGTGTACCTATACCTGATCGAGACAATATCCGCTCTCGACCAGGGAAAAAAGTAAAGATCGATCAAGCAAACGGCCTCAGATCAGAAGGAAAGCCATTGATAATCCGCAATGTGTAGGATCATTGTGGGTCTCAATGGTTCATTAGTAGTGGGGGTCTGTCGTTGATTGAGGTCGGGGCCCACATGAGTTGCAGAGGGGAGATAGTAAATCGAATACGGATTCGATACCTGGACATTGTACCTGCTCAGAATATGGATGTCGTATGACAGGTATGGGAAATTCTGCGGTACGCCATCGGGTCTGCTAGATTTGGTGGTTCTAGTCTTACCCCAGCCTACCAGAGGCCCTGCTTCCTTAAGGTCGTGAAATTTCCTTCATATGTGCTTCGATGATGTCATCCACCCAAAGATGGACTTGACCGGCTACCGCATTGCTGTTGCGTATTGTCGTACAGAAATCGTGCGGGATGCCTTTCTCGGCGAACTTCATGGCTGGCTTCCATTCCTCTGTTTGTGAACGGTTCTGAGCTGGTGAGCTCTTCCCTCGTGCATCTATAAGAGCATCTCGTGTATGGTCGGCAACCCACCTATCCTGTGATGAACGTTAGGAGCAGATCGTTGGTAATCATCCAGGTTGCGAGAATTACCCCTTGACCCCAGTACAGGGTCAAATTCCAATTTGCTGTGTCCCTGTTGTTCGTACCTTCCGCTCTGGCGGCACCCCAGACCTCTTGATCCCACTTGTCTTCCGTGATGGTGTGCATTTCATCTCTGGCTAGATGTCTGCAGTATTTATTAGAACGTTTCAATGACGATACTTCAATGGCAACGCTCACAAGGCTTGCTGAACGCCCAATGGGCTTTTGATGAATGAGTTGGTGGTCTTTGCAGCATGTTCTGAAAATCTCGTAATCATCTGGACCAGGCTATAGAAAAGCCCCGCGGGTAGCAACTTGGACATATTTCTTGCCAAAAACCCCATGATGACCGGTAAGTATGGAAGATCTAGGATCCTCTATATCGGGTTTTAATATGATTAGTTGCTGTAATGAAGACGATGGGCTCGGCTTCAGTGACTTACGCTAGCAACCTTACCCAAGGGTGATTGTGCAATATGTGTGATCGTTGGAAAGAGAAGCACACCCCCTATAAGATCAAAGTCCTCTTCGCCATCCTCGATCCTATCCCGGTGTTGTTTAATTAGCTCGAGCAATATGTACGCTCCTACGGAATGTCCCATCAGGATGACCTTGGGGATATTTCCGGTGCGTCCACGGTGAGACTTGATATGTCTATAGAGGAGGTCCTCCTGGAATTTGATCTGTTGAGCCAGGCTCAGGGGAGATTCTGGAGGTCCGCCGTATGCTCCATTTCTGTCAAACTCAAAACCCTTAAGGGAATGACCGCAGATGTGAAAGCGAGCATTCGCTGTCCGCGAAGAACGCGCGAGTAAAGCATGAAGTCGTGATAAGAACGGTTGATAATAGTATATCAAGCCCGGGTTCCCTGTTATGAAGTAAATCAAATAGTCCTGGCTGTTCGAATCCAAGGGCTCTCTGGAAGGTTCATAACAGATCTTTTCGCTGGTCTCAACAGAGGAGTCGCCTAAAAGCGGATCGGTACTCATGAGGATCTATGGTGGAGAATGATCGTAATCGTTGATGGTGTTTACTTTCAAGTAATTTCGCAGGTAGTACCGCACAAATATAGACATGAACAAAGGAGTGTAGGACGCGTACCGAAATGTTCGACACAGAGCTATCGTGGCCGAGTCGGAGGCCAAGTCATCCCACCGTCCCACATGCTGTGCTGATCAGGTCTGCCTGGACGTGGCTGCGCTCAGCCACCAGGTACAGCCTCACTAGCGCCGCTAGTCTGGCCACGAGTCTCTCTAGTCTTATCGGGTTTAGCTCCATATCTAACATACGAGCCCAGCCGGGCCGAGCCGCTGTAGCCAATCAAGCCAGGCATAAAGTTGATGTTCCCCGCCACCGCCTTTTGGTCTGACCGATAAGGTAGTCTCGAAGGTTGTATCCAAGTTGATCAACACCGATAAAACCAACTGGCCCAGCCCCAATGCCAGGCTTCATGCGGTAAAGCAATCGAAGCGAAGGATTCAGCTTCCTTTGGATGGGCATTGCACAGCAAAGCAGCAGACTGCGGTGATGCCCGATCCTAGCATCTTGCTTTGGCAGAGCACAAAAGACTAACGGTGGGATGGCATGCCTAATGCTCTTCCTGGCTCTACATTGCGTCGGAACATTGGCTGCTGGCACCACATCAGCAGTACATGCTGCCAGCACTACGGACCCAGGTCCTCCAGCTGCTTGCACTACACTCTCGCCATCTACAGGACCTCGAACAGGATGGGTCAGCCAGCCGAATGGTCGAGGAACCTTCGACATTCTTTGGGGTTCCTTGTTCACGATATTTCTCTGTACTTGGTCGTCTCTCCATTTAAACATCCCTGCCATAGGAGAAACATACATGCAAGCATGGTTTCGCAAGCTACGCTGGATGGCCCTGGCGATTATGGCTCCCGAATTGGTTGTCGGCTTCGCAACGGGTCAGAAAGTCGAAGCAGCGCACTCGGTGGAGAAGTGGAAAAGATCAGGATACCCTGGATGGTCCATGCGGCATGGGTTTTATGCTAATATGGGAGGGTTCGTTCTGCAACCGCATGACAGCAAATCATTTCCCGTCAACGCGAAGCAGCTGCATTACCTAGTGACGAGAGGCTATACTCCATTTCCGTCAATTACTGGGAAAGAGATATGGGACAAAAGCAAGCAAGATGGCTTTCAGAAACTGTTGACCATGTTACAAACCGGCTGGTTCGTGGTACAAGTCCTCAGCCGTGCGATCCAGCACATGCCAGTCACAACCCTTGAGCTTACGACGTTTACTTATGTGTTTTGCACTTTCGCTTCATATTACCAATGGTCACACAAGCCCCTGGATGTTGAAAGTCCGACAATCATTCAAATATCTACGAGCACCGCGCAAATACTGATCGAGGCTGGCAATTCCCCTGAAGCGAATAAACCATACAGTATGACCCCTCTCGATTTCGTTGACAACCAGTCGCCTTCCTGGCTTACGGAGATTCAACCACATCTACATTTCCGGCTGGGCCCACGCGAAAGACCACTGCCCCGATTCACGAATGATAAACTCCCTGTCATTGGCGCGGGTCCCGATTCTATACTGCTCTTCTTCGTCATATTAGCCTATTGCTGCCTGCATTTCATCGCTTGGAACTTCAGCTTTCCAACCCGTGTAGAGCTAGTTGCTTGGCGAATTGGCTGCGTCACGCTTATCGCCACCATGTTCATTTTCCTCGCTTGCGAAACATATCAAGACGGTCATCGAACAGGCCGGTGGCAGCGGTGGTACTTGAAAATATTTCCCAAGAACCCAGTACACTTGGCCAGGGTCAATACGATGGAGATGAGAAGACGAGAAATGGAGTTTATCCCATTCTGGGAACTTATTGTCGTGTCGCCAGTGACGTTCGTGTATACCTTGGCGCGCACTTATATTGTGGTAGAAGTCTTCTTGAGCTTGCGCTCTCTTCCCAGTGGAGCGTTTGATTCTGTGAATTGGTCACTCTACATACCTCATTTCTGAACATTATCTCAAGGACATATCGCCCGGCCTTGCCCAGCTTCACCGATAGTGCCAAAGGCCCTTAGATCACGAAGAAGGTATCTGAATAGCAGTAATCGGCCGTGCCTCACGTTGAACATGATATTAACAGCCTTAGCCAGCTACAGACCTGCAGCCTGGCGAATGTTGGACCTTAACATCTAGCCAGTTACAGCACCACGAAAGCAGAGTTGCGCGTCCTGAGACAATCCAATGAGGTAGACCACATGACCATTTATTACCATGGGTGGCGAACGTACTGCATGTTCAGGTTGTCGCCACATTGCGACTTTCCTTCATCGAAATCGGAAATATCCTAGAATAGGGCGGAGTATCTTCGATCTTCTCACGCTTACTGCCTCAACGACAACAAACACGCAAACGAGCTCCAGCATGCGCTTCTTTAAGTGAGCCAAGTGTAAATTGCGACTCGTTTCCTACGCGCATCCCCAATGGCCGGATATCTACAACTACGCCTGTCCGTTGGTACCGATCATAGCTCATCTCGCAACTTCATCTGAGTCTCAATGCCAAAGCCAACATGTGAAGAAAATAGTCCAGACCATGTTCGGCATCTTGGCTCAGCCATAGGGTTATCGTATGGCCATTTCGAGGACCCCGTCGCCTCACTTTCATTCTTTTAGAGCTGGCCTCCCCTTGTCAGCGGTGGTGTCCAATACAGCAGGAAGTTTACAACTACCAGGCAGGTGATGTCTCGGGCAAAGGTCAAACCCCTGAAAGCGTGGCGACACGCAACCGAGTGTCTCTCAGCTGCTGATGCTTTACCTTGGATATTCTCAGATCGAAAGGTAATTTCGCGAGAAAATTCCTACCATATGTGCAAAGCAAGAATCAAGTGGGCCGGTGGCAGGTAGCTTAAGGCGTAAGAAATTCAGGGGACGGTCCTACCTTTGATCTAGCTAAGTCAAATGCCGAGTTGAGATAAGTATGGACATGATCTATGAATCGAAGACATGATACCATCTGCACCCAGTAGATTTACGATTTGATGGATATATGATGGACGATGGAAATGATATAATATATGTACACGATATCGTCGCCTTTTATATATACCATACCTTTCAGGTATTCACGACAGGAATACAAGTCTAATAACTCCCCTTTACAATCACCTGGAATTTTCCTCCCCAATCATGTCCATCTCCTTCCTCGGTAATCTGACGAGCTTACATAACAGCGATTCCATAGAGTTTTGATCGTCGAATGCCTGCTGCACACGCAAAGCGGCACAAACAAAGGTCATGTAGAGATGAACGTCGCTGGTGAAAGACAATCTCTGACAATACTGTCGACATACGATATGCGCCCCGACTTGCCCAATTGCCACTTTTCCGATGACCGTATCTGAGAGTAACTTTGCCAGCCATTGATAGCTATTTACTTTGTTGATTGGTAATGATAAATGCTGAGGCCGTACGGATCGCTCGTTGGTCCAAGGCGTCTGTGAAATTTCCAGGATGCGGTAAGGTGAGATACAACGTTGGTCTACGGAGTAGAAAGCTTTAATTGGTCAAGAAGCGATGCTTCAGAATGCCGCTAGGCGGATCTCAAACGCCGAGACTTGTAACAGGCTAACAGCGACAACAATCCTTCGTTACTTTATGCTGCCCGGTTGGAGCTGGGCAAGCATCTCCCTTGACTGGCCTTCAGCTGGAACAGCCCTGTAACGTGACTACAGGCGAAGATGTCTCCCATGTCTCCCAATGCGATTGCCGGGGCGTTCTTGTCGCGGAGGGTTTCTCCTCGTTTGGTTGGATTTCTTTGACGCCTGGTCTCCCGTCTTTTCTCTGTCAGCACTACGCTCTCGTTGGAAATACAGTTCGTGAGAATAGCGTTGGTTCCCGCGTCAAAAATATTCATGGAGGCTGCTGGAACACCGCTCTCTTTCTTCAAGATTGATCTGTCTCATTAGTAGGCCAGATAACCCAATCGACAAAGTCTCCCCTCTCATCGAGCTCGCCAGAGCATATCACTCTACTTGGGTGAATCCTGGTTGATGGTTGATGTTTCAGCAAGAGGAGGGATGCAGGTTGTGTCGAAGATTGGTTGGATGAGAGCTACGGACGTGACATCGTGAGGTCCATCAACACCAGAAAATCAGGACATTGCACCGAGACACGTCCCTTCTGCAGGAACGCGTCTCATAGCCTGGACAACATATGTTTATCAATATTGACATCGGGTCGATTATAAGCCATGCGGATCCAGGTTACCACTTCTATTTCTGTGCGCTCAAACACTGCTCCTTCAACCCCAGTACAGGCCGTCAATGCTGTCCCACTATCGCTTGGAGAGGGCCAGAATATTGTAGAGAAGGTGCGCTCACAATCACCTCTACCATATCTCCCCACGCTCTCGAACATGGCTACATCTCGCTTCATGGCCAGTCAACGCCCGCCCAGAGGTTCCAGACTTTCTGCATGGATTCATGGCTTCTCGGTCGTTAACGATGACCGAAGACGTCCACCTCCACACAATCGGAAAACATCCCATACGCACACGTACTGCTACTCCAGGACACCGCGGCGCAGGGACCACGACCGCGCGACAGGACTCAGACCTGTCAATTCGACTCGGGCAGTGATAGACCCGGTACACTCACCCAGCCATGGCACCTTTCCAGTCCTCGCACATACTCAGGGGTACGGGCATCCGCAACGAGGGCTATCAGCATACGACGGCTACCCGGCGAGACTGGTCATGAACACGGGCCATTCACGATCAGACATTCGTCATCAGCGCACCAGAACGAAGCAAGTGCACAAGAAAGGACAACAACCGCTCTTAGTCGATACCTCGGATCCCAGAATCAAGTGGAAGATCATCGGCAGTCTCATCTCCGGCACCATTCTGGCCATCCTCCTCACAACCTGTACGCCTCCCTTCCCACCCTCCCATCTCAATACACACTAACAACCCCCGCAGACCTCGCCCTCGCAATCTCAAACTCCGTCTCCGGCCCCACTTTCCACGCCATCTTCATCTTCTTCATCCTCGTCCTCACAATAATATTCAGCCACTACCTAATCCGTCTCTGCATGCTAGCATTCGCGCCGCAAAAGCGCTTCAAGCGCCAAAGACATCGAAATAAAACACAACCACCCTCAGACGAAGAAGCGAATCTCACACACTCAACAGAGCCTATACCCATCGTGCTAGCTCGAGATGAAGCCCTGGACGAAAGGGAAGCTGAAAATGACAGCGAAAAAGAACTCCCGGCTCCGCCGCCTGTGTATGGGAACTGGAGGGGCTCCCGGAGGGCGGACCCGGACCTCATACATTGGCAGCTCCACACCAATCAGCCGGATGTGCAGCGGGAAGCCAGGGCGATGATATTTGCCGGGAGCGGGCGTAGACCACCGAGCTATATGAGCCATGAGATGGTTGAGGAGGCTGTGGGGGTGAGGACGGTGGAGAGGCCGTTGCCGCTGTTTGCGGAGAGGAGGGTGGCGGCTGGGGTTGGTGGGTATGGGGGTGTTAGGCGGTGATGAAATGAATGGCTTTTGGTGTGGATGGGTCTTAGGATCATTGAGAGAGTGGAAGGTTTGGGCTATGATTGATATGAAGTGATCATACCTTTTTTCTTGGGAGAAAGGTGAGGGTGTGTTTGGAGGCTGGAGCTTATATGCTACATAGTTCGGGATATCATTGTATGAATCAAAGCTTTTTCATCTCATTTCCTTTTCCAAGATTGAACCGCCTGTACGGGAGAGGACTGTGCGATCATGCGCGCACTTCTTCCAGCGAGATCTTGAGGGTTAGCTTCGGGCGATGGGTAGTCATCGATAAGGTCACTCGTTTGGGGAGAACTCCGATGCGCTGTCGAGCTTCTAGCTACCAGCCAGTCAAGGGGTGGGTGCCTCTGGCTTCCGGCCTTGTCCAATGCTCTCCCCTCTTAGCTACCCAACTCTCCCAGTATCAGATTCCGATCCGAGCTTCCACTCAAGACTGCCAGATGTCAACAACATGCTACTTTCTCCAAGCATAAAGGAAAGAAACTTACTAATCGGCTCCTCGCCCGGTGCGAACCTAACATCATTAACCGTGCCTCTATGTCCAGGCAATTTGTAGATCAGTTTCCCAGTCCTCGATTCCCACACACAGACACTGCCATCGCCACTCCCCACCCCGACCCTCTCGCCTTTACTATCCCAACTCGCTCTTACGAGATTCCTCTCCACACCCACCGGCGCCCCTGCAAACGACCGTACGGAGCGATCCACAGGCGCGAACGGCCGGATATCCCACGTCCTCGCGGAGCCATCGTGCGAATACGAGAGCATCGACTGGCTATCCGGCGACACGCTGAGTGAGGTGACGGTATCCGTATGTCCCAGCATACTATAAGCGACGGCTTTCTTCCTGATGTCGTACGCATGAATGGCACAATCGATGCCGCCGGTATATAATTCATTCCCGGCCTCGGCGACCGCAACACTCGTGATTGGAAAATCCGTCTCGATGAAATCCACCGCTCGCTTCATCCTCGGGTCCCAGATCCCCACACATCCATCGTCGGATCCGGAAACGAGAACCTCTTCTCCTCTCGGCGACGCGGTCATGCAGTTGACGATCTCTTCGTGGCCTTCGTGCCGCCGTATGCGCTGTCCGGTCTCGAGGTCCCATGATGCGAGCGTGGTGTCTGCGGAGGCGGAGAAGAGGTTGAGGGAGTCGCGGGACCAGTGCAGGTCAAGGATCGCGCCTTTGTGACCGGACAGCTGGCCGTAGTTGGAGCAGTCGCCGTAGGTACGCCAGAGGTTGATGGTGCGGTCCATTGAGCCGGAAGCTATCAGTGCGCCGGTGGGGTCGAAGCGGGCTGCGAAGATTTCGCCAGTGTGGCCTATACATATCTTAGCGCTATTGCAATTGTGGGACTAGAATGTTGATGATGCTATTGACCTGTGAGCTCCATGATGGGTGCTTGCAGTCCACTTGTGCGTGGCACCTAAGCACGCCGTACCCATCAGTCGGCCTTCTTGGAGACTGTAGTTCAGCACGCCGTCCACAAACTAGTGTAGCTCTAGCCCAGAAAGACTTACGGACTGTATGAGTGCGGCTGAGCTGGCTGCTCCATTCGTAGCAGCGATCGCCTTGCCATTGATGTCTGCGTTGGACTTCTGCCTCTTCACTACGATTTGGGATGACCCGAAGGAGTTTGAGGCTGGGCGCTTCGCTGCCGACATGATGGTGAGATATGGACCGAATTGTTCAACTAAGAGGTATTTTCACGCGATGTAGATGGCATGGTGTAAGAACACGTACAGAGAAAAGACAATATGAGTACTTTGGCTTCTCGATCACCTGTGATAGGGCTGACACACTAAGCTTGAGTAGCAAGAGTAAATTACTAAGCGCTGGAGCGCTTAAGCGCCGCTAAAGATGCCAAGATAAGAGATTGATCTAATCAGATTCACCATTACCTACTTAGGTATCTTTTCAAGTGCATCTAGCTCTCACTCTTCCTTGAGCCATCTTCATGGTTGACCAATCATTTCAAAGTCTTCCCAATCATATCAAAGCCGGTAGAAGGTCCAGTTCATAAATGCTATCTCGGATGCCTTGAGCCGAACGTCTCTTGAGCGACTATGTCGCAAACAAAAGCTGCCAGGGTTGGTGAAGAGTGCGTACTATCAGAGGAACCAATCTCAACCTCTGTGCGTTACTGACTTTCTCTTTGTAGAGTATGGAAGTAAGTCTGTTTCTCACGCCTCTACAGCGACGCTAGCCGCTATCTATCTGAAGTCCATGGAATTACAAGTTAGCCATGCAATAACTCTGACTGCCTAAAGGACCCGTGTAGACAAGGTCAACGCCGAACTCGTCACTCTTACCTACGGCACGATGGTATACCAGCTCTGCTCAGATTTTGACAATAACTACGTCGAAGTCAATAAGCAGCTAGACAAGATGGGCTATAACATCGGCATGCGTTTAGTGGAGGACTTCTTCGCCAAATCGGGAACCCAGAGGTGCGCGAACTTCAAGGAGACGGCGGAAAATATTTCAAAAGTGATTATACAAACCTGAGGTAGGAGTACCTCTGGCTAATTGCAGATGACATGCAGATAGGATTCAAAATATTCTTGAATATTACGCCAACTGTCACCAATTGGACTGCCGACAACCGGCAGTTCTCACTGATTTTCGAGGAAAACCCACTGGCTGATTTTGTGGAATTACCGGATGATGGTCGCGCACAGGACGAACTTTGGTATTCGAATATTCTTTGTGGTATCATCAGGGGTGCTTTGGAAATGGTACGTGTGTCGCTCTTTATATGCGCAAATTTGGCTCTAGATTTCAGAGTCCGTGAACTCCTGCGTTCAGGCTTACCTGAATTGGTAAACCTTGATCCGAAGGGTTGTCAACCACAAACGCCACTATGCCTCTGTTCGAACAAAAGCACTTGTGACGCACCACATGCAGCGGCTGACATTCACATCGAAGGTGCAAATGCAGGTCGAGGCTCATTATGTCAGCGATGTATTGAGGGGCAACGACACGACGGAAATGCGCGTCACACTATTGAGATATATCGAAGACGAGATGCCCCCTGATGATGAGTGAATGTGGTCTGAATGAGACTCACTGTAACGATGATGGTAATGTCGATTGCTTGTAGTGGCCTCGATATATCTACTACAGATCACAAATCCTTAGAAGGGTAAAGTCTGCTGCTCTCCTGGCATGGGAGTATCTCGGCTCTTGGACAGCAAAGGAGAGTAGGGAAACCCTAAGCTGATTGCGCTCAACCATCAATAGTAGAGTTTGGGAGCGGTGAGCTCAAGATGCATCGGCGCAAGCATCCGGCAGACTCCACTATTAGCAAGAGCTTGGGATGTATTCGGGGTTTTGCTTGACCAATGGAGAGCAGTAGGTGAATATTGAACTCAATATCGGCACATCGAATCAAATCTAGACAGTTGGACTACGAAGCCATTCACTATCGCACTTCCAAGCGTAAGCTCTGTAAGAGCGATACTTACCTGGCTGAGTCATAACGGCAACACACGCCGTCTACTCATCCAATGACTCTGTACGTTCTCTATGCGTGACTCTTCCCCAGACAGCTTGTGCAGATAGTGGGCACAGATAGGGGTCTGTGCACTTGCGTACTTTCGGCATACTGTGTCGTGAACAATCGCGTACGGATGTATCGAGTCAAATTAAAGGGTTGAGGCCAGTATAGAATATACACACAAATACGCAGCTAGCCGCCGCTTTGCCGCCTCAGTTGGTGCTGGTGGAAAGTGGAAGACTTTCCCAAAGCTCTCCACATGAACCTGATATCCATTACCCTTTTCAAATCACCCAAGACAGCAGCCAGTAGAGCGGCTGCTGGGCTTTGCTGGACACCTCGACAACAAAGGCCACAGACTTCCAACCTCCACCTTCACCCGCCCTCGTTATCGCCCGTTCCTGGGGGTTTACCCTAGAACTACTTATCATCAGCCCTGCCATTCGACAGACACGGTCGCAAATGCCGCAGATCTGATATTCTTTCACTATTGCTTTCATTACACTTCAAGCGCACCGCCATACTCCCGCTGCCCGTCCTTAGAGGCCATAAGAGTTCCGGCAAGAAGTCTGGGGAACGTGTGTCAGTGCTTGCTCATCATTTAACTTCGCTTCGCTACCACCGCGCCCCGCATCTAAGCCGTTGCAACGACTATCAGCGCCCAACCCCGTCGACATCACTACCGATGAAGCATTCGCACTGATATTGATTCATCCTGACACCCGAACCTCACGTTGCACATACCTTGCGCAACAAAAGGACAACCTCCGCAGCTCCCCACCGGCATGAATCAAATGAACATGGCTGGTTTCAATGCCGGCAATGTTGCGCTCGGCCACAACAACATGCCAATGCCAAATAATGGTCCGAACGGCGTCGCGAGGATGCCCGAGGAGCAGGTCGAAGATACAAATTACGAAGCGAAGCTCAACGGCTTCATCTACGGCTATCTTTGCAAGAGGAAATTATATGATGCGGCTAGAGAGCTGAAGAATAGCGGTGTGCCCTTCGATCCTAGCCTAGACGACAATGCTGCCAACGGTGTGGACAGCAATATGCACACTGATTCAAAGGACAATATCGACAAGGATCGGCCTGCTGACCTTCCTGAATTCAAAGGGGGCGACGATGGGCAAGGTGGTTCATTCCTTTTAAGCTGGTTCGCGTTGTTTTGGGACATATACTTCGCGCAACGGAGGAACTCTCGGGCAAGCAATAATGCTATTCAGTATGTGCAACATACTCAGGTAGGGTCATAATCGGAGTCTCCCCAGCTACGTTAGCTGACTTCTCGCCGTAGCAGCAAGCTAGGTTGCGCCAACAAGAACAGCAACGAATGTATCAAGGGCAAATGATACCTCAAAACAACATTGATATGCAAAACATGATGCGATATCGTGATAGTATGCAACAAGAAAACCTACGACGAAATGTTCTGCAAAACAATAGAGCTGGTGGAATACAACCGTAAGCCGGCTCCACATACCTGGCCATACGCTGGTGATGGTCTTGTACATGAAGAGCCTTTTTCCGATACTTGGGACTAACCTGCGATACCTCTTAGGACCCCGCAACAGATACAACAAATGAGAATGGCGGCGCAGATGGGTGGGCCACACGGCATTCCCCGAAGAGATCCTTCTGAAATGGACATGAATGGTCAAAGGCCACGCACTCCCTCTGCCAGCGACCATGCTCCCTCTCCGTCCAAGCGGCAACGTATGGATGGGGTGCCTTTTAGTGGACCACAGATGATGCCGAATGGACAAGTACAACGGGGAATGCCACCGGGCGTGATTGGGGGAGAAGCAGCCCAAAGTGCGAACCATCTGTTAATGAACAATGGAATCAATCCAGGTAATTTATCCGATTTCCAGTTTGCCTTCTTCCAGCAGCAGAGCCCCGCTGTCCAGCAAAAGTCAGTCCAAGTCTATGCCCAAAACCTTGCCAAGAATCAGCGGCAACAGAGTTTGTCAAGGACTGGTGGTATGTTAGATCAGGGCTCACCTGTTATGGATTCAGGTATGGGAGACATTGGAGGACCTGATTTCTACGGCTCTACGAATCCAGCAATGCAAATGCGAGGAGGCGCTCCGCCGAACGTGGCCAATGGTCAAGCCGGAGGAAATCATGCACTGCAAGACTACCAGGTGAGTCAGTAGATTATCCGATCCGACAATCAGAAAGTAACAAGACTTCCAGATGCAACTGATGCTACTCGAGCAACAGAACAAGAAAAGACTACTCATGGCGCGACAAGAACAAGATACCATTGGTGGCAGGCCTGATGGCCAGGGTAGTATGCAAGGCTATTTGCAAGGGATGTCGCCAGGAAGCAGAGGCGGTCCCTCACCCGGTCCGGGGGACAGAAAGGGAGGTACGCCGAAAATGAATCAGGTGGGGTTGCCGGGTGGAGGGTCACCGATGCCCGATGGCAGTATGCGAGGTTCCCCTGCAGCACCGAACTTCAATCAGATGGGTCCAGACATGTACCAGGCACAAATGAATGGCAACATGCGGCCACCGCCAAGCTCCAATCCAGTCTTTCCAGGGCAACAGTATACTCAGCAGCAGCTCGAGCAATTGGCCAGACAACCAGCAGGTGGAAGGGGAGTGCCCAATGGTTGGCAACAAGGACCGCAAGGTCAAGCGCCGATGCTGGGTCAGCCTCAACCCCAGCAACCGGCCCCGATGGGCACACCACAGCCACGTAATAGCGACATGCCACCACCTCAAGGTGTCCCGAGTGCCACTGTCAATGGCCGTCCCGCTTCGCCAGCTCCTGCTCCACCCACTCCCCAGACAGCCAATAAAGCCAACCCCACCAAGAAGAAGGATGCCAGAGATCGCAAAGTAAGCGCCATGACGCAATTACCGCTCCTTCGTTGAGATATTATACTGACATTGTTCATAGAAACCTATCAAGAAGGGTTCAATGGCCAGTGTGGCTGTCACAACGTCGTCCGAAGCAGAAAGTGTAAACGCTCCCACGCCGACTCCCGCCACGCCGTCCACACCCCAGCATGCAAGTTCTTTCGCCGGGCCAAAAACCGAAGGTCAACCTCAAGCCAACATGATTCCGGGGATAGCCAACGGCGGCTCGGAGCAGATGCCTCCTCCACAGCCAGATCCGAATGCTATGCCGTTCGGTCTCGAAGGGGGTGATGTAAGCTTTTCCCTCCTCCCCACCGCCCACCAGCTACTGACTCCTCGTGTCTCGTTAGGAATCATATAGTATGCCCTTTGTTAATGACATCAACAACCCTGATTTGCTCGAACACTTCGATTTTGAGCAATTCCTACAAAGCACCGACGGCGGCGAATTCAATTTTGATGCGTCGGCATTCGAACCTCCTGATACTCTAGAGGCCGGCATGACCGGTACATGATGTTATGGAAGCTAGCCGTATAGATGTCAGGAAAAGCAGTCATACATACTTCGAATATGGACGTCCGAATCTACTCTAAATCACCCGGAGTCTATCGATACCATGGGCGGCAGGTGTTACCTACGGACCCGGCGTTTATACTTTATCCAATAGGTCTATACCTCTTTGCGCGGCCGGCATACTTATTCTCCTCTTACTGGGTCTGCGGCATAATGCGGTCTAAAATGCTCCTTCGATTAATATCTTGGAGGTCGTTTAATGCTTTACGGAGGAAGAAGAAGATAGCGTTGGGGACATAAGTTGATGAAGTTGGATAAGGAGGTCTAGAGCAGAGGTGTTATTATAGTGCATACGAGCATATTCCCATGTAGCTATGATGTCTAAATTTTGAAATTGTGCTTTGCAGCCTACATTGGCTGAAACACCATTCAATGGCATGCAAACAGTGTCTCGTGAGAACATAAATGAAGGTGGCTGCTCGGGCTATTCAACGCGCGAGTCTATGATTGATTCAGTGAAATCCATGATTTAATGTTGAGACCCCAGGATGTCTACAATTCTCCTTCGACCAAATGCAGGACTACCCATTGCTGTCATTGTATTGATGGGCAGTCGATCCATTTCCAGCGACTTGCATGATCACGTTCCAAGCTTCCATACGAACACGCTGGGTCTTCACCCATATAACTCTTCCATACTTGATACATATCAATCGAAGTCTACAGCATTTCAAATTTCAGCCGCCTCGTGAGTATATTAACCTTGACGGCAGAAATACTCCACAAAACCACACTCAGGGCAACGAGTCCACCATGACAGACTTGCAACCCTCTCTTGTCGTCCCCGAATCCTCTAGATCTTCGGAAGAGTCCTTTCGATCTGTGGCCTCGCAATCAAACTCTGCCCCTCTGTCGTCGTCAAAAGCACCTTCATCGTCCAACACATTCGCATCGTCTGCGGTATTTCAACACGCTGGACTAGACGTCTATGATATCGACCAATACCTCAGTGAGAACGCGAATCTACGTGCAACACCCTCACGTGGCAAGGCCGCGTCGAAGGGATCAGACCAATCTGCCAATGGCACCACCGAGCCTATCGCATTGGGGACGGAGACGAGCTATTTCACGGGGGCCTTGAACAAAAAGTGTCAATCTAAAGGATTCCTGCCGGTATTCGACATCGAGGGGAAAACAGATTTCGGTGGGGTGCTGAAGCTCCGAGATGTCAACATTACAAGTGATCGGCGATATCCTACCAAGAAGAAGGCAAAGGAGGCCTTGGCCGAGAAAGGGTTGGAGACCGTCAACGGTATGGAGGCCACGCGGAAGGAACCAGGGACACCACAGGAGCCGAGGAAGAATTGGGTGGGAATGCTACATGGTAAGTCAATGAGTCAATGAATTGGTCCCTGCGTGAGCCCTCAAGGTGCTGTGGCCTACGAAGAAGCAAACATATAGTGTGCTGACACCCTGAGGTGCTAGAATACTACACCCTAGTCAGTCCAAGCATTGGCCCCGTATACAATTATTACGGTCTGGGCCTAGCATACGCCTGTACATGCACCATCCCATCTCAAACGGACATGCCTTTCGGCTCTATGACCAACGCTTTCCCGAGCAAGAAAGCAGCCCAGGCGAATGCAGCGAAGGAAGCTGTAGAGCATCTGATAGCCAATGGAGCCCTGAACCCTGACGGCAGTACCAAGAGCCGCAAGAAGGTCAAGCTGGGTACCGCAGTACGCATCCAAGGCTCAGGGTTGGAAGTTAAGAAGGAATCCTCCTACGCGCAAAAAGTCAACGGTAAGGATTGCTTCCCCCTTATCCCCGAAATACCATCTAGCATCACTGAGCTGACAGTCCAGATATATGCCCACTCCTGGGACTCCATCCCCCTCATTACGTCCTCGCGCCCGCATCTGATCAAGCGCAGCACATGCTGTCTGGATATGCGACCTTTGCAAACGGGTCGGGTATGCCAGCCCAGATTGGCGAAGTGCGTCATGTGTTCGGCAAGAAGAATGCGAAGGAGGAGATCGCGAAGGGGGTCTGGGAGGTTTTGCAGGAACTTGCGGCGAAGCGGAATGTTAGGGTTGCGGTCAAGGAGGGGATGGATGTTGATGGAGAGGGCCCTGGGGGGTCGGATGGGAGATTGGTCTAAGAAGGTTTGGGGTGGGTTGTTGACAAGGTTGTCATTAGATGGAGGCGGGTGAGTTTGATGGGATGGTGCTTTCGATGGCTTGTTTAATGAATGCGTGACGAAGACATGGCTTATGATGTATGAAACACACTCTCAGAGTGGTTGTTAGAAGGGAGAAAGTCATGAATGGCATTGATTTATGATACTCCACATACGTATTGTTGAGCTCGGTGATGAAAACACACTCCCTTCTACGGAGTAGTGAGTAAAGTTAAGTACATGAACTGACGGTTAAACACTTACATGAACGATGGGTGTTGTCATCGCTTGATACCATGCTGGGTTATGGATCATTGAGGGTGCTTATTGTTGTGCTAATCATACGCATCACGATCCCAAATGTCTAAGTCATGTTGTTGAGATACAGAGCCTCGGTGCGCGGTCCTACAAGAAGGTCGCTACGAGAGAGCATGCTGATTACAGTGTGCATGTTGGGTCTGGTGGGGCTGAAGCTCAGCAATCTCAAAGTCTATCACGCCATTGTTATGGACAACAAGTGTTGGGATGTTAGTGCGTGACAGAACGAGTGACAGGATGAGAGGATCCTGTGGGTGAAGAGCGATGAGAGGCAGGATAAATCGCGACAAACTACACATACCAGCCAAACATAGATGACTATGGGAGAGACTCTTCTTCAAAGCGTCAGACAAGCTGAGGCCAATGATGAAAAGGTGTTCGCATCTACCAGCGGCAGTGTAAGGCCGGTGACACATTGCAGACGAGTATAAGCAAGCCCAGAGGCCCATCTGCGAATGACAAAAATAAGAATAATCATAAGAACTGGCACGTAGCCAGATTTCAGAGATTAAACTGAAAAGAACAGATACTACACTTGATCTAAGCCAAAAGGCAAAGAGAGCTGAGGAAAACAAAGGAAAATCAGAGGGAGACAGATGGGTATATGTACTCGTGAATCTCTGCCGGGTGATTAGTGTGAAAGTGATCCAGCCCCTCGCTAGGCCTGATTTGGCTTACCTTTAGAGGGACTACCAACGATCCAGGGAAGCACTCGACGATAATAATTGATACTTCACACACAATGCCCGACTCTACCACACGGGTACAAATAGCAGGCTACACCATTCTCCCACTGTCCCTTCCCCCCCTGCCCTCACTTCCTACAGCTGCGACACATTACCTTTACTTGGCGCCGCACAAGCCCAAAATTCCCTCTGCCACTACTTCGCGCTCGCTTTTCCTCGTTAATGTACCGTTCGATGCCACCGAAAAACATATCAAGCATCTGTTGTCAGCACAAATAGGCTTGCCGGCAGGTCGAATTCAAGATGTGCAGTTCGAGGGTCAAAGGAAGCGCGGCGCTGCTAAAGAGGCCATGGCAGTCCAAAAGCCCGTGAAGAAGGGCAAAAAGAGGAAAAGAGGAAGTGACGCAGACAATCTTGGTGATCTGGAGGACGCAGCACTGCCATCAGTGTGGGATCGAGAGCTGCAGACCGGCGGTCTCACGGCCGTAATTGTGTTTGTTGATCGAGCAAGCATGGAGGCTGCTCTGAAAGCTGTCAAGGCTGTACGAAAGGAAGAGAAGGAACCAGTATGGGGTGAAGGTGTCGATATTACGGTGCCCGCTCTAGGTTCCGCGAGTAAGTCCCTTCTTTATTGTGCGGTCGTCCCTCAATTGACGTGACGAAGGATATCTCAATCACCATGGCCTTACGTATCCCGACAGATCTCAACTTCTCCAATCAGTAAACAACTACATGACAGCGTTTGCCGCCAAAGAGGCCTCACAGGTCCGACTATCAGCGAGGCAGAGGCAAGAACCCGACGCGGATGGCTTCGTCACTGTAACGAGAGGGGGAAGGACGAACCCAGCAAGACAAGAAGCTGCGCAAGATCAGGCTGAGAAGCAGAAAGAGAAACAGAAAGGATTAGAGGATTTTTACAGATTTCAATCGAGGGAGAAGAGGAAGGAGAGGGCTGGCGAGCTGGTCAGGAAATTTGAAGATGACAAGGAGAGAGTAAGGAAGATGAAGGAGAGAAGAGGCAGATTTAGGGTGAGTGCTCCTAAAATTTGCATAACTTGATCGCCTTGGGTGTATGTTGACGCTATCTACACAGCCCGAATGAGAATGTCCTTCGATCTCAGCAAAAGATATCTTTTCGGTCACGGTACGGCAACCCAATCCTTGGTGGGGCACCTCGATAAAGATCCGCACATGACCATCGCTCAAAGGGGATGGTCCGACACTCGACCTTCCTGATTGTGGACCAGTCACACGGTAGAATACAGCACAACTAGCCAATAGTCGCAGCTACATGCTCACAGGCTGAGGAGATCCATTCGAATCATCGACCCATTCAAGCCAATCGAATCTAGCGCGATGCTAGCAGACCCCAAGGTACACCATCCTGTCAAGTAAGTCATGAACTCTGAATATCGTTTCCTTCCCCATAGCCAGCCGTCCGCAAGCATGATGAGTCCGCTGGGGCCATAGGAACGCGCCACGATGCCAATGGCATTGAGCGCGTAAAGTCTACAAAAACCAGCTTTATATATCTTCTCGATCTCTGAAAGTCTTCCACAAGGGTGCCTTGGGCCCAACATTCTATAATTCGACGGCGCGGTTGGAGTGTTTTCTTGTCACTGTGTGAAAATGAGACTAATCCTGATATATAGGTTGAGCGTCACGTTTCCGATTGCTAGATGTAGCGCAGATCCTATTCCATGACGACAGTATGCCACGAATTAGACGATTCTTGCGAGATTCTCCACAGCGCATCCACGGCCTTCGAAAACAGCCCGTCTCCAGAACACTTCAACTACGCATACTGTCTCTATTCTTGTAGTTCAATTTATGATGATCCTATCGACCGGCTCATCGTTCGATAATCGATGCCCAGAATGAAGCGACATGGACTATCCACAGATTCGAAAGAAGCCAGCAGTACACATCAATCGTGACGGCAATGCATCCCATTCCCATTTGCTACTCCAGAGAGTTCGATCAAACAAGACCCAGAAAGTCAGTCCGAAGCCAACGAACGCTATGTCTACGTGAAACACGCTGGAGGCTGAATTAGGTCGAGGATGCGGTACATTTGGTGTTAGGAGGCCACGGCTTTCAAGTTCGCCAGGAAGGGAAACATCTTTCGGCAGACTCCGGGACTTTCACACACTGATGCTGTCGTGCAATGAAGGAACCGCACTTGCATGTCCTCGGCCACCAGAACCCTAAGGCTCTTAGCGAACAGGTGACATTGCAGCAAGCCTCTCTAGCCTACCCAACAACATTACTGAGAAAAGTTGCCTTACTAAAAAGCCGGATCCGCACCTTCATAAATACGCATGACAGCCATAGCGATTACCGGATTTCCCATGACAACATCGTGTAGACCGGTCTTCAGTAGCTCTTCTCTTATAACACCGTTCCGCGTTCGCCATTCCATAACGGAACCTGCAGCGCCAAGGTCTCGTTTTGACGCATACTTCAGGTCTTCGAGTTCGTCGTACGTGATGCCTTGGGGCGCTGTCGCGTTAACAGCGTGCCAGAAGAGCTCTTCGGTGTGATGGGACGGAATATCATAATCGTCCTCAGCATGGATCAGGGTCAGTTGATACTCCTGCTCATTAGCTTCATTGGCCCGAATATATTCTGCAATACGGTTCTTGCTGGACCATGTGTCTTTTATAAAGGTGCTAAGATATTTGAGTAGCAGTGGAAACCTGGCTAGCGGTGATAGTAAGGGGATTAAACCTGCAAGACGATACGTCGCCACAAGCGTGGCAACGTCGACAAATGGTGCTACTAAGATAGTTCCCGCAAAGACGATCGGTGGCGACTGCCAAGTGAAGTGTTTTGAGACAGCGAGGCTCACAGCGGTCCCTAGAGACTGGCTGAAGATGAGGATTCGAGAGGGTGAAATGCAGGCGACTTTAACCGCCCAGTCAATCACCGCGACGGCATCAAGGCAAAGTCCACGCTCGGATGGGGTGCCAGGACTGCGTCCAAAGCCTCGATAGTCGAATGTCAAAACATGGATTTTATTGGGCTGTCCTGCCGACAGTGCGCGATAATTGGGAATTCGGTAGCCTGACCCTACGGTACCTCCAGCTCCATGCATATGAATAACCAAATGAGCATCAGGATCATCGCGCAATAGCTTGAAAGGAAAGCGAGACGTAAAGTCAAGAGCGAAGCCGGCAGGTTCTGCAATCAGAGCGAGCTCGTGCCGACGATATAACTCAATGGGTAGAATATGCCACGCATACAGCGTTCCGCCAGCGGAAGACTTGATGGAGAATGGGGTGGTTTGACCGCGGAGGAAACCGAAAGTTTCAGGAATATCCAGATCTTTGAACCAGGTCATTTGGATCTTGTGGAGATAAACAATATGGGCTTGAAAGGAAGACGTGGTGAGTAATCCAATGAGGCCAGCGTAGAGACCGACCAGGACCGCTACCGATATCGAGGTATACTTTAAGAAGAGATTAGTTATAGTATACTTCATCATTATACATAGAACGATACCTGCGTTCAGATGCACGACTGGGGCCTGGCGAACCCTTATATACGCACATTACAGCTGTAGGTCAATATTGGGGTAGGCATAAGACAAAGGAAAGGGCGGCAAGGTCGAGGCTAGCCGGATACAGCACGTTTGATTGGAGGGAATCGTGCCAAGGCCTTCTATCGATCCGATGGAAGGCGGCTACAGAGTACACCGTTCAAGGGCAGTGAATTCTGCTTGATTGTATGATGATCCAAGCAGATCTTACAAACTAGGAGACAATTTTCTCCCCAGCCCAGATACTTGCAGAGAATGACCCATTATGAGGCGCCTTCTCCAAGCTTTGGTGCCGCGTTGCAGCAATATTCGTACGAGAAGACATCTGCACTCTCTCCGATTCGAAGAAGTACACGGACCGCTGCTTCCATAAAACGAACAAAATCATTGCCAGTAACTCCATCTCCGCCCAAGCAGAAAGCTGCTACGCTGAAGGCCCCCACCACCACCTCACTAACATCTACATCTACATCTCTAAAACGCAAAGCTACCCCTCCACTAGCCACAACCTCCCCTTCACCAACCAAAAAGAAACGCCCATCCTCCAGCTACGCCCCTCCCAGCAAATACGCCCACCTCACAAACCTCCTCACAGACTCCCTCGCCCCCCACCTCATCTGCGTCTTCATCGGCGTAAACCCCGGCATCCGCACCGCCACCACCGGTCACGCCTACTCGCACCGCTCAAACCTCTTCTGGAAACTCTGCCACAGCTCAGGCTGCACGCCTCGCTTATGCAAGCCCCATGAAGATGGCGACCTGCCACATCTCTATGCGCTGGGCCATACGAACATCGTGTCCCGGCCTACGAAAGACGCGTCGGAGCTGAGCGCCAGGGAGATGGATGAGGGGGTCGAGGTGTTGGAGGAGAAGATTGGGAGGTGTAGGCCGGAGTGTGTATGTATTGTTGGCAAGGGTATTTGGGAGAGTATATGGAAGGTTAGGCGTGGGAAGAGAATTAGGAAGGATGAGTTCAGGTATGGCTGGCAGGACGAGGCGGAGAATATGGGTGTCGTGGGGGCTGTTAGTGATGATAGATCGTGGGTGGGAGCGAGGGTGTTCGTTGCTACTACGACCAGTGGGTTGGCGGCGGGGATGAGGCCGCCTGAGAAAGAAGCGATATGGAGAGGGTTGGGTGAGTGGGTGGCGAAGAGGAGAGGGGAGAGGGGTATACCTGATGGTGGTCGGGTGAAGGAGGAAGTACTGGAGGATATGGTAGTGGAATCTGAAGGCAGCAATGGCTTAAGCTGAATTGTCTCATTCCCTACGCTCATGTTTGTCCAGAAGCTTGCACGTGATGCGAGTGGATCAATAACCCCTACCAATTCATCCTTAAACCAGTCCTTGGCTTTTCATAATCGAGAACGACCTGCATGTCTATACGTGCCATGCAGTTCAGCTTCTTCCGATTCATATAACCACCACTCCTATCCATGCTCATCTCACGATGTTGACCTGCCAACAGGCTAGAGCAGAGATAGTACTTGCCTGCCAAATTGTCAATTTCCACCGTTGTCTATCCAACACTGGAGATTCTATGCTGAATCTGCGCCTAGATTCAGCTTGCATATCCCTTTCTTCAGCGAACATGATTAGATTTGATGGTGTCTAGTTTGGCATTCAAACAACGATTCGAGATCCAATGATCTGACACAAAATGAGCCCTCAAATTCCTATTTTACAAAAACCAGCGGATGGCGCACTATTGCTATACTTAAGTCCAATTGTATTTAGTGGATTCCATTCAACATCTGGCTAGATGTAGCATACCCAAGAGGACCATGAATGTCAAATCTGTTATTCTGGTTTCAGAAGTGCTGGCATTAGTCCAAGATATCGATCAGGGAAGAGCTGATGATTCTTCACAAAAACTTTCGCTTTCGATCAAGATCGTTCAACTTTAACTCTATCCTTGCTCCAGTCTCTACCTCCCACTCATCACGAATTAGCCAATAAAGGTACTCTTGTCATGGAAGGAAGTGAATTGCGGGCTTGAGCCTTGACAAGCGCGTGCTGTGGACACCACCCGTGTAGCTATTTAGGCTAGATGGACACCTGAAAAAGCCCCCTACACATCATAAAGCGGCTGCAAATAATGTAAGTGTTCATCGTGCTCGTCGATGGAGCCGGAATTGTTTGATGACCACATTAGGCTGTTTTGTATGAAGGGACCACACAGTGCTCTAGGTGGAGTAGCAAAATGGTTGACTTTGGGGCGAAATTATCCTGGAATGAGACTTGGTCATTATATCTGGGGTCGATAGATCATAATAGAGATATGTGAATGCTTTGTATTACCCATGCCGACTGGAACTTCCGTTGATATCCGGCTATCCTATTTATGATAGAAACTAGACGTACACGAAGGATAGCGGCCCTTGACAGTCCGTCAGCCTCCGCTGGTAGCTATGTAGGCGCTACTGCAACTTTGACAATCGGACTGTGGGATGGCTGTCCCGTATTTGAGGAAGCAATTGCCGTTTGACTTGGGATTATGGTCAATGTCGAAAGTCACCGAGTGGCAACTTTCAGTGGTGGGCTGAACGAAATTGCCGAAGTTTGCACATGCCTGTATGCAGTCCGCGAGGGAGTTGACGTAAACTCCGGTGATATCAGAACCGCCCAGGTTCGTTTTGCATAATAAGGTGAACTTGATTTGTTTTCCGTCTAAAGTACTGTAGGACGGGCCCATGTTTGCGCAGTTGTCTGTTGGCTGGCAGGTGGCCATGTTGACTGGAGAGGTTGTGTTGCATGTCGCACATGATGAATTCGATGCCTGCGCGGGCACGGAAGCGGCAGGACTTCTGATAGCTTGTTAGCTTGACACAACCAGAATCACTCGGATGAGGCACGTACTTGTTCTTTGCAGCCAGGGAGCCCCCTACGCCTGCTGCAATCACAGCAAGCGCTGTGGCTATTGCGAGAGCGATACTCAGCAAGAGGGTCGCGGGACGGAGGCCACACCATCGTCTCCCTTGCGATTTTTCCTCAAATGCCTGACTCTCATATGCCACCTGTCGGTTTTCTGGATGAAGGGCTAAAGATTTGCTTTCATCGTGCTCGGGGTAGACCGTGGGCAGATAATTGCGACGATCGACTTCGAGACTCATGTTTTCCTTACTGGTGGTTCACGTTAGCTGTGGGTCGTCATAGGCATAGGAATGTTGATAGAAGAAAAGAAGCGGAATCTGGGATTTCCGTAAAGCGCTACCACGGAAACGAAGAAATGGCACGGGGGCTGAGCGTGCCATGGAGCGAAGGATCAGTGCGAACGCACTCTAGTGATATCGCTATGATGTCATACTGCTGAGCTGAGGCTTCCGCAGAAGCTGTTGACAATCAAGGTTGCGCGGTCTGGATATCTACTCCTGCTACAAATCTCAGTCATATTGATGCCGTCTCCAAAGGCTGTACCTGTGCCGGTGATTCGAAGTGAGTGGAGTCATGAGCATCCGAGGCTGAACACTAAGTGGATTTGAATTGCGGAAGGATGGAGATTGACAGGTAAGTAGCTACCAACCAGAAGTGAGTCCGCTCGCTTATGTATTAGCGTAATTTACTAACTGTACTTTACTCTACTGTGTATGCAAGTTACAGGCGAACACTTAGCGCGGAACACATGTGCTATACTAGGAAGCTAGCCGTACGAGGTTTAACGTGCCAGTCAGTTAAGCCCTTGATGGTTAATTTACCTAGCAATTAAACCTCGTACGGCTAGCTTCCGAGTATAGCGTACCTATATGTGACTTACTGCCCGAAGGATGGGATACTGGGCTGATAAGCCTTACTCCTAGACTAGCTCTAGACGAACCTAAGGTAGAATGTACAGTACTCGGGCTGGTGTTCCGCCAATGATATGGCAGATCATGCTTCACAGACGCCGCATTTTGCAGACGCTAGGGCTGGGTTTTTGGATTCGAGGCTAGATTCGACTAGCTCACACGCTATCCTACCGAAACTTTCTTCCCACTACTCGTACTGACCACAAGTAAGTCCGGTCGCTTAGTAGCGGCGGGAGAAGCCACTAATCAATTGATCCTGATCTATTCCTCTTGGAGGAGGGCCAAGACACTAAACCTTAGCGTCGGGACGTACTTGTGGTCAGTACGAGTACTCTTCTTCGTCAAGGAGAGATCCCACTATGAGTCGGGGTAGACAGGTCAGAATCAAAGTCATGAATTAGAGCCATAATCAATCAATCTCGTATTTGGCATGAAAGCACCGGAGTCATCACTGGTTGAGCGTGAGATCATCGACGGAACTTTTATTGTAGACCTCAGGCTACAGCTTGTACAGCGCAAGGAAGCATCGTCTACATGGTCTAATATGCAAAAACCCCCGACTGAAGTGCTGCCAAAGAAAATTGCCACTCAGATATCATACCCTTGATACCTCGCCGTTGTTTCGCCCCACCTCTCATTGCCCCCATCGATCCATACTAACCCTTGAAGATAAGTCTTCAAGTCTTCATGCTCGCTAGCTGGGATAGTCCGGTCGTTGAGCTTCTCCTGTATCATACCTTTGAACTCCAACTCCCACTCACGGCACAAGATCCACAATACCCTTTTCGCCGCGGCGTACGAGACTCCCGTGTCATGCGAAAGGAGGTTCACCATGTTCAGCAAGCGCGCACCCTCCTTGTGGTCCCTATTCCAGGCGTTGAGCTCCTTGTTGAAGGAGTGAATGTCGTTGACCGTAACGCCGATTTTGGCGTAAATTTCATGGATGGCGGAAAGGGAGTCAAGGGTGGAGGGGGAGAGAGTAAGGCACATGGCGTAGCGCAAAGTGGCAGCGACGAATCTGGATGTGAGTCGAGGTCAGCTGCGTCTCCCCAAAAAACATTCGAAGGTAGCCCTGGCTACAAGGCAGCTTGGCATATATTCAAGTCTGGAATAATGTGCCAACAAAAGACAGAGCGTGCAACTTACGCACAACCAGCCTCCTTCTCCCTATGCCTTAGTAACGAACCCATATCCGCGCAAGAAAGGCGGGCCTCATCCACCTGCGCTGTAATGCATAGTAGAGCTTTTTGAAAGACGTCTTTAGTTCTCTCCTCATCACACGCGCGCATACTAGCAAATATGTCGTACGTGATCCACTCGAAAGGTTGAGTACGATCAGGCTGCGCGGTACCCATCGCCATTGGGATAAGCTTGCGGTAAAGGGCCTTGCCTTCACTAATGCTCATATTCTCCGCCGAATCTGACCCTCTGTATCAGCTTGCCACGTCCTTCGAAAGAACATGATATTGGTAATGGTGCGGGGTTTGTAACACTCACCATCTAACAAGAATAAAAGTGTATTGACTCTACATGAATCATATACACGATCGCTCTTCGCCTCGGGCATAGCGTAACATGCCCAGCGATTCAGCTGTGCAGTTACAAAGATATCTTTTTCATGCTGGGACTCAAAGGGCCAGTGCTCTAGGAAAAAATTGTCGAGCCGCTTGCATAAATCGTCTGCTGCGGGGTGACACTTGTTCTCGAGGATAGTTGGAGGTGGTCGATCCTGCGCACGATACGCGGGGTCCTTATTGGTGGACGAAAGTACCGAGCCTATGTTTGATGAGGATGGCAGGGACTCGGCTTGGGCAATTTTTAAGAGTGTAGTTGTGTCAGGTATGGCCTGTAGGAGCGATTGGCTCGGACTGATACCAAGATCAACAGGCTTGCTCTGGGTGATGTGAAAGGATCCTCCTTGGAGAGGGACTTGCGAAGTCTTGATTGGATTTGACTCGGGGTGTTTGACTTTCGCTGCGTCCGCGGTGGCTAGTAGAAGCTGGCTTGGGTTCGGTATGGCTTGCAGGAGCGTCTTCGTATCTACGGCGACTGGAGAAGTTTCCATCAAGTCTGACGAGACTTGTGAGAGCTCAGTGTGTACTCGGGAGATAGCCAAAGGGTCGGGATCTAACCCAGGGTGTTTGAATTTCGCTGCGTCTGTCGTGACAAGGAAAAGCTGACTGGGGTTCGGTATAGATTGCATGACCGCCTTCGAATCTGCAGCGATCTGAGAGATTTTCTTCAAGTCTGATGAGACTTGTGAGAGCTCAGTATGTACTTGGGAGACGGCCAAAGGGTCTGGGGAGAATCGAAAAAGTCCTGTTGTAAGTGAAGAGGGTGGCAAGAATCTTGAAAGGCCTGGAGACACTCGCAATAAAGAGACTGGATTGGGAAGTACTCTAAAGAGCCTGAGCGGATTCGTGGCGGTCAGCAAGAGCCCGGAAAGACTGGGGGAGAAACGGAATATCCTGGAGAGAGTAGCTGATGAAAGCACCTCAAGAATCACGAAGCTTATGGGGAGAGAACACTCGTAGAAGAGCGATAGAATAGCGAGAAAGAAAGAGACAAGAGCCAGGATAGTGTCTATAGGCTCCATATCTTGTGTGCTTAGCTAGATGAGCAAAACGAGGATATCAATGTCCTGTTAAATGCCATTGCCGCGGAGGCCATTCTCGGTTCAAAACATAGCGCCTCCACATGAAGAAATATGCGGGTCCAGCATACTGCATAGTAAAAGCGACTTCGGACCAGGCAAGAAGCCCCAGATAGAGATTTCCATCTGCCTTTTAGCGCGGCCCAAACCCGAGTATGGCCACAGGCACGCATACTTAGCCCTGTTCACGATGTGAAGCGTGGGATACCCAAATGGCGATATGTCATAATAGTGCTCGTCACTGAAGAGGAGGCGGACCCAAAATGGGATGCCAACCGCGCCTTCCTGATACTATTGCGGTCCGGAGGTTCCAAGATAGCATCAGCTGTAGCCGTTGCAACGTAGGCAGCCGTATCCAGGAGGCGAAGAGTTTAGAACAGCGATCGTCCATGAAGCACGTCTATGGCTCCAAGGACTAAAAGTCGCTTTTACTTCAAGACTACTATCAACGGATTTGCTCGGACATCTGTCTCGGACGAGTGACGAGAGATGGAGACGTGGAGCCGAAACAGCAAAGGTCGCTTCGATGGGCTGATCTATGAAGTATCAGAGGAAAACCCATTACGATAGGTAGTTAGTAGTACAGAGAAGCGAAGTAGCTAATGCAGGGCATTAGCGATCATCAACGCATTATAATTACACTACTTTACCCTTAGAGGACTACCTCGGCCCGCCAGATTGTGGTTGGACGTTGGGGCACTAAAGTAAAGCATGGTGTCTATCGAATCAAATTTTCCGTCTTGACAGATGCTAGCGCAGATATGGTCGGCTCTTCTGAAGCTTGTTTACCTCCAAGACTCAAGTCTGCAATATTAGCAATCTGCTGTCACACTTCATCAGAGTACTATGGATGTGAAAGTATCATCTTTGCTGCCTAAACACGTATTACTGATCCTAGACAGATCTAGGGCCGCCCCGTGCTCCCATTAAAAAATTGCCTGAATTGCGGATATAAATCTAATGTTATATTATATGCTCATATGGTAGGTCCAGGATCGACAATGGCCTGTATCCGGCTAAGCGAGTCTAGCGCCGGACACTAGGCCGTAGTCCGGCGAACGATACTTTGACTTGAGGTACTCACAGTAAACAACTACTCTGCAAGCTTGAGGACCACCAGCTGAGGATCAACGCCGACCTGCTCCGACTAAAGGCGCAAGCATACCATCCCTGCACGCTCGACGCATTTATGTCAATGTAAGTTGAAGCTACCGCGGCGTTGATCGCCGCAGCAGGCGCCGAACCAGCCGATAATGCAACCGAGCAGCAAAGATGAACATGTATGGTGCGCGTGGAGACCGATGCAGATAAAATGCATCTTTAGAACAACCATTGGGTAGAGCTCATGACGTACGACCAGCTCAGAGACTACAGATGCACGGATCCAACCGAGAAATCGGGGTAGAGGATACGATGGAGCAAATACAATGCCGATGATAGGCTGATAATGACTCTGGTTGGCGGAATTGTTCGTATGTGGAATTGGACTTGTTCATCTCTATTGATCTAGAAGTAAGATCGATATTTGAATTGCCATTATCAAGCGAGCTTGCTCCACTAATCCATGATATCATACTGGAGAAGACATTGCTGACAGAGGACTTGAGACTACTGAAAGACTCTTGGAAAAAAGACTCGTTTGAAGAGGATTCCGGTTAACGTCGAGAAGCTATACCAACATTACGAATTCCGAAACCAGCCCATCAAGCACAAGACAATCTCCAGAAAGTAGGACTTCAGTACCGAACATGTCAACGACAGCCCTGAGCTCTACGGAAAGCCTCAACAGGCGACCACAGACTGGATGTTTGGTCGAGCTTTCGAGCCAGAATGAAGAAGCTCCGCTATCCTATCCAAGCCCACCTCAAGATCACGAGACCGTGGCTTCGACAGGAATACAAACCAGCGAACCAGACCTTGCCGTCCACGATGGCGACTTCTCAATCCCAGGAGTACAACAGCCCTCCCCCTCAAGTGGGCGTGAAGAGCTCAAGGAAGAATGCGGCCATATTGCGCCTGCAGATGGTCTGATATCCGGTTCGTTGGACAGCATCAACACTCTGCAGTTCCACAGCGCCTGGACGGACACCCACGAGCGCGTCTGCAGCCCTCAACCCTCGAACCCATCTATGCTAATTACAACCCCTAGAACATCATCCAGCCCTTTGCCTACATAGCCAGCCTACCCGCCAAGAATTTTCGCACGCAAATCCTGGCCGCATTCAATGTCTGGCTTCAGATCGATCCTGAATCTTGTTCAGTAATCGACAAAGTAGTCGGCATGCTACATAATGCCTCCCTACTGTATGCCTCCTACATGGTCAAAAAACATTCCTTACTAAATTAGCCGTAAATATAAGGGTTAACACGGTAATAGCATAGATGACATCCAAGACGGATCTCCACTACGCCGTGGCTCGCCAGCCGCACATTGCATCTTCGGTATTCCACAAACTATCAATGCGGCAAATTACGTGTATTTCCTCGCACAGCGCGAACTTTCGGGCCTCCGGGACTCTGGAAATGCCTTCAAAATATTCAACGAGGAACTGGTGAATCTACACCGCGGGCAAGGACTCGACCTGTACTGGCGCGATACCATGACTGTGCCAACCGAGGAAGATTACTACCTTATGATTTCCCTAAAAACTGGAGGTCTTTTCAGGCTAGCAACACGTCTAATGCAGAGCGTTAGTACGACAGGTATTAATGTCTTGCCGCTTGCGGAGCTGGTGGGAACGATATTCCAGATTCGGGACGATTATCAGAATCTATGTTCCGAGAAAGTGAGTCAATCTTTCTTGTCCCCCCCCCCATCACTGTCCTCTGTAGTAGATATATAGCCTGACCGAGGTATCGTAATCTTGCAGATGGCAAGCACGAAAGGCTTCTGCGAAGATCTGACTGAGGGCAAATTCTCTCTGCCAGTCATTCATGCGATTCGAAACAGCCCGGCACGTAACAATGAACTGCTGAATATCTTGAAGCTACGGACTCCAGATCCTGGGCTCAAAGCTCATGCGCTATGGATTATGCGTACTCAAACGAAAAGCCTCGAGTACACAAGGCATGTGCTGAAGTACCTTCATAGTAAGGCATTGAACGCATCTGAAGCTGTTGGTGGAGGAAACGAAATAGTAAAGAAGCTTCTAGCTTCGCTGGATTTGGATTAGGATGCTGCATTAGGTTATGGGGAATTCTCATAATGCCGAATTATGTCGAGATATGTTGCCTATCTTGAGTTGAACCGTGATGGGCGTGCTGTTGACGTATTCGCGCGGGTTTTCGCATGAGCTCCGGACCTGTTCTGCATGCATCATGCATGGCAAAGCTGTCTTTTCCATGAGTACAACCTCAAGCGATTCAAGATCAAGCCATGATTGAGTTTATGGGACTAGTGTCAAAGTCTATTTATTGGACGAAGCTTTCGCATTTACTCGGCTGAACGCATGGTCAACAGGATTCAAGACTTGTATTGGCATGCATCGTGTTTGGCGAAGCTGGCCTCGGCATGGGATCTTGCCTGTGCGACATCGGTGATACAGTACGAAGCCATGGCCAGGTCTACAAGATCGGCATGGGAGTCCACCGGATAGCTCACGTAACTCCTCGGCCGAATGCATGGTCAATGGGTATTGACATTCGAGGATCGGAACGGTATAGGGTGCAGAAACGCCAAGGGATATTGCGTATGTTGAGATCTCGACGTGGGCCCATCTTCTCTGCGCAAAGACCTTGGTAGGTAGCAAGATGGCTGCTCAACTGCTCCAAACCGATCTCAGTCTCTTTTGGGGCCTTCTTCGTGTCTCAGCAAAGCTCAAGTCTCCCCCACAGCAGACTTTGACTAATGGAAATGCATCAACTGAGGCCTTGATTCCTCTGAACAATGGCCAACCCACTGCCGCAGCCGAAGCATCATCGCCTGCCTCTGCCGCTCACACAGATGAGCAGACCCTGGTGGAACGAAAATTTTCCATCTCTGTTGGCACAGAGATGGGAGCAGAAGATGTGTCGTCAGTACAACCCATCAAGTCGTCCCCAGCACAGGCATTGGGCATACATGAAAGTCAACATGCCAAGCTACCAGAGGAAGTAATACCTAGCCAAAAACGACAACCGAAATCGAAACGGAGCGTATCGTCCTCTACACGGCCTGCGTCCTCGCTCAGCGGCATGAAAGAAGGAACGGAGGCTCAGCTCTCGAGGCAATCGGCACAGGAAAAGGCGGCTTTCGATTCCTTCCGCAGCCTGTGTGCTGCCAAAGGTCTTCTTAAAAGTCCTATTGGCATTGGCAGCAAGGACGTACCGGAGGGAATCAACGACGATGCCACTCTTCTGTACGCCTCCCAAATGAAAGAGCTCGGCTGGCTTGCGCCGTTCCGCCCCTTTCGCGTTACAAGGCTAACCGTGCGAGCAGACGATTCTTCAATGCCAGAAAACAAGACGTCGGAGACGCGCATCGACAGTTCGCCGAAGCCTGTCGAGCGCGTAATGTGAATCAATTGTACTCTTTTTACGAAAATGTGGATGTGCACGACTTCGAGGAAACTCGAAACTTGGTAAATTGCTTCGCCTTTACATATGCGATTCTCTTCTCATTTGCCAGCGTACGAGGATAGTAACAATCTGCTCACATGTTTTCGACTTCACAGTACCCGCAATGGCTTGGTCGCAGAGATAAACGTGGTCTCCCGATCTACTTCTATGACTTTGCCAAAATCGACAGTAGTTCTGTGAACACGCACAAGAAATCCTCAGCAGCCACGCAACCATCACGGCCGGATTCGAAGACAACCCCTGGATTAGTCTCGACGGACATGTTGCGCGCGTTCCTGGTCTACGAGCACCTGACACGATTCGTCATGCCATTCTGCTCCGCTATAACCTTGCGAGAGAACCCGGACATAGCGGTGACGAAGATGCTGGTTATAGTTGACATATCCAATATAACTGTGCGGCAGGTATGGAGCTTGCGGGGGTACTTGCAAGATCTGGGGAAGATATTTTCTGTAAATTATCCTGAGGTACTGGATCGGGTGCTGGTGTGTACTTTCTCACTTAACGTTTCACCTTTAAACATACTACAATCGGAAGAACGCAATGGGACTGATGGTTCGGGGTTCCGGCTCCCCCTTAACAGGTCATCGGCGCACCTTCCTACTTCCCAACCATTTTTGCCTGGGTCAAACGATGGATTGACCCGGGTACGGTGGCAAAACTCGATATTGTACCCAGCAACGCCGTGTTACCGACATTACAAGCATACGTTGACATGGAGAACATACCTCGACGCTTCGGTGGCGACTTCGAATACTCGCACGGGATGCCGATCCAGCTCGACGCCGATCTGCAGCAATTGTTGACGTGGGTGCCTCCCCATTCGGGGTTGCCGATGGGACCGTTGAAGTGGACCGATGACGGCAAAGGAACTGCTGCCGTCGTGTCGCTAGGCAAGAGCAAGGGAAAGCAGAACAATGAGGAGATTGCTACGTTGCGTACCCGAGAGTTGAAGGGTAAGAAGAGGCGTAGTAGCTGACTAGGCCGGGACGCAGTCAAATTGGACTGGAGCGTGCTGAGGTTTGGATAGAGGGAGTGTGGCTTGATGTTGATAGTAGTAGAATCAGAGCGTCTGTTGCTGTGCATGGCATGTCGCATGAGTGGCTAAAAGGGCGGTGGCTAAAAGGGCGGTGGCTAGACATGGCGGGATCATATGCGTGGCGACATTGGTCCTCAATGCAATACGACAAATGGTTATATTTCAGCTCCGCGGATACAATTACGCTCCATCGTGGTTTTCCTAGAAACATGCGGAGCTCCACCGGCAGAGGCCAGAGTGTGGCATTGTGGTAATTCATTAGTGCCTTCTTTCCGCCGCTACTAAGCGAGCGTACGAGTCCATGGCACGCTTGGATGGTCGCTAGACCCTTTTTGTTGCGTTGATTTCGCCCCCCAGTGTAAGGTGTCACTATATGTACCTAGTATCAGAGTGCATGGCGCATGTCTTGTAAATTTAGCGTAGCCAGATAAACAAAGAGGAAAGTCACAGGATTCCCTGCGGTTCCTGCGGTTTAGTGGGGTGGCTAGATATGAAAGTATTACGCTGGGTTGGGCTAAGTGGTGTGATTGATTTAATGGTATTGTGGGAGATCGATGAGGACTAATCTATCTGGTGTAACCCGTGCGGTGATGATTACTTAGTGGCTTCTCCCACCTGCTACTAAGCGAATAGTGCCAAGACATCACGGATCTGATAAGATACAGATCACGTGATCTTGTATAGAATAGCCTGATATTAGCCAGAAAAACGGTCTATTCGGGCTTAGTGTCCTGCGGCCTCAGCCGTGGCACGGCGACGATACCGCCCGAATACCTGATGAAAGGCTCGAAGATGTCCACTTGTACTGCCATCGGGGGTGATGAGAGCGAAGCGCCTTGCTTGGTACTTCCCAGGCTTTCTTGATTTCCTATCCTTCTTCCCTGAATATTCCTTCCCGTGTCCAAGATTGATTGTACGAGCGAACCGCCGCTTGACACCACTCAATTCCAAGCTGTTCCATGATGCTTACCTCTACCACTCGCAGCCCGGTTGAGCAGACCAAGCGAATCCTGGAATCTCCATACGGGGGCACATAAACATTTCAAGCGCTCAACGCTCTAGTATATGTTACTTGAACCTTGCGACATGTGTGCTTACATTTCCCAGTCATAGCAGACTCAATCCGTGACGATCAATATGCGGCAAAGTGCTCTCACCAGTTTCGCAGCTACAGTGCTGAGCAGTCTCTCATTAGCCCAGCTACCAGGTCAAGCCTATATCGTCACCATTAACGGAACGATCACTACCGTCATTGAACCTCTCGATGCTCCAGGTGCGACATATACAGGAACAGACAGTCTTGGTATGCCGACGACCGTGGAGACGACCGAGCCTGTCACCGCTTCAACCACGCCCGTTGCTGTGAGCCTGACGCAGCTCATTGGAGACTCGTCACCTACCACAACTGGCAGCACTCAGTCAGATACTTTCGCAGCTGCAAGTCTATCTGGAGCCGCAATAGGATCTCCTACCAAAACTTCTGCAGCCTTAGCGCTCCTGTCTCCCTCGAGAATCGTTATTGGGATGGGTATCCCGTTTAGTCTGATCATTCTGGCTACGATAACTTGATCAGTGTGCTGCGATCAAAGACCTACCCACCCACGGCTCGGAGATCCTAGCAATGCTGCTATATCTCCCGCATCGTATCCTGGTGCTAAAAAGAGGGAGAGAACGCCGGGCTTAGGAGAAGACAGGAGAAACATCAACACTGGTATTGAGGGTCATGGATTGAACAACCACAACATACATGCAATCCATAGGCTGATCATACCGCATCACCAGTCGTGTGGCGGCAAGAGCTTCCGGCAAGACGTGATACAGTACCAAGATCCCTTGGCCATATCTGTTCTCACACGGCAAACACCTTCATCAATCCACGCTGGGAACTCCACAATATCAGCCTCCCTGGGTGGAGAGCGCACCATGGACGTAAAAGATAAGCGGGTGTGTCGCCGACGGCAGCTCAAAGCAGTTGGTGCCGATCGAGGATCATTGAGGGCTCTGTTGGAGGCCTGTCTTGTAAACAGCAGAAGACACTTCTCGACTCATCCTACATTCTGCTGCTCTGAGGTATTCCTACCGCGGTAGCAGTGGAAACGGCTGCAACGTTCCATGGATTTCACATCCCTCATCCTCATAGAAAACACAGTTTCTCTAGATATGTACTTACATAGCAAATCCCTCCATCATATCCTATCCATTAATTCCCTTCCATCCCACTTTTCTCACAACAGAACAGACTCTCTCCAGAAAATGTAATAGCATTCACCCACAAAACACAAAGAGACCATCCAATCGAATCGCCGATGATACAGCAAACGCAAAAGTATACTCTACATAGCAAGATCACTTATCCCCAACTGATCGGAGGATATGTACCCAAAATAGTTTTGATAGTAATCATGAGCCCCCTTTGCCCCTCTTTCACGCACGCCGTGACTCTTCACCCAGTCGGACCCGTTGACTGTAGCTATATCCTACGTGAAACCAAGCTCTAGGAGTAGTGTGCCGTTCAAGAGGGATAGTTCCTACACGATATACTGCCTAGATCCTCAATAGTAGGACTGAGAGGACGTTACAAAACCTCACTGATATGCACATAGGTAGACGCTGATGCTATTCGAACGATGATGATGATCCCAAGCAAAGAAAGCACCATCGCCATGCAACGCTCGACTCGCTCGCTCGCATGAACCGCAAAAAATACACAAATACCCCTCATCTCATCCCATCCAGACCCTAAAACCTCTCCTTCCAAAACCGAAAACGCACATCCCTCGCCGTCTCCCCCTTCGCCGCCTTCCTGATAACCTTCGCCGCCGCATTCGGCCCGCAGAAATAAACCCCCACATCCGCGCCCCCCTCCCTCAACTCCCCCATATAATTCCCCTCCCGGATCCCCTCCTTCATCGCCCCAAACAGCCGCGTGAACTCGGGCCGTCCGAAGTTCGTGCGCGAGCGCAACTCGGTGAGGGGGTCGACGTGCGTGCCGACGCTGTTGAGGTAGACGTTTGTGGTCTGGTCGACGTTGAAGCGCTGCGTGAGGTAGATGTGGATGCGGAGGAACTCGGGTTCACCGCCGGGGGAGCCTTCGGCCGCGGCGAGGGATTGCGCTTCGAGGGATGACAAGAGGCTTTGGAACCATTCGAAGGAGCTGGTGTCTTTGCAGACCCAGATGAATTCTACTCTTCGCAGTCGTCTTGGAGGGTTGGGGCCGGAGCGGAGGTGGTAGATGTTTTTCAGGATGCTGGCCCAGGGTGTGATGCCGATGCCTGCGCCGATGAGCACTGCGATTTCGTTGTCGAAGACATCTTCTGCGGGGGCGCCGTAGGGGCCGTCAATGCGGATGGAGGGCATTTCTTGTCCGTTCTGCAAGGCGATTTCATACATGCCCATAGGATCTAGACCATCGTATTCTTTCGCTTGCGAAGGGCCAGCGCCTAGAGCATCGGCGACCGCGCGGGTCCAGTCACCGACTTGGCGTATGTGGACTGACACGTAGGGATCGTAAGGGCAAGAAGTGATGGTGAACGGGTGCCACTGAGTTGTGGAGACCGAAGGAATGTTTATGAGCGTCCATTGGCCTGCTTTGTATTTCATCGAAGGCTTTACGAACTGAATCTCCAGAGCATCATAGGGGTGGCGGATGACTCTGCAGATCTGAGCCGACCGACGCGAATTTATCTCACGATATATCCGTTCGAGGAGATAGAGTCCGCCCCCAAAGAGTTCCCACCGCCAGCCTTCGTAGCCGATGCAATGATCCCAGAAGGGCTTGCCCGCGAACGGCGAGTAGGGCAGTTTGGAATCCCGGACGAAGCATTGGGTTGCGTGGGTGTATAGTCCGAGGAGGAATGGGATGAAGAGGTGATGGGTGTACCAGAACGTTTCGTAAGATTGCTGTCTGATCTTGACATGGGCGGTGGTAAACATCATGAGCATGCAGAACAGCATGACGTGCCCTGTTATGCCACCCGCTTGCGTGTAATGTATCTGGACTGCGCTCTCAGGTCGAATTTGGTTCCTTTCCACATTGAAGAAGCTGCTCACATTAGCGAAGCAAGCGGAACGAATATATTGGCAACATACTTGACATAATGTGCTGAGACATGGAATAAGGTCCAGAAAAGTAGCGAGTAGGCGACTTGTCGGTGAAACCATTGGAACTCGTCGAGCGGCAGCCACCTGAGTTTCGGTCGAATCCATCTTAGTAGATTTTTGCACATGGGCAGAGCAATGATAGCTCCATCGACTGATAGGTTGAGACCTGCGCCTCTGGATATCCACACAGAGAACGTGAGAGAATTGAGTCCAGCTAACCGAGGGTCGGCAGCCTGTTTATACCTGCAGCCGCATCAGTATTGAGTAGTTTATTGAGCAGTCCAATGGCTCAACAAGATGATGCTCACCATCCAAAGATGAACAGACCAATGTGCAAGCCATGAAATAATGTATTAAACAATATCATCCGCCCAGTTAACTCCTTACTAAACCATCCTTTTTGACCCACAGTCATGATGAGACAATGCTATTCGTATTTTGCGGGAAATTCCAGTCGAGCAAGCAATATATACCGATGGACCGTTCCAGTGTTCTATGAGACGACGGATCAAACAACAAGGGGTATATAGATTATGCGAACAAGCGGAAGGCCTCTTTCTACTCAAGAGTAACGAGATGGTTTCAAGACTCGGAGATGCAAGGACAAACCGTCCAGAGTCCACCTGCTGTTGTGGTTCCGATCAACGGCGCAGTCGCGGAATAGATGTTGAAATTGTATTTTGATGCCATGTGCTTCCTGTGTGCAGGTGCTTGGACAGCACGTCAAAGGTCCTGTTCTGTCTTAATACGCCATAACCAAGCGTTGGCCAGCCTTGGGATGGAAAGTCTAGTAGAGGCTTCCACATGTAGCTAACATTCCTTCCGAGCTGTTTATTTCCCTTGCTGACCCTCCAAGCGCTGTGGTCCCGCAAAAAATCGAGTCAATCTCAAACAAGGATCCTGTACGTGTATGGCTCAGCTCCGATATTCCCAACTCCCGAGTTGTCCCTATGTAGTGTACGGAGGCAAAGCGCAGCAATGTTCGACACGGGCGACGGTGTGTAGTCAGTAGTGTACTGAATCAAAGACCTAGATGAGACTATTCCAACAGTCACACATGGCTACCGAGACTTTGGGTCAAGCGGCAAGCCACTATGCGCGTAGAAAGCACTAGCAAGTCGTCTCGTCGGTAAATGCTTGCTCCTATTGCTCCTGGGTCTGGGGCAGCACAATCTGAGGCGTGTGTTTCGGTGTACCCTTTGGATCTTTGGGACCCTCTCCAAGTCTCGTGGGCACGTTGACGAAGTTTCCCTGCGGTTGATCCACAAGATCGAGCCAGTGCTGCAGTGTGATAGTCATGTCCTGGTTTGGGGGTCCTGATTCGGCCAATGCCATGCTTTCCTCAAAGCCTGAAGAAAGTGGCCATCCCGCCTGGCGAATAGCGGACGAGTTGAGGCATGGGGGTACCTTACGCCAAACGCTTTTTGTGTTGGCTTGCAGAGGAAGGGATGCACCACTGGTCTAGAAAGTTCGAAGGGTTGAGCTGTGCGGAGAAAAGGTTTCCTACCAGAGCCAATCGCATAGGTTAAATAGACGCTGAATGATTCGAGCTAATGATACGCTAGCAAATTACAGGCGATAGCGCATTATCATCTTGATGAGGATCAGAAGTCGATAACAATGTGCATTCACATCACTATGGCTTTATGATGACAGGAACGTCCGGCCTATCAGCAGAAAGCCGACGTCTGTTCGAAGTGCGGTTAACGATCTTTTGGAGCTCCTCATTTGATACATCAGCCCGTTAGAGCATGAGCAGTAGCTCTGTAATGTCGCAGATCAGGCCTTCTAAAGGGTCATTAGCATGCGGTTCCAGCATAGGAGCGCGGAGAATTCCTATTGGACTACGGCATACAGATTCTTGTGTTTGGAGCCTATCCAAAGAGCTTCATGGTCACAGACACGGCCGCAGAGCAAGTTTCAAGGGCCCCTGCAGTGCAGCAGCTTGTTCGACGTGGTCTGCATGTTCCACATCTTACGAAGCCTAACTTGCTCTGCTCGACATCCATTGCACCTGAAGCGGTCCTGCGTGCTTCGCTGTGAGAAATATCCCGCCGTGGATAGCTTCAGAAATACCTCGAGGTCCGACTGTCGAGCCGCCCTTGCATATCTTCATCCGCCCTCACCCAATGAAAGCGTAGCATCACCATCCTAGCATCAGACTAGATGCCACCATCCCCGCTCCCGTCCGTGATTCGAGGTGCATGAGCTAAGCTAAACAATCCCTGCCCGGCGGCAACATCTCGAGTCCGCCATGCAACCAACGACTGGTGTGAAGAGGATGAGCGCATCGATTGTGCAACATGAAGCCTGACGATTATGGAACGAATGGCATGCCCCGCCCTGGTGCAGAGGAGCGTCAAGGGTCGTACCAAAGGAGTGGGATAGATCTATGGATCCCAGTCCTCCATCTTTCAAACGTCTGATACATACCTCCCCGAATCCCAAACCACAAGACAATCGCTGCTGCTCGCCGTCGTCATCATCGCCGTTGTCGCCTTGACATCCTGCTGCCTCTTCGTTGAGAGTAGCTACGATCTTAGCCTTCGACGGCAGTATACCATCGAAACCTACCGATTGAGTCAATAGACAATGCTCGAATCCGAACAATAACCCCACCCAACTGCGCGCAAACCCATCTCAACCATGGGCAAACTCATCAAAAACCACTGGGCCCGTCTCATCATCCTCACAGCCGCAGCCTGTACGTCCTTGCCCACCCTTCCCCCCCAGCAAAACCCTCCCACTAACACCCCCCCTCACAGACCAAGTCGCCGCCTCCATCTTCGGCTTCTTCTGGCCAAAAGTATTCTGGGACTTCCTCACCACCAACCTCGACGGCAGCGTCCGCCCCATCCCCATCCTCCAAACCATAAACCTCCTCCTCGGCATCCTCGGCCTCTGCTGGGAATGGCCCCTCCCCCTCTTCACCACCGCCGCAACCTCCACCCGGCTCTCCTCCTCCAACCCCAACGCCAATAACAAACCACCACAAAGCCACAAACCCTCCGCATCCACCGCATCCAGTAATCTCCAGCCTACATCCTCAAAAACAATGACTATTCTCGCAGCGATGCATCGCTCCATCGAAGCGCGCCTGATCATATATCCCCTCTCAACCCTAGCGGCGCTATTACTGTACCAGGGCACGAACGCAGGAATCTATTATATAATAGGAATGGGTGTGTACTTCTGGGGTTTCTCAGAGGGTGAAGTTGTAATGGGGGTGCCGTGGACGTTGCCGAGGAAAGCGGGCAGCAGAGGTCCGGCGGGGGTATAATATAACCTTTACAAATACTGTTACTGGCTGCTGGCGTTCATGGTGATGATTCGTTTCATCTAATAGGCATTATGATGGCGTTTGTTCCATGGCATGGCAGAGCATTGGGATTGGGATACGGATACCCTCTTTTATGCGACTTGAACATCATATTTTCAGAATCCTCAGGCCGGCAAGAGCTGAGCTGCGCCAAGTTGTATATATTGAACGAGATCGCTAGCTAGCTAGCAATCCAAGGGCCAAAAGCCACATCGATCGAACCGATAACATCGTTTCCTTCTACGTTCGATACAGCTGCACGCTAAGATCTTCAGAAGGTGAAGACAGCATTGATGTTGGGTCCAGGAGATGTACTGCTTTTCAAGAATTGCTACTTCTACAAACATAGAGGTCACTCACTCACGAACATGGATGTCACAAAAGCGATAAGCCGAAAAGCTATACACAATGCCAACGAGCATAACACGCCATACCAGCGTCCGTCTATATCATAAGAAGCATCACCAGTCCCAACCCTAGTGATACCATCTCTCGCATCACAGATAGCATGCATCACCACTCCCCCCTTCCCCCCCCCCTCCTCAACTATCAACATTCCCTCTCCAGGTCCACCCCCCTTACCCCCCTCCACTCCTCCCAAACCCCCCATCCCACTAATGCGTAAGCAAATACTCCACAGCCCCCTGCACGCTCCCCCCCGTCCTCCTCAACGCCTCCACATTCCGCTCAAACTCATAAAACCCCATATCATTCAACTGCCTCAACTGCTCCGCATATCGATCCTCCGGCGCTCTGTCATCGGGAGGCGCAGCCGGCGCTCCACCACCACCACCCATACCCATAGCTTGGAGTGCCGCGAAAGGGTTGAAGCCGGCAGCGGCTGCGGAGTTGGAACCCGGGAGTGCGTTTTCACCCTGTGCTTGTTGCCCGGGCATGCCGCCCATGGCGCCCATCATCTGCTGCATCATCTGAGGGTTCTGCATGAGATTTTGGGCCATTGAAGCGAAGGGATTTGCTGCCGGCTGTTGATTCGGCGTCGATCCTGGTGCTTGTGCTCCGTCAGCTGCCGGGGGTGCAGTGGGTGGATTCCCAGCCGCAAGAGCTCCAGGTCCGCCGAGTCCGCCGAGTCCACCCATCCCTCCCTGGCCAAACAGCGCTGCGAATGGGTTCGCGCCAGCTGCTGCTGCACCAGGTCCACCAGTAGCGCCAGGATTCCCGAACATAGCGAAGGGATTCGGCGGCGGTTGTGATGTCGTAGTCGTCTGCTGCGCATTCGCTCCTCTCTCTCCTTCCGCAGCCTCTGGCATCGTGTCCGTCACTCCAGGTGCTGGGAATCCTCCCTCTCCACCTGGGCCCCTTCCACCCATACCTCCAAACATCCCGCCGCCAAACTGTCTTCCCATCTGGCTTAATTGTCTTAGTTGTGCTGGGTCGGTCATCATGCGTCTAAAGTTCGGGTCCTGCATCATTTGTCGCACTTGCGGTCCCATGCCCTGCAACATGGGGTTTGACCGTATCATCTGGTCAACGACGTCAGGATTGGCCAGAGCTTCCGAAAGCGTAGATTGAAAGTTTGGATTCTCGAGCATGGAAGCCATCTGATCTGGATCGGGAGGTGGACCCATCTGTAATCGCATTAGCGTCACGATGATAGGCAGCGGCATGGTAAGACGAGAGGGTGACATACACCACCATCAGGTCCAAACATATTCGCATTTGGCATCTGCGCATAGCCTGCATATCTCGCACCTGTCAAGCCAGCCAGTGGATCACGCCCCGTCCCACTCGCAAGGTTCTGTGGTACGCCTTGTGCTCCCTGTGCTAGGGTCCCAACTGTGCCCGCGCCCGTAGAAGCTCCTTGGTTTCCTGGTTGTTGCCTAACATTACTTGCTGCTCCCTTAACAAGATGTACTGTGTTGCCCTCCTTGATCTTGTAGCTCGCTAGGGTATCTGCATCTTTCAGCACTCGGCCGGAATAGATGAGGCGTTGGCGATCAGGCGGTATGTCAGCATAGTCGGAACCTGAGAGCTTAGTTTTGAGGTCGATGACGGTGGTGGTGAGTGGTACTGTGACAACATATTTCGCTTCGGAGGAAGATTTGACATTAAATGTGATGGGTGTCTCGTCTGGGTTGGGAGCTTCGTCTGCCATGTTGTTCAATCAGATTGTAGGTTGATGGAGGGGCGGCGGGCGTTGGTATTTGGGACCGAGACTGAGTGTTGGTGACGCTGCGCTTGCTGGGGCGTATTCGGTCTTATGAGGATAGGACACTGTCGGGATCATCCAATAAAGTCGTGATGTTTGAACTTGCTATGTTGATCTCAGATGTATGACGTCTAACGGCTTCTTTGACCGCGCCGAATGTATCAAATGCGACTTCCCAATTATACCGCCACTGTGAATACTGTCTCTCCCTTAACAGCAGAAGTCGGATATTACAGAACGGCATAAGAAGCTACAAAATTCTCTGGGTGTTTGTTACCTAGATGTTTGGATAGAGAGCGGATGTTCTAGTGGCGTCCTCTGCCTTCCAGCGTGCCCAACCACCTAAAATAAACATAATATCAATCAGCTTAACGCCACTACTCTGTATATACGAAGCGTTCAGTGACCGAGAATGCCAAAAAAATTCGATACAAAAGTAGAAGACATCGCACTATCTAATACATGAGTTTTACTTGCGATACAATTGCACCCTCCATCACCATGCCTTCTATGCTACGATGTCTACAAAGTCCTTGCGGTTCCGTCAACCCGAAATAACACACCTCTGAACGTACAGTTTCTGTATACAATACCAAAAAACATCGATTGCACGCAGCAGACGCATGTGGCTCCTACCGCTGCAGTACATATACATGCTCATTCCAATTCCATAGTATCATCGTACAACCATTTCTCCCATCACGTACATTCAAAGTTCAGACCAAAGTCTCACAGGCGATTCTCGAGAGTGCCCAAAGGTGCTCTTGCAACGACGCCTTCAGCTGTAAGATCGTCCATGTCTATGTATTCTGCGCTTGGGTCCCCTTTCAGACCAGTCTTGGTGACCTTCCTTATTGGTGATGAGGCATCATGATTCACGACGCGATTTTCGAACGCTGTCTTCGGCTCAGTAGCAGTGGTTACTCGCTTTCTCTTGCCACCGCTGATCTTCTCTGCACTGCCCTGCGTATTCTCCTTACCGTTCGTAGAGCCGGTGGTCGCCCGTCTCTGAGCATTGTAGGCAGGAATCTCGAGCCCACCCAAGTCGCCTGTCTTGCCTTCCTTACGTCCCTTCGGCCTCCCAACAGGCCTCTTCTTGACGACCGTATCAGGCTGTAAACCAACGTCTCGGACGTTGTGGCGAACGTCAGATCCGAATGATTCCGAATTTACCGTTACGGCGCCCATAGACCTGCGGATGGCAGGAGGTGGAGGATCGCGTGTAGTCACGGACACGGAACGAGGGTGACCGTTATACGAGGATGCTCGGTCTTGTGCTGTAAATGAGTTCACGATTCCACGCGGTGGTGTATTGGCAGCACTGCTTGCTCGGGTATTACTCGGAGCCGTGATTCCGCTCAGATTCGAGTCTCTTCGTGGACTGATCGAATCCATCATGGCTTCGAATTGACTCTCGGCATCGTATCCTGGATGCGACTGTAGCATAGTCTCCAGCCGCGATAGGCCAAGCCCATTCATCGCCGAGCTCGCAAAGTCAGAGATGGCTGGTAGGGTTGACGGACGAGGGTATTCTAGCACTGGGTGGCTGCGGTAGCTATTCGCTGGCGACAGAGGTCGTGAATAATCTGGCATGGAATCATCGTGGCTAATTGAGGTAGAGCGAGACTGATCGGGCATTAAGACATCGCCTGAGCCGGTGGAGTTGCGCGTCGCCACGGTCTTGTAAAAAGCAGTGGGGTTAGCGGCTCCAGTGAAAGGGTCATGCATTGGCCCATGCTGTGACCAGAAAGGATCACTGCTGAGAATATTACGAGCTCGAGATGCTGGATGAGCCGTCGAACCCTGTGACATATGTGGGGGAGCCATAGCCAAATCTACTCGGGCACGGCTATCGTCTTTCGAAACTTGTCGGCGTCTAGGAGAGTGGGCGTGGGTGTCGGTGTCTGCGGCCTCGGCACGAGGAGACGTGACATCGTGGAATTGTTGCTGGCCCTGCCACCACATCCCAGGATTTGGCCAAGCAATGCCACAATTCTCGAGGACATCTGTTCCAGTATCAGCTCCTGATCCTCTGTCTTCAAAATTCGTATATCTCACGAAGAGGGGCGTGCTGGAGAGAGAACGTAACGATGTTTCTCAATTTCAAGAACCTAGTCGGGCCCTGTCCTTGACGGATACCTTCTGCAATAACGATTCGTACAGTACCCATGCGCTGAGCAGCATTGACCCAAATCTGTGTAAGCATTTCGGCGTGGAAGGGAGGAAATTTAAGCTGTTCGTGCTTTTTGGCATCTTCGATTGCTGTGTTTGGTCAGCAGGAACTCCTTAGCAAGCGTGCGGTATGGTCAGAGCAGTACGTGAGCTCATGTCTGCAACACCCTCTTAGCGAACATGATTATTCAGACTCTGAGAGGCAGCTCCTCACCAATGACTTGTGGCCATGAAGGGTCCTGATTGAATAAGATACCGCTGCCCGCTTGCATTAGTGACCACGGCACGATTGAATGAGTGAGATGACTCAATGACCCACGCAGTACAGATGCCATCGAGTAAGACCTTAGCCTCGAACCAGACCTGGTTACCTTGATCTGCTAAGGCCTGCGTAGCGCGGCTGGCGACTGGCGATGCCCAGCTATGTATAGAGACTCTGAACGGAGTGCCAGGTAAGAGGCTAGGTACAAAGCATGAGACTGTAGGCAGAGGGTGTGTAACAGCCATGAAGTAGGCTGCATGGCTTGGGGTTGGTAGTGCAGTATTGTCTGAGAGAAGACTTGATTAGCTTTGAATGTAAACGGGGATTGAAGAATTGGTTACCCGGATCTTGAATGACTGTGCAGGTTGTGCTGAACTCCTGCAATGGTGTCTTTGTATCTCCAGTCTCGGGAAAGACGAGGACATCCCAGTTCATGTACCTCATTACTGCGGTTCTTGATGATTGGCTACTCTGTCTGTTATGCGAAAGAAGAGCGAGAAAATTTGAACGATGTATTCATAGGAAAAGGCCCAGGAGTCCTGCGTCTAAGAAGGGGGCTGGTGCAAAGTCGTGCCTGCCAATGTGAGGTCGAATAACGAGACCCGATAACGGAAGGAGTATTCGCTCTTCAGGGAAGGGCATGCCTCTCTTCACATCTTGTCCATTGAACTACGGCTAAGGAAAAAGGTGCCACCCACTCGTAACATGTCCACTATGAAGCATACTGTACCAATGCTAGTGACTGAACCATATCGTACACGGTCCACCAACCGCTCTTCTCTCTCAAATCCAACCCCGAATCAAGAGGAGAGATACCCAGCAAGACTCCCAACTCCCTTCGCTAAAGATGTTGTTGCTTCAAGCTAGGACCGGAAATATTGACTATCTCTTCCACGCATGCCTGTTGCGCTATATTGCGGCATCGTCGACGCAATATGCAAGGATTCGCCCGTCGGTATCTTATAAGAAATACATTGAGCCGAATTGGCATTTCAGTCTGCTCAGCCGACGAGCCAAAATCATTGAGAGAACACCGTATCATACCCTCTCGAGTCTCCCTCGAGCCGGTCGTTGACGCTCTGCTGCTTCTGCACATACATCTCATTCAGCTGGTGCACAGGTATCGGATCAGTAGGACCGGGAGCTCCGGGAGGAAAAGAGCCTGGTGGTCCTTGAGGAGGCGCTTGCCTTGGGCTCTGAGGCGGGTGCTGGTGCGCGGCGTACGGACTAGACAACAACCACAATTAGCTGATTTTCTTTTGGTGAAAACATGCGCCCAAGCGTCGATACGCTGCACAGAGAGACTCTGGTGCAGGAATAGAGAAAGCAGGCCAGATATGAGCATGTATCGTGCCGCTTGAGATTAGTGCAGAGCAATTGCCACCATACAGCACTAACATCGTTCACATGCATTAGGAAGATACAGATATAGAGCATGCTGCACTCTGGAATAGGTACAGATTGATATCGTCGCTTTCGTAGCCTTGCCCAGATAATTACAGCCATCCTTCGCATGCTATGAGAATAGAAAGCTTTTGCAAATTCCCTCCATGTATTTTCCTTACGAGTAACGCTAAACGGAGAACGAGCCATCGCGGACGAAGGCTATTTCAAGAAGCGAAAGGTAAAGTCAAGAGGATACCGATATCAAACCGCTTAGAAAAGCTTGAAAGACAAGGGGTATCTTACTATGGACAAGTCAGCATTGATCGTAAACTCAGCCATGGAGACCAATCATACCTTTAATGGAGCAAATTGACCGTAGGGATGCGTAGGGGGCATTCCCATTGATGGGTAGACCGGTGGAGGCGGCGCAGGTCGATATGGAGTGCCGGCAGGGCCCGAGTTATTTTGGCTACGACCCCAGCTGAGACGGACTCGTGAATTGCCGATGGGATAGCCCTGCATCTGGTTGATGGCCATTTCGGCTGCGTGACGCTGAACAAATTGAACAAAACCGCAGCCCTTTCCAGGTGGGATCTTGACATAAGTGATTTCACCAAAGCCCTGGAAGAAGGAACGAAGCTCATCCTCGGTGACGTAGCCAGAGAGGCCACCAACGAAAACAGTTGTATTGTTTGGGTCCGTGAATTGATTCATCGGCTGTGGGGCACCGTAGTAGCCCATCGGAGGATTCCCCATGTTGTATTGGTTGCCGCCCATGGGCCCAGGACCAGCTCCGCCAGGCATACCTCCACCCATACCCCCTCCTGGGGCGCCTCCACCGGTCTTGTTCTTCGGGGTGGCCGTTGAAATGCGCATTGGTCGGTTACCGCAGTAGACGCCTTGCATTTCCTGCAATGCGCGCTGCTGGTCACCCTCGTCAGAAAAGCGAACAAACCCATAGCCACGAGACATTCCGCTGATCGGATCAGTCATAATCTTGGCAGACTTGCATGTGGGGAATCGGTTCTGGAAAAGTGAGACCAGCACGTATTCGTTGACTTCAGGTCCGAGGTCACCAACGAAGATCGAGAACTCTGGGCCGCGCTCATCGCGGCTCCGGTCAGCTAGCCCGCCGCCGGAAGCCCAATTTAGCTTAAAGGGACGGTTGGAATTGGGGATGGTTTGACCGTTCAGTGTGAGCGCCTTGGCCGCAGCTGCCGGGCTCTGGAAGTCAATAAAGCAATAGCCGGCGTTGCTGCCCTGAGTCAGTACGCACGTTTACTAGTCAAACAGATCGGACATGACCGGCTCACCCGGAGAATTTATCGCGAATCATCTTAACGTTCACCTGTTCACCCATGTTGTACCAAACTGTACGTACGAAGTTTTCATCGATCCATGGCTCGAGCTCGCCCATCCTGGAATCGATGTCAGCCTTTCTTCCATCCATTGCTTGGGTTTACCATGTAACTGGGTAGACGAGTGACAGGGATCCCTGAAAAGATCATACCACAACGTAGTCTTCTCCTCCCCGCCTTGGGACTGTCCTCCAGCAGACCCGGGATCTCCGCCAGGATACTGCCCTCCATTGTCGGGCATTGGGCCGCCCATCTGCTGCTCTTGCTGAGGTGGACCTCCAGGGCCAGCTCCACCATCTGGCCCGCCCTGCTGGCTCGGAAAGTTCTGGTAATTTTCGAAACTCATGCTGTCGATGAGGTTGTGTTGGTGTCAAAAATATCTGTGATACTGTGTTCTCGTAGATGAAGAGATAAGGGGGTTCGAAAGAGAATCTTAATATGCTGAGAATCTATGATCAATGTATAAGCAGTTGTATGCTGAGGTGTTGAATGAAGGTAATTGTGGTTATGTGACAAAGACGCGGAACGAGGTCGTACTTGGGGGACTCACCGCCTATATGACTGATATGACACGACTGGTGCTATGAAAGTCTTAAAGCTCAAGGCTTCGCAAAGCGTGCTGGCTACAAAGAACCAAACTTCAAGTGCTGAACCGAAACTGACCCGTTGCGCCGAACTTTCAAGTATAGGCAAAGAGAACCGGAAAAGGACGGATCGATGTTGAACAGTAAAGATGTTGAGGACCTCGAGGACAGACGGGGTTTATTAATGTTGTGATGCGTGGATTTCCGTGATGGTGAAGCAATCAATATTGTCAAGAAAGATTCACGCTCGCCGACCTAAACTCAATGTCGTTAGCCTGTGGAGAAGTGACGTTGTTTGCAATTTAGTGATAACACAGAATGGTGCCTGACTAGAACGCAGGTCGGTGGGGTAGGGCTGCTGTTGGGCATATGATTAATATGAAGTGGCAGATAGCCGTGGCTTCCACAGTTGCAGGAGATCTCCGTCATATGCCTTCGCTCAGGCGATGCAACCCGTCGCGGCAGCTCGTGGATGATGGAAGCTGTATGGGAGAGGCGGAAGTGATCTGCTCCAGCTTCTTTGGGTCGATGCGACTGCGAGAGGAGTGAAGTGTAGGCCTCGGTCGAAACGGTGACAACAGGCGGAACGCAGGGAGTGCCAACTCACCAGATCACGACGCTGAGACTGCTGGAAAGCTAGAATGCTGCAAGTCAAAGTGCGACTGCCAATCAAGACAAACACCCGCGACACCGAAAGGGCACACGAAGGAAGATATCACACGCACAGAAAGAATGCTTTTGGGCGCAAAAGACGTGGGTTGATTCCTGCTTCTCTCAAGGGAAGAAGCTGAAAGTGGGAAAAATCTGGTGAATTGAGGTGGAGGGGCTAGAACTAGCGCAAGGTGCGCCAATTTCTTAGTTTGAACGGCATTTTCTCATAGAACTGGAACTACTATAGGAGGTACGGAAGGGATACTTCGGCTGCTGGGCAAACAACTAGGTAGAGTAAGTACCTCAAGGTACCCAAGACTGACCCAAAAAGACTCGACTCGCGGGGTATATGAACTTAAACTGCGAACACTCTGCTTCCATGTTCTACGATTCAACATCTACAGTGTTCTGTCACTATTGGGAACTCCTTACTCTTACGCAATTGTTCCGCTGGGATGGACGCATGAGTCGCCCTTGCTTGACTACTGCTTGCTCCGCGGAAGCTCTCGTCGGCTCGTTTGTCGCATATCTTGAGAAACTAGGTCACCACTCACTACACTGAGCGATTTCCAAGCAAACACGAGCAAAATTTTCAATCCTCTTCCACTTTGCCGGTCTTGCGCTCTAGGCCTGATGGTCCACTTATGGGCCATCTATGGTTCACCAATGAAGTGTCATAGCGAGGCATGAGCAGCTGGAATCGGCGGCGCGGGATTTCGGGAGGGGACAGCGGAGCTACATGCCTCTTCGCGAGCATACTGGAGTAAAGATCATTGAGTGAGGCGGATGGAAATCCACGAGAACATGGCGCAATCCAACTTGTGGGCCAAATGTTTAATCAACTTACATTGACCAGCCATGTTTGACTTCTCATCTGTTAGCTGACAGGTCTTTAAGCGTTTGCTCTATTGTACCGCAAGAGTGACTAGGATATGCTGGGATGACCTCCGGCTGCACCCGTGGGTTAATTACCCTAGATCTGATGTCGTGCATTGAATGTTGATCACGGGACCCGCTTTGACAGACTCATCAAGCGACTGACAGTTGCATGCGGCTCATACTAAGGGAACCTTTCGATCTTTCGATCGGAATAGATATCAGATTAAATCCTAGAGGTGTATGATACTGGCTTGTTCCATGGAAGAAGCATCAACAGAACGCCGTGCTTTGACTCCCCCACCAATCCAAGTCGTCCCAATGATTGCATCGTAGTTGAAGATATGTTCACCTCTACCATAGATCATCACGTCTCAGCTTTGCCATCGCCCACGATCTGGTCCTTTCCGGATGCAGCTACTGTACTCAGGCTCCCTGCCCTTTTCTGCTCCGAATCTCCATCTCCTTTGTCGAATCCCAGCCCTTGGATATTCAGACCCGTCTCGTCGCTCTTAGCCCCATCCTGTGACACTTCAACCTTCTCGTCCAGATTCATCAAGGCCGGGGGCCGATGTCTCATTGCTCGTGCTCTTGCAAGGCTGATCGTTTTCTGCTGGTACGTTGTGGTGATTGGCTTAGTCTCGTCGCGGTCAATGGTTGCTTTCATCAGAGCCGCCATCCAGAGTCGGCCCTGGGTAATGTTGTCAACGGCGAAGTAATGAATTGTTGGCTTGGTAAAATTGACAGCACGTGAAAGTCCGCTTCGTGGTGGAACGAGCTTGAAGATAAACATGGCATCGGAGACTGGCTTCTGAAGGCTAGACTCTGGCTGCGCAGCTGCCTCTTTGGCGGCAAGGGTCGGAGTGTGAGCAGTCGCAGGTGACACTGGAGATGATTTCGCGCCAGTCACTGTAGCGTGAAAGCCTGTGAGGATGTCATGGTCAGCTGGGAGGACACGATGGGAAGAAATGTCGATGAGGCCTCGCTCTTGAGTGTCTGTGTCGGAATAATAGTATGAGAGTCGACGTCCCCGCAAGACGAAGAGACGAGGCTTCCAGGTTGTCATGATGTTAGATGACTTCTTCTTCATCCAACCGCTGTAATCACAACCTTTGGTTTGCTCCTGTGGTGATTTATGCTCAAGACCTCGAGTGTAGGCGCTGGTCTCCTTTTTCGATTTCCGCCTTGTTCCACTTGTAGGTGTGAGTCCAGTCTGTACACTAGTCGTCCCCTTTGAAGAGGCATCGGTGCTTTCCCGATCGACGCTTTGGGATGCGGCCGAGGGTGACGTTGACCCAGCTCGCGAAGATGATTGCCCCGCAGATTCTTTGATTGGCGATACAGCTGAGGGTGGTGTCGAGACACGGGCTCTTTCATTTCCAGTGACAGCGTCTGAAATAGCTCTCAAGCCCATACGAGGTTTGGAGAATGATTTTGAGGGGCCGACCGCCGATTTGGGTGAGCCATTTGAGCTGTTGGGTTTCGTCGAAGAAGTAATGATCTTCATGCTAGGCTTCTTTTCGTATTCGAGCTTAGTAACGGTAGGTGAGGTGAGATCAGTGGATGGCGTTGGATGCGTGAATGCCTCTCCAGCAGAGGAATTACGAAAATGGCCCATGCCGCCGTGATACATCTTTGTAGCGGGGGATGCCATGGCTGCGACAGTATCCTTGATAGAGTCAACGCTTCCAAATCGAGAATGACGTCTTGTGGCAGCAAAGCTCAATCGCTTATTGTCTGGTTGGTAGGAGCTCTGTCTCGAATGGTGGGCGCTAACAGTATCGCGCTTTCTCAAGAGATTTCGCGCCTTCCTGGAATCCACCTCACCGCCCGATACGTATCCGCGATCAAGGTCTCGTGATATATTACGGGAGTGAGAACCGGCCGGTTCCTGTGAGTTTGGATCAAAAGTATTGCGGTCAGTGCTTAGGAATACAGTTGCGTTCGTAGCAGAGCGCGGTCGACCACTAGGCAGCTGAGGCGGGCTTCCCATTGTCCAATTGCGGTCAAGAGAGGGTGTCTTTCGATGTGGTGTGAGTGTAGCGCTTTTGTTAGGAGTTGTTGCTTCCCCTGGCGGTTCTGGAGGTGGTGTAGCCGGGCTGAACGTGGAAGCAAAGTCGATAGCAGAGTGACGACGTGAATGATTGAGCTCTCGTATTGATGCAGCTGATGGTCGTTCTGGGCTCTCAAGCCCGGATGTGAAAGTGAAGGATGCGGGGGTCGAACTCGAATCTTGTCGTAGCGTTCCAAGCTGATGAAATGAAGGGGAAGGTTGCGGACTGGGGTAGTACGGTGGGGGGTATCCAAGGCCACCGCCGCCTGATCCGCCAGATAGTGTTGTTGTCAGCGTTGACCCAGTTGTGGTGGCCCTCTCGCTTTGGCCTGGATCAAACTCCTCTGACGATTCATCGCCACTGTATAACTTTGCTTTATTTACAGACGTGCTGCGTCCTTGAACCTCCTCTTGCAACGCTTTAATTTTGTGCCATGTTCGCAGCCTGCGCCCCACCAAGCCAAGGTCAAACTCCTTCATGAAGATCGTGGATTGATCCATGTCAAGTAAAACCTCACCTGAAATTTCCTGCTCCCTGAAAATCTCACAGTGTTTTGACTCCACTCCAAGGTCTTCCAGGTTTTCTGCTACCTGTTGAGGTGTCCATCTCTTGACCTCTTTCTCTGTGTGGAGGTTCCGCTCCTCTTCGTCTGTTTCATGCCCTGTGATGTAGGACAATCGCTGGTCAAGATGGGTGCTGTATTCACTTCCCGAGTCGTTTGTCATCCTGCGCTCTGCCGCTCGCCCATTGGATCGAGGTGTCTTCATATCCGTTATGTGCTCATCAATGACACTCAAGGTCTCGTTCATCACCGGACTATCTTCATCTGGGCTCTGTTGGATCATGCTGATGCTCCGTTGGGTAGGGGTACTTGCGGCCAGCGATTGAGCACCAAGCGAAGCATTCGGGACAGAGTTCGCCTTCTGTGATGGCGGTGTCGTGTTGAGTGGAGGAGGCGTGGCTGCATCAGGCTTGACAACCTCTGCTGAGTGTTTTAAAGCTGGAGGCGCTCCTCCCACACTCTGCGCTTGAGGCTGTAGAATATTATTCGTATGCAGACTGCTCGGAGATCCGGAGACAAGACCCGCAGACGTAGCCATGGTTTTTGCGGACATGTTGATAGCTCGAGGGGTGGAGGTGGTGTAGACTGTCGAGCCAGATGGTCAGCACATCGCCTTCGCAAGTCATCCTCAAGGTCTTCACCTTCGGGGAAAAGTCCAGTCTTGCCGTTCTGTATATGTTTGCCAAGATACCAACCATCTCCGAAGTCATCATCTCGCTCGATCAACTCTATCCTGTCCCCTTTGAGTAGACTTAATTCGTCAGGGCTGCGAGCTTCAAAATCGTCTGTTGAGTAAGCCGTCAGTGTACCATAACGTAGACGTTGAAGCTCCATATAGTCTCCGTAATAAACGCCCTATGAAGCTGAATTGCATCTGATGTGCTTATGTGCCATCACAGCCGTGATTGTGGAAAGTATTGCGGCGACTTACGGATAACGAGCAGTATTTCCCCAGGCAACGCCTTCTGTGGAGATCTCCCCAGCTGTCTGAAAGCCATGGCTAGAGCTTCCCTCGTGCACCCTTCGGAATCGCGGTAGTTGTGGAGCCAAGCTCACTCAAGGCGGTCGCCCAGCCGCACTCAACTAGAAGCTCCTCCGCCTATCGTGGATCGACGTGGGGTACCGCATGCTCTGCGATGAAATGCGATAGCTTTGGGTTCAAGGTCAAGAGCACCACTCATCGATTGTTCGTCTAGCACGTTTGACAGAGAATCAATGACGAGCCCAACCTATGAATACGACCACCCTCCCCCGCAAAATTGCAAGCGCTTTACGATCGGAAGAGGAATGGTAGGCCGACGATAGGGTCGAAAGATGCGGAGGTGGAGCAGTCGCACTGGCCATGAACCTGGTGGGTCGCTGCTAGTAAAGATGGTTATATAGGGCAAAGTTAGACTTGTTTGCGATCAGGATACCTTGACAAAATTGGGCGTTACTTACTCTAATCGTTTAGGGCGACTGCCAACAATCTTCGGCGCTGCACCCAGTAAGATGGAAGCGTGCAGCGCTAGGCTCTGTGCTAGCCCCCAACTGGGAAACCACTGTGCCACTGTAGCATGGATTGAGTCTTTCCACCAATCCTACTAGCAGTATCTAAGACAACATTTAAAGACACAACTCCCAACAATCAATATTGTGCATCATCTACCATGCAAAAGCTGTACTAGCAACCCGTACATGTGGGTTATGGGCTTGCAAGGTGTCTGTTTGATCGAAATCGTTATTGAACGGGACTCGTCGTGAGCAGAGGTGTTCTACTACTTTGTCATGTCGACAAACTCGAGGACACGATTTGGATAGGGCATCCTAAACGGCTTGCTGAGCTGCTGAACGGAACACGAAGCTTACAGGATACGCTCATTCGCAAGATCTGTCATAGCTTTTCTACAGAAGATACCTGATACCTCGGTTCAACTCATACGTGAGACGATGAAGTGACAACCATGAACGAGCGACTGTTTACCTCCGCAATGGCTATGTCTTGATGAAACTACCTCCTTTGATGCCCGTCTTTAGGAACCTGATTTTTTCAAGCCGAATTCCATGGTATCTGTTGCAGCCTGACAGCTCCCTGTAAAAACGTGTGCCATCACAACGAAAACGCGATGGCTTCTCCCAAAGAAAGACCTTCTAATCGTTCGAAGCCCGCTCGAGCGATGTCGATAAAAGAATTCGATAATTCTAATGCAACTAGCAATGCCTTCCTTGGTGCAAAGCAAAAGGAGTGGATGGCTTTCACCCCAAATGCATCACTTCCACCGTCTTTGGCCCCTCCTACAAGAACAGCTTCGGACTCTCAGGTAAGTCTCTTGAAGAACGGAAGTCCGGTTCGCTGTTAGGATTGAGGCCATGCGATGCATCAAGTCCATTGATCCCAATGAAGTCCCCAGACATGCGACCTGTTGATCCTTGGCACCGAATGGCACCGCTGACTCTGGGACATTGCACAGATGACTGCTGAACATAATATAGCTCTTAAGCACCACGACTTCTCAAGTTCGCCATTCCCACCAGGCTACGACCGCGGCCGATTCCCTCGAGAAAGACGAAAGCGAGGAGGTACCAATACTCATCCCAGCCGAAGTTCGACGCTGCCGATCTCAAGTGCCGCGATGCTTGCTGAGCCCCTTCTTACCGCAACCGCTGAAGAGACTAGCACCAATACCAACAACTTGCTACCCTCACGAAGTCCTAGTATCCAAATTCCCCCACAGAGCGCCATTGTCATCGATCTTGAGGACCTTAAAGACGAGGCAACCGGAACTCGGACAGTAAACATCGCGCCCGTGGATGTCATAGAAACCGAGGACTCGATATCGAAATCTGGCAACGAGGAGTCAGAGATATCTGCAGAGCTAGAGAGACCACTTGTGCCGATCCAGCATAGTGCGAGCACCATCTCGGATCCGATTGCACGAATAACTAACTCTACCCATCCTCTCCTAAATGCAGAAGACGTTGTCCAACTCAGCAATGAAGAATTTTCTATTGCACACAATCAACAAGGATCAGGGTCCGCGACAAGCGGAAAGCCATCAGAAGCGGCATCTGAGCCTAGAAAGCGCAAGCAGACTTTTCCGGAGATGGTTCCCCCAGCGTCTGAGCGTATACCTCCCACCGCTCTCCAGGATGTCTCAAGCACCTCACTTGCAGCAGAGATGCAAAACTACTATCGCAAAGCCATGCAGCGCTTACACGCCACGAACGTGCCAGATCGGCCAGGGGTCAACTATGAGCGTCCACGGATTGGCTTGCTTCGCGCTGCATGTGAGAATTCCGACTTCTTCTTCCTGCGACTCCATCAACTCTTCTGCACTGATGCTTGGAATCGGAGGAATGGCCAAGTAACTCCTCTCGAAGACGCACATAGAAGTGGCCTCGAAGTGCTATCTTACTTGTTAGTCAGCAACGAGAATTTGAGCGCCGACGCCATCGAATGGTTCTCGAGCTTTCCACTCCCATGGCACATTCTTCATGCATCCCGGCCAGCATTTCACTCCGCCAACGTGAAGGTCTTGAGCTGTCTGGTAAAGCTATCCAGTCATTGGGCAGCTATGGGTAGTCTTTGCAAATCTCGGGCCTATCCACCCCTTGCAGAGGAGATGATCACCTGTTTTGATATTGAGTCGTTCACTTTCCAGCTGGTTGTTTTTCTTGCGCTCCTCAGACAAATCTGGCAAGGCCCACAAGATCATTGCTACCAGCTTACCGAAGCAGTCTTCCCAAAGAATTACAAAGAGACCATGCTCAGGAGGTCTCGTAATGATCCAGAAGATGCGCACAAAGCCTATAGTCAAGTCGTTGTCATGGAGTTTCAGTCAATTGCTTTGTGCCATCGCACCCACCTTCAACAGCAGGCGTATCAAAGAAATTCGCTGCCCTCTGGGCAAGGTCAAGCTGTCCCAGTGGAAACAAGCAGAAATGAGACTCATCATGATCCTCGATCCCTCTCTACAAATCCCACTCGGCAAGGACTGCAGGCCATCCAGAGTATCTCATCGACCTTCACTCCATCGCCTTCATCCGCACATCCGCATTCTCGCCCCCCTGTGATCCCTGGCTCTCTCCCAATCCAATATCGCTCACCGTTCTCAGGTCTTGCCATCAACACTGCCACAAATTCGCATAACAATTCTCTCAATCAATCAACAACAATGCTACAAAGTCTCCAGGCTCCAAGCATACCTCACGGCTATCAATCACCCCACCACCTTCAGAATCAGCAGACGATATTCGGTCATTCCTCATCCGCAAGCCGCGTTTCAAGTAGTATGCCGTCCGAGATCATGGCACACCAAATCCTGCCTTCGAATGTTCCCAACCAAGGCGCGACTCATATTACCCCTCAGGTTCCACCTCCCGCACACCGCCACTCTTCTTATATTAATCCTCATCCTCCCCCGCTGCCCGGGCTCCAGAACGAGGCACAGCCATCAAGACTTGAATGGCCCCGCCAGCCCCAGGCAGCCCAGACACCGCAGCGGAACCCAACTCAGTTCATCCGCGCCAATCCCAATCTCAACCAAATCCAACCAAACCCAACATGGAACGCACTCCATCAAGCCCATGTGAGAAGCCCAATTCTATCCGTGTATGACCTTGAAGGGAAATCCATCAACATGAAGAAGACTTTTCGATACATCAAACAGGTCATCATGCCACCAGGACAGCTCAGTCGCAAGAAGCTTTGTCTGCACTGGACCTTCAATATAGAGAAGGCACTCGCAGATACATTAGCCAGGGACACTCCGGGTTCAGACGGCTCTCCTCCTCGGAGAACGCTTGTTCCTGGTACACGGCTTTGTCGAGTCCGTTGCATTCGTGTGAATAAAGCACATGGAATATTTTCACCGCATGAATGGGTAGTGTCTGAAAATGTGTGGCACACTAGCACCGCTATTGTCTTGAACGGTAGTGCTCTCGAAATCCGAAAGAAGTCACATCACGGGAAGGACTTGCCCATTGACGTGACGTCGTATATCAGAGAAGGAATGAATAGTATTTCGACTGCAGTCATAGGCTTCTCAGCAGACTCCATCGCACTTTACGCCATTGGGATTGAGATCATCGAGGTCATCGAGGAGCAGCTGTTGAAACGTGGCATCGCCGTGCTCCCAGGGCAAGAGGCTTGTGCGCGTATGATCGATCGATCGAAAAGTGTAGACCCAGAGGTCTTGGTCGTCGATGCCCAATTGGTCATTGACCTCAAGGACCCATTCTCGGCACAGATCTTCGAGGTACCAGTACGCGGGACTCACTGTCGACATAATGAGTGCTTTGATCGGGATATATTCCTAGAGACACGCAACAGCACGCGTGCGGAAGAACCGTGCCAGCCAGACGCATTTCGATGTCCAATATGCGGAGCGGATGCTCGTCCGCAGAACCTGGTCATTGATGGCTTTTTGGTGCAAGTACGAGAGAAGTTACAGCAGACCAACAGACTTGATGCCAAAGCTATCGTTCTGCGTCCTTCGGGAGAATGGGATATCAAGGAAGAGGAAGAGCTGATGGGGGAGAAAGGTGACGGTACGGGGAGGTGGAACGCGCCGCGATCTAGGCCGTCTATGGGGGGACAGAGTTCTCCTCGGGAAGTCATCCACATCGATGACGGATGATGACATATCACGAAAGTGTATGGCATTTCCTTGTATCTCAATTCCAATATGAGGCAGTACACAGCCACACCCCATTTCGGCATTGACGGAGCTCATGCGAAACTGTTGCGAAGGATATGGCAAGCAGTCAAAGCTATTTCAGTAATACCAGCTAGATCAACCAACTAGCCACCATTGCGAAAATGCCATACAGCAAATTATTCATCTCACATCTAGAACTGACACAGTCTTCTAGACAAAATTGTCACATCGCTGGCGCTCTTCGCGAGTAGAATCAAGAATCATCTCTACATAGAGTCGTCACCAGGTCAGCAAGTAAGCTACGAGACCTCTACATCCTGACATCTCAGATGTGGATAATAAGGCGCAATTCACGCATAGGTAGCATAATCGCCACCCCAGCAACCCACATTTTAGAGAGAGAGAGCTGAGGACCGAAAGACCGGGCTTGATTCAGGCGTCGGCACATTGTATCATCAACCCAGGGACACTTTCCGACTTACCCTGTCTAGATTAGCAGACTCGTGAGTATGCTCTTTTCCATCCACAATCAAACTAAGCCGGTGCCAACAGATAATAACCTATTCCTTCTCCGTATCATGAGCACATTCCAGGAGCTATCAATGGGTTCTGAACGTCCGCTTCTTCAGCTTAAAGCTGAGCTGAGTGTCTCGTGTATGTTGTATGTAGACTCTTTACATGTGGTGTGCTGTCATTGCTTTGATTATGAGGATAGGTGAATGGAGTGGCTGGGTTGGAATGATGCGAAGATTGGGAAGCGAAGGTTTGAATGGGTTTGGGATGGGGATGGTGATGGTGATAGTGATGGGAGGGGGTTGCTTCTCTTGGAATTAAAAAGGTCGGTTTTTGTGAGGGGGGTAGGGGGTTAGTGTGGGATTGGAGGGATTTTGGTAAGGACTGGGGATGATCGCTCAGATGCTGAGATGTCTTCTTTTTCTTGGATTTCATGGAGAAGTTCGCATCCCGTCTCTATCAAGTAAGGACTCGAAATCGACAGCGAAAGGGCGATCGATCAATGGCTATTTCCAAGACCACCATGAACAGCCACGTATAGACCGGGTGCGAAGACGGAGCTGAGAGTTGTAAGTCGGTTGCTGGCAAAGGCTGCGTGAAGTGATATGAGATCGTCAATACAACCATTTCAGCTACATCCATCCGATCATACTCCTTCCACCGATGGTCGGACGTGACAGTGCGACTGTTCCGCAACTGTTGCAGGTTGGTAAGAGTAACATGACAAACGCACCATCTCAAGACGCCAAAGTAACATCGTAGCCCCATGAGTCATACCTATGGGTCCATCCCACAAGTGATGGCTGTAATATGAGTATGCGTTCAGTCCAGACTTGCGCAAACTCACTAATCTTACTCAGATAGGTAAGCTACGCTCACCATAGTGCATCGACACCACCAACGTCGACGCTACCAATTCACCAGATGAATAATGGTAAACTGGCGCTACACTAGTTACATCAGGGACCTTCGCCATCCCACGTCCCAGGAACAGTCCGTTTTTTCAACCTCAGCGGTAGAGGCTACCAAGAAAAAATAAATCAACGGATCGGGTTGCGAAAGACGTAGTTCTACCGAAGAGAACTCATAAGGGAAGGAGTTGAACCAGTACCTTAGTGTTGCTAGATGAAGGATAGTGGCAGGTTAGGTAGGTAGAGGCGCCTCAAACGAGGAGGTGCTCTAGTACCTTATCTACTGTGCGTTGTAGACAGGGTTGGAGAGCTGCATATTCTAGGTTGGACATGAATGGTGTGGGGAGATCGAAGGAGAGAGAGTTAAGGTACATTACCTTACATGATGATGCTTGGACGGATATCTTACCAGCAGGTTCGTGACAGTAAGGTAGGCGAGGGGAGACATTTCCGCAATGCATCAATCTAATCATTCCATGATTCCATTCCAATCCCAAGCTAAAGCCTTCCATGGGGGTACGTACCGAGAGCATACGGTACCTTTCTGCCAAGGCTCCCGTCATCTTTGTTCAACTCTCGTTGACATCCTCCATCGCCACCGGATTTCCTGATAGCTGCGTGAATTCGCAGTGAAGGGAGGGTGCTTTTTGCAAGCTTCCGATACGCTACAGGATAGTATACAAGATAGATCTCAGCTGTGCATTTGCCACCAACGAACGAACTTCCATCCACGGTAGTATGATTGATAGCGGAAAACCGCCGTCTTCGGTAGTGCTTGCATCGTCCTGTGATCGTACCATCTATGTATGATGGAGGATATGCTTATGAAAATACTGAAACGTGTGTGTGTATTACAGTCTACAGAAAGTGCTCTTGTTCCTCGCTGAGTGATTGTGCGGGCATCAAAACATACACCAAGGGTGCTTACGCTCCCCGCTCATGAAATGCAGGACATGATTCGTAAATCAAAGAGTAACGTCCGAAATTAGTCAACGCGTTCGCTTCTTGCCAAATGAAGGGTACAATTTTGGTTACGCCAGATCCCCAGAACACCAGCAGATGCGGCTAATTGTATGCTCCCGAAGAAAGCAGACGAACAGTTCAGTAATGGAAGGAAATCCATCATCCCGACTTCTGCGAGAGCATTACATTTGAGGCGTTGCCTAGGAAAACGACCAGCACGGCAGAGTATGCCGCAGTCGCCGCGAACACTTCTTGTCTCTTTGCCTGCGTGAAGATTGAGCAAGAAGCTGCAAATGCAAGAATGAAGAGGAAGACAGTGAGGATCTGATAGTTACTCTTCCGTTCGAATTCTGCTTGTGAGGTCGGCTGAAGTCTGAAAAGCACATAAACGGGCACGAGGAGGAGGATAGTAGCTATGATCGTGAGCACGATACGAAGCAGGATGTCGAAGCGGTTGGAGGAGAGTAGGTCGATTTCTTCGTCGCCAGTTTTGACCTTCTGCTCGGAGCTGCTGAAGACGGCCTACTTTCTGATTAGAATAGAGTGATGACCTGCGGAGTGTACCGAGGATTCCGTGGCCGGCGTTGCGTAGTGGAGGAGTTACAGCATCGGGACTTACCATGGTCACTTTTCTTGACATTGTACTTAGCACGTCTTCCAAAAAGGTGTTCAGCCATCCATGCTCATTTCCTTGAGCGAGTGCTGCTAGGTCGGGCCCTTCCCGGATCCAATCGGACTCATCTTTGACGAGGCTTTGGGTGTTGCTGATCACATTGCACATGTTGCGTTGCGCTCTCTCGGTCGGCCGCTTCATAGCCTGGATTTGCTGCAATCGCAAAAGCGCATCGTCTACGCTCGGGATCAGGAACGTGATTCTTCCACGGATTACGGGATTAGCTTACCATACTGAGCGAGCTTGCTATGGAGTTTTTCCATGAGCTCCTTGCGCGCTGGATTTTCAGATGCGTTGTCTAGCCGGCGAGAAACCAATCGCTTGGGCGAGCCATCCCTGAATTCCCATCGGTCAAGTCTCTCCAGGTCGTTTTGTATCTCGGCCAAATCATCTTGAAGATAAAGTAATGCGTAATTGTGAAGATATCCGAACTTGCGATAGATGGAAAACTCTGGGTCTAGATCCTCAACAGCAGCGATTTTACCATATCCTGCAGGATATTGGTTTACTGACAAGTATTGTTAGTAGCGCAGATACCATAGAGGACCAATTGCCTACAAGAGCGGATAATCTGATCGACTCGGCCACTTTCGTAGCCGTCGGGATATCTTTTCTTCAATCGGAGTGTTTCTTGTATCCGAGTTCGCAAGGGCCTTCTTCTTGCTGTTCCCCTCGTAAGTGCACCGTCCGACAGGGATAGGGTAAGAATCTTACGGCCACCTCCATACTCTTCGTCCAACGACGACTGTGAATCGAATGGGCACGGAATGTCCGACTCACTAGCCCTGGGAGATATTACGGATTCGGTAGGACCGTTTTGGCTCTCACTGGTAACTGGTGTAGGATTTGCACTAGCTCCATGCGTATTTGGTTGATGTGAGACATCCTGGTTGCCATCGACCCTTTCCGGCATAGTGGGTCAGCACGACGTCAACCGATGGTGGACGCAAATATCCGGAGATTGCTGGTGCTTGTTAAAGTTCAGGATGGCACCAAGCGTGTAAAGGAAGTAATGTTCAGGTCTCAGCAAGAAGGAAGAGCAGAGGCGCCAGGGTTGTATGCAGGCCAGCAGTCAGCCTACGATAACGAATTTCAAGTATTTCAAGGCAGCGAGGAGGTGGCACCGAATGAGAAATGAGTTACCGTGGCACGCTCGAAGAAGATTGGTGCAAAATGCGAGACATGAACGAGATTGTGTCAGCCCAATGGCGCGGCAGGGACCAGGCCAAAGTGGCTTTGTCCGCAATGGCCATGGTGCACTGGAGACCACTCCCATCATGCAAGCTGCCATTGGAATCCAGCCTGGCCAATGCCATGACATACCATGACATGGCCTTGCAAAGATTTATCGGGAGAGAGAAGGAGGAGGTGTACATAGTAGGTGGAGGAACAGCAGCGAGGTGTACGCAGCATGATGTCTGCACCAATCACAGCCGACATCGAAATTCCCTGGTACGCTAATCCCTCTATCAGGCTGCTGATCTTTACCTTATTTGGTCAGGCGCATGATTTCTTTGTTTACCCCCACGATCCGCTGAGCGAACCAAAAGCAGGAATGATTTTCATTGGTTGAATCCATTGGTGCACTGCATATGTATAGCACGGCCGAAATCCTGGGGACGGACCGTAGGTGCATGGTGGCGTGGGGGTGCTATGATGACCTGCACCTTCGCACCATGGGATCGCAAGTGATAGGTAAGGTATAGAACGGCAAGCGAATATTACTTATTGCATCGCTTCGATAGGGACAGTGTTGTCATTGTCACCTTCCACAACTATCGACCGCGACGGAGCATTCCACCATCCAGTTTGCGCGGGTACTTTCGATATTGGAACCATGTTACTGGGCCCGCGATGACTCGCATCTCAGCCAGTGCGGGCGAATGCAGATGCGGTTTGCCGAACTGCCAATCTTCACCGTGTCAACGTGTTGGTGTGACAGCCTATCAGTCATAGACGTCACGAGCCTTGCTTTCCAATGATGGGGAGACCTATCAGACTGCTACGTGATATTTCATTCATGACATTCTAGGATAATGCAAAAGATTGGTAAAGGACATTCGTTACAACGGGGCCAATCCTCGCTCGGAAACCCAGCCTATACTCCTTCCATGAGGCACAGGTCCATCCTTGACCCTGTACCACCATTCCCTTGTCTTTTTATTGTAACGCATGCAACAGATCCACAACTTTCTGTAGGTAGGCCGGCCACGGTCGTCTATCTCTTCCTTATTGTACACCTCTTCTCCGCTGTCGTACTTCCGAGGAGCCTAATCCGCGTCAGATGGCCTCACCAAATTGATACTGCCTACAAACTTCGTTTGCTCTCTTGGGAGCATAATGTAGGGATCGGAAGTCGGGGTCGTAAGTATCAATCGAGCGCCTTTCCAAGTACTGATCCTGTCAACCTATGAACCCATCTCACTCCACAGCCTTAAGTGGGGAACCTACATCCTTCTTGCTGGGACATATCGGCGTCCTCGTGTTTTTCTGGGTACTGCGCTGCATGATCTGGGTATACCGGTAATATGCTGGTGGGCCGCTACTTTACTCGTATGTAGACAGTGTCTTAGAATGCCCAGAAACTCAAGCGCTTTTCAAACGAAGGCAGAATACATCCCTCAGGAATACGCGGACGACAGGGTCTTATATGAAGCAGGCTCGAACCCCTTTCTTATCTCTCCCGCGCGAAGTCAAAGAGCCGCGATATAACAGGCTACACCCACCTTGATGCAGGACAACCCACTTCACGAACGTGCTGCCGGGTCACATGACTACCCACGCGGCTGTGAGTGAGTTCCAAGCGCTTTCAAGGCAATCGAAGTTGCAGCCGGGGCGTTCGCCATGTCACATAAGGTAGCCTTGCCACACCTTTCAGTCCCTAGTGCGATTCAGACCACATGTATCGATGCGTCACCGGACCACGGCAGATTCACCCTGAACCCCCATTCGCAATCTTCAAGGAAGCGAACGCGATTACCCTCTTGGATCCAATGCACTGATCAGCCGGAAACCATGGCCGCTACGTAGCTGCGCTCTCCAGCCTTGCCCACAAGCCATAAGGCTCCATCAATACATGTCGCTCAATCTGGTTAAGGTCTTCAATACCCCCACGACACCGAAAGCCCATCATCGCGCAAGGCTATCACACACCCACAGCACCACCCACCCAGATCATACCTGAGATGGCGCGCTCTCCGACATACCCACTAGCTGACTTTGAAGCTGAAGATCACTCTTTTCCCTAGACGTCCAACCCTCAGGTCGATGTGTTCGAAGAACCCTCCGAAAATGAGCTTCCTCCTTGAACAATCTTTTCAATACATAACATCCTTCAGCCGTACTTCACCCATACCACTGTGTTTACCAGAATCATTAAATGATGACTCTCCTTGTCAATCCGTGTTACTGGATGGCGCACTGAATGCCCTGTGTGAGTCTTTTCAAAGGAATTACTACTCAAGCACTAAAGGTCTGCGACGTATTTTTTCAGTCATATTTTATACAATTGTATCGAAAGAGCTCAGAGGAGTGAATCTGTTGGAGACTTACCCTGCCTATCATCGAGAAAAAGACTTTCCTGAAAGAAATCAAAGTCATGTTGGCGAAGGCAAATCCGATACATTTTCAGAGGAACGAGAACCAATCTTTCCAAGAAAGAAGCAAAGACATGCTCACAGCAAACGAGCCAAGCTCTCATCGAGAGATTATCCCTGGACACATTTGCCACAGTGGCAAAAATCGACGCTCGAGTCACAGGTAATAAACCCAGCGGTACAGATTTGCAATACAGGACGTCAACTTGAAGCACTTCTGAAATGTCTTCAAGATGATTCAAGACATGAGCAGTACATTTCGTTTATATGTCGTCTAGGCACCATACTCGTAGGGAAACTTTTAATGGGCGCCCTTACAGCGGATTCTAATGACTTTCTCGAGAGAAGTGAATACCGGCGTTCTGATGTCAAACAGTAAGACCTTTCGAACCTGATAATTTCACGTTCGACGATTTGCGGCCCACTAGCGTCGGATCAACCGCTTTGCAAACAACTGTATTGGGACAGGATCTAGCCGGCCTGTACACCAAGTAGTAAATTCATCTTTTACTCACTTCACAGATTTGCCCCCAGCAAGATGTCGATCGAAAGCTGCAGATGTATTTTTGTTAGCGCATGGTGTAATTTTCATATAGTTATAAATGGTAATAACAAGATCTAGGATACGATCGCTTAGCTCAGTTGGTTAGAGCGTGGTGCTAATATGTCTGAAACTTATCAACGCCAGTAAGAACTCTGCACCTGGAAATATTTGGCGCTAGCTGATAAAACCAAGAGGTCGCGAGTTCGACCCTCGTAGTGATCATTATATTTTTTTTGTTTTTGCGTGTACATCCCATTCAACACATTCGAGAGAGGAGAGTGACATTTACTACGTCTCAAGGTAGATAAATGTTAGCGTCTTGGCAATTTTTGGTGGTGATTTAAAGTTCTGACCAATCAAACCCCTGTCGCGCTAACATTTAACCTGCCGGATACCATAGTATTGTCTTACTATTATCTACAGTTCCCCAGGGGCTTCAAATCCCTTACACAACATTCGAATCTATTCCTTGACATCTTGTGGCTCTCTTCGACCCCCCTTCCCTCAGGCGATTGCAGTAAATGTCAATTATTGGTTCGAGACATATGTAACACGCGTATTTGTACATGTGAGATGATTGAATGCACTGCCCCACTACACTTCGCCATGAAAACTACCGATCAGTATCGTTAGGTCGATTCCACATTGCAGGCGCTAAAGATGAGAAGTGAGAAGCCAACATTCTCCAATGGCAATGTCTGTCAAGCGACCGGTACGACTCGAGGTGGACGTCAATGATCTTCGCCGCAGTGATATGCTGTGAGAATTTCGTGCTGCGTCGACGAGCAAGGGTTAGCCGTCAAGGGGGAAACTGCTTGACATACGCCAACGTAAGGGAAGAGGACGAAGACATATAGACAACGGCACAGCCTTTGAGCCCCATTCTTCGGTCCTCCCTTCATTCGTCAATATAAGAACGCAGATGATGCACATTATCCCGTTGTTCGCGCAACAGGACTGCTTCGAATTCTGCAAGGCCTACCATTTCCCGGACAGTTAAAGCCCGAACGGGATTAGGCTTGAAATAGACCTCGCTTCTGTTGAATAGTATGATGTCAATGAGTCATCTGCACGTGATTTTGGGTGTAGTGCAATAGTATTATAATAACTAATGGATGGATATAGCTATATAGAATGGAATGACTATTACGAGAAATCTCTACTAGTCCGCTAAGACCCCCTAACTAGTCTTAATTAGTAATACTAAGGTTAACCCAGCCTAAATTCTAATACTCCCTCTTAGATTAGTAATAATAAGGTAGGCTATCTATTATTAACTACTATATTTAAATACCCTTATACTTTACTTAGAGCTAGTTCTAATTATTATCTAGCTAGGCTGAAGTTAATAGGGCTACTAGGTTTTATTAGTAGGTTAATATATTATACCTTAATATTAATCTATTAGAGACTAATTTCTTTAGTTTTAAAAACTAGTTATTAAATTAAATAATATCTTATTTAGATATATTTTATAATAGTATAATTAATTAGGTTAGTAGCTAATTTTAGAACTACCTAGTTATTAATACTTAGGAGTACTAGTACTACTCCCTTATTATACCCTAGCTTTTTAAGTATAAGGCCTAGATATAAAGCTTCTTTATATACTTCTACTATAATAATATATTTAGACTTATATATAGATATTACTACTAGCTTTTATAGTTTAGATTACTAGGTAATAGGGCTATTAAATAGTTTATAGATATACGCCCTAGTAGAATAAGATATCTTATAGTTATTATAATATAACGCGTTAGTAAAACCCTCTAGGCTATTATTATTACCTAGTTAATAGATAAGGCTATTATTAATTATTCCTAATAGATAATATAATACCCTTTTTACTATATTTATATATTATAGAGTAGGGTTATTAAGTAAATAACTTAGGTTACTAATAGTATATATAATATCTAGCCTAGTTATAATACTTAGCTAATTAAGTACTCTTATAAGGGACTAATAAGCCTCCCTTTTAAATAAGGAGGCTATATAGCTATTAGGGGTAATAGTAATATTAGCCTATTCTATAAGTAACTTAGCTAGTAAATATTTTTCTATACCTAGCTATTTTAATAATTAGTTAATATATTTTATTTAGTTAACTTAAATGGAATAGTTATCTAGATTTCTAATAATATTTATTCTTAAATAGTCTTTTAGGTCTCTTATATATTTAAAGTTAAACCTCTTATTAAGTTCCTTCTTTATCTAGGTAATTAGGTCCTAATTATATATTATAAATAGGGTGTTATTAATATATACTATAATAATAAGTTTTATAATAGTATTAATAAATATATAATAATTATACTCTAGGCGCTTAAAACCTAGAGACTTAAGTACTTTATAAAGGGTTTTATACTATTTATAAGAAGCTTATTTAAGGCTATAAAAAGCTTTATTAAATCTATAAGTATATCCTTATTAGCTATTAGGAAAGTAATAGGGTTACTCTACCTAGATTTCTTCCTAAATAAGTAATTCTAAGAAGGCTGTAATAATATCTAAATACTTAATAACTAGCCTATATTTAGCTATTAAGGCTAGGAGGAGTTATTATAATAATACCTTTAGGGTTAATAAGAATATCTTATTAAAATTAATCCCCTTAATTTAATAGAAGCCTTTAACTACCTACTATACTTTATATTAGCTAATTTTACCTATTAGCCTATATTTATAAGATAAGACCTACCTACCTAGTAAGATATATACTTTATAAGGTAGTTAATATAATTCTTACTATATTATCTACTTATTATAATTAGCTAATTCTTCTTTAGTAGTAGCGAGCTATTTATCTTTATTAGGTCTACTAAGAGCTATATCTATTAATATTAGGTAGGGACGCTCCTTAATACTAGTAATAATACGGGTAAGTATAGCTTTAAACTTATTAGGGTTATTAGAAGATTTTATACCCCTCTTATTTATCTAGCTATAATTAATCCGGGGTTTATTATAAATAGAACGATGTAATATATTAGGAATAATTCTCTAAGATTTATTATTTTAAGTTAATTATTTATTAATAATAGCTAATAGTATTATAATAGTAATTTAGTATATTAAACTATCCTAACTATTCTAATATTAATTAGTTAGTAATTCTAACTCTACTTAGCTATTTTTAGTAGTCTAATTATTTATCTTATTCTAATTTAATTTAGGTAGATTATCCTAATTACGTCTATTTAGACTAGTCGGCCTACTTATATTATTAATTAGGCCTAATATTAATTAGCTAGCTAGAAAAGTTATTATTAATCTATTATTAGTATTACTAGTATTATTAGTATTTTTAATATTATCTAATACTCCCTTAATACCCTATTAATTAGGGGTAGTTACTCCCTCTAAGACCTAATTACTACTATCTAATTAGTTAGTTTAGAGCTAGCCTAGGAGGTCTACTATATTATTATTATCGCTAGAGTCTCCCTCTATTAGGAGCTTATTATTATCTATTAATAATATAATAGCCCTCTTATTAAATACTATATATACTAATTAAGTAATATATTATCCCTTAATATCCTATACGTAGTAGATACTCTTACTATTATAACTAAGGAAGTAGTATTTAATAGCCTTATTATCTAGTTTCTTCTTATTTAGTAATATATTAAATAAGTAGTACTAATATCTAAATAACTTTAAGTATATTAATTAGGGTTTATAACTATACTATTTCTTAAAGGGGGACTTCCTATCCTTACTAGGTATAAGGTTCTTAATATAATTAATATAATAGATAGCCTTACCCTAGAACTCTTATAGTAGTCTAGTATTAATAAGAACTATTCTAACTTTACTAAATAGTATCTAGTTCTTCTATTTAGCGATCCTATTTTAATAAGGGTTATAGGGAGCTAATAAGGTAATAAATATCTTATATTCCTAGAAGATTTATTAATATTTATAGCCCTAGACTAGTTTATTATCACTTTGAATAAAGGCTATTTTATACCCCTAGTTATTCTAATATTTTATTTAGAACTTAAGTTTTTATAGTAACTCAGCCCGACTAGTTATATAATCTATTTAGGTAAACCCTATTACTTTATATATAGATACTATTATATTAGTATACCCCTTAAGGGTAGTTATATAACTTATTAATACTAGGTCGATATACTAGTATTAGCTAGGGATAGTAACTCTAGTTATTAGTAACTATAAGGGTATTTAGGTAATTTTCCCTAATATATAACTCTTATATAGTTCCTATTTCTTATACTATTATAAGTAATTAGCGGCCTTATAGTTAATATTAATAGTACGTACTATAGCCTTTATAGCCTCTATACTAATATATCTATATCTCTTCTACTATTAGGTCTAAGACGTATTATTCTTAACTAGGACTATTAATTTAAGGTGAAACGCCCTTATCTAGTTATTCTATATAGTATCTAGCTAGTATATATAGTTATATAGGAAGGCTTATAATACCTCCTCACCTTATTTATTATAGAATATATTCTTCCTTCTACTACTAGTATACGTATAACCTTATAGGTCTAGTTATATAATAGATAGGAGGTTATATTTAATATTTAGTATATAGTAAATATTAGTTAGTAAGAATTCACTAACCTTATTATTAATAATTACTAGGATTTATACTATTCTAATCCCTTTAACTATTACTAATTTACCCCTAGTTAGTCCTAATATAGTATAGTTCTAGACTAGTAAATAGTTAGTAAACTTAGATTAGTCCTAGAAGATATACTCTTAATCCCCTAAGTTAATAATAATATTATAAGACTTATTATTTTATTATAAGCTATATCTAAAGTAAGTAGTATAAGATTTATCCTATTTTTATTTATCTAGGTTTTATCTACTTTATTAATAACTAGGACCTTTATTTTAATACTATTATTTATTCTATACATCTAGCTCTTTTTTTATTTTAGAAATAAATCCTTCTAGTCCTAGCTTTAAATTAATATACTAGTAGTCTTTTATATTATACTAGTAGTTATAGAATATATATTTATTATTATTATTACTCTAGCTCTTATTACTAAGCTTATTTTAATATTAGCCTTATTTTAGCTATTTATTAAAATTACTAGCGTATACCTTAGATTTTTTAGTCTTAATAGGTATAAACCTATTAACTAATAATATAGTAATATACTTAAAATCTTATAACTTACCCCTAGATTAAGTAATTTTAGTAAGGGTATAGACCGCTTCCTTTATTTCTTCTAATAGGCCCCTCTTAAAGACTGCTATCTAGAAATCTATTTCTAGCGGACTATTTATTTATAAGAGCTTATTTATATACTCTTTAAATTTAGTAAGGTAGGTATAAAGGTCTTTAAATTAATCTAAATAAAACTTATATAAGGTAAAGTATATTACTTTCTTAATAGTATAAGAGTCTATCTTATATAATAACTTTAATTTAACTTATATTTCTTTTATTATCTTTTAAGTTTTAATTATATTATAGGCTAATAGTAATATAGTAAGATAGATAGTAGTAAGTATTTACTCCTTTAAATTAATATACTTTTCCTATTTTTCCTTATCCGCCTCTATAATAGGTAGTTTTACTCCTCTAGTAGTAGGTAAGTTAGGGTTAGTTAATAGTTTATATTCTAGTCTTATAACTCTAAATACGCTGTTAACTATAAGTAATACGCGTATAATAATTTCCTATAATTTATAATTCTTAGTACCTTTTAACTTCTAAATTTTATAATAGTTAGATATAATAGTACCTATTATAAATAGTTCTAGGAATATTTCTTCTAGAGTAATACTAAGTCTTAGTAAAAAGCCTACTATATAATTTATATAATTCCTAGGTTACATAGAACCTAGGCTTATAACCTATTAAATAGTATAATATTAATAAGTTATCTGTATATAATTTTAGGTGTAGTATAATAGTATTATAATAACTAATGGATAGATGTAGCTATGTAGAATGGAATAACTATCACGAGAAATCTCTACTAGTCCGCCAAGACCCCCTAACTAGTCCTAATTAGTAACACCGAGGTTGACCCGGCCTGAATTCCAACAGCTTCTCGTCCTGCCTAAATCGAACCAAAAAACATGCACAAAGTCGGTGAGATGCAGCTCATCCCCAATTATTGGGTTGATGCATCAATATTGTCCTTGTCTAGAACCAAGTTGTTGGGGCAGAGCGCATGCAAGTACTCCATTTCTTGTGCTTTCTGCAAGCGATACTTGTACGACCTGAGTCCTCTGCGCAAACCCTTCAGAAGTCATACACGCTTACACTTCTTCAAGATCGCCTTCGTCGATCCACCCACTAATACAGAAAACAGTAGGGGGCAAGACCAACCCGAATCCGAAATCTGCCATCAAGTAGGCCAATGATAGCCAGGTATCACGATCACTTTATTGGCTCCGATCATGACGGCGAAAGCTCTGTTGGCTATGCGATCGCAGTTTGGAGATACTCATCGCGCGAAGGGTCGAGATCAGGAAGCAGAGCATGGCATCTTTTTTACTAGATTATGGAGAAGCCTCGCCTCGACCAGCTCTAGAGTTTCGTAATTATCCCGATCGAAGGACGGCCGTCCAAACAGTCCTCAAATTGGATCCAAGAGAACATCAAACCAAGCGGCAGCACATGAAGAATTACGCTGCGTGTCTACAGGACAGCATGGCATCCTCTGATTTGAGATGGCAACAGACCCATCGAGCGACTTTTTCAACTAAGGGCCTTGGCGCGCTATATTAGAGAATATTTATCTAAAAAACTCTGTTGTATTACTAATTGTTCCCACAGGGGTCTCTCCTTAGAAATCATTCAAAGTATTGTGATTGATAATCTCGGAATCCTATGCTTTCGGGGACACCCTCTTTGGGTTCAGACATTGTGGATACCGGATTGAGCATGCGGACGATGCGGTCATATTCACTCTAGATGTATAAATGCGTACTCATCAGCTCTGTTTCCATTGTCAACCCACAACATACACAATCTCACGTCACCAGTCCCAATCCGTATAACCTCCAATAACCCCCAAAGCCGCAACTATGAGCGCCGACTACAAGTTCCAAGGCTGGTTGGGCCTAGACTCCAGCTCCGTCAAAGGCAACATGAAATGGCAGCAATATGAACCCAAGACCTGGGAAGAGACCGATGTCGATATAAAAGTCACGCATTGCGGTATATGTGGAACAGATCTGCACAGACTGCGCAGTGGATGGGGCCCCACAATGTACCCCTGCTGCGTTGGGTACGTCAGTCCGTTATTTCGATTCGGTGATGTTGCTGATGAATCAAAAGTCACGAGGTCGTGGGTATTGCAGTGAAGGTTGGTAAGAAGGTCGAGAGGAACATCAAGTGAACTATGAACTAGCGTCTCTCTGGTTCAAGACTGATGAGGACTTAAAGGGTTGGTGACCGCGTCGGCCTCGGAGCGCAATCTGCCTCATGCATGAAACCCGACTGCGAAGAGTGTGCCAGCGGCCTGGAGAACCATTGCCAAGGCATGGTCCCCACCTACAATGGCAAGTACCCCGACGGCAGCAAGTCTTATGGTGGATACTCGGATTACTGCCGAGCACCCTCCCACTTCGTCATCAAGATACCCGACGCCATTGCTTCCGAGGACGCAGCGCCTATGCTCTGCGGCGGTCTCACACTCTACTCGCCGCTGAAGAAGAACGGCTGTGGCCCAGGCAAGAAGATCGGTATCGTCGGCATTGGTGGACTCGGACATTTCGGTATCCTCTACGCCAAAGCACTAGGCGCGGAGAAAATCACTGCCATCTCTCGAAGCGCAGCCAAGAAGTCGGACGCTATGAAGCTCGGTGCCGACGACTTCATCGCCACAAACGAAGACCCCGACTGGGCAACCCACCATGCCCGCTCCCTTGACCTCATCGTAAGCACTGTATCCTCTCCCAACATACCCCTCGAACAGTACCTCATGCTCCTCCGCACCAACGGCCAATTCATCCAAGTGGGCGCGCCCGAAGACAATTTACCTGCGTTCAACGCTTTTGCACTGATTGCCAAAGGCTGCAAGATTGGAGGCAGCCTCATCGGTGCGCCGCACGAGATTGAAGAGATGTTGGCGTTGACGGTGGAGAAGAATGTGAAGCCGTGGATTGTGACGAGGCCGATGAAGGAGGCTAATCAGGCGGTGGTGGATATGGATCAGAACAAGGCGAGGTATCGATATGTGTTGGTCAACGAGGCTCATGCATAGTAGAGATGAAGAATGATGACTACTTAATTAGAACCGTGATTGGATAGCAAGGCTACCACAAGAGTGGACCATATAGGAGAAGAGAAGCCTAGATATAGCGAAAACGCATATTTAAATAGCTTGCTTTGGCATCACAGGTTGGAATTACTACATCACCCTTCGCTGATCAAGCCTGCCCCGAGGCAGGTTTCATCATCTCGTTTTCCCATTGCTTCGAACCCTTACCTTCCTCTCTTCTTCCTCCCAACTCTCCCCCTCCCCTCTCATCTCCACATCTACATCTCGCCCCTTCACACCCAAGCATCTCCTCCCAATCCACCTTCCTCTACCCTAAAAACCCGCTCTCCCCCCGACTCCTCTGCAAGACGAAAGAATTGAACGACTTCGTCGAATGCTTATGCGGATTTAGATTGTGTAGTTTTGCTCCGTATATACCTCCGTTCGGCCCTCTGGGCATCTCGAGTCGTTCGTGACTGTATGAAAGCCTGGGTATAGGGTATAGTTCTATGCGGTGCAGCGGTAGGGGCTTCCCGTGGCGGGCGCTAGGGGCCCGCCTTGGGGCCGGGGATCGGTCAAAAATAGTACCGCAAATTGCAAAAATACCACGTTCTTCTGAAATATTACGAGACCAACGGATCTGCCACTGTGGCTAGAACCCGACTAGTAATTTTGTACATACCTACCGTAGAAAAGTGTGCTCGTGTGGTATCCTTGCAATTTCCTGGGGCCTCTAGCTGGATTCCTGGATACAGATCTTCGACGCTGAGGTTTGGGTGTCGATGTGATAAGCTCTAAGCTAAAAGCTCTAAGCAACGAAAGCGGCGAAGTTCGATGCTCAAGGAGTCGGTACCTCTTTCATTGCCACGTCTACGGAACAGCTGACGCTGTAGAAGGCACTGCTGGAGTGAGTAAAGAGTAACACACTATGCAGAGCGCATGCGCAACTGCCGTGCGGTCTCCAACGTTCTAGTTCTATTCCCTGTCGCACAAAAGTTCCCAGCATCCAGATGTGAGTATGGCCCACTCTTCTCGACAGACTCTCCCTTGACTTTCCACATCAATAAGTACTCTAGATAGAATCTCCTTACATCAAGGCGGGCCGGGTGGCTGATAGAGGCTGCAACAGAAGCCTGGACTGGCGGACAAGTCGCTAAAGCCCAACACACAGCCATGGTGAATGGACCTTTTCTCCGAGGCTGAGGCGCAAAACCCTCGGTCTAATTTCGAGCCCCAAATCGCGTTACGACTCACTTAATCGTTGATATCCCTTGGAGAAGGAAAGCCGCAAGTCCTGTGCTGGAAGGATGAGATGGTCCTGTTGATTAGAGATGGAGGATTGATGGTCAATCTGAAGAGGTGAACGCTGACGGCTATGCGATTGCAAGTGCTGGTATCTATCATGCATGCACCCGAGCTTCTGGCTCATCGAGCAGCCGCCCATCTACTTTAAAACCCACCCCTCCGCCTTCCTCGCGATCTTCGTCCCACTCTATGCCTCTCCTTATATTCAAGAGCATTCACTGCGGTCAGACTACATTCGCCTCGCGCGATCCCACATATCAGCACCGCCAACGTGTTTTCGAGACCTTGCGCCACCCTCTTGCCGACTCGTTGGCCACATGAACATGCCTGACCAGTGGAGGTGGAATGAAATTCCGAGTTACCGATTGAACAAAGTCGATGTTGTAAATGCCTTGGTGAATCTGTTTGGGAACTACGACTTTGGTACCAAGGTGCGCCATTTGGCTGATTTTGCGCTTCCAAGCTGACATACCTCAGTTACAACTCGATCATTATGTATTTTGGATTCCGAGAGACCTGACCGAGGTGGGTTTTCGACGTGGCAACGTACTTGAAGCAGACAGTCTGAAACGAAGTAGGCCGAAAAGGAACGAATCTACGATTTACGCTTCTGAAGATAGGAACGAGCAGTAGGATATGAGGCTCCAATTGCGGGGTTAGCAGATGTGGCGGGGGCGTCGTTGCAGGCGGAGTGTCTCCCAATATGCGATCTGCGGCACTTTCATTGGATCTCAAGCCTTGCCTATGATTCGTTTTCATGCAGGGAAGCCTTGGCTTAGTGTCATCGCCTTGCTCTGCATTCGGACATTTACGTGAGAGACTGAGAGTCGAAGTACATGTTGGGGACACTTGCAGCAGCTTGTTATCTTGTACTGAGACCTTCAATGCAAGAGATCAGCCTTGCGCCTTTACCCTGTCAAAGACACGCCATACACAAACCGGAGCATTCCCTGACTATAGTCACACATTCCTGAGCCTCCCAAGGCATTATTGCGGAATCTCTTATAAGTCAGAGTCTCAGCTGCTCGGGAAATCGCTCAAGACTAGATTTTTCTGGAACAGCAACAGTATGACCGTTAAAGACCAATTGGACGCTTCGTGCGAGGAAGCTTTGGAATTTCCTAAGAATCTTCTCCGCCACAATACCTACGAGCATAGTATCGACTCGTACCATGAGCGATTGAACGAACACGAAGGTCGTCTATTCCATAACGAGGCTCAAGCTGCCGTAGATTTCTCCGAATTTACCGTTCAGGGCAAAGGTATGTTTATCTAGGGTGATCATCAATATTTGGGCACGACATTGGCTTTGGATTGACACATGTTCAGATTTCTGGCACACCTGTGTACGTAACATCGCTGAGGTCAGAAAGCAGCTGGGAGTCGGAAGTTGTCCAGGACACGAGGATCCGCAATGCAGATTCGTGTGAGGAAAGCTATGGTTTTCAGACAGAGGTCATTACCTGACACGCATTCGCAGTTTCGTTCACGCTCGTAACTCGCGGGAGAGGCTCAAGACAACCAGAGAGATGCTGATGATGATATTCAGCTATCATCAAGTCATGCCAGCTGCGTTGGATTTTATATTTCCATTTGGAAGACAAGGATATGCACAGGACTTTCACTTCAGTGGATTTCGACAAGACACCTGTCTAGCCGAATTTGAGAGAGGTCTTCGAATACCTGAATTAGGCCGGTCTGGCCTTGGAGTTCAGCTATGCTATAGTCTGAAATCAGTCGAGGCGTCGCAGAGTCAGCCAGAATGGCCATGGTCGATTCGACAATGCGCGATTCACCACTCTCTCGATCTCGAGTCTGGCCGGGCTACGTGGATTGTCATCAAAGGAGACCAGCTAATCAAGACCCGCTTCAGATCAGCCATGAGATCACTAGGTTGGCCAGAAAAATCGGCTTTTAGGATGGTGGACCGCTGCTTTGCCGCAACGCTCGCCTTTCATTTGATCCTCTGTGAATGGTCTGGTGAGAGTTGGCGATGGTACATCAATTTCCTTGATGAGGAATTCCAAGCTCTGACCAGACGCACATTGCTATCGATGGTTGATAGACCTTCGAGTCCTATAACTGGAGCGCCTTCAAGTCCACGGACACCACGGACGTCATCGCGAGTAACCACAGGCTTCTCATCGGCTGGCAAGACGAGAGTGAAAACCAGCTTATCAAGTCGAATGTCTAAGAAATTAAGAGTGAACACGAATCTGTCAAACCCCTTTTCCGAGAAGACGTTGGTTCAGCCGGACCATGCACCGAGGAGTAGATTTTCGGACTTCCACACTTTGCCATTGTCTAAGCCCCCTTCTAATTCTCCTGAGGTACCGAATGAGGAGGTGCAACCAGAATTCTCCTTCAGTGACTTGCAGAAAATCAACTTCATTGAGGAGAAAGCGAACGAGACTTTACTTGTGCTCAAAACGAACATTAATGTCCTAACCGAGCTTCGAGAGCATTATCGATTCATTGTAGACTCGGAATATTTTCCGCAGGAGTTGAATTCGAAGTGCAAAGGTGACGTATTACGATTTGACAAACGCATTGCGGTTGTTGCGAACGATCATCGGATGTACCAATCAAGGGTCGAGACACTGGTCCGATTGCTTGATGCTCGGAAGAATCTGGCGAGTCTATCGTCGTCGTACCTCACGCAGCAATATGCTGACCTGTGCTAGTTATACGGTATATTTGGGTATCAGAACATGGAAGCCAGCAAATTCTTAGCTATTAAAGCTCATCAATCAACGCGCAATATGGAAGCCATTTCACGAGATACCCAATCATCGACCAGTAATATGGAGAATATTACGAAGGATATGCACGAGATCGCACAGAAGACCAAACAAGAGACAGTATCTATGAGAATTATCACTCTTGTCACCTTGTTCTTCCTTCCAGGAACTTTTATATCCGTAAGTCAATGTACGATGCATCTAGGCGTGGCTAAAGATGATGGAAGACACTCATGAGCACCAAAATTATTAATTTCGAGCCAACGAGCAATGGTAGCACAAAGAGTCGTGTGGAGCTAGTGGCCCTGCAGCTATATCTTGCGATCAGTTTGCCTCTTGTGTGTGTCACCCTCCTGGCGTGGTATGGCTTTTATTGGTGGGAGGTCAGGAAGGAGAAGATGAAGCAGGAAAAACAAGACCGTGAGGCTCTCTTATGAGAAGTCGCATGTCTCGTATAATCCCCTTTCCTGAGATAATAATACCCAGCAACGGAGAAAACCAAAAAATTGGTATCAAATTGGATGCCGCCGCACCAAATGAAGATTGCACTATGATTAATAAGACAGTAATCGATGGCATCTCAGTCAGTAACTGAGGCTCCTGGTGGAGATATAGGCAGGGTCTGATTAGTATCAGTATATCGCAACATTTCCTTTGCCACATACTTTCTTCAACATCGAGATCATTTCATCGCACAATTCACATCTTTGCACAGCCCGTCCGTTTTGGAGCGTGCTGTCAACACAGCCACTCCAGGCTTTCCTCAAGGTCATCTTAGTGAGGCTCACACAGCCTCTCGGGGCTTCCCGCTTGCTTCGAACGAGTGTGCTGCGAAGTTGCTTCATCGCTCATGCAAGCTATGGTGCAATTCTTCTACAACTGCAAACACTAGCAGTGCGATGAACGGGCGGGAACATGCAGTCGGCGATAGAGGACGCGATGCGTCCTCTTTAGTTATAGCTGCATGCTTAGTAGATCGTCGAGCGGGGATAGGTAGGAATCACATTTTCTCTGTCATCGCACACTGAGAACGTGTACACCTTATTTTCTCTCGCTCAAATGTCCGTAACTCAGTCAGCGCCGTCGCAAGATGTACTATATCGTCCCTTAGCTGCCCTACTCGAAGTGTTTGCGTACCCCAACGATGGTAAGCCCACAGCCTGATCACGACCCTGCTATCCAAGGCTTCTATCAATGGGTCAAAGGCGTTCGCTCGATGGGCAGTGGAGACACTCAAGTGGTCTGCAACCGCCCATTCGTATCATACAAGGAGCTTGAAGACTATTTCAGCAATCAATACCACGTTAAAAAACTCCTCCGAGTCCTGTTCGGTGATGGAGCAGAGCCCCCAGTCGAGCCAGACCAAATTAGAGGAAAATATTCCAAGGTCTTCTTCATACTCCTCCTGATCGGCAAAGGGTGCTACATCGCACATTTCATCCGACACGATGACTTGTGCGATCAGCGTTTGCCATTCAAGACAATCCCGGATGATTTCCCTATATCTCCTCCAGGCCACGATTTCTTCGACTCCTTCTGTCAAAAACAATGGGAATGCTGTGCGCCGATTTTTCATAATAATATGAACAAAATATTTGGGGAGAAAGAGGTTCTTCCTATTATACTCAAAGAAAGACTTGGGAGTGGGGGAAGTGCGACCACCTTCAAGGTCTCCATACACCCTGCCTACGATCAATTGAGTAAAAATCGCAATACCAAGAAGGTGCACGTGACATATGACAGTTCGGTGTGAAATTTTGCTGACGTACAGTAGGAGATTAATGATCAACTCGCGAATACATATGTCTTGAAGACCTACGAGACCAAGGAGGCCGAAACGTACTATACTAACGAAGTAAACGCATTCAGAGAGCTTCGGAACGAGCCCAATAGCCCAAACTTGATTGGCTTTTACGGAAGCTTCATTCAGAATGGAACATACAATGTGCTCCTGGAATACGCCGACGAAGGAGACTTGGAGAATTATTTCAAGACCAGAACTCCACCCTCCCGTGGGGGAGACATTATAAGATTTTGGCGAGGGCTATTCGGGATCTTGAACGCTCTGGATTTGATACACAACGTGCCGCGTAGTGCCCTAGATGGACCACACTTTCTTCAAGGGTATGTTTACTTGCCTTTTGTTTGCGTCGCGGCCAGGAGAGCTAATTTTACCAGATGGCACCAAGACGTGAAGCCTGCCAACATCCTCGTCAAAAGTAGTCTGAATAAATCAGCCTTTGAGTGTCAATTCAAACTTGCCGATCTTGGACTAAGCCATTTCATAAGGACAGTGTCCCCCAATGCCAACGCTACGAGCAAAGACACGCATGGTACTGAAGCATATGGTATTCACCTTCTAAGCGCCATTTGTTGCGGTATCTGACATTCGTTGAACAGGGGCCCCAGAATGTTATCGAGTCAATGATCTTGTCGATCGACAGCCGATCCAAGTTACACCGAGCGTTGACATCTACTCTTTGGGTTGTGTATACAGTGAAGCCGCTATCTGGGTCGTTCGAGGATGGGATGGTCTTCAGGAATACCGTCGCCAACGCCGCATAGAGACTCAGAAAATCGCAGATTTCAGGGCCACTGACTGTTTCCACAATGGGGAAACCACTCTTGACATGGTCGGAGAAATGCATGAAGATCTCATCCAAGATTGCAAACGTTCGGACTATGTCACAGAAGCAGCGCTGAACTTGATCAAAGATATGCTAGAAGCTGAGGCTGGTCGGCCATCAGCTCGTAATTTGTATTACAAATCCAATCGCATACTTGCAGCAGCGCAGAATAAGTTGAAAGGGTCTGCGGGTGGGCGTTCTGCTGACAGGATGAGTAATCCCCAATTTAGCATGCACGATCGTCCAAAAACGCCCCCCCAAGTTCCGGACGGATACAAACGACCTCACTCAAGGATCTCCCATGACTATGGACCTTTCCGCAATGGAAAGAGCTTATATTTGGAAAGTCCGCCATATCCCAATTCTGATAGTGGTCATCCGCCGTACAACTTCAACCCCACAGTACCACCTGCAAGGAAGAGCTCCAAGGGCTCCCCTCCGTTCGATCGACACGAAGAGTCCGGTCTTACTAGGACCCAACTCTACGATCAGGCGGCAAGTGATGATGATCATAAACGATCGGTGTCTCTTTCCAGTCCGGTATCTTCAAAGAATGGCTACGCAAATCCCGACAGATCTAGGATACAGCGCCAGGGTACGTCCAATGGGAAGAAAAGCCGGAGCAACAGTCAAGCCGGGGCATATATGGCGGCTGATCCTTTGACTGATCCTGGGGTGCTTGATCGTGAGGTGACTTTCACCAATGGGAACAGTCGCCAGTATCAACTCCCAGCCTCGTCCGCAGCATGTTGTTGGGAAGATACAGGTCGCACCACTGAGTTGCCACATAGCTGTCGACAAGAGTCTCGAACCATTTCGCCCGTTACTGCTCGATACGAAGCTATCGAATCGCCATTGACAGAAAGATTGGGAATTTCTCACGCTACTGCTTCGCCAGCACTCAAGAAGTTGTTGCCCACCTTATCGGTCCCTGATGCTCAGAATTGGAAAATTGATATGAAAAACCGGATCAAGACCTCGCTGCCCTACGATTACCTCTTTAATTCCTTGAACAGGAGAGACCACGCAAGTTGAAATATGGCAGATATCTTCATGAGGTACTATAGACTGACAAAGAACATCCAGATCTTTCTTATTGACGATTCATTTTCGATGAAACGCCACCGGCAAGAAGTAAAGGCTTTGTTTGAAATACTGGCTTATATGGTCAAAGGCTCGGACCCGGATGGTATCGAACTTTATTTCACCGTGTCGAGCGAAAGGCATAAATCGAAGAAAGGGAACACCAAGGAGCTGATAAGCATCCTCGATCATCACAGATACGAAGGTGACTCAAATATTAGGTCGTCACTAAAGTGTATCGTCCAGAATTATAAGGACGGGTTAAAGATACCAGTCCACCGAGCCTCTCCATGGTGGAACCTTAGACGACGATCAGCGGAGCCAGTACGCAACCAGACCGTCTATGTCTTCACGGACGGAAACTGGCAGCCGAACAGCGACCCAACTGAGATCATTGCGGATTTAGTAGGTGATCTTAAAGAGCATAAAGTTCTCAAGGAAGAATTTGGAATCCAATTCATTAGCTTCGGGAACGATCGAGACGGTCTGGCCATGCTTGAACGGTTGGACAGAGGCTTGAATTTGCCACTGTACGTAAGCATCCTCGTCGTAATGGCGAGGTGATACTCACAACTTTACCTCGTACTAGTGACATTATCGACACGGAGCCATCTAACGGCGATGTCTGGAAGATGCTACTCGGAGCAATCAATACATGGTTCGATGATACCGTCGATGATGGTGGTATACCTTCAAGGCCGGACAGAATTGTTACGAATGGTGAAGGCAGCCACGGACAGCGCGCATACCCTTAACCGTTGAGACTTCTGATGCACTGGCGTCTTCTTTAGAGCGGTACTTTCGATATGTCTATTTTCCCTTAGATGGCCCCCGTGGGATGTTAGCTGTACGAGCTGGGGGCTACGAACGCTCTATACTTCGGTATAGAGTAGCCAAATCATCCTCCTCCCCCCCCGATCCGATTAATCCAGCATACCGGTCATCAACGTTAGGTCTTACCTAGGTATTAGCTTCTAGAGGACCTTTCACAACAACAACACCTCGCGGGTCTATTCCAGTCATCCAGCTACCTCGCACTCGATATACTCCCCTGAGGCTAGGAGTCACTATGGGTCAGGCGGGCAACTCTACAACACGACGAGAATACCAGTCGATTACCGGTATCCCTTTATTTCGAACGCACTAAGCTTGTGGTTAGCTATGAGATTAAAGAGTTACTAATATAGCGCTGAGTTTTAATGGCTAGGGGAGCTATAACTACGGTGGAATAGTTACGGTAACCTCCGCTATAGTCATTACCCTTAGGCCGAAATATTCTTAAGCAGGAGCGAGGAGAGGGTATATGGGGTTAGTACTCTTAAGGGTGGTTCCTTAGTAAAAGAGGCTACGGCCATGGAATATTCTTAGGGCGGTTCTATTGGTAGGATATGTCAGGTCTACGGACTGTAGCCTCGGTGGCATGTATATCAAATGGGACAGGCTCCCCTACCTCCTCTCGTTAAACAATAAAAATAACTTCAAATCCCTTAGATGAATGCGGTCGGCTCTCCATAAGCATCACAAACTTAGCGTCAGTTGGTTTTGATATATGCTCTTGATTGCATATACATGGATTGGGACAGGATAAGCGTCGCTATTCATAAGGGTCTTCTTTCTTGGTTGGCACATGGCGCAGGTATACCCCAACGGCAGGCGCATTTGAAATTATACGAGTCCCACAAGTCCTGTGTGGTCGCGACGCATTGAACGCTTCAGCTTGTACATACCTAAGACCAGATTGTTTTGGTCGATCGGATTGATTATCTGCCAAGAAAAAAATGTCTACTTTTTCAACTGGACTGGCAATTGAATCGCCAATTGATTGGCCTGTTAAATTGCATGGTCTGTCATATGAGTTCTAGAGGTCGTAAAGCGTAGACATATCTGGTCATACACCAGGGCTCGTTTAGAACAGACATCCTAGAATCGCCCGCACTTTTCTATCACTTGGTCCTACAACAGAAATTGAAGATCAACCCACAATCATCGAAGGTTTGTGGGAGTAAACCATTTATATTTGATGGAACAAAGGGGCAAAGGTAGCGGCTGTAGAATTATATGACTGAGTAAAGTACCTAAAGTACTTAGTTTCATGTTGGAACTAGGGCAATGCCAAGGCCGCCGCAGGAATCTGAAACCAATGACGCTTGGTTGAAGATTATTGGTTACTGGCTACTTTACACTGGACCACCTGAATGAAAGACCATGACCTGTGCTGAATCTTGGTTCTCTTCCATGATTACATTGTATCAAACTAATACTAGTTCAAGTACCCTCCCCGACCTTCAATCTATGTTGAACTCTTATCCTGCTCTGGTGCTAGGTCAACAGCAGCGCATCCTAGAGATCGTGCAAGAGCCGCCTTTGCGCCTGTGATGTCGACATCTTCTACGCAGTCTAGAGGACTTAATAGGCGTATCGACAGTCTACAGAAGGGACGCCTCTCGAGAGGAAGTTCATACTCTCGGAAAAAGATCATTGGCCATAACGATGCCTACCTCTACGCTCTCCGTGTGGCCTACTTGGCATACCTTCTACAACCACGAGCACGGAGGACACAGTATGTACCGGCGCCGACGGCGCCGGTACAGCGGGCCTCTACTTCTATCAATGACTTAATGAAAGATTTCAGCTTATTGAGGGAGTCGAAGAGCACGAGATTCCCCCATGGCTTCATGGCGGAGCTTGACAAGCGTCTGAGGGGAATATTGATAAATAAAGAGCAGAGAGCGGAATACAAGGATACCCTTGTCAAAAGGAGCTTCGCGGTATTCCTGAATTCCTTTTCAGAGCCGAGCTTCCAAAAGCGGATGGAGAAAGATAGGCGTGTGGAGGATCTGGTGCTCATATTCTTCTCTAATGCGACGAAGGAGCTATCGAAAGGAAAGCAGCCGGGTGATGATACCTGGCAATTAATGGTTGACCGACACTTGGCCCTGTTCATCCGCCTGATGAGCCTCGTGTTGAGAGACCATGACTGGGTCAGGGATCGACCGGAACTGGTGACTCGATTAACGACATTGGAAAGTAAGCTCTTAGCCCATGACCAAGATCTTTCGGCAACGCCAACCAGAAACGGGGGAACCGGAGGTTCTACAATCGAGGTAGTAACTCCTTTGAGTTACGATGTCAAGGATATGCCGCTTGTCCAAGTTGTTGCTAGGATATTTGGGCTCAGAAACAGTATGATACAGTCCGACATTGACAAATATAAGGTTATTTGGACCGAAAAAGCGGCGCTACAAGATTTGAAGACATACCAGCAGCTCCTCAGCCTCAACTCGCCAAAGACTTTACGAAGCGACGATTTTGACCTTGACGAAGCTTATGAACTGTGGAGGAAAGGAGAAGTTCAGGACTTGTCTCAAATGATCATGGCTATCATGCAGACGAGTCCCGAGCTCGCGAAGAGCAAAACTGGCAGTCTTCCTCAATTCAACCACCATGCAAATGGCTCAGTCTCCTCAGTATCCCAATTCTCCGATGCCTCTCGAAGAATGTCTGGCGACTCTGAACTGTCAGCTTACCCTACTGACCAACCCGTGGACATGAGCTATCGTGAATTTGGTACTCAGAGTCCAGAACCATTCGATAACGACAGGACCTTCACCTTTATACCAGCAGATCCCCGAGCTTACTATCGCTTTATCTTGGCAGAAGCTATGACCTACGACATTAATGATGAGAACCTTTCCCAACAGCCTCCAGAGACCGAAGACGCCGTACCACCTTCAAAGCTTCTATCTAAGCACTCGATCGAATTACTTAACGAAATATGTCTTCGCTGGCGGATCCACCCTGTGTCCAGATCCATCCTGTTTCTAGATGTCGTTCGCGACAAATTCGTTGATCAAGAAATCACCCTTGATAACCTAGATGCCGCTTTCAATCTTGTTAAAACCCCTCTTCCAGAAAAGAGCAAGAGCTCGAACTTCATGACTCCACTTCTCTTTGACCGGTCGAAATGGATATTGGCCGATACAGTCCTGAATCAGCAAATACTTTCGGCGCTCCACGTGGCCTTATTCAGAGACTTGTACGACGTATTACAGCACTGCTACGAATCCAAACCGCCAAGTGTGGGGCCCCTTGTATACGTGTTGGAAAACCATATCTATAAGGATCCAGGATTTTCTAAGTCGCCTGAGGATCTTGACTCTTGCCGTGAACAGCTTTATCATGGATTGCAGGGGAAAGCACACGAAATGTACAGAGCTTTCCTGCAGAAGGAGGTACCAAATGACCAGAATAGCTGGGACTTCTTTCACGTCATAGAATTAGGCAAGGCTGTCGTCGGTCTGGCCCAGAGGATACAGAAAAGATATCGAAAGAACCCAGAGGTGATGGGTGTCAACCCGTTGACGGCCTTAGTGGAGACAATCCTGCCGCTCTACGCCGAAGACGCACGGGATATAGTGACAAGAATTCTTGAACTTACAGAGGAAAGGAAGGAAGAGGTCCCAGTGGAAGACGGCTTTCAACTTTATGGGGAATTAGTCGAGATCAGGCGGATACACAGTGATTGCTTGCCAGAAGTTGCCTTTGCTTTTCATATCGAAGGGCTGTTAGCGGATTTTGTATGGCGCTGGATCAGTATGACCGAAGTCTCGATGGTCGACTGGGTGGACCAAGCCATCAAACAAGACAATTTCCGTGTACGATCAGGGGATGGTGATATGCCTACGGAGGATCAGCGGCATAGTGTTTCTGTTATTGACATATTCAGTTCCTTCAATCAGACAATAGACAAGATAGTGGACCTCAAGTGGGACGACGATCTTCAGTACGCTAAATTCATGACCGCGCTTGCCAAAGTGGTTGGCGCCGGCATAGCACGATATAGCGAGGTCCTGGAACAGAAATTCACCAAAGAGATGGACCGGCTGACTCCCGAGCAAGAAGCCGCAAGGAATCAGAGCACGCAGGAAAAGTGGCTCTCGCTAGCAAAAGACGCATGGAATAACAAGGACAAGATCGAACCGTTCCAATTCTTTCCCGAAGTTTGTGATCCACCCTCACACCAAACTTCATGCTTGCTAATCTAGGGCGTAGTCACTGGTCAAGCTCAACGATATCGACTTTGCTGCCGTTCAGCTTGATAAGGTCGAGCAAGAAGTCAACGTCGACGCCTGTGCAGCTGTGATCCAAAGCCACGCACCGCCTCTCACTCAGCGGCAGAAGAAAGTAAATACCTATGTATTCACCATCAAGATTGTGGAGGCAGAAGATCTCAAGGCTTGTGATGTTGGCGGGTACAGTGATCCCTATGTAGTGCTCGGAGATGAGTATCAGAAACGCCTGGCAAAGACCAGAATAATCTATCGAAATCTGAACCCGCGATGGGATGAGACAGTCGATATCACGACTCAGAATCCACTGAACATCATTGCCACCGTCTGGGATTGGGATGCTATGGGGGATCATGACTGCGTAGGTCGGGCCTCGCTGAAACTCGACCCTTCACGTTTTAGTGACTTCTTGCCACGGGAGTATTGGCTAGACCTTGATAGCCAGGGTCGTATCCTGCTTCGGGTGAGTATGGAGGGCGAGCGAGACGATATTCAATTCTACTTTGGCAAAGCTTTCAGGACTCTGAAACGAACGGAAAGGGATATGACTAGGAAGATTACTGACAAAGTAAGCATTTTGTTCATCAGCCGATCTGGACCTTTACTGATCTGAATATAGCTGTCCGCCTACATCCATCACTGCCTCTCCCGCCGAGCCCTGCGCAGCTTACTCTCAAAGGGCATCTCGATGTCCTCCATCTCCAAGATTACAATGTCATCTGCCTCTAACTATTTCAATCGAAATAAACCCATCCAGACCTCCACCTCTCAGCCGCCCAGCAACGCAGAAGTTGCTAACGCCCTAAAACCACTGTTTGCATACTTCGATGACAATTTCGCCATCATAAACCAAACTTTAACAAGTACCTCAATGATAGCGGTCATGACGCGTCTCTGGAAAGAAGTCCTGGTAACAATAGAGTCGCTGCTGGTACCTCCGCTTTCCGACAAAATCTCCCAACAACGTCAACTGAACCAGCAAGAAGTTGACATCGTATTCAAATGGCTACAATACCTCTTCGATTTTTTCCATGCCGTAGACGAGCAGACAGGCGAGGCCAACGGAGTACCCCTCGACGTCCTCAAATCACCCAAATACTTCGACATCACCAACCTTAACTTCTTTTACTTTGATTCAACCGACAATCTCATCCGTACCTCCGAGCGCATGGCTTCTGCGACTGCTGCTCGCCAGCAATCACAACGCAACCGCCTCTCTGCACCCGCAGCCCTGAACTCTCATGCTTTTGGAGGTGCGGCCGGTCTTGTGGGTTTGCCTTCGACAAGACGCTCCAAGAGTATCATGCTTTCACGCAACCTAGGGACAATGAAGAAGGCCAAAGAGGAGAAACGAAAGGACGCGCAGGCGGATCCGAATGATGATATGATATTGCGGATACTAAGAATGAGGCCGGAGGCTGAAAGGTACTTGAAGGATCGGAGTAGGCAGAAGGAGAGGCTGGCGGCTGCAGCGGCTGCGGAAATGATTGTGAAGCAGAGTTTGTTGGCAGGCGGTGGGAGGATGATGGGCAAAGTACCCATGAGGTGAAGAGAGGCTTCGGACTACGACATGCAAATTCCTGTCGTTGTGCCTTGATTGCTTGGATTAGCGCGTGTCTCCAAAGGACTGTTGATGGCGTAATATTCTGGAACATGGAAGGGGTTCGGCAGGTGATGCGATACCCATCGAAGGCATTGTCGGTGTAGCATGGCATGGCATAGGCGTTTTCAAGCGATGCTTTGTCAACTACATTAGATTTTCGGGAACACGTGGATAACCCTGGGCAATACAATTCGGACGAGCTGCCAACGAAATTGGCAATCGTAAGGTGCGATCTCCTCGTGAAGCCGCAACACTGTGGCTTTCCAGCACCACAACGCTAATTCGAGAATCGGTCGAGTTCTACCAAGATGTTTCCATTTCAAAACGAGCTTCTTCCGCCCACGTTCTCATATTAGCGAGCATACTATTTCCATCCCTCTAGAAATAATATGGCGCGGTCAACGTCGAAAATCCGATCAAGGACTCTCTCGATGGCTCGTCAAGGAATCTAAGGAGATCTGGCGCAGTAGAGGGCGTATGTCACGAAGCCGTAACAGTGTCAATATCACCTAAGGGCCAGGCCCGATCCGTTGAAAGCTTCGACCGCAAGCTTCATTTTCATTTGGCTTAAGGGATATCCATAGGTTACTCCGGCTAATCAAAGATCCCACTCCTACGCTTAATCCATCCCATCCTCCGTGCGTGCCTGAACAAATATTAGCTCGTAACCCTTCCGCCGTGCCCCACAGTCCGGGGATCCAAATCTTCCACTCACAAGCATTGCCTGTTCCCCACCTAATTCTCGATCCAACCCTCCCTCAAAGCCTCTATGGACACTCGGCTTATCAGGATAGTATATGCTGACCACGCCCACCAAACTCATGAATGTGGCCACGAAGGCGCCCATACAGACCAGCCCCCAACCAGGCGTGAAATGCCGGTACTCTTCGGGGGAGAAAACGCCGAGGATATCGTTGTCTTCGTGGACGGGTTCTCCAAAGTTTCGCCGCTCTTGCTTGTCCCACCAGTCGGCGTAGGGGTCGCGGAGATGGCGGGGTATGGCTGGGGGGTTGATGTAGCCGCCGTTCTGGGTGGGGAGAGATTAGTATAGTTCATGAGAAGGTACGAGGGGTGATGGCTGCGCAACTATGGGAATGCCTGTGTATGTACCATATCGGGATCATCAATTTCTTCTTGGGACAGCCATCGTCGTTGCGACCGCTGGATGATTGGTGCTGTGGTGCGAATGAGGTGGGACAGAGGTCGCGCTCTTGTTACGAGGCGACATGAGAGTATGTGCATGGTGACAATTCTCTGATTTGTGTTGGAGACTAGAATTGAAAGCTACTTTCAACTGATCGTTTTGTATTGTACCGACGATTGTATTTGGGCAGCGAATGACGATGCATGAAGGCATTCATCGAGCTTGACGAATCGGGAAAGGCGTGATTCAAACTGCTCCCAGCCGGGAGATATCCGAACGCGAGGAGACGTGCCAGAAACACAATTTTCGACATTACACCCTTCAGACGTTTTCACTGCCACAGAAGGCACAAGAGCCGTGGGACAAGCCAAACTTTTTCAGTGGAATGGTCTCAATCATAGCTTTCATTTGGTGCAGCAACAACGTCGTTTGAGCGGGTTTTGATTGATGTTTCGGGGGGTCATAGCTGGGTGAGGGATCGCTGCTGCTGTCATCACACGCCCTGAAATGCAAAACGGTTCGCTGGACAATGCCGCCCATGCAAACCACGTTGACCATCAACCCAACGAGACTGCTCATCAGCCACAACCAGATGAAGTAGGAAACCAAAACTGGAGCCTATATCCCATTAAGGCTGCGAATAATCAAACTCACCTTGAGAATGGGACCCTCGATAGTGGAGATCTGCAGATTGAGGACAATGGCAATGATGCTCCGCCAAACAAGAAGCGGAAGCTCGCAGATTCTGCGACGCCCATTACAAAAGCATCAGGACCAAGACACATATCGCCGCCCTGGAAAAAGATTGAAATTGAGGGACCGTCATCATTCGTCGAGGAGGGCAAAAGAAAATCTGCACGTACAAACTTCGTGCCTATCGAGCTACAGCCTCAGGCCGACAAACGTCAGACGCGTGCTACAAACCAGCACGCTTCGCTATCCACGAAGAGTAGATATGGTGGCGCCTTTAAGCCCTCACCGTTGACTAGTTCTGCCTCCACTCAAACTCAGAGTAGTAGCAAACGAGCCAACCTTGTCAGCAAGGCTACCGCAAATATCAACATCAGATCACCATCCAGCAACACTCAACCAGCAATCGCTCTCCCCGAAACTGCCAACGTAACCCCTCCACCTCCACCCCCGAAACGATCTCATAAAAAGAAGATAAGGCTCATATCCCCAACACCAATCCAATCATCTGCAGAAAACCCGCATCAAACTCGCCGAATACACCGACGTCGTATTTCTAACGCAACTACGGAACCGGGTAGCGATCCTGCTCCAACTACAAATGGATGGCATCGTGAGGGTGAGAGGTTGCAAGAGAACGAGATTGAAAGTGACGCTGTGGCATCGCCTACCCGAAGGCCACAACGGATCAGTCTCAAACTTCGGATGCCCACCGTGAATGTACAGCACCCCGGAAACATGCTACTGGATCGTAAATACGATACATTTCAAGAGTGGTTCAATAAGGAAGGCAGACTGGGATTAGCATCTGATGATACAGACCGGAATCTGACGGACAAGGAAGCGGTTCGCGAAGCTCGCTTACGAAGACGCATCGTTGACGCCACCAATCCTGGTGGTCTACTCAGCGAGGAAAGGTGTCAATTTTACAGGCCAGATGCTTTTGAGCCGCCGGATCGAGAGTATACGCACCAAGATCGGTTAGTCGCACACGCCATAAGATTCCGTTACCTGATGGATATGGAGCGCAAGAAACATAAGAGAAATGCGAAAGAGTGGGCGGAAAAGACTGCCGCCTCTGTCAAGGAAAAGCAAGATAAGCAGTACAGGGAGTGGAAGCAAGCGCAGCCCAAGACCGAGGAAGACATCGCGCAAGAGCAGGAAGATGCCGCTAGGGATGTGTACCAGCAGATACAGGAAGATATCAAGCAGAAGTGGGTCATGGTCACAGAACTGGTGGAGGCTCATCGGATGCAAAGGTGGCAGGAAGAGCAGGACCGACTCGGAAAAGAAGCTTTGAATGAGGCTATAGAAAAATCGAAGAGATTTCTGGATAGAAGAAGAAGACGAGGTCGTTCGACTACAGGCAGTGCCGACGGATCTGGTGATGGACAGGTTAGTGACAGTAATACGTCAGATTCTGGCTCGGATGATGAAACTGAACGTTCGAGTAACATGTCCTCAAGCCATTCTGAGACCGAGGAGGACCAGATAGTCGGTGATGATGACGAAGGCCTCACCCAAGACCAGCTCCGCCTCAAGTATACATCCGTTCAGGGTGTGGAAAGAGAAGGGTCCATGAGCAACGAGGCAAGAATCGTAGGCGATGCCGACGCTGATGTTGATGACTGCGGAGTAGAGTTGAAAGCTGACCCTCCACCTGCTACGCGAAGGGAAGATCCACCTTTCGTAACGGGCGTTGAAGCGGAGGAAGGTTCTCATTCGCCTGTTCCCTTAGACGAAGTCGATAACGTTTTAATGGATAACAGCGACGAAAGCACCGATATGGATGATGATGATACGAGCAGTAGTGCCCAATCATCACCAGAGGAAGACAGTAGCGAGGAGGAGAGCGAAGACGATAGAAGACCTGCAAATCTTTTAGGGTTCTTTGACCGCAGTGAACGGATCAAGCCCTTCACGGAGAATGGGAAAGATCCGGACAAGCCTCGGCGAGAATTTGATGAGGAGGAATTCGAGGATGAAGCTGACGAAGTCTCTCTTATACCGGATGCCACTCAAGGTCCAACCCCGGTTGCGACGCCAGTGACAGCCAGTGAGGAGCCCCAAGCCGAAGCATATGCAGCCAAGGACGCTCAGACTTTGGGGCATGCATTGACCACGAATGATCACCAAACACACGGTTCAGTCGTAGACCAAACGCTCGGGAAGCCGCATGAGCGCCAGGCTTCACCACCAGCAAATATCAAAGCCCTCGTAGAAGATGTCTCGCTACCTACTACGCCAGTGTCGACGAATCCCATCAAGACACCAATACCATCTCTGCTTCGAGGCACGCTTCGAGAGTACCAACATTATGGACTCGACTGGCTTGCGGGACTCTATGCGATTGGTAACAATGGGATCTTGGCAGACGAAATGGGCCTTGGGAAGACAATCCAGACCATCGCCTTGCTTGCACACCTTGCGGTTGAGCATGAAGCATGGGGTCCGCATTTGATTGTAGTACCTACGAGTGTTATGCTCAACTGGGAAATTGAATTCAAGAAATTCCTGCCAGGTTTCAAGGTCTTGACATACTACGGTACTCAACAAGAACGGAAAGAAAAACGCGAAGGCTGGATGGATAATAACAAATGGAATGTCTGGATCACTTCCTATAACATTGTAACCAAAGATCATCAGATTTTTAGGAAGAGAGCATGGCATTACATGATTTTGGACGAGGCCCATAACATCAAGAACTTCCAGTCGCTACGTTGGCAGACCCTACTGAACTTCAATACAAGAGCTAGGTTGCTACTTACCGGAACCCCGTTACAAAATAATCTCACCGAGTTGTGGTCATTGCTGTTCTTCCTAATGCCACCAGAACAACGGAATCCGGACAACCCAGGATTCACGGATCTGCACGAATTCACGCATTGGTTCAAGAAGCCTGTTGAGCAAATCTTGGAAAACGGCAAAGAGACAATAGACGACGAGGCTAGGGTTCAGATTTCCAGCCTACACAAAGTACTGAGACCTTATCTTCTTCGCCGGCTGAAAGCCGATGTGGAAAAGCAAATGCCCGGCAAGTTCGAGCATGTAGTATATTGCAGATTATCGAAGCGCCAGCGATATCTTTACGACGGCTTTATGTCCAGAGCGCAGACCAGGGAGACATTGGCGTCGGGAAACACCTTCTCCATCATGAATGCTTTGATGCAGCTGCGAAAAGTCTGTAATCATCCCGACTTGTTTGAGACTCGACAGATCGTCACATCCTTTGCTATGCCAAAGTCTGCTGTGGCCGACTTCGAAATCAAGGAGCTCTTCGTCAGACGGCGCTTGCTTCAGGAGGATCCGGGCACACAAGTTGACCTTAACATGATCAACCTTCTCCCAAGTGCCAACGAGCAATTCTCTGCTCTTGACACCATACAGAGGCAAAGGATTGGAGCTCTCGGAACCCTGAGACAATTATGCAGCCAGCAATGGGGACGTGTCACCCACGATATGCCTTTCAACGGCACTTCTATCAAAAGTACGCTCGCCTGTTACGAGAATACTGCTCGACTATCCAGACACGGACGCTTGAGCCAAGCAGCCTACCAAACCAGTCTTCGCAGTCAGCGACGACCTTTGTACAGTCACAATCGGATCAGCCTACTGCAACTCATGTTCGCTCCCAAACGTTTACCATATCCACCCATGCCAGAGCGGAAATATCTCCCGGACTGGTACACGCGCATGTCGCCAGCTTTGAGCGAGATGGTACTGACGCTGCCGGAACGCGCGGCCGCCCTTAATACAACAATCGCAAAGTTTGCATGCGTGACGCCCTCCGTAGTTGCTACCGACATATTACCATTGACCTTGTGCCGAAAGGGAATTGAGCTTGTCGAGTCTGCCAAGGAAGTATGCGCCCCAGATGATCCTTTTCATGAGGCTCGAATGCGCCTGTCTATTGCCTTCCCTGACAAGCGATTACTGCAATTTGATTGTGGCAAGCTGCAACGTCTCGATACATTGCTTCGTACCTTGCAAGCCGGAGGTCATCGTGCTCTAATTTTTACCCAGATGACGAGGGTTCTCGACATCCTTGAAGAGTTCTTGAACATCCATGGCCATCGTTACTTACGCCTCGATGGTTCCACCAAGATAGAACAGCGGCAGATCCTGACAGATAGATTCAATAGAGACGATCGAATCTTGGCTTTCATACTGTCTTCGAGATCAGGTGGCATAGGAATCAATCTGACAGGAGCCGATACCGTCATCTTCTACGACTTGGATTGGAACCCTGCAATGGATAAGCAATGCCAAGATCGAAGTCATCGAATTGGTCAAACCAGAGAAGTCCATATATATCGGCTTATTAGCGAGTACACCATCGAAGCTAATATTCTGAGAAAAGCCAACCAAAAGCGTTTGCTCGATGATGTAGTTATCCAAGAGGGGGAATTTACGACCGACTACCTCAACAATATGGGAGTCAAGGACATGATCAACGACGGAGCTTTCGAGGAGGCTGACGCAGGGGCAAACGCGGCTATGGATCGCGCACTTGGGGGCGGGCGTGGCAGAGTGTTCGAGGTCGCCGAAGATCCAGAAGACATTGCTGCAGCAAGGTCTGCCGAGAAGGAACTTGCCCAGAATCAAGATGCGGCCGATTTCGATGAGAAGGCAGGTGACAACAGCACAGGGCCGGCGACTCCCAAAGCGACGGGCCCGCCAACTCCAGGCGGAATGATGCCTCCGATGAAACGCTTGCACGGTGATGTCGAAATGACTACGACCATGGAAGCTGCAGAATCTGGCTTGGCAGCACCAGGCTCTACACTGCTGGAAGGATACGAAGATGTTGATCAACTACCATCATGCGATGATTATATGTTGCGCTTCTTGGAATGGGAGCTCAAGGATGTACCTGTCCAACCACCTGTGGACAAAAGCAAAAAGGCGAAGAAAGGAAAGGAACATGGACATCGAAAGCGATGATGGATCATGTGCTTCGTTCGGACGGGCTTGAACATCAACAACTGGCGAAGGCGTTCTACGTTTGATGTATACGGCATGGACTGGGTTGGACGGCTCTTCTCTGCGCCGGCGAGCGCTGCTGTTGTTGATTGCATAGCGGCATGGGTGGTGCATTATACTTGAGCATCTACATCATAGCATCTTACTTAGCCTCAGCCACAAATCCTATCGTTTAATCCAGGTTGGGGGAGTCCCATCAGCGTGTCTCGTTATCGCTGTCGCTGTCGCTGTCGCCGTCGATATATGTATCTTCCTCGTTCATCATCCTTCCACTCTATACTACAGGAGCAATGGAGATATGCACTGGAGATGAATATTTTAATTCAATCAATGGCACTATCAGCGAATCTCCTCTCATGAAACTCCACGCAAAGAATAGAAATTAGTACTTGCAATATCGTATCACCGCCTGGGAATAGTGTCAGCATTGTGGTGTTGTACTTTCGTTCCTTCAAACCCCTTTCCAATTTTCCCTCATAACAAACGCGAGAATGAGATTCTACAACATATGTCTCCATATTCCCTACTCCATACATGAGATCCATATCTTACAGTCTAGAATGAGCCACCCTGACGTCCTCGGCCTTAAAATAGAATAGTCATCGCAGCCCCCCTTCTCGCGGAATCCCCAAGTAGTTGCTGGCTATGGGTCTATTCAGCCCACCAACAAGGATAGTCATTCCCTGTTCCCCGAACCGCTCAAAGACCAACACTAGCGGTAGGAACCGCGCTCACACTCCCACCACCCACCACACCGCCCGCCGCCGACGACGCCGTCGCCGTCGGCACCGGCACTTTCAGCCCCGGCATCTTGGTCTCCGCAGCAATGCCGCCCGTCATCAGGATCTCCTGATCGCCCGTCTCGGTCCGATTGACGAGGTTCCACTTGTACAGTTCCGAGCCCTCCATTCGAGGTCTGGAGAGGAGGATGTACAACCCCTTCAGCGCCGATGCCAGATGGCTGAGTTTGACGGCGGGCTTGCTCGGGAGCTGGAGGGAGAGGGCGGAGAGGACCGAGTTGTTGGCTGTGAAGGTCCAGCCTTGTGGGGGTAGGGGGGTGTTGCCGTTTTTGGCGATTTTGGCGGTTAGGTCGATTCTGGTGGGGGGGATGTGTTAGGTTTTATTCATTTGATGGAACGGGTGGATTTTTTTTATGGGTGCGGTAGACGGTGGAGGTATGTGATGGTTTGTGGAGGGGGACGGGGTGGATTCACTCAGCGGCGGCGAGGCATGTCAGGGCATCGGTTTTGGGGATCCTGTCCTCCAGTGGTGAAAACATCGCGACACCTATTACGCGACATTTGTTGTCAGTACTGGCTATGCATGAGGAATGAGAATTCCAGATTCACAAAGGGCCTCTATATGATCAACAGTATCCCATGTCCTGGCCTTGATAGAGCTTTCATACAGAATTCATGACTTGCGGCGAATGCCTTGGGACAGAGAATATCTGAAAACTCAGGGAATTTCAGCACCTAATTGTCCAAGAAATGTACGTACTCATCGATGTTCCAGGAATATGGTAGCTGGCCGAAAATTGGGCCGTTAACGAGCCGCCACCAAGGCCTCCAGCAGATCCGGCTTGGAGGATGTTGCTTTCCGGCAGCGTGGCAGTGAATCCATGCGAGGCAAGTGTAGCCAAAGCAATGAGAGCAGAGAGTATCGGAGACATGGCCGAACGAGCGATTGTTGCCGGGGCTTAGCCTTGCGAAAGAAGTCGGCGGAAACAGGAGTATGTGGACCTTTTGGACACAGATTCGAAAGTAAGAAAAAGTGCGCTTGAAGGACCAGATGTTGCTGAGGGATAGGACAACTCTTATAGATGGATTCGAAACCTGCAATCCGACCTTTCCGACTTCGAAAGAGAGTTCCAGCTTACGGCTGTCATGATGGTAGGCGCATTGGAAGCGCTCCCTGAAGCGTGGTAGGCGATGTCAGGAGCTTTCCGACCTCAACGGCGCGTATGTTGTAGGAACAGTCGGCAATCGGTTGTTGCTGCCGTAGTGTGATTTACTTGGATCCGATGCCTGTGACCGAATGGGCGACCTCTTCCTCCATCAAGGGCGACGCAACCCCTGGACTGCCGAGGCATGGCTATCAACTTGGACATCAGCACTACGCTTTTCGAAGTTTCAGACCCCCAAGCCTTTGGCCCGCTGAAACCTTCAAGCGAGGAAAGGAATTGCTCAGCCAATCGTGTTGAATGAGCTACGTGCTGTTATCGTCGGATCGTTGCACCTTCTCTCGGGAGGCGACCGTATGGACATGGGATGGAGGGTTCCAAACCGTCAATCCTTGATGTTTGTTGTACGAAGACAACGCTTCCAATTCCGCAACGGATAGGAAGGGGTTGGCGCTCAGCTTGAGTAACGGAAGGATATACACAAGAAGCGGCAACCGCTGAGAAGCTAGTGGATGCCTTCGGCGATGTGGAAACTTCCGCTGCTCAGGATAAGCTGGATGAAATACTGACAGATAAGATCAAAAAGCTTCGACCTCACGACTCCGACCCACATTGCTGCCATCAATGTCTCTCTTCATCATCGTACTTCGGTCCTCCACCCTCTGATCCCCTCTCCTTGTTTTGCAATACCGAAGGTTTGGAGCGGTGGCGCGGTGCTGACGGGCGAAGGGAGGTGGAGAGGTAGAACTTGCCTCTGTGCATGTGGGTAACGATTCGTCTTGCTATGACTTGGAATCTTTCGTCTCCGATAATGATAAATGGTTGATGTGAGTATGACTGGGGTAAGATTAAGTATCCGTAGTCTGTTTGAGCAAAAACAGTGGAGAAGTGAGGAGCGGAAGATGTTCTGCAATGAAAAAGAAGCACGACTCGGCTCGATGAAGGGTAAATGTACGCAAAGAAGGGGGTCTTCGTTTAAGGGAAGGGGAAGTGATGCTCGACAATTGACTGCTTCCCAGTCTTCAGGGCAATTGATCGAGACGATGGATTTCAGCCATTATTCTTGACGGGATAGGACGTGTAGAGCAAAGGGTGTCTGCAATCCATTATCGGCAATGCCATCCAATCTCCTTATGATGCTGAAAACCATTACTCCGCCTATCGTGAATGCTGAACATGGCAACAAATGCGAACATGTGAGCCAATCGCCCAAGATGCCATCCACGCTCGAAAGCGCCAAGGACCTCATCTTCATCAAGTCGTCAAGTCATTAGGATCTCAAGAACGGGCGTTATAATGGTTTCCGGGCATAGACCACGATCCTGCAGGTACTGTTAGACGCAACGAGGGAAGAGACAGGGTTCTGCCCGTGAGCTAGGTAAGGGGCTTGGGGGGGACAGGACTTACATTATCTGATAAGCGTGCTGCTCCCGATCCCTCACAGCGTCCTTCATCTTCGTCGTATATTCCTTGACCTGTTCATAAGTGTACTAGCAGGAGTCAGTCCAGAGCACTCGGCCAAGCAGGGCACGATCGCATTCACATCCATGTATTGAGTCAAAACCCTCATCGACCACGCATCCATGCCTTCAATCCAGTGTTGCGCATTCCACCTACCAATATCTTTCAATCGCTGATCGACAGGCCATTCGCCGATAGGCCATCTGTATTTCACCTCTACTACATCCTTGAACCCCGCGTCTGTTATCATCTGCTTCAGATAAGGCGCTATGAGGATTGATTTTCCAAATTTGGCGAAAGATTCGAGGGCCAGGACGGAACATTGGTGGAACATGTCGCCTTCGCCAATGGAATCATCGTCGGATTCGAGGATAGGGGATAATTCCGCTTGTTCGATGTAGCCGCCTGGGGCAAGATGGCTGTGAACAGATGAGAAAGCATTTTCTATAGGTGAGGGTTATAAACGCACTCGTAGCACTCTTTGTAGAAAGCGGGCCAGTCGGCTACGCTAGCCCAGAGGAGACGAATGTGTACGTAGTCGAAATGATTAGGAGGGTACACCCACTCGCTGCAGCAGTCGTCCGTTTCGAAGCGGAGGTTTGGGGAGGGAGGGACGCGTTGACAGGGAGAGAGATCCGTGCCTGGGTAGTCGTGTGAATATGACGTGGCCTAACATCAATCCGCTGTGCAAGTATTACCTAGCACCTCTGCATTTGGATATTTGTCTGCGAAGTCCCTGCACAGGGTCAGTATATCATCTCTAGTGTGTTTGTGTTCTCGTACGATGCCCATATCCCAATCCCGGTGCCAATATCTATCACCCTCTTAGGGTCCTCTAGCGGTGCGAGAAACAATTTATCGTGGAAAGAGAGGAGGAAAATATGATGTCTACAGAACAAGGCGTGTCAGTCATGAAAGCAACACAGTAGATAGTTCTGTGCTTGAGTGGACGCACGCAATAGCATCTAGTCGGAGAGCTTCATCATCGTGAGGTATCCAATATGCGCCATCACCTGTATACCGGGGTTAATCGTCGGTAGGATGAGATTCGAGGGAGTAGTGTACGGTATGTATGGTATTTTCGATTGTTCTCGAGTCTATAAGTTTTCATGTCTGATACCAGGGACATCCGCCTGTCTTCCGGTCAGCGTGTATCTCATCCTTGAGTGTTGTCACTGACGATGAGTCCCCAAAGATCGATCCTCCATCATTCCCTTCATCGTGCCCCCCATCCTACGTCAACGTCAGACCCGGAATGATGGCGAAGGGCGCATTCAGAACGCACAATGGAGATCGGCTCATTGCCTGAAGCCATCCATATAGGAGGTGACGAGTCCTGCTCTGCAACGCGCATGTAGAGCCAGGTGCTCACTCAGCAAGCGATAGAAGCTATTCGAGGCTGGTCGAGACGATGGTGTTGCTATTGCGAAGTGGAAAGAGTTTCTCGAACGATCCTGTATGTATTGGGTGGCATCGGTCCCCGGTAACACTGACACATCATCAGGCGCAGTATCACCACGATGCGTTGGAGGAGTACACATTATTAAGGTGGAAGTTAAGGCGAGGGGGATAAGCTAGGAGGACTGAGAGGTAATTGGCAATTGGCAAAGCACGGCCTATAATTGCTGGCGTTCACTAGCCCAAGAATGGCTTGAGTGGCTTGGGCCCGCTGGAGCGGTCCTTGGAAAAAGCATCATATCCCCGGGCCTGCTGAAGATTTCCAGGCGAAAGGAAGCCAATCAACACCCTTGCACGCCAACCCCGCGCCAGCCAACTCAGGGACGGGAGAGGGAAGTCTTGGGCTCGCCGTCCTGTCGGTAAACTCTCCACTCGGTCGGCACCCTACCAGCACTGGCGCTACCAAGCTGATGGGACTTCCCAGGACTCCTACAGACAAGCAACAGGTCTTTGGGATATCCCCATTGTTGTATGATATTGCACACGCATGCATGGTGCGATGGCTCTAGATCAGGTCTTTGTTCTTCTCGCGTCCCAGACTCCCTTTGGCTTTCGTAATTCATGGTGCATGTACGACCGCCATGAGATAGGCTCCTGCAGGTGTGACGCATAGCAAAGTCAATGGTGGAAGTCCACTTGGGAGTGGCTCACCATTTTCGTGAATGTCTGGCCAGATTGCGAGCGTTTACGAGCTCAGACGGAATGCTCCCCGAATCGATGTGGGCATGTTCATCCTTGCATACCTAGGCCATTCCCCTGAACAGATTGGGGATAATATTACAAAAGTGGAATGGAGATGCAACGTAGAGGCAGGGTTGATGGGTGTCGCATAATTAGTGCTTCATAATCAATCTATTATCCACCGTCTAGACCGCCTGTTGGCAAAACAGAACACCACTAGCGCCGAGGCTATGCTTCGCTCCAATTACCATGTAGCAAATGAGTGTGTTCCATAACTACCGCTGACTTCTGATACCTTCTGCGCTATCATCTCAACCAGCACTCGAAGTGAACGCACCGCCTTTCCTGGCCGCCTAAGCCATGTCTTTAGGAGGCACCGTCTTGCTACGGCGCCACAGACAGACACTGCAAAGGACCGAGAAGCAAAAGAGGATGCTAGGCTTCGTTAGTTGACATGGGGTGGAGAAGGACAGGGGAGGATCCTACCAAAGAGCGATGCTCAAGCCCCAGATAGCTTTCATCTCATAGCACGTGGTTCTGTTCGCTCCAATCCAGTTGCCATAAACCACGTGACCTCCATTGATCTTGAGTGATTGCTTGAGCTGGTTACTCAGCTCAGCAGCGGACTCAGCAACGCTGTTCGAGCCGATGACTTGGCAATTCAAGTATGAGAGGGGTCTACCAATGACGATGGTAACAACGGCAATGGCGATGAGCATCATTCCATCCATGCCAGCGTTGATGAGGTAGGGAAGTATGTTGTCGATGTGGAGGATGATGGTGATAGCACAGTAGAGAACAGCGATACAAGTCTAAGACCGGGTCAGTGCTATCGAGACTTTTGGGATGTGACCATATCATACCACGCTGAGAGTTCCAACAAGCACGTCTGATGGTGTGTCATTGTGGCTGATCATTTCCGAGATGAAATTGGCAGCCATTCCAATGCAGCCGAGGAGTGAGATGACTTGGAGCATGCGGACGATCTTGAAGGTCGCACCAAGAGCACCGTAATCAGGTCCGGCCATTGTGAAGTAGTGGTGGTGATGATGATGAGAGGATGAGGATGGGGACCGATGATGCTGTGGCTATTGGAAGAAATTGGAACGAGGTTGAAGGAAGAGTCTCGTTCTTGTGAAGGAAGAGTTGAGTGAACGCAAAAGCCGGGCCAAGAAATTTCCACAACTGAAACGAAATGAGTGTTGCAAGGAAATAGACAAACCAAAGGGAAAGACGAGAGGAAAGACGAAAGGCGAAAGACTTGAAGAAATTCGTGAGAGGCTTGATTGTGATGCAGAAGAAAGGCATGTAGCAGGTACCTCTCTCGTCTTAAGTACCGAATGCATTCCCCCTCGAACATCGCCATCCTCCTTCCAGCCTGGGTTTTCCCGAATTTCTAAGGATGTTATTTTTTCTTTTTTGGGAAGTTTCACGATTTTTTGAGATAAAATTGTCTTGGCCAATTATGGCTTGACCTCAATATGAGGCTCCTCGGATGATACCGAGTTGGGCGCTTAGCCAACCTGTCAACCTACGTGGACCCGACAGCGACAAATAGCGGCCACTCGCATAGCAGAAGCTGCTTGGTGATCTCATACCAGAAACAGTGTCCGCAAAGGCTAGTACAATGCTTGTCTTTGCCGTCTCTGAATAGAAAGGAAGCCATGGTTCGGATCGTTTCATCAATCCCGTAGACGTCGTTACGCCGTTGCGAAGATTACACTGACCAAAGATCAGGTAAATAGACCATGAGAGGATCGCCAACAGTAAATTGGAGTTGGATACGACCTGAAAGATCGGGATCAGCTTGAGCATTGGAGTGAGACAAGCAGGGAACAGGATTAGCCAGATCCACCATCTCGTGGGCGCTTCGTTGGCTCTGATCAGGTCAGCTAACTCTTTGTTGATTGATCCAGTACAGATGCAAAGACCAACTGGGCATGACCGCAAAAAGATGCTTGACGGCGGGAAACTATCCCTTGTGCTGATGAAAAATCGGATCTTTCAACAACTAATCCCATGAAGGCTAGACTGCTAAGTAGACAGCCGTTAAGCCCCATCACGTTAGCCGTTGCTGTCCGAGGACCAAGCAATGAGCTAACTCTGATAAGGAAATCTAATCTCTTATCGCCGCTACCTGCGTGCGGAGAGCTTTCGCTCGTCTCGTGCTCTCCTCTTCCTCAGTCTTCATGAAGGTTTTGATGTCTACGAAATCTCCGAGGAAACTGAGTCAGTGCTGCTGCTAGCCATGCTGCCTCCATTTGATTACTTCGAGCATCGGCGGGCTTGGTAAATGCTGAATGCACCTGTAACACACCAGCTGACCCCTCCCAGTCAACAAAAACAGCTCCAGCGCTCCGCCAGAATCGCAGCCCTTCCTGCTTCATATACGTCCCCAATCTCAAGCGAAGATCGGAGCATCCTATCTAAACCTATCGAGGAGCTCGTTCAAGATGTCCACAAACATATTCTCTCTCCGGTCGATATCCTTCACACTTACGGCAAAGTCGCCATACACGCGCATGAGAAGACCAATTGTCTGACGGAGGTGATGCTACCTGATGCTGAGAAATGGGCAGAGAACGAAGTCAATCTTAAGGGACCGCTAGCAGGTATACCTGTATCTCTCAAGGACTCGATAGCTGTTAAAGGATTCGATGTGAGCGTTGGGTACTCGCGCAACACAGGGAAACCTTATGCAGAGGATGGAAGTCTCGTCAAGATTCTCAAAGCTGCTGGAGCCATTCCATATGTCAAGACCAACCTCCCCACCACACTTCTCTCATTCGAGTCCACCAACGATGTTTGGGGCCGTTGCTCGAATCCCCACAATACCGAATACTCGCCTGGAGGCTCTACAGGTGGCGAGAGTGCTCTCCTTGCATACGGGGGTGGACGCATCGGTATCGGCTCTGACGTTGCTGGCTCCGTGCGCGCTCCAGCTCACTTTTCGGGCATATACTCGTTACGATGTAGCACAGGACGATGGCCAAAGATGGGGATGAACACCAGCATGCCGGGGCAAGAGGGTATACCGAGCGTGTTCAGTCCAATGGCAAGGACTTTAGGCGACCTCATATACTTCTCCAGAAGTTTGATTGGGGTAAGGCCTTGGGAGTGGGATCATACCGTGCATCCCATTGAGTGGAGGGAGGAAGTCGAGAAGAAGGCGAGAGAGCAGAAGACATTCAAGATTGGCGTTTTGCGGACAGATGGTACATCTTAAATTTAGACTGTTCGTGACACGTTCTGACCAAATGAAGGCGTTGTGGATCCAGCACCGGCGTGTGCTCGAGCCCTCGAACGTGTGGTCTCCGCTCTGCGACTTCAAGGCCACGAAATCGTCGACGTATACCCACCCTCACCGTACACCGCCCTTCGCATAGCCTCCCAGCTTCTAAATGCCGATGGCTGCAAAACGTTTCTCTCCTTCTTTCGTACAGGCGAGACCAACGACCCCGGCGCGCGCCAGATGTCACTATATATGAAGTCACCCCGTCCAATGAAGTACCTCTATTACCTCTGGGTGAAGTACGTTAGACGAGATGACATCTGGGCTGGATTGCTTGATGGCTGGCATCCAAAGAGCGCGTATGAGCAGTGGAAGTGGGTCGCAAAGAGAGAGGCGTACAAAGCAGATTGGCATGAATGGTGGAATGGTGAGAAGTTGGACTTTATGTTGACGCCGGCCAACGCCACGCCTGCTGTACCGCACGGAGGCATGAGGGAGGCGGTCAGCAGCTGTGGGTATACATTCTTGTTCAATCTGGTAGGCCATCCTCCATCCAACGTGAAGATCTTATCGTATTGAACCACCTCATAGCTCGATTATACGTGCGGTATCATACCAGTAACGCATGTTGACAGAGTCCTTGATAGACTCCCAGGAACGTTCAGAATGGGAAATCTGAACAGGGTTGCTCAAGGAGCATACCAGCATTACGACGCTGATAAGATGCATGGATTGCCTGTCGCCGTACAGGTAGTAGGACAGCGGTTACAGGAGGAAAAGGTATTGGCGATAATGGAGATGATCGAGGAAGCGTTGGAGCAGACGGGTGGGAAGTATGATCTTATGGAAATCGAGTAGGAAATCTTGCCGAAATTCTGTCTCCATCCTCAGCCCGAGCTGACAGGTGGTATAATGGCAACTTCATCTCCCCCGTTGATCAGGATCCCCTTTATATCTTCAGAGGTTTCTCCGTCCTCCTCAATGTCGACATAATCCAAGTTAACCGTAACGGCAGCGCTCAACAGCACAGCCGCTCTTATGCCAGGATATTTCCTATCAATCACACCAAAGAGATCTGCAATAGGCAATGGAGCAGAGAAATCGTCTGAAGACTTCCGTGTAAAGCTTGCGGCTGAGGCAAAGTAGAGGATGCGGAAGTGGCCTGCTGGAGGCTTTTCAGACATTGTGATATCCTATGGCCAATTCGCACACCCGGTCAGCATCTGATCAGGAAGAAATGTACTGTGCGGAGGAAGCTCATGTGCAGTGGGAGTATCAGGAAGATGTGATTTTCTCAAAGCGGAGCTACATAGCGCCCTCTCGAATAATACATGCTATTGTTTTGAGTCTCATCATGTAGTCAAAGGTGTTGGGAACAGGAGTCATGGTACGAAGTAACTTACAGTCAATGTCATACGGTACAGTGTTTTAACGGCTTAAGAAGAGTTGCCAAGAACTGCTTACTACCTACTGTGTACACAGTAGTAGGTGTGTCGAGGGCGTTATGTGTTAGCGCGACAGGGATTATTTTGGAGAGGACACCACAGTAGAATACTGTGTAGTCACGTGGCGCTCGCGTACTTTAGTCGGCTTTGCTACGCTTCTTGCACCGAAATCGCATGTCGGTCAGACAGAGGCTCCGCATCACCTTCGAAGCTCGAAAAGCAGACCGTATTTGCTGGCGCTGCGCGCGTGGACCTGGAACTGGCCTCACAAATGTCTTGCCTACCATCAAGAATGTGCTCCCAGCCCAAGGCGGGTCTCGAGCTTGGGCTCAATGTACTGGCAGACGTACATACGATCGATCAGTGGTTCCCAGGTCTCAGGCTAGGCAGCCAGGACTGGCCAGATCACGGGAATTGGAATACAAGTCCTTAGGGTCTCTATCCCATAAGAGCAGACAATATGCTACAGCGGCAGTGAGTCCGAGTCGCCCCAATTCTCTTTTACATATACTCACAATCATTGCAGCCGCAGACTTCGCCTCCCAGCACTGAGCTTGACTCTTCTATGCTAGATGCAGAAGCAAAGCTTAAGTCAAGTCTGGAGAAAGGTGATATCAGAGAACACCTTAGACTGTGGCAAAAACAACAGGACCTCAACTCAAACCTACCAAATGCTGTTCAATTATCTCGTTTTAGCACGAGAAAGGACGGTGAAAATGTTCTCACCCAGTCTGGCGAGGATGAAAGCTTCACCGTAATAGACCGCGAAATTGAAGTACAAGAGGTAGAAGATGACGATTATGTAGACGTTGGCTCAGATGAGCCTATGCCAGATGTTCTGAAGAACGAGCTGTTTCTCAGAAGAGGTGATCTAGTAGAGCTTGGGTGAGTATAGCTACGAGGTTGAATCAAGGAACTGTGCTGACTTCCCATACAGTGTAGGCACCAATGTGATCCTTGCAATCTTCGTCCGCAATCTTGCCGATCAGTACCAGTTTTATACTATGCGAGGTGAATGGGTTCAGAGACAAATTCACCGCGCGCGATTTTCGATCCCACGTTTTGTGCAACCCGATGACCTGAAAGATGTTCTGCCATATCTTCCGACAGGAGAGGTTGCCACCGACATGATCGATCAACTTCAGCCCCTGAAGATGAGTGCACCACGAGATGCTGGTGCGAAACTTCTGGAGAAAATGGCCGCATTCCACCAAGCTGCCGACGACGTCTTCAGAAGACATGCGGACAGGCTCAACCGTACATACGAACTCATAGCTCCTTCCAAAGCTAGTGCAGGACGGACGTCTATGAACTTGGGGCAGATTGCCATGACCGTACTGCAGAAAAAGGATAAAGACGAATTGACCCCAGCGATGATGTGGGCAGTCCATAGAGCGTTGGCACAGTCTCAAAATATCACACGTGATGTTATCAATTATCGACAAAACATAGTGTATGAAATCCATCCCCAGCAAAGTCTGGCTGAGATCTCTCAGGTGCGAGACTGGGTTCGTGACTATCAAGAAGGTATTATACAGGATGTAGTAGAGGCTTTTGACGATACTCCAGCCGAGACGGACCTGGTTCGTTCAGAAAATCCTATACTTTCCTTTATCAAAAAAGCTCGCGTTGCTGTGGAAAACAGCAGGCGGACGCGAGTTCTCTCTCCGATTGGCTGCTTGGGTCCAAGCTCGGTCAAAGTGGCACCTGTTAAACCTGATATGAAGACTTATAGGGTCGTCAGTTCGCAAAAATTCAGTGACAACGAACGGATCATCGTTCATTACCTTGACGCTTGGGTGACGTCTCGGTACCTCAATCCAGCTTCTAATCTGTCTGCTTTGGGTCCCATGATTCTCCGTGCAGTCGGCGCGTACGAAGGCTTCGAGCTCGACCGGACTATTGGGTTCACATTTCTTCAAGAGCTAGGCATAGTTGCGCCGTGGGAAAATCGAGCCATTTATAGCATGATAAACCTCAAGCTTCCAGGTCACGATCGAAGCTCCGAAACGACTCGAATGCAACAAGCAGCCTACAACGAAATGGGCAGAACCAAAAACGTTGTACTGCCCAAAGACTCGATGGAAGGAATGAGGAAAGACTGGGCTGAACTACCAGTCTTCTGCATCGACAGCGCCGATACCCTGGAAAGAGACGATGGCGTATCTGTGGAACCCATCGAGGGTACTGACGCAGAATGCTGGCTCCATGTCCACGTTGCGAATCCGTCTGCTTTCATCAGACCTGGCTCGGCAACAGCGAAATACGCTGCTCAGCTTTCCGAGTCCGTCTATTTCCCTGAACGCAAGTATCCAATGTTGCATCCGTCACTGACGGCCAAGCATCTCAGTCTCGCCGATGGACGGCCATGTCTGACATTCAGCGCACGTATGACAACAGGGGGTGACATCCTGGAAAGCAAGATCGCTGCTGGTACCGTCCACAACGTCCTCCATCTTACTCCGCACACTGTGGGTCAAGAGCTCGGCATCAATGAAACCGAGGCGTCAGAATCTGTATCGCTGGTAACTGTTGGTGGGGAAATGCCTACGATCCCAAAGCCAGAGACGAAGGAAGCGCACAAACCACTGACTCCGTCCCACATCATGATGCTGCGTAAACTACTTGAAATTGGCGAGGCTACCCGACGTAGGCGTACTAGGAATGGTGCACCGGATTTCTATTCGTCAGCCCGTATAGTCAACACATATCCGCAGGTATATCTGGGCGCTCGTGTCGCGCCTTTCCAGCTCAACGACAGGCTAATCACGCGCTACGACGGTGACCCCATCATCAGCATCGAACAGACAACCACTGGCTACGGCCTCGTCGCCAAGATGGTCTCCGATCTGATGATTCTCGCAGGAGAAGTCTGCGCCTCATGGTGCTCGGCCCGCAACATTCCCATCCCCTACCGTGGCATCATGCGCAACCCGGAACCACCCACATCCCCCGAAACATTCAGGGAGGAGATCCTCAACCCGAAAGTGGAGCGAGACGGCCACGCCAACCAGTTGGACCTGGTGCGTTACATGCGACTCCTCGGCCAAACGGCCGTCTCGGCCTCCCCGCTCGAACATCACGCCCTCGGCCTCCCGGCCTACTGCAAAGCCACCTCACCGCTCCGCCGCTACACGGACATGTACACCCACTGGCAGATCGAAGCCGCCCTCCGCCACGAGTTCACGACCGGCACCTCCCTCGTCAACAGCACCATTTCAGACAAGTACCTGCCCTTCCCCCGCGCCGCCGTCGAAACCTTCGCCGCCACCGCCCGCCACCGCGAATCGAAAATCGCCAGCGCCAAAACGGGCTCGTCGACCCATTGGATCACGCAGGCGCTCTTCCGCGCCTTCTACTTCCACGAGGCGTCGCTGCCGGAGATGTTTCGCGTGCGCACGCATATATGGCACGATACCCATCAGCAGGGCTGGCTGACGGAGTGGGGCCTTCGCGCCGAGTTGGCGGACAACGAGGCTGTGGAGCGGGACGGGGGGTTCAAGGTGGGGGATGTGTGGGAGGCGAGGATCAAGTCCGTTAATCCCTATCACAAGGCTCTCGTTATGGAGCCGATTCGGCTGCTGGAGAGGGAGGGGGAGGAGGGGAGGATGGTTCAGGGACTGAATTAGATGTCGGTCGTTTGATGGCGTGGATTACATTCGCAGTACAACATATACATGAGGATAATAAAAGCTAGGGTGTTGTACGGCAGGCGATATATGTGCCTTGCGAAGGCTACACTAGTCCTAATGCGGCAAGCTACCCTAGGATGCCAGTTACTACCTTAGCAGATGTCTTAGTAATTAATATACTGTAGTAACACGGTTTATATACCGTAGCAGCGTCAAGACGTATATTAAAAAAACTCTACCTTTAGGTAGAGTTAAAATTTATATATAACGCTAAATAAATAGTTTATTTAGAATAAATATATAGATAGGTAAACTATAATACTAGTTTTAGTATTACTAGTATAGTATTAAAAATCCCCGCTTATAAAACCTAGCTATATATACCCTACGTAGGCACGTATGGTCTATTATACGCCACCTACGCCTACGTCGCCTAGTCCCTTAGTCCCCCGCGAAGAATTTAGCTGAATCGCCTATATTTAAGGTCGGATTTCGCGCGACGTTAATAAGACTTATAACCTTATACTCCCGAGTAGTAGACTTAGTAGCCTTAGCAGTAATTTACTTAGGGACGGTATTAATCTAGAAGCGTACTAGGCTAAAGTATATAGTAGGCCTAAAACTAAAGTATAACTATCTACTTATACTAACTATATATAACTCCCGACGCTAGTAATTAGCGTCTTAATAACGGGTTTCCTGTATTTATCTATTAATAAATAAATACCTACTAGTTATTTTTTTTATTAGTACTCTACTATACTATCTTATAGTAGATAAATACTATATATACTACGAGTAGTAATAGTAATATCAAGACTACTTTATAACGAAGAATACTAGGAAATTAAGCGTAAGCTAGGGGCGCTAGCTAATACCGCAGAAAAAATTATATAGAGAGCTATTAATAGGGCTAGATATTAAGACTTTTAAGAAATCCTAGTATATCTAAGAGATACTAATTACCCTAGAGCTCTTATATAAGTTGAAGACTAATTAGACCTATTAAAAATAATTCGCTAGGCTATCTTTAAGTACCTACGGTTAGGCTATATTAAGGCTATCTTAGATTAAGAAAATATTAATATTCCTAGAGTAAATAAAAAGCGGAAAAAAGACCTTAAACTAGATAGACGTACTAAAAGATAGCTATTAGGACTAAAGATACTCCTATTAAGGATAGCCCTAGAGTATACTTATATTAATAATAACGACGGCTATATTATTTAAAGAATTAAGTAGAAAGTTAAACTAAAGAAGCCCTGTCTAGCCTATTATAAGGAATATAAGAGAGATAATCTATATATTTAGATACTTAGCGAGTTAGAAAAGGGTTTTATTTTTATTACCTTAGATAAATACTATTATAAAATATAAGGAGGGGATTAGAAAAGATAATAAATATCTATTAAGGAGGGGACTATAATTAAAAAGGTCGTTATAGCTAATACTCTAGTATAATTTACATAGATATACTAGGCCTACTATTTAATAGAGCTAGATATTAGGCCTTAGTACTACTAGTTAGCACGTATAATAGCTAAAAGACGTGAAATAGAGGTAGATATTATTATAATAAATCGGGTAGTAGAAGAAAAGGTAGCCGAATAGCGTTATCTTACTAATATACCTAGAACTATTAAATATATACTATTCGAGGTAAGCGATTCCCTCTCTTTTTACAAGGAATTACTAATAAATTAAAGGACGAGAATTAATAGGTCTATAATTATAGTATTATATATAAAGTAGGAGGCGGAGGAAAAAGGGGTTAGAAACGTCCTAGGAAAATCTATTATATCTTTAAGTATATACCCCTTATTATATTAAAAGGCTAGGGCATTAATAGTAAATAGTATAGGGAGTATATCCTATTAGCTCGCTTATATATATATATAGAAGACGTTATAATAAGAAACCCTAGAAAGAATATCTAGGTTATTAAGGATAATACTTCTATATACGTTAAGGTAGTAAAACTTTATTAAGATAAAAGGGAATAACGTAGTATCCTAAAGGTAGAATAGACTCTTAACTCGCCTGATCTTTATTAGATTAAGTTATTATAGGACCCTCTTAAGGATACTTTATAACCCCGTTAGCGTTAAATTAAAGGGGTAAGTAAAAAAGCGAAAAATAAGGCTAGGGAATCTCTTAAGTAGGAGTAGAATTCTCTTAAGAATAGGTAGCGGAACGAGCGGATTATAGCCTATTAACTAGGTAAACTAAGGCTTTACTATACGTAAAAGGGTAGTAATAAATTTAAAGGATAGAGATATCTCCCTAGGTATAGGTATTATAGCCTTTCTAGTTAAAATCCTCCGTGCTTATAATTCGCCCTTATATAGTAATATTATATCTATTTTCTAGCCTCCGCTCTAGCTAATCCTTAATAGTACCACGCTATACCTAACCTAGGAAGGTAGTATTATCTTATAAGGCAATACCGGTAATAGGAGCGGTATTACTTAAGCGGAGGGCGAAGATAATAATATTACCAGTTTAGGGGCGTTAATAGTCTTAGGGGAAGTTATCTAGCACGTCTAATTAGTTAGCTATAATAGAAGAAATAGAATGAGTTATTATATAAATATAACCTACTATAATAGCCATTATTAATAGAAATTTAAGGTAGTTAGTTAGAAATAACAGCGAATGTGCGGAGAGGATACGCCAAGACAGGCTAAATCTTAGTAAGTTAATTAGTGGCTTCTCCCGGAGCTACTAAGCGAGCGGACTCACTTGTGGTTAACACGAGTACTTTAGAATACGATTAATAACCTTAGACGCCCTAGATTAAAGACGGAACAGCGAATGATTACCCTACTACTAGTAGGATACCATACTCGCATCTGCTACCGCCGAAACACAGTACCCTCAGCTCATAGACATCCGCTAAGGTACCTTACCTTACCACCTTACATGCGATCGTGCCGGTACGCTAGCTCGCCGGTATAACAAGAATGCGTCCTTTTAAGTTAAACTCCCCCACCAAAATTAGGGGCTATGTGCGCCTTGGCATGGACGGATTCTTGTTGTACCCGCGAGGCTAGTACCCTGTACACATAACCGAAAAAAGAAAGGGTCGATGTGCCCGTAGATACTTGGTAGATCCGCTATGCTGATATGAGTTCGAAACCCCTTTTGAAGCACCTTGGAGGGCAATGCCGCTGTTGCATAAAGTCGAACAGCTTGAATGCTTATTTTTGAATGATTTGGATGATGTTCTAGATATTTCGGGCTCGGCTCGGCTCCGATCTGATCTGAAAGGATGGGAGGGAGGGAGGGAGGGGGGGATGATAGTTCTGTCGATTGACTGAAAAGGATGGAGGAGGTATGCCATAGAATAAATAGCACAAAGGCATGTATGTGATCAAAGTGACTAAAACACCATTCACTACAAATACACTCTCCCCCTCCCCTCCCCATCCTCTCCTCTCCCCCAACCCTCCCCTACGACGGCGGCGGTCCCTCAAAAGTATGCGCCACCTCCGGCTGCCAGCCCAACCGATCCTTGCCGAAAATCTCCGCCGCGACCTTGAAGTCCGCACTCCCCTTCAACAGCGCGGTGCGGATGACGATCTTGTCGCCTAAGACGGTCTGGTGGTGGTAGAGGTGCGATGTGCAGTTTGGGCAGTAGTAGCAGTTTACGGGTTTGCCTGTTGGGGGATGAGGGGTTAGTTGGTGGGTGGGTGGGTTTTTGGATGGGGATGGGGATGGGGATGGGGATGGGGATGGGGATGGGGGGGGGGGGGATAGGTACCGGAATCTCCGTAGTAGGTGTATGACTTGGGAGAGCCTTTGGTGATGCTGAGGTTGTCTTTGTCGGTTAGAGTGTTGAGGGTGCTTTCGGAGCCGGAGAGGAGTTTGCAGGCGTTGCAGTGGCTGGGAGGATACGGGTCAGTATTGGTAGGGACGTTGATGGAGCGCAAGGTTGTTGTTCGGAGTGGATCAGTCCAGGATGATGGCTCGGCTTACCAGAGAATGTGACTGGCAGAGCTATCGTCTAATTTGACGGTCCATTCGGTTTGGCCGCAGTGGCACTGGCCATTGTAGGTGGTCATGTTTGCGTGTTGGGTCTGTATTCTGGGTATATGGAGTGCCTGTTAGGGTGAGAACGTTGTAGGCGAGAAGAGAAAGATCTAAGAATGCAAAAGGAGAGTGGGATGATATAAGATCTCAGAAGAAGCTGCTTTGTAATTTTCACAAAAAACCCCTCATAGTCTCGCCGGATATAGCAAATCCAAATGGTGCCGGCATTGACGCCACATCTTCAGACGTCCTACTGCTTGCTATGGCTCTCGGGTAACAAGTCGTTGCCGTCAAGGCCACGGACCGTAGCTTCAAAGTATCATTTTCTGCGGCATTTTGTCTGAAAGAGGCAAGGTGATGGTCCACCTTCGCCCAGATGGCCTAGCTCTTCCAAATCATGAAACCTCCTGGGAAGCTTTTCCAAGTAGTGCCCGCGAGCTAGAAGGTCCGGACTGCTTCTAGCGCTTCCAGAGGCAAAAGGAGGAGCTATAGGAGTTGACGAACAATGGAATGTCAAGACCGAAGGCTTCATGATGATAGCCTAAGCCTGATCTGGTCACCGCTCATTGCACACTGGTACGTGTCGTCGTAGCTACTTACTCAAATCATTCCTTTCTCCCAGGAAATCCTCTTATGCAGGTTGTATCTCGACATTTGATGGGCAAAGCATGTTGAACATGGTGCTGTCGAGTTGCTATCAGCACTAGCGACGAGACGTCGTCGGACGAGCGCTATCGGCGGGGTAATTCCAAATAATCCTGATACTTTCTATCATTCTTGACATTTTCTTGGTCAATATTGATAGTGAACCTTTGAGTAAGTACCGAAGGTTGTCCGTGAGGGAAGCTCATGGATGGTGCGACGAGGCTTGCATGTGAAGCCTTCGGAGTGGTGATGATCTACCGGGTCCGGCGTGCTCGTCAACATGCATCTTGCGCATCTGATTGTCAAAGACCGTTCAGTTTGGTGGATGTAATACTCACTACCTTATTCTTCAGAGGTCGCATTGTTGGGAAAGGGAAGGAGCGTAAGGGCCAGGCTGGTGCGACCAGGTGATCACAAGCGATGCAGCCTCCAAACCACTCTTCCACCCTGCCATCCTGCCTCTGCATTCGTCGACGGTGCCTTGAACAGAGTAATGCTGTCATCGCTGAATGCAAGCCCAGTCTCTATCCAATCAAAGCATGCCGTGACCCATCAACCCTCCCCTTGGGAGGCTTGACGTTTGCCCCATCTCAAATCCTTCAGAACATCGTCTGCATGATGCCCAGGAACCCTTCGTCACTCATGAAGCCCACGTCCCGCTCCCCAATGAGCTGCCCCATCGCAACCATGTCACCATCGTCGGCCATCTGACTGCGTGATATTCCACTTCTGGCATCAGACCCTTCAGACCCATACGCATTCGATTGCTCCATGGCTGCCGCACTCAATAGATCTAGCTTGTTTCCGGGCGCCCCTCCCGTCCGGTGGGAAGCTGTCCGCTGTTGCCCTGTCGATTGAGGCTCCTCGAGCTCCAGTATCTGTGTGTTGTTCATTGACGGGACTCCACTGAAACGTGCCTTGATCGATTCCATCGCGCTGTGTTTGTGCTCCATGAACACCGTCTGCAATGCGCCCATCATTTTCAGATAGGCATGGGCTGCGAGCGATTTGCCGTCTGCGGCTGATGAACGAAGAGAGCTGAGAAGACTGCTGAGACGTTCCTCCACCATGTTCGCGGTGACTGGAGCATCATTCCGGTATTCGGAGCTTATCTTTGCAGCGAAATATATCTTGATCAATGACACAGCAGCATGAGCGATTTGCGCGAAGTGAAATACCGGGAGTGCCCGGATTTCCTGCACGCTGAACCTGCTGAATGTGTCGAGTACGCCGAGGGTAGATGTAAGGGCGGTATTGAATCCTGGCTGTGTGTAAGACTGGTTAATCTTGCTTCGAGCGCGGGCGGTCTTGGAAGGTTCGGGACTGGAAATACGTTGCATTGCCAATTCGGACATGTACAGATTGATAACGTTGTACGCAAGCGATATGGATACTGCAATCTGATCAGTATAATGCATTGCTCTTCACAAGCGCCACTCTAGCCAGGACTGTGAGAGAACATGCTCGAGCACTTACATGGTTCCTCAAGGCTGCTGCTTTGCTCCCGCCAGTCTTTCATTTGCTTCTCGAATACCTTCTGTGCGCTTCGCACTTTGGCTTCAGGCATGATAGTGCTATCGTCAGGCAGGATCTGCACCGCCATGTTATCAGCAAAGGTCTGCAGCCGCACCAGATCACAAAGTTGATGATCTTTGTCCATAGAGTCTTCCGGTCGTCGAAGCCTTGCGATACAGTCTTCGAAATACTTGTTGTTGTCACTGTGACGTACAAGAGCTGGGCGCCTCATACCCATTGCTATGCTGCAAGTGGGGTACTGATTAGCAGCAAAACGGAGACCTGGGAACGACGCTTTCGGCCTACCTCGAAGTCAACAAATAGCAGCCTAGCCAGGCCCGTCTACATTCAAGAGACGCTGTATCGGAGACGAAGGATCGTGGTTGTTGTAAGTCAAACAGCGGTGGTCTCTTGACCTCCACATTCTTGTTAAGGCGAAGATCAATTGCCATGGTAGCTGCCATATGAACCAATTGGTAATACTTTGAATCGCCGTTTGCCTCTTTCCAGTACCATATTGTGACGACTTGGAGAGCTTGGACAAGCTCTAGGGACTTGTCGCCACTGTTCGAGATTTCATCATTAGCATTGTCGTTATCTCGGTGTCGGGTTGCAAGATTTGGTGCATGACTGTTGAAGACCGGCAAGAACGGTTCACAGGCCATGACCTACTCCTTAAATGAAGTGCGAAGTAAAGATTGGAATCTCGGGGAAACGTACGTAATGACGATACGACCAGCTAATGTGTGCATAATCTCTTTCTGGAGCTTAATCTGCAAATCTTGATAGGCTTCTCCAGCCGCGACACTCAGGATGGCAAGGAACAGGATAGGACTCGACCTCCGTACAGATTCCGAGGTCACGTCATCTGGAAAGACAACGATAGGCATATGCGGAGCCATCAATTTGGTATAGCGTATGAACAGGTCATCGGCTATCGTTGGGTGCACAAGTCCACGATCAACGACATCCACTTCTGCTATAGCGGCTTTGGGCCCTTCCTGCTTCATAGCTCTGGTCCTTGCATCTGGACGCATAGACGCTTCTGGCAACACAACTGGAGCACCCATTGCAGAACGTTGATTTTGCTGAAGATGAACATTCAGTGGAGTGGCTCCTGAGTATGCGTCATGCTCAAACTCGGCGAAGCGTCGTTTGCTAACATCCGCAGGTGGGTTAAGATTATAAGACGATTGCTGATCAGGTCTGCTGCCCATCAAGTCCAACAATGATGTTCCTCCTTCCGTATCGTCCCCAACATCACTCTCACTGGCATTCTCTGCTTTGGCCGACTTCATCTGGCGTTGTAGATCATCAATCCTCTTTTCGAGATCAGCAACCCTGCTGTCTGTCTTTTTCTGTCTCTTTCGGCTTGGCGCCGAGGTAACGCAATTGCGGCCTGCCTTTACGCATCTCTTGCATTGCCCACCTTCTAGAGCTGGTTCACATTTCACCTTCAGATTTCTGCATGCCTCGCACGCTCGAGCACGTTTGGAGTCGCTCGCTTCCGCTTGCATTGCTGGCTGCGTATGTGCACCGGTAGGGTCTTGGTAGGGTTGATAAGCAGAAGCAGGGTGTTGTGGCATGTGAGCGACTGGTGACGGGTGCTGTGCAGAGGAAGCATAGTAGGAAAACCCATCCTGTTGCCAGGCTCGTGGAGGACCATACTGTTGCTGGTGGTGCAGGTGTGGTTGTGGGTATTGCTGCTGTTGCTGCTGGAAGGGTGATGGTGGAGGGGGCCTGAAATGGTTTGAAGGATCACTCAGCGCTGGGGCATTCGTGTATGACTGCGAGGTCGTGGAGACTTCGTGTAGACGAGGATCAATCTCACTCTTCTGTGTTTGAGAGCCTCTATAGTCACGGCCGGCCATGATAGCGGCAGGCTTGACTAGGCTGTCGGCAGACGGAGCAGAGAGGGCCGTGGTGTCGGTGCGGAAGGCGACATTTTCTCCGATGCCAGCAGCCTATTTCAACTCCTCACTAGATTACTGTTGTATTCCCTCACTGAGAGGTTACTGTTGTATTCCTCATACAAAATCATTCAGGAAGACAGCGAGAGGAACACTGGTGACTGATGTTTCGCTGATCGGGTGTTACACACAGAAGATAACAAGATGGGATTCCAATACTGTGGATTCCACTATACTCAATGGCGTTAGCGTTATTTCACAAATCCCGCATTGATACTCTGTGGCCCTCTACCAGCATTGAGGAGCAGTCTACTCCGTAGGAGGGAGCCGATCAAAGGTATCCTTTACCCAGCAAGGCACACATCCCTCGTAGCCAGGTACTCTTGTCATTGGTATCCACTGCTGTTTGTCGCTCAAACAGAATTGGGCGTGGATAACGTCCAGGAAAGTGTAATTTTCGGATGGGGTTCTCGGTTTCTCCTCATCGAGGTTGATTGGAAACATGATTCTGTCTACGGACGTATGCAAATCAGAAGTATCATCCTGACGGCAAGGTTAGAATGGTACCCGGAAGATGGGTTATCGATCTAGATAGAGGACTAACAAATTGTTAGCCTCGTTGGAATACATGCGAAGACAGCCAATACCTATTGTGTACTAGGATGTGGTATATCGAAGAAATTTCAAACCTGGTAATCAAGTGGAGAACCCGCGATTCCGGTTGAATTTGCTTTTTCAACAGCCTTCCAAACACAATGCTGTCGAGACTATGACGAAAATACTCAAAACACGGAATATTGAGGGTATATGCAAAGGACTTCGCTGAACTGCCCATATATGCAAGTATACCGTAAACGATATTGCATGCCTATCAATTACACATTAAGTAATCCCATCCGTAGCACCGGGCATGACTGTGTCCGTCGTTTCCTCTGCCTCTTCCTTAAACCGCTCTCTTTCCAAATTTTTACTCTTCCAAAAGACATACCCAACGAGCGCTATGCCAACGAATAAAGCAAGAAACAGCAAAATCAAGTTGACGGGTAGCGGGTCCCGACGAAATGTCTTATGAGTGAAAGCATCCAATCCTGCCTGAGAGAAGTTAAGTAACCCAGCCATGCAGATAATCAGACCGTAGACCTTGCCAAAAGTATGATAGCCGAAAACCTTTCCTGCGTAATCAGATACCGCAGTATAATACAGCGGCCGATAGAGCACGAAGAGAGCGATGTTGGCATATGCGGCCCAGAGGTAGGGTAAGCATCCCAGTACGCCGATGGCACTTGCTACAACCACCAGTATACTGAGAGTAAAAGTCGTACTCGTTTTGTCGAGGATGAGTCCAATGAAAGGTATGCTGAGCAGACCTCCCACTGGCAAGGCAATGTCGAAGACGTGGTTCACATGTTCAGCTAGTGCATCGCTGTGCAGGATATACTCGTATTGAGTGGTGACGGTAGCAACAAAGTAATTGATTCTTGTCATTTGGACCACGGTAAAGAGAGCGATGAGCCAGAACCAAGGGGTTTGGATCTGCTGCAGCGCTGATCGACCGTGAAGGACACCCCAAACACCGCTAATTTTCCTCTTTTTCTCTTCTTGCTCTTGTAGCTCAGGACCTGAATTGCCGAGTAGAGAAGTCATCTCTGAAACTGCACTATCACGACGCTTATTGCGTTGCTCATGATCCTCACGCCCTCCCACTGAACTCTGGGTACCGTATTCAGTAGTCCCAACGTCTTCAGATAGAACTTCAACTTGCACAATGAGTTCGCCAACAGTCTGGTAGGAATTGGCAGGCATGATGAAAACTTGGACGATCGCAATGAATACAGGCACAATGAGGTATATTAAAAAAAACTTTTGCGGTGTGAAAAATCCACCAGTGGCAGAGTAGAAGAGCCGGAAGAAGAGGAATATGGCACTCGAGGAGTCAAAGGCACCAGTGAGTAAAGCAAGTATGAGCCCAGAATGTTGAGGAAAAGCATTGGACAGTTGAAAGGAAGGGATGAAGACAAAAGGTCCACCGAGTGCAAGGAATAGGTAACCCGGGATGTAGGCGTCGAAAGGTAATTGTGCAGCAAACGCCATAAGGAGAGTACCGGTAGTCAGAAGCATGCAGCCGATGAGGCCACTGACCCGGGGACCGTACATGTCCAAGATGGTACCGACTGGAAGGGCGCATACGTTTGTAGCTACGGCCGCAGTAGTAAACATGACGTTGAGCCTGGACGGGACTCAACATCAGCAGGCTTGGTTCTCTTCTCACGTTGCATAAACCGTACCTGATCTCCTGCTCATAGCAAGTCTTATCACTTACGCTCACCTCCTCTTCCGAGCAGAATTGCCTATAGACTCCCTCCTCGACCAAGACTGGCTTAAGTGCAGCATATCCAAAGACGACACCGGCAGAGAAGAGGCAGTAGGCGACAGCAATCGCAACCTGTAGCATCCTCTTGACCTTCGAAACCTCGAAAGCTTCTACTGGCTCTTCTCTTGCTGGGGGACCCCACGATCCTGCTGGGTTGAAGGACATCTTTCTATGTTCCGACCTTGCAGGAGACAAACCTCGCACTTGCTCGTACGAGCTCATAGAGCTCACACGATGTAGCGACATGTTGGCTTGACAGCGTGAGCAAGGACGCTGAAAAGGTCATGTATTTTCCATTGACCCCACTCTTCGCAAAGACGCCCAAGAGACTAAAGGCAGAACTGCAAATATTTGTACCCAGATTCAGTGGATTATACGTAACCTGCCAATCTTGAAGGCGGGTGTCAAGATCAGCATGATTGTCAATTTTATACCCAAGCAATTGCCACGAGTTCACTGATCTTTTGATCGAGTGACAGGAAGGGGAAAACTTGCGACGAGGAGAGCTTGGCCGTGGGGTCCTCGCCCGCCCTAAGCGATCGAGTGCTCCTTTCAACTTCCCGCTCTCACTGCCTCACCGAAGTAGTCGAGCTATGTTGTACAATAAGATCCCACACGGATGAAGAATTCTGAATAAGGGACCAAATTCGCCCACACACAGCATAGCCAGAGCAATCTATGTAGGTTGTACCGAGTAATAGGTCGAACCCCTGGCAATCATAACGAAGAGACTGCTAGAATGTGTGTAGCAATTCGGAGAAACTTACCTGATGATTGTGTTCACAACGTGCAAGCTTGTGTCGAATGATATCGCAAAGTTACTTCGAAAGTCTATAACCTTGAGACAGTCGTTTATGGCAGTGTGATTCGATAAGCGAGTGAGCTGTCAAATGGCAATAATGACGATCACTGTCCTTTGCACGTTGCCGGATTACTCGACGGAAAATGTGCTTCGGAGTTTATGTTTGTCAAGTAGTGTCGTTGAATTGCGCAGAGGACATTCGGTCTGTCATGACAAGCCATAACGGAGCACGTCAGGATCGGAAGTATCGGTCCTGTGTTAGTATGATATATCATGCATCCATATAGCAAGGAGGTTTTTCTGGTAAATCATGATGGTATCTAACAAACCAAGCGGAATATTGTCAACCCTTAAATGACGCCCAGATGCTATAGCCATAAGTTGGCATTATCAGCCAGGTTCCGAAACTCAACGTTGTCCCACCCAATAAGCGTTGCAGAGATCCATACAATAGCACGCAAGGTCAAGTACCCTCCTGGTGCACGGGACAAGCACCTGGACCTTTCTTATCCCACCATTGCCGTATACATGTCTGCAGCATCTCGTCAGCATCCCTTTCATAGGTTCCAGCAACAACTCTAAACGTAGACTCACCCTATGAAATTTACACAAGCACTCCATCCGTCCCATCTCGTCTCCCACGGCAAACTCTTCAAAGCATATCACGCACTCCTGCGCTCCTTCTCCATCCTCAACCACGCAGTCTTTCTCGCTGGCATGAAAGACCAGCATGCCGGCCACTCTCCTTCGCTGCTGCGAAGATGAAGATGGTATGTCACCGGGTCCCGGTGACATACTGTGAGCTGTGGGTATGGGACGTGACCCAACTGCTTGAGAAAGCGTCCTTGCGCTCTCTGCTATGGCTGTCCCAGGTGCTACCATAGGTGGGGGATGACTTGACCTAGGACCCGAGATAGAGAAATGTGTTTCGATGCAAGACTGAACGTGAGCTTCGCGGACTAATTCTGAGCCGTCTGGGCCTTTGGGTGGGAGCGCTTGGTGGCAGATCGGGCATTCGTCTTCCTCTCGGAGTTGCGGCTGTGGTACTGAACGTTGTGTTGGCGTTCCAAGGCCCGGTATTGGGCGATGTCGAAAGGAGGATGGAAGATTTCCCACAGAAGCATGTTGCCGATGGCGAGGATAAGCGCCACTATCCTGTAGCAGAGATGAAAGACCAGGCTTCGTTTGTTAGTAGAGAAAATCAATGAGGGATACGAATCTCACTTGATGTGTAGTCTGATCGGGCGCTGACCCATAAATCATCGAATAGCCTGGAGGAGCTGTGAGTGACTCCGCGAGCCTTGGTGCATGACTGTGCCGTCTATTTGTCAAGTGGTTAGTAGTGGAGCCTGGAAGGACCACACTTGGGACTGCGCTTCCATCGAACCGTGGGGGATTGCGATACTCTGAGCGGCCGGAAGAGGGTCGTCTTATCAGGCCAGGCTGTTGGCAATCGTCAGAAGCCGTTGAGCTTGGAACCGAGTGTCTGTTGACAAGAGATGATATCCGATCCGGTCTTGGAAAAGAGCCAAGTGGCTGCGTCCTCGATGGAGAGAATGGAAGATGAGGTAGTGGGTTAGGATCAGGCACACAAGGGTTGCACAATCTGACCTCCTGGCCACCACCCAAAGCAGGGTCGATTCTATAGTCCGAACTCTGCGGTCTTGCGTCCGGACGCGGCAACGCATCATCCGCGTCACTATCACCAGTGAGGTCCACGATATCCACTCTCGTGCTGACAGGGCCAGTTGGACTTTGGGGAGCTTCCTCTGGCGGATGCACAATAAATTGCCTAGGTATAGTAATGCGATGTGGAGAGCAATGCGCACATACGACCCGTCCACATTTCCTACAGTGATGTTTTCGATACCAAAAGCTGAAAGTTGTATTGCAAATTGGGCACTTCGGGACTTCAGTATCTGGCTCCCATCGTGGGAGTGTGATCTCACAGCTTCTTCGGTGATGTAAGATGTCTATGCTTGGGTTCCGTGATAACGGACGAACTATACTTCTTTGTGTAGAGACAGTGTTCGCACCGGGCAGAGAAGGCGTTTCAATAGATGGTCGATCACGCATATCCAGCATGGAGTCGTGTCTCGACCGATCTGATGGTGGCACGAAAGACAGGCTGCCTGACGGTCGCATGCTAGATTGCTCCTCCGAATGTTCTGAAAGTCTCCTCCTTCTATTCGCTGCGATCACGGCCGCTCTGGTGGTAGCCAGTTGCGCCCGGCTTACAGCATCTTGTCTTGCGCTCAACGGGTCCCTGATAGATCGCATCCACGATTCCCTGTCGATGGTGGCTGCAGCCGTGTCCGAAGAGATCCTGCTCCTTGAGCTTACCATGTTATCCAGCATATCACTATCACTATGCTCCCTTCTCAGCGTTTCCCCCCGCCATGTTACGCTAGGCTCGGGGTGGCCATGTATAGTCTGCGTAGACCATGTCCGATGCGGGTGCCCATGATGGAAACGCTGTGCAGGTGGAGTAGTGTTTGAGGATCCAAAGGGTGGATCCATGCAGCGTTTAACGGCCAAACGCGGCCTCTTGAATGGGCGTTCACCAGGTGAGGTTGGGAGATTGCGTAGACTTGCCCACTGATGGGGATGGTTCTCCAGCTTGATTGCCCCGACGGCAAGAGAATTCCGTGCTTTGGCGTTAGCCGGTATGGTTCTTTAAGTAAAGTAAACAATGGTTCGAGGTCGTATTCTGCGCCTGGTTGAGTGACTGAGAGGTTGCTGGCCGTCGGACCAAAATATCTCGGGGATTGGGTTACGTGACCGTTCGTCTGTTGAGAACGTATTTTGACAGACGAAGATCGATGAGCAGTGTCTTTAGATGAGATGTCTCGGAAGATCCTAGAATATGATTTGAGACGTATGGAATGGGCACGGGTTTGCTCGCGACGTTATTGTCAGAACTCAATCAACGATGATGTTGATGTCAGGTAGACCATATTTTAGTCAGAGTCGTAAATCAGTAGGCGCTGCACCAGATGAGCGCAAACCAAGCATATTGGTGGTTGAAGGGTAGATGGAGGCTTAGAACAAGGTAGAGTTAGATGCTGAGTTGACGGCTAGGCACTCTCCACGCGGTAACAAACCACTCGAGTCGCCAGTGTATCAGACTTTACGACTACAAATCAGTCGTATCAACCCACGTTGAGTGAAACAATAAAAGATTAACTATGCTTGAAGTTATCTAGATTATGTCAACGCTCAAAAGCACCTAGTATGATTACCTTCATTCCCTTGAGCTATGTTACATTAGGACCCTAATCTACAATCTAGCTCCCAGCCTGAAAAGCGTCCATATGCCCATTCCTTGTGCTCGGAACGCCTGCCACCGTTCCGTATGCCATGCAGCGCTAAATGTATGCCCATATGATTGAAAAGAACAACGCCCCCATACTTTTCACGGACCAAGAAGATTCGTTGCCCAGTGGAAAGGACTAAGCAGTTGGAGGACAGAGAGGAATGAAACCACTTCTATAGAGCATGGGGCTCTCCAAAATCAGGGCTGACACTCCTTCGGCCATAGCCGTCGACGACCTCAGCGCTGGAACCAAGCATCTGGGGATCGCCAGGCCTTGCTGTGTGAATGTTATCGCTAGCACGGTGTTGCTGCACGTAGCCCATGCTTGAAGGTCTGTCATTCCGGAGATCGGGAGCTAGGGAACCTAAGACTGATGAGGAGTGTCTTGCATGCCCAACGGCGTCATCACTGTCTTGATTACCGGGTGAGAATATGCTTGAATTCGTTGAGATACCCCCAATTGAGGTTTGAGTGTCTTGTGAGCGAGAAGTCTGATGTTTGGAATGGAAGGGGAGCCGTCTGATACGATCTGCTGGGGGTTGAAGAGTTGAACGAGGCTGGGCGCTGGGGCCACTAGATCTGCTTGAGCGTTGAGGAGTGGTTGGTGGCGAGGCCGCTACTGTTGATAGCCTTGCCCCAACCTTATTCAAGTCGGTCGAAGAATCACGGCGCGAGCTCTTCCTTGGGATGTTTGGAGGTCTCCGGCTTTTCCGTGTGCTCTCGCGGGTAGGCCGCGAACTTGCTTTTGAAGCGATCCGACTTGGTAATTCAATGCCTCCCGGAGTTTCGATGCTTGGTAAAGTGGGTGGGAATCGAGAAACCTGGCTTTCTGGGTTCTGGTGCCACTCTTCGTCAGACATAGAACCGTCATCATCGCGTTCATCATCAGTAGTCAAAGGGCTCGATACTTCGTCCTCAGGAAGATGACGAGTCCCCGCTCCAATAGCGTCACCTTCATCGCTTAAAGCAAGGTCCCGAGATCTCTCTGGTTGAGCGGCTCCCGGCTCGTCAGAGTAAGGAGCTTCTTCGTTGGGGATGACTACTCCTGAAGGCGTCCGCCGCCCCGTTGCAGGTGCCCTTGAGCTTCTCACTACCTCGAAGCCTTTCCCCTTTTCTTTAGTCTTGCCGCCAAATAAACTCTTGATCCATCCTGACGCAGAGATTACTGCTCCAGTAGGGTCAGCGGGTCCTGTCTTAAGTCTTCGAGTTGGCTGGTTCGACAATGCAGGACCTCTGACCCCGTAATAAAAATCAACCTCTCTGGTGGCATAGTCAGTCTTTGACTGCCGCGGATCATCACCATCAGAATCAGAACGCTCTCTATTGCCACCTAAGTGAGCTGGGATTGGCGTCCCGCGTCCAGACGCTGATGGTCCCTCGGCGATGGGCTTGGGCGAACCCTCCAGGTCAGGACTATGGTGACTCCACCTCCTGTTAGCCCAGTCGGCCGTACTCCAAGACCCTTGGGTAAGCTCATGAGGTGAGTCTGTATCTAACGTAGTCCTCCTCGCCCTTGGCTGTCGATAATAAGGATCGGCAGTCTCGGCGCTGCGAAGATTGACTATGCCACCACCAGATCCACCATGGCCTGCGACTTGGCTTCCGGAAGGAATATAGGAGAAAGCACTTGCTCGACCAGAGATGGATGTATCCCCGGTTCCACCCGCGCTCCCAGCTGAATCGAGACCGACACTCTGGCGGTTGTCTCCTGCGCCTTGCCTATTCAGCAAGATGGCTGAGCTTCCAGATATGCTCCTTGATCGGCCACCATTCCATTGCAGAGATTTCTGATCAGACTCTTGGGTAAGTACAGCTGCATCGGAGCCTACGCTGTTTCGAGCTCTACCTCCACGTCTAGGGTTCCTTCTCGACAGTTGCCGCATTCCGAAGACCTTTATGAGGAACACCCAGTTAGCCTTCCCACTTTTTGAGCTTACATGCCTACACGAGCGAAGGAAACAAGAAATGATTACCTTGACGAGACCGCCTCTCGCTGCTCCTCCACCGACACCCTCCTCACCTCCTGCGCCTGCCAGTCTGGCCAATACTTCGATGAGGGTTTGGCACGCATTTAGGAAGAAGCCAAAAACGAGCACCATACCATGCATTAGAAGGATTATGTATCCTATCCAACCTCTAGGCGTATCTCTGACGCTTAGAGAAGGCAGAAAGGCCACGCTTAGCAAGATGACCAGAAGTCTGATGACCGCGAAAATAGTATGAAAGGTATTCATCGAAGTCGGAGAGTGGAATGGACGGAAGGCATTGAGGGTCAGTATCATGATGACCTCGCAGATAGCCAGCAAGACTAATTGAGCGATGCCAGATGGCTGGACAGCCCCAATGGCTATGCCGCGAATGAATGTGAGCATTACGGGTACAAGGGCGAAAGTAGCCGCATTATCGGAGTAAGTGTTGTAAAGCGGCCCATAGAACAGGACGGTCGGAAGGTCGTCGAATAAGTAAGATCGTGGACGTGTCGTCGCTATAAGCCATAATACATACCCTGCGAAGCAAATCAGAAAAACCAGCAGGACGGCCGCAATGCCGACTGTTGTTCCTGAAGAGCGCGATGCAATGACAAGCTGATATGTTGACAGCGACACGATGGGCAGGAGGAAGTAGTTGAATACAATCCTTATGGCGTTGCCCACGGAAAAGGGTAAGTTCTTCTGCCTGAGATCCTCTTGTTGGGTGTTGGAGATAAATCGGTATGCCCAACGAGCAATGAAGCCGGCCTGTATAAGGAAAACGATGGCAATCACAATGACTAGAAGCCATATCACCATACCGGCCCATATATCTTTGTCCGACGCCATACCTACCAACTGGCTCATTCTATCGAGACCATAGGACCCATTGACCACGTACATGCCGTCAACCAGACTCTGGGAGCCATTGCCATGGCTAACGAAGCTCTCATTGAACATGAGAGCAGACCAGCTAATCTGGCTGACAACAGGCTGAAAGAATCCAGGATAATTAAGGCTGAGGGATCCAGCTAGGATGATGAATTGTAGGTATTGGAGACAATCGCCAAAGCCTGGTGTCACGAGCCTCAGAAGGTCGTCATCTCTGCCATAATTGCTCGTAAATTTAAAGATATCCACTGAACCCCATGGACTGAAAATGGCAGCGCAGGCCGTAGCAATAGCAACCAATATTAAGACCACAAGCGGTAAGTAAGTAAGAGTATCGATGAGCTCATTACCTAGGTCCGGCGTGATGCTGGCTTCCACGCAAGCAAGTGGAGCCGCATTTGTGTCCCCAGATTTCAAGCTGAGTATGGTGTTGATAGATGTGAAAGCATAGCTGGAGTAAAGGGTATGCGTAACCGTGAAGGCTGGTAGCTCATTCACATTGCTCCTGTAGGCAAGGGGATGCGAATTAGCGGAAGTTCCGTTTATCATGATATTGAGTTCTATAGCTTACTCGTTACCCTTGAAATTGAAGACCGGAGTAAGTGGACATTGGGTCAATGATGAGCTGTTGCAGAGTCTGACAGCTGGTGGGTCATATGGCGTGTAGTCAAGCACCTTGAACTCGGTCTTGAATGTCGTATATAATGGGTGGCTAGCCGGTCCGGCAACGTCTGGAATCTTGCCCACGGTGTCATTTGGATTTCTCCACTGTGAGTCATTCTGGGCAGGATATGGTTGTTGAGTTGCAATGCCAGCCACGTTACCGTACGCAGTGACATTGATATTGTGGCTGGCAGCACTGGAATTGAATGTGGCCCAAACGTAGAGCGGGACGAATTGGAGCTGCGGAGGGTTCGAGTTGATGATGTCGGGGCTCATGCAGTTCGAGAACGTCACAAAGGCCGCCGTTGAAGGTCTGGTGATTGTGAAGATTACCAACAATAGCATTCGTAGCAGGCAGGATCCGGAAAGTCTTCGTTCACTGCGTGACTGCGACTGTGGCGAACCTGATCGCAAAGCATTCGACCCTTGGGAATAATTCGAACCTTTTGACGCCGAACGTTCAACCGGATTTGCCGTTACGTATCCATTTCCGTACCATTCTGTTACCTTCGGTGCTTCGCCCATACGCGCAGCACAATATGTTCGACCATGCCACCAGGTCTCAGTGGCCATGCCTTCTCCGCTCCATCTACAGCGTGTACATGATCCTGCAGCCGGCGATGTTCTGTGAGCTCCGAAACTCTGTGGCTGGCTCGCCGAGTGAACACCAGAATATGCAGCGAAAGATTGTGAGGCACTGTGACGGCGGATGAGGCGGCAGCGACAGCTTTGATCCTCGCAAGCTCGGATCGGGTGTCGAAATGCGAGCTTAAGTCGCTAAAAGTCGCCCGCCAAAACCAGTCAATAGCAAGTCGCTCGTGTACGCAGGCTTAGATGCAAGAGATGATAGTCCTTGCAGGAGGAAGGCGTTGGGGGTATTGTGGGGGTGGTTTGAGACTGGGATGAAAGTGCCGCTAAAGACGTGTTTGGAGAAGTCCGAATTACAAGTCGTTGCCAACTCAAGATCTGCCACCAAGCTTTGAAAAAGATGAGCATGACGACAGAGTCTACGTTCCCAACCCACACGAGTCATTGGGGGTAGATATTCATTCAGTACTACATACTACATGATCGCTTGTTCTGTGACGTTGAGCACTTCTTTGCTTCCTGGCATGAAGGCATGGCATGGCATGGCATGGCACGAAGTTCTTGGGTGTGCAACCCAAATCAAGCCGGTACACTACCTACATACCGTACGACAAGCTACCGAGCCTTGAAGATATGTGTGCGCATTGACCCTATGGGTAAGCGATAGCTGTAGATCTTTTGCATAATTCATTCTACCAGATGCACTGCCGAGAAAGAAGGACCTAAGCCAGTCCCTTTTAGATTATCGAAACTATACTACCTTACTGTCCTCAGGTTGCACTTCAGGGGACGTCGACTCAATAATATTAATGCAGCAGATGTCTACCAGCCTACTGACAATCATTCAAAACGGTTGGGGAAGCATGTATTAGATATGCCAAAATGAGCGATCAGAGCCAAGGAAGCTCCAACTCTGATGCAGATCTTTCTATTTTTGAACTCTGGGCCAATTGAGACCCAGGACTACTGAAATACGTTCGCTCCGCCAGGTCAAAAACGATATTGATCCACGCGATCCCCATTCCTGATAGTACGCCCAGGAAGTCTATCAGCCGGCCCCTTTCCCTCCCCATGAACGTACCTTACCCAAGTGAATTAATTTATGAATGGGCTTTTTCAACCGCCAACGCCAACGCTAATTGAGCAAATCCAGGAGGGGTTTTGAGGCCACCCTCATGCTGTAAGATGAGGTGCCTGATGGCACCGCAGCTGCGCAAAATTACGATTGTTGTTGTAGCCCACATCGTAGATTCCCAAGGCAACTAGATCATGGACTTCATCACGGTTCCTTTATGCAAACGCGATCCCCATAACCCAAGAAGCCAGCTACGACGCCAGGAGGTCCAAATTGGTGCCCGAAAGTTTGAGTCATGTGTGCTCTCGTTCGAAGGCAGAGTCCATCATCTTTCCAAACGCTCCTACAGGCAGTATGCTCCATGCTTTTCCAAATTAAGGGTTCCGGGTCTATGCCCATAAAGTGCATTTCGTCCAATTTGAAGATACGTGAATGTTGCTTTAGATGAGGATTGATTGGAGAGTCCGGTTTTTCGAGGAAGCTCATAGGAACAGAGTCGTCCTTATCGGAGGAGCACCCGAGACACAGGAAATTGCGTATGCTCCATTTGATCATGTTGGAGTGTAAGAACATTGGTATGTACACATCCGTGTTTGTCGGATCGCCTTGCAGCATACCGATCCCAGACGTGGTACCGTCTACGAACAGCGTTCTCAGCTGATGCGGGACCATGTGGAAATTCTCTCTCATCGCCCGTAGCGCAATGGGGAAAGTATCCTTGTCGCCCCAGCCTGCCCAGCCTTGGGATATCAGCGTGTAGTAGTGTTGAGGTCCATAATAGTTGTAGTATGCTGCTAAGCACAGCGCCTGACCTTGTTTGTTAGCATATATTCTGTAAATGGCTGGAAATCTGTAAAGGCCCGCTTCAATGTACCTTCCAATGTCTCTTCTTGTCCCACACAAGTTGTCCTGACTCGGCAGTTTGATCCTGTCTGAAAAGCTCGGATGCGTTGTCGCTAAGACCAACCTCGTAGGGAAGAAATGGCGCGCCAGAATGTTTCCAGTAGTCTGGCCACAATATAACACCTGTTTCTGTGAAAGTCTGCGCATCAAATATGTCGTCGGGGTTTTTCACAGGGACGTTGTCCGCATCTAGAAACAATATCTGCTCGAAAGACGAGAACAAAATCGAATTAACCTTAAGTTGGTACCCAGACTCCATTTTCGAAGTATCCATATAATCGCTGAGCCGTCGGCAGACCATTCCGTCTCGTAGAATGTCTTTGCACCAGCCTGCCTTCTCTTCTGCTTTGTCCTTCATCCAGATTTCGACAGGTAGGGTACTGCCAATCTCACGTAGCATACCCATTCCCGTTTCAGCAAAGGGTGAAAATCTGCCACCAGCAAGTATCACGATGCCACGTCCTTTGTAGAGGTTCTCAGGATACGGAGGAATATCCTTCACAACTTCAATGTGGCTTCTGCGTGTCGCATCGGCATCAACCTTCTCAAGATGCGTGTGAGATTGGATGTCTTCCAAAGGTGGGAACACCGTCAAACTTTCGAATGTCACGAGATTGAGATTCAGAGGCTGTGGCTTGTTCTGGTCGAAAGAGGATTGTAGTGACTGCCAGGTTTGGGCTAGAATCTTCTTGTCCGGAGGTTTAGGAATTGAGACCGACCGCGAGACCTGGTCTCTGCGAGATTGGCACGATATCAAAGTCGCTGGGGATAGAGAGGAGCTAAGAGTAAAGTGTTTTGAAGCTCGTAGACTTAGGTAGAGGAGAAGTACCCAGCAGAAAATGATGATGAGTTGCTGTCGAGGCGATCCTGTACAAGATCAGCACACCAGCTCTATACTTACTCGCCGGAAGAGCGCAAACCTTTGTGCCACCGCCTGAGCTTGCGTAATGAATTCCGGATAAGGTGTGATGTTTGCTCAGAGGCTGCTTCTTCATCATAGAAAGCCATGTCCGGCTTATCGCTGCAGAAGGAGAGGTATGTGCTGGTAGCTTGCTTCCATCGTATGACGCTCAAGGCACAGGCATACAATCACGAGAGGTCCAGGAGCATGCCTACACGATGGACAACGAGCGACTTGGCTGCTTGGTAGAAAATTGGCGACTTCTGTTTGTAGATATGAGGAGTGTCAGGATAAAGTACCTAAAGTACTTTACTTTAGAGTATTCTACTTTTGGGCGCCAAGCAGCCGCTTACTTTCCACTAGTCTTGGTGGTGGACTCTAAGAGGAGAACTAAAGAACTTCATATCGTATTGTTCCGATCTTCGCATCAGCATTGTTACTCGAATTGCTCGATATTTCCTCTTCTTTCTACATATTCACAAATCCATTGATGACTATCCCCTCCTTTTGATCCAAAAAGTGACGACAGTAGAGCTTGCATAGGTATATATGAGTTGTCAGCTTGGATCCCCCCAAGCGGGAAGGCCCCAAGCCTGAAGCGAGATTTCCACGCATTTGGATGCATGCGCTGCAACTTACGGCGAGCGAGATCGAAAGCTGGTCTAGAGTCTGGGTACCCCACGCTATTGTAAAGCCCGAAAATCCATCTGCCTTATCCACCATATCGCTTGCTGCATGCTTGACACTGCTCGGATGCATGAACTGGGGGAAGCCGGAGCGGGGTTCTTCCCAGCGGCAGCTAGATCCGAGCCTTTTTTTGGTTCCCGTCTACCCTTGCGTCGATTGACGTGCCAAGCTTGCTCGCGTGCTGCAACGAACACATCTCTCATTGTCAATCACCTAAACATATACAATGGGAGAATCACCAAAGATGTAACTGTCTTGTTCTCTTCCGCTGATAATCCAGCGAAGTAGAGCTGCTCCGCCTTCCAGGATCAATGAAACCCCCACCATGTCGGAGGATCGAATCCCCCCGGATGAAGCCCGCAGCGAACACAAACCTTTGGGCAAGCACAAATGGGGAGGGAAGCTCTTCTCTACTGAGGGGAAGTTTGGAAGAAGTGCGGTAGATCTAGAGTCAACGGACAGTGATGTTGCCAATTTTCTTCAGACCGCTATCGCAAAGCCGAAAGCAAGAGCCCAGCTCGCTAGCATTCCCCAACGTGACAAGGTTACCACAGCTCCGAAGTCCTCTGCGGCCGCCGAAGGCCTCGGACCTGCAGACCATGTCGATGTTTATCGAAGGCCGAAGTCACGACAAAACAAAGGACTTCGTGTAACGTTCGCAACTGCGTGTCCAGATATCATAGGTGTGGGAGGCGAGGAGGCGGAGCTGCCACCCATACAGGTCTCGAAACCACCTCAACACACTTTTGCTTCTGGGTTGCCTGGGACCGGAGGGAATCTAGTAGACATTGTCAAAGATCCGCCGCAGGAGAAGCATGGCCCCTCGCCGGTCCCCGTCGACGAGTCCTCCTCCCGACCCATGCCTTTACAGCGGAAACCAACAGGACTAAGCGACATATTTGGTGACGAGATCTGGAATGACAAGGACCAAGATTCAGTATTAAGTGCGCCAAGCTTTTCTCTATCACCCACAAAGAGCAAACTCTTACCTCAACCCCCGTATCAGTCCCAGAAGAGTTGGGACTCCGTACCAAAACATATGCCAGACAAGACGTACAAAGATGACTCCCCGCCGGAGAACATGTCACGCCAAATTGAAGAACACGACGCAAACCACGCCCTGGGAGAAGTTGGTGACCATATATCGAGCGGTCTTGGTGTTCCCGCTCCGGAAACATTGGCTGGCAACTCTTTAACCCCCGATCCAATACTCGAATCATCATCTAGCTATGGTTTTCCATCAATAGTCACTAGCACTCAAATCCGACGAAAGCCACTGGACTTAAAACATCCAGTCAGTCATCAAGTCACCAAAGAGACTCTTGCTCCAGTAGTAACGGAGTCGAGTGGACATTCGCTCCGCAGTATCGCCAAAGAACTTGGAGACAATTCTCTAGAACGTTTCGATGGGCAAGTGCGGCGCTTCAACGATATCTTCCGCCTAGGCATCTCGGCTCATATGGACTTGATAAAGGTTCCATTTGCGCAATGGATCACGATCTCTGCATGGTGGTTTATCATGGGCAGGGAAGGGCTCGAGAGTGAGGTCCGCAATCATGGGGGCTTGTCTCGAGCACTAAAGCAAGCGTACGTGGATCTAGCGAAGGCTTGGTGGATCGTCAAAGATGTGACTCCGAACCATCCTGAAGTCACAAAGTACGGGAAGACAAGTATGAATTCTTTGTGTGCCATGATCAAGAATTTCGGAGATCATGCTCTTGCAGAGCTCGCTGAAATGCACTTGAACCTTGTCGCCCATATGCGCGCGTTGACAATGTCGATGAAGAGAAATGACAAATTACCGCCATCGGAAATGGAGATACGGGGACTCAACCTTCATGTCTTACTCCATCAACCGTCATTACCACCCGATATTGCAAAACACATGGTCAATAATTCTGCAGGACCTCAAGCCAAGGGGACGCAATACATCGCAAGATCATTCTTTCCTATATTGATTGGAGACACTAGAAACCATTTCAGCTTTGCTAGGATGTTTGTCGAATGCGAAATCATGTATACTGACACAGGCAGGCGAGACTTGCAAATGCCTTGCCTTTTAACAGTTTTGCGCGATCGAAATGAATGGGGCGTTGAGGTCGCCATCACCAGTCAAGACAGCCAGATTAGCCTTGTGGTTTCGGATGATAATCCAGGCGGATTGACATGGAGGAGGATAAAGTGGGAGATCACGTCGCACGAAATGACGGTCAAGCTGTCTAATGACTTTGACCTAAAGGTTCTATTCTCCGAGAAAGAATTCAAGATCCTCTGGGGAATCTGCGATTATACACAAAGGACTCGCAAGCGATTCCTGGCTCGCAAAGATGAAGAGCTTGTTTTCGAGCGTATCCTAGCGAGATTTCAATGCGACGATGCTGTCCAATTTCCATCTGAAGCCGTCAAGGAGTGCAGGCTGAGGGTTTTTGGAAAGAACAGCGTCAAAATAGACGGTACTAGCCAACACGAAATCCATAGCGGCTATCGATTAGCAGTGATCACTCCTCCCAGCCTGAAATCGTTAAGCAGTGTGAACTACGACTTAGGTAGAGAATACCCAATACTATCTAGCATCCATCGAAGCAAAGATGGCTCTAGACTTGAGTTGAGGATACTCCCATCCTCCATCCGGTTATCTCTTACCTTCCGTGAAGCAGAGGATCTCGACGTATTCCGCCACGTCCTTGGTGGGACCTCCATAACGAAGGAAGACCATCTTTCTGCTTCACTGAAGATACAGCGTCTAGCCATCGAATCGATTGCCACTAAACAGGGTTTGTCCACTACCCTTACCAGCGAGCTTCCCTGGACCAGGCTTCGAGTGGTCAATAGGGGGCCGCCGCCCCACGGGCACCAAACACTTCCGACATTAAGATCAAAGCATATGCGGCTCTTGGTCGATTGTGACCACGGTACATTCAACGATCGGATCCATCTCGCACCTGGGGAATTGCAGCTGAGCCTCAGCGTTGATCATCCGAACAAGATCAAGCTCTTGCGGCCTCCACAATCTGATATGATCTGGTCCATAGCGGAAGATAGGGTGACGAAGGAAGACCTTGATCTAATTTGCGATACACTGAAAGAGATGCTCACCTCTTCGACAGTGAGAACCTACCATTTTAACTCCATGTCGGACTCGCACAACTTCCAGACGATGGTCACAGGCTTCTCGGTACTATTCGACAAAGTTGTGAGTAGCTTTGCCATCTCCCGCAGACGCATGGTGGTACCAATCTCCAAACGCTGGGAAGCCAGCTCTATACGGCTACAGGTCATTCAACAGGATAAGACAGTCCAACTGGTTGCATTCTTCAAAGACTTTAGTCACGGAAGCTGTATGAATTTTGCCTTGAGGTTCACCGACATGTTCGAGACCTTCAGCAAGACAGGATTGTTCTACTTACGTATCGTAGATGCCAAATTTGCTTTGCCGAAAGGGCGAGAAGACCAAAGCAGAGAGTTTGTATGTTTGGACGCGCCTGGGTATCCGAGCGAACATGATGATGTTATGATAGCATTTGATGATGAACAAGGTATGCTCCTGCAAGCCTGCGCTCTGTTCTCATTAACCCTTCTCTAGACAGAGACAGATTTGGAGAAACACTGCCCGCTTCGGTACATAAGATGTCGAGGATGGCATCTTTACGAAAGTATACGGGGAATAACGACTAGGCTTTGTTGAAGGGCACGTGGGGAGAAGCTCTACCCATGGTGGAGGCATCTCCTCCCTATCTGCATAGCATGATTCTGCGAGCACCATGTGCCTTGTACAATCATATCACACGGATCATTATCCTCCTCGGCAAGAAGGACCAAGAATGACTTTCATTGGCTCGGCTGTTCCTCGGCCCATGGCATAGGCCGACGTCGGTTGATCCATACTCTCTCCAGCTCGATGATTCCCTGTGCAACGCATTATAAGACCAACATGTCTCCTTCCACTAATGGTGTGACGGCTGTCAGTCACAGCGACATCAATACAGTGTCTAACCTGTCTCTCCAGCACCACCATGCTTCAACCCTCGCCATTCACGCAGACGACCGGCTCAACCGCACTACCGATGTATCTCCTGCCCTCCACGTCTCTACAACCTTCCGCTATTCGTCAGATCCTGATGACTTAGTACCTGCGAAGGAAGTTACTGTCAGCATTCCCACTTTCTTTGTCCTTGAACGCAGGTCCTTCCTCCTTCTGAGCCGTACCTCCATCTAACACTCTGAATAGGACGCTGTCCCAATCGACGCGCATATCTACTCCCGTGAAACGGCGCCAAGCTCCACGCGCCTAGAAACCCTCCTAAGCCCGCTCCTGAACGCCCCTTGTCTCACCTACTCCAGCGGCCTCTCAGCCCTGCATGCTCTCTACGTTTACCTGAACCCCAAACGCATAAGCATTGGTGACGGCTACCACGGCTCCCATGGGGTCCTTGGTCTACACAGAAAGCTTACGGGCGCGAAAGTCATACCGCTTGATTGTGCTGAAGAAGACTTGGGCGAAGGCGATGTCATACACCTGGAAACCCCAATCAACCCAACAGGGGAGGCATACTCTATAGAGAAATTTGCCGGAAAGGCTCATCGACGGGGAGCATGGCTACTCGTTGACGCTACACTTGGTCCACCTGGATTACAGGATCCATTCGTATGGGGTGCGGATGTCGTGATACACTCTGGTACAAAATACCTAGGCGGACATTCAGACATGCTCTGCGGTGTTCTCGCTACGCGGAATAAAGGATGGATAGAGGGTTTGCGAAACGAGCGAACCTTCCTCGGCAGCGTGATGGGTAGTCTTGAAGGATGGCTTGGCGTGAGGAGTCTTCGGACGTTGGAAGTTAGAGTATCGCGCCAAAGCAGTAATTGCGCTCACCTCGTCCAATGGCTCGACTCGCTTGCAAGGTTGAAAAAAGGGAGTGGTGTCGCAGGGACGGTGGAGAAGGTTCACCACGCATCTCTGCAGCATGAGAGTACAGATTGGCTGAAGAAGCAGATGCCGAATGGGTTCGGGCCAGTTTTCGCGGTTACGATGAAGTCGGAGGCTTTGGCAAGGAGGTTGCCGAGTAAGCTTATATTATTCCATCATGCGACGAGTTTGGGAGGTGTGGAGAGCCTGATTGAATGGCGGGCTATGAGCGACAAGACGGTTGATACGAGACTACTAAGGGTGAGTGTGGGGTTAGAGAACTGGGAGGACTTGAGGGAAGATCTGGAGCAGGGATTCAGGCAGCTTCAACGAGAAGCTCCATGATTCTCAAGGGAGCATACTTGTTCACATCACGATCTTGCCTTAGGGGATTCCTCTGCAGTGATGCCTTCTTGACTCACCACCCATGGCAGATGTAGTCTGTTGAAGCGTTCCTCAATACCTCGCGCTGAAGAATGGTAGAATCCCTTGTTCCTTTCAACACCCAGATCAACATTTTTGAAGCATTGCCGTGGTACTGAGGGTTAAATCACTATCAAGTGCAACTAATGGCGAAGGCATGCGACTGGAAGATTAGGAAGTTGGAAAACATCTACTTCACTCTTAGAGCCACCAACAATGTTGATGTTGACTCCTCCCTTCTGGTAATCTAATCGCCTACCTCCTTCCTTCCTCTTCCATCATCATCAAATAGCTGAGCACGATCGTCTCATCTTTCGATTCTGTTACAGTGTCAAGAGTATGTGATTGTAACGTTTCAACAATTTGGTGTTCAAGAGTGCAAGCCTGATGTTTGTCTGTCTTTGGACGTGCTCAAACTAACCTCTGAATTGCAGGCTTCGATCACCACGATCGACTCACTTTGTCACCTCTGAGGTGTGTCTTCAAGGAAAACCTCGTGGGCTTAGTCTACGGTAAAGACTTCTTCTGGTCGTTTCAGCACTCGGGGATGTGGTGCTGTGTATGAAGCGTTGTTCCTACAACTACATATATTTGGCAGTCTGATTCTACTACAAGTTGAACATGCAGAACATACTCAAAGGCCTTGTAAGTCAAATGAAGGCTCATCCTGCCTTCTTTCGGCGAGAGCATATATTGATGACAGCAGACGGAGAAGGTCACGGGTTCTGTCAATGGAGCGATCGCCAAACATGCTAGCTCTCATGGCTATGCTGCCTATCCTCCTGTCGTCGAAGAGGTCACGATCGAGGGATACCTCCACGAAATGAGCAACATTGAGCACTCACGCGATATCGGACGGCCATTTGATCTCTTCGGCGAGCATTATGTCATCTTTGGCGACACTTTCTGCAAGAACAGTAAAGGCGACTTTGTTGGGGTTGCTAACAACACAGTCGCGCATGTACCGCTTCCCGCGTACCCTCGGCGTACCAATTATCTCGAGTCTGAAGAGAATGGGATGGTGAAATTATTTGTCCCGTTGACTGAAGAGGAGAAGAAGTTCGAGAAGGCAGCCGAAGGCGGGCGCGTATGCCTGTGGATGTTTGGTGGAGTTGTCGAGATGGATGATGGTACTGGTCGTGTCTGGTATGACAAGAGTATTGAGAGGAATCAGGTCATGGAGTATATTGGTGAGTTGTGCCGCCTCCTTGAACCTCTCTATCACTCCTTTACCGGAGAACCCTCTTTCCAAATAACATCATGTCTCACATCTATCCTTCAGCAAGTGGATATTAATTTGGAATTTATCTAGGCACTGGCATCGCTAAAATCACTCCAATGTTGCGTGGCAAGCTTAGTGTGCACCGCTTAGGTGATGTGAAATTTGGACCAGATAAACCACGCGTTGGTACCTTCTCCACCATTGCTGACGGATCTTTCATCTACTTATACGGCAATTTCGATCACGGGGATCGTCCTGGGAACAACATCGTTCTGGCTCGCGTCCACAAAGACCAACTCGAACACGCACATCACTACACCTACTGGAACGGCGAAGAATATGTCAGCAACCCGGACGAGGCGGTGCCCGTGTTCGAGCAGATGCAGGCTGGCATGGTATTCCGGTCCAAGCTCTTCGGTCCTTCCAGACCGTTTGTGTTCGTTGGCAACAACGGTTGGGTCGATAGTAAGGTTGTCATTGGTGCGTCGGCTTCTCTGGAGGGACCCTGGGAGACTCAGACAGTTTGCCAGGCCACTGGTGTGAAGCACAAGGACACCATTATGTACTGCATGTATCCCCACCTATGGGCCTCGAAAGTAAAAGAGGGGGAGCTGATGGTGACATGGAGTGAACAATGGCCCGGTGGCGTTGTCGCTGCAAAGTTGAAGCTGGCTCCCGTCACTGCCTTGAGTGAGAAGATGGATCCGGTAACGGCAGAACACGGAGAGCTGTGAAATGGGGAGTAGTGTGAGTATGCCTAATGAAGGACAACTGATGTTCATTGTAGCATCTGAGCATATTTCACTTTATTGAGCACAGAGTTATGATGCCCACCTTCCATGAGCAAGCTAATGTATAATGATCCCATCAAGTACGATCTCATGGGTAAGCTGCGCCTGTATGCTAGGCACTATACAAAGCCAAACCATGTTCGAGAGCAACTCAATACCACAACAAAGTATCAACCCTGTCTCCATCCATAGGTAACAACAACGTCGCCAGCGTCATATGCACCAGTAGTCCCACTGCAAGATCTAGATCATTGACAGTGCACTCGCTACCTCTCGACCTTAAACATTGAGACCGCTTCACCTATTAGCACAACAACGCATTAGGGAGCCGTATGATGGCCAAGACCCTATCACGAGGCGTAGGACATCGTCGCTGTTAGAGGAGGCATAAAAGCGGATGTTTAATTATGTGGACTGCATATTCCAACAGAAAATGAAATTCAAACTGTTTGACTTGATAAGTACGTGAAAAGGAGACGGAAGTGTCGAGAAAGATAGCCGAGATCTCTTGGCAGTGCTTTGTAAGCGCGCCCTACGGCGCTAAACAGCTGCGCTAGCATTTTGTAGAGCTTCAAGCTTAGGTCCAAATTTTAGCAATGAACGCTACACATAACACTCTCCACGTTTGCTAGTCACGACTCACGAGATAGGATCAACCCTCCCCCCCTCTAAACCCCTCAGAACCTTCTCTAAATGGCCAAGTACGCACTCCCCCAACCCTGCCCGTTCTCAAACACCCACTAACCCAACCTCCCCCCAGCTATCTCGCCTCCATCTTCGGCACCGAACAAGACAAAGTCAACTGCTCCTTCTACTACAAAATCGGCGCCTGCCGCCACGGCGACCGCTGCTCGCGCAAGCACGTCAAGCCCTCCTACTCCCAGACCATCCTCCTCCCCAACCTCTACCAGAACCCGGCCTACGACCCCAAGAACAAGATGAACGCGAGCCAGCTGCAGAACCACTTCGACGCCTTCTACGAGGACTTTTGGTGCGAGATGTGCAAGTATGGCGAGCCGGAGGAGGTGGTGGTGTGCGATAATAATAATGATCGTAGGTTTATTTTTCTACCGTTTTCTCAAAATTGTGTTGTTGGTGTTGGGAATGGGGTGTATGGGGGCACAGGAGCGCTGACATGGTGTGTGTGACTTTCCCCTAAATAGATCTCATCGGCAATGTCTACGCGCGCTTCAAATACGAAGACTCCGCCCAAAAAGCCTGCGACGCCCTCAACTCGCGCTGGTACGCCGCACGACCAATCTACTGCGAACTCTCGCCCGTCACCGATTTCCGAGAAGCGTGTTGCAGGCTGAATAGCGGGGAAGGGTGCGTCCGGGGCGGGTTCTGCAATTTCATACATCGGAAGGAGCCGAGTGCGGAGTTGGATCGGGAGCTAGAGTTGGGCACGAAGAAGTGGTTGAGGGAGCGGGGGAGGGATGAGAGGAGCATGACTAAGAGTCCTAGTCCGGAGCCTTCGAGGAAGAGATATTGATGCTTTTTTTTCTCTTTGGGATCATCGGGTTGTGAGGGATCGTTGCCCGTTGATGTGGAGAGGCCCGACACCGACCATCGTGTTTGGTGTATCTAAAGATCGACTTCCATAGTCTTCAGAGAAGTCCTATAGAAAGGAAGGCCCCGTTTCAACTGCCATCCAAGATGATCATTTCATATTCTTGTATGTAGATAGTAGAAAGATCTCGTAGATCAATGCTATGATCATGCCATTACTCCATTATACCCCTTGCTTAGGTCAACATGCATCGCTATAAGACTGAATGCCAACTCCCCACGCCGTCTATGTCCAACGCCGTCCGAAAAGTGCTCTAGGCCAGGCAGCCAGGCCATCCAGCGGCCTCCGCTCTAGGGTATAAGTCTCAATCACCCAGTCCGTCCGAAATTCCGAAACCCCATCCCGCAACGAAGTTCATTCGCCGCCGCCAGCATTACTGCTGGTCCCCTTGAACCAATCGTGGGCTCCAAGCCACGCAAAAAGAGCCACTATTATCGCAAGAACGGCCACGAAACATATCGAGATGGTCCAGATACGGATCCGGGTGCGTTTGCGTTGCATCTGTATCCATGAGTTCCTATATCTATCATGTGAGTAATCCTGCTCGTATTGTTGTGTACAAGCTTGAGGTTGGGGTATGGAATGACGTACGATGGTGTGAGCGACGGTCGAGGGACGCGTACGACTTGTGAGACCGAGGAAGATGGGTAGATGGACAGAGAGTCATTTCGGGGAGCAAGGGCTGGGTAAAACGTTTTGGGATCGAAATTCTTTAGATGCACTGGGTCGATTTCCCGTAGGTAAGGCATTCCCCGTATGGTTCCACGTGAGGCGACGTTCTCAGAAGTCTAGAACGTGGGTGGAAGCTGATGAAATCTGCAGGTTTAGTTTTCTGGACGATTGTCTAAGACGGGTGATGCAGCAGCAAAAATGTTGTGCTGAAGGCGGTAGTCCGTATAGACGCCGAGGGCTGAGCTGTTACACATCAAGACCTAGTACAACGTGGGCAAACGAGCGTAGAAGGGGATAGAGGAAACTGGCGGGTATCTGGTAACGACGAAGTCCCAAGAATAAATCTCACAAGGATACTAGATTACCGAGCAATGAGAATGCACAGGAGATCCGCGGCCATTATACTTCAAACATGGCAATGGTAGAAGCCTGGATGTTGTGATAGTGATGAAACATTGAGCCTTAAGCAGCAGAAGCTATACCAACCAAACATATGAATGCGTAGTAGTCATCGCGATAACGAGTCTTCAGCTTAACTCGCCGCACATAAGAGCTCAAATGATTCTGGCCTCGCCCAGTGTAAAACATAAAAAGCTGGTATGGGAGTAGCGTTCGATGTCCATTGGGGATGTCTGAAAACCTTGCTGCTATTCGAACGAATCATGCGGCTAGCGCTAATGGATGGGCGTGGGATGCGAGATCTTCTCCCACTCTCCATTGTTGCGGTAATCGAGACCAGCAGTACAAATCAATGCATCATGGATGAGCTTACGTATGACTATTCCACAAGTGCTCTCTGCGCAACGGTGGGGTTGGGCCAAGTACATTCAGGTTAGCGAGAGTAGGCGGTAGTTGAGCCTCGTGTCTTCTGGGCGCTATGTGGTACCATGTGGTCAGGATTTCCAATAGTAGCCTGGATCCGTTACGTTGAATACTGTTGGCCATGAGCAAGGAATGGAGTCGACGGTCAGTTGCTGCTATCCCAGCTGGATGACCCGCCCACATATGACATTTTCATTCTCCATAAACCCACATGTCGTTATCAATTCATTGAAGAGCAACACCTTAAAGATCACCACTCATGTCCATTTACTTCTTGTAATGCTGCCGCTGTCATGCCATCATTTGCCTTTCATGGCCACGGCAATGATGTCTAATGTTCCAGAGACGACATTATGTGCCTCATCAAATTCGATCTCAGCCCTCATTATTACCTTCAATGGCGTGCTTGCCAATTTTGCCACAAGTCCCTAAGGGTACAAGTCGACCGGTTGCGTCGATGGACATTTTGAGAATCTAGTGGCAAGGCTATGAGCAGGACATCGCGCCCATCGTCGACATGCCTCCGATTTGTAGTCACTGTCTGAGCAATTCCGAATGCTTTGATATGTTAGACCTGGTTTCCAAAATACCTTGCGACTCATGACAAGAGTCCGGTGCAGAAGAGCGACTTCGGAAGAGACGGTCCAAAGGTCGATAGCCTCATCAAGCACCACTTGAAAGGATAACAGTACTCTGACCTAAGGTCTCTCATTGCTGTTAGAGAAGCCTAGTCTTGATTGGTGACTCGGCGCTGGTTTCTGCGCTCCACAATTCGTATTGCGGTTCTTGTAACATCACGGAGTTGACACGATCAATATGCTCGGTTTTAGCGCGACTCAATAGCGTGTATGAAAAACAACTTGCGCTCTGGCGCTCACGGATCGAGCTAAATCTCTAATAGAAGCGAGTCCAAAGCATGATGACCATATTCGGAGACATCGGCTGGAATGTGCCAACCCCGTTCAACTCTGCGCTCGAAGTATCCTATGTGCATGACCAAAGCCGGTATCTACTTGGCCAATGCTGCGGGATAGCCGAGCTAGACCGCTTATCGGCTATTGGCCACTGGTACGGTGGTACCTGGGAAGTTGAAAAATTGTGGGTATATGGTTGTTTGCTGCCGCGTTCAAGACTTTGATAGGAACTCGATTGCGGCATCTCCTGCAGGAACTCTGCCAGCTAAGAAGTCCTAGAGTATGACTTTGCAAAATGTGTTGACATCCTTCATTATGGTTCTCTTATCGTCTTCTCCTTTCCGACAAGACCTCCCTCTCTAGATCATCTCTGAAAGGCCCAAGATCTGGTGGAATGTACTGCATCTGCACGCTAGGAGCTCCCTGTAGGTAGCGTAGCTGTTCCTGGATCCCCATCACAACACTCTCCAAGTAGACTCTATCGTTCTTGTTTTCATATCTTCCCCCACGAGACAGATCAGGAAACAAGGTGTTTTCAGTGCCGAAATGCTCCAGCAACGGGGTGTGTGCAGGTAAAGTGGGATGTACCTCAGCGCCGATGCAGAGGCTCGTCTCGTAGGCCCAGGCTTTGGCAACATTTCGTGCGGTATAGCCTCCACCCCCAAGGATAAGGAGCGGCAAATGGAATGTCTTGACAAAGGCCACGCAGGCACCGTGGGCCTTGACGCTTACATTGAAGCAGCCAAGTCGGTCTCCTCCGAGCGAGTCTGCGCCACATTGGAGTACAATAGCAGTTGGCTGATAGGTTCGCACACAGGGTCTCACTATGTCTTCAAAGAGCTTGATGTACTGGTCGTCCTGTATACCATCATGAAGCGGCACGTTGAGAGAATGGTGTGCACCTGGGCTTGAGTTATTGATAGGTCCCGTATCATCCAGAGCGCCAGTACCGGGAAAGAAGATAGCTCTTTCATACTTATGGAAGGAGAGTGTCATGACGCGGTCGGTGGACCAGAAAGCTTGCTCGACACCATCGCCGTGATGAACATCAATATCGATATAGAGTACGCGTGGGTGGTGAAGTAGGAGTTGGAGTATGGCAATGACAATGTCGTTGATGTAGCAAAAGCCAGATGCTTCGGTCTTCTTGGCGTGGTGAAGACCCCCAGACCAATTGATTGCAATGTCGGATTGATGGTTAGTGAGCTTACGCGCAGCGTCGAGTGATGCTCCAGCGTAGGAAGAGCAGTATTCGTAGAGCCCATCGAATATGGGGCAGTCGTCTCCGGTGTTATAGGCAAACGTCTGTGTTTCTGGGTCCCATGTATTGTCTGAGGGAGTGACCCTGCAGTATATTCAGTACTGCAATATAACGTAGTTGGCGTCATCGTATGGCGGCCCTACCTTTGTAGGAAATCGATGTAGTCCTCTCGGTGGAATTCTTTGAGCTCCTGGGTAGTGGCAGCCCGGGGTACGTATAGGTCCATAGCGTTGTGCATGCCATAAGCCATGACAATCTTGTTCGTCAGGGTCAATCTCCATGGTTTCATAGGATGGTTCGGCCCAAAATGCATCTTCTCCATCTTCGGATTCGCATGGTACGATACGGTATAGCCTTTCGGCCGTCGAATCCCATTCTTGCGGATCTCTCTCTGAACTTTCTCATCAATCGTAAGAGTCGATGTTGTCCCTGGTTGTGGATGTTCATAGTTTTGTGCCACAGATATCTTTGTCATGATGCTAGCCTTCCCAATAATCTGCTTCCCTCTTCCAGGGCACAGCTGTAGTGGAGGAAGTCCACTTGCCTTGCATAGTTGATATGTAGTCAATGTTGTCGCATAGACGAATTGGTGAAGGATCTCAGGCCCGCATTCACCAGTACGGTACCAGATATTTCAGACTTTACCTAGAATATCCTAGTTCGACTCTCCTTCAGCCTTACAGATCATGAAGATACCTCACGACGGTGGACGAGTACCTATCTTTGGGACCCTAACGGGACAACAACGATAATAACATCATCAAATTCGCGGTCCCACAAGAAAGCAACCATCCAGCCAGCATCATCGTGTTATAGCAAACGTCCAAAATTCTCAAGTGTCATAATCTGTTCTCTATTCTACAGCAGCCGAGCAGATTACCCAGAGTATTCTAAGCAGAACAGAAGCGCACAAGGTAGCATATTGGCATTTCTATCATTTTCTTGGTAGAAATTTCAGGCACCATCATACCACAAGAGCAAATATCATCGTTGTAAAACATAGCATTTATAATTGTATCTATACATTCATCGTCGTCGATTTCTCTTCCAGAACACTCTCCGAGATCAACCAAAAACTCGCCTCTACTTCGTGGCCTATATCAATTTCGGAACAAACAAATCTCAAATAGATAGATACATTCTGCTCTAGTATCACTGTAATGGCTATGGCCGAAGATGCCGCCTCGGTACTGGAGCAGTTTGTTCAAGATGGTGAGTACTGTCCTTCGCCAAATCCACCTTTTCGGTGGCTAAGAAATATAGTTGCAAACCTCCCAGCGGAAATCCAACATCTCTTCGAGGAGATCCAAGCCAAAGATCGAATGGTCCAAGAATGCCGCAACGTAATCGCAACCCGCGACAACAGTATCCAAAAGTTCCTCAAGAACAACGGCGCCGGGCAGGCAAACCCCAAAGAGCAAAACTACTGCAACATAGCCATGTCGAATTTCGAAAAAGCGCAGACCATCCAAGAAGAAAAAATCAGCTTGAGCGACAAAGCCGCCCTTCTGCTCGACCGACAGATCAAACGCCTCGATTTCAAGATCCGCGACCTCCAAAACGAAGGCTCCATCCAACCCGACCCGCAACTCCCCTCCCTCCTCAACAACAACAGCCTCAGCACCCGCCTCCCACCCCTCTCCACCTCCACGACCGGCGCCTCCACCCCCCTGCACCCCCTCTCAGGCAACGCAGGCCCCTCAACAACCATCGCCAACAGCGCCATCGCCCGCCTAGCCGGCCAGCCCGCATCAGGCCGGCAGCCATCCCCCCTAACCACCGCTCTCCCCTCCTCCTCCGCAGCCTCCTCCCACCTCAACCCCGCACGCGCCGGTGTCACCAACCGCTCACCCTCCACCGATCCCCAAAAACGCCGCCGCCTGAACCCGCACCACCTCACCATCCCAGCCACATCGTCCGGTCTACGGCAATCCTCCTTGGGGCCCGGTACGCCCAAAGGCGGCGACATCAGCCGCCAGTCCTCCGCCGGTCCCACGCGAACTACGCACAAATCCAAACCTCGCGGCACAGGCCCTCCCCACCAACGGATCGGCCACCTGAATCCCACCAAGAAAGGAGCCAATCGACGGCGCGGTGGTGGACATCATAAGAAATCTGGCACGCCCGCCTCCACGGGCGACGAGGATAGCGTGATGAACGATGGCGAAGAGGAAGATGTCGAGATGGAGGGCGATGAGGAGCAGGACGAGGGCGACGATAAGAAATATTGCGTCTGTCATAGTGTAAGTTATGGCAACATGGTGGCGTGTGATAACGATGATTGTCCCAACGAATGGTTTCACTGGAATTGCGTGGGTGTGAAGGCGGAGCCGGCTGGGAAGTGGTACTGTCCGGATTGTAGGGAAGGAAAGAATGGGGTTAGACGATGAGGTAGAAGATTGAATTATCGTCAACATATACTAGCCGAGAGCCAAATGCCTCGATAGGAATGCACACTTCGAAAATTTGAGAGGCTATTGTAGAAGGCTGCCGCTGAAGATGCATACATACACATGCATTTCATAAAAGACATAAGGTGTACATGCTCATTTCAGAACCCATTGAGCCCAAAGTGACCCTCGTGTGCCGTTCTCGTGAAATCTGTACGGCTCAAGGCTTAGCATCCACGAATTCGTCAACATTATTCGTCGCAGTATCAACTCGTTGGAGAGGTGCGCCGGGCACCATCGGTTGCTGCAACCCAGGTGGGACGTATTGTTCCTGGAACGAAGACCCTCGTTCGGGAACTACACCGCCTGGGATGGTCTCCGCCTGCCCAAAATTGATTAGGTCGCCATGACCTCCAGGCTGCCGCTGAGGTGGACTCGTAGAGTATTGCTGTCCCGACTGAGGGTGAGACTGAGGATAGGAGGGCTGCTGTGCGGGCTGGTGTGGGAGCGCGCCCGACTGTTCGATTGTGGACTGGCCTATGAGTATGGGGGCAACTGCAAGTATTTGCTTGATCTTCTCTTCGGGTGATCCGCCATCACTGCATAAGTCAGTCAGCTGCCTGATGATCCAGGCTCTTACACTTACATGTTAGCATTTAGTATCCAATCAAGGTCTTCTTCCCCTTCTTCTGGGCTACCTGGTCCACCATGCACCCTCCTAAAGAGCTTGGGCTGCCATTCAATTCCTTGGTCTGTCCTCTTCGACGTTTCATCCCTCTGCCTGTCCTCAATCTTACTCTTCTCTTCCGTAGCTGCCGTATGATTAGATTCCTTGATTGCCTTTACTGTTGATTGCCACAGCCTCTGAGATTCACGCTCATCTTGCTCCTCGATTGGGCGAACAATCGGTGGTGTGTGGTTTGACTTTGCTGCGTTGAAAAGGACCTCCTTGTGGCCAGTCTGTGTGGGCATTAGTGGTGAGCCTTTCCGAGAGTCTGCTATAATACCTTGAGATCCTTCATGACCATCTCTCCGCTCCACATTCCAGAAAGCTCGAATAAAGCTTCCCCAGTCTTTTCGTTTTTAATGGTGCCTCCGATGGCATTGTAGGTTCCGCCAAAATAGCCCTTGGTCTTGAACTCGACATCTGCTACAAGGCCCAATTCGGGACAACGAACGAAGCTGTGGTCGCCAAGCTCGTATTTCATTTTTCCAAACAGAATTCCACGAGCATACATATTCGGCTGTGTGACGAAGCTAAATTGGTAGGATATGTTAGTCACGACTAGCTCCAAATTTCTCTATTGCCACATACTATTTTTCTCCACCCCTCGATAGGCCCCTGTTCGTGAATCGGAGAACAGCTATTCCTTCCATCATACTCGCAGCAGAGTTGCCCAAGAATTTGCTCCTTGGTTTCAATGTCCCATCTATTCTGATGTTGTGTTCTGGTGCCATGTAGAAATAGCTCGACTTTGGAGGGTGGTGGGACGTCTGTTCAGATATATAGTATCCTCGGGTATGATCCGGGTACTCCCAGTAGCAGGTGAAAGTTTCGCCGAGAATAGGATTCAGTGGTTTCTTCACACCGCTATAATGTTATTTAGCTATGGATGCAAATTAGACCGCCAAAATCCGACGTGAACCAACGTACGGTGGTTTGATGTGCCAGCCACTCAGATAGAATTTTACAACTGAGATGAACCGTTGTATTGGGTCGTCGATATCCGGCATGGGAAGAAGGGTTTCTGGATGTGCCATGAAGCTGTATAAGAGTATTAGGCAACATTTCTGCCTCCATCGAGACAGCCTACTTTGTTATCCTTTCCAGCATCGACTTGGGCTCCAGTATGAATGTCGGCAGCGTCACCTTGCTTAGGTCCGCGCCTGGCCGTAATTGGGATATGATGTGGGAGAGCACTGTGAAGTGGGCCCAGATCAGTATGTGCTCCATGTTTCCTGGTCAATACTCCTGGTAGACCTTGACAGACCATTGCCTTGTTCCGGTTCCACCACTATGACTGGGTTAGACTCTCATTCAAGAACAGCGGCTTGAATTCCTGACCTGTTTCGTCGTCGCCTTGGGCCTGGTCACCCCGTCCATCGTCGGCGGACTTCCCTACACAGAGCAACAGCGTCAGCTTGTTCTTTGATGGTACCGGTGGGCCTAGTGTATTGAAGTTACACGAAGTCAAGTCGCAGACTTACAGCCTACTGACATGCGCCGACTTTCTCCATGTTTCTCGCCATGGTGGCCGAGACCGAGAGGCATGTTGAGGAGATGAAAGGTCGAAAAGGGTCTAATGCCTAAGAGCCTTACTCAAGGACTCAAGGAATTAGGGCATAGATCGACAGAAGGGCTTATGTATAGGGTAGAGCAAGTATGCTTCGGCGGATGCTGTGAAACAAGAATGGTTCGGCGATTTCAGGCTTCCGAGCAGCGGACCAAAAAGCTGACCGATGGGATGTCAGGAAGTGACGTTCAGGTGACAACGGTCCGATAATACGCGCTTGATATCGTTTGACGACATGAGACACTCTATACTGAAAACAATTGAGTATCGAGATGATATGCGGCTCTATTAGGTACTGCTGCGTGTGTGCGCCTATATGGTTGGCGCCTGGCATGAGTGTCAAAACCTTGGCGGTGAGGCAGTTGAGGACAACAAAGTTATGACACCACTACATAAAACACAACCTCGTCAGTTACTGCAACAAGAAAGACGCTTCATCTAATGCCATCGGTGTAAGGTAGCATACTTCATATGTGCTCAAGCAGCGTAGCATCCCTTATGTCCCAAGAAGCGCTGCCGGAACGTTGTCCACATGCTCTTAATCAACAACATTGGGAAATCCCCAATAGCCCCTCTCTTCCACTCCGCCCAGCTCAGTCATTGTTTACAGCAAACTCTAAGATTTCTCTTTCATCGTTGTTTTCCTACCTCAAAAATCTCATCGTCTTGCAGGAAGATGCAGATTACGCAGTAGCTGAACCAGTCAACATCTTTTTCTCTCAATGTTTGCCGAAAATCATCTCTATTCTGTGCTTATAGCCACTGCATCTACATGATCCGATCCACGAAGAGTCCGGTGGAGAGGCCAAGGACCAAAGCACCGCCTGCGTCGATGATCTGATAGATCGACGATGAAGGTAACCCGATCTCATGATATCTACGCCCGAGCGCTTCATGACACTCGAGTACCGACAATTTAGAGAGGGAGCCCCTAATATGATCCAATGGCACAAATCCGATAAGGATCTGATGACATTGCTTGCACAAAATCACCTGATCGATATGCAATCACCCGTATAGAGCTGCGCTCCCACGCCTCTTTCTCTTCATCAATACCTCAATATCAAAAAATCATACTTACCATATTCGTCAATATAAAATCCCCTACGCTTACTCCATCAAACACTTGCAGAGACTATACTCAAACCATTAGTCTCTTAATGTAATTTCGCGTCGATCTGATCTTTACAGCAGACGCACCGCCTTCATAGACTTCCCACGCGTAGACCGCCATATCTTCGTCATGATCTTGCGTTCGTCTTTTACTTTGGCCGTGGAGAAGATCTTTGAGATTTGAAGTTGCCGTTGTAGTCGAACTAAAGTCTAAGAAGTGAGCGATGACGAGCCTGAAATAGATAGTAGCTCTGCTCTAAGTGTCGTTAGCATCTGTGAGCAAGAGCAGATTGGTCACAACTTAGGAAATATTATCTTATGAGGCGAATGTTTTCTGCTAGAATTTCCGAGCCAAATAAAATTCCAAATACCGCGACTCAAAATGCATATAGTCTCAAAAAGCTACCATGCGTGTATGTTCCCATCATCTCGCTGTAGATAACAATACCCAACATCAGCAGCAAGTGTGGCGTGACGTTTACTAAATCTTGCATGAAAGGGTGATCACTAGAATAGTGAAAGAGAGCCCGTGGCCTACGTTTTTGTATGTTATACCACATCCATGTCACTTGTTAGACTTCAGTATATAACCCGTCACAAAGCTCCCGGTTGAATTGTCGAAGGTGGACTACTCAGGGGGCCATTGAGTTGATAAAACTCTATGCATTATGGCAATTTCGGTGGTGATAATACCACAACAAATAAAGACGTTGCACGCCATCCTTTCACAGAAATATGATTACTCGCCGTTAGCACAACGAACGAAATCCGGAGGCGCATCTGCTCTTCCTTAGAAAATTGCCCCTTTTTTTAGAGCACTAGGGATCGCAACTCCATATTTTGCCATGACCATAACCAAATCAACGTTCCTCGTGACAGGCAAGAATACCAATGCTTTCCAGCTCTCTATTCCCTCCTTTCAATTAGGTAGCTGCGAGCTCACTGCGCTGTCCCCATTGGTGACTTCTCTGATGAATTCCGGATCTGGGTCGTGCAGCATAACGTGGAAATGCTCCATGGAGTGTATCGACTTCAGCGAGCTCCAGTTTTTGAACCATATCACCTTTAGAATAGGTATGTCAATATCGACTCCATACGTATACAAGAGATTGAGTAAAACCAAAATGAATTGGATCTCGCTCACATTCTCTACCGGCACTCTAGACTTGAAAGTCCTGTCGACGTACTCATCAATCTGCCTTCTCATTTGGGGCATCAGCTCCCCCGTCTTCGGATCGTCTTCGAGGTCGAATTTGGTCCAGACGCATAAGTGCACGATCTTGGGGTCTATGCCGTACGGCCAATCGTTGTAGAGGATTTTGAGATCGGCTAATTGAGAAATCGTCTTTCAGTCAGTGATTCTTATTCGTCAAGATAGGCATTTTGGAATAAGGATGAGATATCGAGCGTCCTCGTCCGCACCAAAAGCGGAATCACGAAACACAAGAAGCGAAGCCAGAAGTCACGAACCCGGATCCTCAAAAGCCTTTGCCCGTGGCTTCATATCCGTCCACTTGAGCCTCTCATACCTCACAAAGTCCATCACCGAGCCATGTTCCTTCTTGAGGCCGAACATATATTCTAGATACCTGCGATGATCAAGTGGAGCACGGCCAAATTTGTCGATCTGGTTGGTCTCTATTTTGTAGTAAAGATCAGAAAGCTGAAGGAACATGCCTTCCCCTCATAGCATGGTAGAATACAGCGGTCATATAAAAGTAGCTCTTCACTTACCGATGAGCTCCTGCACCTCAGGCCATGTCAGTACATGGTAATCGGCTTGCGAAACATTGATCATAGCTTCATTCCTCTCGGAGATATCGAGCAGGAATTCTGGGCATTTTGCTGGCTGTTGGTCCTTCGGGACGTTGATAAGCCAGTATGGCAATGTTTCTTCTGCTTCTTGCTTCCGAGACGGCAACTTTGTCGTTTTCGTTTTCGTTTTCGCGGTCGTGGTTGACTCGATTCCTACCATAATGCAGCGTTTCGATGACGACGTGAAATGTCACACAATTAAGGCTCAACTGAGACAGGGCAGTAGGACTGATTGAATGAATAGCAAATATATACAGCGGACTAGAGAAAAATGGACTCAAGAAAATGGACTATGAAGAATGGGATGCTGATGAATGTGACTATATAACATGTAGAGATGTGACTAGGAAGAAACGTTACGAGAGGTGACCTTGCTACGTGATGTCTCAATGAACCAACCTCGTGCAGCATATTTTCGTAATAGAAGACATACATCACCGTCTACTCGGAGACACTAAACATCCGATCAGTGTCTTCGATTTTACCAGCCGTAGAGAAGAAATCGGGTACTACGAACGCATAGTCATGTTAACGTCCCGTGGACCGTATTCATACAGTTTTGAAATGTTATGGTTTAAATCTGCTATCTCCAAGGGTATCTGAGAAGTACTCTGTAAACTATTTATGCTCTATATGCGCCCGGGAATGAGAGAAGATGATGCCTGCCCATCCACTTTGTGGATGCTCGACGCTCAAATGCCAGACAGATACTCCTTTCCGCGCCGGCACCTCAAATGACGATATATGTCATTCCAGAAGGGTATATATCCTAGATGCTAAATCAACAACATACGCCTGGCTCCTCCTCTCCAGGCTATCTCCAACTCACCCCTCCAGGATACCTTCTCCCACCCACACCAGTATTGGGCCCTACACTTCTGGCCGGTCTTCCCCTTGATATGTCATCTGATCCCTTGTTTCCATACCCATACCTCACGTCCCCTCCGGGTCTCCCATCGCTTTGAGGGCCGTACCTTGGCCCGTCAAAAATATCATCCATATCCTGCCATCTCACGTTCCGTACACTTGCCGATGGTCCACAGGAATTCCGCCGGGGGCTTTGATAGCCCTGTGGATGCGATACAGGGCGCTGAGGAGGCAGACCTGTCAAGTAACCATTTGCGCCAGCAGACCTGGGACGGTGAAGCTGAGCATGGTAGTGGACTGGTGATATAGATGTGGAGCGGGCCTTTATGCTTGATGTGTCGGAAGTTGAGGTGCTGATGGTGGAGAGGTCGCTGTCGGCTCTCTGGTGATGAAGGGGCCGGCTATGGTGATTGTCTCGCAGTGGAGGAGGACCGGGTGTAGGTGTAGGCCGGCCGTAAGGCCAAGAGGCTGGGTAGCCACGGCTATTACGGAGTAGGCTACTACGTCGGCGCTCAGGAGACCAGGGCGCTTCGTTTAAGTTTGAAAACGGAGGTTGCGACGGGGCTCGAGTTTGGGGGTCAGGCGGAAAACGGACTGAAGGGCGAGGACCAGCGAAATAGCCCGCCATGTCAGTACCAGCGACAGAGTGAGAGTCAACAGAAGAGTCCCTGGAGCTGTATAAATCGATATCGCTCAGGGCCATCTGAGGTCTTGGGGGCATGTTCCTGGCAGCAGAGGCCTGGGCTTCCAGCATGAGCTTTTCTGCCACGGCTGAATGCCATTCTGAAACATCAGGATCTGGCTGGGCTAAACGAGCTCGAGATCAGCAAGTTCTCTTGACGGCATAAACCTGAGCCATAAAACATGTTCGCTGCGCATATTCACAAGGAGAGTGTCGTACGAGACACGATCAGGTCATACTGGAGGCAATATTGAGCTGAGAACATGACTCACTTGGTAGAGCCTCCTTGGGCAGTATACTGGGAAACGAAGTCCCATCGGCCGGGTTTGTAAGATCAAATCTCTTCACAGCGTTTTGCAGAAATGGCACATGCTCTTCTGGCTCCAGTAGTAGCTGGACTGTCTGCCATCGTACGAAACCTTTAGGAGTGAGGGCGGGACGGGTGGGTGCGGTATAGGGATCGCCGTCCGGCTGTAGAGTATGGAAGCAGCCAAGAGATTGGTAGATGAAGGAGAGAGAGGCTTGCGAGGTGTCGAGGAAAAGGGGGTCGTAGTCGCCGCCGACGAGGCGATAGAAGGCAGCGAGCTTTTCAGGCGTAAGGCACTTGGTGTCCCAGGGTGCGATATGATGGTTCTGGAAGGTAGCCTGTCAGCTCATGTACCCGGCTATAAAATGTCTTCCTGCTCTGCAGCAAGGATGCTGGGAAGATGGGGGAAGGTACTATGTAATTTGCAATCCCATACAGCAGTTGCTCGAAGACTGGAGTCGGGCTCTTATCTGGCCTGATCAAATAACCCCAATACTCGTGGGCCGTTACCGCCGTGCTGCCCATTGTCGGTAGCTGTTGTTCTGCGATTCCAAGCTTTCTGACATGGCCGTTCAGGGACCCAAAGACCCTAGAAAACGGTGAAACGCGCCGAGCAATATCATACGTTTGGCAGCCGAACGTGTCAGGTATTACAGGCAATGGCGGAGGGGCTGAGCCTTTAATATTAGAAATCCTTTGAACGGTGCATTGGGAGATGATTCCAATTCATCAGGGGTCAAATCTATTCGCGCATACAAATCGAGCGTAGAATAGACCTCGGGAGTTTGTCATTATAGAACTATATGAGGCTCCCAATAATGCTCATTCTCTTTCGTGCTGATGACTATTCAGAAGTATTGATGTGGCTAAAATGATCATATGGGTATATTGATGGTGTTTGAAACGCCTGGGACTACACCGTATTCCGATCGTGAATCAAGACCCCAAGAACGGTAATATCAAATCGCCGCTGCCCATAGAACCATGCTAAATCAAAACCTCCGATGGCGCCCAGCGTGGGTCACCGTCCTGTCCTCAATGCGTGTGACGGCGCCAACGCTCAGAGCCCACTCCCCAGCATCGTTTATTGTCGCAACGGGATAGGAAGATGACTGCGTATAAGCGCAGCGCTCAGACAAGTTGGATACTTTATGCGGAAAGTTTTGTGTGATTGCTCGGAGCACCCTCCGAGTGGTCACGTGACGCCAAGGCCTCAATACCTCCCACCTCAGGTACTTTACTTTATTACTTTTGTTGGTTGGAGTCTCTTGCTACCAATAAAGTACCTTAAGGTATGCATGGTATCGGGGTTCTTTTCCAACCTAGCAGGTCAACACCACCTCTTACATCGTACCCACTCGAAGGTCCAGGAAAGTGGGACTTCGCACCATAGCCTTCCATGGACTCTGCGATGACAACGATTACTGCAGCTAGAAGGCTCATCACAGCGCTGACGCTGAAGGTCGTGCCAGACTTGTGAAATTTCAGTTTTGTTAATTGAACTTTGATTGGAATCGCCTGGACGAAACGCCAGCAGTCAACACCCGTCATCGACTCCAAGAGATGTTGAATAATCCTGCTGTGTGGTCGATGTACCTTGAGGTAGCAACGGATCAAGCAGCTTCTCGCACTTCACTATTAGAACTCGCTGTCGAATCTGGTGAAGGATACTCGAGAACGGTCTTTGGCATAGGCTTGTGAAGAGTTCCCCAGCCAACGCGGATCGCCCCTTGCACTGCTTCGATGTCGAGTATATCAAAGAAAGACCTCTCGTATCTTTGGCCTTCGACTTGGAAAAGCCAAAGCCCACGAACAATGGTCTGTAATTGACCCCAAGTGAACCCATTGGGATGAACACAGTTTACGATCCAAATTTCTATACTGTCTCCTAGATCGTATGCAAAGGGATGAAGATAGTCCAGGTTGGAATAATGGTCTTGGCCATATCTCGCTATGTCGTCCGCGATTGATGCGTTAGCCACAATAAGCAGTCTCTGTAATGCAGACGGATCAATGGCTTTGCCTAATTGCAATTTAAGGACATATTTGCTGTTTGGAATCCAGAAGATACTGCTATGATAGACATTTAGTTTCAGGAAGACAGTCGGTAGAGGGCTGTAGACTTACGGTTGAGGACGTGGCTGCTGAACCTCCGAAATCGAAGAATTGCTCGCCGAGCTGTGATTGACCAGTAGAGGAAGTCGAAGACCGTTGGCTATTGCAGGCGCGGACAACACTATGGGAATGGGAAGGACAAGACAGAGATAGGCTAACAATGAGTAGACTCTAGGCATGTCGTCAAATCCTGGTTTGGTGTAAGACGGAGGGCGAGAGAGCTAATCGGAAGAGTGGTCTCAGAATCACGCCACCCTCCATTATATACATTGTCGTTCTCGCAACAAGATGTCCTCTAGAATAGGTGAGCCACTTGTATCTCAACTGTGCTTACCTTGCATCATAATTAGCGACAAGCGATAACCGATGTTCGAATCCTTCGGTTTCTCAGCCTTTACAAGCTATTGTAAGAGTCACCTTCCTCCGAGGCCATAAAATTCCTCGGTATGTACATCCTGACCAGTGGTTTTGAGTTCCATAACAGGCCGGTCTTCCTCCTAAAACTTGTCTGCCAATCCGAGACCATTTTGAAAGCACGGTGAGGAGGTCACGATCTTCAGTGCCAATAGACGTATTTTAACCTTACTGTATCTTGTCAGTCATTCAATGCTGACAGAGTGAGAGCGTTCAGTATTCCCTGTGGAGACTCTTCGGTCTGCACGTGATATTGGCTTCTATATGTTCGTGGCTAGTCTGCCAACGGATGACAATATTCATGAGATCGCATGGCATGGGGTGTAAAGACAATTATGCGGTGGACATGTGATCGCTTCTGGCTCCATCACGCTGATTAAGAATACCCCTTTCATTGTCCATTCTTACTTGGTAGCACCCTATTCGGAACCCTCGACTGTGAAGACGATGCTTAGTTCCCGAAAGCCGAACACTCCATATTACCTGACACTCAGTTTGAGAGGTTAGCGATGTAATGGTCCTTCGTATTGCTGCCTGACACCTCGGTGGAGCTCCTTCTCGCTGAGCCATCCATATCTTTCAACAGCAGCGACAGGCAGAGCATGGATGGCGGCGACAGAGGGGCCGAAGATCGTGAGCTTGGCGGCTTTTTTGAACGCTTTGATGATGCGTTGGGACGGCATGGTGTCTTGGGAGGCTTGGGTGACTTTTGTGTACTGATGGTTGGTTTGGTAGGTGGTTTGCCGCACTTGCTTGTAATAATGTTCTTGGGTGAGGGAGGATAGATGATGTACAGAGCTCAAGACTTGGTGTTGGATGAGTTGTTCTTCTCAGAAAATGTACTCCTATATCATTAGTATTGTGTATTTGATCTTACAGCAGATAGTGTGCACACATTGCATTGTTCTGCAAGTCCCCAATCGTGAAGATACGAGGTTGGCGTTGGAGTAGATCTATTCCGATAACAAGTTTCAGGACGGGAATCGGTTTGTTCGAGATACGTGGGATCCAGCTTCGTTGTCATACCCAATCCTGTTCAAGCATTAGAGGGGCTCAATGATGATAGTACCTGTCAAAGACTTACGAACAGAACGGGGCAGACTGAAGATTATGGTGGCATCTTTTCCCTCCCAACCGCTGTTACAGTTTGGGATTACCATGCATGGTGTAAGTAAGTCACCACCTGCCATCGAGATTGAACTGTTAGGTCTAGAGATCGAGATATAAGACATAATGTCCACTGCAGAGGTGGATCAAATAGGCTTTTGTGATGCAGTGCCTGATGAGTAACAGGGGCTGACTTCACTTGGGTTTCATGAGATGTCGTTCTTTCAACGTGGCGTACCTCTTTCTCTTGTTAAGGATTCCCCTCTTCAAAATTCAGTTTGTTGATAGAGCCATGGGACTGCGAATCAGCCACCAGGTGCCTCCAAAGCTTTTTCCACGATATGAATCTCTTCTTCCTTGATGAATTGACGAGATGAGCGAGAAATCAAGGAGATCAGCTTGATGAGTTATCTTGAGACACCTTTGGGAGCTCCGAATCTTCCCTAAAACAGAGTGACCAACAGTGGTCTTGGTATGTGAATGGGTGTGGCCGGCATATGGGTTCCCATATTTTCGGGAACATGGTGCAAACGTGATGATATGCTCAAGTATGTTCATGGAAAGAAAGTGATGCGAAGACACGCAACGAATAGATTGGAAGGCGCAATCACATGAGAGACTCCCAGCGAATAGTGGATTGTGGTCAATCGGACCACCTGCGCGGAAAGCAAGCAACTCTCTTGGAACGCTTGACCCAAAAAGGGTACTACTGGCTTGATCAAAGGCAATGAATTTCTCGCTGCTTTGGACCAGGAGCTTGCGACTCAGGGGGCCCCAATTAGTGATGCAGCGAGTGAACCAGAGAGAACAATTGTCGCGTATTCAACCTCCTCTAGCTTGTAATAAAACGCCACGAAGCTCCTAGCGTCGTACCACCAGAGTACCCAAAAACATCGCGTCGTCTTACTGAAAGTTAAATCTAACCTCCAATATTCCCATGGCTTCCACCTTTTTGAAGACCGAAAATGTATAAGCACAGACCTGGGGTCTCCAGGGGACCAATCATGCCTTGTACTCTCACTTCCACCAACAGGTGTATGTTGAGACTGAAAAGCTGGCTGCTGGCTCATTCTATGAGCCTTGGCCCCAAATCCTACGACTTAGCTCTGTCATCAGAGCTATCCTGGTTCCCTTGGCTCGTGTCACTGCATCTCGATTCTCTTCGGCTCTCCTGATCAAGTATTTCAGGCACTCACCAACAGAGCCCCATACAAGATATTTGTATGCTTTGGGCCCAGCACACTCCATCTTCTCGAACGCCACCGTTCCTCTAGCTTTCGCAGCCATCACCAATTCGCAGCTCACCTCGTCGGCCATACCCATCAACTGTCCGTAGGCCATATCTATCTTGCCTGCGCCTCTGTCTGTCTGGTCTTTTCGGATTAACATGGCTTTCCTCACCGATTCGTGATTGTGGCTTGCTAAGACTAGGGCCACTTCGGCCACACTCTCGCTAGCATCATTGCTCGTTGGCCTGAGGACATGGTTCCATTTTCTTTGGACCAAACCTTCCATAATGCTATCGTATACTTCATCGGTTTCTGCTTTGGTGCTCCAGAATAGATGTCGCGGGTCGCTCGCCATATAAGCACCTCTAACTAGCTTCACACCCAGAGTGAAGCCTTCTTGCTTAGCCACCGCAAGGTCACGTGCCAGCGTCGTGGGTGTTGAGCGGAGGTAGGCTTGGTAAGTACCGTACACGGTCGCTTTGCCAACAGTGGAGTTATTATAGCGCCTTTGGAATCTGAGCGTCCATGCATCGATGCCGCGCTGAACAGCATCTTGCTCTGCGTCGAAAAGCAGGCGAACTCCTCTTGCATCTGCAAGATCACAGATCTCAATCGTTGCGTCCTCAATTGCTTTGCCCGGTGGCGCTTCGGCTGCAAGTTGACGCATGGTATCCCGGCCTGCACCTGAGAACTTGAGACCAATAAAATCGCCTTCCTCGGCCATCTCCACCGTCTTCATTGTACCCATCTTCCATGTTTGAATGTCACTTCCTGTAGTCGAGAATTCTGAGGTTAAGGCTAACGATTTCTGAACCTTTTCGCCTTTCTCGAGCACAATCTCCTTTCCGTATGCCAAGATTACGCCTTTGTATCCCATCTCCTTGAGGCCTTGCACTGTCCTTCGGACTTCTTTTGCATTTTCTCCAGCACAGAATTGAGCATAGAATGTCTTCTTGAGCAGCCAGTGCAATAGAGGATTCCGATCCGGATTCAGCAGTGCAGATGGCGAGTGAGCCACGAACGAGAGAAGACGGAGGGAAGGCACCAGGAGCAATGGATATGACGATAGTGCTGTGAGTGCGTAGGATCTGAGAAGCGTTGGGAAAGGCAAGAGGGACAAGGGGCTCGTGGGTTGTGAGAGACCCGGCTGAGTGGGTGGCCCTGAGGGAGTATAGAAGCCGTCGTGGTCTGTTGATACGGCGGTGCTGACGCGTCTTGCAGACTGGCTATGGAGACGACGGCATTGGAAGAGGAAGAAAGAGGGGTTGTTGCCACAATGAAGCACCTTTGAGGCCTTCGGTGGGTTCAACATGGTCCCAGTCGTCGGACGGCTAGCATTGAATGGTAGGCGTTTGGGTCTGTCTGCTCCAGATCAAGAAGAGGTCTGGAGACGCCACGAAGGGTCTTCTAGTACTTCTACATATCTGAACGTCGTTATCATCATGCTCTGGAAAGTCAATTGCGAGTGTCTCGAGCCAGGCCGATGGAAAGCGAGGCATCCCGAGATGCGATAACGAAAAGCCCCCACTATCAAGCATTGCCCCCACGTCCCGCAAGTCATCGCCGCTTCTAGCCACAATTTTGGAGAGGACACCGGCCACGACGTTCTTTCAATACCTAGCCGTGCTAGCGTAGTACCGTCGCGAAGGTGGCTCGCTTGTCAATGTGCTTGGACCAGATGCACTAAATCGACTTCGAAGGTTGGAAAACATCTGTCTTTATCGCACTAGCTTCTTGACAACCACCGCTTCCATTTGGATCTTTGGATCTACGAATCCACAAGACAGCTGGGGATTTTCGATGCTTTTTCTATTGAATCTTTAGCGATCTGTGCATCCATGATATAGCATTCTTCTGCTTATTACTAGTCGGAGAATATGCTGTCTGCAAAGCCAAGAGTGCTAACGAACAGAGACTCAAAAATGATTGAAATGTTGATATTTAAAGCGCTAGTCTCTTTTCCCAGGACCTGATCAGAATCGGAAGCCTTCGGCGAGGGTATTGCAAACTTGCCCTATCTGGCTTGTTTCTCTGTCCGTTCCGTCTTCATTCGCTGTTGTCTTTGTCCAAAGGATGAAGTTTCGAGGATCTTTGTTGATTACCCTTGATGGAATCGCTAGAGATCACCGAGATAACGAACCCCCTTCAACAGAACCAAGACTGCCACGCTTCAAGCCTCGAACCGAAAGACCTGACAAAATTTCGGGCAACGCTTGTCTTCATCCCTTCGTCTCTCAAGCGACAAAAGTTCTCATTGAATCCCCAAGCCATCCCCAAGAACAGAAGGCTACCATGCCTCCATTCCCAATTCCATAACCCTACCATCCCATTCCATCCCACAACCACAACCACAATGACCAATCAAACCACCGCAGAATTCTACACCGCCATCACGTCCACAGCCATCGCCACAGCCCCAACGAAAACCACCTACTCACTCCGCATCCCCACCACCCACTACTCCCCAAACCCCTTCCCATCCCCCTCCTCACCTCCCACCTACCATTCCAAAAAGCCCACCCCTACCACCACCACACAATCCAACCCCAACCCCAACCCCAACCCCAAACGCATAACAAAACCCCCCACTCCATCCCCCTCCCCAAAACCAACCCCAACCACCCAAAAAAGGCCGCCATCCAAACCATCAAGCACCCAACGCGCCAATCCGTCAATTCACCAAAGCCCCAACAATCCCCTCCGTGCCATAAAGAAAACTCCAGGACGAAAAGGACAAGGACCAAAGCCGTCACTATAAAGAAAGAAAGCGAGATTCCAATCCGCTGTAGCAGCACAGGCGCTGACGTTTACAGAGAAAGGTGCGGGTGAGGTAGGTTGGGTGGGGAAGGGATATAGATGGTATAGATGAGGTGGTATACTTTCTCTCGTTGGGGGAATAGGTCGGTGTTTACGCCTGTTGTTGAGGGGTGAGGTGAGGTGGGGTAAGTTGGATGCTGATTGACCATTTACTTTTGCTATTACTACTGGGTTTTGTTGGCTATTGCTGAATTCTTTTCGGAGTCCCATTTTCACGTAGAATGCGGGATTTGGGTGGATTTGAACTATCTGGAAGTCCAAGAATGATTTTGGAGGAAACGTTTCCGTTCATGAACGTGAGAGCAGTGGGAACACAGATTGAGCCTTGGTGAAATTTGCTGTAGATGGCGATGTTGTCTCATGTACCCATCGCTTATGGATTCTAGCGAACAGCCTTCGATATTTGGGGCCACCGTAGCGAGTCCTCGTATCATGGAACTGATCGAGCCTCAATTCATTCCGCTTCGGCAAACCTACAGAGGAATGTCCAAAGAAAAGTGACTGCAGGCTTACTACTCGGACTTACTCTTGAAATTGCAGGGTCTAGGTTCTGTCATGTCTCGATAAGCTCGAGTATCTACAAGGGTCATGGAAATGTGGTTTAAATCTCATCTGTGTGAGTCTAATAGCTGGGTAAAGCTAACAACAGTCGTCAAAGTATGCGACAAGAATTGAATATCTTCTCAGTAAGCCAATAGCCACCGAAAGATCTCGTCGATCAAGCTTTGTCATTCCATCATTGGAAGATCGAGCCATCAACCAGCCATTGTAGGCATAAATCTCATCTGTGAATCTCTTTCGTAAAGCACCATATGCACAGACAAGCCGAAGACTTGTATCGATCACCGCTGATATTCACGTAATTTAAGTAGTAAGAAGCCAAGTTGCTCTCATAGAAGAGCGTCGCACCATGAGCCGTAGCATCATTTTCGTCGTTAAAGCCGTAGAACTCCTCGCTCGCTTTTGTCCGATTTCCGAGACTGGGTATGTGCCGCAAGGAATGATGTATGTGTGCACGAGCGATATTGAAGAGTAGTTGAGAATCAAGGATGGCCATGCATGGAAGATTCTCCGATGCCATCCTCGGGGCTGGACATACACGTTCCTCGGGAGATTCGCGCAGGTTGATCCCCTCCGCTTGTCTCATCTTCGCTCTGACTTGAGCTTTCGTCGCCACGAGCTTCATTGCGAAGACGTTCTGCTTTATCTGACAGTCTCTTTGCTTCTTCCGCAGCTTCCTGTGCTCGTATTTGCTTGCGCCACATGCTGGCATAACGACCTTGCAGTTTCAACAGCTGATCATGAGTACCACTCTCCGCGACTTTCCCGGCGTGCAACACCAGGATTTGGTCCGCGGTGGTGATCGTTGACAAGCGGTGCGCGATGACCACGGTGGTGCGGCCTTGAGAAAGCTTTACAAGTGCAGACTGGATGTGCTCTTCCGTCTCAGAATCAAGAGCTGCAGTGGCCTCATCCAAAAGGATGATACGTGGATCCTTGAGAATCGCTCTCGCGATTGCAACACGCTGCTTTTCTCCACCCGATAACTTCAGACCACGCTCCCCAACCTTAGCATTGTAGCCGTCTGGGAAGTTCACGATCTTTTCATGAATGCTAGCGGCACGACAAGCTTCGAAAACCTCTTCGTCAGTGGCGGAAGGATTGGCGTACTTGAGATTGTACATGATAGTTTCGTTGAAAAGCACTGTGTCCTGAGGTACAACACCAATACAGCGACGCAAAGAATCAATGGAGATATCTTCCACGTCATGTCCGTCAACCTGTATGCTTCCTCCACTCAGATTGTAGAAGCGAAAGAGTAGTCGAAAAACAGTCGATTTACCTCCACCAGATTCCCCCACAAGCGCTGTAGTGGTTCCTGGTGCACACGTGAAATCCAAACCGTTCAAGGCAGGTTTTCGAGGGTCGTAGGCGAATTCAACATTGTTAAATCGTATTTCTCCCTCACATGAGGTCAGCTCCTTGACATCCGGCTTGTCGACCACTGTTGGACGCTCTTTGAAGAGCTCCAACAGGCGTTCAGAGTTGACCATCGCCATCTGGATGCTTCGATAGAAGGTGCCGAAAAAGTTGAGTGGAGCTTGAAGTTGGGCCATGTATGTCAATAGCGAAACAAAATCACCAACCGGACGTTGACCCGCTGTGACTTGGTAAGCCGCGATAAAGCATGTGACCATGAGTCCAAAGGTGAAGACCAGGTTTTGGACAATGTTCATGATGTTGAGGGAGATATGAAGGATGTATTCCTGTTTTTGGAAGTCACAGACAGCTTGCCGGAACCGATTGAACTCGTACGTCTCGGCATTGAAGTATTTAACGCTCTCGTACGATATTAGCGAATCGTTCCTATAAAGTGTTAGTTGCCGTGTTGGAGCTACCCATTAGGGTAATCTTACTTCACGGCGTCCATCTGTCGGTCAAGGTTAGCCATGTCTCTTCGAACAGTCACTCGCCACTGCGCTAGTCGAACGGTGGCGTATACGTAGACACACATGACAACAGCCACGACTAGTGCATAGTAGGCATCAAAGGCAACAAGAAAGTATCCGAAGGCAACGACTAGATCGACAAGCATAGGGCCAAGTTGAAAACTTAGTTGTTCAAGGAAATTGTTGATGCTGTTCCCTTTACTCAAGGCCGATATGACCTCGCCGGTCTTTTTGCCCAAATGGAAGTCCAGGCTGAGCGAATGAACATGCTCAAAGGAGGCAGTTGAAAGCTCGCGGTAAGAATACTGACCGATAGGGATCCACAAGCATGCTCGTGCGGCGTTAAGTAACCCGCTTGATCCTTGCAGGAGTCGATAGATGATGAATAGACAGATTTGGAACCATGGCAATCCTGGATTAGCTTCCTTCTCACCCGAAAGGATGTTCGTAATTTTGCCCGCTTGGAACGGAACCAGGACATTCACCACTCGCTGAGCGACAACAAGGAGAATACAAACCATAACAGAGGCTTGCAAATGAGGTGACTTGGCAGGCCAAAGATACGGAAGAAAAAGACGATAGCCGCGCAGGTATTCCCACCAGCTCTTGGTCGGTATTTTGTCCTTTCGTGCCCATCCTGGATCCTCGGCGGTTGCCTTATCTGGCTTCACCGGATCTGAAGCAATACTACCGTACCCTTGCCCATTGGTGATCCCATCCTCTATTCCATGGCCATTGAGAAGTCTTGCTGTCTCAGCGGAAGTTCCATTCTGTCCATGATACTTGGCTTGGACCTTTGACCACCGGAGCAGGGCAAACGTGGCATAGAGAAAGACCAGGGCAAGGAGAAATAGAATGCGTAGAATATTGAATATGAATTCAACTGCTTCCCACGTGGTGACACCGTTTCTAATCTGCCCATCACCACAGCCACCTGCCTTGGGCTCCTGGTGTTTCGAGGTATAGATTGCCAGGGAAGTACCAAGAAGCACAAATTCCATGAAGAGCCCTGTAACCCATGTAGAGAAGTGAACCACGGTCGGAGATGGCTTTGCATCAAGAATGGATATCAGAAAGAATAGGTAAACGAAGAATGAGCCCACAATGTAGATCTAAGCCCGAAAATTTAGTATGAGTAGGACAGATGGGGCACACACGAATCAACGTACCACAACTGATTCCCCACACCACCAATTATTGTTTTTCTCCACCAAGGCATGTACAATGGCTAGGATGGCATTCCCCAGGAAGGTGAGAATAGCAGCAACGGAGATCCAAGTGAAGAAGACCTTCACCAATGGGCTGAAGTCAGTTACCTCTTGTCCCTTCTCCTTCACCCTGGGTGAGGTGGTCCGTGGCAGTGGCTTTCCCCCGGGTCCGGTCTGGGAGGGTACTGCTTGGGCGACCTCATCCTCAGAGGCCGTTATGACTGCGTGGGCTATAGTGGCCGCAAGGAACAAAACAAGGAGAACGATAGGATACGAGTAATGGACATAAATCAGGATATTCTGAGCGGTCTCGTTGGAGACCCATGGTCTATCCATGGTTGATAAGTGAGTGTTCATGGTGATAACGAGGGAGGTAGAAAGAATAGAAGCACCTAAACACCCCACTGAAGCTGTATTGGAGCTTGCTATAGACTCATGATATGTATGCTGGTGAAGATGGAGAAGTGGGAGATGGACGTGATCGTGGCAAAAAGTGAGAAGGAAGAGGAAGTTTTCCAGTCGCGTGAGCTCTTTCAACTCCAGGTACGGTAACGGCCTTCACTAGAGACTAGCAGGATCGTGACATTTCTTTGAAGAAACGAGGGAAGGTGGGACCCGCACAGTCCACAAGATCCACGATCCTTCCCGCCTTTGGAGCAAATCTCAAGCCTTTGGTATCAGCATCAGGCACTCCAACGCACCTTATAAGCAGTGGAAAACTTAAGCTTCGAGGTGGCTGACCAGCTAGAGTCAGAGCCGAAGGCGTCCCGGCAGTCCCATCCAATAGAGTCCCCTCCCAAGGGCCCCCAAGCGTTGACTGTTCAATAGCCTCATGCAACCCCCATCGGCCAGTTGTCGTGGTACTCAAAGGAATCCGCACTATCGGGTTTGACAGCTGCCTTCACCTTGTTGACATCCCATCTAGTCCTTCTCGAATAGGCGGTCTGGCAGCGGTTCGTTATCTAGGTACCTCCAGCCCGCCTGCAAGGCCGGGTGGGCAGCTGCTTGAGATCTTTGACGATGCAGCTACTTTCCCCGTGGCTGACATAGTCCCAGATGGCGAGACCCTCGGGCTACTCTATATGATGAGTCTCGTCTCCGAGTCGACCTGATCTCTGATGTCGAATCACCTTGCCGGAGATGGCAAGGCTCCTCCTCCCCCTCCCGCTCCCCCTTTGCCTCCGCAACGGCAAGGTTTCGTAGCAAATGCTCTCGCACGCGTCGCACAGCCGTTTGGCTATGGCTCTAGCCTGTCCAACCCTACTGGGCATCGGCCCATCGATCTTAGAGACTCCCCAATGAGCATGCACAGAAGCGCTAGGTGGGCATCCGGGTCTCTCCTACGTTCGTTGTTCATACTCCTAAAGGTCCCCCAGGTCCCCCAAGGAAGCCAGGAAACAAATACTGACATCGAGCTTAGCCAACGCTCTTCGAGGGGCTCCTCCCACAAGACTGGTATCCCGATCGCCGCCCTTGACATCTCTCCGGACCACACCCATGCAGTCTTAGCAGGCCACAACATCCTCAAGACTATCCAAGTCTCTGACGGATACTGCGCCGAAGACGTCAATCTGCGAACAAGTACGATTGCCTATGCAGCCACGCACGAGACCTCCGGGACTGCTATTGCTGCGAAGCATAAAGGCCAGTGGCGGGTAAATGATGTCAAATGGTCCCACGGACAATATAGCAGCACGATTGCGACTGCTGCCGCTGGTGGACAGATTGTGGTATATGATATAAATCGAAGTGGGATAGAAATAGCTCGCCTACATGAGCACAGCAGACAAGTGCATAAATTGGGAATCAATCCTTATAAAGGGCAACTGATACTCTCCGGGAGTCAAGATGGTACAGTTCGGCTTTGGGACTTACGGGATCTTGCTGGAGACAAGAGCATCATGACTTGCCAGAGCCGTAGAACTTTTTCAGGTAATAGCGAGGGCATAAGAGACATAAAATGGTCCCCTGCAGATGGTATGGAATTCGCTCTGGGCACTGATAATGGGGTGATTCAACGCTGGGACTTTCGAAACGACAAGATCCCACTCCTTAGGATAAGTGCTCACGAAACCAAAAGCTGCTACTCAATAGACTGGCATCCGGATGGAAAACATATAGCCAGTGGTGGAGCAGACAAAAAGATCAAGGTTTGGGACTTTTCTTCTTCAGATCGTAGGAAAAAACATATATGGGAAATTCGGGCACCTCAAGCAATACACAATGTACGCTGGCGTCCACCACGCTGGTCATCCGATAAGCAAGGTCCCTCAAGATGGCAATGCACTCAGATGGCGTCTTCATACGACGAGGAAGATCCTCGAATACATATCTGGGACTTTCGTCGGCCATATGTACCTTTTCGGACGCTCGATCGTTACGATACTCCAGCAACAGCTCTGTTATGGCATTCCGAGGATCGTCTATGGTCAGTTGGAACAGCTGGTATGTTCACGCAAACCATCATCAGCGAAGTACCTAAGAAGATGGATTATCGGAACCCAAACACACTAGACATTGCTGCAGATGGTCAGATCCTTTATTTCTCACAGAAGAGGGAACGTAGACGAACGGATGTGCGTGAGGACTGGCATGAACAGGAACACAGTAGAAGTAACACTGGTGAAAGACTGGCGGGTAGTAGCCCTGTTCAGAGCAGCTCCGAAGAACCAAGTCTCTCCAATTCTTCTTTCAAGACCCGGAACCGACAACAATCCGCCTCTCTAAGGCCTACAAGATCATCGACCGGGACACCGCCACCAGCTACATTTACCGGCCCTGTAGCCAGCCTCGATCGAAGCCTCCGTGCATCCAACATGCACCACTTCGCACAAGTTGCGGCCATTGGCTACATTGAGGGCCTGCTCGAAGAAGGCACGCCGTTCACGTACTTAGCGCGTCACTACAAGATTCCTGTAGTGCCTACAGAAGACATCGAGTGCGATCTACATTTGATACTTGGGGATGCACTCAGAGTCAACGCGGAACATGCAGCTCAAATGGCCAAATATAGACTATCGCAAAGCTGGTTGATTCTAGCAGAGGTAACAGAGAAAGAATTGGGCAGGCGGGCTGAATGCGGCTACCAACAGAGGCTGCTTACGACTTCCGCACAGCAATCGACCAAGCAAGAGGATCGGTTGTCTGCATCTGATGAGATGGGAGCCTCCTCAAACAATCCTTGCACACCGGTCTTGCCACAAGACCATGAAGGCCAGCGAGGAAACGAAATTGCCTCTAACATGGCAACGCCTCTTGCTAGGCCAATCCCCGACCGTTTCGCTGAGGTTGGCCTCACACCATCAAACATCGATCCTTTGCCCCTCTCATATGGTCAATGGAGCAAGCGGCCAATCAAGGCGATGGCAGCCACATCAGAACTCGCCAACATGAATATTTCTGAAAATGTGGAGAAGGGTCATTATCACCTGCCAGCTGAACAAGACGACGCCCAGCCAAGCCCGAAGGACAGCAGCCAACCTCTCCAGGACGTAATACGGCCTTCTCCAGATGCTGGGTATATTGACATGGACCGCCAAATGGCCGAGCGTCGAGCAGCAATGGGTAATTATAGGGCTACACCGCGGCCGCTGCTTAGGCTCGACGACCCTATCCAACTGACCGGGCCAGGTTCAAGCATTCCTGCATTTGATCGTCATGACTCGAATGAAAGCTTTCAGCTCTTTCCTACCTCTACGGATAGCTCTCATCATGAACCATCCATCATGGGCTCTTTCGGGAGTAAATCGGTATCTCAGAGAATTCCATCAACGCCCGAGCGAGTGAACCTTGTTGAGGCATCCAAAAGCTACGATACCACGGAGACTGGAGGAAGTGCGTTGGTGTTCGACGATGAAGCTCAGCTACGCTCTCCATCACTTTCTCTCACACCACCATTCGAAGCACATGATACCACGCGCAAACATGTAAATGCCAAACCGGCTTATCTAAGTACAATCTACCGACCAAGCAGTCCTAAGAAGCCCGTTGTTCACAAAGAAGATTGGGAAGATAGTACTAGTCCCGCTGAGCCGCTCATTGAGAACACAGAAGCGGAGCCTTCGAGTGCTTCGCACAAATACCTCTTATCAGGTTTCATACCACTCGGAGAGAGACCAGACAATGAGCGCCCCTGGAGCGCATCTTATCTCGTTGAACAGCTTATCGACTACCACACCCACAAGCTACATGACGCCCAAGTGCCCACTTATCTCCTTCTTCATCTTAGTCGCTGGCTCTACCACTCAATCTCTTACGAACGCGCGCTTTCAATCGTTTCCCACTATCACCGCCAGCTAATCGATCATGAACTCTATGTCGAAGCCGCCGAACTTCGCCAACTTGCTTATCCCGATTTCCCAGAAATTGCCGAGTACGGCACCTATGGCATTACGCCTGGAGGGCCATTTTGCACAACATGTCATAAGGCTCGCAAAGGAGATCGACGCGATATCTGCGAGCGATGCCATCGACCATGCGGTGACTGTCCTATCTGCCAGAATCAGGGACCCATCTCACGTCCTGATTCCAACGGAGTCTCGCAAATACTTGAAGGCCCTACGGCAATGAAGGCCATATGGACGTGGTGTCAGGCTTGCGGGCATGGCGGACACGTACAGTGTCTTAGCGTGTGGTGGGAGTTGGAGGAGAGTGAAGGTGCATGTCCCACCGTTGGCTGCCTGTGCGATTGCATGCCTGGAGCTAGAAGAGACGAGGTCATCAGGAAGCTTGAGAAGAAGCGTGAGGAGACGAAGCCAGGCGTGATCCCTACAGATGAGTGGAAAGCTCCAAATGTTGCTGCTCCGCAGAGAGCTAGGGGATTGACGGGTGGGGGGGCGCCTCGTACCTTCAGCAATGACGGTGGAAGGGGTCCGTTGGGCTTGGCGGCTGCTGGGAGGAGTGGTAGTGGAGGGAAGAGGGTGAGGATCGTGGTCCCTGACGAGGCGAGCAAGGATGCTGCTGTCGAGGAGTCGAGTGATGTGAAGGGGAAGGCTTCTACCCCATGAATGCAGTACATAAGATAGCATCAGCCCTTGCAAGGGCGACTTACGGCGTTCGATACCCAGGATGAAGGATAGATACCCATGGCGGCATTGCCATACTTGTACATTAGAGGGGGAATACTGCAATCGCAGAGCCTTGATGATATGAGAGATGTTTATAAATTAGTGCTACCTTTTTCGCCTGATTATCCATATCTATCTAACGAACTCTCTTACAGCCTCGCCTCTATCTCTCCACCAGAGGCGTATTCCACATACCCTTATCGTCACAGTCGGTCCTAATGAATCACTTTTCTCCAAATATAGGCTGCCCTTGCCTTTGTGAATTCCACTGACAGCAGCTAGCTACGCTCTTTTCACTTTAGTTCGCATCTTTTCAGTATAACATGTGCATCGTAGTATCGTCAGATTGCTACGTGACAACCTTAATAGTGATATGATCGTCTATCACTTGAGGCATAGGCAGGAAGGGTTCGAGGTTGCTTGATAGGTAGATGGTTGATTGAAGCCTCAGGGATTGTGGGGATTATATCACCCAATATATAGTACGTTTCACGTTTCTTCTTGTATGCATCTGCTATAGTGCATTTCAAAACAAGTAACCATAATTCAGAAAAAGCAGACAAAGGATATGATGAAGGCCCGCAACTTCAAGATGGATGGATGAGACACTGGATGGTACGTAGAGCGTCTTGGTGTCTCGAAGAAGAAGGGTCGCTAAAGACTGGGAGATGGCTCGCCAGTAGGCCAATGGGAGAGTAGATTCCGAAAGAGGTTGAGAAGGGTTTAATTGGTGACAGGGTATGGGACATGGACGGGACATCTTACTTCAGATACCATAGAGTAATTGATTTTGAAAGTAAAGATAATAGGAAAGATAGCACCTGTTGTAAGATACGAACAATTGTTGGGCAATTCAGGCCCGGGTTGATTTTGCGGCATGAAGTAACTAATTGATACTTCCTTACTATGATACCTTTGCACTCAAGAATGTACCTATGCCGATATAGTAACTTAGAAGACATAGCAACGACGGAGGGTAAGGCATGGAATCATTAATTTGGAGTCCAATAGGGCTAGGCCTGCCAAGACGCTAAGCGAGACCGCACATGATATCCTTCCCAAACTTTCGAAGGATGGAAAACACATACTACCACAAGCACGCTCCTTGACAGCCATCATACCATGGAGAACGACAAAGGCGAGCTCGTTGACCTGTATGCCCCACCCCCCTCTTTCCCCAGTAGTCTTATACGCTAACCAATACCTTAACCACACAGCTACGTCCCCCGCAAATGCAGCGCAACAAACCGCATCATCGTACGCCCCCATCCCCAATCCCATTCCCAAATCCCCGTCCAAAAACACTAACGCACCCCACCATCCAGAAAGCCAAAGACCACGCCTCGGTCCAGATCTCCGTCGGCAAAGTCGACGACAACGGACGCTACACGGGCGAAAACCAAGTGTATGCGCTGTGCGGCTTTGTGCGCGCCATGGGCGAGGGGGACGATAGTTTGAACCGGTTGGCGCAGCGGGATGGGTTGGTGAAGGGGGTGTGGAGTGGGAGTTCGCAGCGGTAGATGGGGGAGGAGGGATAGGGGAAAGGGCGGGTGTGGTAGGTGTGATTGGGGTGTTGGGGAGGGGGATGAGGATGAGGATGAGGGCTGATTTGTGTGCAGACAGGGCAGGGGGATGAGATCGGACGGGTGGGTTTGTGAGATGGCGGATTAGGTGTGATGGATGGAGGTAGGGTAGGATGGACTTGAAATACGCAGGAGAGCAGGCCAACATCGAGTACCCAGCCCTGTATTCACCTTACAATACGTCTCCGTCCTCACATCCCTACATCTGTACCTTCCCCTCCCCAACAACCCCCTTCCCCCCCTCTCTGTCTCTTATCCCCCACCCCCTCCCCCACCTGGCCCCCACACAAGAGAGCAGGACAGTATGAAGCCGCCGCTCCACCGGCCGGCATCATCATCCTCTCTCTCCCTTCACCTCCCACTTTCACCATGGGAAGTTGAAAAAATCCGAAGGCCACAGATTACAAACAAGCACGGTGGATGACATTTGGGACCTAGTAGGTTCGCATGTTCGGAAGCTGGGCAGGCTCGCCTATGAAGAGATGGGATCGTTTGAGGTTGCTTGGTTTTGTCACAGATACGGGCGGGACATTTGTGTTTGTTGCTTTCGTTTCATTTCATTTCTGTTGCTCGTACCTGATAAAGGAAATTGTGCTTCGCGCGTTGGTATATCCCATAACAGATGACAACTCCCCATACAACCACATCCATCACGCCGTCGACCTTCCCAATCCCTCCTTATACCTCGCCAACGTCCTCTCCCTACTCACCTTATGATCCACACACATCCTCGGATATCCCTCCACCCCCCTAACCTTCTTCCCATGCGGATCATGAATCGCCTTCCCCGCCACCTTGGCCAACTCCGGCACCCACTTCCGGATATATTCCCCCTCGGGATCGAACTTCTCACTCTGCAACAAGGGATTGAAGATCCGAAAGTACGGCTGCGGATCCACGCCCGTGCTGGCGGAGAACCCCCATCCGCCGTTGTTGGAGGCGAAATCGCCATCGATGAGGTGTTCCATGAAGTAGCGCTCGCCCATGCGCCAGTCGATGAGGAGGTCTTTGGCGAGGAAGGAGGCGACGACCATACGTGCTCGGTTGTGCATGTAGCCGGTATGGTTCAACTGACGCATGGCGGCGTCGACGAAGGGATAGCCCGTTTGGCCCGTGGTCCATTTCTGGAACAACTCGTCGTTGTATTCCCATTCGATATCGGTATACTCCGGCTTGAAAGGTTTGTTCATGCACACGTAAGGCCAGTGAGCGAGCACATGCTTGTAGAAGTCGCGCCAGGCCACTTCTGAGATCCACCCCACTATGCCTTTGTTGCCGCCGTCGAGTTTCTTCGTGCTATTCGCGGCCTGTGCCGCAGCCACGGCTGTTCTTGCACTCAACGTGCCGGAGGCGAGGTGGACGCTGATAACGGCTGTGCTGTTCGCTGCAGGTACGTTCCTGGTATCTGCATACTTGTCCACTTTCATACTGATGAATTTGCTTAATCGTTCTAGCGCCTCATGCTCGCCTGGTGGCCACATGCTTCGAAACCGCTTCTTCTCTTCATTGGTAAGGCTCTTGTTCGCTGGTGCTTCGGGGATCGCGCTGTCGAATATTTCCTTGTATGTGCTGCGTGCACTTTCAGGGTTCTTGACTGGAGGTTGGAACAAAGTCAGATGGTGTGGATGCGTGTGGAGGTAAGAGATCCATGCTCGGAACCAGGGCGAATAAACAGCATACTGGTTTCCAGTACCACTTGAGAGCTCTCCAGCAGCAACCACACAAGTGTCTGGAACCGCTTCAATCGCAATGCCCCTTTCGATCCCCGTTCTAGTCATCAAAGCCTCCCTTCGTAGTTCATCTACCTCGTACTCGATGTTCGTGTAAAGGTGACTTGCGCCCCACTTCTCACAAAGCTCGAGGATCCGATTTGGTATCGCTTTCCGCTTCTCCACAGTCTCGACATGCAAGGGTATATTCAGCGCTCCGAGATCCGCTTTGAGAACCTCCAATGTCCTGAGTACGAAATCCACACGCACGGCGCTTGTCATATGCGCTTTGTAATCCTGCGGCGATATGATGTGTATACATATCAGTGGCACACCTTTGCTCTTCGCTTTTTCCGACGCCAGATGGAGAGCCTTGTTATCTGTGATGCGTAGATCGCATTTGAACCAATGAACAACCGCATCTTTCACTTGAGTCCGGTCACGCCGTAATTTGGTCTCTTTCTGAGCTTTGTCGAGTGTTTCTATCGGGCGCTCGATCTCGTTGGACTTATATTGCATGCATCGTTGATTGGTCATCTCTGGCGGGTAGAATTGGCGGTCGACGATTCCATATTGCTCCTCTTGCTTTGAGTTTTTGTAAGCCGGGACTTCACCTTTTGCTTTCTTGATGGGTGTGTCTATGATTCCAGTCTCCTTGCGCTTAGTGCCAGTCGCCATTCCCTTCGCTAAGAACATGTCGGGCGTTACAAGGGAGGGACGCATGCTTCGAGGGATCTGAGACCGGTAATGGACAAAGAAAGGCAAAATAAAAGGTCTCGCATATAACACTGGTCGCACAGCTGCTAGACTTGAAAGACGGGATAGCATGCAACCTCAGCTTACAATCAATTGAAGGGTTATTGGGTTCTCAACCGTAAAGTGTGTCTATATGTTGTAGAATGTCAGAAATCATGATGGCGTTGGCGATAACGCGCTAGGACCTGGAGTCGATGAGATTAGATGCAGATCAGATAAGCGAGATCTTAGCGGCAGCGGCAACTCTGTCTCTGAGCGTGTGTATTCGATTCAAGTACTTTACGTTCATACTGACCAATGTAGATCAGATGTGGCATATATTGCCAAACCACAATATACAATCCATCCATACTCCACGCCGTCACCAAACCATTGTCAAACCTGAGCCAGACAGTTTCTCTCTCGTTTAGATGGTGAGTATAAGTCAACCTTTGTAGCTTCATGCAGCTGGGCGGTGTGCATTGCAGTATACACACTTAGCTCAAAGATCATTATGCTAAAGTAGCTATGTTCAATTCCAGGAAAATCACCAGCCAGTTGAGTAACCGATTTTCTGCAAGCTATGGAATGGCTTCATATTCCTGAAATTACAGTAAGAAGTGGGGATAGTCAATCCCGATCCCTCGACATGAATGACTCAACTTTAGCAAGGATATTGCAATGAAACGCGAGTGCAAACTGCCTCACATCTCATTATCAACGAGATCTCAATCTTGACCGCACAGGAGCTAGAAACATTTCCTACGTTATACGTGGAGTCCATATTGTCGTCGCCGAATCAACCTAATCCTTGGTCCAGCCGTTTATAATCTCTCCCCGAAATTCAGCACGCCTTCCTCTTTCTTTCAAAAGCTTCGACAATTTGTATGTATGCTCGTCAAAACCACTATGGTAAGGTACAGACATATCTCAAGATGTAGAGTCTTTCCCTTGCGACGTCTGATCACGCAACAGTCGTACAAAGACGCTTAGCGAGACATGGGTAGACGCATCACTGGGTATATCAAGAAAATTTAGAATTACGTTGAAGACGTCTACGATTATACAGCACGATGAATCATGTAGTCACGATGGAGAACAAGATTTTGGTGGAAAGCAATGCATGTTTATGTATGCTAGTCTAGTAATATCATAATATCGTAGGGGTATCATAATCTCAATGAGCGTGTTCCATAGGTGTCAAAGGAGTGTGAATGGATTATCCAAATCCAAGAGGAGGGAAAAAGGAAAACAGCGTGATACAACCACATGTCGACTAGCGAGCAGCAGTTCCCAGTATCAAGCTCCGCTTCTGCTTCTTGCACTTGTTGCACTGTGGAGCAGCCATGGGTGTCGATGTGTTCGCGGGTATGGGATAGGTTGGCATCGACATCGACATCGTGGCAGGCATGACTGCGGATGCGGTTCCGGTAAATGTGGGTAGAGTGCCTGCGGGTGTGGACCTGGATGTTCCGGATCAGCCATCGGTCCGTGTTTTGTGGGAAAGGAGATTTTTACAGGATTGGTGGGGCGATCTGGAGCGAGCTTGGCGGCATCGAGTTTGCGGGTGGTGCAGCAGCTGCTTGAGAGGCTGGGGTAGGGGCCGGGTTGGCGGCGGCGGGAGATACCATGGTGGCCATCGTTGTGGGCTGTGCGGGTGCTTGAGCGGCGGCTGAGGCGGTCACCGTGACTGTGACAACGGATGGCGCAACGGGGGCTGCTGGTGCGGGGGCAGCAGGTGCTGACGCAGCGACTGGAGCAGCTACAGGGGCAGCAGCCGGCGAGGAGGCCACAGGGGCGGCGGCAGCTGGCGAGGCGGCTACAGGTGCGGCAGCTGGCGAAGAAACTACAGGGGCGGCAGCTGGCGAAGAAGCTGCAGGGGCGGCAGCTGGCGAGGAGGCTACAGGTGCGGCAGCTGGCGAAGAAGCTACAGGGGCGACCGCGAGGTTGGATGGAGATGCGGGCGCGGAGGCTGCAGGAGCGGCATTGAGTTGCTTAACATATGCTGGAATAGCCGAATTACTGATGCCACTGCCACTGCCAGATGCTGGTGCTTGTCTGTCCTCCAAGTCGCGGGTGGCTTTGGTGCCAGTGATGTCGACGTCCATGCAGGTAGTGTAGATCTCGGCTTTACCGTTGGGAAGTCCAGGGTCGACCTTGGGAAGAGTAGGCCAGTCCCACACCCAGTACAGAGTGTACGGCTTGCCGGAAGGAGCGTCTGCTGGGATCTTGATATCATTCTGACACCACAAGTCGGTTCCTCCAACCTGGCTGGCAGGGTGAGGGTGTTCTTTCTGACGTGAGGCAGAGATGGTGCCCCCGTTGACCTGATAGCATTGGCCATCGTCGAAAGGCTGGGTTGCCAGAAGCTTGCCTCGCTTGTCGCCCCCACTACCATCAGCATTCCAGACCCCAAAGATGTTGAGCAAAGTGTCATCGCTCTTTGGCTGGGTCGTTCCATAGATGTAGACATTGCCACGGTTGGCTGGCTTGCCAGGCTGGTTGGCGGGAAGAGTGACATGGCCGTTCTCTTCGTAGCGTAGAGCGACCATATCTCCTGGGGCTGCCTTCAGCCTAGGACTATCGGCGGACTGAAATTGCGCTTGCTGAGTCTTTTTGCACATAGGATCGGTAGGCTGAACGTTCTGTACGTCGTTTGAGGGCGGGGCGTCTCTCTGCTCGAGCGAAGGTTGTCCCTGGCCGGGCAAGATATGGACCATAAGAAGATCAGTGAAGCCAGGAGCTGTTCGCAGGGTGTTGTTGCGAGCGTAACCTGGCTGACCGGTGAAACTTCCACTGGGGTTGATGACCGTCAACTGTTCAACCCAAGAATGCGCGATCGCTGGAGTCGTGAGAAGAGCGAGTAGCGCCAGGGCACTTGCAACTGAGGAAGGCATGCTGACGTGTGGTTGTATGAGGTTGTCTGAGTGGAGCTGAGTTTTCGATAGTGAGAGGTACGACCTGCGTTTGATATAGGTTCTCTAGGGATTGTAGAATGTGATATGTGAGTAGTGGTGGGTTGTGGTGAATGAATAAGACTGGAAGGAGCGTGAAATGGGTAGATTATATAGATGAGTGTACACGGTCAACGTGTTGAAGAAAGGAAGTGTAACAAAGAAGAGTTGATTATTGAAGGTCAAATGTAATTGTTGAAAATGATTGTGAATGAAAGTTTGCGTAACAACGGAGATTGTTGCCCGTTGTCCGTGGGAAGAAGTGAAGTTTCCATTGTGAAAGCGAATGCGGGATATATCAATTCTTCTCACAATAAAACATCACGAAACAACACAAGAATACAATAAGCTCCTGTCACGGAGGTTTGTGAGGATAAGTCCTTGTTACGACAATAAGAGAACTGGCAGCCAGTGAAGACGCGCCTTGACCACGCCATCAAACCTGACATTCTGATCCCACCTGGCCTGAAACGAATTCCGAGCAGCGAAAAGTTTCTTAGATATTTCTATCACAAGGGAATGGAATCTATTGCTCTGTACGTATCAGCTATAAATGGTGAGAAAGATATGTATGGATTGCCTTGATGGCAGCGCTACCGAGTGGCGAAAAACCATGGAACGGGGAACGGTCTTCAGCCTCATGCTGCCAATCGTATGGTAAATCTCCCGAATGTCTGCAACAGCCAAAGTGAATCTTCTGTATTTCTTCTTTGATTGCAAGAGACGCGTTTCATTGCTTTTGAGCCTCAACGACCAATGAAGAGGTCGAGTTGAACAGCGTTTCAGATCTTGGTGGCGTTTCAGCTTGTCTTGGCGCTTTCCCTCCGCAACGACAAATTGATCGATTGGCCGTTACGTTGACAGCTATTCTGTCATTCCAAAAGTACCTCCATTGTAGGTACAACTTCATAAATGCGCGGTCATGGAGCTCTTAGGTGAAGCTAGCTCGTACTTTACATGTAGCCGTGTAAACCCTACGACCTTTGTTATCCACGAGAAAGACAAATACGGAGAGCATCCCTTCATATATGTGAAAAGCTTTGAAGACACTCCAGTCCTCGTATTGTCTGATACTGGTTGTGGAGGCGGTAAAGCCCAAGAACCTCATGCTACCAATCTGAAAGACTTCATCGAGACTAGTCCTGTCTTATCGAATAATGGAAACCCTCTGAACCCTCGAGACTCAAATGGCAATGCCACAAAGAAGTACTTCATCATCTGCACTCACTGCCACTACGATCACATTCTCGGTCTTCCGCACTTTCGGGATGCCTCCCCAGAGATAATTGCTTCATCGTACGGCAAGGAATTCATCGAAAGCGATCTTCCTGAACATTCCCTATGCAATTTCCTTGAGATTCCCGTTCCCGAATACAAAGTCACAACATGGGCTCACGATTATCAAAAGCTCTATTTCGGAAGCATTTTCTTGCATTTGCATATCATCCATACTCCTGGACACACGCCAGACGAGATTGCTTGGTATGACGATCGCGAACGCCATCTCTACGTGGGAGACACATTATACGAGCGAGTAGCCAAAGACCAGTCTTACGAACAAGCCATTATTTTCCCCAAAGAAGGGAATATTGTCGATTACCTGAGATCGCTGAAGAAGCTCCTCCTGTTTGTCGATACCAAGAACAACGATGATGACGCCAACAAAGGTCAGATCAAAATTGGCTGCGGACACGTGACATCCTCCGTTGATGGTAACGAGATCCTACTTGCTGTTCAGCAACTAATTCTAGATATTGTGCAAGAGAAGGTACCGATTGTAGATACGGAGGAGAAACGCGGCGAAATACATGCGACCTGGAAAGAAGACGGAGAACCAAGATTCTCGGTAACAGCACCCAAGAGGATTATGCAGGATGCAAAACAAAATTGGGGAAAGTGGGAGGAGTAGATCAATGCTAAAGGGAAAAGCACACGATGTCAGATCAGACTGATTCTGGTCTTGTGCCGAATGAAGCGTAGAGTTCTTACATGGGGATGTACAGAATCAATTTCTATGGACTAGCGCCAATCGTCTCTACGTGCCGCGTTGTAATCACCAAGACGACGATGAGCAACGAGCATATGGTGGTTGGCGTACATGGGATCCGCGATTGCGATGAGGCGCATAATTTACTCCAAAGGGCTCGAGCTCTGGTCACTGTGAACGCGTCATCGAATAGGTATCTGCCTTGACCGTCCCTTTTACTACTTTGTCATGAAGGTGTCCCTAGTCAGCGTCTTGTGGTAAACCTTTGCATGCAAGAGCTTCAATTGATGTAGTATTATGGTTCGATGCCTCGACTGGCGCTATGGCATCTCATACCATGTCTGGTACACAAGGGTTTGCTGGGACGTCAACACTAGATGGTCCAGATGATTGGCCCTGGCAGTTCACTAATGTCCCTATGGTACTACGTGTAATTCAGGGGATGACTGAGCCGACTGATGATAGTATGACCAAAGATCGGGTATTGTAGTATTAATATCTGGAGAAGGGGAATCGAGGGAAACCTGTAGAGAATCATGGCATTCAATCTTACCATAGATTGTAATGACTTGCTGCATGGGACAATTAACAACCAAGTATGTACAACACGGAGTTGTCCTCTCCGAAGCAAGCCGAATCGTTGCGGGGACCGAGAATTCGAGTTTCTTGTAAACCCACAGCTATCAAGGCCGACGTGCCCGAGGGCGACCCCAACCATTCTATGTTAGCTGGAGTTGGGAGCAATATGGCGGTCTCGAGCGTCAAAGCCTCTTTTAGGCCAGCTCTACTAGTTGTGGACATGCAGGAAGATTTTTGCCCCCCCGTGAGCAGATATCTCTACGACTTACCACAGTAATCTCACCGTCCCATAGGATGGTTCGCTGGCAGTAGCTGGCGCTCGAGAGATTGCGCCTGTCATTAACGAGCTCACGTCTCTGCCCTTTACTCTGAAGATCGGTACCAAGGACTTTCACCCCCCGGATCACATATCGTTCGACTCTTCTCATACCCCTCCCAATAACAAAGCCTTCCAATCATTCATCAACATATCGAATCCAAGAGAGCCCTCTCAATCGCAAGATATACCGATCTGGCCTGTCCATTGTGTCCAATATACCAAAGGAACCGAAATTATCCAAGAAATAGACGTTTCTAAGCTCGACGCAGTGGTTGAGAAAGGCAAGGACAGGCGGGTCGAAATGTTCTCCGGATTCGCAGATGTTTTTGGGATCAAGTCTTCTATGGCTACGAGCATGGATCTCGCAGAACGGCTCAAAGCTGCTGGGATCACTCATGTATTCATTGTTGGTGTGGCTGGAGACTTTTGTGTCAAGTGTACGGCACTTGATGCGAAGAAAGAGGGATTTGAGGTCTTCGTGATCGAGGAAGCCACAAGATGCGTCGATCGTGGGGAGAAAGGATGGGAAGCCGCCAAGGTGGAATTGGCGGAATCTGCGATTCAGATCATTCACATCGACGGCTCAGAGATCCAACGCGTCAGGTCCCTCACATGAGCCATTAGCGCTCCCCTATCAGCGAACCTGTTGGAAGAAATAGCTGGAACAAATACAACGATGCATTATGCTGGGTCCACTTCGACCACAGAGACTCATTCGATACTGAATCAATAAAAATTTTGAGTTGGGACTATCATTCCGACATCGTTTGGATACGTCCGACACTTCTGCTGGTATACACTCTTCTCACAGACATAAAGGGTTCTATACTGTCTCGCTCGTGCAATTGGACTGTCCGGATCAATATAATACCACACTAGCGCCAGATTAGCGCGGTCGCAATAAGATTGGGCTCGGGTGATCTCCGTCGTCATGCATCTTGCGCGTTTTCACGACAACAGTTCACAACAAAACCCAGATCTCTGATCATCTCCACCATCATATCCAGTCAAATCTACCGCGATGGTGTCTTCAAAGGGAAAGCCGACAGATCCTAAGCTTCGTGAAGAAGCGAAAGAAGGTTAGCATGGATCTGAAGCAAGAAGTACTTTAGCTTGTATGGATACTTACGCGCGCCTGGACGCAGATGTCAAGCAGATGACCAACAAAGATGGCAGTGGGAAGGGCCAAATGGCTGCTTGGAAGGTGAGTTGCTTGCGCGCTCTTTGGCTTCTATGTCATGGCACAACATGCGCCTTTTATCGTATAGAAAATGTGTCCGAGCAGTAGAACCGCCAGAAGCTGATGCGTAGCTATCGTACAGGCAAGCAAGATCTCTAAAGAGTATGAAGAGCGCGGTGGAGAATACGAGAACGAGGCCGGGTCGAAGAATGAGCCATCGAAAGGGGCGCCTCAAGCCAAGTCAGATGAGAAGAAACAATCCGAAACGAAGGAGGACGAAGAGAAGACCGACGAGAAAGAGAAGCCTAAAGCCAACAGCGCTAAAAAGGCGACCGGAAAGAAGACTGAGACAAAGCCCAAGGCACCAAAAAAGGAGAAGAAGGCGCCTGCTGAAGGCTCCAGGAAGAGCTCTCGCGTCGCTGGTGGCACTAAGCGTAGCGCTCCTGAGGAGACCAAGGAGGAGAAACCTCCGGCGAAGAAGGCCAAGAGTGGGAAGAAGTGACGCATCATGTTCTGTTGCACCCATTCTGTCATTGATTCGTATTTCCACAGCTGTATCTCCTCGCGTTCATGTACGATTTTCTGTGTATCCTTTTCTTTTTGCAAGACATGGGTCCTCTTGGACATAAGGCGCCGTACCGGTGATATGCCGAGGGTATTTGGCGGTATTGGCACCAGAACAGGGTTTTGAGTAATTAGCATTCCTAGGTCAGTGACCTGCAGCGTTCAAAACTTAGCTTTACTGATATAATCAATACTGTTGAATCCACTTATCATTTTACTGCACTCTATTGCTCATCCAGTATCGTTTTGCGTATCATCTGTTGCCTTTTCGAACGTATTACAGCTCCTCCTAACGCTGTTCGCCCCCTATCTCTTCCCCCCAATGGCGAAAATGGCACATTCGGGGACCACAACAGTAGATATTGTATAATGTTGAATCCGGTATAGCTATATGGGTGCGGACGAAGAGTATGGCATTCAATCGTTCATATGCAAGCGTGTCGTGACCCAAGCCTACTTACACTACTCGTCTATCAACGACTAAGGTAGCCAACCTCGAATACATACAGTCTACCTTCCACAGCGAACTTCACCGAGTTCAGAACAAAGGATGCTCTGAGTTCTCTTTGTCGTAGATCAGCAAGTACCGCTTTTCGTTGCGGCGCTACTCCTGCAACGTAGGAATGTTTTGTCCAATGGCTGGTCCTGAAGATACGGATAAGCTTCTCGAAAGCGAGTGCTCCTACCCATGGAATAATTTCTACTATTTAGGCAATTATAGATTGAATCTCGGCCGAGAGTAAATTGGTGCACTAAGCTACTACTATACGTGGAACATTAGTGTACCCGAGGAAAGAGGAGCCGGGGGTGCTGCCAGGTTCCACGGTTGGTGGCCAGGGCAAACTCGGTGTTAGAGGACGTCTCCACGCAACCTCCGCGTTATTCCTACTCATCCACGCTTCACTCTTTACCTACACTTTCTCACCTCTTGTACTATTCGTGGGACGGTGTACGCAGTCCTAGGATAATTCTACTCCCTATAATACCATCATAAAATCTTTTCGCGAGGCCGGACCTGGATACTTCTACACTCAATCCAAATTTGTGTGCCCAAGAGTGCCTTTTCAAGACGTGAGTGCGCCAGATGAGGCTCACTGGTGTTATTTTATGCAATTATCAATGCTTGTGCTAATCAATCTCCAAGATGCTCATAAATGTTCGCCCCAATGCTGTACTCATAGCATTCGTGGACTTGTCCTACCCTTCCAACCCTCTACACAGTCCTGAACTTTCAACATGCTAGGAGCATCCTTCCTCCCAGCGCGACTGCGTCACGAGCATAACCATACACCGCCCTCGAATCCTGGCTATGTCAATCGCCAGATCACTCGCATTCTTCAAACGGTTGCTCGTAGTGCATTTATACATCCTATACACACCATTGTCTTTGTGGCCCTTCTAGCAAGCACTTCATATGTTGGAGTTCTAGAAGGTAGTCTATTCGACCGCGCGAGCTCGACCAGCGATGCTGGTGGTACAGACTTTAGCTCGCTTGCAGAAGGCGCCAAACGGCTACGACTGGGACAGGAAACTTCTTGGAAATGGCAGACCGAACAGAGCGGTTCTGGAGATGCGTCCCCCGAACGCGATACCTCTCATTGGAAGCCATTGGGGAATTCCCAGGATACCGAGCACATGATGGTCATGACACTCGTTTTCCCGGACTCTCTCTCCAATACTGCTCCACGAATTGCACCATCTGCAATTGAAGTGTTAGAACTTGTAAACAGCTCTGCGAAGCATCTACCGACGACGTGGAACCCCCTTTCCCCAATTTCACAGGACACGGCTTTAGCTTTCGCGGTTCCTTCTGATGAAGCAGTAGAATTCGCTAGATCGATACACGAACTACCCAACAAAGACCACTTCCTCGACGATGATGACAGACCCCAAGTCGAAGCGCCTTCCAAGGCCAATAGATGGGTTATGAAAGCTGCAACGAATGGGAAGAATCCAGCCCAGCCTACAATGCGTCTCTCAGCCAAGAATACCTGGATTGGCTTTGTGGACTTGCTTAAAGTACAACGATCGCTATCTACATTGAGGACTCTATGCTAATATTGCATAGAACGCGGAGTCGCTGGATATTGTTATCATGGTTCTGGGCTACTTGTCCATGCACCTAACCTTCGTGTCTCTCTTCATGTCCATGAGAGACATGGGATCAAATGCCTGGCTCGCTACCTCTGTCCTGATCTCATCCGTCTTTGCTTTCTTGTTCGGTACGATCGTAACTACCAAATTTGGGGTCCCGATCAATCTTGTTCTACTGTCGGAGGGGTTGCCATTCCTCGTGGTTACGATTGGCTTCGAAAAACCGATCATACTTACCAAAGCGGTTCTATCAGCGTCGAACAGCTCGCGCCGACAAGGGCAGCAACCAGATGCCGATCTCTCAGGTAGTGCAAGCTCGTCAAAGACTATCCAATCTTCGCTGCACTTAGCGGTCCAGGAGCGGGGCTTCGACATCGTTCGAGACTATTGTATTGAGCTCGCCATCCTGATTGCGGGTGCCTGCTCTGGCGTGCAAGGTGGGCTTACACAATTTTGCTTTCTTGCTGCCTGGATACTGGTATTCGACTGTATACTGCTATTTACCTTTTACACCGCCATACTCAGCGTCAAGCTAGAAATCAATCGTATCAAGAGGCATGTTGCTCTCAGTAGAGCGTTGCAAGAAGATGGTATTAGCAAGCGGGTCGCCGAGAATGTGGCCTCCAGCGATGACTTGAAGAGATCTAAGGCCGAGAGCGCAGGGTTCGGTGGCGACGGTACCAACGATGCGCCAGCAGTCTTTGGCGAGAAGGCCCGCGACAGTAGCATCCCAAAATTCAAGGTCCTGATGGTTACCGGGTTTCTCTTGGTCAATGCCCTCAACATATGCACCCTTCCATTTCGTTCGCCAAATAGGAATGGTACACGGACATCCGTATCTGGACTGTCCAACGTCCTCACACCTCCTTCTATGGATCCATTCAAAGTGGCCCAAAATGGTCTGGATCAACTGTACATCGATGCCAAGACAACGAAAAGCGAATTGATTGTCACCATCTTACCACCATTCAAGTATGAGCTTCAATCCCCAATTCCAGACTTCGTAAGCGAAGGCGCTTCCATATTCGATGCTGACTATACTGAGCATTTTTTTGACTACGTAGTTGGGGGGAAAGTAGTGGAGGGCGTACTGAAGAGCCTGGAAGATCCAGTTGTGAGTAAATGGATCATTGTCGCACTGACGGTAAGTGTTATATTAAATGGCTATCTGTTTAATGCCGCAAGATGGAGCATCAAAGAACCTCAAGCTCTTCAAGACGCTCCCCTCGAAGGCCCTTCCGCCTCGATGGCAGGCTTTCTTCGCAGGATGTCGAAAGGAAATGGCGACCGCGCAGAGTTGAGTAGGCGAGCAGAGGCTCAAGGGGACAAATCTTCTGCCCGTTGCCATGTTCCCGAGCCCAATGGCTGTGCTATTGAGGAGGAACCTGTGTCCGGGGATCGGGATCTCGAAGAATGCGAGCAAATGGTGAAGGAAAAAAGGGCTGCTTATCTTAATGACAGCGAACTCAATGAGCTAGCTACACGAGGCAAGATCCCAGGCTATGCTCTTGAGAAAACGCTAGAGAATACGGATGTCATGTCGAGGCTTGCTTCTTTGACCCGAGCTGTCAAGATTCGCAGGACCTTAGTATCGAGGACCCCAGCGACGGCAGAAAACTCGAGCCTCCTGGAATGTTCAAAGTTGCCTTATGAAGACTACAACTACGAGAACGTCCATGGAGCCTGCTGCGAGAACGTTGTAGGTTACATGCCCATTCCTGTTGGCGTTGCTGGGCCCATGGTTATTGATGGACAACCCTACTACATTCCAATGGCAACCACCGAAGGTGTTCTCGTTGCTAGCACCAATAGAGGCTGCAAGGCAATCAATGCTGCTGGTGGCGCAATAACTGTTCTGACTGGTGATGGCATGACCCGGGGGCCTTGCGTTGGTTTTCAAACTCTCACCAGAGCGGGTTCCGCAAAGCTATGGCTGGATTCAGAAGATGGTCAGAAGACCATGAAAAAGGCGTTCAACTCGACGAGTCGATTTGCTCGCCTACAGTCAATGAAGACTGCCATGGCAGGCACCTACCTCTACATTAGGTTCAAGACAACTACTGGAGATGCAATGGGCATGAACATGATCTCAAAAGGTGTTGAATGCGCATTGAATGTCATGGCGCAGGAAAGTGGCTTCGACGATATGTCCATCATCTCCGTTTCAGGCAATTACTGTACGGACAAGAAACCCGCTGCTATTAACTGGATCGATGGACGGGGCAAGAGCGTAGTAGCAGAAGCCATCATCCCCGGGGATATCATCAGAAGTGTCTTGAAGAGCGACGTCAATGCATTGGTCGAGCTGAACACGAGCAAAAATCTCATCGGGAGCGCGATGGCTGGAAGCATCGGAGGTTTTAATGCACACGCTTCCAACATCGTCACTGCGATCTTCCTGGCTACAGGTCAAGACCCTGCACAGAACGTGGAAAGCAGTAATTGCATCACCACCATGCGAAAGTGAGTTTAGCAATATCATCATCATTTCCGCAAACCCAAGCTAATCAACCCCGATCCAGCTCTAACGGCAACCTACAAATCGCCGTATCCATGCCCTCCATCGAAGTCGGCACCATAGGCGGCGGCACCGTCCTCGAACCCCAGAGCGCCTGCCTCGACCTCCTCGGCGTGCGAGGCGCACACCCCACCCATCCGGGCGACAACGCTCGACAATTGGCACGGATCGTCGCGGCCAGCGTGCTGGCTGGGGAGCTCAGTCTCTGCAGTGCCCTCGCTGCGGGACATCTGGTGAGGGCACATATGGCGCATAATCGGAGTAACGTGCCGACGAGGTCTAGCACGCCGGTTTCTGCGGCGCTGAGTGCGGCGCCTTCGAAGGGACAGGCGTTGGCGGGGTTGGCGATGACGACGGCGAGATGATTGGTGAGTGGGTGGGGTTGTGTGCGATGGGTTGATGATGGCTTTCTTTTCTCATACATTCATATACATATACATTTGTTGCTGTTGCATTTGCATTTGCATTTTGCATTTGCATTCATGGGCGTGAGCAGTTTAGCGTGTTGCATACCTACCTTACCTTGTGGAGTTGCTTAGCGTGTCAGACGTCCGCAGGTAGAAAATTCTGATAGACGGTCATAGATAGACATAGAAAGACTGTGCTGATATCCTATGCTTCTGATTTGGATATGCGCGATTGATTGAGCTTGAAAGATGAGAGGAACATGCTAAGAAATACGGTCGTTCTTTTTGTTCCTTTTGAGTAGAACGTGGATGAATACATTGGTATCTATACTACCTACTTTATTCACATGATCACGCGTTGTTCTCGATGTTTTTTTTCTACTTTTACATGCCTTCAAGACTGGTTACCTAGGTACCTCTCGATTGTGCGTTACACCTTACCCGTCCTCAGCCAGGCCCGTTGTTTGGTCTCGCCGTTGAGCTCGTACCCACAGTTGCGATGCGCTGATTTCTCTCTCGGATGTTTTCGCACAATGTCGATGTTATAGATGTGTTTGTTGATGGTATTGGTGGTGGATGTGGGGATGGAATTGTTGCAATCCCCGTGTCTGAGGTGGCTTTGGGGCTCTGGTAGGGAGGGTTTGGCGCTCCTCTGCACGGGTTCTTGATGCTTTTATTCTCTAGGACTTTGGGTGCGCTGGAGTTGTGATGGCCGGTCTTGAAGGCGTTGGTTTTGTAACTTTATGGCTTTGTTGAGGGCAGGTGTGTGCACGCGGATATTGGTGCAGGGAGATGTTCTGAAGGCATAATGGTTTGAGGTTTTCGGTATCGGGGTGGGCGTCATTACGATGCGGTATGGTTTTGGTCAGAGATATTCAAGAGCGTCGCGGCGACGGGAGTAACGATGACAGCTTCATGCACTTCGTCTGATTGGGTGTGGACTCGAAGAGCAGAGGATCATCCAGTGCCTTCATAGAGCCAACGAAGAAGTCATTTACAGCGAGATGAGTAGGGATAGAACATTGTAAGTATTCGCATTGTTCATGCTTACGTGTAATGTAACCCTGATCAGTAGCCACAACATCAGACTTTTCGAATGACCGTGAACTCGAGCACGAGGAATGCCACGTAAGCTACCAGCATGGCCCCCCCGATCCACCGAGCCCACTTCGCCCCAAACCATACGGTGGCTGTCACTGCGACGGTAGAGCCCATCAACACTCCCATCTCTGCTGCGTTCACCGAGCCGGCGTCGAAGTTTCCAGCCGTAACGACCCACACGATCCCCAAGCATAGTGACAATAAGAATATGTTGCTACCAACCGTGTTCGCAACAAGTATGCCTGTGTGGCCGCGGGAACCACTGAGGACGGCGATGAATTTCTCGGGCAGTGTTGTGGCAATGGAGAGTATCACGACTCCGAACAGCACGTCGGATGTACCGATCTCGTCGCTGAGGGTGGTCGAAGAGTGTGAGAGGACGTAGCCGGAGAGACAAATTGATAAGAATCCTAGGAGTAGGAAGCTGATGTGATATTTCAAGCTGCGACGGACACGGCGTCGCGCACGAGTTGGGGAACGAGATACATTTTCTGATCTACTATCACTCTGGACTTGCGGTGACGAGTCGTCGATAACATGATTGGATTGTATTCTCGTCTCAACCCCAATGGCACGATTCCTTTCTCCTCTTTCGCTTGCACTGCCTTGACTACTCCCATCATCATCGGATTCGGAATCGGAATCGGAAAGCTCTGGAGCTTTTATCGCTCCCCGGGTGATAGCCCATGCGATAGACGTAATGTAGATCACGAAGATGGCTAGTAAAATACCACCAAAGATCCTCCATGTAGCTTTTGTTCCCACTAGGGTAAGGGCGGTGACGAATGCAGTCAAGAGGAGTAAGAGTAGAGAGTAAACTTTTGAGCTTCGGTCGAACTCAATGCCATCCTTTGTAGAATGGAACAGCAGCCCCAGAGAAAAGGCACCAAGGATATTGGATATGGCTGCGCCGATAACATTTCCCAGTGCGAGGGATGAACGGTTCCGCACGACGGAGGCTACGACCACGACGAGCTGCAAGGTTAGTCAGCCCTGCAGCAAGCACGAACGCGCAGCCTACCGACCTCTTCCCATTCAGCACCGGCGGTGAGGAGACCGATGAGTGCCTGGGAAATACCAGTCCGACGCGCGACAATTGCGGTGTGGTCGACAAACTTGTCGGCACCAAACTCCAGCACGAAAAGTGCGCAGATGAAAGCAGCGACGTTAAAGGCAATCAGATCGCCGTTGGCCATGTTTCACTGGTTACAACATCGCCTATGACAACCATCAGTCGAAGACGAGCTCACCTACTCCCAGTCTACACCGAGGATGATCAACATATAAAAATACCTACTTTACGCCAAGGTGTACCCTCGCGTGCCTTTCCTCGTGGTGAGCACCGCTAACTCGATGAGGGTTAGCTTCTGGTCTGCCCGGCTTGGCATTAAATTCTGGTAAGGAGTAAGTTTACTTACTGTTGTATTCACATCATCGATTTTCTCCATCAACGTATTCTAAGTATAATACAGCAACCCAGCTCGACAGCTGCATCGTTAGCTTCCGATCCTATTTCTGACATCATCATCTCCGGTCCGTGGGTTCCACATTCGGTATTCTTGTAAAGACCGGGTTTCAGCAGGGCGATTATCTACCTCCGATCAAGTCTCAGTGAAGCATTTGGGCAGTCAGGCAAGCGAATACCCCTTGGTGTATCACTCAAAGGAAGTGAAGCCTCAGAGTCTTCTCTACCTATATTTAGCAAGTCACTGCTAGGAAGAGAGGGGAAAGGAAAAGGTCGACATCACAGCTGCAGCTTAGCCTTGGCACTCTCTGATCCATTCTCGACCCCACCATGGCCTTCCCACTTCAGCTTAAAACGACGTTTCCTCGACTTCTCTCGCGAACTTTTCTTCTTCGACCAATCCAACACACCATACCATCAGTCAAACACTTTTCCACATCTCCAGCAACTATGACCATCAAAACTTACTTCGATGTCTCCTGGCAGGGTCCTGTCCTTGATGCCAGCTCGAAGCCTACAAAGGAAGTCAAAGGTGATACGACAGCTCTTTCTCCCCCCCCACTTCCACATCCGCCTTTATACCATTCATCACAAACGCATCAATTGTCCTCCTTCAATGGTCCCGTACTGACAATTGGGCAGAACAGAGCGGCCGCATCAACTTCAATCTCTATGATGATGTTGTCCCCAAGACTGCCGAGAATTTCCGTGCTCTTTGCACCGGCGAAAAGGGATTTGGATATACTGGTTCCAAGTTCCATCGCGTGATTCCTCAGTTCATGCTCCAAGGTGGTGACTTCACCCGTGGCAACGTATGCTCTCCCGAGGCCTGCATTTGACATGCGCTGACAAATGAATGCAGGGTACGGGTGGCAAGTCAATCTATGGTGAGAAGTTCTCGGACGAGAATTTCCAGAGGAAGCACACTAGGCCCGGACTTCTTTCAATGGCCAATGCCGGACCAAACACGTATGACACTCGCACTTCATCTCGCTAATGGAACACTTGCTAATATGCATCATCTAGAAACGGCTCGCAGTTCTTCGTCACCACCGTTATTACTGGTTGGCTCGACGGGAAGCACGTTGTCTTCGGCGAGGTCGCAGACGACGAATCAATGAAGATCGTCAAGGCTATCGAGGCTTGCGGCAGCAGCTCCGGGAAAATCTCCTACAGCAAAGACCCCGTTATCACTAAGGCGGGTGAGCTGTAAAGGGCGCAAAGCAGCAATGGGGACTTTCGTGGAAGATGGAGATCTCGGTACATTAGATGGGTGATCTGCTTCTACAATATGGCGGTACAATTCTAGCCAAAAGCGAGCAGTGACATTCAGCAATAGATGCATTACCATCTCCACTCAGAGTTCTCTCTGGATTGTTTGCCGCAAAGCCCAGGGATCTCTTTAACCTTTTCTATTTCACTGGTGCTAGCTGACTACACTTTCTAGCACTCTCTTCCCCTGCCTCCTAACTACTGCATCCAATATCTCCCTCACCTGCTTACACCCATCCACACCTACAGCTAACATCCCCTCCAGTCGTCCAACCTGCACTCTACTTTCCATGACCAACACGCTAACCCTCTCCCCCGCCCCCAGCGTCCCCACGGTCAGGAACGGCAGCTCCTGCTCCTCCGTGCCATTGAGATCTAGCAACGGATCCGCAGTCGCCCCTTCATTGTTTGACGAAGGGGGCGTAAGACCTGATGTGCACGAGACTATGTAGTCACTCATAGGTATACCAGCGTCTACCAAGGCAAGCGTAGCGGCGTTGAGACAGGCGGCGAGCAGAGAGCCGTCTTGTGAAAGTATGTGCAGGTTGATTTGGATGGTGGAATGTGGGTAGAAGTGTGTGAACAGGGTGCTTGTGAATGCGGAAGCAATTGTATTTTGCATCTCTGTTGTCCGCCTACGCTCTCTCGTATTAGCTCATTCCCTCCCATCCCTTCACCTTCCCTCCCTGCTCATCTTTGAGATGCCCCACACACTGCAGACCAAGGAGAAACTCACTTATCACCTTTTCTCTTCTTCCTATCCACCCCACTGAACCCTGCCACGCCCACATCGACCATCACGACAGCATTGTCCCGCTCCGCACCCTCCCTCCTGCCTCCCGCTCCCCGTACCTCGGCCGGTCCGGCGACTGTGCATATGACCTTTGTGTTTCCCATTTCCAAGTAAGAGGAGCCGTCTGCGGAGGCTTGGGTGCTGATTTGGGCGTGCAGGCGGCGGAGTTCATTCCAGCGGCGACCGTCGAGGCGGAGGAGGGAGAGGTGGTAGGTTGATGTGTCGAGGGGCATGGTGGGTATGGATTGCGAGGAATTGGAAAGAGGTGCTGGGAGGAATGACACTAGAATGTAATTGGAGACTCGGAATCTTTCACCTAGTCTACAGTTTTATGTTGGTGTTGCGGAGCTCTTGCGGAGACATTTGGGAGACGCGACTTCAACCCCGCGTTTCGTTCCTACCTCTGCTATGCCACAACGGACAACGCTGACATGGATCTGATGGATAGCGATGATGATTTGGATATTACCTCGGCGGTGAAGAAGGATCTGGGTCACGAAGACCACATAAATAGTGTGCCTAACACATTTGGACACCTTTACACTTGCAGTCCCCGCTCACCTATCCTACAGAGGTCCTCTACGATCATGAATCCATCAGTGATTCAGATGATGAATCAGACCACGATGCTACCGCTGAGCGAAAATTTCGTACGGTCAGACCTAGAGGTGAGAGAGTGGATTGGTCAGGTGATGACAGTGAAGAAGCATACAAGAACTTTGTAAAGCGCAAGTCTGTCAAAAGGAAGAGGGCGGCTGCTAGTACCCGCAGAGCCAAGGCCGTGGAAAAAGAGAGCGGTGTCGGTCAGAAGCAGACGAAGCTCACTGGGAATGGCAAGGGCAAAGGAACCAAAGAGAGGCAGTGGGCCGATACATCTGATGATGACCAGTTGATGGAGTATACTCTGCCGGAGTATCTACAAGACAGACGCAGGAGATTTGATCAAAGAACAGAGAAGCTGCATGCGGCGGGACTGAAGCTACCACCCAGGTATGATAACGTTGAGTTCTCGGATGATGAGAGGATGGAGGAACTGCAGGAGAGGCCTGATTTCCCACGCGGGAAGCCATCGGCGCCGTACAAAGACAAGCAGTTACCGAAGTCGCTTGGGTTGATACCCGCACCGATTGCCCAGTGGTTACGGGACTATCAGGTTGAGGGTACGGCGTTCTTACATGGCTTGTTCATCTACCAGACCGGAGGGGTATTGGGAGATGATATGGGCCTCGGGAAAACTGTGCAAGTCATCGCTTTCCTGACGGCAGCATTTGGCAAGACTGGAGATGAACGAGATGCAAAGCGTATGCGGAAAATGCGGAGAGCAGATGCACCATGGTATCCAAAGGCGTTAGTGATTTGCCCAGGCACATTGATAGAGAACTGGAAAGACGAGCTTAGACGCTGGGGTTGGTGGCATGTGGACGTGTATCATGGAGACACAAAGGAAGCAGCACTAGAGGCTGCGGCGAAAGGACGGCTCGAGATTATGATCACGACCTATACGACCTATAGGATGAACAAGAGTGCCATCAACATGGTTGAATGGGACTGTGTCATTGCAGACGAATGTCATCAGATTAAGGGTCGAACCTCGGAGACTACACTGGCTATGAATGAGATCAACGCCTTATGTCGCATCGGCTTGACCGGGACAGCTATTCAAAACTCGTACGATGAGCTATGGACCCTTCTGAATTGGACTAATCCTGGAAAGTTTGGACCTATCTCAACTTGGAAGCAGAGCATCAGTCTCCCTCTCAAGATGGGCCAATCCCACGATGCTACAGTACATCAACTTAGCAAAGCACGCAAAACGGCCAAAGCTCTGGTCCAAAATCTCCTTCCGCAATTCTTTCTCCGCCGGATGAAATCTCTGATCGCAGATCAGCTCCCCAAAAAGAGTGATCGCGTTGTCTTCTGCCCCCTCACCGAGACCCAAACGGATGCCTACGAAAATTGCATCGAAAGCGATGTCATCCGCTACATCAAGGAGTCAACCATACAGTGCAGCTGCGCTTCAGGCAAGAAGCAAGGCTGGTGCTGCCAAAAGTTCCTTCCGGACGGTGGCAAGTGGCAGTCCTACGTCTTCCCAGCCATTTCCCACCTTCAAAAGCTCTCTAACCACCTCGCAATCCTGATCCCTCAATCCAACGATCCCAAAGAGAAGCAGGATAAAGACCTCGAGATGCTCCAAGTAGCTGTTCCTGACCAATGGCGCCAGCTCTTCCGTACCCGTGACTCCATCCTCAATTACTCCAACCCAGAGTTCTGTGGCAAATGGAAAATTCTTAAGAAGCTCCTTCGCTTCTGGCACGGCAATGGAGATAAAGTACTTGTGTTCAGCCACTCTGTTCGCTTACTCAAGATGCTGCAAATGCTCTTCCAACACACCACTTACAACGTCTCTTACCTCGACGGAGCTATGAAGTACGAAGACCGTGCCAAAACAGTCGACGACTTCAACAGCGATCCCGGCCAGTTCGTCTTTCTCATCAGCACCAAAGCTGGGGGTGTAGGTCTCAACATCACATCCGCAAATAAGGTTGTTGTCGTAGACCCAAATTGGAATCCAGCATACGATCTGCAAGCCCAAGATCGCGCCTACCGCATTGGCCAAGTCCGTGACGTCGAAGTCTTCCGTCTCGTCTCCGCAGGTACCATCGAAGAGATAGTGTACGCCAGACAGATTTATAAGCAGCAACAGGCGAACATTGGCTACACAGCGAGCACAGAACGTCGATACTTCAAGGGTGTACAAGAGAACAAAGACCAGAAAGGCGAGATCTTCGGCCTCAACAATCTGTTCACTTTCCAGAATGAGAACCTGGTACTGAGAGATATCGTCAACAAAACAAACGTCGCGGAGTCCAAAGCTGGTGTCAGTATTATCGGCGTCGACCTCGACACCCCCAACGATAAGGACGAAGACTTCCTAGCCGCCGGCAACGACGACATGACCGAAGAGCGAGCCATGTCTCAACTCGCCGCCCTTATCGTCGACGAAGCCGAAGAAGCGGCCGGCACGAAGAACCGGAGAAAAGTCAGTGGTGCCGCGAAGAAAAGCGATCCGGTACAAGCCATCCTCGCGAACGCAGGCGTGGAGTATACGCACGAAAACAGCGAAGTCGTCGGCTCTTCCAAGGTGGAAGCCAGCCTTTCGCGCCGGGCACAGGAGGCGGGCAACGATCTCGATCTCGGCGATCAACGGATCTTTGCCAATACCCAGGATCGAATGCCGGTTAAGCGGAAACGTTCGAATGATGATGATGATGCTGATGATGATGATGGCAGTGGACATGGGGATGGGGAGATCGAATGGCAGTACCATCCGCCGCCGGAGGTTATGAAGAGGCAGTTGTGTACCATGGCGCGGACGTTTGGGTTCGCTGACGCGGTGGAGTTTGCGCTTGTTGTTGAGGGGTGGACGCAGGCGCAGCGGAGGAGTTGTTTGGAGAGGTTTTATGCCGGCAGGCGGAGGGAGATGGGGTTGGAGGAGGAGAAGGGGGATGAGGGGGCGGAGGCGAAGGGGTGGATGTTGTAGGATACGTATTTGGGTAATTGGTGTTTTCTTGATGGGATGGATGGTTGCTGCATGGCGGGTTTGGAGCATAGGGAGAGGCAGGTGGGTTTCTGGGTGGTTAGCTATATACCCTTTTGCTGTTTGGTAGGTAAACGGGAACTGTTGTTCTTCAGGAAGTCTCCTTGTTGATTGATAAGATTCATGTATCATGACAGATAGTCAAGAGTGTGAGATCTAACGTCCGTCGGATGTAAACAGGTACTGATACCAGCAGAATCTGGTAAGACTATCCTATCCTAATAAGTCAAAGTGATACTCACCGAACGCCGGGTCTAATCCTCAGTCCCGACACCCTTTCCCAATACACAATTCTCCTTTTCCCGTCACTCCTAGCCTATGGCTTTGTTGTTTGAGGGGGTGGGGAGACATTGAGTCCGTGTCTGAAGTGGATGTCGTAATACTCCTAGTTGCTGGAGATTTCTGCAGGAGTCTTATCTGGTGAGTCGTTCGTCACTACTTGGATCTGGCGGGTTGCTCGACCTCCTCGTTACTTCTTCTCCTTTGGGTTGTTTATCTTCTGATAGGTATGAGTGGGTCGTCCTCTGACATGTGTCGTCTATCCTCTGACACGAGTCGTCCCTACTTCATGGATTTTGGGGCTTTATTAGGCTTCAACTCAAGGAACCTTTGCTCGGCAAGTTTCCTGATTGTTTTCATGAAATCCGTGGCGTCTGGTAGCCGTTAGCGTGCGTAATGGCATCGATGACCGGCCTTGTTTACATACCACCGGCTCTTGTGAATGTTATCTCATTGCCTAATAGCAATAGCACTCCGGGCGTACGTGTAAAGCGACCTGAGAAAAAATATGCACGGAATTCTTGGAAGTGAACCGTGTCGTTGGTTGTGTGGGTTATCGATGTGTATGAGTCGAACTGGGGTGTAATGAAGCTCGTCCATATTGGTATTCTGATTCGCGTCAAGTCTGTTACATCGCCAGCATTGACTGAAAAGCTTACCGCTCCATATCATCAGAGAATGCAGACGCTTGTAATCTGATCACCCCAGTGTCCCGTTCTTTGTATATCTCTAAGATACGCTCGAAAAAGTCATCTAGGATTAGCCTGAATGATGTGAGCCTGATGCCTCGATGGCGTATCACGTTGTCAGCTATTACCCTGTATATTGTACTTCCTCATCGAGCCAATCGTCCTTCGTGACCGCTGACACCTCAGCAACGGTGTCCTCGGATCTCAAGGCATGAATCGCGTAAAAGAAAATCACTAAATCTTTTGATTTGTAAGCATAGAACGCCAGCAGACCGTGGAGACTTGTATACTCTCGTAACAAGAGAACCTCAGTAGTGCCCATGGCCTTCTGCCACCCTCAGCAACGTCAAAGAATTCTATGCACGACTTGTTTCTCCTCAGGTCCAACGAGGAGAGTGGGATACCACAAACTCTACTTGAGGATTGCGGATGGACAATTTTGCAAATCAAGTAAGAACTTCCGTCCTCGCGGCAGTAATAAATCTGTACGATGATATGGCCGTTCTCAAAAGGTCTACGATGTAAGTATAGGTCATAATCGTGCTCCGCAGTCTGGTCACTTACGTTTCCAGCAACTTCACGTATTCTTCGTATATCCTATGCTGGACAGTCGGTTCCATCGCAGAGCCGAAACACATGGACCTAAATGTAACTCAGCGCTGACCACCTTTTGACAGACAAATACCTGCGAGACGCACACTTGACCATTGTTGGTCATGGGGGTCTCTGGATGTCCCTTCACGAAGAGCATGGGGAACCAAACTCCGGTATCCACTGTTTCAGACGGAGAAAGTTCGACCAGTTGTGGACTACTGCTAAGCGTTGGTACTAGGTCTGCCAGCAAGTCGTTGTACGAAACAACGTCCCCTACAGGATCGATAGAATCAATAGGATCGGGTTCCTCTATCAAGATCGACTCCGTAAGATCGTTATCATCCGAGTCTTCATGATCGTCTGACACTTGATTTAGCCTCATGCGATATTCGAGCAACTTCCCTCTTAGAGCCCAATACCGATCAGAGATCCGGGGGACATCATCGTTTGGGGTGTCATCGCTTGCCATATCGATAGTGACAGCCTTCTCGGCCACCTCATCTAACGTTTCTGCTAACGCAGATAGCAGCATGAGGACCGTTTCATTCATTTGGATTGATCCTTTAAGGATGGCATTTAGCCCACCGGGTCTGGCAATAACACCGGTTCTCCATAGATTGAATCTTTGCGCCTGAACGCGCAGTCGGCGCAGATCGCTGTCATCAAGAAGATCTCTTCTCGGCCCATTCACTATGCTGAGAAAGAAGTTGAAGCAACAAAAGGCTAGGTCATCAGCATTACACGCCCATTCCACCGTCGTCATTATTGAATGCGCGATAGCTACTAGAAAAGATTGCAGTAATCAAGTTGTCATATATTCCCACGACAATTGTACTATTTTGATGATAGTGAAGTCTTGTTTGTTCAGGATGCTCTAATCATGTCGCAAAGGGTCCTAATGACAGCTTCGGTAGAGCACGGTATGTATGAAGGCATTGTTATTGGAAGGTGCACCGAGGAAGATTGAAGGGCATCGTATCTTTCCCTACCTGCCAGTAATCGAAACAAAGCTGGGAGATATTACGGCAGCTTGTGCGCACAAATATTCCACGTGACAAACAGACTAAGGTGTGCAACCCCGGCGCTATGCCTGAAGTGGGAAGGACCTAGCTCCGAGCATGCCCGGGCGTGCCAGGATACTTATCACGATTATACCTTACGTATGGGTTGCGGTATGATATGTAACTGTCCCCCTCTCACGGTACAAGGTTAGGTTAGAGGTAGCAATTCTACAGTGTATGTGCAACACACTGGACAAACGATTCCAATATCACATAGACTCTACCCCCTTCTCCGAGAGGAGACCCGTTCAGCTCAAAGAATTCCGTGCATGGATCCTGCCACTGCAGCTGGGCTGGCCCTTGGCGTCTTGCCGTTGATAGTCAGTGCTCTCGAAAATTACGACCGTATCTTCCAGCCACTGATCATCTTCACACGAAGCTGTCGGAAAGAAGCCGAGTATTTTCAGCTAGCCCTGAGGGTGCAGAGGACAGCTTTCAGAAATGCGTGCCGACTTCTTCTATACTCCGCAACCGAATACAAGCTTGCCGTTCCGGACATGCTAAGTGGTTCCCAACATCAACATCTATGGCGGGATGGGAGGTTTCGTGAACGATTAGAGGCTCAGCTCGGGGATTCCTTCGAAGCTTGTGTCGCAGCTTTGACCCTTGTGAAACAGACACTAGATTATCTTATTCTGAGATATGACGGTGTTGGATTGTTGCTTCGAGATCAGGTACTATCCATTCAATCGATGGACCCAATTTTCTCTTCTTCCATCCGAACTGTATCAATGCTAACCCATACTTTCCACCAACAAAGGGCGAAAGCGAGGGAAGCTTTTTGATCCGGATCAAACGACTTAGGCAGAGGACTAAGATCAGCTTTACGAAGACCACCATTGACGAGACCATAGGGAAGCTTAGAGCGGGCAACGAGGACCTGGAGAGGTTATCGAGCCAGATCAATCAGCTTCAGAGTACAGACATACCAACAATTACTTCAAAGCAAATCCCGATCGCACGTTTTGCCGCGATGCACAACGCTTCACGTGATCTCTACACGGTACTGTCAACCTCATGGTCATGTCCAGCGGAACACTCCGCCAATATTGCGCTCGAAATCGTGCCACCAGAGGATCCAACTGCACGAGTCCAATTTACTCTTGCCTGGACATGCAGTGGTAACGGTCAGCCCGAGGAGAACGTTGTCGAACCACTATGGTTAAGAATCGAAACATGTCTAGATGAGCCAGGCATCACTGACAAACCATATAAAGAAGGATCCCAAAGTCGAGCAGATGGGCTTTTGGCAGTGTTACGGAACCTCCAGGTCGAAGAGAATAGTCATTCTAGATCAACATCATCGTCTGAAGCTGCCATTCCAACCAATATGCAAATAGAACCAGAGGAAAGTTTGGACATGATTAAGGACCTTTGCCTGCATCTTAGACACAAGGAGCAGCACCAACTGCAGCAACCAAATCTAGAGACCTCCGCGCATAGCATAGGATACTTGCAGACAAAACATAATCTCAAACACTCATTGTATCACCATCTGGACCAAAATCCGCGGTATCAATCATTATCACTGAGCGACGCATTGATCCAAGCACAGTCTCTCCTATGCGGTATACCACCCGTCGACAGGATGCACCTCGCTAAAGCGCTCTCAATGGCCGTCTTGCATTTTCATTCAACGCCTTGGCTAGACCAGATATGGCAAAGCACAGAAGTCCTATTTTTCGGCGTACAAGATCTTAGCCAAGATTTAAATCCTCTTTCCAAACCCTTTCTCGGTCCGCGACCTGTGAGATCAATTGATCAAGGTAAACAAAAACAAGCTGAGCAGCGGGAAGTCTATTCAGCACTGGCTCCCAACACACTCATCTACAGTCTCGGTGTCATGCTAATCGAGCTAGCATTCGAGCGTCCACTCAGCGCTCTGCAGTCACCAATTGACAAGCACTCGGGAGAGTCACCCTCGTTAACACTCCATAGAACCGTTCTGCGACTTGCAGACCTGGTCGGTAAGAAGGTAAATATCAAGTACGAAATTGTAGTAAAACGATGTCTGAGATGCAATTTCGGCCAAAATTCCCCGGAGGTGGATCTCGAACGTGTATCTATGCAAAAGGCCTTTTATCGAAATGTCGTCTGTGAGCTCGAGAAATGTTTCGACGCTGCGAATATTTGTTGATACTATTGCTTCGGTTTTCCAGCGCGATTGGCATCGAAGGATGTGACCCACTCAGGCCGGCATCTCTTTCCAGCGGAAATTCTCATGACTTGAATTGGATGTCGGTTAATCTGGCCGGAAAAGCTACTATTGTATGCTCGCATCGTGGTTTATCAATTCATATCTAGCGACCTGCATCCATTCAAACGTACATTTCGACAATCAGAGGAATGGGATATACCCCCAGAGCACTATTGCTTAGTACTAGCCTTCGCAGCAGGTAAGCTCAAAGTGGGTGCTCCATACCCCTGCAGCATCTCTCGCTTTTCTGATCAAGAAACAGTCGTGCCAAGGAACAAGAGCCCCAGCAATATCATCAATCACTACTTCGAAATGTCCAAAAGCACGACGAGCACCGACCGCGTGATCGGGCATCTTACACAATGCAAAGTCCACATACCTCTGAGAGTAAACCATCACCATCTCAAACACTCACCATCAAACGCTGCCCCCCTTTCCCCCTTTCCCACTAATACGCAACCCCAATATCCCAAGCTCAACCCCAACCCCAAAAACCAATTCACCTCCTAAAAACACCATACTTCATCCAAGAACCCCGGTGTCGTGGACCTAGCAGCTTCGACCTTCAACAAGTCTCTTCTCGAACACCTACAACATACAGCAAAATTCTACATAATGCCAAAAAATCGTAAGTAAATACAAGCCCACCTCACCCTATCCCTTACTTTCTTTCATCCCCCTCCCCCTTGAAATACCTACTACCCTCCCTCCAATACTTCGTCACCCCCCCCCGAAACATCCCATATCCTGGCTGGGCACTCATTCCAGAGGTATCGGTTAGCGCCACGGCAGGAAACCCTTGAAACGATGTTTGCCTGGGACTAAGGCGGTGCTTTCTACCAGCCTACCACTGGCAAAAAGTCGCTCTTGGCAATGTCTATATTGTGCTTACACCGAACCAAGTGCCCAAGTTGCCAGGAATATGGGATAACCTTTGTCATCATCATCCTCCTCCTCCTCTCTATCCCTTCCTCTCCTCGACCCCCCTGCCCTTCAGAATACCACTCCTCACTCTCCCGTCCCTCCCTTCCCCGGACGCCCTTCCCTCCCCTCCTCTATCCCCCCCCCCGATTCCCCCTCAGTACCCTCCACCCCCCACCCCGCTCCCATAAACCCCTCCCACAAACCCCACCAACCACTCCTCAACCACTCCCCAACCACAAATCCCAACCGCATATCACAGCACAAAATCTATAATAAAACCTTCACCACTCATAAAATCTCCATCACCGCCATAAGTCGTTCGTTCCACAAACCCTTCATATGAATATAAATATGTAGCCCGAAATTCATTCCACCGATCCCATCTTCAATCACTCCCATCCATCCTACCCTTTATCATTCTCCTCTCCCTCTTCTCCTATCCCTTATCCCATTTATAACCCCTCCCATCCCATCCCCTCCCTACCCCATCCACCATCATTCTCCATCCCTCTTCTCCCATCCCATATCCCATTCGTAACCCCTCCCCTCCCATCCCATCCCATCCCATATCCCATTCGTAACCCCTCCCATCCCACCTGCCCCATCCCACCCCACCCTATCTCATCTACCCCTCCACTCCTTCCTATCTAACCCTCCACTCCTTCCTATCTACGCCACTCCATCCTATCCAGATCCCATCCTATCCCATCCGCCCTATCCTATGCACGCCATCCCATCAGCCTACCCTCCACATCTTCCCTTCCATACCCCACCCAGCCAGCCAACCAATCACGTATCTAACAAACAAACAACAAACACCACAATCCAATCAAAAGAACCGAGTCCAAACATACTTAGTATAGAACTTTGAGACAAGACTAGTAGCTGGTGATGTTGGAAATTTTAGGTAGACAATGTTGAGAATGAGGGTATCTCTCAAATTGCAATCCACTCACTCTTTCGGGGACGAACTGTCGTGATCGGCGCATGTTGTCGGAATATGACCTTGCTCTGGATGAAAAGCTACAAAGTGCTCGCCTTTTAAGTATATCATCACCAATATCAATAATTCGATTCGTAGTCCAACATGTACAGAAGAACGTAAAGGATATACATAATCATTTTCATAAAATATCTCAGACCAAAAATCCTGATACACTGCACGACACGCATACAATCCACTCGGTCATTTCCGTACAAGTAGTTTTATCGTATCTTACCGACCAAAACGCTTCTTCTCTAGTGTCCTAAAACCGAAATAGCTAATCGCACTAAACGCAAACGCAAGCTCGAAACCAACGTCACCACCAAACATTGGATCTCCGATCTTCTTACCTATGGGCCCAATGAACCAAGCCTGGGACATGCCCATGACGGCGCCGAAGATTCCAAAGCAGAAAGCTAGAATGGCGGCTATGCCGGGGGGTAACAGTTCGCTGTTGTTCCAGATGGAGAGGTCATATTTGCGTTGTCGGAAGCAGAAGTGCTCGGTCAGGGAAATGCCTTCGTAGATGGCTAGCCAATAGCCCTATATGACAGTCAGCGCTTATGCTCTGCTACGACTGTGTTGTATAGGAAAACCTACAATGAGCAACATAAAGTTTTCCAGCACGACCTGGAAGTGACTATACCCGGGAATAGCGATGGCACAGTACACAAGCGTCCCCACAAATGTCCAGATGAATCGCGGTATAGCCTGGGTCCAAGTCGCCATGAGTTGCAGACTAAAGGTTAGGGAGTAAATGTTCGGGCAGTTGTTGGCGATGATGCTGAGAGCTAAGATGATCAAGCAGAATTTGCCAAAGGTACCAAGGGGAGGGAAAAGCACAGCTGCGAGTAGGCCCCCAATGCCTGACTTCGTGTAACCATCCGCGTACGATGTATCGACTGTGTCAAGCGTGGCGGTTGCCACGGCGAGACCAAGCATTTCCGTAAAGGCAAGAGGAACTATCAAGCCTCCCCAAGTCCATGCGAAAGTCTTGACGCGTGAGACGGTCACCGGCTGGTAGACCGTGTAATCGGCAGCATAACTTGTCCACCCTGTGCCAAAGCCAAAAACAGAGGCAGCAAAGGATAATATGCTGCCAGCTTCCGAGCTTCCAACATTCATAGGTAGATTTATGAACTTGCCACTATGCGCAAATTCACCAAGTACAATCAAGAAGATGACTAGGGATGGAATCCAGGACCAGAATTCATATACGTGCACTACCTTGTAGCCAAAGACTGTCACGAGCCATGTTGCTGCTGCAATAATAATGATGCCTGCGTAACCGGGCACATTGGTGTTTACAGCGTTGATCAATTGAGCGCCGACGATGACGTTGACCGCAGACCAGCCTACACAGGCAAGAATATTGAAAATAGCGACTGGGGATTTGGTATCAGTTATGGATAATTTGAGTCGCAGAAAGGGTATGGATTGGTGAGGTGCTTTGTCGGAAAGGGAATAGTCAATACTCACTAACTTTGACGCCGTAGAAACCGAAGAAATATCGAGAGAGGACCATCTGGCGAAGACCAAAGCGTGGACCGAAGGTTGAAAAGAAGGCGACGGGTGTTATTGCCAGGCAATTGATGAAGAAGATTGTGAGAAGAGAGTCCACAAAGCCTAGGTGGAAGACTGGGATGGCCAATGCACCGATGGCGAAGGAGGAGACGACCATGTTGGCAGAGAGCCACTATCAAGACCCACATCAGTATTTCAAGCCTTCCCATATCGTGCGATTCGAGAAAGCCCACCATTGTCCCAACATTCGTCAGATTCGTATCTGTCCTCTCGTCTTCAGGTACCCTCTCAATGCCTCTGGGCTCGACCCCAAATTTGCTGACCGCCCGTTGGATCTTGGCATACGGGGTGTCGCCAGTGATGAATGTTTCTCCTCGTACGGCTGGCGCTTCGGTGGTATAGATTGGGAGGCCACCCTTTTCGGAATCCATGCCAGTGGGTGAGTGGCTGCTCACTTCATAGTCATTCTTTGCATAATGACTGCCCATTATCGCAGGTGGACGAAGTACACAAGGTACTTCCGGGTCGCGTGAGGATTTACCTCGAGTGTGGGGCAGTGGGGTAGAGATCAGATACAAAGATGCATGGATATGAGGAGAACACGCAAAGTGTTGTGAAATTAAGGGAGAGAGCTTCCTGTCAAGAAGGACAGGTAGGAACGACCATGGAGGAAAAGATGGGAGCAGGTGGGAATTGATCAATGATCGAGGTCACTCTAGCAAAGGCAAAAGTTCTTTTTGGATGGCGGCGGTAGCTCGCTGATAAGCTCAGCTAGCCTGTAAGTATCTTTTACTTCTTTTATCTATCGGGTCTCATACCTTCAGATGGGGTGTGGACATTATGCCACATGCCATCGGCAGATCTTGTCGTGACACGATAGCGCGGGATGCCTTCTTGGTAGGTCCTAGTATCTATCCCTGATTTGCAGGAAGATGGGAAAGAAGGGAAAGATGCTCCTAGACCCGGCCCTCGTCCGCCTGGCGCTGACGAGGTAGCGGTATGGCATACCTTAAGGTATCCAGGTAAAGTCACTTGGGCTAGTGGAAGAGGAAGGTGCGAGATCGTCGTCAATTGTGATTGGAGAGATAGGCGAGACTGATAAGAGAAGAGGGTGTTTGATTCGCTGTCGATAAAGCTGCTGTTTACTGTGTTAGCACCGCATTCTTTAGCCCCTTTTGACAGGACGCAGGGCGCCGAGGTTGCGCATCCAGATTGTGTTGATGCAGGAACGAGGCAGTCTCTCATAACCTGAAGATGGATCGGCAAGTAGTTTTACAATAGATACAGGACGTGCCATCGGAGCACGCCGATGGGTGAATACTATGATTTGGATCACGAGCCTTCATTTCAACCAGGAAGTTTTTGTCACGTTCGATAGATGTCGTCGTAGCAAGCTTGTGCCTCGGAGTGCAGTCGGAGTGCCTCAGACAAGATACACCACCACCAACAACACCACATATCACCTCCTACCTGAGGCTGAGGAGAACGTTATTATGACGAAGGCGCATATGCTACTCCCCGTGATCGCAAAATGAACATGGTTACAATATAAGTACAGAGATACTCGGTCTCGTCAAATTGGTTGTGAAATGCCTCGTATCTTGATCTTGCCTGCGTCAAGATGCTGCTATATTCAGGGCACCAGGCAGCCTTCCCTTCCGGAACGCCACGCCATGCAAATCAAGTCCAAACGTTATATCCAATAAAGCCAAGATGGTCGCTGATGCGATCGACAACCATTTCCTCCCCTCCAATCCCTTCGTGGCTCAGCTGAAGTCATCGAGTCCGCCCGATCTCTCAACCCATCCGCCCAGCTCATTGACGCTCTTCGCGATTGCAAAACCAAGGGGTGGCAGCCTCTTCGCAAACGCATTCCAATCCTCCACATTGCTGATCTCTTCCCCCTCCCGATCAGCGTCTTCTAGCAGGTCAACATTCTCAGACAGTGTCTGCAAGATGTTGTTCAATTGTTCGTCGTTCACGTCAGCGTCTTCACTGGTCTTGTTGATGATCTGTGATGCAGTAGAGATGATGGCGGCAAGCTGATCGAGAACGGCGGGAGGTTCAGCATTGATGCGAACACTAGAGACTAAAGATTGAATAGAGGCCTTCAGGGAGTCGTTGCGTATCTCAAGGAATCCCTGTCAAGACTTGTTAGGGACAAAATCGGAAGCCCTGTTAAATACAGCCATACCTTAAGCTCCTGAATCCTGTGATTAGATGAGTTGGGGACGCCTTTGGTAGATGTATGACCAGATATGATTTGAGCACCTTTCTTCATGTCATCTGGTATATGCTTTGAGGGTATAGTTGGGTTGCTAGGTCCTTGCGAAGGTTTGGCAGAGTCAGTGGTACTGTACACAGAGTCACCGCCGGCACTTGCGCGCGGATACGGAACACCATAGTAGTCAGCCGGAGTATTTGTGATCGTGCCAATGTCGCCGTCATCTTCAAGCTCCTCTGCTGGTGTGGGTCGGACCTTGACGAGGCGAATGAGTTCAATCGCGGCCGCGGCCACGTGTGAAGCTGCCGCATCGAGGATAGATACTGGTGATAGACCTTTTGATAGGGCGAAATTCCTGGCAGCCGTTATGAGGTTGTTGGCCGTGGCCGATAGCCTTGTTGTAGCCTTATGTCTCAACTGCATCACCTCGCTTTTGCTCGATCGCGTATCGCCCATGTCGAGAACAATGCTCCGAACTGAAACAATTACGGATCTGACGCGTGAAAGAACGGCGCTCGGTTCGCTTTCTCTAGCACTATGCAACAGCTCGTCAATGGTCAATTGAAATTTCGAAAGATGAATGTCCTTGACGAGACCCTCCTGGGCTATGAAGTCTCGAGTGACACTTCCCATGTCAGGTAGCTGTAATGGCTTTGTCATCGAAGATGCACGCAAAGCCCTAAATTTGGTCCTCGTTTTTGCGTATCGGCTTTTCCAATCTTGTAGCTCGTTTTCCAAGGTATGGACCTGGTGTACCAGGCTTTCCTCTCTTTCAAACGATTGGTTACTACGTTCTGAGATTCCCTTCATCTCAAGGAGCCAACCAGCTGCCTCCTCCTTCACCTCGCCTGTTACTTTTTCCTGCCGTAGCAGTTGTGCTCGCAGCTCTTGGCTTTCTTTGTTTAGGACATCAAATCGTACTTTCCACTCACCTCCGCCACTGGCATCAGAAGCAAGTTGGTCTATCTGAGCTTGCATTTCGCGTTCCTTGTCGTTTTGGTGGCTCCGTGCTTTATCAAGCTCTATTTGCAAGTTGCTGTTGAGATTTTGGGCTTGAGTGAGCTTAGCCTCCAGATCTGACTGCAGGCTGGACCACTTCTGCCGTTCCGTGTCGTTCGCCTTAAAGAATATCGTTAGAGGTCTTGTACTGATGAGAGGTATGAGGATCTTGGAGACTGAGACTTACACCACTCCGCTCATTATGAGATTCATAAATCTTATCAAGCTCCAGATCCTTGTCGCGCAATTGCTCCTCCAATTCCCTTACCTTCCCCTGCAGCTCCCCAACCCGGTGTTGAAATTCCCCAACCTGGCTTTCATACCCCGCGAGCTTGCGGTCCTTTTCCGATCCGCCCGCACTTCGAGACGTAAGGGTGGTATCTCTTCGACTTCCGTAAATGTCACTTCCGTCATCATCGTCATCTTCTACCATTATGCTCTTATTCGGTATTATAGTGTTACTCTGAGAAGTTTTCGCGGTCGGTCTCCCATAATTATCGTTGGGGCCTTCCACTCCTGGAATACCAAGTCCAGCCATTACCTGGCTTCCTAACGAGGGATTTCTAGGCCCATGATTTTGTCTGAAACCATTTGGAGTGCCCACCCGGCTTGGTGGCGCTCCATATTGACTTATCGCCGGGCTGCCGATACGGCTAATGTCTCGACCAGCAAACACGGGAAACCTCCGTTCGAGCTCATAGAAGACGTCGGTAGCCAGATCCTGAAATCTTAAAGGAGGTAACGTAGCAAGCTTTTGCCGCGCTTGATTCCGCTTTGGATGGAAATTATCTTTAGGCAGTAAGTATTCAGGGACCTGCCCAGTCCCATTCCTTGGCTGGCCCGAGAAGCTCTGCCTCCGCAACAGCTCATCATAAACATCTGTACTCAATTCTTGGAATTGCACAGGCGATAACCGCAGGAGCTTGTCCCTCGCCCTATTTGGCTTTGCGTTGCCCTTCTCATCGCGCAGTGACTGGGCCAAAAACCGTTTGAGAATAGCATAATGTTGCGATAGCCTTTCTTCCATCTGCAGTGTTTTTCTTCTCTGGGTATCTGAGGTAGATAGTGTAGTTCCATAGCTGGAGCGGGCCACTGAGCTAGGCGGAGAAGGGGCGCCGATTCTACCATTCATGCCACTCGACATCCGAGGTTGAGTCCCGTTGGAGGAACCAGAGATGGGAGGGGTGATGAGGTTGCCGCGATTATGGGGGTGGGAAGGTGAATATGAGAGCTCATTACTGTTCTGATATTGTGAGACGCCAGACCATTCGCTACCTGGAGCAGAGTTGGGTGAAAGAGGGCCCGAACGGCCATTCATGTTCCGGGTATGTAGCGTTGCAAGCTTCGAAGTCAAGAGTCTAGACTGTTATCAGATCTATGCTGCAGCCGTTAAGCAAGAAGCCGATGGGGAATGACGCTGGGCCTCAGTGGAAAACCCCAGTGATACAACCTGCGCGAGGATCAATATGACCGACGCATCTGCGCGAAGTGAAAAATATTCAGTGAAGCACTGAGATGAAGCTATGTCCAAGAAATCTCTTTGCTGCCATCGTGCTTGTTGCGATGATTCCACTCCTTTGAAACACAGCTTGTATTAAATTGGCGTACTTGGTTAGCGGTCAAACAGTTGGCCAATCACGCCACGCTCTACCCAGTATATTACTGACTACTCTACCGAAATTACTTAGGTAGCTGATATACCTTAGCAAGCATTGCCACTGCCACTGTTATATAAGGAGTCTTTGCTCTTACTCAAAGCGTGCAAGAGGACTTCGACTGCATAATTACTGGTAGGAAGACGATTGCGCTGCTTCTTCCACTTCCACATTTCTAATGAAGACTCTGGAATCCTTCGTGCTGTTCTCGCATGGGGCAAATGCCCCTGGTATCTCACAGAAAATACATCAATATCGCATCTCAGAACCATCCCAATGTCCACAACGCCGGTAATTGTGGCCACCGCTCCTGCCACTCCGCCAGCAACTCCGGCACTTGCTCATCGAAACTTATCGCAGTCCCACCTCCCGTTCTCTCTGCGTTCGCAGCCTCATTCAAGGAGTCTGCCAAATCCAGGATCCCCTTTCCACCTACCAAAGCTTCCTCATGATTGTCCTTGATATCTACGTTGATGATATGTACCGGCCTGTTCAAGGGACTCCCTCTTTCGATCAGGTTGTCCACCACAGCATCCCAACACCTCTCTTCACATGTAATTACTACATCGACCACACCGCCCTCAGATCCCTCACTACCCTTGTCTTCCTTATGCTGGTCAAGTCGTGGTTTTCCAATGGACCAATCTTGCCATCGTTCCGGCCCCCATTTTACAGAAAGATTGCGTTCAAGCATGGTGAGTAGACCATTGGCGCGGTAGAGGCGTGGATCTTTGGCGGAGAGCTCTTCATACATGGTTGTGTAGGATGTAGTATTGAAAGGGTAAACGTTAGGTTGGGTTATCGAGGGGCCGGGGAGGCGAACAAGAGAGCCAGTACCGAAGGAGAGAACCGGGTAGGAGGCAAGAGACAAGCGGAGGTGAGCTTCCATGGATCTGGTTAGAAATAATTAGCTGTGCCTGATACGTCGAGAGACCACCAAAGCTTTCGCATGGATGGAAAGGCACGAGAGTAGAGAGCATGGAGAAGTAATTCACTAACAAGGCTTAATACGTTATTGCGAGGTTGAAGATTATGTGAACGTTCTGCTGCGTTCTGGCCGCACGCATTGTAAAAATTAGAACGTACCGATTCTGGTTACTGGCACAAACCGTGCAGAACCGCAGCTTGAAACTACCTTTACCTTGTTGTGGCAGACCGCTCACTTCCCCCTCGTGAGCTCCGTCAAACCCGCCACCTGCCTGCTGCTGTGGGTATATCGTGGGAGGTGGGGGAGGCGGCTGTGTGGGTGTGGAGATTCGTCGCGGGTCAACAGCGCGCGCGAGTCTTGGGTCGGCCATGATAAGAGACAGAGAAGCTTAGAGAGGGATCACTTTCAGGTGGACGTCCCCAAGCTAGAGAATTCTTGTTAGCATGAATCCATAGTGAATCAGTGGAAGCGTGACAGAGGCGTTGTACAACATTCAGAGGGTTTGCGTATAGGTAAGGATTTGTCTTCATATAATCAAATTTGATCAGACAGCTCCAATATAGATGCTCATCACATAGAATCTTTTCGAACAAGGGCCAAGACTGCTTACCTTGGGATTCAACATGGGTGGACGTATCGATAAGTCACATTTGTGCAGGGAAGTAGTGATACTGTAATTGGTATTCATGGTATTGTTGATGGTCCAGCGGGAGGTCTAGTCTCAAATTGACAACTGAAACGCTAGCGGATTTTGACTCGGAGTACGTTTCAGAGGTCTGTCAGCATGGTAACACCGTGGGCTTGCGCGGGGATACGTTGGGACGAGAAGAGCAAAGGCGAGTTGAGTCTTTATTGACAATCACACAATTTCTTGAGCAATCGCATTGTCTTCCTCAGAGTTTTGAGTAGACATAGCCTGATTGAGCGACTGCAAGGATCTACTTCTACTTTAGTGCCACGAGGTGCTATAAATACACACCGTCCCGCTGGGGTGGACCTCCACCGTGGAGAAACAACAGCATCTCTCACGACTTCAACTTCCTCGAGGACATTGGCCAGATCTCGCAACCCAGAGCCCTCCTGTGCCGGTCACTCGACATTGACAGCTCGTGGTAGGCTGGCAACCGACGGTATCATAAAAACAAAGTGACGAAACGGAGCGTGCGTACCCGCCTCTACACCGCAGATCCAGCCCTCGAGAAGCGCCTGCAACCGATTAGACGGGCCATCACCTATCCACTGTCGCGGGTTCCCCTACATTTGAGTCTCTATCTTTCGTCTTCCACACTTCCTCCCCATCACGCACATAGCGTTCTATCGCACAGCTGGTCTGTGACCACGCGGTAGGGATATAGTCCTACGGCCTTTTTCTTTCTGCCGGCCAGCACCGTTGGGCCCACCAGGGCGAGAGTTGATCTCTCGTGGTTGAAGCTGCACTTTCGGCGGTCGATATTTATCATTGCAGTAGGGCCGTCAGGATAAGTGAACGGAGGTTCGAATAGCACACAAAGAGCACACAGCCTCGGAACACATATTGTCTTTGTATTGAGGGATATCAACTAGCCGCCGCCGTGTATATTCTCCAGGGGAGGCAAAATCGTTTCGAAAAGCTGTGTATCTCGATTTCGTGAAGATCGAGGCCTCAAGGCGGAAAAACTTACCGGGACCTTCAACGTCTAACGAAGATATGACTGCCGTAATGTCTCCAACGCGTTCGCCAACCTCCTCCCCTCATCAGACTCAGCCATCGCCTAATTCAAATGCGCCAATTCTACCTCCACTGAATACAAGCTATGTGGCTAGGCGGACAACCTCACATCGTCCTCACTCCTATGCCAAAAATCGCATGTCATCCTACTCGACTACATCAAAACTGTCTGAAACCCGCTCGAGACCGGCCTCTTACGCATTTCCTGCATTTCATTCCAGCCTTACATACACTCTTGTCCGTGACTTTGCTTTTCCAATAACGCATCCGTGGCACTATGGTCCTCCACCTGAGTCGTCGCAACCACCTTCAGGCAATTCAACCCCCGCAAGTGAAAGACAGCGAAGGCTGTCTGATCTTACAAATGCGACATGGGAGGGCGCAGACCCACAATGGTCTGTGGGACCTTGGGGAGGAGACGCATTCTACTCGAGCCAACAACTTCCTCAAATGGCATATGGAGATGGCCCTCCATACAGCGAAGATGAGGACCTGCATAGTCCAGTAGTGGTGAGTTCGAGACACAAGAAGCATAAATCAACATTTGCTGCTACTGGCTCGAGAAATGGTAGGGGAAGAGGACGAAATTTAGGACACGATGCTGAAGAGGAAGACGAACATATCAATCGTGAAGGACGACGGAGTTACTTCGCTGGCATAAATGGAGATGGCTTAGAAACCTATTATATTGGCGAAGAGGACGAAAGTGCGGACGGTCCTGGCGGAGAGCTTGTCACATATCCACCAGACCAAGGACCGCATTCACTGCTAGCTCCTAGCACTTACGCAAAACCGGAACACGGAGACTCTCACTATGGAGCGATACTACCGAATCAGTCATATACGGAAGGAGAGCCAGCTGAGGATTCGGACGAGGACGGCTCAGGCGAGGCAGATCCAGAAAGAGACTCTCGTTATTCCAGAGACTATCAATTCACCATTGCCTCTCCGGATGAGGAAATGCACGGAAAGGCAGTGGCACTCTACGATTTTGCGCGAGAAAACGTGAACGAACTACCCTTGACGGAAGGTCAAGTGATATGGGTGTCATATCGCCATGGTCAAGGTTGGTTGGTGGCTGAAGATCCCAGGACAGGCGATACCGGCCTTATACCAGAGGAATATGTGCGATTAGTGCGCCATATCGAAGGTGGCTTGGCCTCCATTGGTGGTGAACAGGAGGAAAACAGCGCTGCATCGCCTGCATCTACAGCTGCCGAGCCCAACATCACGCCGACTCGAGCTGAGGGTGGGAAGACGCATACGCCTCAGAACAGCAGTGGGAGTGACGGCGGCACCGATAATCGGCCTCCTGTCGTCAGCACATTCTCTACCAGCAGCAAAGACCTGAAACCTTACCCGCATCATATACTGGACGAGCAAGCCCGCGCAACGCCGCCGCCGATAGTCCACTATGGCAGCCAGTCGAACACCCCGACTATCGCGAGTCCATCTGTAGCCCCGCATGGGCTACGAAATCTAGAAGAGTTGAAGGATGATGAGGAGGTATCAGAAGGAGCTGACGAAGAGGAGCATGAGACGAAAGCAGAGCGGTAGTAATGATGGAGAGGAAGTATGTGGATCTGTGTATTTGTTGATGGCCGGGAGGGAGGTGTTCGCTTCTTAAGATACCCAAGTATTGCCTCTGGTCTGGGCACTCAGCCTCTCAAGGGAGGCTCCACTGTGAATATTGTTTAATCCTCGGTAATTGTCGCTCGATAACGTTACATACTTAGGCCAGTTGCATGGGAGCGAGCAAGCGGGCATTGGCGTTGCATCCAGGCGATTGCTTGATGCTAGAGGCATCATTATGATAGTTAATTCTATTGTCACTCGAGCTTTGGCATCTGTACCTTGCCGCATCGAAACTTCATCCTTGGGGCAAAGCTTGATCTCAAGCTTGCTCCTATACCAAAATCAACATATTTCTCCTCTGTCTTTTAATATTGGCGTGTCATACTCCATTGCATGCAATTCGCTCCAAAGGATACTGGTACATATATAAAGCAATCTTGTCTTTCGTTCCTATTGCGATACACAACGACTGCGAAGAGCGACTGCTGTTCTTAGTAGCCGTTGAGTTGGGGTCCCAACAAAGTGGAGTCATCCAACGGGAAGGCGTATGAAAAAATCATGAATATAAAATATTTCACGCAGCTTATCATATAGAGATCCAAATTGTAGTCCGTCTTATCACACTCACCACCAATTTCACCTTAACAGTATTCCCAAAAACAACACCAGTATACAACCATTGCCAATACATCACCGTCCTACAATCAAATCAAGTCACAGACAAGATGAATCCCTCACTCGGGACACGAGTAATCTTAAAGCTCCAAGCGCAAACACACGAAGGCAAAGAAAGACGGGAATCAACAGACAAAATCCTCAATTGGAGTAGAGCTACTGCGGAAGGAATGCAACACTCAACCACCAAACAAATCAATCATGCCCTCGCAGAAATGAGAGGCGTGCTAGCCCTCGAAAAGACGTACGACTTTACCAGGAACGGACGCTCGAAGATGGATTACGGCGTCTACACCCAGGGAAGAATCTTTAAGATTGCAGAGATGGAGGTTCTCATCTTAGATTTGGAACACCGACTGGTCGCAGAAAGGAGAAGAGAGCAGGAAAATGGGGTGCTGCGTTGCAGCTGGCGTGAAGTGAGGAAGGTGGCTAGGAAATTGGAAGCGCTGTTTTCACATAGGAATAGGGGAGACGGGAAGATTGACGGACTGCGAGAGGCAAAGACATCTTGAGCTGATCGATATGGATTGGGCGGCCTTTCCGACGAATGGATATCGAAAGGCCGTTCTGGGACATAGGTGGTACTTGGAACTTGGTAGGATATTCGTAACAGTGCGCAAATGAGATATGATGGTTACATGAGAAACATAATGAAACTGCCGCTGCCATCCATAGACCAATGTTTCCGATCACGGCTGGTAGAAAGACAGAAGGGGTTATAAGATGACCAGTAGAGAGTGATGGGGCGCTCATGAAAGGTTTTTAGAAGCTAGAGCGACGGCAGTGGTCTCAATATCTCTGTGCATGCTTCTCGTAATATTGAGAAATCCAATCCTGCACGAGTATTCCCATAGTGTGACAGTCTATTCTTAGAAGAAGGAAGGTATTATCTAAAATTGCGACAACAAAAGCAGATACAAATTTCCCCAAACAAGACTTCGAAGTGGAAGATGTGGATAATCTCTACCCGTTTCAGCGTTAAAGTTATCGATATCGGAAGATCTTGATTTAAATATTGATATGATGAGCTGTGAATTGTCTTCATCATTGGCTGTAGAGAGAAGTAGGACTGTGATTGCATTTCGAGCTGCATCCTGTCGCATGGAGCGTTTCTAAATTGGCGGTGAAAGACTCGAGGATTCCGCAGCAAGAGACACAGCGAAAGAGGCGAGCACGTTTCCAGCCTGACAGCCGCTAAACCACGGGCGCCATCTTGGACCGGGCTCCTTTAAGCAATAACCGAAGCTTTGGGCTTTGGTGGGAGAAAAGCTTCAAATTAGCAGCCCCACCGTACCTCTGAATATTTATCCATCGCCCGGCCATTGTTGCTTCGCACGTTCGTTGCCTTCTTTCCCTGACATATCTCCTCTAGTTCTGGTCAGCTAGCTGTGCATATACCACTGTATAAAGCCAATTGAGTGAGTCCAAGTATCCCCCCCACTCTACTGCCATTGTTCGGACTTCTCCCTCAGGGATGAAGAGGAAACCCAGCTGTGAGCGGACGAAATCATAGAGAACACCACCTGGCGCCTGCCTGGGCAGTTCCTTGCATTGCGGCATAGCTTGGGTGCTAATTTGCAATCATCGGTATGGAGGCTAATCATCCAATGTGAACTGTAGGAAACGTCTGAGGCAGGTCCGTCGTTCGAAATTGCAAATATGGCGGCTGCATCGAAAGCCATACCCTCACATCTCCGAGACGGGGCTTCCAGCAATGGCGATACCGGAGGCATCAAGAGGCACCATGGCAAGTCACAGTCACACATGGTGAGTGCAGAATCGATTATCTCTTCGAAACAGTTGAAGGGCTATACCGGGCATAATGATCACTGGAAGATCTACGGCCGCAAAACGGAAGTCACAAGTGGTCATCGTCAAACCCCGTGGTAGCGGCACTACTCGGACGTGAGCTTGTCGGTCTTGCCTGCCCACTCTACAAGCAATTGAAAATACCCTCCCAATTTGCACACCAGCGAGCATCCCCTAATCACAGAATATCCCCTTATTCCTTTATAGACCACGCTTGCGTCGGTCTGACCCCTGCAGAGCTCCTCAACTCTATTTATCCCGTAACAGCTTTCGCACCGTTACACGATAGAGCGACCTAGCATCACAGGCACTTCCCAAGTCCCTCTCACTCATCCTTTCCATTGCACTTTGTTCTGCTGTCCGTATGACGGGTCTCTATCGCTCTTAAGAACGCTACACCTGCAAACAAGCTACAATCATGGCGATGTCTCCAATCTCCCAGAATAGATCGCTGACCAGAGATCGTTCGGACTCAAAGGCTTTCGAGAACACGTCCACTTCAGTAGCTGCCACTCAAATGCGAAATGCTCTCAAAGGACTCGCGGAGACCTGCAAAGATGACGATGAAAAAGAACGGTTCGAGACGGAGATGGACAATTTCTTTGGACTATTTCGACGCTATCTCAACGACAAGGCTAAGGGTAACGCTCTTTCATGGGACCGAATTGCGCCCCCAGCCCCAGAGCAAGTTGTCGACTACAACGAGCTGGCCAATTCCGAATCTGTTGAATATCTCAAGAAGCTGGCGGTAATCAAACTCAACGGCGGTCTTGGGACCTCGATGGGATGCGTCGGTCCGAAGTCTGTTATCGAGGTCCGCGATGGCATGTCTTTCCTCGATCTCTCTGTCCGCCAGATCGAATATCTCAACCGAACCTACAATGTCAACGTTCCCTTCGTCTTGATGAACTCTTTCAACACCGACGAGGACACACAGAATATCATCAAGAAGTACGAAGGCCACAATATTGATATTATGACTTTCAATCAGTCTCGCTATCCTCGGGTGCTCAGAGACTCACTACTACCGGCTCCCAAAAAGTACGATTCGCAAATCTCAGACTGGTACCCACCCGGCCACGGAGACGTATTCGAGTCGCTCTACAATTCCGGTATTCTTGATAAGCTGATTGACCGAGGAGTGGAGATTCTTTTCCTCTCCAATGCCGACAACTTGGGCGCCGTCGTTGACCTTCGCATATTACAGCATATGGTCCAGTCTGAAGCAGAGTATATCATGGAGTTGACCAACAAGACCAAGGCCGACGTGAAGGGTGGCACTATCATCAACTACGACGGTTCGGTCCGGCTTCTGGAAATCGCGCAGGTCCCCAGTCAGCATACCAATGAATTCAAGTCGATCAAGAAGTTCAAATACTTCAACACCAACAACATCTGGCTAAATCTGAAGGCGATCAAGAGAGTTGTCGAAAATGACGATCTTGAGATGGAGATCATTCCCAATAACAAGTCAATCCCAGCTGATAAAAAGGGAGAATCAGACGTCAATATCGTTCAACTAGAGACGGCCGTTGGTGCTGCCATCCGCCACTTCAAGAATGCACATGGTGTCAATGTCCCTCGCCGACGATTTCTACCTGTCAAGACCTGCTCCGATCTCATGCTCGTCAAGTCAGACCTTTACAGCCTGAAGCATGGGCAGCTCGTGATCGATGCTGACCGCTTTGGCCCAGCACCCTTGATTAAATTAGGCAATGACTTCAAGAAGGTCAGCGACTTCCAGAAGCGAATCAGCAGCATTCCCAAGATTCTCGAGCTGGATCATCTGACAATCACTGGAGCGGTCAACCTGGGGAGAGGGGTTGTATTGAAGGGAACGGTCATTATCGTGGCTACGGAAGGGAGTACAATTGATATTCCGCCGGGGTCAATCCTTGAGAACGTTGTTGTCCAGGGTAGCTTGAGATTGCTGGAGCATTGATTGTCTCGCCCTTGTTCTCAGCGAGCATTGCCTTTGCGATCAATTTGATATTCACACGCATGGGAGCGACAAATCTCTCCAGTTGTCAGCAGCCTCAAGAGTCAGCGTTATCATTACGCCCAATGTAGTTGCGTTGTCTGGCAAAACAGTAGATCAGGTTTTACACAAAAACACGTACGATTTGTGCATAATGAATAGCGCGTACAACCAAGTCTCCTTTTCTAGGGCCAACCTAAGGTAAGCAAGCTTTCACCCGTTAAACAAGCTTTTCCGTCAAGCTTTCCCATGTGGTCCTCTCCGCCGAAGATCCTTATCATCTTCGGCCTGTCAGTAGATCTAGTCAACTTGTTTTCATGACTGGTTGCTGGAATCCTCAATGAAGTGTAATCTTGCAATCAGGTCTCGATTATTTCTTGGATCCGAAACCTCACCAATAAGATTGCCAAGAATTCGCCCCTACTTACTTATGCACGCATGACGGCGATAAAGTACCTATGCCGTTGCCGACAGCCGTGGATTGCGGATTCCGTTGCCAGTCATAAGAGCACCTAGAAGTCAACGCCCGACAAGGGTCTGCTTCTAATCAGACCAAGTCTTTACACTTTACATCAATAAACAACTTGTTTTTGACGCATACCCTTGATCCGTTCTTCACTTGTGGCTTGTAATTCTTCGGGATCGGCAATTGAGCACGCGACCCCTTGATATCCACTGGAGGCGGATCCTCCTTTCCATGACAGTAGCAGCCACATCAGACTTCAGCTGCGTTTCACTACACTTCGCCCATCTCGAAACACTGCCGTCTACTATGCGGCTGTCGCTCTTACGGTAGTCATTCCAATGATTCTTCGGTGGTCATCGTATTGGCTTCCGCTCGTCAGCATCCTCATCAACCTGGCATGGCAACCCGACCTGGTCGAAGCCGACGCAGATTTCGAAAGTGTGAGGATCAAATACGATTATCCGTACATGGGTGGAAGAGCTGGCGATCCGACAGACAAGTACTGGCGTTAGTCCCCCCCGCTCTTTGGTCTTGTATGCTGCTGACAATCCTGGCACTCCTAGACGAGTCGGTGTAAGTCCTACTACTACCTAGCGTTCTCAGGATAGCAAGTATCTAACAAGGACCCTAGATTTCATCCTCATTATGATGGCAGGTAGGAGACTGCGTCTGGCTACCAAGGTGTACGGATTGGGCTGATCAACTTCAGATTTACCGACCACACATTGCCCTACGAAGAGCAAAAGGCAAATCTTACAATCCTTATGCAAGCATACCTCGCCACAATGGCAGATCTAGGTGCCGAGACATGGATAATACATGGGACATTGCTTGGTTGGTGGTGGAATCGGAAGGTGAGTCCAATGATAGATAAGGAGGTATCCTTTGACCTAACCACCCCAGATACTGCCCTGGGACTCGGATATCGATGTGCAGATGACCATTTCCACTGTCGGATTCTTAGCCAAATACTATAACATGACCGTCCACACCTACGAAAACCGAGACTACATGCTGGAGGTCAATCCCGGATATAGCAACTCGTCATATCTGGACGTCATGAATGTCATTGATGCCAGATGGATTGACTATCAGACTGGCTTGTTCATCGACATAACGGCGATCAGGCCTCATGAAACGAAAAAGAACATAATATGCACAAAAGACCAACATGAGGAGAGAGTGCGTCCTGCATTCGGCTTCCTACTGCTACGCCTGGCTAATTCCCAGTGACTTGCAGGCACAGGATCTCTTTCCATTGCGCGACAGTTTATTCGAAGGCCAGATGGCGAAGATACCGTACAATTACGGCAGGCTTCTGACAGAGGAGTATGGGAAGGCTTCCCTCACAAAGACCAAGTACTCGGGGTATGATTACTATTCCTAGTGTACCACCTCCCGAAAAGTGCTGACCAGTCCCAGCCATCAGTTCAATTCGACCAGTAAGGAGTGGGAACGGATAAGGCAAGAACCCGAACCCCTTGAGGTCGACCCTTGCCTCCACTCACAAGCCTCGATGCGTGGCCAAGGACAGCCAGCAGATTGCGATAAGGGCTGACAGCTTCGAATGACAGCAGTCCACAACCAGATAACTCACCGAATGAACCGAAATCACCGGAAGAATTGACCGAAGAGGCAAGGGCGAAAGATGCTGAGGTAGCAGAGGAGAAGAAAATGCAGGACTCCGTCAAAGATGCGTCGGAAGGTTCTTGACATCTATGGCCGTCTCCAGTGCCAACAGGATATCTGGAGACGCTTCGCTTACTGCATAATTAGCGATTCCAGGAGTATGTACGAAAAGCATGGCGATGGTGTTCAAGGCGAAGGACGAGTGATCTTAGGTCTCGTACGGAATAGATGGGGACCGCAGTTTGCTAAGAACCTGGAGTATTTGTTTAATTCTTGTATCACTACGTATATACCCCTTCATTCCGGAGCTATCCTATCGGTACAATATTGTAGCCTACGTCCTCAATAATGACACGACAACAAAAAGGCTTGCTATCAGTGCGATTGGTGGTGTGAATATTGAGCTCCCTGTTCACGTAATTCCGGTCATTTGGAGCTCTAATTTTTGATGCTTATGAAACCACGGCAAAAAGTACATCATCTTTAGATGGAGTTGATCTATAGTATATCTAAGTCCTTAACTCCGTCATAGCGTGGTGAGTAGCTTGTCTGATTGGACGGGTCTGTGCCGCGCAACATGCGGGCAGAAGAGGGTGCCTGACTCAAGTATCTGCAGTACTTTATGCTTGATCTCATAAGCACTCTATATTGTGATTACTTAGATCATATCTGATAATCATATCATCAACATCGTGATGCCTAGATACTACTGATATGTTCACTGACAGCAACCAAAGATTGGATTTCCGCTATAAATGGTGTCTATCTACGAATCATAGAGTCCCCCTCTGAAGCTGATTTCGACCATTTAACATCGGCCAACGAGACCTACGTCGCAACGACATCATAGATACAACTGTTAGATCAACAATGTCCTCACACGAGGACGACTTTTCTCTTTCGCCCATTGAAAGCAATACATCCCCATTGCTTACGCAGATCAATTCTACAAACCAGAAAAACAGCGCCTCACCCAGTGATCCTCTGTCAGTAAATGGGAAGAGGATTACCCCGCCAGTAAACGGCGCGAGTGGTACCACAGGGTATAATACAAGGTCGTGTATTACTTGCAGAAAGCGGAAGGTCAAATGTGACAAGAGACATCCATGTTCGAATTGCAATCGAGCAGCAATCGAATGCCTTTTTCCCGGTCCTGGAAGGGCGCCGAGGCGCACCCGGAAACCACCTGATACTGAACTTCTTGCAAGGGTAAGACGTCTAGAAGGTGTGGTGCAGAGCTTAGGCAAGGGAATTGATGAGAATGGAGAGCCAATCATCGAATCACAAGAGGTTCTGTATGTAAAAGGAGAGAAGCCTCAAGTTGCACAAGACGTAAAGGAAGATACAAAGCCAATAAAAATGTGTCCGGGCCCTGGGATGCACGAGCCAAAGAAAGATGATAAGGACACCAGCAATATCGTCAAGGAGTTCGGAAGGCTTGTTGTTGAGGATGGGAAGAGTCGATATGTCAGTAATAAGTTCTGGACAAGTTTGAGTGAAGAGGTTGCAGAGATGCGGGATATCCTAGATGACCCTACTGAAGACGAGGATGAATATCCCTCTCCTGGCTCCGGCTCGTCTACATCCGCGAACCATCAAGGGTTCCTATTCAGTTTCAGCTCCACAATCCTCGATCTCCGCGTTTTCCATCCACCAACAGAACAGATACCCGCGTACTGGAATATTTTCATAACAAATGTCGACCCTGTAATCAAACTTCTCCATACACCCCACTACGAGAAGATCGTCTGCGAGGCTTCGAATGACTTGGATCATGTCAGTAAGCCGACTGAAGTATTCATGTTTACAATCTACTACGCTGCAGTGATTACCCTCTCCCCAGATGATTGCTTTGTTTATCTGGGTCTCGAAAAGCAAGCGGCTCTGAAAAAGTACAGATTTGCGGTGGAACAGGGTCTTTCTCGTACCGGCTTTCTAAACACGCAAGAGCTGATTGTATTGCAGTCTATGCTACTGTTCTTGACATGTGTACGAAGATCTGATGACACGCGTTATGTTTGGACTATGACTGGTCTGCTGATCCGGCTTGCTCAGGCCTTAGGTGTGCATCGGGATGGACAGAACTTTGGGCTTTCGCCGTTCGAAACGGAAATGCGCAGAAGACTGTGGTGGCAGATCTGTACACTAGATGTACGCGCGTCAGAAGATCATGGAACAGATCCCTCTATCGTTGAGCAAAGCTTTGATACGAAGTTTCCACTCAACATTAATGACTCAGATCTCACCACCGACATGAAAGAGCCGCCGGATGAACATGAGGGCGCTACAGAGATGACGTTCGACCTCATCAGATACTCTGTGAGTACCACAGTCCGACGTCTGAGCTACGCACCTCCAGGCCGGGGGCCATGCAGGATCAAAAGTTCTGGCCTAAGCCTCGCGGACAAAGAGCACATGATTGAGGACTTACATCAGTATCTTGAAAAGAAATACTTGAGGCATTGTGACACGACAATCCCACTCCACTGGGTTACTGTCACTGTTGCGCGTCTCATTATGGCCAAGATGTGGCTCATCGTACACCACCCATTCTCGCGTGCAGATCGAGGTATCGGTCTCCCTCAGGAGACTAAAGATCGCCTATTCACGACCTCTATAGAAGTTATCGAATTTTCCCGGCTCTTGGAGAATGAGAAGACCACGCTCAAATGGGGATGGCTGTTCCGAACATATGTACAATGGCACGCCCTCGCATTTGTACTTTCGCAGCTATGCACTCGAACCCAAGGCGTTGAGGTTGATAAAGCTTGGATAGTCATCGAAGGTGTATTTGAGGATTGGGGAGGACCTGTTACGTCGAACCAGCGTGGGATGTTGTGGAAGCCTTTGAGGAAGTTGATGGCTAAAGCGAGGAGCGAGAGGTCTAAGGCCCTCCAAAATCAGGCTCGCTTCCCATTGGATGGCTCACTTGGACCAGCAAATTTATCCTTAGGTCTTCCTCTTGGTCCTATGTCGACCGTCAATGGCTTGATGGATTTTTCGGCATTCGATACATCGATGCCTAGCATGGAGATCTTCCCAAATATGATGACACCGGAATTGACTTCCCCTATCACCTCCAACGGCATGCAGCAACCGTCACTGCCGACGGAGCAAATTCAGACCAATGGTATGCAGGATGTGGATCAATTGACATTCGATCCTGCTTTCCTTTCGCAAGAGCGGCCAATTGGGGATGAAAATATGAATTGGTCTGGTTGGGACGATATTGTCAAGGACTATCAGATGGGGGCAGCTGATGGTGGGCAGGGGATACAACATGGGCCTGTCCTCGATGGAATGGTCAACTGGTTATAGGACCATCGAAGACACTGCCTCAAGGACGGTACACTCTTGCATGTGCGAAAGTCACCTATCAATGGCTCGCATTAGTAGTCCAAGTGGCGAGCTATCTCAGTGCCCAAGTCGTGCATATGATGTCGGACGCCATGAGATAATAAATGATGGAATCAAGTTCTTGGCTACTTAAGGAAAGAGGGTATATACAGGGGAAAAGGGGAACAAGGGATGGATGGATGAAGGGATGATACCTCGGGACTTCACGCGTGCAATGCATGTTGAGATCACCACTCAATCAGTACATAATTCATGGACAGTAACTGTACAGTATCAATTGGTGTCCTCATGTCTGTGTCATTTGGTTATCATGTTGAAATATGGCTTTCATATCCACTACGCGAAAGGTCCAACCACTACAACATGCCACCACAGACTAACCTCGAGCTGCCCAATTACTCGATCCTTCGAGACTGCCTTGCCTCGCCCCTCATCGCCAGAAGCGCCCCCAGACCCAGCGCCGACAATGGCAGACGTAGAAAGACGAAGTCGACCCGCAAAGCTGCAATCTCCCACCCCTCGCACGCCAATGTCGTTCTCGAGGCAGACACAAGCGATGCGGAGGAGCTGGTCGACTTCATAGATGTATCCTGTTCCCCAATATCGAACCGGAAAAGGCGTCTATTAACATATACGCCCCAGTAGTACATTGCCACCGAGATATTCCCAGCTCTGCCGCCAGAGCTGCAGACACTATCCTACGAATCCATTAAGAACAACGCGCATCTAGCCGCTACATATACAGATACCCTCTCCCCCCTCACCGCTTCATCGCTACTCGCCTCCATCCCCGCCTCAGTCCCAGACTCCCTATCCGCATATAATATCCTCGACCTCACCCGCACCGATCTCTCCCACTTCCTAACCCCCATCCTCGAATCCTACATAATCTCCTCCACGACCCCGCCTCCCCCCTTACAAACAACACACCGGGCGTCGGCTTGTGAGATCTGCGACAGAGATTGGGTTCCGCTTACTTATCACCATCTGATCCCGCGATCGACGCATGAGAAGGTTGTGAAGAGGGGGTGGCATGAGGAATGGCGCTTGAATTCTGTGGCGTGGCTTTGTAGGGCGTGTCATGGCTTTGTGCATGGGGTGGGGAGTAATGAGGTGCTGGCTAGGGAGTGGTGGTCTGTGGAGTTGTTGTTGGGGAGGGAGGATGTGAGGAGGTGGAGGGGGTGGGTGGGGAGGGTGAGGTGGAAGAGTAGGTAGGTGGATGGAGTGGGAGGAGTGGGTGAGGGAGTCTTATGGAATCATGGGTTTGGTACTTTTTCTTCTTTGGGTGGGGAGTTGTGCAATCATTTACAAGGGATTGCTTCGGTAAGTCAACGCAGACTGCATGAGTACCTGTTACGTTCTAACGTCTATGCTCTCTCTCATTCAAGCTCGTCATCGTGAAGACCCCAGTTCTTGTACTTGCTTGTATAGCCCGTAACCCACTCATGAAGTGGAAGATACGAGGTCCACTCTCATTCCCCGTCAATTACCGGCGTCATATAAATGTATCACAAGAGATCTCTAGCATGGACAAGATTGGGGAAAGTATATACGGAGCAGAGGTGAACGAATTTTCGCGTAAGCCCTGTAGACTATACAAAAGTTCAATATCCGAAGGCTGCGATGACGGTAGGAGAGGAGCGATGTATGATAGTGCTGAAGGACGGCGACTGTTGCAGAGTACGGTTGGCACACCGTGGTTGGGCTGTATTCTAGAATATGAAAGTGCGGGAAAGATTTCTTAGACCGACGTATTCTATTCTAGAATATGCAGATCAGTGTCACAAAGAGCCCCCGAAATCCATCCAACTTGACAAGTATCCGTTGTGCTCACTCTCTAGCTCTCAAGATGGATCTCAATAGCTTGAGAGATCAAGTCAGCAATCTGACACTGTATGATCTGAAAGCTGGCGTACGGAAGGTTCAGAATGGTGACATGTTTCTTTGTGTAATTGAAATGCATCCATGCTGACAAGAGCGATTGCAGCTGTCATGAACTACACCGAGATGGAGTCGAAGGTGGGCATGAGATACTATTCTTACTGGATCGAATGAGCACTCAATGTATGGGCAGGTCCGAGAAGCCACGAATAATGAACCGTGGGGCGCCTCATCTAGTATTATGCAGGAGATCGCCAATGGCACCCACAGCTAGTATGTGGAATACTGAATGCTCTAGAGCTGGCTGATGGATTTCGCAGTCAATTGCTTAACGAAATTATGCCTATGATCTACAAGCGGTTCACAGAGAAAGCGGCAGAGGAATGGAGGCAGATCTACAAGGTCAGTGGAGAAGACAAAGGTGTGATTGTTGGCCATGTCTGACAGCTACAGGCTCTCCAATTGCTCGAGTTCCTCATCAAGAACGGCTCAGAGCGCGTCATAGACGATGCCAGGTCTCATCTCTCCCTCCTCAAAATGCTGCGACAATTCCACTTTATCGATCAGAATGGGAAAGACCAGGGCCTCAACGTGCGGAATAGATCGAAAGAATTAGCTGATTTGTTAGGAGATGTGGACCGCATTCGCTCTGAACGCAAGAAAGCCAGAGCCAATCGCAATAAATTTGGAGGGGTAGAGGGAGGTGCAATGAGTGGTGGAATGTCTAGCGGAAGTCGATATGGAGGCTTCGGGAGTGAAGACGCTGGTGGATATGGATCTTCTAGCACCGGCGTCTATGGTGATGGGGGCGGTTTCGGGGGAAACACATCTGGATTCCAGGATTCGAGCAGTAGGAGAGATCGGTTCGAGGAATACGACGAGCATGACGATGGCTCTACACCCTCTTCTGCCAGAAGGAAAACTGGGACGACTGCGACAGAACCTATACGAACTAAGAAGGCGGAGCCACCGAAGCCGAAGGAACCGGAGATCGATATCCTTGCCTTTGATGACGATGTACCCCCTGAGACGCCACCCAAAGAATTCTCCTTCAATGGGAAAAGAGCTGCCCCAAATGCTTTGGAGAATGACGAGGACGACTTTGACGACTTTCAGTCAGCATCCCCCACCACATCCAAACACTCAATACCAACCTTACCGGCGCCAATTTCAACCAGTACAGCACCAACTGCACAAGTCGCAGCTTCCCAACCCACAGCTCCTCAGGGCAATAATCTCAACGACCTATTCGGTACGATTTCGCCAACACCTAGTGCCACAAATAGCATAGTCTCTCAACCAGCATCCAACTACAACATCTCTACACCACAAATCGCAAGCGCCTTCACATCTCCGCCCCCAATGATGCAGCAGAATCAACCACAACAACCACGTCCTACAGGCTATCAAGCTGCCACTCCCAATTATTTCACTTCCGTTCAAGCTCCAACTACCACTACCCAGCCTTCATCCACGCTAGGCGCCAGCCCGGCCATTACATCCATTAACAGCCAATCCAAACCTGCCGCTAGGCCGTCCGCGTCAGGAGGCGATGCATTTGCCTCTCTGTGGTCATCTACAAGTGCAGGCGCCGGCATCAAAAAGGCACCAACGCCAGGCAATGGAGGACCGAAGTTGGCGGATATGCAGAAACAAAAGGCCACGGCGGGGATCTGGGGCGCACCTGCTGCAGGCTCGAGCGTAACGCCGATGCAGCAACCAACGCAAAGCAATGGACAAAGGGGCAGCGGTGGAGGAGCATTTGACGATCTATTGGGATGAACATGGCGTTCGCGGTCGAGCAGGGGGGATATGAGAAATATACATCATCCGTTTGCGCGGAACGAGCCAGTAATCGATGCCTTGCAAGACTAGCGGAATACACTCAGGTCAGGCTTGTGGGTACTCAGCGCTCGGAAAACTTTTGATCTGTAGGGATAGAAAGATTGCTACTAGATGCATTAGGCCTGTCACTGGTCACTGTTGCTATGAAGGTACAGACTTTCGAAATATTGGCAAAAGGAGTCTCAATCTAGTGGCATGGGTCGGAAAATTAGGAATGTCAATCGACCTGGAGTTGTCTGGCTTATTTCAAACGTGCGCCTAACATTGCGCTTTCTTCGCGCGAATTCTGGCCATTCATTCTAAATCATATCTTATACCTTATGTTTCATACCTTATACCGCATATGCCCCGTTACATGCTGAAACAGAGCCTACATTTCCACTTTGCCATGTTGATATCTAATTCTGACGGAATTAAATCTGGAGTCCGATAGTACCAGACTATCCACAGTTTGAATCTCAGGATTCCTCTGGAGAGAGGTAGAGTAGCTTCCGGGCCCGGACATAGAACTAATGCAGGCGAGTCTGGAGCTTGAGTGTAGGGTGTGAGCCAGAGGTTCATGTTTTCTTTTCAGCGGTGCATTTGTATCTTCGCATGAAGGTAACTTTATCATGTCCTCCTCGCTGCATACAACATATAGTTCTACCATATCCTATTCCGCACAAGTGCGATCCGCCAGCCCAAGTATGATAAACTGTATCCTAATCGGGATGAGTGCGACTCTTTTATAATAGATCTGTATACATTCCTAAGATCCCTATATTGTACCAAACCATTTGGAGCTATGCTACCATCGCCTCACGCGCAAGGATGTTTTTCCAGATTATTGACATCGAAGCGTTCCGCTTACTTAGCCTTGCTTGCATCAGTTCTATTCTAATTGCGAGCAGCTATTCCAAAGCTGATCTAAGAAGCTTCCGGGTGAGGGCGATTCTTCGAGATAGAATAATCATAAAGATCTTTGCGAGTTGGAAAGATGTGGGTTTATTTAGTTAGACGAGATTGGATTTTTATGATCGCGAATGTTAGGCTGAGTTGTATGGGATAGGATGAGGGTAGATGGTAGTGGGTAATCGGGACTTGATACTTGCGTTGATGTTATTGTATAGGGGATGTGAGGTGTGGGATTGGGGTCGAGCCGTTCGGGAAGAGGGAGAGAAGGAAAGTAGACCTTCTGGAACAACAGCCATGCCAGGTATTGTGATTTGAACAGAGTTGACAATGAAGAAAGTGTTCTAGCCTCTGCCATAAGTGGCGAATATGATTAGGAGCCGTCCTGTTGGCACGCTTGGATTACCTGCACATTCGAAAAGGAGGATGAAGATATTTCGGGACTTGAAGTTTTGGAAGTAGTTATGCCATTTGTGGGTATGACCTGGCGGTTGCAGCACCTTCTCTCCAACATGCAGTGGGACAGTAAGTAGTTTCCCCAAACAAGCTCGTCTTCTTTACTGAGGAATATCTAAAGGCCAGAACGCGAGTCACTCCGTTGCCATTATCTATTGCCTTCTTAATCATACTCATATAGGAGGCATTGCACACGGGGTCATTTCCCAATGCGCTATCATTCTACCTTCCACCATCAGATTGTCACTACCTGAAGCCCTGACACTTCATATGCTGATTCGACTTCAATTTCTTACCCTGGAAAAACAGGATCTGAGTGCGATGATACAGTCTGGAGATCCAATTACTCACTCTCGAGAAATGCCCTGCAAGTCGGAAGACTGATACCGAACTATCGCTTCTATTTACAGATCTTGGACTTCGAAACCCCAGTCCTCGCGGTTGAGGAAACAATACCTAACCAAAGGGCCCGGCTGGTGGTGCCCAGGGCTCCTTGATGGCGAATACTGTCTGACAGGAAAGCTGAGAATGAGGTAAGAGCGGATTACTTCGTAAGCGTTGATAGTGTCAAGTGGACTCCTTTTTTGGCTATTGTCCGTCCAGAGTTCGACAATGATAGAAAAAGAGATATGTAGATTTATTGCGACTGTTCGGTAGACTATTTATTGCACGTACCTCGGATCCGTAGAGTGAGCGGTTTCAATTAGTCAGATGCCGGTGTGGATGATCGACACAGGGAGAAGAGTATAGTGATGATGGCAATGATCCTGTTCGGGCGCAAAAGATGATGACAAAGTCTGCTCGTTGAAAGGATGGCTCGTTGCGAACGAGGATATATTAGTGATTAAGGAGTCATTAGAAGGTTGGAGACTGAAGTATATGTGAGGCTATGAAGATCCTCGTAGTCTTTCTTGATATCGGAATTCTTTCGGCGTCTTTTGATCATCATTCTTGAGCTGAGGAGCGGCTTTTGGTAATTACCTTAGGTACCATCGTCCGTTAGCCTCTTCCATTATACAGTGTGATCGTGTTTTCCTGAGCTATCATCGCCTCATCACAAGTCCTGTAATTGCATATATGCAGTCCAATAAAGATTAGTATAGGCAACAAAGTCGCCATCACTGACGAATCAAACCTCTTCTGTCCCTCGCCCGTGAAGCCAAGTACGCCGGTTGCGCTGCTTCCATTGCTAGATATCGAGCTTGAGTCGCCACCTGTAGGACTTGGATTGGCAGCAGTGCTCGCCGCCCCGAAGCCAAGCATGATCGCGGATCCCAACCCCATGCTACCAATCCCAGAACCTGATACCGTCTTGCCGTTAACTGCCAATTGGCCAGCAGAGTCCACAGAGATCGACTCGCCTGCCATGACGGGTGCTGAGAAAGCCGTAGAGCCTGGGCCAAGACCAGTAACGTAGAGCCCGGCGGTTCCAGTGGCCAGACTCATGGGCGTACCTGCAATGGTCATTACGGGACTCCCAGCTGTCAGTGTTGTTCCATCAAATATAATGATATGGCCAGCCGTTCCCAATACCGAGGTTGGCAATGCGTAAGTTTGGCTGCCTATGGCTACTCGGGATGGCGCTAATGAGACAGCGGTGCCCGAGACGGTGATGTCGGGACCGTTGGTAGAGAGTGTCGCCCCTTCCACGATGACACCAGAATCACTAAGTGGTCTAACGGTATGTCCGCCCACTGCAATTGCAGCTGTTGGGCTAATTATTTGATCAGGCGCTGGAGTCGAAATTGCGATTGTCTGACTGCTAACGACAGGACCTGACAAATCTAGTGATAAAGCTGGTCCAGCTACTATCACAGCTGGTTTATCTATGGAAATTACATTTCCTATCATGTTCACACCAGGGTCTGGCTGGGGAGTGGATGCATGGTCTGCAGAAGTGGAATCGTTGTTTTGATTTTTGGTAGATGGTATCATTTTGATTGAAGATCCTGCCACGAATTCCGAGCCGGACGAAACGTCTATTCCTGGATTGGCAGATGGCTGTCTGAAATCATTTGAGAGCTTCTGAATGGATGAAGGATCGCGGGTGCCGCTCACTGATGCAGGCTTGACAACAGGGTCATTATTCGGATCAGCAGCAGTCATGGCATAAGCAACATTGGTGGGATCGCCTTTTGGAGCATCCAATTTGCCCGTCTGACCCACGTCCGCTGTACGGCCTGTGGCAGACGTCTGCGCTGGAGGGCCATCGACTATCGGACGCGGTATAGCAGACGTTATCTGCGCGTCTGCCTGCTCCGCTGATGTTGGCGAAGGTACCATAGCAACAGCGGCCGCCAAAGTCTTAGGCGGATCAAAAGCATAAAAACTGAAACACATCTTCCACGCCGGTTCCAAGTTTTTGATAGCCAGCGGCGGAGCAATTATAGGCGCATAAGTCCCCCTCGCTGGAAGCATTAGGTGCTCCACATTCGCCGACTCCTGCGCATCAATTAGAGATTGTGGCGGACAAGGGAGGTTCTTTAGATCAAATGGCTTAGGCTCTCCTGGATAGCCACCAAAGCCGAAGAGACCGGCCCTGTATTCAATTGTCGAGAGCTGATCGGGTTGGAAGGAGAGAGTGATAGAAGTATGTTTCGGACCGACTTGCCCGCAGGAATTAGAGGCGCTGATGTCGTGATATGCGAGATAGATGGAGGGAGATGTGTAGGTGAAGCCATCGGGACCTATGGTCGTTGACACTGAATTATTCGAGGGCGGAACGGTGGCTGTTGCAGGATTTACGCCTGCATTCATACCACTATCCAGGCAAGCGGTTTTTGCCCCTGGAATTGGCCAGTACATTACATCAACCTGGGAGAAGCTGATCAGGGCTATTAGCGCCATGGCCTTACTTATCCTCAGAGAATCTCCTACTTACTACACAGTGCATTGGCCGCAACACTTGGGATAGGGAACTAGATCATTACGATCTACCTGGGGCTTCAGTTGCCGGGTGTAGGTCGTATATACAGCTTCTCTGACCTTTTCCACGACTGTTTCTATTGGAAACGTAAGGCCCGGAGGGGCAGTGGGACCAATACAAACTGGGTACAGTGATCCAGACTCGCTCGTGTAGTGGGTTGCTAAGGCGCGAGTGGTTGATTGTGACGAGGAAAGGCCAGTCGTTGAATTGAAAGAGTGTGCACTGATCAGATTGACCAATTGCGAATGCAGTAAAATCATCAGGGCAGCCGGTAAGCTTGTCCTTGTAAACATGGTAGTCGTAATCTTCGATATACAAGTAAGCCTCTACAGATTAGAAGCAATGGGTAGATTTCTCGCAAGTACGAAATTGGTCTTGAAGTTTCGCGAACAGATACTGAGTAACGAACGTCTGGAGTGAGTCTTGTCGATAGTCGACAACTTCTTGGGTATGTCGGTCAAACAACAAAGAATGCTCAATGAGAGATTGCTTGCAAAGTATTCTGTGAGGAGAAATCGAGCCACCCGCAGCTCCATTATTCTAGCTTCGCCCATCCTGATATTAGACTACAATCCTACGTTGGGGATCTCCGAATGCACCTATCAGAGGCGCCAGATCGAAGGTGCGTATGAGGCTGAGCCGTAGAGCCGTGCGAACACAACGACTTACCGTACATTAGCTTTCGCTGAGGCTTTTGATATGCGCCATGGAGTGATTGGTTGCGTACTCGCGCGCGATCCGGCACGATCCCGCAAAGGCCAAACAGCGCAAGGAATTGTCCAGAGTCCGTTGATTCGGTCATCTGTCCTGTTATTGATATATATTTCCTGAAGGATGGCACAATGCGCACAGGCATGTGGGCCCTGTAGTATCTAGATGGAAGAAGATTAGCCATAGAGTTTTTTAATGGGCTGGGGGAAGGTTGATAGTGCCTGAAGCCATAGGCAAACGCGTACATGGCTTTGGCATTCCGTTTTCATTTGCGTTCATCTCTCTTTAACATCACTGACCACCGCACAGAACGGGCCCGCAGGCTATCTTGCTCTATCAAATTATTAATATGGGGTATCAAGACGCTAAAATGCAAAGGGTCAAGATCGACTTTTCCTCCAAGGGTCGGATCAATATCCATTCACTCACTCACCCGACCGGCGTCTTAGTCCCACTGACGTCCCGTGGCCTCTTGCTCAAGAAACTCCGTCGACTCCGTGGACTATCAGCCTGATTGTTCTCTGCTTGTATGAAAGAGGTTGTGAGCACAACTGTACCCTCGCCAATCTTAACGCTCCTTTCACTTCCCGTGGCTGAATCGTCAACAAAGAACGGGACCTCGCCAAGGTCATGGGCTCCCAGAAGCTTGTCATCCTTGACCTGGATCTGGAATTGTGTGTCAGGCGAGCATGTAGCTCGGAACATTTCGTTCTCCCACTCGATTTCACCCGAGGGAGACTTGATCCCTTTGGTTTTGTGAATCTCTTTGGCGCCTTTCCCAGTACCCTGCTTGACATGAACTTGGATCTTCGATGAAGGTGGGAAACCCGATGCCGATTGCACTATAAACATGCAAGTGCCAACTTCTGGCTTCCCAGGAAGTCCTCCTGCGCCGCTCATTGTAGACGCTGCACCGAAACTCTTCTGTCGAATGTGGGGGGGAGTTTGAGGTATCGACGGGCTACGATCCATCATTGGGGCTGCGCGTTGGGGCGTTAGCATACCAGGGTCATTCAGCGGCTCTTCTGGAGACGTTCCGGAAAGGCCATTGGTCATGTCCCCACTAGCGGCTCGGCTCTTGTTCTTGAAACCGTGACGCAAAAACGAAGCGCCTTTAACAACACCACCGCCAACCATTCCGACCCCTTTGACGGGAGCTCCAACGATCTTGCCAGGCGCTGCGAATGTGCCGGAGAATGTCGATGAACCTTGTCGGGACCGTGTGACATAATCTGGCTTGAAGAGCATTTTGAGTCGTAATACACCAGACTTCCCATCCAACTTCAGGACCACCTCCTGTGGCTTGAACGGCTCAAGAGTCTCGAGATTGATCATTGCTTCGCCAAGAAGATCGTCCTTGTCACCCATGTCCCAATCCATAACGCTGACCTTGAAGATGGCGGCAATCTTAGATTTGACTGGACATTCGAAGTATTCATTCCAAGCTGGGTGAAGGGTCTTCTTCTGAGTCTTCGTCTTGTAGATCTCCTTGCCATTGAGGTTGAATCGACAGTAGGGATCACTGTATCCATTGCGATCGGCAGCCGGTAGGTCTGCGGCATCGAGGATGTCGAGACGGAGCGTACCCATATTATTAATACTTTCCCTTGGGTCGAGTGTCATATTGACAGGAATATATTTGAGGCTGACAGTAATCCGGCTGACCGTGCCGTCGTTACCTTTGAGGACCAATTCTGTGGGCTTGTACTATAGCAGATGCCATTAACATGAATAGCAAGCCTGCTGTCATGGAGATCTTACCAAACACCGTTGTAGTATCTCCAGGGTATTACCGTGCAGTTTTGCGATTGTATGCTCTTCATTGCCATTGTCGCCCTTTTTGTCTTGCTTTTCCTTCAGTCGCAAGGTGATTTGTGACATATCAAGCTCTCGTACGAATGCGTCACCAGCTGTGCTCTCTCATCAGACTTCATTCATCAAGATGCTAAGAACACTTACTCTCGCCAAAGACGTTCTGTCTGGATCTAGCTTTTGAAGAGGAGTACGAAGGAAACACGTAATCGTCCATAAGGACCTCGACGCGTACATCTGAACGAGACAGAGTCCCTTCTATGAGCTTGAAAACTAGAAGGCCAGACTCTATGGGCTCTCGTTAGCGAACGCATTGCAATGGCCGACAATCGTATATTACCATATTTGACTAGCTCGTCAGGCGAAAGGCGAAGCTTGGGTGGAGCATTGGCGCTACTATCACTTAAGTCTTCCTGTTCCTTTTCGTTTTTAGAAAGCTGCTTAGCAAGGGTAGTGTCAATCTTCCCTAATTCCCTGTCCTCTTCATTGGAGGCTGGCGCAGCGACTGAACCGTTCATAGTGCTACTCCTTGATCTCCCGTCAGTACTTCCTTGCGTTACACCGAGAGACGTTCTCGCTGCACTATTCTCCTGGGCGGCATTTGCTGCTTCCTCCTCTTCTGGGTCAACAATGTTGAGGGTAGGGTAAAATGCGATAGTGAAATTAAGGGTTCCCTTGGGCGAACCTTTGCCATTCAGGCGTAGGGGTTGCGACTGCTTTCGCTTCTCGTCATGAATTTGATATTCGCCGTTATCAGCTAGATGGACATAGTTTGATGCGGCTACCTCGACAAGACCTAGGGAGCGATCTTTACCAGTAGTTTCCTGGTCCATGACTTCTACAATCAGCTTTTCTCGGGGCGTATGTATTGGCACGTATATAATCTCGTCCCAATCTGGGTTGAGATTATTTTGGAATGTGACTGTCTTGCCCTTTTCGATCCCCGATAGAAGGACTCTGGCGTATGGGTCAGATTTGCCCATGGTCTCCAAGTTGCGAAGCTCTCGTGCACTCTCGAAATGAAAGCGCATGATCCCAATCGGTGTGATATAGCCACCAGAGCCGCCTAGGGCGCCTTTCATAGCCACGGGCTTCCATTGCAGCATCATCTTGGCGCGGCCGGTCTTGGCTCCAGCTAGATTGTACCATTCCTGACCCTTGTCCATCAGTTGTAGCATATCATCCAGCTTTATCTGGTAAGTGCCAAGAATCGGGTCTGTGCCAAGATCACGGTCGTCTTTGATCACTATGCCGAGTCTAGCTGCTTTCCGGTCCGTCACCAGAAACTCCTTCGAGCCATTATCCCAGATAGGATTATTAGTCCTCTTGAGTCTCCGTGTTGCATGCATTTCCTTGCCGTTGAGTATCAGTGCTGCGTAGGGATTCAGCTGTCCGATCAAGCTTTTGGTACCGTCCAGGTCTTTCGCTTGTTCGACCGTAAGTCTGGCAATACCAGTGTTGGATTCAGGAGCTGGTCCCGTGGTTCGATCCTCCATCTTTTGGCCATCCAGGACTGGGAAGAATCGCACATCAGTCTGAAGGATACCTCGGTTCTTGCCGTTACCCATGACCTCAAGCTGCAAATTCTCGTGCTCCGTTACTGCTTCCAATTGATCCAAGGGAAAAGTTGCTGTGCCCAATTCCTTGTCTTTGCGATACTCGTTCCAGTCGTACACCTGGATCGTCAATGATTCAGCAAGAGAAGTAATGATGACGTATAGTGTTTCGTTCCAACGAGGATCAGCATTCTCCTTTATGGTTTTTGTTTTGCCTAGGGGGTCACGGCTATTGAGTGAAAGCACAGCGTACGGGTCCGGAGTTCCTGCCAACTTGTCTGAGTTTTTGAGACCCTGTGCGCCATGAATGGTGACAGCCAGGACACCAATGGCTTGATCAACCGGATTGCCGGCTAGCATCTTCGCGATTTCGATGGGAAAGACGTTTGGATCGTACATTATTGGACCCAAATTGCCGTGAATCTGCTCTTTGATGAAACCTTCGAGCCCGGGGATATAATTCATATCGAAACCCAACGTATCGCCACCCAATGGCTTGCAGACGTAGTCAATGTCCGGTTTCCCAAGGAAGCAAATATCGACTTTCTCAACATGAGGAAAAGGAATCTGAAGCTTGACTTTGACCCTCATTAGACCAGAAAAAGCGAAATCTTCAACAATGATGTCCATGCCGTGACTAATAACACCTTTTCCTAACCTGACTTCCAACACAACCTTGGGATTGATCTTATTCTTGAGCTGTCGAGCCGTGAGATCCGTCGTATCGTTGGGAGTGAAGCTGAATTTCCAGTCCATGAGCACAGTGTCATCCTCTGCTCGTGGATATGTCTTCACGTGATCCATGCGTATTGGCTTGGAGCCCAAGGTAAAGACTTTCATTCGCATACTGTCAAGGAATGTCGGAGTCGACGTACTCAAGACCTGATCCACAGAAGCGATAATAGTGTCACAAAGTACGGGAGCATAGATCGGCCAAAATTTGACCAGAAAACTGTTTATCCATTCAAGGCTCTCGGTATCGGTCTCTAACCGAGACTTGGCCATTTCTCGATTGACGTCGTCACGAAAATTGCGCCGTACTCGACGTATAGATGTACGATAATATGTTGCGCAGCAGGCCATGATTAAGAAGACCCAGCCAAGGCCACCTCCCAGTAATGCTACCAACCATGAGCTGAGGCAGGCGAATACGATGACTCCGGTGTTATGATACCAGTCTAGTTTGAATCAGCCCGCCGCATCTTGAGATTTAGCAGCCTTCCACGAAGACAGAAAACGTACCGCCGAAAAATTTGTCGTCCAGCTTGCTCTCTAAGAGCGTACTATGGTCGAGGAGGCTCTCTCCGGCCTCCTCGGTGGTGATGCTTCCTGTCCCAAATCTAGGTGCCCAGCCAGTCTTCCCAACAAACCGCTCCCCGTTATCTTGATGTACGTGACCATTTGGCAAGACAGATTTGGCATCGGAAGGCAGAGACGCAGGTATAGCCCCCTCTTTGCTCGGCGGAGGAAGTTCGTATTGGTCAGGCGTGCCATCATCCTGTGCAACGTGTCAGATCGGTACCTCTCACTAGAGTCCTTGACATACAATGTCCGTTGCAATCCCTACGCCTTTGGGCTTCTTGTCGTGATGGAACCCAGGAGGAATGTGCTATAACGACGTTATTTCGAGATTCTTAGAGGTCCATTGCGAATATGCTAGATAACTGACCGATCTCACTTGGGCTGCTTTGTCTTCTGGAGAGGCATCTGGATCGAAGGTATAAGCTGCCACGCCAGCTTTCTTCGACTCTTCGGTTATGGCCTGCTCTGCATTTTCCGCGCTCACTATGTTGTTGGAATCTTGGGCAGCTCCAGTAACGGCTTGGGACTTGATCTCCCCAGCCCGCGAATGAAGATGGGACATCATCTTCTGAAGGAAGGAGGTGTTGTAAGGTATGCAATTGAATGGCTTATTCAAGCCCTATAGCACAGCATTTCAGCGCTTGGAGCTAAGGACTTAGTTCTATGTGCACCCGATTCTGGATTTGGAGCTTCAAGGAAGTTGCGAAGAACAGCACAGGGCGATCCTCGGCGTTATCCACAATCACATAGGGGTCCAGATCGCCTCGGCCGACCCACAAACGGAGCTGGACCCTGTACTAGTACCTTTGTACGCTAGTCGCAATTTCTTCGACTTTAATTGTTGGCTACCGAAAGAGTAGCTTATCTGGACTTGTTTCCTTGTCGTAGAAGCCAGTCACAGGCTCATAACAAGGTCATTCACATTTCTACGCGGACAGCGAAGAGTCACAGCCTTGATATCCAGCTTATATGCATTCCATCACTAGGTAGAATATCGCCCAGTAAGCTATATTCACAAGCTATCCTGATCTGACAATTTTGTACAACACAACAAAACATGTGAAATCGCTCAAGTAGCTGAACGCGCTTTCGGTTACGATTCTCAATATGCTTTTCCATTCGCTTGGCTATGCTCATCGAGTCCTGATCACACCAGCAGCGGCCAGTTTTTGAACCTTATTTCTGATATCAGCATTCTTCATATGATCTTGGAGAGCGGCAGGGTCGGTCTTCGCTTGTTGCAGTATACTTTGCATGACTGGGTCTTGGAGGATTCCCATTATCTAGTTCAAGAGTTAGCCGCTATAAACCAACATGTGCGCATTGAAATTTGAACTTGCCTCTGGGTCTTTCTGGATCCTCTCCTGAGTCTGTTCCTCGGTCTCTCCCACACGTGCCGCAAATTGTGCGTTCATAGCTTTTTGTTGTTGCTGCTCAATCTCCCGGTAGTTTTTACCGCCCTCGTCGTGCTGCATGGCCTCCGCACAAACATCTGTACATTTGCTGTATTCTTTCATGGCGAAGTACGCTTGGGCTTTCCTTAGGTAGGCTCTGATAAACTTAGGGTCCTTTTGAATGGCAATATCACAGTCGGAAACGGCTCCTGGGAATGTCATAAGCTTGATGAGCGCCGCGGCGCGGTTTGAGTAGCCTCGAGGATCATCGGGTGCTCGCTTGGTCATCTCCGTATATGCCGCGACAGCTCCAGGCCAATCTGCCTCCTTGAACCTTTGGCCCCCCAGCTCTCGTGCCTTCTCGGCCTCTTCGGGGTTGATATATGCCTCTTTTTCTGCTTTGATCTGGGCCTTTTCTGCAGCACGAAGCTTGTTGAGAATATCAGGTGTGCGGTGTTCGGTCAAAGATTTCTGATAGTTTGTGATGGCCTTTGGCAGGTCACCGAGCTTCTCGTACGAGGTACCAATGCGACCGAAGGCCCTAGCAGTTGTCAGTAGAGGGTGCGAAAGCAATGATAGGGATGACCTACTTTGCTATAGTCTTGAAATCTGCCAGAGCTGCTCTTCCATCTTCAATCGCAGATTCACAGGTCTCAATAGCATCCTTGTAGTCTCCCTTCTCGAATTGAGCAGCGCTCTTGTTTGTGAGATAAGTGATGTCCTTGTGCAGGCTCCAAGCTTTATCGTAGTGCTCAATGGCGACGTCGAACTGCCGCTTCTTGTAATTCTCTGTACCAAGTTTCTTTTCACCTTCTGCTTCTTCCTTAGCCTTCTTCGCTGTAGCAGCCTCCTCATCTTCTGGCTCAGGGTTCGGCTCCGGTGCTGAGGGGTTTGCTGGCTCTGCTGCTTTGGCCGACGACGGATGGGCGTCGGACATTGTAACATCCTCCTCAGTGTCTTTTGGCCCACCTAGATCCGGCACGCCTCCTTCGCCTCCTGCACCTCCGAAAGACATGTCAATGCCGAGTAGTACACTCATAACTTGCAAGAATCTTGGATCTTGCATCTCGGTCCCAATATCATTTGGATTACTCTTCAGCCGTTGTAGCTTTTGCATGAATTGCGGATCCGCGAGTAGTGACCGTGTTTTGGGATTGTTGGCAAGTTTCTGGATCATCTGGGGGTCGTTGAACATGTTGCCCAACCCTCCACCAGGACCACCCCCGTCCGCAGCCACTTCGGCATCAATGGCACGTTTTACAGCTGCAAGGCCTGATTTGGCTTGTGCATTGGTAGAGTCGAGCTTCAAAGCCTCTTCGAAGGCATCGTTGGCGCCAACTAGTCGACATGAGTACCAATACCTTTCACCAGATAAGGGAGGATCAGGGCATACGTAGGTCTCCTGTGCCATGAAGCGCGGAACCCTTTCGCCCCCAGCCTTTGGCCCAGTCAGGTTTGAGCTCCGTTGTCTTGTTTGCATCTTCTAAAGCCTGATCGAAGTTTTTCTTCGAAGCATAGGCACCGGAACGATTAGAGTAAAGAACATGATTCTCGGGTTCTATCTCGATGGCTTTGGAGAATTTATCACTTCATCAAGTTAGCAAGAACAGTTCTACCGGCTTAGGACATGGTCACACACATTGCTTCGTCAAAGTTCTTTGCGGCAAATGCCTTGTTGCCTTCAGCTTTGAGTTCGTCTGCCATATTTAACTTGAAAGATCCTTAACGCGTGCGGGTATGCTCGGAGGAGAAGAGGAATGCTTTGAACATGGCGGTTCTCCGACTATAGAATTGTTTGGATGCTGGTAGAAGTCGAGAGCTCGCTCAGCCCTAAACGAAAGCTTTAAGCGGCATTGTTCCGCATCCTCCACCCTACTGTCCGAATTGAAACATGTGCCGAAAATTTGCAGGAACCTTGGACCTTTCGTGTAGCAAAGGTCTTCTTTCCTGGTCTGAAGATCGATACCAACACTTCCGTGGCCATGGCAACTACAGCGCCCAAGGAAGAGCCAGGTGGGGATGGGGATGTTACGATGAATGAGCCAAACGGCATATCCAGCCCAAAAGAGCTCAAAATGGCCTTGTATACTCGTTGTGCTAGTTTGGAAGCGGGTCTCGTTTTCAATCAAGAGGAGCTCCTTGCATTCAACATTATTCCTGACAATAATCTAGAGCAGCTACTGGTATACACTAAGCAGCTTGCGAAGGATGGGCTATTCAAAGTGATGCAAAAGGATAGTCGGATCTGCTGGAAAGTGGTCAATAAGACTGATGCTGCGAAGTATGAGATCTTGGGATATCAGGGGAAACTATAGTTGCTAACACCCGATGTCTTTGTCAGGTACAAAACGCTAAATCAGGATGAAGCCCTCGTCTACTCCTATATTGAAACCTCAGCGCGCGAGGGCATATGGAGTAAAATGCTTCGAGTCAAGACGAACCTACACATGACCACAATGAACCGGGCTATTAAGAGCTTAGAGAATAAGAACTTGATAAAGTCCATCAAGACAGTGAAGTTCCCAAACCGAAAAACGTACATGCTATCGAAGCTCCAGCCATCAGAAGACGTGACTGGAGGACCATTTCATACGGACGGCGTTCTGGACGAAGAGTTCGTCTATCAGATGTCTCATTGGACGGAAAAGTACATTATTGGCCGAAGCTGGTGGTTGCCCCCGTTGCCGGACACCAAGAAAAGGTCAAGCTCGAAGCAGTTTAATCAAGAGCAAGCCGAGCAGATGAGAGCTGAAATCCTCAGGCGAAAGGGTCATGGTAGGGACAGAGAGAAAACTATGTTGCCGTTCCCTCCAGGCTATAACGCATATCCCACACTCGCAGAGGCAACGAAAGCCATCAATGAGTCAGGAATTTCTGGCATTGTTATGAAAGAGTCCGAAATGAAGCAGCTCCTCAATAATCTCTGCTGGGACGGCCGTCTGGAAAAGCTTCAAAAGGGAAAGGCTTACAGGGCAGTACGCGTGGTAGCAGGAGAAGAGGGGGCTTCGCTTGACAATGGCCTCACAGAATCTCCATGTGGACGCTGCCCTGTCTTTGAACTTTGTGAGGATAGCGGCCCTGTGAACGCGAGGACTTGCGAGTACTTTCAAGAATGGCTCCAGATGTGAAGTGAAAACTATCTTGCAGCTAGAAACAGTCATTGGCGTTGAGAAGCGTGGTCTGAGATACAAGATACCCGGGAGCATCAACAATGGCGTTGAGGAATTTAGAAGTCAGGACGCCTGAAATTCTGCCTTCGGTCATACAGACACTGAGAAGCGGCAACTCCTGTTGGTGATCCCACGTTGATCCTCACAAGCATCTAGAGGTCTGCCAATCAGCATATCTTAAATCTTCAGCGTGGGTACAGTACGGCATTGAGTCCTCTGGATTGCGGCAAACTCTGTTTCAGCGAGACCCTTCTTGGCCGGTCGGCCCCACCCAGATCTCACGAAACCCTTCATCCCAAACTCCTTCTCCTGCAGCCGTTTGTTGCTGCTCAACATTCCGTTGTAAACAACCTCGCAAGTCGCCATGTAGGCAAGACCACACCTTTGTACTGCAGGTTAAACATCCTTCAGGTACAGAACTCATTACATTCGATGACCACCTTATATCCTCACCGTTAGCAGTAAGCCGGAATCGTTTCAGTAATTGCATTAGCTCATAATGGAACTCTCCACGTACGTGTGCGATCGATTCTATAGGCGCGCAAATAGTGAGAGGTTATTTGCTCGTTTCGAATGAAAGGGGGATCGCTTATAATTCTACGTCCCGTAGCGGCACGAGAAGCGACTCGACATTCCTCCGAGGTTGCTTCATGTTTCTGCTTCACCTCCTTCAGCGACTGACGAGCCAAGTAGAAGGTCGCAGGCCGTCGAGGATAGACTCTCAAGCCGTGTACAAGGGCGCACCAAAGTGGGTCTCCCGTATCATCTCAGGTCGTTGTCCGTGCTTTTGAAACGGACGCAAGATGGATTCTCCCCTCCACCTGCAATGCCTGCAGTGGGAGAAATGACCATGTCATTTCTCTGCATCTATATCTCGGCTTGTTACCGTTCAATTCAGTACTTTCCTTTTCGCGTATCCTTCTTTGTCTTGTAATATCTCATTCATTTGTGTAATAGCATACAGTCGAGATGCTGCCACTCTTTTATGTTGCTTTGGTCCTTGCTGCTGGCAGCGATGCATCTCCCTGCAAACCCTCTGCCTCTTCGTCCGCCCCTTCTGTCGCTGGATCAGGCGGGGCTGCAACTCCAGGAGGAGGTGCAAGTTCAGGAGGTGCGACTGCTGGAAAAGACTCCGCTGCGCAGGCCGTAGGCGCAAACAATAATCTTGCTGGCTTGTCCACGCCATCCAATACCTCTGGTAGCGGCCTGATACTCCCACCACACTACTCTAACAGTGCTTCTGCGACCGCTTCGACTGCTACTGCGAGTATTGCTCCCGTGTCTGGTGGTGGATCTTGTCCGGAGGGATTCATCAATGCCGTCTTCAACACCAACGCTCCCAAGAATGGCGGCTGGCCTGGAACTACATGGACCTCCTTGTCTGAACATGGGGTCAACAACTGGAGTGGGTACAACCAACCTAGGACCCGTGAAAACCTGCTAATCATCCTTTTGCCCGCAGTTGGTTTCTCCCTTGGTACGCTTGACACGAACGATCACTACCTCCACCCTCCAGTGAATCCCGCCCTCAACGCTGCCCAGATCCACGTAGTGATGGACGGAAATGACACTGACGCCGCGATCGAACTGGTCCAAAGCGCCAACGCACCAGTCTACCTCGAACTCTTCAACGAACCCGACTTTTCCTTCGAAGGTAAGACTGCACTCATCGACGCCATCCCGGCCGCTCAGAATCTATCAAAACTGTTTTCCACCCCCCACCCAAAGACGACCTTCATCTCCCCAGCGCTAATGAACGCCGAGAGCGACTGGCTCTCCACCTTCAAAGAAAACTGCAACGGCTGTTTCGACCAGATCCCCATCATAGCCCAACACCTCTACAATCCTGACGTCGACGGTGCCATGACTCACATCAGGGCGTTGCACGGCAAATGGCCTGACAAGAAGATCTGGATCACAGAGCTCTCGCCCGCCAGCGCAGATTGCAAATTGGACGCCGCTGGTATCGCTGTGTACATGAACACGCTACTCCCTCAAATCATCAAGCTCGGGTATGTGGAGAAGATCTTCTGGAACAGCGCCGAGTGGAGTTTGCCGGCCATCAACAACGCGCCTGAGTCGTGCAATCCGTCACTGACGGACGCGAATGGGAACCCTACTGCCATTTTGAAGAGCTTGCAGAATGTCTGCGCTGGTTCGGGCGGTACTGCGACTGCCTAAACGCGGGTATCCTCAGTCGGGCACTGAGGCTTCGGAGGCAATGCACGTTTGATAATCCTTTCACCATCGCAGCGATAGAAGATCTACACATCTTCTCTTTAATCAACAAATATTCCGTACACACACTCCTTACACACATCGTGGTATCGACCAGCTTACATCCAGACAATGGTACATGCCTAAAGCGCCGTCCACAACCTACCTCTTGACGCCATCCTCACACCTCGCCCAAGACATATATCCTCTGACCTGAATCCTCACCCATCTCACTCCTCTGTTTCCCCTTTAAAACTAGCCAGACTCCTCCCATCATCCACACGCACCCAATTCCTACGACCTTCCCTCGGACTACCTTGACTTCCCACAGCCTCACCCTCCACCTCTTAACCATCCACACACCCACTTTCCCTCCTCCACACCTTCCAATCAAAATCCATACATTTCGATCCCCAACTCATCCACCTCTTAGCCATTGACACACCCATCCCACATCTCCCAGTCAAACAATTCCCAGTCAAACATCACACTTCACACACCACATCCCTACCTCACTTTCCCCCTCTCTCTCCTTCCTCACCTTATGCCTGCGGTGAAAGTGTGTGCAACGAACATAGAAGCCATAACTATGCGACGGCAGCACGCTTCACAGGCAGAATATGTGCTTTAGCAAGGTGTTGATGTAGGGATCTTTGAGGAATAGCAGTGTGGAATGGGAGAGCGAGGGAAGGAGAGAGGATGTTTGGAGGTGAGGGTTGCAGTGGCGAAGAGGTGCGAGGCTCTGGTAAGTAAGCCTGATCTCTCATTATATTTGGCAGGTATGCCTGCTGGTCGTGCGAGCAACACATTGGAATAGTCATGGCTGTTCTACGAAACATCATTACGGCTGTTACCATAGTAGACTGTTGCCCAGGTCGAGGGTTGGAGCGGAGAGGATCCGCCATGATGCCAAGCGTGCCAAGGCCGTAATCTACCGGGCGGGACGAATCTGGACCAATCGCTAGAATATCTACTACGAGTACGGACTCAATCCCAAAACACAACGGAACTTCAACTCAGAGTGAGCAACGGCCATGATTCACTGCGCTGTTGTCTAAGACAATACTATTGAATCTCAATGGATACTCAAATGAAGCAGTATATGGAAACTATTCCGCCATTGAGAGAACAGAAGAGGCCTAGCTGCTCAACTCCTTCATATGAAGGAATACAAGGAGATTCAGGACTAGAGCCATCGATCAGCGTTTTTTCGATTCGGCAATGACCGTGCGAATACCACGACCTGACTTGGACCGTCACGACTTGAGGCCACAACATCATTCTTCTTCGGTCTTTGGTCCCAGAACTAGCATCGACAATGGCGTCCACGAGCAGGATTCGCATAAGCGATTTGGCAATGACCGTGTGGAAACCAAGACCTGACTTGGACCTCACGACTGGAGGCCACAACATCATTCTTTTTCGGTCTTTGGTCCCAGAACTAGCATCGACAATGGCGTCCACGAGCAGGATACGCATAAGAGATTTATGAACACCAACTATCTTGGTCACGATAGCTCAGACTGTCACATACTCATCTCGGACAATCAACCGAAGGCGAACATCGGAGTTTCGATCGGTTGACCCTCACCGTCTTCCAGAAACTGCTAGCCAGGCAAAAGACTACAACAGTGCCGTTGGGAATTAATGTGCCGAATTCACATCTCCAATCAGGAGACTCGTCGATGGCGCTGACAGTCTTTCTGTCTGCTCGCTTGAAGGACACAGAGGAAGGGACAGGAGATTGGCCACCTTGACCGGGACTGGACTCACAAAGTAGTCCATTGGATAGGACTTTATTGTATGGCAAAGTTCTATCGATGAGTGCCATCTCGCCATTTCGCCATTTCGCCAGCTTCCGATGTGAGCCCCGTAAGAATAGAACGGCAGCCTCCTTAGATGTCGGGAGATGTCCGATAGGGAGAGATGAGGTCGTCAATAAATGGAGCTGCTTCCATCTCAGCTATCAGGGCATGCAAAATAGCCATATGTAGAGTCGTCCAGGATATCAGCCGCACCCTTCATGCAACTTGGAACCTGCCCAACAACCAGATACCTTTTCGCCGTCAGAATAAGTGCACCTTCAATTACAAGATCTGCAGGGGCCGTTAGCGAGGGTCAAGGTCCAATACCAAGTGACCTGCTCCAACCACTTCCCACTCACTGGTAGCGTTATTACATGATGAGGAGATCATCGCAATTTGTGGCGGATCTACCAAAAGCTCCCAGTGAAGACGGACAATCATTGGTCATTTATCGCCAGCGCCAGAAGAGCCGCGGGAGATGTATTCAGCAATATTCAGCATGCCAATATTTGCACCATCCTTCGTATATAAGCGAAGAAAGCGCTAAAGTGAGTGACAAGCATCCGAGAAAGGTCCATTGTAATACGTTGTCGATGATCAGACTGAGATCTAGGTTTGGAAAGCATCGGCACAAGGCTTTCTTACTAAATGGAAAGCACTCAATCATGCCGAATGACCCCAACTTACCTACAGTTGAGCTCCTCCGAACTGTCAACGGCAAGGTTCTCTTTGGCAACAACGCCGTGGAGCGCGATTTTGTTCATTCTTCTGTTTGTTCAGGGCTGCAGAGGTGGTGTGATGCGTCAATGTGGTCAATCCTCCGAGGGCTCGTCGTGTCGACATGCCCCCATCTGAGAACAATGGGCACAGCAAGGGACCCACACCATCCACACCCACTAACACGCCCACACCGTCTCTCCCGTGTCGAAACCTGGTACAGGTAATGGGGACAAGGAATATGCGCAGCGAACTTGGACGTGGGGCGATCTGATTTGGCTCGCTTCGTTTCTCCACACATTTGGCTGAAAGGGTCCACAACATAATGCAGATCATCTTTACACTAAAAACCTTTGTCAACGGCGGAAGGACTCAATTGAGTCATTTCTCGAAGCTTTCGCAGGCAAGTGAGACAGTACACCGCAACTGGCTTCGAAAGGTTTCGCACAGCGATACGCTATCAAGATTGGAGGTGATTGCAGGGATGCGATACGTTCCAACTGTTGCCAATCTGGATCACTTTCCATAGGGAAAGACGAAGCAAGTCGTCATCTCTAAGGGTAGGTAGCCGTCCGCATCGCGTGTGAGATCTAGATCACATCATGGCGCTTCGAGGGTCACAGGCGCAATACGATGGGTACTTTATCTTGAGCCAGTCGGCTTCGATGCGGCTCGAGGCAAGGGGATCCGATCTTGTGAGCATCTGGGTTCAGTAGCATAAAGTAAAGTAGCAAGGGGCGTCTGATGAGACCCGGAGGCGCGTCCCTGACGGGATTGCAGACGCAGCATGCCTCGTGCCTCGTGCATTTTGGGACGGATAAGCTCCTCTCCCAAACCGGGTAACGAGTGAACCCACGATGACCCAAGAGGACAGAGATTTGCGGATATGCGGGGAGCCTTCAGATTCTCCAGATCTCATCTCGGCCGCCATGTATGGATGGTCAGCTCGTGTGCTGTCCCGAAGGAGGAAAGCTATCCAGCTTTTCTGCCAATGTGATGTATCCTGCCGTACCCCCACATCGATTGCATCAGTCAAGGTTTCTAGTAAGCTGCAGGCAAGAAAGCAATTCCTTGCTCAAGGTTAGTACCATGGAGGGGTCGATGTTTGGGGTGGAAGGGGACGGGAAAGCGACAGCAAGCTGCATCAAAGTTTCACATACCAAGACCCAAACTCTACTCATGAAATCGGATAGTGTAAGTGGTAGGGTGGATTTACGCTATAGACTACAACATACTTCGTAGATGACGCTTCACTGCTAGATACCTTACTTTACTCTGACAGGGCTATGTTTGGATACGATGTCAGTGGTTCGATTGGACCTTGGTCGAGGCTGTGGGGAGCCAATGGTGGCTTGGACGCCCATGACATCGTCTCTTTCGCCGTTAAGGGCTCGATGGCAGTTTATCCTCTTTCAGGAGTATGGAGGAGGCAGGACAAGAGAAATGACAGGAATGAGAGAGCGAATGGTGATGGCATGACGGCATGGGGCCACTGAGTGGGAGTCGCCTTGAGTGGTTGACAAATATATGGGGAGTCTAGGCCGGATGGTAAATGCGCCTAGGATCAATTGGCTGACAGGAGGCTTTTGACGCGAGCAAACAACTCTGCACGAAATTGGAGTTTCTACAGCGTAGGGATTTTGACAAATCGCGAAAGAAATGAGCATTTCCGCTGGAGTTTGTTCGAAGTTCAGAATGTGAATATTCTGCGCATAGAATTTACCTGAGGGTTGAGGCGATGAAGATCAATGCGACTGCAATACCGTTAGTGAACGGCTAGGCCAAGGGGAGCATCGGAGCGAACGGAGACGTGGGAGAGTGGGAAAAATTGAGTTCGACGGGTCATGACGGGATCGACGCGGCCACTAGCGGGGCGTGCGTTCGTTACCAATATTCGTCCTCCTCCTTTCATTAGCACAGTAGCAGACTAGCAGTCAGTCTGTGTGTGGCCCCTTGATTCCACTGATCCCTGATCCCTGATCCATGTCATACATCTGATCTCCTCGTCTCCACGGGAGACCCTCTCCTTTGTTTTCTCCAACATCAGACCAGATTGGCGAGTATCAATGCATTCTTCGGAGATGGAGCTTGCGCACAGCTGAGGATCACATGTCGAATTCATTGGATCATTTGGTCTGGACCAATGGTCACTGAGCACGGAACCCGCTTCACTTGGACGGAAGGCCAGTGACGAGCAACGATTGGCCGAGATGTACCAATAGTGCGCTGCCACCATCTCTCAGCACTTCACTGGAGCATATTACGGAGTAGTGTCTGACTCGACTGTCGATGCAAGCCTCGCAGACTGTGCTCTCATTGGACCAGCCCTCAACGTCCTGCGGCCCTGCAACGGGTCGACTCCGTACCTCTCTGCTGGAGTGCTGTCTCGTATATCGACAGGGGTCACCGCTTAGCACTTAGCAGAGCAGACCAATGCAAGCCACCCCAATCCCTAACCAGGCATCCTCTCAATCTCCAATATCATTGCCCCAACGATGGAAACCAACAGACCTGCTCACGCTAATGTCCCATCCTAACCTATCGCAAATGCTCCCCTTGGACCTGGGTGGAGCCAAGAGGCCAGTCAGGGCGTGGCAGATCGAGGCAGCTTCCCTCTCGGCAATCTAAGCAATCTAACCCAAGGGCCATGACTACTAGTTGCAATCCCCTTGTGCGCAATGCACGACGTCAATTGCATATGATATTGTCACCTTGTATCGTCATGTAGCTGCATGAGTGGCTACCAATAGCCAGAGGCCTAGATCTGCCACTGACACCGTGTCGCATACCGGAGCAAGCCCTAATCTATTATCTTGACCTGCGTCGAAGGAGTCTCTTGAGACACCAATTGACGAATTGACGAATTGACTAGTTGACTAATTGTCTGATGGTCTGATTTGATATGCTCCGCCAGTCACTTCACTGCACCGGTCCAAGACCCACGACCACAGTCCACAGACCACTGTCCCCCGCCAGCCCCTACTAAGCACCGTGTCTCATGGACCTATATCCATCCATACTCGGCCCGCTGCTGATCCCTTCACCCTCCACCCTCGACAGACCATGGAAGCGACGACTAATGCCAACTTCTCCACCAATGACTTTATCAATCCACCCCAGCTGCCCATGCAACCCCAACGTGCTCGAGAAAAGTCGAAACGTCCTCAACTGTCATGCAACCCTTGTAGGGCCCGTAAGGTCAAGGTAGGTCGCGCTCTCGTCCATCAGTGATGGTGGTGAATCTTATCAGGGTGGTATCAGTGTGATCGAATACAACCGTGTACGGCTTGCTCCCTTCATCAGATTGCCGATCACTGCGAGTTCGACCTCTCCGAAGCTGAGCGACATCCCATCCTGCAAGCCGAGGCCCTGAAAGAAAAGGACAAGGCCATCGCTCAGCTTCGCAATGAGGTGGCCATGTTGCGCGGAGATGCCGTCAAATCGGAGCCTTTGGATGAAGTGATTTCCTTGGGACAGAGTGGGGCCAAGATCAAGTTGCCTCCCAGAATTGCTTCTTCCAAGAAACCCGCTACCCTAGGCCAAAAGCGTGACTATCTGGGTGAGATGAGTGCCAACATCTACTTCGGAAGTCCTGGTATGACCAGCGTCGTAGAAGAGGTGAGATCTTCGATCGTTCCTTGATTGTCTGATCATCCAGCTAAGACGATCAAGTTTGCACACTTGGCCTTTGATCGGAAACCTGCTAGCCTGACTCATGCCGTTCCTCGTGGCACCGACATCTTTGCATTTCAGTTGGCAACATCCCATCCTTTTCCCACTCTCTGGTCCGCCAAAGATGATATCTCCACCTTGATCAAACTTCTTCCCGCCGAAGAGGACCTTTACTTCTACCTGGACGCTTTTCAACGTCGAGTCCAGTCATGCTCTTTCCCTCATGTGCCCGACGAGTGTACGAAGAACGAAGTCGGACGCTTTCTGGACAATGTCGAGCACAATGCAGCCTTGCACCCCGACATGCTCGCCTTGCTCTTTGCCACGTTGGCTCAAGGATTGCAGTATGGAGTGTATGACAAGTACGGAGAAAGGTGGGTCGCTGGTGCCGTTGAGACGGAGTCGAAAAAGAGCGACGTTTACAGTAAGTCCGTATCGTCAGTACTTCGTACAGATAGCTGATAGCCCACAGTCGCTGCTTCCATGCAGTGTCTGAGACTTGGCTGCTTCATGAATCGGCCCACTCTGTTGGTCATCCAGACTCTGGTTATGATGGGTCCGCATCTCACCAATAGTGGCAAGTTTCTCGACGCATCGGCATTGTTTGGCGGGACCGTCCGACTGGCTCAAAGCATCGGATGTACGTCCAAGTTTTTTTATATGGCGATCGCCGAATACTGACTGTGTCTTCAGTACATCGAGATCCTAACCTGCTGAACCCTCCCGCACCACCCAAAGAAGTGGCGACGCGCAAGAATCTGTGGTGGTGGATGATGCATATGGATATGCAGTATTCGATGTCACTTGGCAGACCGCTCGGTATATCAAGTATGGGTGACTGCCCGGCCCCTGAACCCATAGCCCGTGATCCCATCAACCAAAGCCTCTCGAACTATCTCGCCCAATTCAGCATTCTAGGACGTCAGATTCTCTCTGCAGCATATTTGAGCAACGAGCAGATCGACACGTTCACTGATCAGCTCCTAGCTTTATTTCAGACTCTACCAGACATGGTTCGATTCGATGTGACCTGGCTGGATAAGCAAAAGCAACTCCCGCAGTGGCCTCTGGATGCTCAAGCAGGAATATTGCACGCACAACTGCACAATTTCCTGCTGCTCCTGAATCGACAGCGGATCGAAAACGCTCGTCGAGAATCTGCTGAACCTCAAACCGACCTTACCCCTACGCCCTCGAATAGCAATGCCCATGGTGCACCACGGGGCCGAGAACGCGTCCTGCTATCTTGTCGAGCACTCCTCACTGCCTTTGAATTCTTCCAGACTCGCGTCCAAGCTGCGTTGATCTGCTGGACGCTGGGTCAAATGGCATTCAACGCAGCCATGATTCTGCTCTTGTCCATGCTGGAAACCAGCGACACCCAGGACCTCCGCGCAGTCGAGCGTACGTATAGCACCTTTCTCGAAATGAACAAGCTCGGTCTCCACAAGTTGGCGGGGGCCGCGGTCGAACGGCTCGGTGTCATTTTAAAGGAATACCGACCGGGGGATCCTGCAACGGAGACAGTCATGGGCCAGCAAGGTATGATGTTGCTGGAAGATCCAGGGCTGCAAGGTTCAATGCCTGAAAGCTTCTCACCACTCAATTTCCAGATGGCTGGCGGTGCTGACACTCCAGGTATGCAAAGGTCTCCTACCGGCCCTGATGGTGGAAGTCGGACGGCAGCATCACAGATCTCGTGCAAGAAGGCAGGACGAAGGTCTGTTCCCGGGCGCGATGCGCGTGCACGATCTTCGAAGAAATCGGAATCTCACCGCCCACTGAACGACCGTCGTTTCTCCGATGGCGCAGCGCCGCACCCACCTCAAAAGCGGAAGAGGGCTCATCGAAGCACTCTCAATCTCGCGCTCCTCACCAGTCAAGCCGGCCAGCACAGCTTCTCCGTCGCACAACCATCCACCATCAAGCCCGAAGCGCTCTTCTCTCCGATCGAACACACCTTCCACGGATTCAGCGCCATCAACACCCCCGCCCCACAGGCACACGACCGCCTACCAGACTTCGACACCGCACCTCCTCCGCAAGGATTCCCACAAACCCACCCAACCATGCCAAACTTTCCCCATCACCATCAACATCAACATCAACACCCAGCCTCCGACCCCGGCGACCGCACCCTCGACTTCAGCCAAACCACCACCCCCGGCACGGCAGGAACGGAATACTTCGAAGACAGCTTCCAAACCGGCAGCGCCCAACCCTTCGATTTCGACCTGAGCGGCACCAACATGACCACCTACGACCATCAGCAACCCTACTCGGCACCCGTCTACACCATCTCCGGCGACTCTTCCGCACCCGACCACCATTATCAATTTTAGCGAAACCACGGCATAGGCAACAACGGGAGTGATATACCCACACGGCGGCATCGCATGGGACCACCGCACACGCTATTAGGCCCTTTCTTTCACAGCAAGGCAGAGCAGTCTTTCAAATCGCGAGCAACGGCATTCAATCTATACTTCCACTCATTGTATTCCTACCGGACTTTTGTCTCACGACCTTTCCAATTTTCATCCTGTATCTGTTGAAGGTTCATCCAGTCACCCATTCTTTTCTAAATCTATTTACCATTCAACTTCTCCTTTCAACACTGTCATTCCTACCACCTTGGAAATTATGAGATATGCAGCGTGGGCGTTGCTACGGATGGAAGAATTTGGGTACTTGGCATAGAAAGAACAAAGGTTCCTTTTGTCTTTGGAATAGATTAGATACAGATCATCGGATTCAATTCCAACCTCAACGATTTTTCCCTTTGATCAGTCTCGATACTCATTGGCGCCCAGATCAATTCTGTTCTTAAAGTTTGTATGTCTCTTGTACTGGGTAGCGCCAATACATACTATATTTTTAGATTTAGGGGGGAAATCACTACGGTTACAGCGCCCCTTTGCCTAAAGTACAGATACATCAAACAGCCACCCACCCGCATGTAGGTGCGGAAAATCCGCCTCGCAATCTCATCTAGCAAATTAGCGTTGTCGAGTTCATCATTTCACATGCGCATGTAAGGGCCCATATCAAAGGTTCTCACATGGCACGATCCCCTCATGGAAAGGCGTATCGATTCATGGCTTTCCTCAGAGCCGACGGGGTGCGGTGGTTCGACATGGGTTTTTTTGTATGCTGGCGTCCGGGTGTGGTAGGTACGGAGGTTTCTGTATCTTGTGGGCAAAGGGGGGATGTTTCCCACGTCCTACCTTATCTCTTTCCTGAGGTGCGATGAGGAGTGCCTAGCGTTTGTCATCTCTCGATGGAATGAATGACACTTCCTTTTCTAAGATCAGAGTGTGTTGCATCGTTGATTCAGTAGTGAGAAGCGCTCGGTCGGTGTAAGAGCCATGGAACGGAGATGCCTAAGCTTGAAAGCATGGGGTGGATTATCTAGTTATTTGGGAATAGAGCTTCCTTGTCTTCCTCCTCCGCAGGGGTTAACGAGAGAATGGAGACGTCACCCTCACGGCTTTAAGAGCACACCACCTGCTGCAATCCTACGGCCCAGCAATTCATGCCTATCCTCCGCATCGATAGATGATGTATACCCAACCTAAGAGTGAGTAGAGTTTCACCCGTCAAGGTTATAGTACATTATTGCTTAAATCCTGTGAACATATCAGTATCAGTATCAGTATCAGTATCAATATCCATTCATCCTCTCCTCTCCTCTCCTCTCCACCCACCCATCATCCCCACCCTTCCCATATCCCCACAAAAGCAACATAACATAACATAACATAACAAGAGAAGAGGAGAGAAAGACATACGGTAGCATATCACTCAACACCTCGCCGTAACTGCTGGCTAGGAACGCGACGCCGATCTATCATTAACACGAAGATGTCAGTATCGTTTTTCTCTGTTCTTTTTTGGGTTGCGTATTGTGATACGACAACATGACGGGGTCGTGGGTGGGGGATGAGGGATTGGTTCGTGATGAGGAGACGGGGAAGGGTGGGAGGGTGGGAGGTGTGTGTGGATGGATGGATGGATGGGTGGGTATAGTTCCGGCTCTTGCGTGTTGTTGTGCTGTCGCTGGTCGGATATCGTGTAGGGAGGTGATTCTTATCCCATCCCATCCCCATCCCTCCCCTCACCTCAACTTCCACCCATCCCCCTTTCCCCCTTTCTCCTTCCCCTTCCCTCCCCTTCCCTCCCCTTCCCTTCCCCTCCCCCAATATAAACCCCAAGACCCCAAAAACAAAAAAGGAACTCACACCAAACATCCCCACCGCCCTAACAACACTCTGGTTCTCCCTCGCCGTCAACGCATCGTATGTATTCCGCAACGCGCCACCGATGGTGTCGCTGGTTGATTGTGGCTGTTGGGTTCGAGCTGGGGGGAGGGATTTGTTGTTGGTGGAGGATGAGGAGGGGGGGGCGGCGGAGCGTTTGGGTGGCATTTTTTGTTGGGGGGCGAGGGGTTGGGGTGAGGGGGATTATGGGGAAGTCGGGGGAGTTGGGGGTGAGAGGTGGGTTGAGAGGGGGTGAGTAGAGACAGGAGGTGGAAGGTGGGTTGTATGGGGAGTGCGATAGATGATGAGGTTTCTCCAAGAGCTTGAGGTGAAGATTTGGGACTGTATCGGCTACGCTAGGCCAAAGTAGGCTAGGCTACTTTGGGGGCTTGGCATGGGTATCCTAGCGGCATTCATTCGTAGTTCAGCTTGTCACGCGGGTGACAAAAACCATGGCACACTAGTAGTAATTACTTGGCGGAGAGCCCCCACCAATTTCCTATGTACATTGTCTACAATTCTCGATCAGAAACCTGTCCTGTAGCCGTCGCCGTTCAGGAAATGCTAGCTACTCACTTGTTGATGTACTCAACAGATATATAGTCGAGAAATGTGGATAATATACATAGAAAATTGGTGGGGGCTCTCCGCCAAGTAATTACTACTAGTGTGCCATGGTTTTTGTCACCCGCGTGCTTGTCCACAGCAAAGCCTCTTTAGGCGCAAGTACTTGAAGTTCTCCCAGTGTTTCCATGTCCATTATGCCCTGCGATGCCACCTTCACTATAGCTTGATAAGTACACTAGCAGGATCCCGATGATCCATCGGTCGATAATCCGCACCCTCATCGAACAGATGGGTTTGAACATCGTTGTGCCAGTTTGCTCTAGTATTCATAATGTCTGAATCTGCAAAGGAATGGAAACGAGGAAAATGCCAGAGCTTGAGGTTAGAATTGGGGCATGGATTGCTGTCAGCGCAGGACGAGTGTCTTATCAACATCTTACGAATGTCGCGGTTTTCCTTTTCCAAAGAAACGTATGCCTGCATTAGAAAGTCCTCCAACGAAATTGTTATTCGCCCTATGTACTAGCTCAGTGAAGATAGGAAGATAGAGCAGATTGTGTCTCCATCAAAGCGAGCTCCGTCTCTGGATTTGCTCTGGAACGAGCGCGGACTAGGCGTTGGTACATACTCCTGAAATGAGGGCATCGCCAGCCTGTCAAAGAGCCTCCCGTATCAGATGATGGAAGTCAAGTCAGAGCTTTCAAAATGTGGTTGTGGGCAAGCTTATCTCATCTGTCGAATTCATGTGCTCCGCGCACGGCAGCAACGAAACCAACAACTTGTGTTTGCGCCAACAGAGTCAAAACCCCAGTCTCCTAGCTTCTGCACTTGTCAGAAGCATCCACGGCTTATCCAGAGATCAGGCATCTTTCATCCAAGTGTCATCTTTGCGTTATATTGATACTTTCGCTCAGACCACCTTTTGAGTTATTCAAGGACAAGTCAATGGTGGAGCGCTGCTTGTGAAACGACCACATGTCTTGCTCACCACTTGACAAATATATAGACTTGGATAGCGATCGGCGATACTGTCAGTATAGTGGAGGAGAGAGCACAAGATGTATCGGATCCTCGTACGAAAATTGCCTAATTAGACATTCTGTTTTCAATAGCATGATGGATCATAGGTGGTGTTCGACCATGTGTGAAAGAAATGCCTACCTACAGGCGAGGTTGAAGGCACCCAAAGCAATCAACAGAAACTTGGGGCAAGCTTGGTATTGTGACTCATCAAGCAACGGGCTGGCGGCTTCTTTCATTCTATAGCGACATCAGACGAGTAAGCTCTGTGTGTCCCTGAGAAGTTTGACGACCATAGATCAGCAATTGCCGCGTTCCGTCCATGTCATTTTGCTCGTACGATTGAATGAACCATTCGTAGGCTTAACGATAACCCATGATACAATTGCAGACCAAATCTCACCTTTCAAATTCACTATCTTTGTCTTGCTTCCATCATGGGCACTCAATACCATATCCTAACACTTCGTTGGCAAGAGACTCTATGCTTGAATTGACTTGCCGAGGTGTATGCTGAACGTGGTGAAACGTGCAACGAGAGATTAAAGGTCGCTCAGTAGGCAACGCCGGCATAGGCAAGCTGCCAAATTGATTTTGAGTAAGCGGATCTTAGTCGCTTGACTCGTGAAGGTTGATATGCCCCTAATCAGAACATAGCTTCCGGACATCAGGCGCCTTCATTGATCCAGTGTTTAGCTATATCCATTGCCAATCCTATACGGAGTATCCTCAGCACGTCTTCGCCCTTAGCGCCATCTTCTAACCCCGTCCGCCAGTCCCAGCCTCTCTTTTCATCTCCCCCCAACTTGACCAGGGCCTGGCTATCGCTCATATTACTTGACTCGGATTGAAGCATTGAGCTTCCTACTAAAGAAAAGCTACTAGTCGTAGTCATGCTGCTCATCGTCTTCTTGAGAAGTCTCCGCGGCGATGGCGGCACGACCCGGTTTTGGCACGCTGCAAGGGTGGAGCGGAAGAATTCTTCACATTGTGAATAGACCCTCGGCGTAACATTTTGTAGGTCTTCGATCGCTTTCAGGAGTGCGAAGCATTGGGGCAGCGATAGAAGCAGTTTGGGCTCTGCGTCAGATGTCAGTAGATGTGAGGCTGGGATTCGTAGCAAGGGACACGCACGATTGACGAACATCATGGCTTCGCCTAGCAAGGCAAGCAGCCCGTCAACTTGCACTACAGCACCTCGATGTTCGTCATATAGACCGCCATGAATATTGTCAGCCGCGCTGTTGATGACAGCCATCAGCGCAGTTGCCGCAGCGTCTTTCCGTGCTCTCGGCCTCGCTTTGGTGGTTTGGCCTTCTTTGAGGCTAGTCTCTTCGTCCCGCAAATCATAGAATCTACGCAAGCTGGCGTAGCCTGTGAGACACGTGTGGAGCATCTCTGCAGCTTTTGGATCGACTTGCGCGATCTGATTGAGACTTTGCACTGGTGTGAATATCAATGAATGAAGCTTTGAATCGAGAGCTGATAATGGTGGGAAGGCAATGGACTGAACCAAAGTGTAGGAGATGAGCAGATTCAAAATGTCTTTGACCTTCTTCTGTTGATGAGCGCGAGCATAATAAGTGAGAGCCGTGCCATAGTCGTCGGAGGTGTCGATGACATGGTCGGCATATTCCTAACTCATGTTTAGTAATACTTCTGAGAGGTGGGGTCAGTAGAGGTACCTCTGTCTTCTTGCGAGCTTGACCAGGAATCCCAAATTGCTCGCAGGTACGTAGGATCTTGTCCATGCGAGCATCCGAGTCCAGAGCTAACTGATCAAGTAGCTCACTCACTTTTTTTGCGGCCATTCCCTCATCATCTAAACGAGCAAGCACCGACATAGAGAGCTCCCAGCCCTCACGCACCGCCCCTGCTCGCACGTCTCGTATGGTCTCCCTCGTGGATAGTGCCTCCGCATAATCTGTGAGAATTGAATCTCTTGTGAATGGCTGTATCCGCTGTTCGTAGCCACTCATCATCATAAGATCGCTTTGATCAAGGCCATTCATGACATTGACTTCAGCTGGAGACTGATACCAACCACCAGCACTCGCTATCTCGGCGACTGCGGAGGCCACAGGAAGAGACCACATTCGCAATAGTCCCATCACGCCTTCGACGTTCCCTTCAAAGATTGAGGCCAGGCCCACGTGGATGGAATCAAGCGTGTTGATCGAGAAGTCCTTTTCGTCCGAACCTTCATCGTATATACTGTCGAAAGCCAATGCTAGCCGTCGCAAATAAGCTGGAATAGGATTTACATCTACGAGCCGCACTCCACGTGATTGTCGAAGGGATTTGCGAGTCAACGCAACGCTTCCGACGGCCAGTTCTTCATCCTCATCGCCAGTCCACCAAACAGTCAAGCCAACCGTGGCCTCGATCCAATCCTGTGCCATTGCTAGTATCTCGGTGGTTCCTCCGAGCAAGACTCCGTATATAGATCTGAGATTTTGATATACAGTCCACGGCACTCGACTCTCGGCTTTTCGAGCAGACTGGCTAAGTCCATTTGTTGTGCTCCGCAGGCCAAAATTGGACGCTTCAAAGGTAGATTCCGCGGGCTCCAAATCGCGGTCCCGACCTTCGGCGAAAACAGCAAGATCATTGATTTCTTGCTCAACCCGCTTCCTGAACATGACCCACGCGTTCCCGGCAACATTCCAATCGTCGTCCTGCAGCTTTGGGCAGCGTTCCAAGATTTGTATTGCTCTATTGACAACACGCTCGATGTTTTTTACTTGGTCTTCACTGTAGCCAGCACGGTCTTTCCTATCTTCCCTAGCTGTTCTTGCTTGATGGAAATTGGACTTTTTGAATAATTGAATCACGTCAGCTAATTTTCCGCGCAGTGTCATCGAGAAAAGTATTTCCCAATAGTTGACATGAGCTGTTGGATTAGGGTGAAAACGTTGAACGTCAACAGTGAACGATTCGTAGGGATCGTGGAATTTGTTCATCCAATCAATGAGAACTCTGGGGATAGTAGTAGGCTTGGATGGCGTCTGTATCTGCCGAGAAGTCCTCGATTGCATAGACGATCGACTGAGCCGGGTAACAGCAAGAGCCTGCTTTCCCTTTGCCGCTGGAGGATGATGCAGCTGTAAAAGTAAAGCACCGAGAAATGTCGCTTTGTGCATAGGGGCCGCATTACCGCCTGGCCCTATGCTTTTGATAGTGTCATGCTTGGGGGCAACTCTTCCCATCTCATGGTCAAATGATGAACGCCAGAAATTACCCAGCCTTTCGGTTGCCTTGGAAAGCCCAGCATCCAGAGCTTGGTCATGCATCTCATCTAACACCTCAGTGCTGTAGAGGTCTTGTTGAAGTATATCCTCTGTTCTCAAAACGAACTCGTCATCTTCCTCAAGCTCTGCGGCACCATGCTGCGAGGCCATGCTCTTCGCGATGCTGGGGATCGCTGACACCGGCTTTGGCTTTGAGGACCTCTGCGCATCAGCACCACGGTGTGACGTGGTAGACATTTCGAAATCGCCTCGTGACCTTTTACTACCCCGCGGCGTCGCATTCATGATGGAGGAGCCATATGCTACATAGTTTCCCTTTGCTAAAGATCCATTGGGTATTGAGGATACGGAGGTGCCTGGGTCAGGCAATTGATAATCTTCCCGCGGGTCCATGTTCATTATACTTTCCTCCTCCAATGCTTCGGCATCATCATTATCCTCAGAATCCTCATAGGCCTCAGAATCATCATCATAATGATCCTCTTCGCCATCACTGGCCTGTGCTGCAGGAGGGCTGCTGTTTGGAACGCCAAAAGTATTGTTGCTCGCCACGCCATTGCTACTTCCGAAGTCATATTCCCCGCTTTTGTCTAAGAATCGGGCCAGCTTCTTCCCATCTATAGTACCAGCAGACACGGGATAGGCGCCTTTTCGCGAGCCCGTTTTGGTTCCAGGAGAGATTTTCGACTTGAATAACGTCTTCCCAGAGCCTAGCTGCGAGCCACCAAAGATAGACGACGGTGGAGGATCTGCCGGGGTGAAGGAGCGCGCTGACGATGGAGGAGGGCCGGCTGGTGTTGTAGACGGGTTCGGAGCGAGGGTTTTCTTTGCGGGGGTTTTGGAGGATTTTGCAGAGACACTGAAGGGATCTCGACCAGAATCAGGCGTAGATGGTGCCTGTGGGCTGGACGAGAACGGGACTGTCCAACCGGACATGATGATCTATACAAAGTGGTTGGCGGCGCTAGATGAACCTGAATTAGACGTACAAACCTCAGACTCTAGGTCATGTCGTGTACAAGTGTAGAAAGGACGAGATACGTCGGAAACAGCACCATACAAGGTTGTGGGATAATTACAGCTTGAACAATAAGTGGTGAATGTTTTATGAGGTGACGAGAATCTGGCGTACGGGCAATTAGCGTATGCAAGACTCTTGCGATCTCTTGGCACTCACGGCACTTTCTGGTATGTAAATCTTACAGTACTGTTCTAGTCAGTGCTTCGGCTGTAACATCCTCTGAGACATTATCTTAGGAAGTACCGGCAAAAGTGTCATGGTATCAGTCCTAACGAATGGTTGTTTGGGGGGGTAAACAGCCAGAAGTTTTTTATCCGCTAAATATCAGCGGAAGTCCGCCGCTTCTGTTTGTGTTTACATTGTGTGACCGTCCCGAGCATCTCGACCAAAACCACCACACGAGCGGTCGCATCACAGCATGGATCCACAAAGCCGAAAAACAGCATCTGCATATATCAATAATCTGCTTCTGTCGCGTGGTCTTCTGCGCAATGGCACTCCTCTCGAATTTGCGACGCCTGAGCAGGCGGAGGGGGGAGTTGATGCGACAATGGCTCAAATCATGAATCTTGTCCATGATCTAATACTAAGGCGAGATGTAAAGCGACTTTCATCATGTGCTCTAATTTGACATGCTATGTACTCGTGCTGACTACAATGAAAGCGTGAATCAGATACCCTTGCGAGCCTCGCCCAAAACCTGCAAACACTACGTACATCGTCGTCCCAGCATACACAGACCATTTCAAGACTTGAAACTCGGAGTTCTGATCTTGACCGGCGATTGGCATTGACATCTGCTCAGGAACGCGCAGCTCGTGCAACGCTCAGAAGTGCCGAAACAAGAAACAGAGCGCTCAGAGAGGAGATGGCTCGTCTGAAGGGGACCGTTGCACAGATCAGAGCGCAGTGCGCAACAGATGTTCGGCGGCGAGATGGGGAGGTCCAGAGGCTCAAGCGGCATCTTGAAGGGAGGCGAGGAAGAGAAGGGAACAGTGGCCAGGTAGCTGTCGTTGTGGTGACATCAGGCCCGAGTAAGGGTGAGCAAGGAAGTAGATGTGCAGAAATTAATTTGGATCTCGAAAGTCCGGGATATTCATTAAAGCAAGAGACTACGGAATTCTTGACTCAACTTAGTCAGGGACTGAGCGATGAAAACGATGCGCTGATTGGGCTTGTGCGAAGCACACTGGCGACGCTTAGAAGCCTTCAGGGACTACCTATCGACACGGGACGTGATTCTGAGATGCATGGCAGCTCAGAACCAATAGACAACGTCAACGGCCTTGTAGGCGGGCCTCCATCATATGAGGCTCTGGCGGCATGCACGGACGAAGTACTAGAGCATTTACGAGGTTTGCTCACTAATCCCTCTTTTGTGCCGTTAGAGGAAGTTGAAATCCGAGAGGAAGAAATTCATAGGCTGCGGGAAGGCTGGGAGAAGATGGCCGTACGATGGAAAGAGGCGGTAGCACTGATGGATGGGTGGAAGAAGCGAATGGTAGATTCTGGTGATACCATCAACCTCAATGATCTGGAGATGGGCATGGACCTTGGCTCGGGTATACCGACAGTGCAAGAGGCACAGGAGGTTTCGACAATTTTGGTAGAGTCGAAAGCAGACGCGAATGAGTCGGACATCTGGAAAGACCTGGAAGATAACCTTGATGTACCGTCCAGCCCTGATACCGGATCTGAAGCTCTAATCAATGGAGGCGAACTCGATGCACAGGCCGCCGACAGAGTTCTTAGCAACAAAGACGCGAACGCAAGGCCCACCCAATCTCCGCGACATATCTTCTTACGAGGTATTGGGGAGGACAACAGCAAAGGTCTTTCAAAGGAGAAAGTAGTTCCTCCTCTACGATTTACGTCTCCCAGGGCCGCTCAGGCGAGCCCCACAAAAGCCAAGTCTCACGTACCATTACAGGTATGTTCCTGTCTCTTGAACAGCAGCTTCCCCGCAGGATTCACTGTGCTAATCTCTTAATTACCACAGGAGCAGCCTCCATCCTCGTCTCCTACGCGCACCATCCAGCAAAAGCTTGAACGGGCCAAGATGGAAGCAGATGAAACGCAGACTGGAGGAGAGAGCCAACCGCGAAGGAAAAGCGTGTCCAACCAACAAGTGAAGAGGAAGCTAAGAGGCAGTAGGAGAAGGAGTACACTCAGTCCAGAAGAGCTTGAGAAGTTAATGGGACTTACATAAATAGAGCTCGTGGCGGGCAAATGCCTCTTGACTTCTCTCATCCAACCCGCCCACCAAGCCATCAGGAAATCTGGCAGTTGTCCGGCCACATCTTTAAGAGAATCAAGCATATTGGTGCTGGTGAAGACCGAACCATGTCGAAGTTTGGCTGCAAACCTACCAAAGGACCGGCCAAGACGCAAGAATGACGTAGCCACAGTACTGATCAACTGGAAGTCGATCTGTGAACTCCCTTTTGCGAATGATGTCCTATTTGTTGATCGCGGATCTCGCACTCGATGGCACACATCGCGCCTGGTCAAAGCAAGACCTCAGCAAACAAGTTTGAACTCGGTCCGAAGCACGCACAGAATCCTCCCATGCTCTTTCGGTGGAGTCACATCGCCACATCTAGTTTGCTTTAGTATTTTCTCGCAAACTCTCGTCTTGTCTGGGTGTTCTATGCATACCTTTGGCCGACCGCGTTCCCTGTTCCCTGAGCCTGTCAAAAATCATGCCAACACATGTGGGATGAAATCCGTTGCAGGGGCAGCTATGAAAGTACTAAGCGGCAATTACTGGGGAGCGCCCGTGCGAGTCGCATAGCTGAGAGTCATCCTCGACATGTACCTTGGGCGTGGACGCGCAATTGAAGTAATGCTGCCAGTATATTTGGAAGCTGGACTTTATTGGGTGGGATCGGTCTTGCTATCAGACAAGGTGCCACCAACAGGGGCGACGTACAAAAGATATGATACAAGGATGAAGGCGGCAGAGCTCTTGTTTACGACAGTGTTGACAAGATATAGAAGGATATACCCAAAGAAAATCTAACCAAGGAGTTGATCTACTCCAGGAGTTGATCTACTAGACTCTATTATTGACAGCTGAACATTCGCCGATCGCAGCTTTTTCTTGTGGCTAGCCGCGAACTGCTCGTCCAGAATGGAGGAGAGAAATAACGCTCTTCGTACTGTATCTGAGGATGCCGAGTTTGCTCTGAGGATCACAATCTCCTAGGAGGGCCTAATGAACGAAAGGAACTTAATCTCAAAACAACGTGTTCCTTCTTCGTGACGAGGATTGCCGGATACTGCCAGACTGCGGTCGACCATGATAAGAATGCCAATACCCATGAATATCCCACTATCCAGGTAAAAAATCCAGGCTTACCTCCCAGACGGCGGTAAGCCTCCTGAGCTCCATCCTCGAGCATGATACCGAGAGCCTGTGTGCAGAAAAAGCGTATTGCACCTGAATCCTCTGTGGGGATGCCTGCCCCCATGTCTGAAGAGACATGCAGACAACCAGACACAAAAAAGACGAAGAAGGTGAAGGTATAACGCTGCATCAGTCCTGTCCTTGGCAGGCGCAGGACATTGTATGTGATGAGTCGAGCGGGGCTTTGGAGATTGAGTTGAAGATTCTGGTGCCAAAACCGTCTATTTCGGCCGACTACATCAGTATTTTGAGGCAAATTTCAGAAAAGTAATTGGGACTCACCCCCAAAACCCTCGCACTGTGTAGGCTTCAAGGATTGGACCAAAAGCAGGAGGCCACTCCTGCACCGACCCGGGCTTCAGACAGATGCCCACTATCGCTGGAATGCCCAAGATTACTTGTAAAAGACAATAGGCCGCAGTCCAAGTGGTCACGCCAACGACCAACCTCGTCCACACTTCTTCCTGTGTGACTTCACCTATTCTGGTGAAGAAGGGAACGAGCGACGGCTGGAACATTTTCCTGTCCTGGGTCGATTTCAGCTTCACCATATAGTCGTTGAGAAAGAAACATCCAGTCAAGATGGCCACCTTCCACATGATAAACTGGAATGGCGAGGGAACCCATTGAGGATCGCTAGAGGAGAATTGTGGGAGCCCTTTAACTTCCCAGGGAGTGCCCGGCCCGCGAACAGTGCCATTGACTGCATTGCCAAAGGCGAAACGTGACCCGATGGAATCTTCTGTATCGGCCGTGGCAGTTTCTCCTACTGGTCCTTGTGCGTCCTTTTTTGCGTCTCGGTCAAATGTGGTGCTAAAGATGGTATGCCGATCCTCGAAAGTCCACTTTCGGTATATCACCCGATCGAAATAGGTTAATGGTAAGGCAAATATCCATACTGCGAAGATACCAGGCCAGTAGCCCGTACCTTGGACGTATGTTCTAAAGCTCGCGAGAGTGGTCCAGACGTAGAGGCATAAGATCAGGAATACGACGTATCGTTGAGGAGAATTGGCAGAGGTAAACCCAGCACCGTAGGCGAATATGGGTCCGGAGACTACCACGAAAATCCATGGGCTTCTTATAATATCTGTTAGGAGGTTCTGGAAGCTGATCATATCCGCGATATGAGAGAATGATGACAATTATCCAATGGGGGTTCAAAAAACAGTATGCACAACCCGTAGTGAAATTGGATTTAATGGGGCATCCGATACTTCAGTGAAGACTCTGTGCAACACAGAAAGTGAAAGATTATATATACGCAGCATAGACACAGAAAGTGGAAGATTATACATACGCAGCATAGTGTACGAGAAAAGGGTTGGGTGGTTGGCTTCCGTGATTGACAAAGCGTGCCAAGACATAGAATATGTAAGCCCTAAAGATGATAAACCCAGCAACTATGACGATGATAACAACATTGAGATTCCTCTCGGAATCCTGGGCGAATCGCTTTCGAGCAACAGGAGGGTTGTAATTATCCCCAACATTACCGTCTTTACTGGCATTGAGCGATTTCTCATAGATGATGGAGGAGACTTCAAGTTTCGGCCATGCCGGTCATCACGCCCTGATACCGCAGTTCGAGGCGACAGCATGAGGTTTTGATGCTGACCAGGAGTGTGTTATCACGATTGCGATTATGTTTGGCCCCCACGGAGTCTTGGGAGTGGCGATTTGCGCCAAGTAGTCGACTATTCGTGCGATTCAAGGAGCACTTGCATAATCCTAGATCCTTCAATGATTGAAGAAGTGGAAGGCTGTGCACTGATTGGCCTGTCATGGCCCCAACGATCCTGCGCCTGAGAAGTCTGCCTTGTACCAACGTTCAGCTGCGGCACTTTTCTGCGAACAATCCGGATGAACCATGATGACAAGCTCCCGATCATTGAGATGCTTAGCGATGACCATTTCAGTAACTTGCGCCGTTCCGCAAGCTCGTAAGAACTGCATCCAATCATGCAGCCTTAATAAGTATTCTATAGCAGCCGCATTCGCCAGAACATTGTACAGCAAGACAGCTTGGGTTTCGGGTCACTACATACTTCTAATCGCTCTTTCATGGTCTCAGCATTCTGTGGGTCCAAAACTAATCACCTAATCTAACATAAAGTGCTTCGAGCTTGGGGTTGAATCAGAACGGAAACATCGACCCTAAAGATAACGACCAATTTCGGTCATCACCCAACAGTATGATGAAAGTCTTGATCTTGCCGTCACTGGGAAAGATTAAAAAGTGTGAGTAAAACATTTTAATAGACAGCGTCCTCATGAGGCTCTAGAAATTTGAGGAATCGGCTGACGGAACTAGTCTCAACACGGTTAAGTGAATCTCACTAGACCAGCGTCTGCGCCTCCGAAACGGTCAACGTCTGCCTCCACCATGGACATCAGGCCATCTACAGCTTTCTATTCTAGTGCGGACACTTGTACATCTGGCCGATGTCAGACGGTAGGGCTTAGTGAGGCTGCGGTAGGCGCGATCTAATTATTCTGTGTTGCGTTTATTCCGGATATCCCGCCATGGGACGGCGCCCAGAAGTCATGGACTGCCGTGTATCTGCAGCCTTCCTAGGAGGATATGAGCCAATTGCGTAAAGCGCTCTCACTAGCAAGGCCCGAAGCCATGGCTTGGCTACTCTCACAAGCATCCAGTACTAGGATGGTTCATAGCCTCAACCGCAGCTCATTGGTTAGCTCTCTGTTACGTTGGAGTCATCTCCTTGTCATTTTCAGACCCCTAAATCACATCTTCCACTAAACTTTCGGTACGATCGATATATGTCTTATTCTAGGTCTACGCTCTGAGCATACAGAATTCGAGCGCTGCCTATCTCCTTGTCGGACAGAGCGAGGGATTTGGTAGATGATGCCTAGTCTTGTTCGGTGCCTGGTGTGCCCGATTTCTTTGGTGCATTTCTCGGTCCTGTAACCCCCCACAGATACGGACTTTATATAGGTAGCAGGGTCCCATTTGACCCATGACTATATCCGTGTGTGTCATATGCCTGGTCTATCGTTGCAGGCTGCTGTCAAAACCTTCATTCAGATCTACCATACCCATCTTTCGTTTCTTCTTTGCCACCATAAATTCAAAACAACTTTTATACTATAACATAATCAACCAAGACTCCATCAGGCGTTACTCTAATCAGCATATACCCTTTTAGCCTCTCCCGAGCAACTTGTCATCAAACAAGCCGTTACCGCAACTGCCGTCATGTGTATCAAGATCATCGAACGCTACGCAGTCTGCCGATGCATCTACTACGCTCACTCTGTGGATGCCTGCCCTGCATATGGCCGTCGAGGCCACGACGTCAAGACAAGAGAGGTATTGGTAGGGTACACGTGCTCGAGACACTCGACCAACGGGTCTCAGTCTGCTCAACAATATTCATATCCTGACTCTGGCTACGCAAGCGGCAGCAGGCACAGTTCAGGTCGCTATGCCGACGGAAGTTTTCGTCGGTGATGAAAGCAACTTTTGGACAGCCTGGAAGTTCTGGAGGACCACACAAGGTGGATTTGGTAACAGCAATACTGAGAGAAGATGGCGACACAGCATGAGAATATCGTCAAGCGTCTATGGGGCGCGGAGCGCCCTGCCTTTGGACCTGTAACAACAACAAAACGACGAGAAGGAGGAACATGATGTATAGGGGCGTTTTCACGGAGTTCTGGTGCTTGCAAGATTTGGGAGGTGTTTTGACGACGCAGCAGCCACACGCGGAACCAAGTTAACGGACGTCACCTGAACTAACTATAGGAGCAGTGATCACGTACCACAACGGTATACAGTCATGCTAAGGGCATGACTGGGGGAAAATATCTGGACAGGGACCAGTACGAGGACAATGAGCGATGCATTGAACGAGGGAAAACGAGAAATCATGCAGGCATGACTGACGGGTACATAGAGAAGCATCTCCATTGGGTTTTAGCGGGAGTCATCTGAGGGTTTGTTTGCTCGATTGAGTCATATTGTTTTCTTATCGAGATACCATCTACACCGAAAGCCGCAAGGCAACTCTAGCTGCAGGCAGCAAGGACGTCTGGAACGTGGGGGGAGGGCGGAGAAGGGACCTTAGGCAGTGCCTACATGTGACTGGCTCATACATCTACTCAATCCACTTGGAATCTAGCGTTCCGTCTCTCATTTTTTTCAATGAGACACATAATGACATGACTCGATGTTGCCTTACCTTGAGGCCTCCACCACCTGGCCAATCAAATCAGGTACAATTGGGGCCTTGGCACTCGCTCGTTTGGCGCAGCAAGCGCGTTCCATACCCTGAGTCGTGAGCCATGTCCACAGAGGAATCCAAGTACTTACCTTACTTTATTTCAAGACCCCCGAAAAATATGGATTCTATAGACCTCATCGTACCAACGCTGCTTTTGTACGCGTGTGACAATTGCAGCTTAGTGCCAGTAATATACACTGGGTCCTCGGGCTGGATGTACCGGAAGCGTACATTCCTGCAACAAAGCTCGCTTTGCAGTCGCTTGCGCGCATGCGGTAGACTTCTTTTGATATGAAGGGACTATACCCCAAACCGGCGAGAAGTAAGAATCCAATCAGTTCTAATGCTTGAGAAAAGATTCTAGCTCCGTTCCTGTTCACTTCACCTTGGGTCTTCACTCATGCGCGTTCAACATTGCAATGATGTCTACCAACAACGGGCAAACTGTATTGGAAAACAGCCATATATCTATCCAGAATGATATTGGAAACATAGTAAACTCACCGCTCGACGGCCCGGAAGCAAGTTTAGATATGACCTTGGAGAAAAAACCCAAGCCTAGCTCGGCATCGTCCTCGTCGTCCTCGTCATTTCACCCAGCCTCTGTGACCTCGACTATTGCGCACCAACAGACACCCTTTGCTGAGTTTGAGATCCAAGTCAGACAGCTATGTCACTCATTATGGCCGCCAACTGTCAAGGAGCATCGCACGGAGCGTCTTTTGGACACTCCCAACAGCCGCTTGCTAGGCCGCCTACGTACGAAGACCTTCGTTCGATTCCTGCGACAGACGTCTCCGCCGAAGGAATGCGACATTGAAACGTCTTTGCCGATAAACTTCATCATTGAACGAATGTCTGGTGGTACTTACAATCGGATTGTAGGAATCTCAATTCCGGGCTCCGAAGGCAGGGATCCCACTCGTCTGGTGTTGAGAACACCACGGATGGCGTGGAATGCTAGACCGGATCGCGAAGTCGCTACCTTGAATTACATTCGTCAGCATACTATCATTCCTGTACCAGGCATCAAGGCATTCGACTTGACCGACGAGAATCCAGTGAAAAGTCCTTTTGTTGTCCAAAGTCGTGTTCCAGGGATCGATCTTGCGACGGCAATTTCCAACGGTTTAAGTCATAAGCAATGGTGCAAACTTGCAATAGAAGTTGGTCGAATCATTATCGAACTTCAAAAAGTCACTAGTCCTACACCAGGCCTTGTAGAGGCTGCTACGCGAGAGGATAGAGTCCAAACCTTCAAGACCATTCCCTTCGATATCAAAAACCCGCATGATATGGAGTATCAAAAGAGACAGGCCAATTCTTCTACCTTGGAGGACGAAAATGCCGAAGTGCTGCATTGGTACGAAGAAGACACACTTAATTTCTTCGCCACTCAGTTTGGACGCTGGAAAGCAGAAGAGCTCAGACGAGATCCCACAACCATACTCTGGAGAGATCAGATGCAGCGTCTCACAGATGTCGCATCCGCGATGAATAGACTTGGCATATTCCGCGGTAATGAGAATTGCCTGGCTCATCTGGATCTTGCGCCACGAAATATTATGGTCGAACTTGAGACAGACGAATCCATACGGATAACTGGAATACTGGACTGGGACAGCGCCGTCTTCGCTCCAAAGTTTGTGTCCTGCCGCCCTCCATGGTGGCTGTGGCAAGACGAAAAATATCCTGTTGATCCCATGTTAGATGACACAAACGCGGATGACGAGCTAGACGACCCAGAGTTACTAGAGATCAAAAACCTTTTCGAAGATACCATGGGTGACAGCTGGTACCGTTGCGCGTATCGAACCCCATTCCGACTTGCAAGGAGACTGTTCAACATCGCCATTCACGGAAACAATTCGAACGAGATGTTCTCAGAAATTGACGATGTACTGGCCGAATGGGCTGCATATTACAAGTCTGAGGTTGAAGACTACGTATCGGAGGACGAAAACGAGACTGCGGGCTCTAGCGCAGTGGGAACAGGGAACACTGACGCGGAAAACTAGCTTCCTCACGCAAGTAATCCTATGTCTGAAGTAGGACGAGCTCCAACCAAATTGTTCCAGTTGCAACCATCGCGATCAGTGGTTGAATTTTTGAACCTCATAATTTCGTTAGGTAGCTTCGTCCAAAGAGAAGAATGCCGGATGCAGCCTTTCATTAATAGCTTCTTTCTACGAATGTGTATCCCACGCCGCATTTGAGATACATGTTCCAATGCGGGCCAGGCACAGACAAAGGGTAGGAGTCTCCTTTGTCATGGTGAGCTTACCTATCTTTCTCAATTTTCCAAAGCACTGTTCTTCCTATAATCATAACAGCCTTCAAGCTTCAGCCTCTATCTGTATATCCCACTAGTCAGCTATACATACAATCGAGCTTGATTTCTCTGCCGTTTCCAGTTCACCCGTCGGAATGCCACACACCCGCATCAGGGCCGGGATGACGGGTACTGCGGGCACCGCTCACCACTGTCCAGGGGCTAAGATTTCTCGATATGTGAAGATGGGCCCCTGTAAGTTTGGCAGGGACAGCTACTGTCTGACGCACCAGACTCAATGTCCGGAACTCAAATGTCGGAAACAAAATTGGGCATACCTCATATATGATGAATGCCAAATTTGCGGACAACGCCGTGATGTGAGTATAATCCATTTCCACAAATTTAGGCACGATCTAATACTGAACGACATGACAGGCGGCTGAAAGACTTGAATCAGAGGCGCGCCGGAGAGAGGCTGAAGAAAAATCTCAGGCTCGTTTCGACAACAAGGGACAGAAGAAGGGAGGGAGATAGTCGCTTCGCACGCTGTCGCTTCTATCGGTGGAATCTTTCGAGTACCAGGCGTCTTTACATCAGCAATTCCGTGGTCATACAAACTATATACCCAGACCGGCGGAAATTCTATAAGATCTGGACTTCGCATGGGACTGGCGCTTCGGTCAGGTGTGTAGGATTGGGGATCACCTTGGGCGGTCATGTTTGGGTATCCAATCTTTCGGCAACATGTTGGTCTACAATAGCTCATGATCATTGTTCTTACAGAAGATCCGTTCCCCTCTCGCTACTGGTTTAATGATTGATCAAAAACTCTCTAGACTGGTCCAGGAGCACAGACTTGACCAGAAGTATCCCGTGTGGGTTAACCGTAACAGGGTGGTGATTGTGCAGAAATCTAGTCGTTTGCGATCTGAATAGCCGAAGATGGCCCCAATGTAGAACCTGTGGGAAGATTGATCCATTGTCCCATTTCGGAGGGTCCAACATTCCGCGAGCATGGAGTTCTGTTAGTACTTGTCTTTGTTGATGGTATATTCCTCCTGAAAGAGGGATTATTGTAGTCTCATGTCGCGTGCATTTCTTCCCGCAGTTGGTATATGCTCTATTGCCGCTTTCCTGCTGTTACATTGTGGCAATGTTCATTGACTTTGTTGGATGCCTTATGGATCACTTACAGGGATGAAACTAAGGACAATAAGGCCAATTCCAATTCCAATTCCGATAGAAGGTAGCAGATTACCACCGCGTACGGAAACTGACTCCAACAACCATAATCTCATCTCACTTGTGCTAAAATCGGCAACCAATATTGTTACTTTTAGGGCATTTCAGTAGTTGGATTCCCTACTCCCAGCAAACTGTCTATAGTATACAGGTGGTTGTTCGTATTACTGTACAACCTTTTGTTTTCATTGGCCGCATTCAGAACTTTCATTGAAACGTAATATAAATCGTCAGCTTATACACCGTGTTCGACCGCAAGCAGAAGATATCCGGGCTGGCTACCACTGCGAGCAATTGCACTCGTCAGAAACAGGGGTAGATCCGTTTGCATCAGCCTTCGTTATCTTTTCTTTATTGGCCTGCTGCTTGTTTCGCTGAGGCAGTCGTGCAATAGTAAAACCTTCGATCTCATGACTTACTATCCATTACACCCAAGTCTGTTCCACAGATGAACATCTCGCTCTACGCACAGCGTCGTCCACTATGCCCCCCACAACGCATGATACCCCTCTATCCAACCACAATCAGTGTCCCAAGCAGTGCCAAGCATGTGACTGGGACAAGGAGGAGCAGCTTTGCAACGCCCACCAGGATAGTTGCGAGGCCTGTAAGCGGAGAAAGATGAGAGGGGATGTCTGCAAATGGTGTACTGAAAGTGAACATGTATGAGTCCTTTAACCGGGTATCATTATAATATGCTAATCTGTACATAAGCTTCGCGAGATGCGTGCTGCGAAGGAGGCGATGGATGCGAAGAGGGAGAAGATGTCTTCGTATGATATTTGGATGGAGGCTGCGAAGGGGAGGGGAAAGAAGTAGATGATTGGGGATCCCTTATCTTAGGTTGTGGATTTACCGTGTAGACGTGGATCATAGGGGGAGATATATGGCCGTTGGCTGAACTTAGTGAAGAGTTGAATGCAGTGGTGATGGTATGATTAGCGCGTGGTCTCGATTCCGGCGGTCTTCATCAGTCTTGAAGGCAGCTTGTGACTTCGTATAGAACAGTTCACCTAGAAGAGGCGCGTACCTGAAAGAGGCTCAGCGCTATGGGGCTATAGCCTTACTAGAATATAACTCCTTTCTTTATTATTATAACTACTTGTTTAATATCTTTATTAATAACTTTATAATTACAGTTAAAACGGTCTATAACGATATGTAATTTCTATTAGGAGATATCGTTACGAAGGGGATATCGTAATGCCTAGTATTATAAAGTGCTTCTACACGCCAAGTAGCTAGTAGCGCTAACCTGAAAGGGCTTAGCTATCAGCCTACTAGCAAGCTCTCAGCCCTTAAAGGCTAGGTTTACTAAAGAATATCTACTACTCCGTAATATACTATAATAATACTAGAAAATGCCTGTAAAAATTCAAGATTTTTACGTCGGAAAATCACCCCTACTACCTGGCGTTTAGTAGGTGACGTGAATAGCGGGGAGCATATCAGACACGTTGGTAGGTGGGGTAAATAGTAGGGAGCATATCAGACACGTTGGTAGGTGGCGTGAATAGTAGGGAGCATATCAGACATACTGGGCTATCAATGACATGGATATTTCCCCCTATTCAGGCCGATATCAGACACGTTGGTAGGCGAGGTGAATAGTAGGGAGCATATCAGACACGTTGGTAGGGATAGCAGGGAGCATATCAGACACGTTGGTAGGTGGGGTGAATAGTAGGGAGCATATCAGACATACTGGGCTATCAATGACATGGATATTTCCCCCTATTCAGACCGATATCAGACACGTTGGTAGGTGAGTAATGAGACGGATATTTCCCCTTATTCAGGCCGATATCAGACACGTTGGTAGGTGGATATTAGACATGTTGGTAGGTGGTTGGTAGGTGACGTGAATAGTAGGATTTTTGGCCTGTGCATGCGACAGCATTAGCTATATCATATGCATGCACCCATTCTGACAGCGTTCCATACCTGGCAATGAGACAGATATCACCCCCCATTCAGACCGATATCAGACACGTTGGTAGGTGAGGTGAATAGTAGGGAGCATATCAGACACGTTGGTAGGTGGCCTATGAATGCGACAGCATTAGCTAATGCACCAATAGACCGATATGGATCATTCTGACAGCGTTGCATACCTGGCAATGAGACAGATATCACCCCCCATTCAGGCCGATATCAGACACGTTGGTAGGTGACGTGAATAGTAGGGTTTTTGGCCTGTGAATGCGACAGCATTAGCTAATGCACCCATGCACCGATATGGATTATTCTGACAGCGTTCCATACCTGGCAATGAGACGGATATTTCCCCCTATTCAGGCCGATAGTAGACACGTTGGTAGGTGAGGGGAATAGTAGGGAGCATATCAGACGTTTTGGTAGGTAGGTAGCCTATGAATGCGACAGCATTAGCTAATGCACCAATGCACCGATATGGATCATTCTGACAGCGTTGCATACCTGGCAATGAGACAGATATTTCCCCCTATTCAGACTGATAGTAGACACGTTGGTAGGCGTTATCATGGAATAGGTAAAATGTAAACAATGCTAGGATTTTTGTTGTTCGTAATTCATATTCTAGCCGTTGGCGCATGGAATTTGGTACGTAAATCCATTTATGACGATATATCTTTTGAACCACTGCATCGATTTTCATTATTTTTGAAGCGTTGGATAGCTGAAAATGAGCCATGTAACTTCATTTATATAGAAAATATCATGAAGCGTTAGTAGGTAGGTAAGTAGGATGCGAAGAAATGTTAGAGTTCTGATATTCGCGCTAGTCCAGGAAAGGAATCTGGGGCACTTATGGACCAACCGATAAGCTGCGATAAGCTCAGGGTCCCAAATTGCACATATTCTATTATAGCACGCGGGTTGCAAAAAAGCCGGAACGTTCAAGCCAAGGATTTTGGTAGGGTTCCCGCCAAGGCCTAATTCTGAATGTTCCGGCTTTTTTGCGACCCGCGTGTATAGTAAAGAGATATTATTATTCGTTACTAAAAATAATTAAATACACGGAAAATAATTAATAGTAATTACTAAGCGGATATTATTATAACTAATATTGTTATAAACTAGTTTAACTATATATTAGATACTTCTTCTTTACCCCTACTATTACTAGTAGGTAAGTACCTCCCTCCTAGTCACGTATATCTAACTAATAGAATAAACAACATTGAATCCAAAGATTTGGATATCTTAAAGTACCCAAACCCCCCCGTTTGAACCAAGAGATGCGCGCTCGCTCTTACACAGCCCGTTCCAAGTAGACTCCCGACATGGGTTACCTTGGAAAGTATCTGGGAGCTTCCCGTCGAATATTGATGTGTCCTTAAAATACCCTTTAATAGTCCTTCTATCTGAACGACGTGTATAACTTATAGATGAGTTTGTATATTGGGAAAACCTGCTATTGTGGGCGTGATTCGTAGCTTTCTATTCACTAGATTTTCAATACTGCGAGCTAGAAGCGGTTAAGGAACGACAACGATTGCAGCGGCGTATGAGCCGTAATCTAAGTCATTATGAAGCTCCACCTTTCGCCTTCGTGGCCTTCCCTTTCCGTGATCTTGACCTGTATATCCTCCTCCGGTGGGAACACATTGGTCGCCATACTCTCCTGCTTTTGCGCAGGAATGTGCCAGTCCCGAGCTACAGGAGCGACGTCGAATCTGAGGACGAACGACGCTGTCAGCGCCATGGCTTCCAGAGTCACGAAATGTCGTCCGGGACAGAGCGAGGCTCCACCCCCGAATGGACGGTATGCCGTCGCGTTGGTCTTGAACTCCGTTGCGGCATTTGGCAGCTTCAAAAATCTTCTCGGTTGGAAGTCGTTTACATTGACACCCCATGCCGAGGGATCGGAGTGCATGACGGCCATGGGCATCTGTACGACCATTCCCTTTTTCAACAGATATTGGCCTTGGAGCAAGATGTCTTCGCGGACATAGCGCACGCTAGATCCTAATGCGTGAACCCTGAGCATCTCTTGGAATGTAGAATGTAGTAAGGTGCATTTCTCTCGCATTGTGAGAATCTTCAGGCAGTGTGTTCTTTCGACAGCGTCGTATTGCAATGAAGTTGTTTCTATCTCTCTGCGTATGTCTCGGAGTAGATCCGGATCTGCTAAAACGTGCACAAACATGTAAAAAATGGCAGGGACTGTATTTGCAAGAATGCCGAGTAGCACCCCAACTTCAAGACGTCCTTGATTCCACGCCGTCAGGCCATAATGTGTGTTCGTGAAATGTCTTGCCTCGGTCAGTGCAGCACTCCTGGCCTGTTTCCGCTCGTACTGCTCAAAATAGCGCTGGAAAGCGAGCCCGAGTTCTGAGCGAGCATGATCGCCCTTCGGCGCAAGGAGGCCCGGCGCTAGGTCGACAATGAGAGTATTGAGGTTTTGGTCGAATTCCCTACCACCAATATCAGTACCAAGCGTCTGCTTCCGGCAAAGCTTGGTCGCGCTACCTACCAGAATGCTTCGACGAGTCTTCCCTCATCCTGGATGAAAGGATTGTTTGGACCGTATATGGCGCCGGTGCTGCACATAGTAACCATCTGCCTCGTCCAGGCGAAGAGGTTGATCACATCCCCGTGCTCGAGTCTTTGTAGATAGGTAAAAGCCTCTAGTAGCATAATGTTGGTCATACTCTCGAGGGCTGTGCCAGGGGCTAGACTGGAGACTGTTCCATCGTGAATTTCAGTGACATAGCCGGGACCGTTCTCGCCATTGAGGTTGTGCTGCACTATTCTACTGGTAGCTTCATCGTGGCCGGTGATGCGTTTTCCAAGTTTGGCGATGAAGGGATTGAAGGCTAGGATTTTCGAATTGCGGTTGATAGCATTCACTAAATCGATTGAGTTAACAACGTAAACTTTGCCGTTTAGCATAGGTAAGGTGTATATAGGGAGTTTGCATTTGGCGCTGCCGATAGAGATGGACCGATTCAGTATTTGTCTCTGGTCTTACTGTGCCGCCGTGAATATGTCAGGGAATTACCTTATGCGTTGATAATACCGGGAACCGTGTTGCAACAGTCCTATGATATGACCAACATAGGGGATATAGGAGAAAACAAGGGGGGGTTCGTTGGTGGCATGTTTGAGCGTACAGACATAATGGAGAAAGCATACTACTGCAAATGCAAGGCAAAGGAGAAGGAGCAGCATCTTAGAAAGTGCTTCTGATCAACTTTTACAACGCCAGTGGCATCTCACCAATGCCGTTTAAATGTTGCCAGCTAGCTTTGAGTACCTCAAGATTTACACAGTTGGGTAAGGTATCTGATACACACACTAGCTTAATGCTGTCCGCAAGGCTGAACCGCATTCTCAGACATGGCACCTCGCCTCGCTGCATCAGATTGGATTGGTTCCGAGATGATGATCATGCATTGGTGTTCGCGTGTTAGAGTAACCTGACGCTAGAATAGCTTGATTGGCCAGACTTCGATAAGGTATATCTCAGCATCCCCAACATACCACCAACTTAGAGCGAATTTGCCGGTTTAAACTCCATCGCGATTATGTCGACCTTCACCACCTCTCCAGCTACTTTCTCGGACCTTCCTTCTATCGCCACTGTCTCCCGCGTCGCCTTCAAAGACAGCCCGAACACAGTGTCATACTGGATGTTTCCCCAAGACAACGAAGAGGGTATCTACAAGTGGCGGCTTGGACGCATAGTCGACCTCTTCTGCAATGATCCATCAACGCACCTCGTCAAATGCGTTGACACTATCAACAATAGGATTGTATCGTTCGCGCTTTGGCAGAAACCCCACGTAAGGGAGACAGAAGAAAAGAAAATGATGAATCTAGCCAACAAGAAAGAGAAGGACAATCTGGATTATGAATTACCGAAGGGTACGAATAAGGCTCTCATGGATGACTTGGACAGTGCAACGCAAGAAATGAGACGCAAGTATGTGGATATCGAGAATGACTACGGTGAGCCAACTTCTCGTGATGAACTTGAATAGAAGCTTTACGAAGGAAACGTTGACGACGAGAGACAAGTCCTGAGAGCCATCGCCACGCTTCCTGAGTATCGAGGTCAGGGATGTGCCTCAGTGCTCCTCAAGTCTGGCCTGGAGGTTGTCGATACCCAGAAAGCGAAAGTCTTCCTCGAAGCCACATCTCAAGCCCGTCCTCTATATGAGAAATTTGGCTGGAAATCTGTGGATGAGATGATCTTCGACCTTGGTAAATATGGCTGCTCCGGTGTACAGACAGTCACATGCATGATGAGGGACGCAGTAGAATCAACCTGTAGGCCGTACGGGAGCAAAACGTTACACTATTGAACAGACCATCACATGAATCAGATCCTGTGGCCAGCGAAGCTGATTGATCTCATAGAGTCCATGGTTCATCTCCTTGTTGCAAGAACGACGGGGATCACCCTACCAGTATGACCAAAATGATCCCGGTTATATTCGATCCAACTCAGCTGCTTTGTCCTAAACCAAAATCTCCAAGACAGCTGACCAAGAGTCTGTGCCTAATACAATAAGGATGTCGCTGCTTGGGAGCCACAAGCAAAGGCCAAGTCTCTTAGCATCACGCGTTTGCCCTGGCTTCTTTCTAGGGTTTGTCTTCCAGACATTCTCTTCATTAGCCAGACGGTAGGAATACCGGCCAGAATAATTGAAAAAGTGAGACACCCATTTCATATGAGTCTACGGCAGAATAATGTCAGCTCATCAGAATCAAAACGTTTATCTATCCTATTCTAAAGCCAAAAATCATATGTAAAGGGAGACGCTTCAATCAAGCTCGTCACCGACATTCAGTCACCACAGTGTGGGATGAGTGGGAATGAATAATTCCTCGATTCATCATAAAGGCGTTCGGTTTTTTTACGGTTTTCAAAACACATTGGCTTACCGCAAAGCAGACGGGGATAGTGACATTTGGCATGGGAGTGGAGGGTAAGTAACTCGGTGCATAGAGGTAATCGGCCGCTCGTCGCTTTCGACTGGATTAAGAGATGGTCATGCGCCTGAGGTACCTGGGACCTCCGTCCTGGTCCTTGGTTGTGATCGACACAGGTTTGGTCAAATGTGATCTCAGAGGTATTATCTACCGCAGCTAACATTTTTGCTAACATGAGCTCAAGCATGCTAGGAATCAGTTTTAATATCACAAAATTCGGCAGGATTTGAGCATGATTACCAAACCCTCTGACATCCCTCAAAGAGGGACTACCTAATCACATGTACTTTTCGACACCAGCCCCATATCACTAATCATACTCTATGCACATTCAAAGTACCTTAGCCTCTCGCGATTTCGCATCTCTAATTACGATATGGCCGAATCTGATCTCTTCCTTCCTCTCCTTTAATTTCAATCGAAGTCGACTGGCCAATCGCCAGACCCGCTATCAAAGAACTAATCGTATCTGAGGTTCCATATCGAGTATCTTGTCCTTCTGCTGGGAGATCGAGGATTTGCGAAGAAGACGGCCGGATTTGCATACAAGTGCCTGTGTTCATTGCTATATCCAACTTTTGGGGGGAAACAAGTATTCAATGTATGTGAAGGCTGGGAAGTCTGTCTTGCTGCTTCACTGATAGGTCAGGAGGTGCTTGTGCTGCTATCTTGACCGGGCATGAAACATGCTCTCACTGAAGCCATGGGTGGAGTGTGTACTCGATTCATTCTTCGCGAAAATCAGATATCTAATTTCTATTTGCGTGCATATGCTGTACAAAGCCGAGGTCCTCACTAGGTATACACCAGTCTAAATCATTCATTGCACACCTTGCGGGATACAGAGCTATTCGTGGCACGCCAAAACATGGAACCCGGACATAGAACGCCATGCAAAGCCAATTCACCTGGCACCTGATGGTACGCCCATTCTTCTTTTCGCCACCGCTCTCCCCATCGCGTCCCTGACTTCCGGGTCTGAGCGGATAGTGTTATTCACCAGCCATTCCCTTACCTTGCCGCTTAATTCTTTGGTTCCTGGCTCATCACCAGCGAATGGTGCCATATCCATTGCTAACAACCTGCCAGCTTCAGCTTCGTTCACTTTGGCTACAGCTTCCAGTCTAAGTAATTGCTGCTGATCGAGTTGAGAAGTATTCGAGCTCGTGGCTAGTGGCTGAGGTAAGATATTTCCTAATTGGGAGAGCGCGACGAATAGCGTGAATGTTGCTTTCCGAGCGAGAGTGATGAATTGGAAGGGTAGTAGCGGCGCATGGTTTGTCAATGTGCCAAGGATGGGGTTGATTATTTTTGTTACGATTGGTGATGGATATGGTCGGGTTATCGTGTGTAGTTCGAGGATGAATAGAGATACAAAAGCTAGATAGCGCCAGAATCTTCCGTATTGCAAATAGCTTGTGAAGCTTATCAGTGCAAGAAAGATCATAGAGCCGGCATAGAGGGGAAGAGCGGTCGTTTGTAGGCCTGTCACCAAATAGTCGCGTGTTGTCTTACAGTCTTGCCATTTTAGCATATCAGGGCCGAAACGCTCATATGCGAAACGCCGCAAAGGGTTACAGAGGGTATCTTGGGCGGTTTTCAGGGTGACGAATCTAGCTTCTGCAGCGGCGTGCTCGAGTGGATCTTCAGTAGAGATCTTGTCCGGGTGGTATAGGGCAGCTCTGCCCAATTGAACTTGTCAGCGAAACGGAGGCCTTAGGATTCCTCACTCAATCTTACAGTCTCCGAAACCTCGACTTGATTGCTCTTTCGTCAACGTTTGGGGTGACGCCCAAAGCCTGGTAGAAATCTCCCTGTTGCTGCACCCAGTGGTCTGCTTCGTAGAGAGTGTAAAAAAGGTAGGCAATGATGACCGTGATATGAATGCGCTGCCTGTGCTTCAGATATCGGGGTGTGCCTGGCTGAGGTTTGGGGTCACCAGCTCGAACCGTGATCCCGTAGTAGATGGATTGGAGCCACCCAGTGACAATGTTGGGGAGGAAAGCCCATAACGCGTAGGAGAGAATAGCATTAGACATATCCTGTGTATCATCATAATCAAGATGCAATGTTGCAGCTGCAAGAGTGGCGCGTTGGACTCAATCTGTCCTTTACCGTTGTTTCGAATCAATTCGCGATACCTTTAATCGCTCTCCGCGCTAGTCCCGAGCTTGGCCTAGTGGTAGTTTAGTGCTCTGCTAGGATGCTCGGCTTTAACACTATTGGCGCACTGTATATCCGAAACTCTAAAAGTTGTGATAATGTTTTGCGCCAGGTTCGCGGTTCTGCGCCGACTCAGTTGGTGCTTTCGAGCAGCGATGTCAATGGAAGTTGACAGTCTCCAGCTGGCAATGTCAGGAAAGAGGAAGAATACCAGAGATGGAGACGCCAAGAAGAAGGATAAGAAACGCAAGCGGCATTCTTCAGACGACCTTGAGCCCGCATCGCCTACCAAAAAGAGTCGATCAACACACTATTCAAAATCGCCCGTAGCTCATGTCATTCCACAGGCGGATTGTGTACAGCCGATCTCACCTTTCTACAAACAAACCTCGTCACTATACTTACCAGTACCACCAATTTCGCAAACACATGCCTTGCAAGGTCTCTGCGCTGAATACTTATCGCCTCTGATTCTCACATACTACCCCCCATTGCACGGCGTCATTATATCGTACAGCAGCGCGACTCTATCTAGCGATCCCAACCCTAAATCCAAACCCGCTTACGCACGAGCAGTCGACGAGTACGCAGCCAGCTTTGTGTGGCTCACAGCAGACTTCGTCGTTTTCAAGCCGCAGGAGGGGAATGTGATCGAGGGATGGATCAACCTACAAAATGAGAGCAATATCGGGTTATTGTGTCTCAACTTCTTCAATGCGACCATCGAGAGGAAAAGGTTAGCCAGTGGCTGGAAATGGATATCAGGAAACATGAAGCCACTAGCAAAGCGAAAGTTGAAGAAGGCAGCGAATGGCGCAGACGCAGAAACCGTAGAAGGTGTTGAAGCTTGTGAAGGAGGAGAAGAAAACAATCTGGAGGATGCACAGGGCTACTTTGAAGACGCCCAAGGGAAAAGGGTTGAGGGACTCATACGATTTAAAGTCAAGGATCTGGAAACCTCGAGCAGCATGGACAGGGAAACAGTTTTCTTGAACATAGAGGGGACCATGCTCACTGACGAGGATGAAGTAGCTTTGCAGAAGCATGAAGCTATAAGGGAGAACGAGCGAGGCAAGAAGCAGCCAAGGAATGCCATGACAGGGGCAATAGCACATGGTAGTGATTGGTCAATGGATGTAGATCGAAATGGCGAGCTTACTCCGACAATAAGCCGGAGAGAGTAATTGTAGCTAGATACCCTCCACACCATACACTGCACCAGGCTTGATGCTACGTCTATATCTAGAGGTCGTGTGTCCAAATATTGATGGTTGATGACAAGAGATCACAACATGGTCTAGCAATGTGATAAGTTCAAATTTGGTATATGTGGTGCCACGCCCGCGTTGGGTTCATACCTTACGGACCCCACATCAGGACCATCAAAACGTTTCGCTGGTCACCAAATTACATACTGATGCCACAACCATGAGGCTTCGGCTTATGATCCATAGGCACGGTATACCACCAGTGCAAATACTTTGGACTGTAGCACAAACCCGCCCTCCACATGCTTCAGCCAGCAGCAGCATCACTGTTTCACAATTCCTCGAGCAGGTCAATGATATTATACCGTTGGAGTCCGAGGACTGGGGCCTTGAAGACTATGCCGTGGAGGTCGGAGGCTACGAGTGTCTGCACTTCTCTGAATTGGGGCAGCTTTTGAAGAATGACGAGGAGGTATGGTGAGTGTCCGAATAAAACATTGATCCGGACAAATGGGCAGTATTCTCACACACTAGATAGCATACGGGCTCTACAGACCAATGACTTACGCATACGGAGAATTTCAGGCCGGCACCAAATCACGTCAGATGGCAGGCACCTTATAGATGGGGTAGCTTTTGGACGACCCTATCTGCGGAGAACAGGCAGACCTGCAATCAAGTTACCTCCGAGGAAGCGGAGGCGAGTCACGTATGACGATGAAGATGACACTGATGACGGAAACAATTTCGAAGATCGGCAGATTGTAGTGAGAGGTGATCTGGAGGATGAGGTGGCTGGAGATGAGAGCGATGATGAGGAAGAATTTGTCCTCAACGACGATGAAGCTGAGGACTTAAATGCGGAGCTGGAAGATCTACAGAACGATATACATGCTGGTGCAGGTGACGATAGCGGCGGTAGCTATGGAGACGAGGAGCTGAATACGCCCAGGACTACAGCTCGAGGATCTCGAAGATCACCTAAAGGTTTAGGTTTGCTAAGGCTTCTAGACGAGAATGGTCATCCATTTGCTGGAGAATACAGCAATCCATTGCTGGACCAGTATGGTCAAGACGAACCATCTTCAAAGGTCGGAAAGAGCGGGACATCAAGGTTAGCGAAAGGGGGTCGCAAAAGCGCGCACAATGGTGTTTCACACACGTCAGCAAACCCTGAACATGTTAGCAGGCCGGAATTGACTGCCAGCAACAAAAGCGTGCGGTTCGAAGACGACGAGCTGGCGACACCCGCGACCATACAGGAATCGGTAGACTCAGAGGAGGTTGATGATTTCGAGCCGGATGCAACGGGCGAGTCTGATAAGGAAAACGCTGAGCCTCCAGCCGAAGCGAGTGATTCAGGTGATGTACGTATGCCTCACAAGAAAAGCACAAAGGTGAAGTGCCAAGAATCTAAAGCTTACATTGATGTAGGAGTCATCTGAAAGCTCAACATCAAGCTCATTGAGCTATTCAGAGGAGGCTGATAGCGATGAGACATCGTCTTCAGGATCGTCTTCCAGTGGCTCAAGCACAGGATCAGATTCCGACTCTGAGCCGGAGCGTATCTCTACTAAAGTCCTAGGCGACGAACATGACACCTCGAACACTTCGCCCTCGGGCTCGTCAGACAGCAGTCGCGACTCGAGACCCGAGACAAGACAAGAACGTGGAAACTTAGGTGATACAGCTCAAAAATCCACGTTCTCCACGATGAAAGAGAAGACTTCGCGTGCGGACCCACCAGAATCCGCCAAGCAAGTCGCACCGGGTGAAGGCAAGAACAGGACTAAGAAACGCAATGATAGAAGACGCAAATGGAAAAAAGTGGCTTATTCAAAGCGTGGGGGCTCGCTTATGGATGAAGCTGCCGTGATGGATCTTCACAAATCCAAGCAAGATATCAAGCCCAAGGACGCTCACGTTGAGGATATAGAGATGGAGAACGATCGGGCGGACGAAGCCGTCGCTGACATTGCTATCGAGGCCAAAAGACAAGCATTGCTGATGTGTCTTCGTGGAGATAGTGAGACCAAGGACGTCGGGGCTAAGGGGCCAGGGCTGCGACTTGATTCTGAGGACACATTTGCCGAGCATGAACGGGAAGCTAAAAGACAGAAGCTCTCGACGTTGACTGATGCAGGTGTCATGAAGGCCAACCGTGGAGTAGACTCGCAGGTAGAGTTGCCAGAAGTAACTCAGACAGGTGGAAAGCCTGTTGTGGCAGAAGGAGCTACTGCCAATGTTCCAAGTCCGCGAGATGAAGCCATGATCGATGCATTAAGGAGTCGAAAAGCCACAGTCACTGAAGACGAGCCGAGGGTGTGTATACGGACGATCCCAGCCATCTCTACTACAGAAGCTGAGCCTATAGCGGACTCACTCCCACCAGCAATAGACTCGGCAAATATCGATCAAGAGGACGCACTTGGAGGCCACCCAGCTGAGACTGAGACTGCCGCGCTGTCGTCGGCTTCTAGGGATACGCCCACGGCGTCCTCTCACCATCGCCGATCCAAGCTCGATCTAGGTGGTGCCAAACGGATGCTGTTCGGCTCGTTAGGCTTAAAAACTCCCAAGACCAAAGAAGATGAGTCGAATACTCGTGAGAAGCTGATGAAGGATGTCAGGCCTATCAAAGTAGTTCAAGCCGACGAAGCAGTAGGAGCAGCGGAAGACCTTGCAGCTATTGCAGCCGACGATAGCTGGAAGAGCAAGATCATTCTTAGAGCTGTGGAGTGCTGCCATGAAAGCGTCGAGCTGAGTACGCCACCTTTTCCTTTCGTTCAAAGATGGGACCCTCAGCAGCAGAACCATCGCAATGATGGGAATGCAAAAAAGCGTAAAAACAAGAAGCGTAAGCGCAACAACGATAGTTACTATGAGGAGACTTCGTACCAAGAGTCATATAATCAATCTCCACGCCACATTGAGTATGAAGCGGGCGAGCCAGATAATCCAAATGCCAACGGCAGCTTAGAAGATCAAAGGCCGGAGCACTCGCCCGAGAGGAATCTTGAAGACTCTCAAGCGGTCGACGAGCAACTCTTGCGAGAAATTGGTGATGTGTCAGTTGGCACCCCTCTGGGCAACGATCAGCTTTCGACAGACTTGCCAAGTCTGCCGGAGGATCCCACCACCTGCCTACCATTGACTCGAGAAATAGCTCGGAAAGGGACGGTCATTGCCTTTAAACAACTCGAGATGTCAGCGGAGACGAATTGGCAGCCTAATATATCTGATTATCGAACCGCCATTGTTGATGAAATTGCTGAGAACGGAGACCTGTGTATGACGCCAGCGAAACGAGACCGACGCAGCAATCAGGCCGAGTATGACGACCGAACCGGCGAGCGACTTTACTCCAAGTTCGAGATGCCTGGCTTCGACGATCAGGATGCGAACGAAAACATTGAGATCTCCTTTGATGAGCTGATCAGCCCAATCCTACTACGAGCCGTAGACAACCAAGCAAATGAGGGTAATGAGAAGCTAGGCAAGGTTGAACATCACATCTCTGCAATGAATGACACGAGTGGTGTGGCCTCTGCGCAAACAGGGCGTGAAACAGGTGATCAGCAAACTCCTAGTATTGATGATTTCGCAGACAAGGTTATGGAAGTTGAGTCAGTCAGTCCTAGCCTGGAGGCTCGGGCAGAAATCTCCGAACTAATCAAAGAGGCCGGCTGGCGTTCAAGTGTTCAGTCGGGCGTGAACGGTGGCTTCGGTACTCGAGAGAACTCAATGCTTCCCGAGAAGGGAGACAACCGAGAAGACACCACTCTAATAGATCCTCCGTCGCCAAAGTTCAGTGGCTTCAGATCGAGCCCAGTTATTGAGGTCAAATCTTCACCGCCGCTTTCAGACAACCTGCCCGAAAAGCGGCTTCATGGGTCTGGGACTGAGATAGCTGAGAGCGTGCCTCCCCACGATCCTGTCGACCCAGATGCCAAGTCTACGTTGTCGGAATCCAGATCAGTTGTCGGCTATCCGAGTCTTCCGGATCTAGGCGATGACAGCGAGCACTTCCACGAAGAAGCACAGTACCAGTCAGACCCTCTCATTGAACGTCAGATCCTTTCGCAAGATCTCATCTCTATTGACGTGGATCAATCGCCAGTCCAGAGTACTCGCCATCGTACACGCCCGTCTCAAGATAGTAGCCCGCCTGAACCCCTTCGGTCATTGGACGCTACCGGATCCGAGGATGAATTTCCTGAGCCTTTTTCACAAGCTTGGGACAATCGAATGTCGCAAATTAGGGACATCAAACCTGAGCCCTCTCAAGAAGATGCAATCTCGCCGCCCTCCCGCAGGAAATCCAAGGGCAGTGGTCAACACAGCTTATCACAAAGAGAATCTGATCGCACATGGAAGCCTGAGGATGATTGGTCTGCCATCGAGGATGATGATGATAACGACGACGATGACGATGACGATGGCGCAAGTACGCCACGCCCTTCAAAATCTCAAATGTCATCTCAAATAGTTGACTTGACCATCTCGAGTGATACGGTAGACCCATCGGATAGCCCGTATAATGGTGATGACGATAGCTACAAATTGCCGAAGGGACCGGGGTGGGTGTCGAAAACCAGAGCGAGCAGAGAACGTAGCGTGTTTACCAAGACTATGTACGAGGAATCAAAGAGGAGAAGTCGGTAAGAGGTATGCCATTCGTTGGTTATAGCTTGCGGTGTATTTCTACGGTATCATACGTCGGTAATGAAGTTGCTACTGTTCAAGTATGCTATTAGGAAGTGCGTACTGTTGTCGATGTTGACTATCAAAGCATCTATTGCTATTTAATCAAGCAGACGCATCTCAAGAGATGACAATTCATTCAAAGTTGAGACAATGATTGGGGAACAGATACGGCAATACCAAAGGGGACTACACATCCTTTCCGCTACTTCGCAGCTTACAGTTCTCAATAATCGCGTTCGCATCTTCAGTAGATGAGGGCCACATATCTGAATTGAAGATGACAATCGATTGGGAGGCACGAGGCAAGACCTCTTACCCCTATTCGAAAGGATGACGTGAAGCCGATCATATCGCTAACCTCTTCCCATATCCCATCGGTTTTCAGATATTGTTTTGGACATAGCGTTCATCAAACTGTCTGAAAGGTGACAGGATGTTCGGAAGTCGAAGATGCTCGACGATAATATACACCATACTCAGTATATTGACTCCACGGTGACATCACTAACTAACCTTAACGGTCTCTACTGGCATGTTGGGAGATAGCATTGGTAAAGACTCGAAGAAGTCATAGCGGTCAATATGGAGCTGCGATATCGGGTGCCAGGGCACCACAACGCATGAACTCGATGAAGAATTCTTGATACGATATAAATACGTCGATGTTCGTCATCTCGGATTTGCCCTTCTAGTGAGTCGACCTCGCAGTGTAAGCGAGCCATGAAGACAATGTACTCTACTAAGCAGTGCACCCTTCATAGCTTGGCCCGATCAGATGTCTTCTACAAGCACAAGTCCGTCGAACTGTCCGCTGTAAGGTGGTACACAATGTCCACAGCTGGACGTCCTCCCCAAGGAATGCGCAGTGTCATGCAACGACCGGCAGACTAGCAAAAGAGATCAGGCCAAAAAGACTCCTTGGGAAGCAGCGAGTAGCGTGCATCGAGGGGATCTACCGTCACAGCGCATAAGCCCCAAGGCGACTCAGCTACGACAAGCTTACCGAATCTATGGACAGACCAGCATAGTTCATCGCGCATCAATACAGCGGACCATTCTACGGCGAGCTTGCATTGCGAGTGGACGTGCGAGCCATCATGAACGGTTGCAACAGGGGCGTTTTCCTCTTGCCTCAGAACTGAGTGCCCCGTTCTCAATCATGATAACCATATCAGAATGCCATGAGCCGACATTGAAAACATCATGCATACATATTAGTGAGATGGAAAGACTCTCTTTCATTCATGTGATACTATCTCTCCGTGAGGAACCCCGCCCTATCCCACCTCCCCACTAATCCTCGCTGGCAATATCCGCTTTTCCCATTCGAATGGCCCTCCATACAACCCTTTTTGTGGTCCCAGGCCGAAAGACGGCATAGTTCTGCTTTACGAAGAATTGGTGCCTTACCACCTCGATCTCCCAGAGCCTGCGAGCAATACGGTACCGCTTGGCCGCGTCCTTGAAGAAACGGTCCATCAACTTGATCTCCCGCAGAAGCTTCGTGCGCTGTCTCTCCGCTGCTTTGTCTCGCAACTCAGGTACTTGAAATCCCGTGCTCCACTCAACATAGGCGTGGTCTTTGACTTCGTCCCCGTTTGCATGCATGATGGTGAAGCGTGTTGGATCCATTGGTAGGATCCGCATAAAGATTGGAATCCCTTCTCGCCATCCGCGTGAGGTGGTGCCCTCATACCAGAAACGATCGAGGCCTTCGTCACACATCAGTCCAACAAGCTTCACCTGAGATGTGAGAGGGAGCGAGAGGCGTTGGGGAACCACTGGTGGGGGTGCCGTGAAAGAACCGATATCTTCAATTGAAACAATATTCATGTGAACCGCATCAGGGAGAAGGCGTATAAGCGTCCCAGACTCCCAGACTGGCACCCCGGTTCGCTTAAGGTGCTTCTGGGCTGTCAGATCTTTCTTGGAATAGACGGATTTGCGTGGCTTAGGGTGCAACAGGTCATCATCATCTTGGCCGTTAGCAGCGATGAATGAGATCGCTGCATGGGACGTTGGTGCTGGCCGGGAAAATGAACCACTTTTGTCGTTGCTTCCCATCCTATGAATACTAGAATGTAGGAGAAATGGGAACAACCGAGGAAGAGTGCGGGCAAGATGCATAAGAATTCCCGTCGATGCTGACCCCTTAATATACATTAATAATGAGGTCGACTTCAGAAGTGAAGTAATTACAATAAGTGAAGTTAAGCACGGTAGGCGCTAGTGTCATGTAAACAGAACAACACGTAGTGTCACACATCAGACAAATCCCGCATCCCAGAAATCAGCTTCAACAGCGAAGTACGTGAAGCTTAATCGAGTGTGAGACCCAGTGTTCAGACCAGGAACATGTTCCCAAAGAAGCGGGTCTCAAGTCGTGAGAGAAGGACGCTAATTACTACCCAATCCGGAATCTCAAATCCATCTGAAAAGGGACGACGAAGGCTGCAGAGCCCTTCACAAGCCGAACAGTAGAACACACGCGTCCGATCTGGATTACCGTAAATAACCCCATTCTACCCAATCCAGCAATACCCATCCGGGAAACAAATCATGTCTCAAAAAACCTCAGACCCATTCTCCGCCCCAGGATCCAACATGGAACGAAACATACCCTTTATCCCAGATAAAACGATACTGAACATATTACCACAACTTGCATCACCTTCAAATCCCACAACACCACCTACTTCATACACCATACAGTCATCCTTCCCATACCTTTCCTCCATGATATCGAAAGGCCAAGATACCGATAAACGAATAGGTAGCTAGGTGTAGCCAGTATTCTCAAACCCATTTTGGAATATAGTACAACATACCCAGATAAATAGTAAAAGGTAACGGCACTGAAGACATTTCATGACCTCTGAACAGAGCGAGCCTATTAATAGGTGGACTATCATTCAAAAAACCCCCCAGTAAAAAGCAGCCCAGATGTTCGGATGTCAATTCCTATATCTCGCTGAAGGGTACCATGAACCATGAGCGAGCAGCGAATGTAAATATGGACAAATCGTACAAAGATTTACTACTCCACTCCTCACGGATCCTAGAACATGTACATCCATAAAACCCATCCCATTTCTCTGTAATGGAAAGCGTTTCAAAGTACCTACGCGCATGCTCATCAAGTATCGCTCATCCTCATCCTACATCTCCCTTTCATGAATTGAAAAGAAATGAAACAGCGCATCCGACTACAAATTCACGTAGATCATCGCAATACAACGAACGCAAGCTCGAAGAAGCCACAAACGCTGCCTATGAAATAGGCACAACCGGAACGATTTTAGATCACTTTCAAACTCGTGGCATTATTCGCCGTTGTACTACTCACCACCGGTTTTGCGTCGTAGTGGTTGCGAATACCTACCTAATACCTTGCACACCTCGCCAGCTCATTTGATGGCATTGTGTAGTATGATGGAAATCTCTTCGTCTTTTGCTGTTGGGCTTCCAAGGGGAAAGCTAATGCAGCCCGATGGTGATAACGACTGCGGTGGAAGGTAGCTTCGCGCAGTGAGTGAGTGTAGACTAAGCCTCATCAGGGGGTAGATGAGATGGATCTATTCGAAGATGATTGCTATTCATATCAGCAGTAGGACATGGTGGACTGGATATGCTGCTATATTGGTCTTTTGAAGTTCATCATTGCTCATAACTTTATTCACCTTCGTCAGCTTCCTGTCCGTCTTTCTTGCTTCACGATTCACATCTTCACCTCAACAGGGATGCTGACATCCCTCGGGTCAAGACCTTTGTCTAACTGCGACATCGATGGCATCTTATCACGCCTCATCAATTCTGCACTCTGACTCATGACCGGATCCATCTGCATGCTCGCGACTGCTACGCATGTATCACCTTTCCCATAGAAAGCGGCGAACTTTGCCTCCTCAGGCTTGCCTTGAAGGACAAGCTTGTCCCATCCATTCGGTGTGTTACCACAGTACCTTAGCTGGCTACCCATCGCCGACCAGAAAATGGGAATGAATGGCTTTGGTGGTGTGGATGGCGACGCAATCGATTGTGCGACGCTACGTCCAGCATTCTGTGCGACATTCCAGTGTTCAATCCTCGTAATGGCACCATCCCCACCGGGGCCGTGGTAAGGGTAGGATGCTATATCACCAATGGCGTACACATCTTCCAGGCCTTTGACTGCGAAAGTCTCGGAGGTGAGAAGCGATCCATCTTTCTGCAGCTTCACCGCATAATTATCTTGTAGGTAGCTGGTCTGGGGCGAAACACCAACACCGAGGACGACAAGGTCAGCCGGCAAGGTAGTACCGTCCTTTAGTTTGACAGAACCAACAACATTCTTATCCGACGAAGAGGGTGCAGCAGAATCGACACTCGCTTTCATGTAGAATTTGACACCATTCTTCGAGACTAGTGACTGGAAGATCTTGCCCACTTCAGCACCCATAACGGCTTCGAGAGGTGTAGACTCCATGCCAACGACTGTGACGTCGTTTCCCATTGTTGCTAAACAATTCGCAACTTCCATACCAATAAAGGACGAGCCAATGACGACAACTTTCTTGTCCTTCTTCTCGCCGACAGCAGAGAGAATAGCTTGGACATGGGGAATGGTTCGTAAGAGGAAAACATTTGACAGCTCCTTGAAGCCTGGCAGGGGTAAGGCTTTGGGTGAACCACCTGTGGCTAAGATGAGTTTAGTGTAGGAGTGTGAAGAGCCTGAAGCAGTAGAGACGGTCTTCTTCTCGAAGTTGACGGCTGATACTTGATCTTGGATGGTCTCGATTGAAGCTGATTTAAACCAGTTTTCGTCATGCAGTTGGACTTTCGATACGTCACCGATAAGGGCTTTGGAAAGCTTGGTTCGGTCGATGGGCAGGTAGGGTTCGCTGTGGATGAGAGTGATGGCTCCCTTGAAGCCTTGCTCTCGAAGGGCTTGAACGGCTCCCATCGAGCCGCTCCCTCTATTTGTACATGTGGGGTCAGTGGCTTGGGCAATACCTAAGATGAGGTATGCTTACCCTCCCACAACCACAACCTTTGCCTGCCCTTGTACGGAGCACTTGGTATTAGGAGATCGTCTGCTGGCTTTGATTGTGCTTTCTTCTCCTTTGATGTACACTCCTCCATTTTTCTCCACGATATCGAATTTTGCCAGCGGATCAAGAGCTGGGGCATCTTCAACATCACCAGTATCAACGTTAAAGCAGGCTGTTTGCGATGTCAGCAAGCAGAATTTTTGCAAGCTTTCAACATGGACCAACCTCCATGCCATGCACAGGTCAATCTCCCATCCGGAGTCAGAACGCCTAACTTCAATGGAGCTCCATAATGTGTGCAATTGGAGCTCATAGCATGCGTCTTGCTGCCCACTCTCGCCAACAAAATCTTGCCATTCTCAATACCTTCTACTTCAACCTCACGCTTTTCCCCACTCTTTAGGTCCAGAGACGAGAGACCTTTGATCTTATATTCTTGTGCCATAGCTCTTGCTGTGATGCTAAACGGGGCTAGTGAGCGCTTGAGTAATTGAGGAGACCTGCGGGAAACCAGGCGTGATAGCAGGAAGGGAGACGATAGCATGGAAGTCCATGAATTACTTGGAGGAAATACGATTATGTATGGAGTCCTTTCATTGGCAGACCTGAAGCCTCATGCACAAGAATGTCATCATGAGTGCGTTCTTGCCCTAATCAACACGCGGGAGCGGGTAGATTTGATAGCCCAATGGCACGCTACATATTGACAACCCACCGGTCGAATGATGGTTATTGGGCTAGAATACTTATGCTATGAACCCCACAAACACCACCAGTCCTTTAAAGTCAAGCTTTGATTCATCGAGGAATGGATTGAAATATTTCCAGGATGAAGCTTCAGCATTTCCCCTGACATCATTATTCGAATATCTCAAAGCTATCCAGCTCCGAAAGCGTTCCTGGTCTAGGTCATTTTACCCTCATCGCTGTTACACATTTCATAGCAAGCACCTGAGGTGGTGCTGCCTAGTCTTGAAGACCGAGGAGTCGAGCGACTCACTCACAACGCAATCACGTACACGGAAAATGTGATCATCCTGCACAGATAGAGTATCAAGCCACCATCTGATCAACCACTGAGATCCCACATTTCTATTTACACCTAACACCCGCTGGATCGTTCTTGAACAGTCACTGTAAACACAGAATGTTTAATGTCCGCTGTCTGGAAAAAGTCGGTCATCGGTTGCAGATCCTTTCCCTTCGACATTCGAAGTGTGGACAGGCGCCTGGTGGTAATCCCTTCGAGGTCCGTCAATGGGTGCTAGTTCATCTGCCATCGCATCTAGGTAGGAAGGGGGCGCTTCATCCGGAATGTCTGATGGTGAGGGCTCAATGTGATCGCTTTGGGGCGGTCTGACTGGTCCAGAAGGAGGCCCATTCACAGAGCCGGGAGGACGTAAGTTAGAGGCTGTATACGTCGTATGTCTTGTCGGCGGGTTTGGACGGCTAGCCATCTGTTCCAACAAGGCTTGCGGCGGGGCAATACCCGAGTAGACTTGAACAGACATGCGAAGGGGGTGGACAGCCAATTCTGGCTTCACACAATTAGCACACTCTCTACATTTTGAGGCAATGGCTTACGTTGATGTTATTGGATGACCCCCACGACAAACCAACTTTGACCTCTAATTCATAGCGTCTCGAAATGTTGCACGTTTCGAAGGATGGACAGACGGTATTGGGCAATGGAGTTTGATTCCAGAGTTTTGGATCGATTTCTAAGACTTTGCCGTCATTGCCGACGGTCTTGTTGATAGGCTTGTGAATGTTGGCCAAGCTCATGATCACCCAGCTTCCGGCCTCCTGCCGTCGGAGCTCATGAGCTCGAATCGTCGTGTAGCCAATCAGCGTGATGCTCAATGTTTGTAGGTAGATGAATGCTGGACTTTCGTTCTTTTTGGTAACCAGTATCCGCAAGGGCAAAGCTTCATTGCAAGTGGCGATAGGTGGGTCTGGTAGGCGCCCTTCGATGCTGATGGTTGGAGGAAGCACGCTTGACGCTGGCGACTCAGGGGTAACGGAGGGTTTGCGAAACAGTCCTGGCTTCTCACGTACATCGATGCTAGGGCTGAATTGATGCGATCGTCTGGCAAACGACTCCCGCCTGTTCGGAGGTTCTCGAGGTGGTTCGATGGGCAGGAACATGAAAGGCACAGTCTGACGCCAAAGTTAGCGAGATTCAAGGCGCACAGGCTCCCCATAGTTCGAGCTCTTTGCCCCTTGCACTTACTGATCTAAAGTTCTCCTTGTAGAACGCCGGGCGCTGTACCGTGACCTTCACAAAGTATCGAATTTCTGCTTCTCCTGGAAGGCCGTTGAGTGAAGGAGGCAACGTCTTCTTGACATGATTATTAGTGTTCCTCCCCACCTCTAGCCTTAATGCGTTGAAGTTCGTGAGCATAGAATTGTTGTTATTGCAGTCATTATTGAAGGGAAGCTCGCATTCTCGTCAGCAGGATACAATGCACCCCGTTGCTTCGTGCCATACTTTGAATTGGAAAGGGTAGACATGCTGCCCCGGTGGTAAAGTGTAACTTTGGTTGTTGCCTCCCAATCGCAAGAGATCCTGCGTGGGGAAGACGGTGGAGACCTTATAAAGGAGCTGTCGAACTCATCAGCGAACAGGATGAGGCTTGGTCATATTCAAGAGGTACTTACTCACCTTGTGTACCTCTAGCTGTGCCTGGTCTCTTTCATACGGATCATAATTCTGGCGCCCGCGTGGGTTCACCGGTCCCGCCAGACGGGAGCGACTTTCACCCTCGAGCTTAACATTGATAGTCGTAATAGTCTCCGGACTGAGTATACTGAGGAATACCACCCCGCCAATGATATCAAGGTTCGTAAAATGGGAATGTGGTCTGTCTAGCTGTATCCGGACAGACATAGTGGTCGAGGGCAATAATTAGGGAAAGGTTTCCCTGCGGTGATAATCTCTGGGAGTATGCTGATATAGGTAAACCAGGCTTGGCAGCTCTGGATCGCATTGTGACTGCCTTGGATGGACACTCCTATGAGGAAAGAGCGGGCTGTGCAGCTTACCTGCAGATTTCGGGACCCACGATTTGATTTTAGCGTGTGCAGAAGTCTGTACAGAACTTGGCATCGCAAGGACCTTTGACGTGCACCTTATCAGCCCGACGCCTAGTAGGGCGATTACTACTCCGTATTGAGCCCCAATGGCCACATTAAGGGGTACTCTAGTAGGGCCCATTAAACGGTGCTGAGTGTGTATGTCAAAGACACATAGGACTAGATATGGGGCTCATGATAGGTCCCATGAAAAGATGACTTGAAGGAGGTCATATTATATGTTCTGATAGCTCACTCTCCCTACCTCACAGATTCTCTTCTGAAACACATATTCTAATCGGACAACTGTCGATGCGGTAACAGCATCTAAGCCTGTACTCAAGAGCCTAGTGCACCTTGACCTACTTTCACGGTCTGCAGACTTGCGTATCTGGCGGACCAGCCTGGAAGGAAGAAGACCATGGTTGCTGTGAAGAAGCTGCAAAGCTTTACCGCTAGTCGGTACTTTGGCTTCATTACCATCGGCAATCATCCCAGGATATGTTTTCCCCGAGTAACCATTGAAGATGACTGACCCGACCCCCGTACCGGAACTAGTCTTGAGTATCTTCGGTCTTTACCATCAGCCTTCCCAACAATCGCTTCTAAAGGCCGTGAATGGGAGCAAAGATGACTATATAAAGCAGCTCTTCATGTGGGGTGGATCTTGAACAACCAGGCAGAACCAAAAGTATACAATTGGAACCACTTAGATTGCCTTATGTTCAACAGTGTACAGGGTGGATTGGCCCTAGTTGCCACAACCGGCGGCTGTGATGCATTCGTCCTGTCAAAAAACCAAGAGCCATACTCCAGCATCCGCTCAAGGAGCACTCAAATTGCAGACCGTGGGCAGAAGACGACATTGATGACTGTGCTCAATACCACCTGTTGCGGTTTCGACCATGCAATGCGTTGACCAGACCTACGGAATAATGAAGGGCCTGAAGCAACATCATATTCTAGATCAGGAAGACGATGTAAAGCAGTTACACCAGCCATTCTGGTTCGCTAACGCTTATCGTACAGCTTTTGCTGAGGTGCAAAGGTAGAAGGGCAAGAATCTGTAACCGCAATGGATCAATAGCTGGAATTTGCTTGCCTTATCGCAATGGACAGCCGTGGCAGCTCTATGAACACTGCTGGTGCAGATGAAATCAGTGGCGGCAGTCGTGAAACCGCGCGAAAACGTTGTCAAGCCCTTGGGGAGCAGTGGACTGACTCGATAGCCGCAATTAATGAATGTCAGTGCAATGGAACCCGGGGTGCCTTATCCATTGATGCTCTCCGATGTTTCCGCGGACTCTTGATTGTGACACATTACCGTTAGCAGACTATGGCAGCGGATTCATTCTTTTACCTTTGCTACAATCCTACTTCTCCAACGTGGTATCCCACGCTAGAATATCACGCGACCGACCATCGCAAGTCGCAACAGGGAGATGATCTGTCACGGGAGAGGACTGAACGCCCATACGGAAATCCCTCCAGCATGATCGGTAGCTCATATACCGTTGCAATGTTGTCCGAGGAGTGTAAGACATTATCTTAATCAAAACTCAGTGTGGAGTCTGTCGTGCTTCCCACCCAGCTAGCCTTTGAGTTAAAATATGTATCAAGCATGTTCTCGAGCATCGATGACTGCACTGTTTGTCGCCGCTTTGATCGGAACAGTAGCCACGCTCCCCACCTCCTTGCCACATCCTAAGACGGTTCTTCCAGGAATCAGAACAGGGGCCTCAAATGGGGAAATTCTCCCATCGCCAAATATGACCCTCACAGCGTCTTTACCCGGCATCATTACAGCCGCCTCCCACTACCACATTGCTGACACGCCTCTCAATCTCACCTTCACCACTTTCGGTCGTTCCATAGCATCAGGATTGGTTTTCAAGACCATGGAAGCTGCCATCGACGAGATCTCCGCAAGTCGCAGAGTTCACCCGACCAAATCTATCACGCATGGCTCCTTTCAGCACCGCTACAACGACCTGGAAATCAATGTTCACGAGTACGCCAACAAACAGATTACGTGGGTGACGCTGGATCAGCTCCTCCTGGGTCTGGAATACTTCACCCGGAACTTTATAAATTCTCGAGTGCTTGAATTCGAAATCGACCTCGAGGGCATGGGGAGAGTGGGTTACGGATCCCTTCGGTACACGGATGTTCACAGCCTTGCTCTCACCGAGCGAGCCGTCGTCAATAATCTCCCTCAATTACCAAATATAGAAATCTCGCCCTCCATCCACAGCAACTCAAGCACCGACCTGCCCTTGCCGATCTCCAAAGACGACAACGACAACATAATCTTCTCCTTCCACCTCTTCGGCCAAACCATCCCCGCCTCAGCAATAACAAGTACCTACCGCCTCGCACGACACACAATCAGCGACAACGTCCGACTGCACCCCAACAACGACGTACCCAACGGATTCTTCAGACACAAGCCAGACGACTCTCGCGTAGAATTGATCGTGGTGGCCGACATGGACAAGCAACTCACGTGGATGCTCTTAGATAACATCCTCGAAAAGCTGGCGGCCAAGCGCTGGGGTCCGGGTCTCTATCGGGAACTCGTGTTTAACTTCGAGATACGTCCGTTCCATGAATCGTATGGGGCTGGGTCGGTGCGGTATTTTTCATAGACATTCCAAGGGTCGATTTACAAAGCCCTGCTTCTGAACATTCGTTGCGATGTTGATAGCGTGTTCAGTTCCGCATCGTCTTGGTTATCCCAGATGCAAATCTCATCCCAGGACCCTGGGTATGTATGAATCACCTCTCCTGGATATGGCAGCTCGTCCCAGGACCCTGAATATACATGAATTATCCCCCCTGGACGTAGCTGCTCCTGTATCTTACAGGGACATATTAAGCGGCTGGCCCCAATGTCTATCTGAATCATGGTATCTCGGCGTCAACTGTTGATGTGAGGGAAACGTCGTAAGAAGAATCGGTATGTAGCATGAGAATTCTAGCGACACCAGAGAAAAGCACGGAGGCTCCACAGAGGCGATTGAATTGGAAGCAATGCGAATCACGTTCAAAGGATAAGAGACTAGACGTAGGTAAAGCACATTCATATGTCGTACTATGTCCTACATAAGGGGTATCTTGACAAACAACTCGCTTTTGAGATTTGAGATACGTCCAATATCCGGATTCTCATACACCAAAAGACTGCCCTTTTAAGGTCTCTCCAAGAGACTCCTGCAGCAATCGATTATCCAATACCGCAGGCTCAATGTGAGTAGACAATCGATTATCCACCCCTTTGTCATTTTTCACCCTACCATCAACGGCAGAAAGAAGTGTCTTCGCTCTAAGATCACCAGTTGATACCGTCGGCTGAGGTGGCACTCCCCACTTCCCCAACACCCAACCGCCCACCCGCTTCCCCAACGTAGACTTCCCCGCCGTAGAAAACTCGGATGTGGTAGCTGATGAAGGACTGGTACCAAGAAGTATGCGGTTGTAATTACTGCTATCGTAGCCTTGGCGGCTGTTGGACGGTCGACCCACGGCCGCGGTGGAAGAGGTGACAGGGCCGACGGCTATGGTGGCTGTGCCGAGAGATGTGCGAGGCGTGAAGCCTTGTCCCTTGAGGAACTGAGAGCCTTTCCTTCGGACTTTCGGGACGTCGGTGTTTCGAGTCGAGAGTATGCTCTCGTGGGAATTGGCTCTGTGTAAGCGTGACGGCGCGGGCTGCATCGAAGTGAAGTGGTCCTGGAGGTAGTCGTTTAGTCCAGCTTGGGCGATCGGAGGCCGGGTGCTAGCCTCTTCTTCAGATTCCTCCAGGATGGTCTTATGCTCCGAAGGTGATATGGCCCTAGGGTCCCCATTCTCATTGACATCCGTTTCCGCAGTCTGGCTCTTCGGCGCTGTGGAGCCTGCATGAGCAGATAGACTTCGTACAGAGTCACCAGACCCTTGCTTGGAATGTCGTGCTCCTAAGTCAGGCGTGCCGAGCGTGGTCGAACCAGGTGTTGAAGGTCGCGACGAATCTAATGCGTCGTCAATTGTGTCAAAGAGAGATAGGCTCCTAAAAGCCGATTGGGTTGAGCTTGGAGATGAAGATGCCGCTACGGAGATGGGAGGTTGTGAAGACAGCATCGCCCACTGCCTTGTGTATGACGGATCCGAAGGCGGTGGGATAGTGACTGAAGTCTGGGAAAGAATTGCTGCAGCAGACGAAGAGGGAGTCGCCTGAACATATGGTGATGGAGGCATGGCGCGTGGTGTTTGCGAGCCAGACGACGGTGTTCCAAACCCCTGCGACGTAATGTTCCGCCGTCTTTTCGGTCGCCGAATTGAGGGCATCCTGTCTTTCGCTTCGAGCTTCGGAGTCACATGGTAGTGGTGGTGAACATGAAAGTCAGGCGCAGTATCATTCGTCGCTACGTTTGCAAGCTCATTGCCCAAGGACGATCTGCCTTCTGGATTGTCAAGGCGCTCAGGGATAGGCTGATGGAGTAACATTTGTTCCCTTAGCGAATTTACTTCCTCGTTCGAGCCCATCAGCATCTCTCGTAATTCCACTATACCCAGTTGGAGATTGGCGTTATCAGAAAGGATATCTTTGACAAAGTGTGAGACCACGCTGCCATTCTTTCCTAGCGAAGTTGCAGCTGCTGCCCCTTTCAGACGTCCAGCTGCATGCTCGAGCTCCCTTTCGACAGCCCTCCGCCTCTCGAATCGGGCCACTACCTCAGCGTGGCGGGCGCGCTCTTCCCTTGCTTCTCTTTCTATTCTGTCCACCTGCTCCTGCAATGTGCTTATAGTTCGCTCGGCGCCCCTCCATCTCTGCACGGCTGTTCGCTCCTGCTCTTCTTTAGACCCTAGTTGATGCCGCATCTCGGCCTGTTCCTTCTCATATTTGGCTAGCTGAGCTTCGAGATGAGACGTCTGTGTGGCGAGAACAGTCAGTCGTTCCATTTCCTTCCGCGTAGACTTGAGTGTATTGTTGAGCGAGGCAATGTGAGCGTCGGAGTTGGAAGCCGTATGGTTCATCTCCTCCAGCTGGTCTAAAAGATAGCGATTCTCCTCTATCGTCTTCGTGTTTATTGCCTGCAATTCTTTCTTCTCTCCCTCAAGCCTATCAATACTAGCCCCGATCTTCTTCCTCTCGTCTTCCGCCTCCGCCATGTATGCCTCATGCCTGCTGAGCAGCGCCTGGAGCGCAAAAGTCAGCGGCATTGTACTTTGACAGATGGCTGTAGCTATAAGTCTCGAAACCCGAAACAGGGGATTGAATCCTACTGGCGTTGGAAAGGAAAACCGAACTAACTTGACCTATTTGGGCAGCATTCTGTAGGTCTCTCTCAAGCCCCTCCAGAGCGGCATTATTGTGTTCCAGGTACGCACATCGCACGCGACCACAGCAGCAGTCTGTCGGGCGGTCCATACAACGTAAAGACTGCGACAATAGAGAGTCGAGAGTGGGGGCGGGCATCGAAGTGGTCGAGGAATGTGCCACTATATTTAATTATCGCATACTTGATAGGCTGCACCTCTACGGAGTACGCCCGTTATAATGTCTACGTTACATACATGAGAGTGGTTGGTGATATGCATGTGCAGCAGCGTCCCGTGTTTGAAGTTCGTGCGTTTCGATGGAAACGCTTGCGCTTGATTTGTCCCATTCGTCCCCGCCACTTAAATTCTTCAACGTACGCCAAGTTACATAATCTTCGACGGGAACGTGAACATGGTTACATATTAGACCCCAATATCTATCTCTTCGAACGTTTTCTCTGAAGTGTGCAATAGCAGGCCGCAAATTCCGCGCACCCGAGAGGTGGTAACCATTGCGTGGATGGGCATACAAAGCATTAGCTGTTTACCTCAGCAATGTCATTCGCATGGCTAGGTAGAGCTTTGACTCGTGATATCTGCAGCGTCGTTGAGCAGGGTCGGCAGACGCTCTAGACTTGCACATATCAAGGCATGGGATCCCAGCGTCTGAGTTACCCTCCGCCTAGCCACCTGAACCCATGTCCAGAGGGTCCATTCATTCACACTGATCTCAACAGCAACTTCTATGGTAACCCACGAGCCTTGCCGTCATTGGCATCACCATCATGCACCGTCTGCACTCTTCTATATTCTTCCTCCAGCGCCTTCTGCATCTCGAAATCCGCCTGTCTTTCTTTCTTCACACGTTGCTGTTCGATGTCTCGTATGACGCCTGCGTGCATTGCCTGCAAACGATGTTTCAGTTCATGATCACAAATCCATCAGTTATCTGCAATGGCGGTATAGAGGGCGTACAGCTTTCTCGGAATTTTGCTGATAATGCACAAGCACGACAATCGAGGCTGCTCCAAAAGATGTCCCAGCAAGTGTGAGTTTTGCTGCTCTGGACATGATATTTAGATGAGGCGTGGTGACGCAGTGACGATAATCAAAGGGAAGCTCTTAGTCCGGGGGTGAGAGAAGCCGTGTATTATATTACATCCTAAGTATTCTAATAAAGCTTGGCGTTACAACCTCATTACCTCATTGAAAAGACCTTTTCAATCACTACACTTCCCTTGATCGGTGTTAACATCTATCATTAGAGTATTCTCACGACTCTTGGGAACTTATACGCTGTGGAAATGGGAGAATGTATTAGCCTGTTTCAAGCTGGCGCAAGGCCTCATCAAATATTACTACGGTATTATCGAAGCAGATTCACCTTGACTATCTCACCTTGTGATATAGCACGTCTGCAATAGTTTTTTGTGTCGGAAAATGTATTCTGGCATCCTCATCAGCATGTCTAGCAATTGAGTCAGTGCACGAATCGAATACGGCCCGGCAGTCCACCAAATCAGGCCAGATTGCTCTCTTCGTCGGCATAATGAGTGGAGTCGATTCTTGCACAAATCCACAAGAAGGAGACGTTCCGGTCGACTGAAAGTTGACATCGCAGGAAGAAATGATTGCGAGCTGTCAAACAATGACAAGTCGGCTGTAGAGCTCAATCCTTAGAGTAAATACGTGCCAAGCAGGTCGGGAATATCACTACTGTAACGTGAGGACAAATCGGAACCTGGGGGGAACATCCGACCAGATGGAGTACTAATTGTCTTCGTTGGGAAAGAATGGTTTTTTGACCTCGAAGCGCTACCTAAAAAGATGCTGACTGTGGAATGAACCGGCAGCCACGAAGACCTCTCAATAGTGGCCTAGAATTTTGATACGAAGCGGCTTTCATGCAAGGAGCCGTACAAAGTACAACGTCGCCTGATTTTCGACAGGCGTCAGCGTGAGCAGGTAACTAGCCAACGTCAGCTGATGAGTTGTACTATTGTGTGACGATGCCGTCGAGAGGCAATTTGCAGATTTGAGTGCCTCCTCGTTTTGGACTACCTGTGGGTATTCCAAATTGTCCGTCTTCTTATCGAGTCATCTTATCTCTCTTGTCGATGTAGTTCAATACTTTCGACTCTGTTTTGCGTTTTGTTGTATGGATAGCGTGATTTGGATTGGCTAAAGCGAGGGTCGACTGAAACATCTACAACGGCTGAGATCGCACCTATTTCGAAGTTAGTCAATGGACCCTCGTCATAGGATTGTGCTTGGTGTCTGCCTTGCAATACGCGAGTGCCAGGAGACCGCATTGCGTCGCGACACACGGGATTCTGTCAAGTACCTTAGTCGCAATGCGTTACGATGACTGAAGGCGCCCCTTAAAAATCTCTTTCATGCGCGTTGCAGACGCCTTCAGGGCTACATGGGAGCAAGCTCAGCCTTGCTCCCTCGTAGGCTTGCGTAGGTCGAGCTGATGATTTAGTAGAGTGCTCTACTTTTGAAATAGGGGGCATCAGTCAACCCTATTGATCCATCTTTACTTCTTTATATTCTCAAGCACTGTTTGCACAGCATAAGATATACACTTTTCTCTTTGTGGAATCCTATTCGTTCAAATCAAGACTATTCGCGGAACTTTGAGTTCCTATCTGAGCAAGAGGCGAACAATGCCAGACACACATATAGATCCGCATGTTCTGCCAAAGCCTACCGAGGGTGCTGTTCACCCATCGCAAAATTCCCTCCCTATTATTGTGGCTAGCATCCACGGACTACCTCGCAGTCGCCCAGCATCCGCAGCCGGTGACAACGGAGGACATGATGGTGAACATTACGCAATCCCAGCCATGACAGAGCGGTCATCTCCTATTGGTGAGAGCAAATTACCAGGGAACCAGATTCCAGGCTCAGTGGCGGAGCAAGGTTGGTGCGATGGGTGGTTCGCAAACAGAGTAGCAGTAGAGGTAGATCAAGGAAGGGCCAGCAAAGCCCCAGATGAGAGAAAATTATCTTACAATACGAAGGCTCGATGTCGAATGCTAGGAGATAGAGAACAACAGGGCCGGCTTAGTTATGATAAACGAGACGGAAAACATCAAGATTCTGTCCTACCGCAAGAAAAGGTGCCAGAGGGATCGCAACGGGAAGACATTCAGCGTCGACAAGCAAGAATTGGACATGATGTGCAGGAGAGGCAATCAGACGTTAGAGCAGGCACAAAAGGCGAACAAGAGGCTGATAAGCCAGTACGAATTTTGTCGGTAGAGGAACGTCACAGAGGAAAAGGACTACGAGGTAAGGAAGGACACCAACCGGACAGGGCAGACGTGCTCACGGGTTTCAGACTTCGAATACGTTGAGAACGGAGATTATCGCAAACTTGACTTCAAGCCCTTGCTGGTAAGGACTTGGTTCCTTGCGGTAACCGTGGTATTTTATCTGAGCTGTATAGCTGCCATTGTTGGAATGCTGGTATGGAGCCGCCGGAATGGTGGCATCCACCACATTCACACTACTTACGGTGCTCTAGCTTGCCGATATGTTCCTTCTGCCATTGGGTTCATCACTCTACTCTGGTGGCGGATTGTTATCATCACTTTCAGCCGAATATCTCCGTACGTTTCAATGGCTGCCGAAAGGTCTCCGAGGGATAATTCCGCCTTCGAAAATCGAAAAGCTCAGCGGACGTTGCACGCATTCTATGCTGATGCCATGTTCGCACCTGACATCCTCCACCTTCGGAGTCTTGTACTGAACGGTCATTGGCTGCTTTTCGCCACAACACTCGTCACCATCCTTGTTGGTTTATCCCTTGTCGGTCTGAAGGCTGCTTTCATACAAGTAACACCAAAACGTGCAGAATGGAACATTGCCGTCTCCGCTAAGATAGGATATTCCTTAATCTCGATTTACGGCTTGCTAAGTGTTACGACCGCAACGATTTTGATAAGATTACGACACCGAGATACTGGACTAAGATGGGACCCTGTGTCAGTCGCAGATCAGTAAGCGTTGCTGCAAAATTCCAATATCGGTTCGCTTTATGGTGGTCTCGAGACTTGCTCATTCAAAGAGTACCGTGAGATCTTGCGTAAGCGAGCCTTGGATTTTAGTCCGATCAGATTGGGTTACTGGAAGAACCAGCGCAATGGAGCAGTCTGGCATGGTATAGCATTCATGCAAAAGCACGCTGGTACGATACATAACGCTTACATTGGGTCACGTTAGCAGCATCAATGTAGCGATGGTGACTAATCACACAACAGCTACCGCTACCGCCGAAGACACCCAAAGTCATATGGGAGTTCCTCTCCGAACGCAATCTTTCGGGGAGAGTCATGGCGAGAGATCTATGAAAGCTCCTTCGGAGAGTGATATACCGCTCGATAAGGAAGCCAAAGCCATAACCGGTCAAGCCAGTATATATCCGCGCAGTGGTAACACTCCTGACAGCGTTGCCAACGTCGTTAGCTGACTTCCATCCAGAAATGCCCGTAGATAGTCACGGACAGTTGGTCTCCGGAATCGGACATTTCGCTCATCGCTCTGGTCCGCTTACGGACATACTCATAGCAGTGGTCGGCGCAATTGCACTCACAGTACTTGCCTTGGTAATCTCAGGACTTATTAACGGAAGTTTGCTGCAAGGCATCCACATAAACGCTACCTCGGAAAACAGTCCGTCGTATGCTTTCTGGAGTACCTCCGATGCCTCCAAACCCTACAACAGTAAAGAAGCATTTCTGTTTCATTTCCTGCCTGTGACTCTCATGGCCTGGTTCTCCATAATCTGGCCCAAGGTTGACCACTTCTACCGGTATACTCAACCTTTCGCAGGGATGGCTAATGCAGCACCGGCAACCTCAAATATACTGCTGGAGTACCCCAGTCTTATGCCCGTTCAAATAACGTTCAAGGCTGTGGCCAACAAAGACTGGAGAGTAGCGTTGTTCTCTCTCCTCTCTCTCACAGCATCAGTTCCCCCTATTGTAGCATCCGGCATATTCGTCGGTATACCAGATGCAACGGGCTTTATCGAGCACATCCAGCCTATCAACTTTTGGTTCTGCTTTTTCATTTTGCTGATGTATCTCCTCTGCCTAGTCGTGGCGCGACCTCCGCCAGCTTATAGATTGCCCCGCAATGGTATCTACACCATTGGGGACCTCATGCAATGGTGCTATGCAAGCCGGATCTTCGACGAAGAGCTCCATGGGAGACCGATGTTTGAGGTACAAGACGCCGAAGACGAGAGGATACAATTACTGTCGCGTATCCATCTTGCGAAGCGGAACTACCAATTTGGCCTATATCTAGGTATCGATGGTAGAAGGCACCTCGGTTTTGACGTCGCGGAGAGAAACAACGCTTCAGGTCAACTAGAGTATGTGGATAAAGTTGATCCTGGACCAACCTTGTATTTCAGATGTGACGGCATACCCTGTTATCTCCGCAGACCTAGAATCGTGCGAAGGTTCGAGTAAAGTACAGGAGTGAAAGGAGGAGGTCTTAACAGCGCACCATCCGGCTCCATCTCCTGTCAGCGTATTGGCCTTTTTGTACAGTTTCTGTGGGCATTTGCACTGGAGAGCCTCGTGCCAATCTGGGCTGAAATAGGCTGAAATGGAGGGAATCAATACTTTCATGGGCGACAGGTTCCGTCATGCTCAGGAGCCTGCTTGAAGCCATATATTATGCCGATCCCAGTATTCCTACTCAAATCAGCTGTGATGGCGGCCTGTATGAACATATAAGACCCATACAGATCGCAAAAGTCTCATTTTGACGCTATTGGGAGACGCACCAAATCATAGACTTCTTACCCCTGAAGCCGTACCCCTAGACTCCTGGGAAATAAGCGTGTATTGAGCTTCACGGGGCCAGAGCTCCTGCAGAACTAGCGCCAAAAGATAGACTGGGGTTGATATCCCGAGCGGAGGGCAGCCTTGGCACTGCCAAAAGCATCCACTGCACTACTGCACCTCTGTGCCTCCTACGTCCTACACATTTCGCACGTTCACAGGCACCCTATACCCAAGATGGTATGCTACAGACACAATCCCCCTGACGATCACTACACTGACATCCCAAAAGTCTGCACAAAACACCAAAGGCATCCAGACACTACTCGAGGTACGGCCTAAAATCTACTTACATCCCAGCAACCATGATACTAAAGTCCACACAAAAGGCCGAGAAAGAAGCTCAGAAGATAGTACAAAAAGGTGCCTTCCTCCTTTTCCTTCCCCAACACGCCAATCGCAAAGTACTAACATCTCACAGCTCGAGAATGTACACACCCCTCCCCCTCCCAACCCCAACCACTTTCCCTCTCCCCACTCAACTCTAACCAACCCACCAACCCACAGACCGCTCCAAGCGCGTAAAAGACGCCAAAAACGAAGCCCAAACAGAAATCGAAGACTACCGCAAGCAAAAAGACGACGAGTTCAAAGAATTCGAGAAGAAGGTTTCCCCCCCCCCCTCCCACCTTCCCCTTCTCAAACAGCAAGACTGATCTACGAACAAATAATAGCATACGAGCGGCAACAAAAAAGCCGAAGAAGACGCGAGCAAAGATGCCGAGGAGCAATTGAAGACGATCAAGGAAGCTGGAGGCAGGACGGGGAATAAAGTCGTCGAGGATCTGTTGAGGTTGATTACGGAGGTGAAGCCTGAGGTGCCGGATAGGGTGAGTGCGCCGCCGAAGTGAGGGGTGCTTGGATGATGGTGCTGGTGCTGGTGGGGGCATTGTACGATGGTGTTTTGGGAGGCATAGATTGCAGTTGCATTGTGTATAAGCTTTAGGGAGACTCTGTCTATATTTGCGCGAGTGCTGTTCTTGAGGGTACATAGAGAGTTGTGAAAAGCCGATTTTATGAATTATATCGTTACGTCTACATAATGAAGCGTGCAGAATTACAACTCAGCGCCACCCTACCCTACCCTGGCCAATTTCCGATGTTGCCCAGCAAGAATCTATCGACTATCATCAACGTTCTCATATCGACAGAAAGAACTCGTTCACTTGTCCATCACGGACATTTCCCATTGTATGCGTATTCCGTACCAGCCTCGATCGTCGCGACCGTGGTGTTGTAGGTCGATTTAGGGAAACAATTAGCCGTGCTTTGTCCTGCAACAAAGGGTCCCGTCCAGGTAACCGAAACACAGGTATTGTAGAAGCTGCAGTATAGACTGCATCCCAGCAAACTGCTCAGAACCGTGGGAGCAAGGAGAGTTCCGCCAGTACCCTGATTGATGGTACGGCCGCAATCGATCTGATAACAGCTGCCATATACGTCAGGGCCGTAGTCGTAGGTGACAGGGGGAGCGCAGAGGTCGTTGGTGGAATTTTCACCGCTGGATGGATCGACGACGCCATAAGAGGGACCGTGAATGTTGACCCCGCTGTACAGGACGCCGTTGACTTGTTGGCTAACAGAGCTGTATCCTTGGAACGTGTAGTAGGAATTGCAATTTGTGTTGTTATTGTATTGATTGATTATGTCAACGTAAGTGACTCCAACGCAGCCGTCTAGGAGATCGCAGTACTGGAGGCATCTCAAGAACGTATCGGCATGGGCGGACGTGCCGTGAGAGCCTACGATGTCTATGCCGCATCTGATGTCATATGTATGATCAAAGAGATCGACATATCGAGTGTTGTTCGAATTAGGACCAGATGCTGGACATGATGGGACTGCAATCAACGTTGGTTCGGCAGCGCCAGTGGCTCCTGCTGGGACTGTGGGCGAAGGAGCGATGGAAGGCTTTGGCGTAGATAACGCTGGCAGGTAGCTTGATGACGAAACTATTGACGAAGCTACGGACGGGGCTACCGACGAGATTACCGATGAGGCTACCGACGGAGCTTGTCCGACTGTCGTTGTCGATAAAACACCAAGCGCTGCTGACGACGACGAGCCAGCTGCTATAGGAGGGATGGATGAGGAATTGCCAGGTGTTGAAGCAGCGGCTAATGGTCCTGTGGCGCTTGAGGTTGTGGCAGCAACTGTTGTTGATTGATCGCTTTGACCCATCACTGACGTGACTGCAGTATCTGATCCGACGATAGTGGGACCCGACAGATTAGTAGTGGACATGTCAGGAATTGAAGTCACCGATCCCCGATAAGCTCCGGAGCTTGTGGCAGCATTTGTTTCGACGGTGGTAGACCCCAGGGAGTCGATTGTAGTGATTTGGATGACAACAGTCGCTGACCCAGTTGACGTTGGCACTGCCGTAGTTGGAGTACCAGAAAGTACGGAGCTTGCTGGAGGCGAGCCCCGATAAACGAGACCATAGCCCGGCGCGCCACAAATCTCGGTAACATCTCCAGCGCAAGCTATGGGCATCGGAGGATTGTCAATAGGCGTCGAGGTAGGTGCCATTGTACCACATTCACATATATATCCTAATTTCGTTAACAACTATTCTTCATGGATAAGGCCCAACATATGACTTACCCTGTTCAAGGGCGAAAAACGGAACCCCTTGGCATGCGTACGCGCACGACTCCAACGTCATGAAACCGCCCCAACGGGCACCCCTGGCTGTCACCGCGCCATTCAAGAGGCTTCCATTGCTTGGAAGTGGGTAGAATCCGGAGTAAGTATATGGCCCGGAATTGCTGTTACTATCCACTGATAACTTGACATCGGATCTGATAGAGCACGATTGTAAGCTTCCAATTACCAGTACGTTGGGAGAGCTGCTTACGGTAGATTGCCCGTAGCACCAGAGCCAGTTCCATTGCCTCCAGTCCCGCTCGGAATTCCGGATGCGCTGATTCCATTACCTCCAGCCTGGATGCCAGTCTGGGTAGCCGTCCCCGTGCCACTGCCACCGCCAGTCCCGCTTGCAAGCGCCGGGGGGCCTGCCCCTTTCCCAGCACCTCCGTTCGAAGCCGGCCCTCCGGTAGTAGCAGTAGGTGCGCAGCTACCGGTATCGATGCTTATCGTCTTGGTCACCACACCTTGCGCGACCGCATCCACTGGGAATAGAAGTAGACCCGAAATAAGACCCCAACTGGGAGTCTTCATACTTGTGGAAACAGTATGACGCTTGAGGAGAACGCGAGAAGGTCTGGAACGAGCGGTAGCGAAGATGAAAGATTGTAGAGAAGTATACTACGAGCATGGCAATATTTTGATTTAGGAAATTGACAGGAATGGTAAATGGCGCGTCTGTCCAAGTCCATTCCGCGGGAAATTATGAAGAATGCGCAACGGAAAGCACCTAGCAATGAAATATAGACATGTCGACCAGAGACTTTTGAACTTCAATGGCTCATTGCCTTTGATATGTTGATTCTACACGAGATCTATGAAACGCAGTCTCTGGTTGGGAATCACCTTGACACGATTCACGATCTCACAGTCGACGTACAACGAGGAGCATTCACTGCTCTCATCAGCGGAAATTATACATAATGAGTATGGGATCGAGCATCATTTGGATGTGATAGCGAAACAGAAAGAGAGTTGAAATATTTGTAATGAGCAACACCGTGGAATCTTAATGCGGTGCTGGATGTGCTCCGTGGCTGCCGTCATCCACCCATCTATCATACATATCATAGTACTCTTTGTCATAGACTGCATGGCGCCGAGATGATCGAGTACCCCATAGTTACGGACCTGTACGACTTTAGAATCCTACAAAGCAGGAAGTAAGAAGGTACGAGGGTAGAATGTTCTATTTTCATAGGGCTGAAGGTCTTGGTTGCTTCCTTTGGCGTTCACACGTACTAGAGACACTTTCATCGACAACCATGACAACAAACTTGGACATCGAAGAGAGCCTCTTTACTCGCTACGAGATGGAGGAGGTTCTGGCCGAAGCTCTTCGATATCGATGAGTAATCGCCCCGCCATCGAATGGCCCTACTGGTTTCTCTTTATTGGAGGAGATCCTGTTGTGGCACCCTCTGCTCTATTGCTTGTTGCCAGCGACAATTTACCTCCACGACCCTTCGTCATGACCTACAAGAGCCCCGTCTCTCGAAATATGGTCGCACAATCAGAGATGAATACGCCACCCTCCGCTCAAAGTATTCGACACCCAAGTCTCCCATCGTACTTGCCCATGGCCTCATGGGCTTTGATGAGCTTCGCCTGGTCGGAAAACTCCTGCCAGGCGTTCACTACTGGCGCGGAATAACCGAAGCTCTGACGGCCAATGGCAACGAGGTTATCCTTACCTCGGTCCCTCCCTCAGCTTCCATCGAGGAGCGTGCCGCGAAGCTTAGCGATGAAATTGAGAAGAAAGCAGGGGGAAAGAGCGTGAACATTATTGCACACAGTATGGGCGGGCTGGATGCTCGTTATATGATCAGTCAATTGAAACCACCGAACGTACACGTCAATACTCTGACCACAGTTGCAAGTCCGCATCGAGGAAGTGCTTTTGCCGATTACATCTTTGACCGCATTGGAGAGGAACGATTGCCTAAGATCTATAGTGTACTAAAAGCAATGAGTATTGAGACTGGGGCGTTCAGCCAATTGACAAGACGGTACATGGAAGAGGAGTTCAATCCCAAGACTCCAGATCGTGAAGGCGTGGCATACTTCTCTTACGGCGCTATGGCTACTCCACCGCTCTGGTCGGCCTTCCGACAATCCCACCGCATTATAGAACAGGTCGAAGGTCCCAATGATGGCTTGGTGAGCGTGACGAGCAGTCAATGGGGAACTTATAAGGGGACGCTCGAAGGAGTCAGTCATCTTGACCTGATCAACTGGACCAATAGACTGAGATGGCTGGTATGGGAGATGATTGGCAACAAAAGGAACTTCAATGCTATTGCCTTCTATCTCGACATCGCGGACATGCTTGCGCAAGAAGGCTATTGAGGGCATGATCAGAGCTTGCGATGGGTGAACAGCCCCTTCGTTGGAAACGAACCCTTATGCAAATACATACTTGACCGAAGCCAATCATCTCTACTAATCTACAAAAGCGGAAATGAGAGAACGGCTGTGGACTCTGCGCTGAAGCGATCCACGCATGCGCGAACCACCAGGCACGCGACAGCGCATGAGCTAGGACCCGCACGGTTCCATGAAGAATGCATAGTGTGAGAACAATTCCTCGATATTGTCCTGCTCCCATCGCTGTGATGCCTCTCATCACGACGATCTTCCCAGTCTTGATCTTGGCGGTCAATTTGTGGATATTCGCACTCGCAGCGCCTCTACCAACCTTATCCTCTGGTATCGAACAGGCTGTCAATACATCCTTCCCACACAATTCTATCGTGCAGGAATCCCAAAAGTAAGTCACACATCCCTCCACTCACCTAACGCATAGCTACGCCCAAGATGCTAACCCACCCCTCAGCACCCTACCTCACCTCCCTCACAACCATTTCTACTTCCCAATCCCCGCCTCGGACGAGCAACTGAAGTTCTGGGACTACGGCTCCCTCCTCCCCCGAAGCGCCGTGCTGGGAATCCTCCAAGCCGCGCAACGAGACGTGGGCGTCAACATCAAAGCCGGCGCCCCAATGGGCAAGAAGGCGCTGCATTACGAAAATAACAGCCGCAACGTGCGCATGCTGATACATGTCAAAGACGGGACTATGACTTGGGAGATCTTTGGGACGGTCATTTTCGGCTTGAAGATTTGGTTCGAGCAGTGGGAGTTTGTGGAGTGTGACTTTGATATCGGGCAGATTGGGATGGAGAATTTGTTTGGGACGGGAGTTTTTGTTGGGTTAGATCGAGGCGTGAGCGTCGATAGTAGCTGATACTTATTTTGCCCGAGATATCCCAATTAGATTGTTCCATCCCTTCGTAGACGAGGACCTGGTAAACGTTTACCGGCCATCTTTTTCCAGCCATTGTTGGTACTATATCTTTTCGCGAGGAGGCTTCCCTCTCAATATACCAGAGATCAAAACGTGTTTCTCCGTCTTCCCGTCTCTGCTTCCTACTTCTCGCAGCTATATTCACCCAGATGTATCCCAGTATGAGCCGCCCTCTCCTTCTATGACCGCATATCCCGACGCCAAGTTGCCGACGATATGGCATTGCAGGCAACGGTTGATTGCAAAACGTGCTCTTTCTGGACATCGCTCACATTTCAGGAATTCCTACAGTTATGGGGCAAGACGCTAAATAAGGACGTAAGGGGAAGGTTTGGGGGGCATCAAAGCCCTCCTGAGGCAGCGTCAAGAAGGGTACGTATGGTAGTTTCAACGCAAGCACGATTTTAGATATCAGTAAACATAATATGTATTGATCGCATGCTGATCGCAAGGAAGCGCGACATACATAGGTAGACTATCAAACAGAGTGACTATGTGACAGCACGTGTCGTGTCCCCGTTGCTACGTAAGACCTGACATTGTCCGCAATGCCATTCGTCCCGGGGTATCTCGTTATTGGTTGTAGCGTGAATAGTGTGAGGTTAAGCGATACACAGGAAGAGAAACTCATTGTAACGATACATGCTGAAATATATCACTGAAAGGTGAAGTTTGGTACCCAAGTATGGCTGGTGCTCGGTCGTGTAGAACATCAAATCGTGATCGTACAGGCCGAGCTCAAGCCGGTGAAAGGGGATCGGCGATGGATCAGGTCGGTACGTCAAACAGGAAACCAAGCTCTCGCGTACCCAGCCGACCAATGGATTGGCTGGCTTTCTCATCCAACGCACCCTCGATGAGCTCTCGTTTCTTCTCTTGCAAAGCGAGGATCCGATCCTCAACAGTATTTGGTATGAGTATACGGTGGACCACCACAGGTTTCTGCTGCCCGATGCGGTGGGCACGATCAATGGCCTGCTCTTCAATGTATGGATTCCAAAAAGGGTCAAGGATTATGACTTGTGAAGCCACCGTGAGGTTCAAGCCAGCATTTCCAGCTTTCAGGGACACGAGCATAATCTTGCATTCTTTCCTTTGGGAAAAGTCAATGACCGCTTCATTGCGTGCGTTGGAGCTCATCTAGATGGTTTGGAGTCAGCATCTGGCACGCTGAGGTGAAGCATGCCCGTGAAGAGGATCTTGCGACTGATATAGGAATCAGAACAAGTGACTTACACTTCCATCGTAGCGTCGGTAGTCCCATCTCTCTCTATTTATTGGCACCTCAAGAAGATCCAACAGAGACGTGAATTGGCTGAAGATGATGGTTTTCTCGGGTTCTTTTCGTTGTTGAATGTCACGCAGAAGCGTAATGGTCTGTTCTGTTTTGGCACTGGGGATCCAGTCCTTCTCCAGACGCCTTAAATATCGCTTGCGAGCCTGCATATTTCGCATGCCTTCCTTCTTGAGCTGCGCTAGGGTCTTTCTAGGTACCTTGGCCTCCTTGGCCTTCTCTTTGCCTTTATTGGACTCCCTGCTTTTCTGCTTTGCCGACTTTTCGAAGGGGGTCTTTCCGGAGCGATAAGAGCCGTCACCGCCATCCTCGGTGTCCGAGGAACTGCAGACCCCCTCATCATCGTCGACTATGAAACCCTTGATGTTGCCTTTTGAGTCAACGTCCTCGTCTCCTTCGTGGTCATCTTCGCTGTCACTATCGTCCGTCTCGACGTCTCCCTGGGAGTCATCATCCGCAAAATCATCGTGAGCTACCAACTCGGGCATGTGGACGGATTTGAAAGCATTAGAGTCAATGACCTTATTCGTAATAATCCTACCGCGGCAATTGGGACATTTCGCCTCCACACGACCTTCGGCATTGCCATCAGCTATGGCCTGCGATGGATCGGTAATCCTAGCGAAGCATTCCGAGCACGTGTTGTGTCCTGATTATGACCTCCACATTAGCGCTCTCCGTTCAATCGGTACAGAATCCAAAATAGTAAGCTACAAAACACCTACCGCATGGAATGAAGATCGTAGCATTGTCTGCCATATCCATGCAAACAGGACACTCAAGAGCAGAGTCTTCATTCAATACGCACTGTTCCTTGATACGGTTCACTACATCGGGTGCCAATTCTTTGGCAAGCTTTCTCATATCTTCAGGAGTGACATCTGTCGCACCAGAAGCTTGGCCGAAGTCTTTGATCAGGTGTGGATGACAACTATACAGTATACTTGGTCAGCGTTACGTGTTCTATGTTGTGATTCAGGGAGCATGAAATCCGTGCAGAAGTTCAAATTTATCGTACGATGAAAAGGCCATGCCGCAACGAGTGGCATTTTAGAGGGAATACGCACCATGCCTGCCGCAACCGCAATAGTAGGATAAGGATATTGGAATAGTTTCGTCCAACGGTTCCGGCCTTGAGGAATTTGTTGAACTGCAGCTGGGTTCGCGATTCGAGAGCAGAGTAAAACGCAGCTTCGTCGTCACTGAAGCTCGCATGGCAAGCGTTTGTTGTCCGCTCAGGTAGATTCAAAATTGGTCGCCCATCAATCTGACTCTTCTTAGTTCGGCGAAGAAGAATTGCCTTCAGAAGTGCTTGAAGTTGTCTCATAGCTTTGGTTTTTAGGCCCTCGCTATTGCCTTTGAGCGGCCTCGTGAAATCGCGACTAAACCTAAAGAAAGTGGTCGTCAGTCCCCTGCTTGCTATCCCTGGGTGATGCAAACTGAGCCTACTTGTCTGCTTCGCAATACGGTTTGATGCGGAGGAAATGTATCAATGAGTACAACTCAGTTACATTGTTCTGTATGATCGGTGGGTATCAGTACGTGCATGCGACTTGTGATACGGGAGAGTCGCGGAGTATGCACGTTACACATACCATCATGGGTGTTCCTGTCATACAAAATCTTGTTTTCGCTTGCAGAAGCGATGCACCGATAGAGGCTTTAGTGGCTTTATTCTTGATGCATTGAGCTTCGTCGATGATGACTCGGAACCATTTGCATTCGTCTCCTAGGAGTGGAAGGTAATCACTCTTGCCTGACGGCCTCCAATTGGGGTTCATGCGCTTGTTCATCCTGTAGGGAAATGGATTAGCCCCCTACCCACAGGAAGCTAAAGTGGATCGATATGGAGAATGCACTCACTCAATTCCTTCCCGCCGCCTGACTTCAGTACCTAAAGTCCCAAAGGTCGTCAGAACAACGTCGTAGGTCCGAAGTTTTGACCAATCAATATGCCTCTTTTCACTGTGGAGCGTGTAGACCCTGAGAGCCTGGCCAACCTTGATTTTGGTACTGATTTCGCTCTCCCACTGCTTCAAAAGAGCTACTGGGCACACTATCAATGTTGTCTTGCATGCTCTATCCGTCGATTTTCGGGCAACCATCAACGCCAAGGCCTGGATGGTTTTTCCAAGGCCCATAGCATCCGCTAGAATACCGCCCTTGTTCGATCCATCTTCCATAGACTTCATCCACGCCAAACCAAGTTTCTGATGCTCCATTAACGGGTATGTCATGGCATCTGGGGTTCCTTCTCGATTTTCCGGAGGTAACTCCTCATCGGGGCGAATGTTTTCCAGAAGAGATTTGATCTCTGCAGCGGTTCGAGTAGGATCATTAGCTACATAATCGATACGATCCATATATGACGCTACAAGATTTTTATTAGCAGGATCTTGAGCATTGATTCCGTATCGGTTAAAGACGTCCTGAGGGAGATATGGTGGCTGATCGTACGAGTCCAAATCGATGATGTTCGTCGACGATTCATGTCCATTTGTTTCATACACTGATTTGCCACCAAATCCCGATGGGGTGTTGCCATATCCTGCGATCTGTTGGTCGAGTAAATTATATGCCCCATTGTATGCTCCATTGATAAGGTTGCTGGCGGAGTCAACGAGTGAACGCCCTAGTCCTACGTTCGAGTAGCCCCAGCCCGATGACGTAGCGCTTTCTGTGTGCCCGTACGGAACGTTTCCCCCTGACGCAGAAGACGAAGCTTGGGCCTGGGTCTCTCGATTATTACTACCGAAGGCTGTAGAATCAATCTCAACAAGGTCGCTATTTGGATGGCTTTCGAAAGGGTAGGGTTGAAGATCGTTGTATTCGTCACTCTCCAGGTCGATGAAATCGCTATACGTTTCACTGGTTTGCGGACCGGGCCTATGATATTCCTCCTTCTTGATCGGATTATGAATGCCACGGGTTGAGTTTTCTGATTCGACGGGCAGTGACGTCAGAAATGGATTCTCTTCTTTGACAGTTGCCGGCGATGAAGGAAATGGATACGGTGTGGGATGGCGAATGAGTCCTTGGCTACCAAGGGTAGTCTGCGAAGTGTCCGCAGAGGGAGCACTTGAATCAGGTCGAGAGTAATCATACGAAATAGCATGGCTGTTCTCTTGCTCCTCGAGCTGGCGTGCAAAGTCTTCGTCAGCACGCTCCTGTTGTCTCCTAGCAGCCAAAGCCCTTTCTTGTTCCTTTTGATCCTCCCTCATATCACGCATGTCTTGAGTTGGATTTCCTCCGAGCAGTGCAATTAGGGTTGGATCGTCCGGGAATTCAAAGGATTCTTGTGATGTTGGTGATGTGGTTGCTGTCATAGCAGGGCTTGGGGTTGTGCGGAGTGATTTTGGAGGATGCCCCATAGTGTCTTCGGAGACGCCAAGACTCTCCCTCTGTCTCTTTTGAGGACGAAGGAAGCCGGAGGCAGGACTAGAGCTAGATCCAGATCCATATCCAGATGCTGGGCGGCCATCTGTCACAGGAAAGGCTGCGCTATCTGGAGTGGCAGGGTTATCTTCCAAGTTTCCAAAGGTCCACGGTGTCGGTCGACCATGTGTTAGCATTATGTTATCTGACGCAAAATGGCCGCCAAAGCCGTTGGGACTGTCCCTAGCGTACGAGGCAAAGCCGTTGGAGTGGCTTATGCCACTGCTTGTTTGGGGGCGCTGACCTCCCACGATGGGCAAGCTAGGGAGCTCGCCGTTATAAAGGTGGGGACTGTATTGCTCCCGCTCAGCAGCTTCTTTTTGCTCTTCTAGACTCGCAAGACCGTGCTGAAGAACCATCTTCTTCACGTTATACTCTCCATCATCTTCATCCAAGCTTTCAAGCTGAGCTGTTGCAAGTTCTATGTCATTCTGTAATGTCGACAGGACGCCTTCTATTGGAGATGAGGTCATGGTTATGTCGATGTGGTGTTGACGAAACAAGGAAAAGTAAGGTTGGCGACACGAGCTGTATTCGAAAAATGGGGGAGCCTTGTCAGATGTGGAAGAGAGTGTACTCTAGTATGCGAGTCAAGAGTATTGGAACAAAGATGAGGATGGAATAAATCTCCAGGTATGCTGCATTGCCTGCGTTGCCGAGAAGCGGTGCGGAAGTGATAGCTCGTTAGGGAAGGGGAGGCAAGATATGATGGCGTTGTAAGGATGGTGAAAGTTCGGTCCAGAGCGATAAAGACTGTCTTGCAGGGTCTGGCAAATCACAGGTTGACGGAGAGAAACGGCTTGTGTGGAACATATGGATTGTCACCTCTCGGAAAAGGGATGTTGATGAGACTCTCCAATTTGACACTCTGATGGTTCCGGCGTGATGGATAGAGCTAAGGGTAGCAAAGTCAACAGTGCTAAAACTCAGCCTTATTTTACCACGAAACTGACCCCGCCAAATCTCGCGAGTTGAGATGTGTCAAGTATCTATGCAGTAGGCAATCCAATCGAATGTTGTTCCGCGATGTTAGAGGGATGTGATGGTAAAGGGCCCCAGAGGTGTGTCGGACAAGCCTGATCACGATTCTTGGAATCGAAGGCTACCGTCCAGAAGTATGGGGTTCTGTCACAGAACTTGAACATGCTCTGCTATTGGATTTCTGAAGCCAACGCTATCCACTACCCATCTTCTGTAGCCATCGGTCCTCTGCTAATGCTGTCACTACGATTGTTTTAACCCATGCTAGCCAACCATAGACGACGATTCTACGCCTGAAGGCAAAACTCGCTTGACTATTCTCATACAGCATAAGTCTTTTGGCTGTCCACAAATACAAGCTGACATCACCAGGACGCCATCGTAATCCCGTCGAAATTCACATCTGAGGGTTTCTCGCCCGCTGCGAGATGCTGGAGCTTCCAGACCAGATTTCCCACGTCAATAATCGTAGCCTTCGGCTCTCATCCTAGCACGCAATTCCTCAACATAATCATACCCATTCTCCTTACTCCACTCCGCCAATCTCGCCCTCCCTTCTTTGATCCTCGCATCGGCCTTGATGATTTCCTTTCGCCTGCAGCGATTGCAATCGCCACTGTCTTCAGTAGAATCCGCTTTCTGTAAGCCTTTGCATTTCCCACGATTGAAATAGACTGGATCGCATCGAGCCAGTCCTCCAGGCCCATAAGGTTCGCGGTGACCGCAGCCAGAGTACAACGATGTGAGCTGCTTGCACATTTGGAGGATTGAATAGGATATTGGAAGGCCGATTAGGGGTAACGTCATGTAACTTGGCCGCCTCAAATGAGCTCTGTGATTGGAAGCGGGCGTTGATATGTCTGGGAGGTTCTTGCAGATGATTGGACAAAAGAACGAGAAGAAAGTGAGCATAGAGATCCACATGCCTTGACGAGGTTACGGAAGCCCTATATATCGGGTTCTTTGGGGGATCAGGCTGAATAGATCCCAGCAGCAATTGGGGCGGAGACCAGGGCGCAAGAACCAGGAACGGCGCCGTACAAGATCACCACATTAAGACATGAATCCAACGGCAATGCAGAGTACTCCGCCAGAACATCGTAGTATGACAGGTCGTTGATGAGTGACAGACGATAGCCTGCAATATCTTAGCTTGGCGGCCTGATCACATTTTAGATAACAGCCTTGTCCTTCATCTTGTGTAACACATATGATAAAAGAAAGCATATCTCGACTTTATCATCTCGTCTCCAAGCCTTACGGGTCGCTTGGATGTTGAGCGGTTCCTTAGACTCTGTAGAACTAATGCTTGGAGCGGGTGGTCGTACCGGTTTTGTGAGAGCATGGACTCGCTTATTTACTTCGAATTTTGATTTGCGCTGCCTGCACCTTGCCTTTGAGATTAGTGATGATAGCCCTTCTCTAGCTTTGATGTTGTCGTTCTCTTCCTGTCCAAGTGCCTTTCAAGCCTCGCCATGATCACTTGGATCACGCATGCTGACATTGATTTGACGTCGACTTCAGTGTTGCTATGGACATTCGATATCCTTGCTGCACCGAAGCTCCTGTGGATTGCATCGTTGTACTCTCAACGCCGGCTCAGGCATGGTATAGACACAGGCCTTGTTCGTAGACTTCCTAGAGATCTATGGGAGGGTGCCTTCTCAAGATGAATTAGCTGATTAGCAATGACCATGCTCAACGTTTGCTGCCTTCATTCAAGTCCTTTCTCAAAAGCAATGATCGGACCAATCGTCATATAAATCCGTGCTTTACTTTCGGAAGATCACGCCAAAGTCACCTGTCCTACCTTGCTGACAATCTAATTGGACGGCAAAAGGGGGCACGGGGGATCCAGGGGGACAGCGGCCTCTAGCGGTCGATCACTTGTCATCTTGCATCACCTTCCGCGCCTTTTCAACTCCCCACCGCGATTTGGGAGATAGGTCCTAAATCCATATTAATTATGGCCACTCAAGCGTGCTGAAAGGTCGGAGCACGAGAGCGGATGTTCCTCTCTCTCTATCAATACCTCTCCGACCCCGGACATTGACAAACCCCTTCCCCATAGAATAATTCGAGAGGCTCCATGTACATGCTTGCTGGCAGCTAAGGAGGGAGGATCCGAGGGAAATCTACTTGTACCAGCACAAGGAAAAATACTTGCAGCTAGTGGAGGTGCACAGTAGGCAAACAACTGTTTTGCTCCGACCGTACTGACGATTTTCAGGAGTGCAAAGACCCTCATATTGACTTTGCTGGTCGCGTCTGCAAGCCATACTCCGGACCATGTCTACAGCCGGAGCACCCATACCCTCCATCTCCGTGCCCAGTATCCATACTGCAATCCCCATTCCTCTCGTCGTCGAACCCTCCACTACCACCACCGACTCGAGCCAAATCTCCATCCACACCCCAGACATTAAAGATACACCCACAACGCCCAAGACCTTGACCTCCCGTCCCCGACTCGGATTTCGCAAAAGCTCCGGCACGATGATCGTACCGCACGATCACCCCGACATCGAGCTGAAAGGAGAGTCATTCCCTCCCAACGATGCCCGCGCCATGAGCCCGAAGCGTAGCAGCGCCGAAACAGGTCGGATGATCATCGGGTCGCGCTTGGCGATCCAGAGGTACGTCCGGACACCCACCACCAATATCCGTCCTATATTTTCACAAAAGTGAATTTATGAAAAACTCAACACTGACATCCCCCCCCAGCCAGGCCGAAGAGCTCCAATCCGGCCTCAACGCTCTAGTCGAAAAAGTCGAGAATATCAAATCCGACCACGACAAACTGGAGAAGAACAACAACGCCCTCCAAGACTACATCGGCGGCCTCACCAAAAGCATGTCCCGCACCGCGATGGACACCGGACGCAAGAAGTAAGGACGGACAGATTACAAGTACAAAATATTGCATGCACGGCGGCCGCGTGGCATACTTATTGACTTTGCAACAAATGACCGCATTTAGCGAGCGAGCGAAGAATCGGTGGAATAACGTCATTACCACGCGAATGTAACAAACAATCAATGTATCATAGCCGCTGCATTTCGCTTTTGATTCCCCCTGACGCAGGCGCCTTGTGTCGCATGGAGGGTTGCATGCCGTCATCAGAATCAGATATTTTCGGTCAGCCTTCACAAATGTAGAATATTACTCAAACAGGAAGTGGCATCGTTGCAGTGTTCCACCGATAGGTATAATGACCTCGAGCCAGAGCGCCTAGTTGTAGCACCTACATTATGTTTGACTTGTAACCTCTACAATAGATATCCATGATGAAAAACAGCTGAGTCGAGACGGATAATGCTCAGGCTCTTGCATCACACAGAGCACGTAGGTCACGGCAAGCGGTCACTTGTATTCTCCTTTCTTCAAGACTGCTTGATCGGGCTATAATGAAAGCGAGTCGAACGGAGCACCGGTATTGATATAATATGGTCTATGCACCATCACCGTCGTAAATCATGTGCACGCTGAACCGGGAAAGACAAGCTAGTAGGTTCGGTTGGGGGTCAAGGAAAGAATATCAGGGATTTATCTGGTTGATCATAGCCCTGCGGTATTGATCCTGCTTGCACTCACAAATCACAGCTGTTGCCTTCCGACTGACGGGAGCAGATTCTACTCTGCAGTCTTCTCAGGCTCCGCTGGGGCGGAACCAGCATCGCCGGCCTCCTTGCTCTCCGTTGTGGCAGCGCCGCTCTCACCACCACTTGGCTCAGCCTCAGATGAAGTCCACAGAGTCTACTACTTGTCAGTAATCGCGATCGAAGGAGACAAGCTGTGTGTCTTACCAAATTGTCTCTCAGAAGCTGCATTATTAGGGTGGAGTCCTTGTAGCTTTCTTCGCTTAGGGTGTCAAGCTCTACCAAATACGTTAGTATCATAGTCCTGTGAAGGAGCGCGAGACTAACCAGCGATCGCATCATCAAATGCTTGCTTGGCAAGATGGCAAGCTTGATCTGGGGAATTCAAGATCTCGTAATAGAAGACGGAGAAATTCAAGGCGAGACCGAGACGAATGGGGTGGGTGGGTGCAAGATCAGTGGTGGCAACCTCGGTGGCAGCTTTGTAGGCCTCCAATGACTTATCTGCGGAGATCTTGCGTTTGTCGCCCAACGCGAACTCAGCGAGGTAGCGGTGGTAATCACCCTTCCTGTGATCGAGCTTTTAGCAACAGGCGCAGAGGCCAGCACGAGGGAGGAAAGTATGTACATCTTATGATAAAAGACCTTCGACTCGCCACTCTGGGCTGATTTGATCAGATGCTCATCAAGAACCTCCAAGATATCTTCACAGATCTTGGCAAGCTCCGCCTCAATTTTTTGACGGTATTCCTTGATTAAGCCGACCTGTCCCTCATTGCCCTTCGACTCCTCTTTCTGTTCGATTGAAGTGACGATCCTCCAAGATGCACGTCGTGCGCCAATGACGTTCTTGTAGGCGACTGAGAGAAGGTTACGCTCCTCGACCGAAAGCTCTTGGTCTGCTGAAGCCACATTCTTCATGCACTCAACCATCTCTGTGTAGCGTTACATGAGTGCCTGATGATGGAGCGTGATGGTGTGGGATATGTTACCCTCATAGCGCTCCGCCTGCTCCGCGAGCTTCGCCAGATAAACATTGTTTTCGACGGCCATCGTATCTGAGGATGGGGCCAACGCGTCAGTGAACTGAACAAGATTGAATAAGCCGGGCATTAATTGAAAGCCACACTGCCAAGGACAGTCATGTTTGAGCGGATGGCCTTCAATATGAGGTAAAGGTCCTTTTTGTGTATGTCAATTGTCCACCATCCAAGTTGTCTTGTCGCCCTAGTTACCCCAATGCTTGCAGAATGCTCCGAGACAGAGACGTCTATACCCTGACGCAGGGTCTGCCACAAGTGTATCACAAACATCGGATGAAGGCCAAGGGACTGGGACAAGTCGCGGGGATTTACCTAGTGAATGAAAAGACAGCAATGCGGCCTCAGAACTTGGGTTGTGAATTTGTGATCGTATGGGTAATTTTGATGAAGAGGGTGTCCTTCAACGCGTTGGGACGTCGTTGATCGTAGGAGAGTTGAAGGTTAGGGGAAGAGTTGCGGGTGTGTAGTCCAAACAGTCGATTGGCAAGAGCCAAGAACGAAAGGACGTCAGGCTAAGGCTGAGTAACGAGGCTAGCCCGAATGAGCTATCAACAACGCCTGGCTAGTCCCTCCATCAATTATCTTTGTAACGAATTCTCTAAGAGCACAATAGCCTGGGTGCATGCACTATTTCGTCCGAGTTCAATGATGTTAGAAACTTCATTTCGGTGCTCTATACTAGAGACTGGAACGAGCTCTCTCTTCTATCAGATCATCTCTTCAGACTATCATGAAAATGTCCAAAGTCATCCGATGCATTTTTATGATGATCAAGCGATATCATAAGCTCATTACGTGAATAGCCTCATACGGAGCACCTGAAGATGTGTCGAAAGCAGAGCCACAACCCCGATTCCGATTGCGGATGGGACTTTTATGCGGCCGTGGATGAGGACTTCCTGGCTCCTCCCTTGAGGGAAGACCTATTTCTCTGCTTCAGGTCGATCGTGCCTTCTCTCAAAACTTTGCTTCCATTGCCCCAGCTCTGCTCATCTCCTCTATACATCATCATCTCCCATATCACTCACTTTTCGACATCTTACTCTCTCACTGTCTTGGTTATTGTGCTATGCCTCTACACGGAGCATCAATTCCATACATTCCATGAGTATCTCTACTACCGTGAACTTAGCGGGAATTTTCCTGTCATTTGTTTGTCTTCCATGAATACAAGATGCACGAGTACACCATCACGAGCTCTTCGCTATTGCCACTACATCCTTTCATGCAGCAAAGAACACCAAGCGACCTGCAATCGAGAGCTTCGGCCAGCTCCTGTGGTACAGTTCATCGGCCTTGCAGCAATGGAAGAACTCGATCGACGCGATCACGAGGATCCGTGGCCTCCAATCGACTTCGTGTAGGGAACGAGAACGTACCTTCTAGCCGAGAGTCTTCGTATGCCTCTTTGCCAACAACGCCTACCACAATTCGTACTCGGTCACAGATGCGAACACCGGGACATATCCCTCGCGTATGCAGCTGGCCATCGCGCGTACAGGGCGCACCAAGCTTCTTGTCAGACGCGGGCCCTTTAGAGGACATTGATCTGAACAGCCTCCACCAGCCAGCGGATCTCGATCTCAATCAGGATCATGGATTGTCCTTCGATATCAATGGCAAAGAGTCTCCGTCTACAGCTAGGCACCACAGTAGTATGAGCCAAGAGGCTGGACCGGCAAGGAAATTCTTTGAGACTACCAACCACCCCTTCAGCAACGGCAAACCCTTCAGAAAATGGGTAGGGTCTCTGCGCCAACAGCAACACATACAGAGAAGGTCCCTTACTGCGCGTAAAGAGCGCTGGACCCTCGACGATCTCGATGACGACGGTAATCCTGCCAAGACGAACACTCCAAAGCGTGCAGGCCGAATTGAGCACCAGAAGTCATCATCATGGTCGCCTTATGGCTTCGTGGCTGCGGTGAAATCAGCTACCGCTAATTTAGCACCCTCTCATGCCGGCCCTCGCTCCCGAGTAACTCGGCGATCGTATATCCTAAGAAGTGATAGAAGCAGTAAGCTTTCTGATTCTCAACATGAACTGCCCTCGGCCGAAGGCCAAAGAAGAATATCGGCCAATCATCACGCAGCATATGATAGAGCCGTTCGACGCCGGCAGTTGCTGGAGGAACTCGTTAGCTCTGAAGAGAGTTATGTGGCCGATCTCAAGGTTCTTTTACACGTGAGGAATCGTCTGACGGCATTAGAGATTTTCCTCGGGTTCTAATGCTTTACCTAGGTATACGTCTTCATCCTCAACTCAGCGCCGAAGGTCGCTCAAGCTACTCAACCCGACGTCTCGCGGAACGTCGGAGAAATGCTGTGTTTACATGAAGAAATCCTGTTCGAGATCAAACCGTTGATTTTGGGATCTGCCGATCGGCCAGCTGATAGCTTGGGGACTTACAGGCGATTCAAACACAGCCGTTGGCACAGCATCGAAGCCTTGGAAGGCGTGATGGGCGAGAAAGCTACAAATGCGATTCGGCGCTCTCTCGATGTGCCATGGTTGGGACGCTCCAAGCACCAGAATGTAATCTCATCTCCTCAAGAAGCCGCGGACATCGCCAGGATTTTCGAGCGCTTGGTACGGCTAATGCTTTGTTGTCATTGAAATCAAAATTGGTCTAATAGTAGATGTGGACAGCTTCCACGGTTTTTCGTCTACGAAGAGTACGGGGCTAAGTACGAATCGATGTTGCAGAATATGGCATCACTCTCAAAGACCATGCCAACTTGGTCAGCCTACGAGCGAGGTATTGAATCACTGGTGAACTCCCTCATCCCGCGGAGTGGCGAGGCGATGGGCAGTAAGAAAGGGCTGACCCTCGCAGACTTGTTGATAAAGGTATGGTCAACCAATGCGGGTACCTTACAGTGCAGCTGACTTCTGGGGACCGTAGCCTATACAACGAGTTTGCAGATATCCGCTTTTGTTTGCTGAGCTATACAAATACACTCTGACAATTGATGACCCAGAAGCCAAGGCGCAAGTTGAGAAAATCTATAGTAGACTTCGCGAAACGGCGAATGGAATCAATCAGGCGACTAATGATCTGCAAACACAGATATTGATACAGAGATCTTGGCGTCTCCAAGACCTCTTAATCTTCTCAGACACTGTGAGTGCTGCTTTACTTTTCGAGAGGTGTTTTGCTAATGTTCATAAACTAGTTTCCTGCTCCATTCCCTCTTCGACAGCTCGGGTATGCTTCGCTTTGTGGGGCGCTTTATGTGGCATACCAATCAAAAGATGAAGTGCTTGGCAATTATATGTTTTGCGCATTGTTCGGGTCTCACCTGCTTCTGGCAATTCCTAGATCTGGGAAAATAGCTTTTGAGATCGTTGCCATCATCAGTCTGCACGACGTACAAATGGACAAGGCTGACAATGGAAAAGGTAGATTTATCACGGCTGTTGAACAGTGGTATCATGACTGATAGAGCTAAGGTCTACAATGCCACACCGCTCCCTTTTCGTGGAAGCTTATATTCGATTTTGACCAACAATTGTATGAATTGATGCTATGTGCTTGTACTGCACGGGAAGAACAGCAATGGAAGGCCGATTTGCTTGATCACGCCGCGAAACAGACAGAGCATGGAGTACTTGGGTCCTCACCATACAACTTCCCATGCTCTGACAATGCTGTCCTCTGCCTTGACATCGAACCACTTGGACCCGTCTTTGGCCTTCCTGGTACATTGATGCGTCGGCAGTCTATTCAACGAGCATTTACTGTCAACTCACGGAAGAACACCAGCCAGGTTATCATCAAAAACACGTTTTCCAATAAAGAAAACGGTGATAGCCCAATAAGATCTGGGACTCTCAGTCGGTCGAAATCATTCATGTCAACAAATCGGATGCCTCTGCTAGCCCCGAGACGAGGTGATAGACAACGCATAGTACAAAAGATGTCCGAAGTATGGACCAAGGATCGTCTACCTTACCCAGGCACCATTAGCCATCGCGGTGGACACCTTATTCGCGCCTCAGCGAATTCGGTCCTGCGAAAACTAAGCATGGCAAGCACCAACACAACCGTTTCTGTTGTCGTCTCTATGAAACAGCGCATTGTGACCTATGGAAGTATTGCAGAGAGTAATCCATTCGTTGGGAATGCCGCAGGCTTGCGAGCCAACCAGACGGACGGCGCATCGAGCCCATGTAATGAGGTTGATCTCCCATTCCCTGAGCCATACCAAACTACGTTTGAACATCACGAGCCTCTCACGGTTTCCGAGCCAACGCTATCAACTCCAAATGATGAGCATATGACATATGTGACCGATCTTAGAATTGACTCTATGGATAGTAATCCTAGCGGAGGTAAGGACCGAGAACTTTCCGAGACTTCGACTGTTGTGGCAACCCGGACATCAACGGATTGGGAGCCTGTTAAAGGAAGGTCTCACACGAGGAAGAAACTTTTGAAGGCCTTTTCCACGGATGGTATCAGGAGCTGGTTCCACCACAAAGGCCTCGCCTAAAAGTTCTTTTGGTGTCCGTTCATTAGCATAACGTTTGTGATGTAGCAGAGAGCGGAGTAAGAAAGCAACGTCCGTGATTAAGTAGCAAATCGGCTGTCTCAATATCCGGTTCCACTGTCCATACATCCGCTGTTCGGGTCTGGCACGAGACCACTCAGCCCTATTCTATACTCTATTATAGATTAGATAAGGTATGACGTGCGCCTAGCAAGCTCCAAGCTCCAGGGTGTAAGGTAAGCTTCTGCGAATGTGACACCTCAAAACAAACAATACTCATCCTCATCAATCCTTTCAATCCTTTCAATCACCGACCAAACCAACAACCAACGACCAACGACAGTCACCTCTCGTAACCACCAGCTTATTCAAATACAATTCTACAGACAATATCTACAACTTCAATTAATATGACTCGCGGAAACGCTTCACAGTCCAAAGTCCACTACCAAGGCAAGGAAGACGACTTTGTAGTCTACATTGATGACATCGAGTCAGTGAAGAAGTGGAAGGCCGATCGCTCAATTCCACTAGCACAGGTAGTCAGCGGGTTCAAGGTCTTTATAACCCACAAGTAGGGACCATCCACCAAGGCCTCGTTGTCTTTCAGTTTAGCGATCTTGATGTGAAGGCTATTGCTGACACCTGAGCCTCAGACATGGCGCCCAGAATGCTTATGACGAAGCGAGCAAGTCTACTCTGGAGAATGAATTTGGTACAAGCAAGGAGGATGAGTGCATGATCAAGATCCTTGAAAAGGGCGACCTTCAGCATACCGAGGTATGGCACTTACATAACATGAGCTGAGCAGACCTTGATACTGACATGGATCGATTTGCAGAGTGCAGAGCGTCAAGGACCTAAGAATGACTCCATTGGCTCTCGTTCCGCCCACTGAAGTGCATGAACTCGCATACAAGGAAACGTCATACGTGGTACCTCCAGTGGGGGATGGTGATATGAAAGGCCAGAAATAGGCAATTAGGTTGCATCCAACGTATGAGAGACTGCAACGACGAAGTCAAAGGCCCATAGCGTGCTATCTCAAACCCACACCACTTACATTCCGATCACCATAAGTGTGACGTAGTCATCATAGGAACCACTTTGGCTTTCAAGGATGCTCCACTGTTGATATGTACACTATTCCTTCTGCCAGGAGGCGACCAGACTCGCCTGACCTTCCCGATTAATCTTTATGCCTAGTTCCCATTATTTCGTTTCCCCGCCGCACCTTTTTTCAAATGTCCTCCGCTCAGGAGCCACCAGGCCCTGGAGGCTTTTTGCAACCTACGCTGCCCTCTCCTCCGCTGTCATCCCGCCGTTCGAGCCAAGGTGCGCTGAGAATCTTACCTCAGCCCCGCGGGAATCCGTTAAAGGCCGGAAGTTCAAAGGAGAGCAGCTTCATCGATTATGTTGACAGAAAGCTATTGGCAGTGTCACGAAGATATGAAAAAAGATTCAACGCTGACTTTGAAGATGACGATCAACGTGACGCCAAGGGCCGAGGTTATGAGGATTTTGGGGAATTAGCGAAAGATTTGGAAGGGGTGATTGATGTTGTTTGGGTGTCGGGCACACGTATGCAGGATCATTGCAAGACCTACCACCTACGCTAACAGCGAGGATGTCAATTCAGCAGCTTTGCAGACGCCATACCTCCTCACTATAGCCCTCGCCGCTTGTACCGATCTCCCAGCCTTCCCCTTTTCACCACGGCCAACCTTTCAGCTCCTTCACAAAATTGATTTGGCGCTCTACTCTCTTCTCCAAGGGACGAATGCCGAGTCAGGCGAGATGCTACCAGGTTTCGAAGGGAGCAGAGGGAAGCTTAGTACAACTGAGAAGGTTAGGATGAGAGGGCTGGTGGAGAGGACAAGAGTTGCTGTGGTGGAAGTGGCGGGGAAAGGGGAAAGTATAGCTGATACTGGGAGTGTAGCACAAACAGATGATGATTTTACGGCTGATTCTCTTGATGATGATAATGCCGATGCTATGGAAGGGCTGCAAGTTGAGGGGAATCATGGAAGGTGGGAGATGGAGATTGCAAGGGTCTATGAGAAGACCATCGTGGAGCTTGGGATGGCGTTGGATGCGTCTGGCACATGAAGTCTTGATTGAATGGCTGTAGAAGATGGTTTTCCTCTGTTGAAGGTAATCGAAACATCTTCTCCTCGACCCCGGACGCTTTTCACTATCATTCATTTCACCTTTGTGTGCATTGAAACCGTAAACAGTCGTCGTTGCGGGACTCAGTCCCCTTCAGAAAGCCTTTTCGTCCTACGGTCAAATCATAGCGCACGATTAGAGGGTTACTGCCAGTGCTGCTTGGCTGTGTTTCGACCGGCCCCAAATGTTGAGTGGTACATTTGCCGGGACTGGAAGCCTACATGTTTGTTTTTCAACGTCGGCTCGCTACTCCACCACCGACCAATGTCAACAAAAGCTGACGAAATCTGGAACGCGATTCCACAACTATGCCAACGTTGTATGGTCATTCAACATCAGTGCAACTTTCGGTCGCCAATCTTGCCAAAGCGACAACACAAAACCCAGAGCCAAGACAATGCAACGCATCAACGGCCAGCATCAAGAAGATTGACCTTGAGTTTGCCAAAGCTTCCAGAGATGGTACATTAGGGGAGACAGTACTTTTGGGAGACGACGGAAGGCACTTGAGGTTTCTGGGTAAATCTAAAGACATGCCGTTCTTTATGGTGTGCGCTGGGAAGAACTTTTTCGACCCAGACTGTATGGAGAATCCGACCATCCGCCCAGCGAAGAGTGTAAGGACACAGACGTCTGACAATACAATTTTGTATGATGCTGGTGTGGACGAGGTCGAGGAGGGCAAGTGGCTCTAGTATTGCAGGCTCATGAGGACGTTGTCAAGTTACTAATTCCTCCCAGCAGCCACTATTTCTAGGGCAACGACCGCAAGAGGCAACAAATGGACCAGGCCTGCAATGGAACCTCACGCGCTATGTCTCACAGTCTTCCTATCGAAGACATCATTCTCTCAGACAACCTACAAGGACCGTAGGAAGATGGATGTCAAACACGATCTTAAAATTGACGTTTATTTCAACGGTCAGTTCTTTAATTCACAGATCATGGGGGTTGGTCAGTTGCACTATACCGGCTCTCGCGGTATCAAAGTACGCATGCATCGCTTTACTGGACAGAGGCTGAGTCGGTTCATCGAAAAACCTTGGATCTTTGTTCCACCTGGTCATCAATTAGATGGTAGTAAACGGGCATCTCCTCCAGTACATCGATCGATGTCAGGATCCGTAACTGATGCTGACGCAAATCAGCAGGCCTCTTCTTCATTGAATGCCTCCATTCCAGAATGCGCAGCGAATGCAGAAGTAAAGCAACAGGCCTCTGCCTCAGTGGATCCATTGACGTTAGGAGACCCGAGAGCTGGAGATGGCACAACCTGGCGATGGACTACTATATCCAACAGACTTAAGGAGGAAGTCGACAGAGTTGGACGAGACAAGCATGGTGAAAGGCCAGTCACGGGCGATTACCTCGATTGTCTTGCATCTTTACCAGCGCCTCCAGAGATGGGAAATATGCAGAAGGACAGGGGTGCGACTTTTGGGATTATTGATGTGGTCGTCATCTGGGGTAAAGGGCAGAAGGATGCCATCGGCTCAAAATATCTGACCGAACCCACACGGCTTCGACTCAAGAGCTATTCCGCCGAATGCAATGGGGGTACCGCAAGTGAAGAGACCCAGAGACAGAAAACCCCCATTCAGAAACCAGCAACGAACCTCAACGGCTTGTCGACTTTGACTACATCCGTGCGCAAAGTGAACAATGTCTCCACCACTGCTCCAGCCCCCAGTGACCAGAGCGATGCACCGGCACCAAGTGAGCTACCACCTCAATCCATCAATATTCCTATCCGCACACAAACTTCAAACCCAAACATGGCCCACACAGCCACAGTCACAACCGCGCCCCAGCCCCTTCCACCCCCCAAAACACGTGCAGAAGCTCTCGCGACCGCATTACCCGTCGATGGTAGCGGAGACGATCCCCTCAAGCCCACAGCTCTCCAGGCCCTCCACAAGGACCCCCTCTCCACCAGCACCAGCACCACGCGACACACCTCCACAGCCTCAACCCGCAAATCAACCCCCAAACGCTCCCGCGACACATCCGTCTCCTCGGAAATGTCCAACCGGTCCAGGAAGAAGCAGAGAATACCATACTACCACATCCTCACCGCCAAACAGACGTATGCCGAGGAAATGGAATCGATCGTGGAGCAAGCCGTCGAAGAGGCTGAGATGCTGACTGCCCGAGCCAGCTTGAGGGATGCAGATGCAGATGCGAACGCGGGAACGGCAATGGTGAATGACGAGCCCTTGAGCGCAGTAGCTGTGGACGAGACACCGCCAACGCCTAGCAAGATCGTCACGTTGAAGGTTTCGCCGCAGAAGCTGGCTACTTCTCCACTTGGAGGAGCTGGCGTGATGACGGGGGATGGCGTTGGTGCTTCGGACGACAAGCAGGGATTTAGTTCCTCCAATGCCGCCGTCGTGAACCATTCGCTTGATGCCGATTTTGTGCCCCCGGCTCTGAGCGAGGGGTGCTGCGTCACTTTTGCCGAGCGTGGGGTTGTGAGGAGCGTGGGTGCTATTCGGGGAGGGTGGTTTGAGGAGGGGGGGGTGGTCATGGGGACGAGGTTTATTGTTGGGTGAGAGGGTGGTGGGGAGTGGGGTGGGTATTTGAGATGTATATGTTGCTTGGTGGAGGAGAGAGAGAGTAGATGGATGGATGAATTAATGATTGTGGAGTATGGCTGATGGAGCAGATGGGTATAAATTGGTGGCTGTGACTATGGCGATGGCTTTAGAAGCAGGTAGCTAGATACATTAATGACTGATGGCTATATTGCGAGATGCGTAGGTAGATAGCGATATGGTAGACGAGCGTTGTATGACAGCAGATCGGATCAGATAAGCAAGATCAGAATTCCTCCTTTCGATTCCTCCCATTCTTAGCCATCATCATTCTCATTCAGACCTTCTCCGGGTCACTGATCCCACCATTCGTGATAATGTACGTTGCTTCGCGCTCGGGACAGTCTGCGGGTACGACGTTAGTCTCTACGGTGCAGAACGAAACGTTATCAGGCGATCGAGAACTAACCAGGCGAATCCTGTATCTTGGCCACCCTCTCATCACCCCTTCCCTTCCGCAACAAGACCCTTGTAGTCGACGCATGCGCGAGGATATGTCCACCAACAGGTTTACGGCCATCGGCACCAGCGAAGAGGGCGCTGGCGCCAGGATCCGATTGGACTTGGTTCGTCTAGCACCACAGTCAGCATACCCGTCCGCTTTCCCATGCCTTTCCAAGACGTGAGAAAAGCGAAAGTAGCACCTACCATCAAAACGCAAACATTGAACTCCTCCGCCATATGCGTCAGCTTACTCAGGAACTGATTCAATTTCTGCTGCCGGTCCGCCAGCTCGCCCCTGCCGCAGAAATCGACGCGGAAACACGCCATGATGCTGTCGATGATGAGCAGGCGGTAGTCATTTGTTGCGAAGTTTGCGCTGAGCGTGTTGAGGAGTTCGAGTTGGTGCTCGCTGTTCAGGGCGCGGCCGTAGGCGATGTTTTCTTGAGCGGCGTCGGGGTCCACTGGGTGTATATGTCAGGAACAGGGTTTTGGGGACGTGAGGGGTGATTTTACTCCCGAAGCGTTCGGCTATCTGGGCAATTCTGGGGGAGTGAGCAGTTGGAGATGCTATAGATGGGGTGGAAGGCTTTACCGCTCTGGTCTGAAGGTTCCTTCTGTGTCTGTGATAAAGGACGATGGGTCAGAGAAGTGGCTTTGGCTATGTGAATGAGATGCTGTACCGATGTATGCGACTTTACCATCGGCACCACCCATCTCCTGACGGTGTTAGTCCTATAGAGGTAGAGGTGTCAGGCTACTAGTGAGTACCTTGGGACACTGTATTTGGAGTCAATATGAGACTTCGTCAAGGTTTACCAGCTCGACTCACTTGAGCAAGAACAGACATCGTGTGGGATAGTTGAGTCTTTCCACATCCTGCGATTGGTCACGATATGGCTCTTCTCTCAAACGCTCTAGAGACGACCTACTGAATTCGCCGTAGACCTGAGGTGTATCTGATGAGCCAATAAACCGATCAACAAAGTGGAGAAACCTTACTTCGCTGATGCTCATGGTCTGGAATCCCCTGAGATCGTCAGCAGATCCTGGCGCTGGATCAAACCTTTATTGGATATACCCTCCGAGGATGGCATCCAGCTGCTTGCTACCCGTCGAGATCTTGCATACTCGCTTGCGCTGATGCCCCAGCTCAACGGCGGTGATGAAGCCCGAGACCGTCGGCTGTCTCACGGAACTTCGTAAGTCATCTCCCTCCGTTGAACACGTAACGCAGGACAGCCTGCGGGTGGAGCTGCGGAGTTCTGCCTCACCTGGCACTTTGCAATAGCCTCCTTGATCTTTTCGACCTTGACTTCGCTAAAGCCTTTGACCTTGAGGAGGGTCTTGCGCGTTGCAGCGTGAACGGACTTATAGTTTCAATGCGCGTCCGAAGCTAGTGTATGAAGGAAGCTGAACAAGGGGTACGTACAGCAACGGTGTAGTAGCCGTTGGCTTTGAGCTTCGTAATGTCAGCCGCTCCCACGCCTGTGACGTCTCAGTGAGTGCACGTCCAATGGTTGTGATGCGTGAGCAGATACCATGCGCTTGGATGCTATCAATATCGAGAATGAATTCCTATGGATGGCATCAGCTAAAACGAATGTCTGTATGGCTGTAGTGGGTACTTCGTCTGCCGAGTCGTCTCCAGCGTCTGATTTGGTCATTTGCGGGTGTTACTGCACCTGGCCTCTTACTCGATTACCCAGGGATGCTCGAAATGTAGTCCTTATCGGCCTGGGGATGGTTGGAGTTTGGAGCTTATGTGGGTAGTGGGCACAGATTTTGCAAAAGGGAAAGACTGTGGGAAGGGATTGACCACGAAATAGAGTACGAAACGTGCCCGTTAGGAGTCGCTTACCAGACCCCACGACTGCTTTGCACAATAATCATGAGAATGCTTTTGAAGGCCATGGGAAAAGGATGGGGCTCTGTAAAGGTAGATGAAACGCTGTGCAGAATCAGATTCTGACCTTGGGTCCTACTATAAGCCCCCTAGAGGATATCCAGAGAGACAAAGTCAGATCAAGTACCAACAAAACGACCTCGACCTGCTACTTCGACCCACGGTCCTCTTCCTTGTCTTCCCCCATATCATTCCAAGGGCGCGCTCGTTCGCATGCTCTCCGTCCATTTTCTCTCGGCTCCTGCATGGTCATCCTTCCTTTTCCTTCACAACGCACCGACTGTAGCACGAGATCTAGAATACATGGGCGATGCCCTTTGTTACACTCTGGACTGTGTCCGGGATACTAGTGACGTGGATGTGATTAATGCAATACTTTTGGAGGGTCGTTAACATAAGTTGCTGGTAGATGTAGATGGGACTGTTCGTTGGCGATTGCTAAAAGAGCGTTTGTTCATATTGCAGGATAGGAAATCAAGCCGGGGCCGTTCATAGATGAAAGCATTAGGCGGCGGCCGCCGTGGGCGCTGGCTGCACTTGCTCAACAGCCCCATCCGGAACAGCCTGACCGTTAGTTTCGGCCATGGTGCAATCGCGAGAGATGTGCCCAGCTTGACCGCATTTGTAGCAGACCTTGCCGGCGGAGTTGAGCGGGCCTCCATTGGGCGAAGTGCAGTCACGCGAGATGTGCCCCTGCTGCCGTTAGGCCTCGACCTGCATGAGATTCTTCCGACACGCCACTTACTAATTTGCCACATGCATAGCATTTCATAGCTTGTGCCTGGCAGTCACGAGCGTAGTGATTGGGTCCTCCACATTTGTAGCAAGTCGCTGGGCGAGGTCCGCCTACACCTCCAGCAAAACCTCCGCGGAACCCTCCGGCAAACCCACCGCGAGGAGGTACATTTCCACGCCCTGCACCAAAAGCTGGTCCTTGCTGAAAGCCGCCTGCATTAGGGCACGATCGCTGTAGTTTTGGTCAGATCTTTGCGGCGGTAATGGGAGCAAGCATACATACAGCAAGGTGCCCAGCCTGGCCACACGAGTAGCAGCGGCCTCCCCCGGTGCCTGCTCCGCTTATGCGCAATGTTGGACAGTCGGCTTGAACATGTCCTAGTCCCTGGCAATGATAGCATTGCTTGGCTTTTCGACTGTCAGTGTGACCATCTCTATCGATCATTAGGGGTTTGATCTCTTACTATCAGTGGTACGGGGGTGTGGGCATCCACTTGATTCGTGCCCTACAGTAATCGTTGAGCATGCGAGATCGGAAATAGTGTCGTTCATGACAGAGCCGCAATTAGGAGCTTACCAGGCTGTTTGCCTGTGTATGTAATTAGCGCATGCGATAGCAACAGCAAGAGAATGCGGTATTCACAATTATAGCAGAGTCGTTCTGATGATGAGCAGACCTCTACATCACATCAGCGTGTTTGCCTGCTTGGCACGTCCACATGAAGGCTAACCAGCGTAGTGCCCAACATTTCCACATTTGTAGCACGCCCGGCGTGATAACGAAGACATATCCAATGACGGTCCCTGCAATCCTGGGACACCTGTATTAGACATTTTGATGCTATAGAAACGGTTACCAAACTGCCAAGGAGCTCCATCCTGTGGTGTATCCTTGCTCTCCATGATGATCGGTATGGTCGTGAAAAGGATGAGCTGTGTGGACTGGGGCGACATGTGGCTCAGAGATGGGGTGGAGGTTCAGATGATGACCTGGGGAGTCAAAGGCTTTTTGGGGTACGTTCATACCTCTGTTAACACGCAATAACCTAAGTGACAGCGCAAGTCAGAGCCAGGTCATATTTCCTATCTGGTGCTACTGCAGCCCGCAGCTTCAGTGCTGAGCTATACATACCTGGCGATCTCCTTCCCTCAACCTTCCAGCGCTTCCTCCCAAAACACGACCCGCTGTTACGCTCGCCTGCTGAGAGCGATACCTGTGCTTTAGCTGTGCAAATGGACGGAGGACACAAGCCTGACAGAAGCCTCTCAGCCAACCAGATCTCGGCTGAACTTTAGTGTCATACTCTAGCTACAAGCGGCATCCGAATTGCGGATTTCTTCGAGATAGAAGCAAGTACTGCCTCGCCTTTGAGCAGAAGCCAGTAGCCAATTCTGTCTGGGTGAAAGGCTCTCGTTACCTCCGTCGAGTTTCAGGATTCAGAATGTAAATTCGTCTATGGTTCAACAGCTCATTCATTTCATGATTGATCTGCGCCTGTAATGCCTGCTAATTCTAACATCCCATCGTCCCATCGTCCCAATCTATTTCTCCTTCTCGATGACTGCAGGTGCTTTGATAGTTCGCCCCTTAAGGAAATCAAGTCCTTCGCCACCCTGGTCACTATTTAGTGGGAGAATCATAAGGACAGAAAAAGATGACATACGTAGCTTATAAGGGGCGAGATCTCAACACCACCGGCGTCTTCAGCTCCGCTTTCGCTGACGACTGAGCCACCCACTCCTTGGATCCATCGTCGGCCTTGATCCAAGATATCGCTTTTGCTCGTGTCCGGATCATCCTCCCCAGTACCCTTGGCGTTCTTCAGTGGCGAGAACTCATCCTCTCGCTTCACCTCCAGCGACGCGAACTTTTTCAGATCAAGCATAGGAAAAACGTCGAAAACAAATTGCTCAAGCTTGATACCATTGGGTTTCTCGGGCTTGATCAGTTGGCCATTCTCTGTGTCGACGTAAGGTATTTTCTTTCGAGCCACGTGATGTGGGAGGTGGTGCGCCCACTCCTCGATGGTTTCCAGAAACCTGAATGAATAGTAGTGGTTGACGATGTTTGCCGCTCGATACTTGAGAATTTCTGGTTGCTTTGGATCTTTCGCCTCTGCTGTTTTTTCATCTATCTCCGAGTACTCCACCACATCCGGCTTCCCATTTTTGAGCAGTATCAGACCAACTGATTCTTTTGCACTTCGCTTTCGAACCACTTTCGTGGCGATATCTACGTCTTTTGAAGCCGAGAAGCCTAGGAAGACTGGGTCGGCGACTTTGACTAGACAATTATCCACGCAATAAGCATGAATATGCTTGATACCTCGTTTTCGCATATCGGTACGAACATTAGAAGTAAGGAGTGCTCGGTAGATCCCACCATTGCCATCTGGGGCTACTGCTACCTACACAATATGTCAGCACATAGAGATCGTCTCTCATTGCCCCGGTCGTACTTTGGACTTGCTCTCTAGTAGGATCTTGCCGTCATTAGATATGCATGGCAGGACCCCTTGTTCGAATATGACTACATCGTCCTTGCCCAGGCCGAAATATCCACGCTCTTCAAAGTACTTTTCTGTAGACCCTCTGGTTGGTCCGCTCGTCATAACGTACCAAGGGATCACAATGTCTTTCTTGCCACTCTTCTTCTCTGCCAGTTGCTGAACCTTCCGGATCCGCTGTGCCTGGATTTCGAAAAGTGACTTCTGGCTAGGTAAGCCAATGTTGAAGCATCCTTTTGGAGCAGAACTGCCAAGTCGTGTACCTTGCCCTCCAGCCATCAGAACCACAGCAACTTGTCCCTTAGCCACAAGATCCAGGCCTGACTGGTACCATGACTCGATGTCTTGCGGATCCGAATCGAGGATCGAGGCAATAGCTGATTCGGGCAGAGGCTCTAATTGGGTCTCCCCTTCCTTACCCGAGCTTGGGGGATGTAGTGCTTTGTCCGTGATCTCATTAATGTAATTGGGATCTATCGACGAGAGACGGTCGTATAAACCAGCTTTCTCGGCGGTGTTGAGCTCATGGTAAAAGCTGAAAACCTGGTCCTGGCCAGCTTTTTCGTAGCGTCCTCGTAATTCAATGACCTCTTGCTCGGTAGGCTGTTTTGGTGGAACACCCTCTTCCTTGGCAGCGAACGGGTTGAGTTTCTCCATCATGTCTCTCATTGCTGAAGCCATGGCACGCGCTTTTCAGGTTTACTGAGCACTGTGGTTAATTAGGCACGCTTGCTTGTAGGTCAGACGGATGGGGCTAAAGGCTTGTTCACTGCCCGCATATCTGCAGCCTTTAGCGGGTGAAGGACCCTTGCGATCCTTGGCAAAATACCTTATGCACAACGGTTCATTGGATTAATTGGAATATATCAAATGATCTCCATGAGTATCCACGTTCGATATATATCATGTACAGAAGACAATTAGTTAAGAGATCAATTGATGTCCAGATATTCGTACAGAATCACTCGTGTTGCGTGCTCAGGAATCACAAGAGTCTTGATAAAGACGTCAGCCCACAAAGTAAGTCGTCTTCCCCATACTCGCTGCAACATAGACATATTTCTGGAGCAGCTGCTCGGCAAACATACAGTCTTCCTGATTCGAGCACGGTAGCTTATACAGCGTATAATATAACTCCACCAAAGCCCTACAACCTAATGATACAAAGCATCTGCAGATTCTTGCGTTCCGTGTAGTTCATGCCTTGTGTGCAATTACTCAACAATCCCTAATCCCATCATCGTCTCCCGTGGCCGTTGTAGTCATGCTGACGATAATCGCGGCCTTGACCTCCTCTATCTCGGTCGGACCTTGGAGCCGTACGCCCTGTGTAGCCATCATGTCTTCTAGGACTACGGCTCCTCGAACGTCTGCGCAAGTCCTGCTCTTCATCGGGCACTTGCTCCCGACCCTGACGCACTGCACTTTTCTCGAAGACCAAACCATATCCGTTCAAATGCTTTTTATCGTGATAGCCTTTCGGGTCCATAACCCGAAATTGTCGCTTCTTCTCTAGGCTTGCGATACCTCCAAAGCCCCCTTCATTCTGGGCACGCTTAGAATTCGTAGATACTCGCCACTTGTCGGAAAGCCTGGAGATCTATGGTAGCGTTAGTCACTGATGTTGCCTGGATACTTCGCCCACTACCTACGCTTTGCGAGAAATCAACATGTATGCGGTGATCGTCAATCAAGACTCCCTGCATCTTGAAATATGCTTGTTCGCAGTCCTTCTGATTCTCGAATTCAATGAATGCATATTGAAGACTGTCACGGGTACGCTTGTCTCGAATGACTTCGCAAGAAATTATTGCACCAAACCGGCTGAAAATGGTGTCCAGATCCTCGTCTAGTGATGTATTCGTATTAGCACAAGACTTAGAGGAACCGCGGGACCTGCGTTCTGACCTTCTGTGACAGGGTTGAGCTTGCATACAAATAGAACGTTCTCGGGGGGTTTGACCTCAGCGTAGGGCAGATCACCAACAATCTCCAATGTCAAGGCCTGGGCTCTTGCTTCTCTCTCGCGACGCAATTTCTCCCGGGTCACTTCCTGTGCCTCTTCGTCGATCTCCTCTGGTAATTCATCGCCTTCCACCACCCCCCCATCCTTAGTATCCTTTTCGTGGGGACGATGAGCGTCCTTTACCTGCTCATCACTCTCGGGCATCTTGGCGTGAGAGGTAGAAGTTGACAAAAAGGGAAGGACGGCCCGCGGAGATCAACAGCTCGAACGCCAAGGCAAAGCTAGGACTAAATCTATCTAGGATAGAGCTAATCTTGTGAGCTAGCTTGTAGTGCTTGTCTCTAATACCTTACAATAACCATCAATTCTTTCCTTTCCTTATCAAAATTCTGTGAAGGTTGCATTGGTTCTGTGATGATACTGTGCCCCTGAGAGGTACTTGCATAGTCTCTGGGATGCGACGCTGGTCAAGGTACTTTCTAGATGGCAATCAACACACTTCCAACGCCTGTGGGACCGCCGCCTCAATTCACCGGTCCATGAATGTTCCAGTACAAGACAACATCGTGTTAACGGTTGAGACTTAGAGACAGGTAGCGAATCCTCATGAACTGCCATGGGCTACTGCTATCGTCGGCCTTGGAATACTTCTTGCAAGCTCGATTCTTCAGCGACTATCATATCTTTTACGCACACTACCAGGATGCACATAACACTGCACCATGCTTTCACAATTCATGGCCCTGTGCTGGTGCGCCTTGGGATGGCAGCTGGGAAAGCTCTACCACCTGAAATGAGATGTAGCTAGCCGATGAAGTGTGTCAGAAGCTCCAATATCGTTGGACCCGGTTACGTCTCGGCGGAAATCATCCCGCAAGATTCAGGGATCATCTGCGACTTCAGTGCAACCATTATTTGGAAGAGATGGAGACTCGTACACAATGTCGATAATAATAGGCGCTGCAGGTGATTTGGAATGTACACACCCTTAACTGCTGGTAGACTTCATCAATTGTGGATTCTAGGGAATAATGCTCGGTTTGTGGTGAAGATTCTGCATGCCAGCCCGCATGTCGCAGCCGCATCCGCCCCGTACTGTACACATTACCCCTTTAAGTGCAGGATTGGAGAGATCGCTGTTAACCTATAGCCTCAGAGCGAGTTCTAAACGTCCTCCTCGTGGCACGTGCGCAAAGGACTGCATTACTGTTCTTGAGATCCATATCATGATTCTGCCCAAGCTCCTCCGCTATCTGGTTAGCTTCGATCATGGAATTAAAGACACAATTCTCCTCTCGCGGCGTGGTTGAGATGGTAAGCCTCGTACTCGTTTCCGGCGGTGGCGGCTCATCCCACATACATTATCGTTGACTTGCTAAGCACTTCACTGCCCATTAACATACCTGTTACTGGCCTAAGAATGGTTTCCAGGCTCGGACCATTTGCTGGTATCTAACCAGGCCCAAACTGGGTTGACTCATTTCAGGACTTCATCATCATAATCATGAATCTGCAGCTAATCCATAGACTGACTCTCTACGCAAATACTTTGGTTTCGGTAAAATGCTTTTGGTCATAAAGATACAGGAAGATGATGGAGATACGGGCAGGACATACCTGTTTTGCCTCAATATCGTTTGAATAATGAATCTGGGATTTGATCGGACGTAAGCATAGGAATCGTCTCAAAAGGAAGCCAGTTTTTGGGCTGCAAATCCCAGGATCTGGAAGTGGGGCTCATAAGGCTCGCTTGTTTGTCTCTTGACCGTGACCAAACAACGTCTCAGTTTCGTCAGATTTGAGCTCATCAACCAAAACACCTTTCGACGTATCACAAAAGAAGATGCCGGACTTTAGTCAAACATTAGCAGAAGAGGTGTGACCTGTATGTCGACGGCCACAGTCGAACAGCCAGAGCGATCTGCCTTTATTGGTCTGATACAAATCCTCTATCAGCTTGGAGATTTTGACCCAACCCGAATACAGACACCCTAGCCGGGGCTCATTTTCGTCGTCTGCGTGCTTCAGCCTCGCTCACTTATCTAGGCTGCTTTCGAGATGACGAGTATATGAAACACAACCTACATTGCGTCAGTAGTAACTCATACCGGACCGAGAGCCGAACACAATCTCGCAGCCCTTTCTCGCAGCGATTCCTTGCATTCTGTGCCGTACTGTGTTTGCCCGGTTCCAAAAGAGAGTGGATTCTGTCAAATCAAGCAAACACCCGAGAATACTGTAACCCCCAAACGTAACGCAAGGGTGGAGCTCTAATAGCCGGCTCTCTTTGTTACTATCCCTGATATCTTGACCATGAAGGGACGTGATCCAATGAATTTGACGTGTCGATTCACAAGTGCATGTTCATGGGAGACGAATAGGTCTTTGTGCAGCTCTCTACTCCTATTGACATTCAACCCGGGCGTCCAAATTCGGTCTCTAGCTAATTTACTTATAGAGGAGCTCAGTCCTCATGGTTCAATTGTGGAACCTCATCGCTATCTCAACCGTCGTGTTCAAGCGAAATCATCGATTCGCGGCTTCATCTTACGCATAGATCATTGAAACATTCATTTCGTGCCTGTGGCTGTGTCAATATACCTTGCGGGAGCTCAAAAGATTTATTGACGCCCCGTCTTCACTGCCTTGCACCATCACATTGCTCGCAGACAGTATCAATCCGCGCCATATCGTTGATCCAGCTCAGATCTCACTGCCAAACCAACAGGAGGATCGACAACTACGCTACCCATTCGTACCCATTCGGGGTTATGGCTCACCACAGATCGCTTGCATTACATCCTACCGCTCGTACCTCCTCTAGCGCTGATGATAGGGATTATTCACCACCAGACAGTGATTCAAAATCGGGACGGGGGGAAAAGAAGCCCAGAAAGCGGAACAGCGTAGCTGTATGTGCATCGGGGTCTCTTCCAAATTTGAAATGGCGCTAAGCAAAGCTGACCTTTGGATGAAAGTGCGCGCGTTGCCGTAAAAGAAAGATCAAATGTACGGGTGACCTCCATGACGGCAATGGTTGTGAAGCCTGCCAGACTGCCGGCACAAATCCAACAAGCTGCTTCTACTTAAGGGTAAGTACTAGCTTCCACAGACAGTCTTATGATTGACCAGGAGTCTTCTCCAGGTAAGTTCCCATCAATTGGGTGAATTTCCGCCGCAAACAGCGCCGGAGCCTGAATGGCCCTACTCCGCGCCTTCATCGACATCGTATACTTCTAGCGCGCCTCGAATCACTAGTGACCCCAGCCAGTACGCTCTGGGTACCGTGCTTCCAACATCCACAGCTGCTCCTTACTCTGTGCAAGCTACTACCCGAGCGCAACCTCTCAATGACATGGCGAGCGCGTCATATGCACCTACAGCACAATTTCGCCCATATGCACCGGTGGGCTACCAGGCTTCTGTCGACACCATCCCCTCTCAATACGGTTCGCAGCCCTCTCGACAGAGCGTTGCTCTCCAGATGTCCCAGCCCCTTGCTACTAACTACTCCGCACCTGAGCTCTCTCAGCATTGGACCCCTCTGTCTACAACGAATAGGCCACTTCCCAGTAACTATGTGCTAGATGCAGAGACTTCAACAAGCTACCAGTCATCAGCTTTCCCTTTCATGTCAACCATTGGAGTTTCTTATCCAACTGGGCCGGCTGAAGCACCCTCAGTCTTTCCAGGACTGTCACCATTGGCCTCAAGTTTGCCTTACAGTGGCACAAACAGAACATTACCGAATCCTCTAAGCGTCCAACGTTCGCTACATACTAGCTCTGGATCAGCTCAAGAATGTGATACTGGACTAGGTTCCTTCCAACAGCATCTCGACAAGAGCAATGAGCCATGGGACTTAGCCGTGGGAACGAGCCGAAGTTCTATCAGTTCAGCTACGCAGGATCCCATCAGTGCCTCGGGACCAGCAAGCAGCACAAGCTCGTCATCACCAAGCGACAGCCAAAGGGTCCAAACTACTAGCTATAATAATCTCATGTACTCATCTCATATCGGCTCCGACGTGAGCGTGTCTAGCATACCACCTGGCGGCAATTCTAGACGCATGAGTACTGGGGACGGCTTTCAGACCATGGCTTCCGGGTTGTCTTCGAATCATTCGGGGCGCGGTACGCTTTCGAATCTCAACTCTGCGTTCAGTGTCCAGGGCACCCATGCAGGGTTCGGCATGCATGGCAGTTCGGCGAACTCAATGGTTTCTACAAATGCATTGATGAGCAATAATGGCCCACCTTCCATCCATCATCCGCAGCCCCAGTACTCAGCGGCTTATGATATGCGGCCAATGATCCGGGGTTCCTTCAATCCGAAATCGTAGGGTACTCGAAGGACCCCATCTGGAAAGAAGGGGACTGCCTTACAAAACCTGCTTACGCTAATACTGCTGGTTCGGAGACTGGCTTGAATGTCAATTTTATAGAGCATCATATTGTTGGCGCGGATGTGGCTATGCTAGCTCAGCTAGCATCCTCAGTTATCGGCCTTCTAATGAGATCGCATACTGCATCCCCTCTGTTCAACTACATCACTCTCATGATAAAAGCATTCCTGTTGATGCAAATCGTTTCAAGTTTTACAGGCTAGATGGGGTGGATCATAGATTGACGTTGGGTCGGTACTTGGGCATCAGATCGCCACCTAATCTTATAATAGATGGAAACCCTTCTAATAACGGGAAGGCTAATAGAATCGATATATGCTCATAATGGCAAGTTCGGTCCTGAGGTGGAAGATCTGAATGTGTACCTAATGCGCCACCGAATGTGACAACATGACATAGATACACACAAGTAACCCCCTCCTTGATTTCTTTGCCCAAATGCATAAGTCACCACAGAATTCCATCCATCTACTTCTTCTTGTCCTTCGTCGCCGCCTTCCCTTTCGCCGTACCCCGTACCGTCTTGGCTCGGTTCTTGCGTTGCTTGCCTATTCACACATGACGCATTAGTAAGATTTTTACCATCTCGACACAGATTTCCCACATGTCTAGGGTTTTGCATGTAAAGTGGATACGTACGCTGTTGTCTCGACGCCTTCTCGATCTTCGATGCCGCTCCGTACCTCACCAACCGATAATGCGGCTCGAACTTCTTCAACACCTCATGGCTGTCGTAGATGAGAGCGAACCCCGTGCTCTTACCCCCACCGTACTGGGTGCGGAAACCGAAGCAGGAGACCTGGTCCTTGTTGGCTTTGTAGAGTTCGGCGAGCTTGGAGCGGAGTTCGTCTTTCGAGACGTTGGCGCGGTTGGGGTGGAGGACGTCACTAGGGCAAGTAGATAGGTGTTAGCAGAGGCTCTTATACGGTTTCTTGGGATTGAATTTTTCGAGGATACGTGATGCGTGAGAACGTACACGACCATTTGCTTTCGACCTAGGAGGGCATTGCGGATGAATTTTCGAGTGCGCAGGGTGACTGGCTGCTCCTTGTCTGCCATGTTTGCTGGCTGTGTTCTGTAGTCAATATAAAGAAGCTTGATACTGAGGGCATCTGACTTACTGGTCGTAGCTGGTACAGGTTTCTCAAGGGCACGTTCGACGTCGCGAAACAGTTTGGTGCGGGCGTATGTTCGACTTCAGTTCGCTAAGCTAGAAATATTCTAGCTGGATCGGGATATTTAGCCGACTCTTCAGCCCTATCAAGTCCCCAAGACTTGGCAGTATCTAACTTCAAAGCCATCTCTCTTCTGTTCTAAGTAAATACTCACCAAATGTATAAGATAGATCCAGTGGAGCTATTGACGCGACAGTATCTACAGTTGGTTGATATAGACCAGCTCACATTCCCATCGAAGGACCTTCTCAGATTGCCCGAAATACAAGGAAGAATCTACGATTGCATGCTCGATGAATCCAAGATCGTTTATTCTCCACCGAAACGCTACAGATACCGGATGCTGAAGAGACTGATGAACGTACTGGAGGAAGCGATCATTGACCCTGAGGAGGATGTATGCGATCCTGAGTTGTCCCACTGAGTGAGCGCCGATGTATTCGGAAACCGCAATATTCATGCTTCTTCGAGTTTCTATTTCTTTTGCCAAAGAACGTACATCTCCTTGACTGATTTGTTCATTTCACCTTGAACAGGAGATTTCCGACGACATTTCTACATGCTTGACCCAGTACATGGCCCAACCGTTACCGTCTGCAAGTGCAACAGCTCAGCAGAAAAGCTATGTGACTTACACAGCGCCGACTTCGATTTCGGAAGCGCCCCAGATTACGCTGCTTGAAGCCCCGTCATTGCTGGCTTCTTCTGGAACGACGGGGTTTCGCACTTGGGAAGCAGCACTTTTCCTTGGAGCTTATCTCGGATCTCCTGCCGGTCGTAACCTCGTGAAGGGAAAAGACGTTATCGAATTAGGGGCTGGTACAGGCTTTCTATCCATCCTGTGCGCTAAACACCTTGGTGCTCAATTCGTCTTGTCCACGGATGGATCTCGGGAGGTCGTTGCGGACATCAAGGCAAACCTAGTGCTGAACGACCTCAATGAAACCCACGTTATTCAGAGTGCTGTGTTGCCGTGGGGTTACGCCCTCATCAACGGACCGACTGACGAACTAGAGGAAAAGCTTCTCTTTGATTTGGTTATTGGTGCAGACGTCACATACGATGTCAAATCCATCCCAGCTTTGATCTCAACCTTGCGTGACTTGTTCGAGCTATATCCGCTGACCAAGGCCTTAATTTCGGCTACAGTCCGCAATGAGGAAACGCTGGCTGCTTTCACCAAGGCTTGCTCAAAGAATGACTTTATACTCAAGCAGCTCGATGTACCCATGCATGGAAGTGAAGAGCAGATTGGGTTCTTCGTACCTACAAAGACCCCCATAGTTATCTTCTTGGTCACCAAGGAGGGGCCGGCTAAGGAACCATATGCGCTCCAGTGACGAGAATGATAAAACGATTTCGGAGCGGTAATTTTGGCTATGGAACGGTTTGTTCTTACTATAATCAAATGCTGTACCAGATCTGCGAGTCCTGACAGCATTGAACCTTCAACCGCCGTTGCTGTCAAGATGGGAGCGCGAAGACCCATCTGATGGCAAGATGGGCTGGGAGAAGCTCAACATACCATCGTCCGTTTCAACAATTTGGTACCCATTTACATGCTTCCGTGCCGAAAGACTACCTCACAGAGCTCTAGACAAGGCTTCACACAACTCGTAACGGGGCAATCATTACTTCTCACGCAACCGTCCCCTCATGCTATCCCGTGATAACCCCACCCCTGTGATATTTCAGGCGAACAGCTTCCTGCGCTCGCCAGAGGAAGCTCCAGGACCTGCAATCGTTGCTCATCATGACTACGATGGTGCACAAGCGCCTACGAAAATCGACGGGCATGCACGAACGCCCTTTGGAGACCAGCCGATACCTTACGGCGGCCTCGTGCCCCTGCGCAGATAGCGCATCCAAAAGATGACTACGACAAGGTTAACAATGCATTCGCGATGAAAACTCCGGTGGCTGTGATGACTATTAAAGACAGGGATAAGCGAACAGTGAGATTTCTCGATTGGACGGCAAGACGTAAGGAAATCAACATATCATTTCGTGAATGTTTACCTTGCCGATGTCCGTCTTCTATATCAACATCCCAGGTATTGTTTACAGCTTCATAATAGCCCTTCGGTGTCCAGGAATATCATCAAGATCTTTGACTTTAGCGGCTCTTCTGAGTTCTTTCACAATTGAAATCGACGGGGAATGATTCTATGGTGTATACAGGTCAGATCAATGCTGGGCCGGACAGGGCAATTTTCAACATTAACATGAAGGATTTGTGAAAGCAAGCGGAATTTTCAGATGCAGCGCAGCAATCGCCACGGTTTTAACGGTGAGTCCCATATACTATTCCACCTCCTGCTCCGCATCCTGCAGACACGCATTGTTTGGCATCCCCAAATTTCGTGCATCGTGTGCTTGATCGCTCGTCTCTTGGTACTCTGCTGCCACTCTGAGTGACTAAAGCCTCAGAAAGTTGGTGGAACTATTCGCCTCAATGTTCTATAAGGCATGGATGAAGGAGTAAGCCAGGCTCCAGTATCTGCTTAAGTCATCGCTTGTTATGGCTCAAAGATCCTCTGATTGAAGAGACTCGATCTCAAGCAACCGAATTTGTTCGCTCTATCGTCGGGGTAGGGTCTTGACGCAACTGCTAACAGGTGGATGCCTATGCTTGTCACACTAGGGTAACAAGGTCGACGGACAGAACACCGATCAAATAGTCCGTGTTTACCAAGTCGAATATGATATGAGGTACACATACGCACGGAATTTCCGCCGCCATTGTCTACTAAATGGCTTTTGTTGGTGGGGCGGTGATATACCAGGCTAATATGAAAAAGTCATTTCAAGGGTCGATCTGGTCTGACGATGGCATTCTCCCTAATCTTTATAGGTGTGATGGTTTATAGGCGTGGACAGCGCTTGTGATGGTAGCACAGGCTTGTGAGTGCGTGAGATTGAGAAGAACAGACGCGCCAGGTAGAGGGTCTCCAGACACACGCTCAAATGTCATACATCCGACTAGATATCTGGTCTTGAGGACTTTAAGGGAATGTAAGACATGGAAGACTTTCGCTGGACAACAATCTGACCATGCCTCCCTAATGGAGGCACCATGTCGATGGTACGTACTGGGCGAAGAGGAAAGAAGCACACTATCTAGAATCACAATTTTGCACGACACTCTACGCTTTGGATTTGATACATCCATTCGATGATCTGAAAAATGGGATGTTGTACTCAACAATAAACAGAGACCCCTTTTATTCTATTGAGGCCAAAGTCTGGTTCTGAGAGTTGTTAGGATATCCAACGCTCATGGTCAAACCTTACCTCTATTCTAGCGTGCTGCGATTCGAACGGATAGAACTGCATAGCGTTCATGCTGCGGAGCTCCTTCTTTACGATTAGCACAGGTACATGCAGGCCGGTACGTACCCACATCTCAACGCCATCAAGGTTTTGGCATCACCATCGGATTCGTAAGTGACACCTCTTCATGCTCATCACGCTTACACTTGTTTCCCCTACTGTGGCCTTGCTGTGGCCTTGTCGATCGCTGTAGCGGACTAGACGTCTTCGAAGTCAGAGTCGGAAAGTTCCGTTGATGTTGGACTTTTGGGTGTATATCTTGAAGGATGGCAAACCATGACTTCCATAGATAGGTCTTAGCCGTGATGGGATTTGGAGGAGGCTCGTTGCCTGTACGTCGACGGAATGGAGGATTTCAGGATTCAGGATCTGGACGTTAAGGCGAGATTCTGTGCTCGTGGGCTCAGATCGATGGTGGCTTCATGTTCCCAAGATTGCACTGCTTCATCAAGCCTTCCGGTACAACGCCTGGCTTCCGCTCCTTCGCGAGTAGGCCCTCCCACGCAGACACAAGATGAAATGGATCACGATTATCGATCGGAAGTATAGAAATAGCAGCGAGCGTGCGATAGAAAAACCAATGCACGTTGGCAATGTTTGTCTCCACCCAGAGTACAGCCAAATTCAAGAAAAAGACTAGTAACGGTAATAGCATTCTCCGCTTCGACAGAAACAGAAGACTTCATAAGAGTGCGATCCATCTTCGATACCGGAAATCACTGGGGTTTAGCGAAGTCTGAGTAGTGTCTTGTGTATATCTGGACGTGAAGGCTCACTCTATGCTTATGCACTTGACGATTTAGGAAAACGTACTATAGAGCGGTTTTTGCAGAGAGACGTAACATTGGAAGCTAATGTTGCGATCGTTGATTCCATGAACTTTTGAAGGAATCAAAATGATGTAGATCACTTCATTGAAGAATGGGTCACAAATGAGGTAGGAAGTGCTTTATTAGCTTGTGAAGTATCGGCGAATTGCTGAGTTGCTGTTCAGAAGCTGGCCTTTTATGCTGTAATATATGGGATTTTGGCATGGACAAGAGAAAAAAAAACACTGGTTGACAGGAATTGATACGTTATCGATTATGATATGTTAAGAAAGTGACCGAGGGTTAGATAATGAAGCGGTGTCGTGGATGGAAGAATGGGAAAATTCTCAGGTAAACATCTAATGCATATACCAATTCGATAGCTTTCGTCTTCGAATTCAGTATCCTTTCTCGAGAGCGAAGATCCCACGGGGCTGCGGCGGCAGAATGTGGTTGGATCTATACTATGGAGAATCTACCTACAAAAGTATGCTCGGACGATGTTTTTTGACTGTTTGTTCGCCTCGCCGAAATCGCGAGGCGGATCTCAATTGATTCCGCTCTTTATTTTAGCCTTCGTATCATGTCTTGATTGGCGCGCTCTGTATGATCATACCGCATAAAGCATGCAACAATCAGTCTAGACTGCTGGAGAAGAGTACTGGAAACTGCCTATATCGCCGATGCATTGCCCTACCATTCTCCCATGACCGTGACACACCACCCCTCGTTTGGGGGTTTGCTTTTTTCCATCTACAGATCTGGGTCATCCTCATCTGGCAGTGGCTGGTTCGCAGCATCCTCCATTTCCTTATTGTATTGTTCCAAGAGATTTCGATCAACTTCCACGGTTGGTGGAGCAAGGGCGATACCGGCAACAAACTCCTAGAGCCCAAATATTAGCCTATGCGCAACCAAGATCACCAGACACGGAACAAAATACCAAGGCCGGGTTTCCGACAAGCTTCCTCGCCAGCCACAAGAAGGGCTTCTCGAAATTGTAGTTCGATTTGGCGGAGATGTCGTAGTATTGAAGATTCTTCTTGCGGTGGAAAGTGATGGTCTTCGCCTTAACCTTGCGCTCCTTCACATCGACTTTGTTACCGCAGAGAACGATGGGTACTTGTTCGCAAACGCGGACGAGGTCACCTGAAAGATAGATTAGCACAACTATCTCTTGATTGTGATGCAGAGAACGCACGATGCCAATTTGGCACGTTCTTATAGGTGATTCGAGATGTGACGTCGAACATAATGATACCGCACTGGCCGTTGATGTAGTATCCATCTCGGAGACCACCAAATTTTTCTTGCCCTGCTGTATCCCAGACATCGAACTGAATGCCACCGTAGTTCTGCAGTAGAATTAGCTTCTTGTACGACCCGCGCGACTTCTGGTGGGACTGTACTGTCGTGAAAGCAAGAGGATGAACCTCAACACCGAGGGTTGCAATATATTTCTTTTCAAACTCCCCAGTCAGATGACGCTTCACAAATGTGGTCTATGCACAAGAATTAGCTGTTGCGCACGACGCTATAGGCTGTTGACCAGGATTGTTTCTGCCCCACGGCGGGGAACGTAGTGAAGATTGCTGATGACGGACCTTTCCAGTTCCTCCATCACCGACAAGCACGAGCTTGAATGTAGGTGGCACTTGAGCGCCAGCTCCTTCAGCCATCTTCGGCAAGCGTTGGTGTGAGATTCGCGTAAATAGCTGATCGATATAAGCAGTGCCGCTATCGTAACCCAATATTCGAGACCGGTAGAGTGTGGAGAATGACTATCTTACAGAGGTGATTGACTATGTCAATTTGATGTGGTGAGTGTTGTGGATGCAGCTGGGTGTGATGTGAGGGCAGTATGGTTGCATAAGAAGTTTGTCTTCTAGAGCTATTCTAAGTTGAAGCGACAACAAGAAAATCCGTTTTGAGCAGATGACCAATCATAAGGCACCAAAGCTTGGCATCAGGCACTTTTGAAGTCTTGATGCCTAACCAGAGCAGCTTAAAGACCCCAAGGATTCGTCTACAACATTGATACTCGTCGTCTCATTATGATAGCTTTCACTAATACCATTGCTCCTCGATTTCAGCTATGCCAATTTCGCTCTGACGCCATACCTATGCCGGAAACCATCCCCTTGCACAAGTCCCTTAGGCAGGAAGAAGATGGCAACCTAACAGTCCTCTACCACCCCAATTACTCTTCGGCGTAAGCTGCAGAGTCAGCTCCTCTCCACTGCGGACAACTTTGACAACGACATTCCTCTACAAAACCAACCCAAATCAGCAGAGCTTTCTCAAATTTATACGTAGCCCCACTCACCCCTTGATTCCTTTGGACCACTTCGGCAACCTTGCTAAGCTTTTCATGATTGATCCAATTCACATGTCCGAACCTTCGTATCCGATCCCCTGCCTCCAAGCCGGCATCGTCCGCCGGACTTCCTTTCTCCACACTATTGACTTTTGCAAATGGAGTGTCGACTAAGCCTTGATCTAAGATCTGACCGCTACTGCTTGGCGCCTGGGTGGAAGGAGTTGTGAGTAGAGGATCTGATGCTCGGTATTTGGCATGGTGTTCGTGAAGTCCCAGCTCTATCTTTGACATGAGAGCTTTGTAATCGTTCCGTAGATGTATAATCCGTGCTCTTGTTGTCCTTACTGTAAACTCGTTGGCATGGAGGTTCCTAATAGGGCGCAGAGACAGCACGCACTTTGGGCGATATCTAGATCATCTCTGGGATAGCCATCGAAGGTTGTCAGGGCTGTATTCATGTTGACGCCGTGCTGAACGCGAGTCAGCTCGCACAAATATAGATAGATACATTGCAAGGCTGGAGATTACACTGTCAAGCACGCTGCCCAGAGCACTGAGATCCTCCTCAACCCTTGTCTTCTCATTGATTAGATCCACCAGCGAGAGCTTGTCTGTGTCGACTCCGATTGCTGGGACCTGACCACTCGTTGGGCCAGAGGCCACAGTTGGTGTATGTAAATCATCCATATGCAGTCCCATGATTCTTAAATCTAAAAAATCTAATCACATTAAAAGTAATACCATATTTCGAATACTCCATTGAGATGAAGCAGCGCTTGGCGCGGCAATCCAAAAAGTGGAATTTTGACGTCTCCCCGCTCACAAGCTCAACTTCTCGAATCAGGTTTGGCAAACTAAAGTCCTACACCTCTATAACGATGATTCGTCAAACCATTATCAGATCAACTAAGTCCGCACTTCGTACCACCATGCAAGCCCCACGGACGTTATCAACCACAGCAGCTAGAGCTGCGGAGGGTGACGCAGGAGCTCCCAGGTCTGGAGGTTCGGCACAAGGGTACGCTCACTCATCCTGTACCCGGCAGACCATACAACATGCCAGTCGCTAGTCTTTAGTTCATCGATCGAAGGTCTACGGTCTACAAAGCAAAGCTGATGACCGCATTTGGAAAACAGTGATGCTTTCAGCAAGCGTGAGCAAGCGGATGAAAACTACTACGTACGCCAGAAGGAAATGGAGAAGCTGCAGGCATTGAAAGCGAAGATCGATGAGCATAAGAAGCACCTCGAGGAGCTGGATAAACATGTGTATGTCTTCTTTGTTGCTTTTCCTACCTGCTATCATGGAGGCAACTAATGGCGGCCGTGGATAGATCGGACCAGATGGACTCGGGCAAGAAGTGATTGGGGTATGGAAGGTGTTCGTCATGAAGGCAACGCGCAGGGTACATCTGATAAAAGTAGCTCAGAAAACACTGGGGCTTGCCGAAGCAATTTCTATCTTTGCCTAAGCTATTTATACGTTATGGAGGCGCTGCCGCTTATTGTACACTCTCTTCCCTGTGCTTATTCTTGCACGTTATCGTACATTGGCTCCTTAGGATCACACGTCCGGACTGTAATCGTGTCCTTTCCTAGGCGACGTTCCCATGTATACCGATTGCACCGTTGAACTTATTGATGTCAACCAAGGTATTGAGAGTATCAACACTTCACGGCACCATGCTATTCTTTTCGTATGCTAAAAACTTCTCGCTTGCTGTGCTTTACCGTCACCTCCTACCCATATATGATCGATAGAAACCGTCAGCAGCATCGCTACCTGGACCGCTGATGCCACTCGATGGTCCTATCATCTGACCGGCTCGTTGAGCTGCCTGCACCTTTAGCTGCAAAGCTGCTGTATCTTGATCGATCTGCTGTAATTGAGCGAGATGGCTGTTGAGTACTCTGACGACTTGTGAGAGCTGTATGGTGGAATGAGGTCAGTAATTAAACCGCTTTGATGTGGTGGCCGAGACTTACAGGATCATCAGCTTTGTTGTGCTTGCTGAGGGTCGAAGAGGCATCGTTGATCTCCTCGATCATATCAGTCAGGTCCTTGCCCATCTCATCAAGTCGTTCGGACAATCGGGAAGCGAGCTGATAACTGCGGACAATGTCAGCGTGAGACATCATCTATGCTGACCTTGTTCCTACGTTCTCTCTCTCTCCTGATCTGGACCAGAAATAGCACCGTCTTGACCGATTGTATTCGAGATCATGGAATCCACTTGCTTCTCGTAGTAGTCTAACCAATGAGAGAGCTCTTCTTGGTCACCTTCAACTGCAGTCAATTGCCTTTCCACCTCTGTAGTGGCTCGTTCCGCCTCTAAGGTACTTCCATATAATTTTTGGATTTTCTCGCTGTTTTCTACAAGCATGCGATCCCATGTGGATACTTTCTCCGCTTGCTGTTGGAATTCTTTCTGATACTTGGAGAGATCAGTAGCCCAGCGATTAATTATGTCGTCCATTGATTTATTTTTCAGACGTGATTGTGGAGCTGGAGCCGGACCAGCTGTTGATGCACCCAGGCCTACCGCTGGTTTACCTCCAAATATACCAGCAGGCTGGGTTGTTGCTCCTGCTGATGCGCTGGCGGGAGCTGCAGGCTTTCCCATATTGCCGAAGAGCCCTGCGCCCGAAGCAGGTGCAGACGCCGAGGGCACTGATGTACCCGTAGATTCAGCTGTAGTAGTAGGGTTTTTCTCTTGGGGTTTCCCAAGATTCCCGAATAGTGATGGAGTAGTTGAAGAAGATGTTGTATCTGAGCTGGTTGGATTTTTTGGGAAGCTGAAGCCTCCTGTTGCTGCAGTGGGTGATGCTACAGAGTTTGCTGTCGAAGCCTCTGGCTGCGCAGGTTTGGCCATGCTGAACAGGGACGGCGTCCTTTGTGCAGTGGATGGATTTGTGGAAGCTTGACTATCTGTGCCAAATGGAGTCGTATTTTTGGACGCTTCACCCTGTGGTTGTTGTAAGGTGGTTGTCTTGTTCGCCCCAGTATCCTGGGATTTGTTCAAGTTCTGGAAGAGGCCGCCCTCAGTGGGGGCCGGTCTCTTTGCGAACAAGTCAGAAGATCCGGTACTTGCTGCCGATGCGAACGGATTAGGAGCTTGTGTAGGCATTGATGCGGGCGACTCCAGGGGTTTGCTCGAACCAAATGTGAAACCCCCCAACGTTGGGTTCGCGCTTTGCTTGGGAAAAGGATTGCCCGAGTCTGCAGGCTTGCCGAAAATACTGGAGCCTGCGTTTGCTCCGGTGTTATTAATCGGTGGTGGCCCTGCCGGAGTCGTGGAATTGCCAAATAGACTGATTGCAGGCTTACTTGTTGGCGTCGTAGTACTGTTTTGCTCCGCGAAGGTCTTATTTGTACCTATATTACTGAATAGGTTACTAGTATTGCCCTTTCCATTGGAACCACTAAACAGACTCGGCGCTTGGTTTTGAGATGTCATCAGTGGCTCCGCCGGCTTATTTGGTGTAGAGAATCCAGAGAAGCCACTTGATGGCGCTGGAGCTGTTACGGCTTGTCCGGACAATCCACCACTCTGCTTGTTCCCTCCTCCAAAAAGGTTGCTACCGCTGCTACTGCCAAATATGGGCGCCGGATTTGTTCCTGAGGCTCCTCCAAAGAGAGCACTTCCACCAGCCGTGCTTGTATTGCCAAATGGGCTTATTCCCGATGTTGTGGGGGGATTGGTCGTGGAGCCGAACAAATTGCCCGCTGGCTTAGAGCTGTTGGAATTCACTCGGCCAAAGAGAGCACCGGAGCTGCCACTTGTCCCAGACTGACCAAAGGACCACGACGGCTTATTTGAGTCGGCCATCCTTGGAATGTGGGGCGGTGGCCTTGCATACGGTTAGAAATGCGGTCTCCATATGCGGTCTCCCTTTGTAGAGGCTGGAAAGACTTACCTTGACCGAACTATGTAGGTCCTATATTCCCTGTATTCTCCACAGCTAAGCAGTTAACAATGCAAGCGCGGTAGGGGCTGGGCTCCCAATTCCCAAAGCGCGATCCTTTCTAGTGTATGCACAACATTGTGAAGTCCTTGGCGCTGAGGATCGAACACCTACGGTCTCTATCCTTCGTCAATCTAGGGATTTTCTAGGCACAGCAGTGAGCCAGTGGTTCTCAGTTTGATCAATCTATATGAGGACGAGAGCCAAGTCAATGCGACTCGACCATACACAGGTTACGTGGGGGGTTTCTTGTGCAAGAGTAAAGTACTTTATTTTTCTCCGTATTCTATTCTGCGCTAGAACTAGAATAGCTGTAGTGCGCCAGAGCAACTTATATTGGCTCGATTTCAACTCTATAAATTATACCTCATTTCATAATCTACCCTTTGTGCTGAGAGTGCATCTCATTGTGTCGCTGGTATTTATCTATCATGCCCAATCCTTCTAATCCACCCAAAAGTCCTACCCTAGCGCCTCCTCGCAAGAGCGTTGAGCTAGAGGACCCGGGCGCCCATGAGTTGCTAGGTATGTACGCTTTCTCTGGCGCATCATGCGGCGATGTCTGTCAAAATTGCTCATACCCAGGATAGAAACATCGGAGAATGAGGACGATGTCTTCGCCGATGCCTCAGAGGGTCAGGGCACCAACTCGGTCCCTAATTCTCCAATTCCTATGACGCGGGTGGAAAAGGTAAGTCAAGCGGCGGTCGATTTCTAGAGGACGGTAATTGATTTGAATACAGGTCGACGATCGCGAGAGTCATGGCGAAATCCCAGGCACTGCAGCATACCAGTTGAGGACTCAAGATGCGGTTCCAGATGAGCTCGAAATTATTCCAGAAGGCGGTGACACCAAACCCAGCTCAACCGCAAACCATCAAGCATCATCTTCAAACTTGCACGGAACGCCCATACCCAAGACAGTGGTAGAGAAGGTCGATACAGTGTCGCCGAGCCACGGTGACATTCCCGAGACCGCTGCACATTCGAAAAGGAAAGCAGACGCCGTACCGGATGTTATTATTCAGCAACCGAACATTGAAGGGTCTTCTGAGATTGTGGATCGAGGCAGTAATAGTGGGGCCGGGTTTCCAATCTCCAAGACTGTCGCGACGGAGGTAGCCTTAGAGACGATCCACGCACGGGTCCCAAAGACAAACGCATCCAATATGAGAAAAGAAGAGAATAAGCCTGATCTACTTGAGAAAAATGGCGATGATCTCGGTAAGCAGAAAGACGTCCTGCTTGGTTCTGTCTAGCGAGCCAATGACCGAATCAGGTTTACCAACCTCTCTAAACAGATTTGGTCTTGCCCAACCCAAGCGGCAGAAATCAATGCTAGAGTCAACTTCACCAATCGCGGCTGACGGTGGCTTTGGACCCATGAATGATGAAGAATCTGAGCATGAAAGCGATATAATAACCCATGAAACTGAGCAAAATGCCAAACTCGATATCAATGACTCTATCGGAATGGACTTTGACGACTTCGAGGCTGGTGATGACGAGGATTTTGGTGATTTCGACGATGGATTTCAGCAATCCTCTGCTCTCGACGAGGAACCTCAGGAGCCAGCATCATCCATACCACCGATTCAATCCCTTCCACATGCGACATCGCCTTTTGTGAGTAATGTCAATGCAACGATTGAAGGCACTGTATCCGCGCACTTGATCGTGACAATTGAAGCAACCTGAAGCTAATCTTGATTTTCCAAAAGCCCTTGCTTGATTTCAGTGAACTAGATACCCTGAACGGTATAATAGCTGCCACCAGCCCCTTTCTTAACGACATATTCCCGTCTACCACAGAAGAACACCCTCCCTCCCCACCAATGCCGTCGAGTCAGAACTCTATATTCCTTACGGATCGGAGTCTGTCACTTTGGTCCCAACTTGTCGCGCCTCCGCCCCTACAACCGCCCAACTGGGTCCGGTCACGCATCCGCCGCCTCTTCTTAGTATCACTCGGAGTCCCCGTTGACTTGGACGAAATTCTACCCGCCTCGAAGCAAAAGAAACTCATCCTGCCCTCAATACACCTCCGCAGTCGCTCTCAATCACCTCCTGAAGGTCGCTCACTAAATGCTCGAGTTCGTTTAAAACAAGAGAATAACTCCACCGCCTCTGTGGATCGACTTTCATCCAACAAGCCCAGGAAAAGAAAAGGTCCACCAGCGCCACCCGAACTCGACTTCCAAGCTACGAAGATGCTGTGCGCAACTACGGGAGCTGCACTGTCGAATATGACGGATGGGGAACTACAGGCGCATGTGCAAGAACTCGAAGAAGCAAACGCCAAGGCCAGCGAGGTGCTGGAGTATTGGCTGAAACGAAGGGACAGCGCTTTGGGCGACAAAGAAGCTTTCGAGGGCGTGATTGAGAATCTGGTAAAGCATGCCCGGAAGTCTCGCAAGTGACGGATCACAACAGCATAGCAATTCTTAATGAGCCCCTTTTCGTATTTAGCACCTTCCCACACGAACTCCACGCTCACAATTTCTGCGTGACGTTCAAGCCCTCTTTTTGACCCCTGGGTCACGACAGCTTCGCCAAGACTCTGACCCTAAAGTGATTAGTCTCACATCGCAAATTACCAAGATATTGATCACGGAAGACCTGATATTCTAAGGTACTGTAAAGTAAGTTAGTTCAATTTCTGTGTAGGCGTCAGTGAGGTCGCACGTAGTATATTTGTAGACTCTTCAATGCTTGAAAAGAACAAGGGGGTTACGGAACGCACAACGGAGCGGTTCAAAAGAGGTCTCGACTAGGCAAAGCTTCCCCGAACCGCTATTATTCTTGACTTAACTAGTGGGATCCTTTTGTGGCTGCCACGCCGCCGCTCAGCAATTTGTCGAACCCCACGGGGCAGTACTGCAACGAGGGAGTACTCCCTTCTCAGGCTGTCAGCGTTGATACTTGATGACAATCGTTGTGCAGTGGATGCCCGAATAAAAACCTACATAATTCCTACCCTCCTTTTCTCTGGCTTTCCAATACCAAGCCCCACTCCTACCGTCCCCCAACCACATCCCTTTCATCGAACCAGTACAAAGCGCCTCCCTATCAACCTACCTCTCCCAGATCGACTTCAACGTCTTTGTGAGACCACTGTTTCAATGGCACACTGTCAGTGAGCAGTTGCCTTAATTCAGCCTTGCGTTTCTAGCAGCCCCAGTTAACTCTCTCACTTACCCTCCAACTACCCCTTACCTTATGTACCAAGATTCCTGGCGACGGCCTCAGTCATAATCAACCCAACACAGAGGACCCGATCCGCCCACGACCTCAAGCCATGGCCGAAAGAGAGACCTTGGCGGCTGCAACGGCCATTGTACAGAGTCTTGCTCTGAAGGTCGCTCCCTCCTACGATCCCACCGGATTCAGTTTGCACTCGAAGGAAATGGCTGCAAACGGCAAGCTCTTACTGCCCGGTAGGAACGATAGCACGAAGCAATCATTGGAAGACGAGCTCTCGGCTTTGGCAGCTCGAATAAGATACCTTGAAGACAAGGCTAGTACTGTCAATAACCAGGTCCTTCCAGACACTCCCAGTGAGTTCGGCGCTCCTACGTCGCCATTTGCAAATGGCTCATCGAGTCCAGCTCGGAATGGCGCGTCTCGACCGGTTCGGCAACTCTCGACATCTACTAGGCAAAACCATATATCAAAGCTCCTGGCTGGTGGTTCTCTTGTTTTCTCTGAAGATGATGTTAATCATCTCCGGGACCACGTCGAAAGGCAAGCAAATGAAATCAAATCTCAGAAAGAGACTATAGACAGTGTGAAGGAACAGCTCTTAGAGCAGAAAGAGCATGCAAAACGTACCTTTGTCAAAGTTGGGGATATGCAGATCAATTCCCTCGAGCGTGAGCTCCTGAAACATCAACAGGCAAATGAAGCTTTCCAGAAGGCCTTGAAGGAGATTGGCACCATTATAACCAATGTGGCGAATGGAGACCTCAGCCAGAAGGTCCAGATCCATGCAATTGAAATGGACCCAGAAATCGCAACCTTCAAGCGGACGATCAATACCATGATGGATCAATTACAAGTCTTTGGTAACGAGGTCTCGAGGGTCGCGCGTGAGGTGGGCACAGAAGGCAAACTTGGTGGACAAGCTCAGATCACCGGAGTCAGCGGTATATGGAAGAATTTGACCGATAATGGTATGTAGTCATCGTGCATGAAATCTTCATATCACTTGCGCTAATCGTTGCACAGTCAACGGGATGGCCTATAATCTTACGCTCCAGGTTCGGGAGATTGCAGAAGTTACGACCGCTGTGGCGGAGGGTAATCTGGAGAAGAAGATCAAGAGACAAGCAAAGGGGGAGATTGCACAATTACAGCAAACCATCAATACAATGGTGGATCAATTGAGGGCCTTCGCCTCTGAAGTTACCCGAGTAGCAGGGGACGTCGGCACTGAAGGCGTCTTAGGTGGACAAGCCAAAGTCGAAGGTGTCAAGGGTGAATGGAAGACCTTAACTGTTAACGTCAACGTGATGGCCGACAGGCTGACCAGCCAAGTCCGGGATATCGCTGCAGTGACCAAGGCTGTAGCTAAAGGCGACTTGACCAAGAAGATAACAGCCAGCTGCAAAGGAGAGGTATTGGATCTCAAAATGACCATCAACTCCATGGTCGATCAGCTAGGACAGTTTTCTTCGGAAGTCACTCGAATCGCCAAGGCTGTTGGCACAGATGGTGTACTTGGGGAGCAGGCTACAGTAGACAATGTGGAGGGTACTTGGAAAGACTTGACCGAGACTGTAAATCTGCTCGCGAACAATCTCACGACTCAAGTCCGGGAGATCGCTTCTGTTACTCTAGCTGTGGCGAAAGGAGACTTTAGCCGCAAGGTCACGGCTGAGGTTAACGGCGAAATTTTAGATCTGAAAATAACGATAAACACTATGGTGGACAAACTCAACAACTTCGCATTTGAGGTCAGCAAGGTGGCCAGAGAGGTCGGTACCGAAGGCACCCTAGGCGGTCAGGCGAATGTACACGAAGTAGAAGGGAAATGGGCTGAGCTTACGACGAATGTTAACACCATGGCCAACAATCTGACCCAGCAGGTAAGGGGCATCTCGGATGTTACGCAGGCAATCGCACGAGGAGATCTGAGCCAAAAGATCGAGGTCCATGCCCAAGGAGAGGTGCTCAAGCTGAAAGTGACCATCAACAACATGGTGACTCAGCTCGATACTTTTGCTCGGGAGCTGAAGCGTGTAGCCCGCGATGTTGGTGTGGACGGCAAGATGGGTGGCCAAGCTAATGTTGATAATGCAAGCGGACGGTGGAAAGAGATTACGGAAGATGTCAATACCATGGCAGACAATCTAACTTCGCAGGTTCGAGCTTTCGGCGAGATCACAGATGCGGCGACGGATGGAGACTTTACCAAGCTCATCTCTGTCGACGCGTCTGGCGAGATGGATGACTTGAAGCGCAAGATCAACAAGATGATATCAAATCTACGTGATAGCTTACAGAAAAATACACAGGCCAGAGAGACAGCAGAATTTGCCAACCGGACCAAATCCGAGTTCCTTGCCAATATGAGCCATGAGATTCGAACACCAATGAACGGGATAATAGGAATGTCACAATTGACCTTAGATACTGATCTCACACAGTATCAGCGCGAGATGATGAATATTGTTCACAATCTTGGAAACAGCTTGTTAACGATCATTGATGATATCTTGGACATTTCGAAGATTGAGGCCAATCGTATGGTGATGGAGTCAATAGCCTTCTCCATGCGAGGCAGTGTGTTCAGTGCGCTGAAGACTTTGGCAGTGAAAGCCAATGATAAGCACCTCAATCTTGCATACCAGGTGGATAGTTCGGTTCCCGACTTTGTGCTTGGCGATCCATATCGCCTCCGCCAGATCATCTTAAATCTTGTAGGCAATGCCATAAAGTTCACCGAACTCGGAGAGGTCAAACTTACCATCCGTGGGGCTCGGGAGATGGATATTGCAGACGACGAGTATGCTTTCGAATTCTCTGTGTCAGATACTGGCATAGGCATTCAATCTAACAAGAGAGACCTGATCTTCGATACTTTCCAACAAGCCGACGGCTCGACTACACGTAGATTCGGCGGCACCGGACTCGGCTTGTCCATATCTAGGAAGCTAGTCGAACTGATGGGCGGTCGATTATGGGTCGATTCGATCTACCAGAAAGGCAGCACGTTCTCCTTCACCTGCGTTACCAAGATTGCTTCACACGATCTGAGTTCGGTGCGGTCACAGTTAAATGCCTATAGAAATCACGTGGTACTATTCATCGACAAAGGCCGGACGGACTGCTCAGAGAACATCACAACTATGCTCAAGGAACTCGAACTAAATCCTATGGTGGTCAATGATGAGTCAGAGGTTCCCCGACCTAAGACTCCTGGCTCAACGGAAAAGCCAGAGCATGGCCTCCCATACGACGTTATACTTGTCGATGGTATGGATACCGCTGTACGGCTCCGAAATCATGATGCTCTCCGCTACGTTCCTATTGTTTTGCTCGCCCCAGTCGTCTCAGTCAGCATGAAGTCTGCCCTCGATCTTGGTGTCGCTTCGTACATGACCACACCATGTCTCCCCATTGACCTTGGGAACGGCATGATTCCCGCCCTCGAAGGTCGTCAGACAACATCCATTTCTGACGCCTCCAAATCTTTCGACATCCTCCTTGCGGAAGACAACGAGGTCAATCAACGACTTGCGGTGAAGATCCTCCAGAAATACAACCATGGCGTTACCGTCGCCAACAATGGCCAAGAAGCCCTGGACGCTATCAAGATCAGGCGTTACGATGTCATCTTGATGGATGTGCAAATGCCAATCATGGGAGGTTTCGAGGCGACGAAGGCGATCCGAGAGTACGAGCGCTCCGAGGGTTGTACGCGGACCCCGATCATCGCTCTCACCGCTCACGCTATGATGGGTGACCGGGAGAAGTGCATCCAGGCCCAGATGGACGAATACCTGACCAAGCCGCTGAAGCAGCAACAAATGATGCAGACGATCCTGAAATGTGCGACCCTTGGTGGTAAACTCCTGCATGCAGGAAAGGAGACGAGGATTTCGGCCAAAGATGAAGTGCCTGAGCCAAATAAGAACTCTAGCAGCCGCACTGGGGGAACGGTCGTGGCGAAGCCGATCAAAAGACCGATGATGGTAGACAGGGCCATTACCAGTGCTGGGCCGATCAATACGGACGGCGGTACGGATAGTCCGGGACTGTTGAGTGCGGAGATGCAGGATCCGATCGCGATGGAGAGGGTCAGTCACTTTGTCTCGTAGTGCACAAAGAAAACAATGCTGACGAGTCTAGATCCTCTTACGGTCGATGAGCAGCTGATTTTTTTCTCTCCATTATTCCCCTTTTACGACGATGATAGTCTGCAAGTCAGCGACATCTCCTTCCAAGCGTGGCGTATAGGCGTACTCCTGTTGGGCAGCCCCTGGTGGAGGATCCTACCAATGCAGGGTGTATGGCACAGAGCATCAATGTGTTTATCGCCAGTCTCGGCTTCTCGATCTCATGTGTGTGCGACTGGGTTCAAAGTACTGGCTGGCTGGGACACTTTTCTTCTTCTCATATTTTGCTCAATGAGCTTACCAGGTCTTTTCGTAGCCATGACTGGTAAAATGATATAATCTTATCTTTAAATTATATACTATGACCGGCTGCAGGTGGCTTATGTGAATGATCGAAAGTGTGTCTATTCTACGGGATGAATGTTATGTATACGCAATACCTGATAAACATCATCTACTTATCAAGAGACTTCCTCCATATTTGTGCGACTGGGAAGGACCGTTCGCAATATCTAGTAGTCTGTCTATTCGACAATCTCGCCGAACTGGCCTTGTGCACAGCAGCGACGTTGTTGGAACAATCACCCAGGCAACATACCTTTCCTCCAATGATTTGCGCTGAACAATGCATGGTTAGTCGCATGATAGAACCTAGCTAAGGATGTAATGTGCACTAGCGCTGTTCATGTAGTGTTGATACATAATAGAGTAGGTAGTCAGAAGAGGTATAATTTGGCCATTGAAATTAATAGTCCACATTGTTTCGATGATTATATCGAGCGCTGGAAAAGATCTAGTCGAGTTTCGGAATCTATGGTATATATATTTCCTCCGCCTTTCATGTTTTGAAGACTCAAGCAAATACAGCCTAGATTCTTGACTTTCGCTCCCAGTATATCTACTCTGGGAAAGCATTGCATTTTTCGCGACAGGTCTAGCGCGCCAAGGCCCCAAGCCAGCTTCCGCCTCGGCTTTGGGAGGAGAGTCGGCATCATTAATTATCCTCTCTATGCTGCTGAGGACGAAGGAAGGACAGGCCGAGTAGAGACCTTGATGAGTGAAGTTTTGGTGTGTCCTTTCGGTCCTGTTACCACTAATGGTACACATTTACCATCTCTTGCTTAAAGGATCCTGCAGACTTTTCATATTCACAGTGCACCTATTTCGGTATTCGATCCGTGCAAAGATAGTCCACTTGAGGTATGGCGCAAAACAGCACGTGCCAGAAGCTTTCAATGGGTAATTCCTGGATAGAACGCACATGCATACTGCTCTTGTAAGCATGTCTGCCTAGTCAAGTGCATCATCCTCGACCACAAGGCCATCTTCTAGCGGTGGAGAGTGGAGGCATAATGACCGAGAGGCTCAATTCCCAATTGCGATGGCGATTGTTAGCGGTCATTCAGCCCAGTAGCAGGTCCAAATTCCGCACGCCGAGTTGGAGATAGCGAGCTGCTGGAGCTGACTCTGGTCAAGAAGACCCAACGGCTCTTGACTAGGCGGCATAGAACGTTGAAGACTTTCCAGCGGACGCCAACAGGCTTCACTTGGTTTTTTGGCCCGTGGTTACCGCAGCCTTGGCCTGAGATCTGTTGTACCATTGGAGCAAGAATCGGAGCATCAAGATAGCTAGGATGAAGGCTGCTTGGTACCAAAGGTTCGACATGATGAGACTCAATTTTGATATGTCTGATTGCCCTATGAGGGTATGCAAGACGGAGAATCTAACGGCCCGACGTGCCTCGGCTCCAGTGCTCCTCATGGAGCGGAATGATAACAGATGTCCACCAAAGTCCATGAGCCAAAGCTTGTGTCCCATTCGTGCTGAAACTTACGCCAATCATCTGAGCTATCTTGCTCGGCTCGCTGCTCATACTCAAACTCATGTTTATATGAGACCTCGACGTATTGTACCCTTACACTTCGCGACGGGATTCATGCCTCGCTCAAGCAAAGAACAGGCATTCAAACACACAATGAGAGGCATTTCACCAAGTCCATCCCCAGCCAAGCCGAATGAAAGCCCCAAAGACTTGCCAGTAGCCAGCCCAAGCGCAAGGTAGCCACACGTTCTCTCTCATTCCTCCTGGATACGTGGCCTGTCTGTCTTTCTCACCCAGTCCTAACAGCAATTGCACAGCATCTTTCTCACCCAGTCCTAACAGCAATTACATAGCATCCTTCTCATCTCCCCCACAAATCGCATCCTCCTCCTTCACCGTGTGCAAACCTCCTCCTCATTCGCCTCAGCCCGTACGTTTCTTTCCTAGTCTTTCCTCCCCAAATCAGGCGAGATGGTTTGTGCACACCATCGCTTTTTGCGTCAAATAGTCCGCCGAAGCACGTTACCTTTACGTTATCCGACCAGAGCCTCAGCTGAAATCTAGGTCTGCGCAGACGTCTTCCCAGGCGGTCATCTCTCCCCTCAAGACGGCTTCCTCCCACCTCTTGAAGACAAGCGAAGACATGACGAGAGCCCAGTATACCGGCTAGCTGCTATCAGAGAGTGCTTTGAAGAAAGCGGGCTCTTACTCGCTCGACAGAAAGACAGCCCGAATGAGCTTATACGTCTGAGCGAGCGAGAGCGGGATGAGGGCCGAAAGGCTGTGCATTCCGAACAAGTGACATTCCAAGACTGGGTAAAGGGAAAGGGAGGATTCGCTGATGTGGAAGGCCTTGTGCCCTTCACGCGATGGTTGACGCCAGCGGGTCTACCGAAGAGGTTCTCCACACAAATGTACTTGTACTTTCTTCCCATCGACTCACCCGTCTCTTCGGAAACGGATAGGACGCAAATGCATATACCGACTCCAGACGGCGGAGTGGAACATACGGCTGCTCAATTTCTCTACCCGCAGGAGTGGATCGACCTCGGATTGTTGGGAGATATCGAGCTCTTCCCACCTCAACACTTTCTTCTAGAATTGATCGCACCGTTCCTCACTCCTCCAATACCATCCGCGGACAGCACACCAGCTTCGGACATACTGTCCGAGCAAAGAAAGCGTCTAATGCAATTTGTAGAATGCGATGGTGATCCGCCATGGGGCGAGAAATGTATAAGTCCGTATCCGTTAAAGAAGACGAGTAGGCACCTGTATATCGGTATGGAGGGTGCGGGCCCAGAGCTTCAAGGGACGAACAGAAGGGGGGATGCTGAGCGGGTGTTGAGGGCGAACCTTGCGGAGTACGAGGGAGGAGGAGGCAGGAAGCGACCCAATATACAGATAGTGCTGTGGAGGAGGGACGTATTTCCAGATGAGAAAGAGAAATTATGACGAATTGCATGAGAGGATGATGCATGCCCGGAACGAATATTTTTTATGAGTGTAAATGTTCAAACGATCAATGAATAAAGGGTATCTCACGTGGTGCATATATACACGGGAGTTTTACACGTGTTGTATGAGTGTAGACAGCATATCTTTCAGCAGCGAATCTTCATCTTCTCCGCTTGCATTCATACCGACCAATTGTGCTACGGGTAATCAGTCCACTACTCATCTCAAAAGCTAGGCAAAATCAGAGCACCGACCTTGCAAAGTAGTTTTCACACTTCTCAAGCCCTCATTTTGGTCTTCCAGCAGGCTCTGGATCTTGGCCCTCGCACCCTCGTCTTCGGCGACGAGCCATGCCAGTATGACATCTACGGTTTGCAACACGTAGAGGCCTCCATCTAGCCTTCTTGATTCCCACTCGTCGAGTCTCTCTGCCCGCTCCTCGGATGAAAGTGGGGTTTCTTCGGCGGCTATCGTCCTGTTGATTGCTTGGACTTTGGATACGTAATCCTTTCGTATTTGTAGTAACCGGGTTGGCGCTTGGTAATTCTTCTCTACGAATTTGGCGAGAAGCCGGATTCTTGGTGCCTAGTTATGTCCTTCATGTCAGAGTTTACCTTTCTTTGGCATACGGTTTCGTGGCTCGATCTTTATGAGAGATGTCTCACGGATTGACATCTGTACAAGAAAGGAGAATTTATGATGGAGAAAACCTACCTCATTGGCGGGCAGCGAGCGTAGCATAGACGAGAAGATCCCAAGGAGGTGCTCGGTGGCCTCACTATCCTGCCTTTTCATGAAGAGGCCGAACGTGGGTTTCAGCCCCGCTGCTTCGACAAGTCGCTCACAGCAGGCAACACCGTTCGGTCCACCGAGCGCATGATCGAGCAGCCGTAATGCTCGAGGTTTGCTCATCTTTCCATCCCGCAACATGATTAGGCATAGATCTAGTCCTTCGGCTTCAAGGAATTCCGCTTTGCCTTCACTGTCATCGACGCAACACGTCAGGCAGTCGAACACGTTCTCTACGTATTCTTCTTCCTCGGTCCCTTTTGCCGGATCCCGTTTCCGGTAAGGGCTGAGGAGCTGCAGGAAGATATCAATGCCGTTTAGCAAGATTAGCTTACTGCGATTTGCGGGTGACGACTGGAGAAGGATGGCTAGGATTTCGGCGGAGTATTGTGTGTTCTGAGCTGTACTAGATTCTGATTGTTGTATTCGAGAAAGTAGCCAGCCGAGAAACTTGGTTTCTTTCCCTATAGTTGCGATAATTGATAGGCGCGAAGAGAGATTCTCCAGGAGGCTGAGCACATGGTATATCCCGGCTCTATCCGATTCGATGTCTTCGTTCAGCCGTAAAACATTCTCGAACAATAGGTTCAATAGATCTGCATCGAGAAGCGCATCGACTAGAAAATCCCATTGATCTTGCTTAGCCTCGACATCCTCGTCAGTCAGCTCGTTTATGGTCTCGATGGCGTCGATGGCTATATCTGTGTTTTCATGAGACAGTAACGATACCAGTGATGAAACGCAGCCCAGCTTTGCGAATTCTTGGTAAAGTTCAGGGTGTTCTGAGAGAATGGAGAGTGCCTTCACATCTGTATCTAGATCTGCTTCTGAGCCCATGAACCTGATGATACATGTCAAACTAGACCCACCAGGATGTTCAAAATGCTCGGACGTACTTCGCCGGTGTATCTTCATATTTGGCTCTCAGTTCCGCATTCTTTGAGACTCTCTTCTCGAAATTCAGAGCCAACTTGCGCAGCCATGTGATGTCGACTTTCTCCGGTTTCTGTCTTGCGCTTAGCTTTGGGCCAACTTACTTATACCAATCCTGAGGACCCACCGATTCATCCTGGTCTTGCTCCTCAATGAAGTCGAGCACGGCTGTGGTGTTTTTGGTGATGCCACCTCCATAGAATCTGCCTTCATCGTCCTCTGGGCCCACTTCTTCTTCCTCTGGTGGCATTTCTGGACCTGCCTCCATGTCTTCGTTATCGCCTTTGTCTTCTCCTATTGCTTTTCCACTACTCTTGACATCTCCATTTAGGCTTATTTTGGTGGCTTTATAAATCTTGTCTTCCTACGGTTAGTAGATACAGGTAGCCGTGGGAGACAACAATGTACCTGGATCTTGACTGGCGCCATTCTTCCTTTTATTTCCTGGTAGGTAGGATTTCTACTGGTAATTAGCAAGTCTCCTGTCCTCCTTGGCACCTCCCATAGTATGGAAACAATCCAGAGAGAAAGGGATCTCTACCTTAAATAGATCGTCAAGGCTGGACATAATAGGATGTATCCTTATAAATTGAGCTGAGTAGGACTACAAGGCCAGCTCTGACCGCATGAGGACGGTGCCCAAGAATGATTCGTGCATCAGCGTCAGGGCGTTGACATGGGCAATGTTTGGATTCGGACATAAGCGATCCATCGGCGATAGCGAAAGCCACTGCAACGGAGAGATCATTCACATGTCCACTAAATTCAAGCGCCTATGGAGTCGGCAGCGGCACCCAGGGGCCGAAACGTCTCGATTGCAACTCTTCAGCTAGGACCAATGGAAGAGCTACATGGCCGTGGCCAACGACACTATCACAACAAACGGTATAAGGACGCTGTTCTATGCTTTACCCGGGTGAGTCCCACCCTCAAAACTACATTCATAGCTCATGTATGACTTAGGCTATCGATAGAGGCATTACGGATCTCAACACTGTCCTTGGAAGTCGTTCTGCAGCTTATGCGAAGCTGGGCAACCTCCGAGCCGCCCTATCTGACGGGCAGAAGATGATAAAGCACGACAAGACCAACGTCACCGTGGGCTTAGCAGCCCAAATACTCGGAGTGCTCAAATACTGATATTGACAGGGGTATCTTCGCACAGGCAAGATCCTGACACTAATGGGCAAACCGGACACGGCGAGATCTCTTTACGAAATGGGTATCGGCAAGGTCCAGGCCATGGATCCTGACCTTGTAGTGTGTCTACCCCTGGTGCGTTGCAGTCACGGCGAACTGTGTTGATGGCCCTCAGCTTCTCAGGAGATCCTACGATAAAGTCGTAACACAAATCGACGCAGAAGTTGTCAAGCAGAATTCTTCCACAAAGCGCCGGGATCCTTTCCAGATCTTACCCTGGGAGATTGCCGCGAAGATACTCAGTACACTTACATTTCCTGATGTTTGGTGAGCAGCCAGTATACTCACGTTTTCGTAACTCACATATGCTTTCATAGTTACAGCATAAACGTCTCAAAGTCGTGGATGGAACTTCTAGGATCCATCCCAACGCTGTGGACCGATCTAGACTTCATCGCAGCTAGAATGCCTGTGCAGGAAATGGCTGTTCGAAAGTATTTGAGGCAAGGGAAAGGCCTTCCCACTCGGGTAACTTTACCCAAGTCTGTGAACGCCAGGTATTATCTCCCACGCTTCATAACGACAAGATGCAAAGGACTGTACGAGTTGGTGGTGCCTAGTGGCCTGATCGGCACCACGATCCTTCAGGCCGTGTCTTGCGCTACCAACCTCAAGACTCTTACCATAGGAAGTGAATGCCAGATTACGGATGATACTATCGAGCAGCTACTTGAACAATGCAAAGCTTTGGAATGTGTAGAGTTTTCCGACGTCACTTTATTGATGGGACGTCCGGCTCAATGGAAAGTGGATTTACCGAAACTCAACTCCTTGGTTTTGGCTTTCACAAAGACGCATCGCCCTGGCACGACGATACAAGTTGTTGATCTCGAGAACCTAGTCAAGAGGATCCCCAACATTCGTAAACTGGTAATTCGCTCAGTCTGGTCTTTGCCTATTGACGGACCAGGACAGGCAGCACGAACTCCAGATTTTTCCGGTTTGATCCACCTTGAGGTACTTGACATAAGTGGCATGATTGCGAGTCGACCCCCAAAATTTCCGTTATCACTGAGCAGTCTTAATATCTCAGACATCGAATCTCCTGTTCTTGAATTCGCCCCGAGCCAGTTCACAAAGCTGACCCGTCTTATGGTGGGCAATAGCTATCATATGATGCTCAACGTCAGAAAGATGCTCGAAGCGAACAAGGGCAAATTGACACATTTCGATGCTACCGGAGGGCTATTTGAAATGGAGCTTGAAGAGCTCATCACGTCAGGTTACTTCGAAAGCGTCAAGGAACTCAAATTGGGCATGTGCGATTTCAACGACGACCTGGCCATCATTTTGGCGAAGCATGTGCTTAGCATCAAGACTCTATGTCTCGAACGCACTAACATCACCGGTGTTGGGGTGAAAGCATTGGTCATCGCTCTAAAGGATAAGCTAGAATTCCTACGCCTGGATGAATGTTATAAATGCAGCGCAGATGCAAATGATTGGGCCTTAGCAACGGGTGTGAAGACCTCCTTCAAATTCCCGGACCAACGCAGGGGAGGTAGAAAGGTCAGGCAGTGATCTGAGCTGCCAGGATCAGGCAGGTGGCATGCACTATAGGAATGAAGCAAAACTTATTTTCGATGCTCGCGAATGATTGCGAGATTACCTCTAGGCTTATATATGGGCTGAAATGTTTTCCGTTATGACATTCATTGGGACGATGCCCACCTCTTTTCAGCACTCTCGAATCACTAGGGACGTTGAGTGAACCGTCTTTGGTCGTCTGCAGCTTGGGCAGTATCAATTGTCGTCAATTAACCCCGAAGGAATGCAAGGCTCATTGAGCCAAGTATCGAATCCCGCTTCTTAGCATCTCTACAGAAAGAGGTATCAGGAAAAAGTTCATTGTTCCGTGACATCTCTGGGTGAACCTGGGACCTGCTCTTCATGCGGCGTGCCGAGGACCTTCTAGGTCTTAGTGCGACCACAAAGACCACGGCGAAGACTACAGAACGCCCGGTTAAGATTTCAAAGACCCAGACTTTCAAGGTGTTTGCCATGAAAGAAGAAAGATCCTGGCGCGTGGATGACGTCGCTTGTCACTAGAAGAACGAGTTACGAACATAGGGCCTATTCTTACACCACGACAGCACAATATCGATTCTCATCTAGTATTGGAGTTCCGCTGCCCTCTACCTTATTTTGTCTCTCTCTTTACGCTTTGGTGTAAATGAAGGACGAAATATCTCTACCAGATCCAGTGTGCTGGTAGTTGAACGCGGAAGGGGTTGGCTTTACTCCCGACTTCAGTATTCGAGGACACTACACCTCCCCCCTCCCCGAATTGCTTACCTCCACCTTTTTCTCCCTCGCCTCCTTCCCACTCTTTCCCACCCACCCTCCGACCCAAAGCTCCGCAACGATCGCTCCCGAAATGCTCAGAATCGCAAGACTCCAACACATCGTCCCCCAGCCCTTGCTCTGCGTCACAAAACCGCCCCAAATAGGTCCAACAAGCATCCCGCCGGCAAACGCCATATTGAAAAGCCCGTACGCCGTCGCATACGCGCCTTTCCCTCCAAAGGCTCCCGGATGCGATTGTTCCTTATCGCCCACCACATACGTGATCTCCGCCAATAGCGGCGTCATCGCCATGCTCAGCGCGAAGCCCAGGCACGCCAACAGGGCGCAGAGCAGTACTTTCTGCCGGAGGTTATCATGGTTGACGAAGCGCAACAGGACCAGGAAAGGGATGGCGAGGAGGAAGCCCAAGGCGGTCGGGATCCGGGGGCCTTTCTTGTCGGACCAGTATCCGAAGAGCGGCGAGAGGAATGAGGGGAGGATTAGGGGGAAGAAGATGAGGCCGGCGCCGATGGAGGACCAGCCCCAGATGCGATTGACGTAGAGGGGGAGGACGGCGTCCCAGGCCGTGAGGAGGATCGATTGCGCAAGGGTGCAGTAGAGGGCGGCGAGAAGACGGCGGGACGAAAGTAAGAGGACGAAGGAGTTCCTGCCCTTGACAGATCGCCCATTGCTCGGAACAATAGCAATTTCCTCAGCTACCGCCTCCTCGCCTTCCTTCTCCCCTCCCTCCCCTCCAGTCCCCGCAACCCCCTCCCACCTCCTCGCCACCCCCTTCTCCACCAACAAGCACCTCATCACAACATCCACTCCCACCAACCCCCCCGCCATCCCAAATACCGCAAACCACCCTGCCCGAGCAAACACCACACCCCCCAGCACCGGCGCCACCAACACCGCAAGACTCATCGCCAACGCCACATACCCCATACACTCCCCCACCCTCCCCCTCCCCACCGTATCCACCAACAGCGCCAAGCCCACCGTCCACACAACCGCCGCGCTAAAACCCTGCAACACCCTCCCAACAACCAACACCCCCACCCCGCGCCCAAAACACAACAGCAGCGTCGCGCCCCCCAACGCCCCCAGTCCCACCAGCAATGGTCCCCGCCGGCTACTCGTCCGATCCGCCACCCAGCCACACACAGGCGACGCCCCTAGCAGACATGCACCGTAGACGGCTAGGAGGACGGAGGTCCAGTGCTGAATTGAGGCTGGGGGGGTGTGGGCGCGGGCGGTGAGGGCGAAAGGGATGACGGGAACGATGAGGGCGTAGAGGAATATGTCGGTGAAGACTGCGGTTGTTATGGTGAGGAGGATGAAGGTGGTTGAGGAGCGGTATTTGAGGAAGGGAGGGGGCGTGGTGGTGGGGTGGGTGCGCCAGCGGAGGATGTCGCGGTGGGTTGGGGGCGTGGGGTGAGGGGGTGGCATGGTTGAGGGTGGTGTTGGTTTATTATGGGGTTGGTGTGTGTGATTAATTACTTAGGTATAGCCATTATTGTATTCTATAGTTCCATGACAATGAATGTATGTATGTACAGAGAGCCAAAAGGAAGAAAATATCATCTAGGTCATTGAGCTTGCCATCATCATCATCATCATCATCATCATCACCCTCAAAATTCGATGGTCTTTGTCGTCCGAAGTCGCTGCCGAGGACTGTAAGGTACCTAGGTAGTCTGTTCTACGGGCGGCCAGATGGGGAAAGGCGTTATCCTAAGGAACCATATTCCTAATCTGACTTAGATGGTTCTTTAGCTCGGACTACAACATAAAGAACGTGCCAAGACGTACTGAGGAGTCTGGAGGTTCAAGTGCTACCTTATGTACCTACCTACTTTACGTATACTTATCAGCCCCCTTTGCAACGAGAGACATTCGGACATCGAATCGGGTACCACGAACGATCGCGGCGTAAGGTATAGAAGAATTCACCCCCTTCTGGTCCAAACTTACTTCTGGTCCACGCCCTCCCCTTCCACAACGATGGGTTTTAACAACTTATTTTCGCTACAAGAATTATAGAACGTCTAAAACTAAACAGTTCTTATAGCAAAATATTTCTCGTACCTAGCCCGACTGTTAATCTATAGAAGCGACAGTAATCTAGCCTAAGAGAACCCTAGAACAAGACCCCGGAGTACGGAAATGGAGATCTCCGGAACGCTAGCCCCTTGGGGCTGGACCAGAAGTAAGTTTGGACCAGAAGGGGGTGAATTCTTCTAGAATACGTAGTACACATGCTCGGCCGCAATTGTGGCTAAGATATTCTATTCTAGGTCGGCATCCATGTTGCTTACTCCGGAGTAAGTGTCAATATCTGGATGTTGTTGGCCGTGTCTGCAATGGGTAGTCTATCTACACTGTCGACAACATAACATGATAGAGAACCTTAGGTGGGTAAAGAGGAGAGGGAGCCTCTATACGCCCGAGGAAAGCTGAACTGACTGACTGACTCCCGTCGCTCAACCATCATTCTCCATTAACTAAATGATGCCCAACCCATGAAACTCCTTCGCTGTAAGATACAAGATATCATTGCCACGACCTGCTAGCCTTCAATATATTCCGCAAATTGATGAATGCTCCGCACCCGCCGTCTTCGCCGATCAGATCGATGAGTACGCTCGTTTGTTTGTAGAGGCGTTCGAGAGCCGTAGACGATGATTTGCCGAGCGATACTAGAAGAACTTGTGAGCTGGATGTAAGGGGCGGGAATCGGGAAAGGGTGACGGGTTACCTAGTATAGCAGAATTGAGACCTTCGGCCACCGCTATCCGCTGCCTGGGATCTAGCATCTTGCCGTGTGGCGATTTCCTGGGATCGGTGTAGGAAAACATGGAAAACATGTTGGTGAATGTCTCCGTGACGAGTGGACTTTGATCGTCCTTGAATTCCGCCTTCAACTCCTGACCGTATTGGACCAGGCCCGAGAGTATCGACTCGTACTTTGCCGCATTGTCGTTTTTGCCATTCTCGGCTTCTTCCGTGTCCATTTGGTCCCAGTCGTCACCGTCCTTCATTGGCTCGTCAAGATCCATATCAGGCTCAAAGCCATCATCTGATATGGCGGTCGAATGCCCATTCGTGGACTTCGTCCGCTTCTCCGTTGAAACCTCCAGGAGTAGTGTGCTTTCGCGCATCAATTCCACGAACTTTCTACATCGTAATTTAAAATATACATGTGAGTGGTCTTGGAGTACTTGCGGATAGTATGCATTAGTTAGTTTGAGCGCGCTGTCGATATCTCCTTCAAGGATAGCTGCCCGTATGCCTGTGTATGAGCTTAGCGTGTGTTGTCAGGCCTGCAAAAAGGATGTAGACATACGTTGACGATTTGTGGCATCATGGTCCTCTTCCACAGAGAGATATTGCTCGAGTTTTGGTTCTGGATACCCTCTCAACGCTGTTGCTTCGGCTTTTACTTCACCGGCGAATGCCCGGGCAGTCTCCACGTAGCCATCATGTGAGAGATATTGAGCCACAAGAGCTTTGCACAGATTGTTCCTGTTGAGGGTAGGATGCAGCGTCGAAGTGTCGACAGCGTTAATCTCGTCTTGAATGCCCTGTCTCTCGCGCTGCTTCGTCTTAGCAGATAATCTGGATAGGCCAAGCCGAGATTGTCACATACAGACACCATGCCATCTATATCATACACAAAGGGTCTTTGACCGAGATTGACACTCAACTGCGCGTGTGGCCGCTTCATGCCGATGGAAGGATATAACGTTGGGAAATCTCGATCATTGACTTTGAGATCTCGAAATGCATTACCTTGACTAGTCAGCAGCCACAACTGACGAGACACAAGGCAACTGACCTAGGAAGACTCCGTTTTTGGTGAAGAATCCGCACCCAGTCATAAAATTAATCCCACAGCCAATAACATCCCCAGAAGAAAACGTAGGCCCGTAATTCTTTCCTGAACTCTGACAGCAAAACGACTTCCCATCATCGCCATGGTACGCCCAGCTATCCGGCTCCCAGCCGGGGAGCTTCTCAAGTGAAGCTGTTGGTCCCGAGAAACCGACCCCAATCATGCCCTCCTTTCCCTTTGAAATGATGTTGACTTCGAAGTAGTATATGCCACATTGTGGGGGTATCGGGCTATCAGTCCGTGTGGCAGCAGCCTCGTGCTCGCCCATCTTGTGCTGACCGACATATTTGACGTCTAACCCATCTGCCCCTATTTCCAGTCCTCCAAATTTGTCTGTCTCTGCCCATCTCGCAGGCAATGGCGGGGGATACGGAAGATCTGGATGAGGTTGATGCTCGACTATTTCGTATGTCATGCCGCGATGTGATGGAGCCATCTTGTGTAAGCTGACACTACTCGAGCTGGTAGAGAGAGATCCAGGATTTGATGAGCGGACTGGAGCATCCTCCCGCTGAGCGACAAGCTTCGCTTTGTAATTCTCTTCCAGTATCTCCATGTATGTCGAATCCTTCAGATACGAGGGTTTGAAGAAGATTGGCGCCCCCAGCACGCTGGCAGAAACATAATTGCTTGGAAATCGCGGGTTTGAATATCTGGACGTATCTGCTCCTCTCCCCCAACCTCCAGGTATGCTGGTCCCTCCGTCCCCCGGATGATCAATATCCGACACCGGTTGCGGTATCCTCGAAGGTTGGTGATCCATGGCTTGGTGATGCGTGTACGAGCTCGTATTCACTATACGTGGGAGATGGGCAGATGTGGATTGAATCTGTGGAAGACTAGGAAGCTGCGATGCAGTTCCGGCGGCTACTGATGCGTAGGAGGATCTTCGGGGCATTAGACCACTGGTGGGATTGGAGTATGATAGGTGTGGAGCTCCTGGAGAGCCATGGGGAGGAGCGTTGGTCATCTCGGAGTACCCCAGGAAGAGCGCAGAGGATCCCGGGAGGAAGACAAGCTCGGTCGTTGTCTTCTTGCTTCACATGGAGCCTAATATCGTCCGCTTTCGCAGGAATCTCACGACAGATCCAGGATGACGATACTGCAATACCGCGGTAGCCGACGGCGCTACCTGATTGTGTAGAACCGTCGGTCCGCTATGATGGCTGAAGTGGCATGCTCGGCTGATCAAGGTATACAGAAAGTTGCTCGACCAAGGCATCAATGTAGTAAGTCATAGCGGAGACAATCAATGCCAGGGGGGGGCATGTGTGAACAAATGACGCTTTCAGGTGTTTGAGGTGCATGACTACGTGCTCGGATAGATAGAGCTCGACCCCCGCAGCGGAGCAAGTGACTCGGGGGCCAAACGTGCGATGCCAACCCCCTTATCATGAGATACGGTGATATCGTGGCGCCATACCTCTGCAATACTACTACTACTACTACTACTGCTACTACTACTACTACTACTTCAAGTCAATAATCCCTTGCTTCGACCAGCAGCCTGTGCGGAGTACTGTGTCATAAATTGTATGTCAACCCCAATACCATACTTCCTTACGTACCGGACACCAAGTAAATCAAGATCGGAAATTACGAACATAAGAATGAACATGTTGTATAGGTCACATGTGGAGTTCGAAATCTCCATGAGCATGCCTTCAGGCCGAACATGTGGATATATGTTTGCGTCGAGGAATACCGTTCACGAGCTGTTCATTGAAGTCAAAAGTCTCGCCTGAACAAGATCTCATACTAATATTGGAGGATGTCAACAGAAAGCCCCGAGTAGATGAATGATGATGTTTGGATAAATAAGATCCTTCCTGTGAACGCCGTAGTCGACCATGATACTATTGAGGTATGAAGTACATTTACCTATTACAGGAATACTCTTATAATCAAAACCGTGTGAAGTCCTTTGCATGGAGAGATCAAACAGCTGCCATGCTTTTTCTGCCCCTGGCAGTGTATTCCGTAACAGCGAAATGATGTGGGGAATAATATCCTGAGGAAAATCCATCCCCACGAACTCCGCGCTATGCTGGTGAAACGTAGATAGATCGATTATTGTTGATGTGATGTCGTCAAGAGATGAGATATGCTGGCTAAGGACTCGGAATCTGGACGGTAGTCGTTCAAGCCGGCGTTGATACACCATTAGCTGGAGAGCTGGCGACGTTCGAGACATTGACAGCCGGGCTTTTATCACTGCCAACATTACTACTGCTGTTCTCCTTGCTTTGGCTGTTTGACGTTCCTTGTTCGCTCTCGGAGCCGAAAGCCCGGCTGCATGGTGTTCGCCAGCTGGGGAGTTCCCAGATTCTGCCAGTGAATGATTTGACACGAAAGCCAGTCTTGTCCCACTTCCGGCATGGTTTGCCCGTTCGGTCAAGAGCACGTAGGCCGGCATTGATGATACCCTGGTTGGCTTTGGGCCCAAGCTTGTGAGTCGCACCTGTCGTGACCCCCGCGGCTCCCTTCATAGCCTTGGCTGCTGCGGTTCGACCGTCGGGTTTGCTTGGATCTCTGTTTTGTGTGTCAATGAAGTTCAAAGGGGTGGCGGAGGTATGGCTCAAGGCTTACGGTTTGGGCCTCTTCTTTGCATTGGTCTTGGGTTTATCTTGGTCATCAGCTTCGACGCCAGCTCCAAGTTCCCTCTTGATACCCGCTTTCGGAGTGGCCACCGTTTCCGACTTGACATCCTTGGCCGGTGATGTCGAGTCTTGTTGTCCTTCGCTCAATGTAGGTGTGGAGTCAGCTTCGACCTGCGTGGCCGAGGATTTGGTTGATTCATCGGGAGTGACGACCGTCGAGGTTGACAACGGCGATGCTTTTGGTTGACTTGCTTTTCGTATTTGATGCTCATGAGGAAAGCGTAGAAGTCTATCTTTCGATAGCTTGATGTGAACGATCTTACTCAACTTCGAGGATTTGTTTGCGCGTGTGGCAGCAGAGGCATTAGTGGTGGTGGGTGGTGTCGATACTTTGGACAGCGAACTAGACACCCGGCGTGGAGTACTGGCGGCCTTGGGAGCTGGAGGCATAGTCTGATGTTGGTCAGTGATGGATCTCACATTGTAAGCAAGAGACACTTTACCAATGTCTCTGCTATTCACATTGGCAAAGCAAGGGAGTGCAATGAGGTTGGTTGGTAGGCAAGGTGGCAGCTTTGATGTTTCGCTGGATGGCTGATCTTGCGACCGTGGAGATGGCGCAGTACTGATCGGTTGATCCCCTTTACCTGGGGCCATCCATGTTTTTTGTTCTGAACTTGTATAGTTGGAATGATTGATGGCGGTGATGGAAAGGTAGTCACGGAGTAGGAGGATGTGGTGGTGGTGGTGGTGGTGGTAATGGGTTGAGATGGAGGGTGAGGGTGGGCAGTGGTGATGAGTGGACAGGCGTCCATGGTGAATGGGCCAACCTTGTTTGGCGTGGCAGACACTCAGCCTGGATGGATAATCCTAATCGCGCCCACACGGCCGTTCGCGAAGGAGTTCCGTAACATTTCTTTGGGCATGGCGATGAAGCATCGCCCTAGTCCGGATCCGGCCTACTCTGAAAGTAAACTCATGCCAAGCACGCCAAGCCACTCAAAGAAGGAAATGGTCCTCTTCAGATTAACATACTTATATTATTCGTATATGACATCCTTGTACTGTCTCTTTCCTCTCCTCCTTCTCATGCACTCGTCTACCTACACTACTGAAATCTACGTTGGGACTCATTCAACATCTGTGCCATCAGTCACTGACTGGCCCCAGTGTGGCTGCCTCGTGTCTTCTGCTAACGCAAGAACAAGTTGCTCACAACTCGCACCTACAACATAATCTACGAGGAAGCCTTGGACAAATCTGTCTTTCGCATCACACCCACCGACAGGATCATCATCAATCAGTTCCAATTTGGATGGAGGAGGTCCACCGTTTTAGATGATGCGCGCTTCAGGAGTAGCTCCATACTTGTACAGTGAGTAGGTACTTGGCCGCCCACGGTTAACATGCGCTCGGTCTTGAAGATCTCTAGGCGGTCTACATCCTCTCTTCTTCTCATTCTCTACGCCCTTCTCTGGTTCGTCATATGTTATTACTCATGGATTGTCGATATTCGCTTCCAGATAGATGGGCACGAAGACTTTGTCATGACTTCTTCAGTCCTTCGTTCCTCTCCCGTTTCTACAAGCCTTGCTTGTTTGTTGGCTCGAGATTCCACGACGCTTGACTTCCCCTCACCAAGTGTTTCAAACTATAGGCTTTGCGAGCGTCAATGTTGTGTGACCCAGCGGCTCAGGAGAGGGCGGCAATATCTACAAGTCACACTGGAGGGGGCAATTCTGGCCAGCTGCAGGTCACCGTTCCCGCCACGGTAGAGGTCGCAAGGGACATTCCAGGGAGCATTCTTTCCCTTCTGCCAATGAGAGTGTCCGAATGCCTCTCCATTGGTGATCTACGGGCGCGTTTTCTAGAAGAATGCGCCCCTGGGACCCGAGATGCGGAGACTAAGATTTAGCCCGCCGAAGCCTCGAATGCTCCCCTCAATAAGACCAATCAGGTCTCTTACGGCTACATCAGCTACAATGTACCATTCTAGTCCAGGAGTTGATGCCAGGTACGGAGCACATGCTCTAAGACTCTCCATCCTCTCTCATCTTCCTGTTCGTCATGTAAGTCATCCTTGGACTGGCCCGAACACCGTCAGGGGCTGGCAGGCGATCTTACCGAGAAATGTACTTTTATAAGACCTTCACTCTGGTCTCTACCTGTCATCCGATCTCTAACGGCGTGCTCTTGCATATATATTTCACTGTCTCTACTACCCCGTGTGCAGGTCTTCACACATCACATTCCTTTAGTTCAACATGTTGTTCCAGTATACTTCCATCTCGGCGCTAGCCGCCTTTACTTTCCTTACCCAAGCCTCAACATCTGTCGCTGGCCATGCCCGAATCCGTGGACACAAACACGGTGCTCGACTGGTCCCTTTCGCTGACACCAACCCCGGATCCATTGGCCGCAGGGCTGCCGCTGGGATGACGGAAATTCCAAGCGGGCAGCTTGTCATGCTGCAATCGGAGATTACCACCTTCCAGGGATGGATGGGCAACTACATCGACTCCGCTCAATTGATGGATCAAGTTGCCGCACTCGCACAGTTGAAGCAGGAGTTCGAGGCGTTCGACGGATGGATGACCGCTTTCCTGGCCGACGTGATGGGGACGGGTCCCACTACTCTTCCAGCAGTATCCTCTGCTGTACCTGTTACCGCAGCTCCTGCATCCAGCGTCGTTGCTGCACTCACAATGCAGCCCGAAAACAGTGCCATTGCCGCCCTGTCCTCGTCTCTCCCGCTCCCAAAAGTCTCTTCGTCTCTACCTCCCACCTCATCTACCGAAGCCAAGACTAGCTCTTCCCCTCTGGCCGCTCTCATCAGTAGTAGTCCGGTCGCTGCCGTTGTCGTCCCCTCTCCGTCTGCGTCAGCTTCCAGCGTTGTGGCCCAAGAGCTTCTTGTGCCATCCCACAACTCCCATACTACCTCAGCCGTCTCTACACCAGCAATTGTACCAGCGTCATCCGCACCCATCTCAAGCGTACCTGTGGCTTCTACTTCCGCATCAGCTGCAGTAGCCCCAGCACCAAGTACACCCAGCGGATCAGGCAGTTCCTTCAATGCGGGATCGTCAAGCAATGTCGCCGTATATTACGGTCAAACCGGAGCCACTGGGCAAGTCTCACTAGCACAGATGTGTCAAGACTCGGACGTCGATATTATCATTCTCTCTTTCCTCACCACTTTTTTCGGTCCCGGAGGATATCCCACCTTGAACTTGGGCACAGCTTGTAGCGGTTCGTCCACCATGCACATTGCCAAGGGCGCTACTGGCTTGTTGAGTTGCCCAAAGGTCGCTCAGGACATTACTACCTGCCAGGGTCTCGGAAAGAAGGTTTTGCTGAGCCTAGGCGGTGCGGACGCCACTACGGCCCTCTCAAGTACGTTGCAAGCAGGTACATTCGCCACCCAGCTCTGGAATCTCTTTGGTGGCGGAACGGGTGAATCGTCTGAGATGAAGCCCTTTGGAAATGTTAAGATCGACGGCTTTGATCTCGGTATGTGCTCGCCAACATTTACATCCAACACTGACAGCATTGCTAACATACAATCGTACACAGATAATGAAGACCACAGCACCGCCTTCTACTCCGAATTCGTCGCCTCCCTCCGAAAAGCCATGAATTCGGACGGATCCAAAAAGTATTACATCTCCGCCGCACCCCAATGCCCACGTCCAGACGCATCGATCCCGCTCGACGCAATGCAAACCATGGACTTCGTCTTCGTCCAATTCTACAACAACGGCCAATGCGACGTCGGCCAAAGCGGCTTCGTCGATTCCCTCAAAGCATGGAGCGCAGACCTCTCAGCCAAAGGCGCTGGGCCAAAATTGTACATTGGTGCACCGGGCTGTTCCGCTTGCGCAGGAGCTGGATATGTGGATCATAACATGATGGGCACGGTGCTCGCGAGTGCGAAGAGTGCCGGGGTGAGCAATTTGGGAGGGGTCATGCTGTGGGATGGGCCTGAGGCGAAGGTGAATGCGGCCGGTGGCAAGAATTATCTGCAGGTGGTCAAATCTGCGTTGGGCTGAGTATCTACAACACAGGGAAGGGCTTTGGATAAGTTCTGATCTATGACCGATTTTACGAAGGAAGCCTGGGCACTGGTGGCTGAGCTATATGAACGTTCGCTTTTCCATTCTTCACAGTCGTTTCTTGATACCCCCATTTTTTCCTCCTGGAATTTTTAGAGGGTGGGTGGATGTATCATCGAGGTAGCTGTTGGCGCCTTTTACAAATATGTATATATTCTTTGGTATAGAGGTGTACAAGTATATACATTCCACACCGATCCGATATCTTCGTGGTGGCTGGAGACGATTCCATCATTGTTCTTTTTTACCTTCTTTGACGTTGTTCTGACGGTTGCGGGAATGGGATCCTGGACAGCCCTTCTCTGGGTCTCTTGGAGATTTATATCCGATGGTGTTGTAGTATCTTTTTTTTCTGTCAGGGTCTGGAGGTTTAGTTGGAATGTGCTCGTTGTTGATGGGGGTCTGGAAGTTCTGTGGGTCTTTTTGACATTCTTTGATGGGTAGGTGAGGTGAGGGTATGGGAATTGCGTATGTAGTGTATGGGGGCTTTGGGGAGGTGGAGTGTCGGGTTGTTGGATGTGGGTTTGTTGTGTGGGGTTGGGGTGGAAGCTTTGGGTTGGAAGGATGGGAGATGGGATGTGAGATGGTTTGGGGTGGAAGGGTGGGATATGGTTCGGGAGGCGAGATGTGGAGGGGGGGAGGGGGAAGGGGTTATGTCATGCTATGCTATATAACAGATATGATGTCGTATATAGGAACTTATTCACTTTTGTGATGGGTTGAGGGCGATGATAGAGGTATATTAGTTATCCTTAGTGGTGCGGAATGCTAGATGCATACGTGCGTACATCCTTGGAAGGGAAAAGAGTATTTGGTTGAAGGTATGTGACGTGATCGATGCTAGTTTGAATTACTAATTTTGGTTAGGGGAGTGTTATGTTAGGTTGTGATGGTATATG